>Ga0224525_1000002_pt1 | contig 438944 bp, 365 predicted proteins | sample CFST100metaG_FD_179874 | JGI IMG/M metagenome (GOLD analysis project Ga0224525, IMG submission 179874) | Peat soil microbial communities from Stordalen Mire, Sweden - C.F.S.T100 | ecosystem: Environmental > Terrestrial > Soil > Wetlands > Peat | place: Sweden: Norrbotten County, Stordalen Mire...
CGCAATTTCCCTGCAGGCTATTTCTACTAAAGTTTCTTGCTTTTTCATAAGGATTCTGTTTGAGTTTCAGAATCCTTTTACGATATTTGTTCCGGGCTATCCCGCTTTTGCGGGATTTAGTGCAACTTTATATTGCTTCAATGGCTTGTGGTTGAAGGGTTTCAGCGGTGCAACCTAAATTTATTATTTCGGCAGACTCGTCTGTCTTCGCCTGACAGTCCGCCATTGCAAGCAATACAGTTTCGTTATGGGCAATAGCAAAAGAAATGGCAACATATCAATATAACATATTACTTCTTCCCAGGCAATCTGTAGTAGCAAGATTTGCAAAGCTTCCAACAGATAGTATCAAGCTATTATTTTCAGAGAATGACAAAGACAAGGAATTTGAGTTTTGGTTTTTAGATTGGTGGACTGACTGTAATTTTAATTATGAGAATGTTCTACCCAGACCTGAAACGAAGTACAAAGAAGTGACTTGGACAAAACCGTATGAAGATATTATGTCATTCGGTAATGAAAATGAAAATGACATAACTTTTGACTTGACTCAACAAAAGCATATAAAAAATATTCAGATTAGGATAGATTTAAGAGAACCTGACTTGAACTTTATTAAATTTGTAATTGAGATTGCGAAAAACACAAATTCAGTCTTCCTTGACAGGCAAGGGTTCATATTTGAGCCGACTTCTCAAGATCTATATGACAGTATTAAAAAATCAAATGCATTTAGTTTTATCAATAACCCTTATGACTTTCTTGACAGGTTATCACACGGACAGATTAAAATTGAATAATGCTACAGCCCATAACATTATATTGCTTCAATGGCTCGTGGTTGAAGGGTTTCAGCGGTGCAACTTAAAATTATTATTTCGGCAGACTTGTCTGATGTCCTCTGACAGTCCGCCATTGCAAGCAATAAAGTTTCGTTATATGCTATTGTTTATGATATCGAATAATAATAGTCAATGAAAAGAAATCTTTTGCTTCTATTTTTTTGTTCCGCTGCAAGAAGTATTCTTGCACAGGATATTGAAGATTCATTGACAAATCTATATCAACCCTCTCCAAAACTAATAATTAGAGACAAAATTGAGAGAATTGAATATTTGACAAAGAACTCTAGATATGTTGTCAGATATGATGCTAAAACAGGAAAGATTTTAAAAACTGAATTTTCTGATAAAGTCACTATGTGGCTAAATGAGGATCGTAACGATGATTTCCCATACGTACCTGAAATAAAGAATTTGGATAGTCTTTGGACAGAGATCAAAGCAAGGCACGACAGTATATATGCTGTCAGGCATCTTACTAGGGATAGTTTTTTGCTAATGTCCCAAGAATTATATTACTATACAGACAAACATTTGGATTCAACGGTCTCATCGAACTTTAAAAGGAGTACTAAAAATATATTTGAAGGTTTCCATATCTCAAATGAGACGCAAAAATATGACAAGGATGGCAATAAAATTAAAAATTATCATTTCGAATATTACACTGAAGAAATAAAGCAATATTTCATAGACAATGGAAAAACGAAATATGCAATCGTAGTATTTCCGTCATTGGATTCCACTGTTCAATTTATGGACAAGAACAGTGTTCCATCCTCTAAATCTGACACAACGACTTATTCTTATGATGATTGGAACAGACTTTCTAAAATCAAAAGTCATCGTTTGACTAAAACATTTGAGTATAGACAAGATACAATTCTTGTAAAATGCGAAGACAGCAAAAGTGATGATTATAAAAAATACTATTGTTTTAAAGATGGAAATTTAATCAAGGTGGTGTGTTTTATCTTTGACAGATATAGAAGCAAATCCTATAATCTAGGATACATTGAGGAGTATTTTTACAAGAATAATTTATTGACAAAATCATATTTTTATGATATCGTGGGCAATGATTACTTGTTATATAATAATGAGAGTGACTTTAAAAAAAATGCAACAAAGCAAATAACTGAAATAAAAATTATTAAAGAATAAAACAAACAACAGCATATAACTCGTGTCTGCTTTAATGCCGCGGTTTTGTGGTTGACGGAAACTTTATTGTATATTTGAATTATAATCACGGCAGACTGGAAAGTGCTTTCTAGTGCGGCACTCAAAGCAGCCACTTGCTCGTTAGGCACAATTCAAAGGGTTAAGGCTCAATAAAGCTGCTACTTTCCACGATTAAAAACTTTGATAAGGCAGCATCCTTGTGTAAAGGACTGCGGTAAATTTAAGCGGAACAGCATAAAAAAAAATCTGAAAGATTTTGATTCAAGTCTCAGGCGGTGATACCGTCAAAAGATGGCTCTTTTGGACGTAGCAACGTCCCTGAGACTTGGCAAAGGCGAAGTTATAAAAAAAAAATTACATAGTCAAATTTCTGAGACTTTGCTAAGCTGTGGAGCGACACTGAAACCGCAGCGGTTCCTTAGATTCACAAGGATGATCTTTTTTTTTAATCCTGACATGATTAATGACTGAAAACAATCCCTTGATTGTATCAATAATTAATCATTTAAAGTAGCAGCTTTTAAAGCGAAGGGATAACCCTTTGAACTACTGTTCACCTCTTTTATTTCAGTAGTCACAGTGTACTCTATGTTTTGACTTCATTGTATATGTTGACTACTGACTGATTGCAACTGATATCACTGATTCATACGGATTCATACGGATTCGTACGGATCATACGGATAAAAGAGGTGAACATGTGCCTAACTATCGTGTTACTTCAATGCCGCACAGATTTGCTCATAATGCGCAGATATCGTATATTTGATCGTTAAAGACACATGCGCATCAGTGGTGGTAGTTTTTGCGGCACTGTAAGTAACACTCCAGCGTTACCAACCATGTTTACAAAGACAAGATATTAAATAAATAGCATGACTCAACATCAAACAACTCCAAGACAGACAATCATTCTCGCTGGAATTTTTCTTTCTGTTGTTTTGGTTTTATTTGTCACATTACTATTTAATCCATTATTAAAGCTGACAGATACGAATGATAGTACTATATTTTTCTTTTCAAGGTTATTCTATTGGATTTGTTTGATCTTTATTTTTATATATTCTATAAAAGTAGAGAAGCAAAAGCTATTAATATGGACTGAAAAAAAATATTCCATTCCACATATTCTAATACTAATTATCGTGACAATACTAATTATGATTGCAGGATTAGTAATTCTTATATTAATATCGAAATTGTTTCATTATACTGGCGACCAAAAATCACGTGAAATTGTTCAGATTTTGCATCACAACAAATTGCTTCTTGTATTCACTTCATTGACTGCAGGCATCACAGAAGAATTAATTTGCAGAGGATATATATTGACACGATTGCAATTATTTTTTAAAAAGGCGTATATGCCTATTATTATTTCTTCCTTATTTTTCGGAATTGCACATATTAGTTATGATTCAATTCCAAAAATAATTGGAGCTTTTTTCATTGGACTCGTATTTGGTTATCATTATCAAAAATATAGAAATATAAAAATATTAATCGTTATTCATTTCATTTGGGACTTGACACTTTTACTTATACGGACTAATTATTAATATGAAAAAAAACACGGTTGGTAACTTTATATTACTTCAATGGCTTGTGGTTGAATGGTTTCAGCGGTGCAACCTAAAATTATTATTTCGGCAGACTCGTCTGTCTTCGCCTGACAGTCCGCCACTGCAAGTAATACAGTTTCGTTAGCACCAATTTTTAAAAAAAATAAATATGAAAAAAATCACGACAATTTTATTTGCAATCATTGTAAATTTAACATTCGTTTTCGGACAGACACAGGAAGCGACAACTACTGATGGGAAAAAAGTAATTTTAAATAGTGATGGGACGTGGAAGTATGCTGAAATAAAAAAAGACACTGCAAAACCAAAAACATCTGATTGTAGTAATTGGATAGAAACATCGACTGACAAAGTTTCTGGAACAACAACTACAGGTTCTATTTCAAACCTTATTGTGTCAACAGACGGAGGGACGACTGGTTTTGGAATATATATGTTTAATGGTTCGACTGGATCACTTGTATTAATAATTCAAGCGGTTGGTGCTGGAAGTTGTATTGACGAAGGCGCTAAGATAAATATTTTGTTCACGGATGGGACAAGATTAGAGTTGGCAAGTGAAGGAGATTTTAACTGTAAAGGAAAGGCGACTGCTTATTTTGGTGGAATTTTTGGGAAAAAGAAACAATTAGAAGAATTAAAAACTAAGAAGATTCAAACAATGCGTGTTTGGACAAGTGACAGCTACGTTGAAAAGGACTTCACGGTTGACAACCAAGATGAGTTCTATTATGTAATTAATTGTTTGTCAAAATAAAAACAGGTGCTAACTTTGTGTTATTTTAATGGCTTGTGGTTGACGGTGGAGCGATGGGCAACTTATTTATTTTATCACGGCAGACTCGTCCGACTCCGTCTGACAGTCCGCCATTCAAAATAACACACGTTCGTCAGACTGTCTAAAAACCCAAAACCTAACAATATTTTGTGAATAAGAATTGATATTTCTATTTCAATGAATAATTACTGTTTTGTAATTTTATTACATGAAATTCATAACAGGACAACCCCGCCAGCAAACAAATCTTTTTCCCATTTCCTTGGAAGATTCAATAGACGCCAATAACGAAGTAAGAGTAATAGACCTTTTTGTTGATAGCCTGTCGTTAAAAGAATATGGATTCGACATGGAATTTATTGAGAATGGTCGTCCGGCATATCATCCTGCGGATCTGCTCAAGCTTTACATTTATGGTTATCTGAATAAAGTACGTTTTTCAAGAGATCTGGAAAAAGAATGTAAACGCAACATTGAAGTGATGTGGCTTTTAAAATGTTTGCAACCCGACAACAATACTATTTCAAACTTTCGCAGGGATAATCCTGCTGCAATAAAAAAAGTTTTCCGGGCAACGGTGCAAATAGCCAAACACTTTAACTTAATTGGCGGAAAGCTTATCGCTGGTGACAGTACAAAACTCAGGGCACAAAACTCTAAAAAGAATAATTACAACTTACCCAAACTTGAGAAGCATCTCGCCTATATTGAGAATAAACTTCAGGAATATAATGCAGCATTAGCAGAGAATGATGGTGACAATAAAAAAAAACTTCAACAGGCAATAGAGAAACACGAACAACGTAAACAACTTTATAAGAAGATTGAGAATCAAATCAAGGAAACCGGAGATCCACAGGTATCCACTTCTGACACAGAAAGCCGTCAATTGATTATTCGCAACAGCATTACAGAAGTAGCCTATAATATTCAAACCACAGTAGATTCCAAACATTGTCTGCCGATAGATTATAAAGTAACGAACAGCAACGACAGCAAAGCCATGGGGAATATGCTGCAAAGAGCAAAAAGTATTTTGGGCACCAATGAATTTACAGCTATATTTGATAAAGGTTATCATACAGGATCGGAACTAAAGACAGCGCAGGAATTAGGAATAAATACCATTGTAGCAATACCGGATGCATCATCCAATGCTCCTGATGAAAGATATAGTTTGATGAACTTTACTTACAATAAAGAAGACGATACTTATACCAGCCCTGAACATCACGTATTAATTACCAATGGCAATTGGTATGTCAGGAATACCGGAGTAAACAGAACGAGGTACCGTGCAAAACATTATAAAACGAAAGCCTGTAAAAATTGTCCGGTGTTAACACTATGCACAAGAAACATGCGTGGCCCGGGCAGAGTTATAGAGCGTGGCGAGTATGCACAATACCTGGAACAAAACCGTGTGAATGTTGAAAAAAATAAAAGCGCTTACAAACAGCGACAGGCAATAGTAGAGCATCCCTATGGAACTATCAAGCGACAATGGGGTTTCTGTTACATACTAACCAAACAAGGCATAGAGCGCGCAAGCGCTGATGCAGGGTTTATGTTTATAGCTTATAATTTCAGAAGAATTTTGAACATTTTGGGAATGGATATATTCATGGATTACCTGAAAACACTGGCCCTTTCTTTTTTACATATATTCTTTCATCTAAAAACTAAAATAAGCCTTTTTACGCGATTCTCTTTTTTTGAAATATACTTGGCGAATAATTTTTATCCTCGCTCAAACCGCCTTATATTTGGTGAACATTTAATGTTTAACGAAGGTTTTTAGACGAACTGTCGTCATCGCCTACCGAATTTCATACGATAAATAAACATTAGATTAAATAAAATGATGTCATTAACAAAAGAACAAATAATGGAAATTGCTGAGCAACTGGACTGTGGATTTAGATGCTTTTGGAATAGACTAAATGGTGAGCTTCTGTTTTTCCCTGACTCATTAAAGCATCCAGACATTGATTTGGATGCATGGTCATGCGAAATGGAAAAATTCGATAATAATTTTGACGAGTATCTTGAAATAGAAAACTTGGAGTCGAGTGACTCATTCTCTATAATGGCTGATTTTGCAGATAGTTTACCAGATTCTCTCAGACTTAAAAGTCGATTAATAAATGCATTAAATAAGAAAAAACCATTCAGAGAATTTAAATTTGAAATTGACAATTCTGGTGAATACAGACAGATGTGGTTCGATTTTAAGAATAGTAAATTGCAAGAGTGGGTAATTGCAAGATTTAATGAAATGATAAACCTTGAAAAATAGAAAGCCACTGGACTACTTTTAGTTAACTACCATCAAATATATTATCAGCAAATCAAAATAAAATTTATTTTTAGTGTTTCTCCAAAGGTAGAGTAACTTCTATTGACTCATGGTTCCGAGTCATTATACAAGGTATCATAAGGGCTAAAAGCATTTATTTTCTCAGGTATGGCTATATGGAGGTAGATCAATGTTGATTCAATACAAGCATGTCCTAACAATTCTTTTATAGAAACGATATCAAGTCCGTCTTCAAGCAGATGTGTTGCATAGCTGTGACGAAGTGTATGCACACATACCGATTTAAGTATTCCTGCTTTTTTTACTGATTCTTGTAATATCCATCTAAGCCCGCTGGGACTAAACGGCGTTCCTTTTTCTTTTCCATAAAATAGATATTCTAACGGTTTGTAAGACTTATAATATTTACGTAATTCTGACAGCAACGTTTTTGATAATGGAACATATCGGTCTTTGCATCCTTTCGAACGTCGTATATGAATCATCATTCTTTCAGAATCTACATCGGAAATCTTCAAGCGGCTAAGTTCTCCTGATCGTAAACTTGCAGAGTATATCATGCTGAGAATTATCCTGTGTTTTAAAATAAGTGGAGCATTAAATAACCGTATACATTCCTGTTTGCTTAGTACGGCCGGCAGTTTTTTTTCGTAAGGAAGAACCGGTAATGATATAGCCCGGTTGGGAAGGTTCATGAATCTGAAATAGTATCTCAATCCATAGATGGTATGTTTAAAGGCACTTCGTGATGTAGTTTTGGCGCTTCTCGCTAAACTGGCAAGATACTCATTGATTTGCTCGTCACTCACTTTATGCGGCAGTGCATTGAAATGAAAACAGAAGTGCGCAAGTTTGCGCCCATAATTATTAAATGTGCTTCTGCTATGGCTGGAAAGTACAATCTTTTGGTCCAGTTTAGCGTACAAATCAGTAAAGCCAGCAACTTCACGGCAAGCTCTTTCAACTAATGTTTCACTGTTCTTCATAAGGATTCTGTTTTGAGTTTTAGAAACCTTTTACGATATTTGTTATCGGCTAACCCGAAATGCCTGGTAAAAATTTGTTTTGATATAAGGGATTCTTCCCGATAGCTATGCTTGCCACAGGCAATTATCGGGAAAAGGGTTGCAGCAATATAACTTTTAATTTTATATCACCTGCCTATCTATAGACTGGTCTGGCTGTCCGCAAATGCCTACTCGTTAGTTGATCTAGAGTAGTCCCGCTTTTTAGCAATTACTCGATTTTAAAATATTACACTTATTTATTCAGGTAATCAGGCATTTGTATTAAGCACTATGTCATTTTTTTATCTTTTTTGTTAATGCAACTATTAACTCTAAATCTGCTAAAAAAGAGTTCGACATATGTCCCATATGCTCTACTGAGAAGCAGGTTTATCCCTGCTTTTTTTTATCTTAAAAGCGCTCATCTTTTTTCAACCTATCACCCATTTATCATTTTTAAATTTCTGATTGCTCTCGGCTTTTGTCGAACGTAGCGGATTAAACACTACTTTTGCAAATTCTTTTAATGAAGGGATTTTAATGAGTGAAGAGTTGGAAATAAGGAACATTGCTATAATAGCACATGTGGATCACGGGAAAACAACGTTGGTTGACCGTATGCTGTATCAGGTTAAATTATTCAGGGAAAACCAGGAAGTACGCGACCTGATCCTTGATTCGAATGACCTGGAGCGCGAAAGAGGAATAACGATACTTGCAAAAAATGTTTCTGTAAGGTATAAAGGAGTTAAGATAAATATTATCGATACCCCCGGACACTCCGATTTTGGCGGCGAAGTGGAACGTGTTATCAACATGGCTGATGGTGTGTTATTACTAGTTGATGCTTTTGAAGGGCCTATGCCTCAGACACGGTTTGTTATTGAAAAAGCCATGGAACTTGGCCTGAAACCTATCGTTGTTATAAATAAAGTTGATAAACCTAACTGTTCTCCTGATGAAGTGCAGGAAGCTGTTTTTGATCTGATGGTCAGCTTGGATGCTACTGAGGAACAACTTAATTTTCCTACGGTTTACGGTTCTTCTAAGCAGGGATGGATGGCTGCTGACTGGCAAAATCCTTCAAAGGATATTAGTTTTCTTCTCGATACCATCATCGAATATTTTAAGCCGCCTGCAAGAATACCAGGCACCTTGCAGATGCAGATAACATCACTCGATTATTCCTCCTATGTTGGCCGTATTGCTGTTGGCCGTATTTCGCGTGGTTCCCTGAAAATGGGACAGCAGGTTTCTATTGTTAAGAATGATGGAAGCATTGTAAAATCACAGATCAAAGAACTATATTTATTCGAAGGACTCGGAAAAGAAAAGGTGAAATACGAAGTTCAGGCCGGTGAAATATGCGCTGTGCTTTGTACTGAAAATTTTGATATCGGCGACACCATTGCTGATTTTGAAAATCCTGAAGGCCTTACGCCTATTCATGTTGATGAACCGACAATGAGTATGGTTTTTACAATAAACAATTCACCTTTTGCAGGCAAGGAAGGAACCTATGTTACTTCAAGACATTTAAGAGACAGACTTTACAGGGAAACGGAAAGAAACCTTGCATTAAAAGTTGTGGATACTGAATCGCCTGAGAAACTACTTGTTTATGGCAGGGGAATTTTACATCTTTCAATACTTGTTGAAACGATGCGCCGTGAAGGGTATGAATTTCAGTTGGGACAACCCCAGGTTATTGAAAAGATAATTGACGGTGTAAAACATGAACCTGTTGAATCGCTTACAATTCATGTTCCGGAGCAATTTTCAGGAAAAGTGATTGAAGTGGTTTCAAGAAGAAAAGGTGATATCCTGAGCATAGAAACCCGCAACGACAGAATAGTCCTTAAATTCAGCATTCCTGCAAGAGGTCTGATAGGACTCACCAATAATATTCTTACTGCAACTGAAGGAGAAGCTGTAATTGCGCATCGTTTCAAGGCTTACGAACCATGGAAAGGTGAAATACCTACACGTATCAATGGTTCCCTGATTGCTATGGAAACGGGCACCGCAATTGCTTATTCCATTAATAAACTACAGGACAGAGGTAAGTTCTTCATTGAACCGAATGATGATATTTATGAAGGTGAAATATTAGGTGAGAGCACACGTGCCGATGATCTGGTGATAAATCTTATCAAGACAAAGAAGCTTTCCAATATGCGCGCTTCAGGTTCGGATGAAAAAACTTTCATTATTCCTGCTGTAAAATTTTCGCTTGAAGAAGCGATGGAATACATAAAAGTTGACGAATATGTTGAAGTAACTCCTAAGTCGATCCGCATGCGAAAAATTATTCTTGATGAATTGATGCGGAAACGTTTAAAGAAAGCTGAAGAGTAATATTATCTCAGTTAGTTATTCTTCTTTTTTTAGTGACCAGAACATTACAAAAATGGCTAATGCAAGAGAAGCTGCTGCTATCAGAAACGTTCCGGAAAAACCTACAAGTTTATAAAACAGTACACCCAGCAAAGGTGCAAGCAATGCCCGTTCGCCAGTAAGCGTAAGGTGAATAGCCTGATACAGGTCGGCATCTTCTTTTTTACAAAAATATGCTGAGCCAATACTCCAGAGTATTCCCATGGTTGCTGCAAAAAATCCCTGACCGATCATGTAAAAAATCAGCATGTAATAAAGTTTGATGTTTCCTATGCTTGTAAAAAACGGAAATTGTTCAGTAAGCACAAGGAATAAAAGAAAAACCATCATCGAGAAAAATGTGATTGCCGCAAACCTGCGCGGATCAATGCGCCCGATAAGTCTTCCAAACATAGGAAGAAGAAATATAGCTAACAAATTATAACCGTTTTTGTAAAATGCAACACTGGTATAATTTAGATCAAGTTGCCTTGAGAAAAATATTGTAATGACACTTACAGTGCTCATAAAGGCAAAGCCATAGAGCATAAAACCTATTTCAAAGTGTTTGTAGGGTTTGTTTTCCTTCAGGATTTTTAACATTCTTTTTACCGACTCTACTACTGAATTAAGAAGCTTCGAATTCCGCACGTGATTAGGCTTTTCCGTATATGGTATTTTTGAAAGTAGATATACTGAAATAATTCCAAGAATTGCAGTAACAGGGAATACATAGCGGAATGCATAATAGTCATAATCGAGCAGCATGCCATATAAAAAAGTTACGGCCATCATCACAATTTTATTCCATGTAGTTGCTAGTGTATAGAGCCTTCCGAAATGTTCGTGCCGGTAACTGTTTTTTAGAAGCTGATTTATTGAAGGGAAAATAATAGGGTTTGCAAAATAATAAATCAGAAAAATTCCCAGGAAGTAATAATGATACACTGGATTGTTTAGGTATGCCTCAGGATTTGTGGGGAAGAAGAATGGCAATGCTAATGGAAGCCTTGTAATTACTGCAACAATTAGGAGCAGTTTTTTTTTATTTCCATAGCGCTTAAGTAATTCATGGAAGAAAACAGCAAAAATCAGCAACACAGTGGTTAATTGAAATAGCACACTTAATTGGTAATCGCTGCCTTTAATACTTCTAATAAAAACAAATTCATTTAACGCAAGCACACCAAGGATGATCCCTTCTATAAGTGAATAGGAGAGGTGAAGACGAAAGGCTCGCCTTTCAGTAGGGTCAAGCTGTTTGGTAATTGCAGGGGACATACAGTGTGATAATAAGGCAAAGGTAATAAGCCTGGGCAATTCTGAAGCAAAATGATTCTTTGAAAATGTTCAAATAAAATTTTCTTTTAAAAAATTTGCGGTTAACTTTGCACACTTAATAAAATCACGTAAAAGATGTTTGAAAGTATAAGTGAAAAATTCGACAGGGCGTTTAAATTATTAAAGGGCCAGGGCAGGATTACGGAAATAAATGTTGCTGAAACGCTAAAGGAAGTCCGCAAGGCTTTGCTTGATGCTGACGTAAATTACAAGATAGCTAAAACATTTACTGAACAGGTTAAAGAAAAAGCACTTGGACAAAATGTGCTGACTTCCGTTTCGCCTGGACAGCTGATGGTTAAGATAACACATGATGAACTCTCCGGCCTCATGGGCGGACAGATGGCTGAGCTAAACCTGAAGGGAAGTCCTGCAATTATTTTGATAGCCGGGCTGCAAGGTTCAGGTAAAACAACCTTTTCTGCTAAGCTTGCAAATTTTGTAAAGTCAAAACGCGGAAGAAACCCTTTGCTTGTTGCCTGCGACGTTTATCGTCCGGCTGCTATTGAACAGCTGAAGGTTTTGGGAGAACAGATACAGGTAAAAGTCTTCACTGATGAAGGCAATAACGATCCTGTTTCAATTGCGAAAAAATCAATTGCACATGCCCGTGAGATGGGCTATAATCCTGTAATCATTGATACTGCCGGTCGTCTGGCTATTGATGAACAGATGATGGATGAAATTGCCAACATCAAAAAGGCTGTGAATCCTCAGGAAACATTATTTGTGGTGGATTCCATGACAGGACAGGATGCTGTTAATACAGCAAAAGCTTTTAACGACAGACTGGATTTTGAAGGCGTTGTGCTTACCAAACTCGATGGTGATACCCGAGGTGGTGCTGCATTATCAATAAAATCGGTAGTGAACAAGCCGATAAAATTTGTAGGTATAGGTGAAAAACTTGATGCCATTGATGTATTCTACCCTGAACGTATGGCCGACCGTATCCTTGGCATGGGTGATATTGTTTCACTTGTTGAAAAGGCGCAGGAACAGTTCAATGTGGAAGAAGCACAAAAGCTGCAAAGAAAAATACAGAAGAACCAGTTTAATTTTGATGATTTTCTATCACAGCTTCAGCAGATAAAAAAAATGGGAAACATGAAAGACCTTATGGGTATGATTCCCGGTATGGGCAAGGCTTTGAAGGATGTGGACATCGATGATAATGCATTCAAAGGCATTGAAGCAATTATTCATGCAATGACGCCTGCTGAAAGAGAAACTCCTGAAATCCTTAACGGCAGCCGGAGAAAGAGAATTGCAATCGGAAGTGGCACGGATATTACTGAAGTAAATAAACTCATAAAACAATTTGAAGATACCCGCAAACTGATGAAGATGATGAGCGGTGGGAACAAGAGTAAAATGATGCAGATGATGAGAAGCCAGGGAAGGAAGTAAAAAAGTAGACAGTTATCAGTAGGCAGTCAGCAGTTTTCAATTGATAAAATAAATCTACTGATTAATAATTCCCAACTAAAAAACAACAAACTACGAACGACAAACAATTCTTTAATAATGAAATTAATTGATGGAAAAAAAATAGCAGAGGATATCAGGACCGAGATTGCTAAAGAAGTTCGGAAGATGATAGATGATGATGTAAAACTTCCTCATTTGGCTGCAATTCTTGTGGGAGAAGATCCTGCGAGCCAGACCTATGTTGCGAACAAGGAAAAAGCATGCAAGGAAGTTGGGTTCATTTCATCGGTATACAGATACCCTGAGACAATAAAAGAGAAGGATTTACTTGCTGCTGTTGAATTTCTGAACAACGATGAGGAGGTTGACGGTTTCATCGTTCAGCTTCCGTTGCCAAAACATATTTCGCCTGAAAAGGTAATAAAAGCAATACGTCCCGAAAAAGATGTGGATGGATTTCATCCTGTAAATATCGGCAATATGGTGCTGAATCTGCCTGGACATATTCCTGCAACACCTTATGGAATTATGCAACTTCTTAAGCGGTCCAAGGTTGAAACTGAAGGAAAACATTGTGTGGTTGTGGGAAGAAGCAATATAGTTGGAACACCCGTTAGTATTTTATTATCAAGAAATAATAAGGATGCTAATTGTACGGTAACTTTATGTCATAGCAAAACAAAAGATCTGAAATCGATTTGTCTGCAGGCGGATATTTTAATTGCTGCAATTGGTCAGCTTGAATTTATAAAATACGATATGGTTAAAGAAGGCGCTGTTGTGATTGATGTTGGAATGCATCGCATTGAATCGTCAGAAACCAAATCGGGTTTCCGTTTGAAAGGTGATGTGGCATTTGATGAAGTTGCAGGGAAATGCAGCCTTATAACCCCTGTTCCCGGTGGTGTCGGACCGATGACAATTGTCGGATTGCTGATGAATACGTTGAGAGCGGCAAAAAAAGAAGTTTATTAATTTTTCTGCCAAAAAAATAACACAAATAAAATGGAGAACCCCGGTGAAATAGAATTGTTGAAGCAAGGCAGGATGCTGCCTGTGATGGAAGAGTTCTATTCAATTCAGGGTGAAGGCAACAATACAGGAAAAGCCGCTTACTTTTTACGAATTGGTGGCTGTGATGTAGGATGCAGATGGTGCGATATCAAGGAATCCTGGAATGCTGATCTGTGGCCACCATCATCAACAGATGCGATAATAGAAAATATTAAGCATTGCCCGGCAAAAGCAGTTGTAGTCACAGGCGGCGAACCTCTTCTTTATAATCTGGATTATCTTTGCGCTGAACTGAAAAAAAACAATATCGAAACATACCTGGAGACATCCGGTTCTGTTGCGCTGAGCGGAGAATGGAACTGGATTTGTTTATCGCCGAAAAAAAAATCACCGCCTCTTCACGAATTATATACTAAAGCAAGCGAACTGAAAGTTATTATACATGAAGCGTCTGATTTTGAATGGGCCGAAGAAAATGCAAAACACATTACCAATGGTGCAAAGCTTTTGCTGCAGCCTGAGTGGAGCAGGCGTAAGGAAATGATTCCAATGATTGTTGAATATATTTTGAAGAACCCGAAATGGAATATTTCATTGCAGTCGCATAAGTATATGAATATTCCTTAACTTTACATCAAACTGATGCAATGAAATATTTACTTTTCTTTTTCTCTTTTCTGCTGATATTTTCTGCAACCTCCTGTAAAGCACAGGACAATAAATACAAGTACACCACCAAATCGGCGAAAGCGATCAAGGCTTATGAAAGTGCAACTTTATACTATGATAAATATGATAACGAAGATGCACTGAAAGAACTTGACAATGCAATAAAATTCGATGAGAATTTTATTGAGGCATACATGCTGAAAGCTGATATTTACGCTGACCTCAAGAAATATGAACTTGCAGCTGCCAACTATAAAAAAGCCATTGATCTCGATCCGGATTTCTTTGCAAACAATTACCTGAATCTAGGCATGATTGAATTATTTACAGGAAAATATGCAGATGCAAAGACACATCTTACAACATTTATCAATAATAAAAATGCCAATATTGTTAATGTAAAACGGGCACAATTTTTTATCAAGGATTGCGATTTTGGAATCAATGCTGTGAATAATCCGGTTCCTTTTAATCCTAAAAATCTTGGTGACAGCGTTAATTCGAAGTATAGTGAATACCTGCCATCAGTTACTGCTGATGAACAGGAGCTCGTGATTACACGTAGGTTGCCTATCGATAAAATCACTTCCGATAATAAAAATACCGAACAGGAAGATTTTTACGTATGCAAAAAAGTAAACGATAGTACCTGGAGCAAAGCCAGGGATCTTGGGCCACCAGTTAACACAAGTGGTAACGAAGGTGCTCAATGTTTATCGCCTGATGGAAAATCGCTTTATTTTACGGCTTGCAATCGCGCTGATGGTGTGGGAAGTTGTGATCTTTATTACTCTGAAAAAATCGGTAACGCCTGGACTATTCCTAAAAACATGGGAACTGTTGTCAACTCCGAACGCTGGGACTCTCAGCCATCAATATCTTCCGATGGAAATACGCTTTATTTCACTAGTGCAAGAAATGGTGGTAAAGGTGGAATGGATATATGGAAAACCACGAAAGACGATAAAGGAGTTTGGGGAACACCGGTTGATCTGGGCGATTCTATAAATACTACAAAAGGTGAAATGGCACCATTTATTCATCCCGATGATCAAACGCTTTATTTCGCTTCAAACGGGCACCAGGGAATGGGTGATTTTGATATTTTTTATTCAAGAAAAGATTCTTCAGGAAACTGGGGAAAACCTGTAAACATTGGGTATCCTATCAATACATACTCTAACGATAGCTATCTTATTGTGAATGCAAATGGCGACCTTGCATATTTTTCATCTGACCGCGAAGGTGGAAAAGGTGGAATGGATATTTATACATTTCCGCTTTACGAAAAGGCAAGGCCCAAGAGGGTCACTTACCTGAAAGGCTCTGTATTCAACAAAGTCACTAAAGATAAACTTGAAGCAAAGTTTGAACTTGTCGATCTTTCAACAGGAAAAACATATACCGAATCATTCTCTGATAAGGTTACAGGCGAATTCCTGGTTTGCCTTCCCACAGAAAAAGATTATGCGCTGAATGTTTCAAAAGATGGTTATTTATTTTATTCTGAAAATTTCTCGCTTACAGGAATCCATTCCAACTCGGATCCTTTCCTGAAAGATATCCCTTTACAGCCAATAAAGAAAGATGAAATCGTGATTCTTAAAAATATTTTCTTTGACACTGATAAATATGAACTGAAAGCAGAATCAACTTCTGAACTTGAAAAATTACAGGACCTTCTTACAAAAAATCCAAAATTAAAAATTGAAATCAGCGGGCATACCGATAATGTTGGTGATGATAAATACAACCAGGTGCTTTCTGAAAACAGGGCGAAAGCAGTTTACGATTACCTTGTTTCCAAAGGAATTGCAAAGGAACGCCTTACTTATAAGGGATATGGTGAAACCAAACCACTTGAAACAAATGACACTGATGCTGGCAGAGCAATTAACCGAAGAACTGAATTTAAAGTTGTTGACATTACAGGGAAGTGAGAAAGTTAGTAGTCTGAAGTCAACTGTGGGCAATAGGCAGTCAATACACTCAACATAGAATAAAAACAGCGTACAAAAACAACAAACAAAATCTTTTATAATGAAAAAATTCATTCTGATTATTTCCATTCTGATGTTTTGTCAGAGTTTTTTAAATTCACAAACATTATCGGAAGAACAGGTTAAAAAAATAAAATCTGCAACTGTCTATATCCAGGTAAAACACGACTGGCTCCCCACAGATGATGAATATACTCCTTCCGGTTCCGGTTTCTTCATCAGTCCATACGGACACCTGGTAACCAATTACCATGTAATACAATCTTCGCTGCAGGGTGATTATTCAGGGTATTATTATCCTGCACCAATTAAAGAAATTACTATCGTATGTAAAAGCGGGAGCAAGGAACTGAAAAAATACAAAGCCTATATTCTTGCGGCAAATATGAAGGACGATCTTGCAGTGCTTCAGATTGAAGATACTGTTAAAACTCCATACATTGAACTTGATTCCACTTCCAAACTAATGGAAACATCGCCAACTTTGATTTTTGGTTTTCCCTTCGGTGAAAAATTTGCTGTGTTGCAGTATGGTCCTGAAATATCGGTGACCAAAGGAATTATATCCGCTATCCGCCACGACGAGAAAGGAGTCTTTACTAAACTTCAGCTGGATGCAGAAGCGAATCCCGGCAATAGCGGGGGGCCTGCTATTAGTGAAGACGGAAAAGTGGTCGCTGTGGTATCATCTATTTTGCGTGATACAAAGTTAAGTTTTGGTGTTCCCACACATTACCTCTCGAATCTTTTAAAACATGTTGATCTCACAAAACGTTCCACACTCGCTGATTCTGTGAAATCAAGTTTTACATCCGATCCTCCTGGTGCTGATGTTTTTATTGATTTTAAGAAAGTGGGCACAACTCCTTTATACGGAGTGAATGTACGTATCGGCTTTCATAATGTTTATATGATCAAGAAAGATTTTTATGTGTGCATTCAGAACAATGCCTTCCTGAAACCTGATACCATGGAATATAAATTCTCACCGGTAAGGCCTTCAACATTTGCTTCTGTAAAAGCTGATAAAAATAAATCGGACAATTATAGTTCTTCCAAGAAGAGCAAAAACAGTACTGACGAAATCACAGAAGCTACAAGCAAGAGCTACCAGCAACCACCTAAAGAAGTCAAAACTTTTTTCAATGATCTGTATACACGAAAAGTTTCAGAAGCGGATGTGCTGAAATCAGAAGGATTTGACGCGCCCGACAGCATTGCAAACTGGAAAGAGAATTCTGGCGGCGATTACGACAGGGATGCTGAATGGTATATTGAAGACAGCCACCTGAACCAGTTCCTGGAAGATGATTACCTTCATGCAATAACTTTGGGCGATTCAGCATGGACCAATTATGCAGTTACTGCAAAGGTGAAAATACCGCGTACATCAGGTGTTGCGGGAATTGTTTTCAGATCCACATGGGAAGGATTTTATATTTTTTATTTATCGAGAGATGCACAGAAAGTTAAGCTTATTTATCACATGAACAATCCTTACGGATGGGTTACTGTTTATGAAAAGAAACTTGACTTCGAAGTAAAGGATCAGTGGTATAATCTTTCGGCAATTCTGAAAGACAATAAAGTATTTTGTTTTCTTGATACTAATTGTGTTATTTCTGCAAGGACAAATATTTCCACTCTCGGGAAAGTTGGATTCTATTCAGTTTCGGCAAAGTGTGAGTTCGACAGTCTTTATGTTACCAAGCTGCCGGAATCACTTAAAAAGGTTCAGTCACGTGATACCAATGAAATAACCGATGTTTCCATTTCCGATTATTTCGATTACAAATCAATTTGGTGGTACCCTTACCGCAACGATAAAGCACATCCCGAACCTTGGTACATGATGGATGAGGGCTGTGCGCAGCTTGATGACAACGCTGATTTTAAATATATGGAAATGACAAATTATAAGTTTGGAAAGTATGATTTCAAACTTGATTTGACAACAATAAAAGGCGATGACAAAAGTAAATTTGTAGTATATTATCGAAAAAGCAACGATGAATATTACCGGGTTGAATTGTCAAAGAAAGATAATAAAATGAGGCTGTATTACATTAAGGACAATGTATCGAAGCTTTTAACGGAAAAGAAACTTAGCTCATATTTCTTCGACAGGAAAAGTTCAATTTACCTTCGAATTTATGATAATAAGATCAAATTTTCCTATGAATATTACCAGAATATGCATTGCAAAGTGAAGGGCATCGGGAAAACACCAGGTTACTTCGGATTTGGCACCAGCGGTCTGAAGGTGATAATACATAAATTCAATATTACTGATTTGTAATTTTGTAGCTTTATAGTGAACGAAGCGATTTAGCAATCTCAATTAATCCGATTGCTAAATCGCTTTGGCATTTTCTATGATATGTGATTTAAAATCCTAGTGCTTTCCTTAGCTCGCTTGTGGTAAAGGTTTGCGGATTTATTTCAGCTGCTGTAAATGTAAAGCTGTCCTTGTCTTTCTGACTGAAAAGCTCATTTCGCAAAGTTGTTCTGTCAACAACAGCAGCCTTTCCATTCACTCCAATAATATAGAGTGCAGTTTCTGAATTCGGATCAAGTGTAATGCCTCCTTTTTTTGAATAGAAGTTGTAAGTCAAAACGCCTTTGATAGATTCATCAATTACAAAAACTGTTGATGGTTCAATCGACTTATCATAAACATCCTTGAATTCAGCGTTGATTTGTACAGGGTTTTTTATGCGCAGTTCCTGGTCGCAGTTCCATATTCCAAAACCATCAATCTGTAAAGGCCTTGTGACAATGTATTGCGCTGCCTGAATCCTTTGTGAGCTGTCCTGCGTAGCTTTAAATCTTTTTTGTGCATAAGCAATCCATTCATCTTTCGACATTTCCTTTTCCTCAGGGCTTTTATTTTTATCAATCTTGTCCCATATTTTTTTCTGGTAACGTGCAATGCGCTTTGCAATAGTATTATCGAAACGTGTCTGAACTTTTTTAAATGTTTTAGAATACCGGTTGTCAAGTTTCATATTGACAGAGGCGTATTTTTCATAATCGGCTGAATAGTTCTGTTTGATAGGGTAGGCCTGGAACGTAACAACTTCATGCGGAGATTTCAGCTCAATATTAAAAGCATTTTCCGAAGGTTCGTAAGCAATGCGTGCATCAGTCCATTTTTTTCTGGTAACATAATTTTTGCTGAATTCTTTTTTATTCAGTGGGCCATCATAAACCCAAACATAATTCTTGAAACAGGCAAGCTCTTTGTAATCGGCATATTTATCAATGTTCAGAATAAAGTTTGCCTGCTTTTTATATTCCTTGTTTTTATTGAATTTATAAATTCTTTTCACTTTAAAAAAATGTCCCACGAGTGCCTTGCTGTATTTGTTTTTGAAGTATCCGTCCGGAATTTTGAATACACGCGCATATACTGAATCATTGTACCTGTCGGAGAATAAAGTTGTATCAAATTTCATTTTAAACAGCTCAGGATAATATTGAAAAGCCGAAGAATACTTTCTTTTTTTTATTGAAAAACTCTGGAGTAAATTTTGTTTATACTCCCAGTTTTTCTGCTGTTCGTTCAGCTGATAAAGCTTGAATCCAGATGTTGTGTCAAGCGTTGCGAAATCGAGTGAAATTGATTTGCCCGGAGCAAGTTTTAACAGTTTATCATTTTGCGTAGCATACATTTCGAACATTCCGGCTGACTGAAAAAATTCTTTTTTACCTGCACTGTCGTAAGTCATTGGCACACCATTGGAGAAAATATCTATTGCATCATTGTATTCCCTGTATTGAATATTGACTGTCCCTTTAACGGCATTGCCATCGGCATCCACAAAAGCATTCCCGGGTATTTTCATGCTTGTACCTGTGTAGTAATATAGCGTGGCAGGTTGCTTAACATCAACAGCAAAACTTTTTCGTGCATCGTCAGGCTGGCCTACTTTTGCGACTACAGTATTTTTGTAATAATTTTCTAGAAGAGGATTACTCACTCCTGCAGCAGTTGATGAAGCAACATTGAATTTGCCTGGCAGTTCATGATAAATTGAAACATCTAACTGTGTTGATGGAAATGATTTTAATATGAGCAGTGAATCTTTTTTGTCGAAGCAGGTAATACTGAGTGTCTTTAATGGAAGGCTATCCAAAAGGTTTACAGTGCTTTCCAAATTTGCAAAACTATTCAGGGATATGTCGAGTGATGTGAGATCTCTTAATGTAGAAATCCCTGATGGCAGGTATCCCAGGCCATTGTCAGAAAGATCCAGTGTTTTCAGGCCTTTTGGAAGAATGGTATTTTCTTCAGGTTTTATATCATTGTTTGAAGCAAGAGTAAGATCCCTCAGAAGCGGCAATGCGACCAGGTTTTCAAGAAGATCACTGGCATCAACATAATCGTAGTTTGTAACGGATAATGATTTGAGATTCTTTAAGTGACTTATGTTTGCAGGTATTTCAGCTCTTCCGTTATCATCGAGAGTAAGCGAATTTAAACTCTTGATTTTCGTAAGTTCCCTGAATACTTTTTTAAATTTTAGGTTCGGGCAAGAAGAAAATGTTATATCAGTAAGATTCTGAAAATCTTTAATGCTTGCAGGCAGGGCATCGTCGGAATAATTGATGATGTCAATTTTTTTAATACGTGCTTTAGAAGTTATGGATGAAAAAATCTGTTCGAGTGATTCCTTCGAATCCACACCAGCTAAAAGAAGATAGTTGATACTGCTGTCGATGGAAGGTATGAGCAGTTTCCCAATGGAATCGTTATCATAATCCAGGTAGTAGCAGGTGAAGGGATCCTGTTTTTGAGCTGATCCATACTTGATCGAAAAGAAGAGGAGGGCAGCACTGAGAAGAATAATTTTTTTCATGTTTACTGTTTTAAAAAGTACGAGTATATTTTGAGAGTCTGAAAACAAAATTTTAATAACATATGCCGATATATTCATTGTGCATCTTTTCAACTTTGTGCCTTAGTGGCGAAAAATAAAGTACTACAAAGACTCTAAGGCACTAAGGTATCACTAAGTTAGATTATTATTTAAACCTACCATTATAAAAACAAATTTAACTTTAAATTATTGTTCTTGTTTAATGTGTAATGAAAAGTTTTTTGAAAAGTTACAATATCTAATGATCGATATATTATAATTTATTAACGAAGATATTCTTTAATCGTTATCTTTATTGGTTATATTGAATGATTAAAATGTGAATATACTAATTGTTTTATCTTCGGAATTTATATTCCTGATAATTAAATTTGATCCTAAATATTTTATAATATTTCATGAGAAATTGCATTCTGATATTATTTGTTTTGTGTTTTTTAACCTCCAATGGACAAAACGATACAGCTTCATTGTACGATGATGCAATTGATTATTTCAACCAGGGAATAGATGCATTTAAGAATAATGAAATTAAATCAGCTGATTCATTATTTACACGATCTTTATTAATTGAATTCTCTAAAGATGCGCTTTTAAACAGAGCATTGACTAGATTACTATTAAATGACACCTGCAGTGCCTGTCGTGATTTAAAAATTGCAGGTAAGTATTATAATGATACTGATGCATTGTCAATTTATTCCACTTATTGTTTGAAGCAACTGGATACGATTTATTTTGATAGTAAGTATAACAGAATATTAACTAATTATGGTTTTAAGTATTATGAAGTACTGAAAAAGACAATATGTGATACCATTATGTATGGTTCCATCCATAAAAAAAACCATTTCTCAACTAATGAGATTTCATTCACTTCACAATGTGTTGACTATAAGTCAGTCGATGTTTATGCATCATTCCTTTTAAAAGATTCCTTTCGTTATTATAATTATATTTATGCATGTACTGATATAAATAAATTAAGCATCAATACAATCGAGGAGCAAATAAGAAATTTATTAGTATCAAAATATAATTTTGATACTATCCCACATAAAAACAAGTATTTTTCAGCATATATATATGTAAATACCGAAGGGAAAATTGTAGATACAAAAATGGACTTTAACCCTTTTGAATTTTTTGAAATTGATTTACGTGAAGCAATCGAGTTTGATATTTTCAGCACGCTTAAACAGGTGCCTCCGTTAGCTCCTGTTAGACTCTTCGGAAAACGTGTAAATATGCAATATTACATTATTGTTGGAATTTAAGTTGGTCAATCATTTACTGACCTAGCTAGTGATGACTTAATTGAGATAACAAAAAACCAATTTTAATTTATAATTAAGAACAACGAAGTACATTACCCATGTTAACTTATGACTTGTCATCTAGTTTTCTTATCATCTTGTCAACTTTTTCTCCAAAATTGTTAATATCTCGGCGTCCAAAAAAGCGCTGGAAACCTTATTTTTAGTAACTTCGCTTAAATTTTTAGGTTATGTCAGGCAATTACAACGAAGAAAGTATTAAATCCCTGGAATGGAACGAACACATCAGGCTAAGGCCCGGAATGTATATCGGAAAACTGGGAGATGGTGCTTCTCACGATGATGGTATTTATGTACTTATTAAGGAAAGCATTGATAATGCTGTAGATGAGTACATCATGGGTTTTGGAAAAAAGATTGAAATCACAATAAAGGATCAGAAAGTTACTGTAAGGGATTATGGCCGTGGCATTCCGCTGGGTAAAGTGGTCGATTGCGTTTCAAGGATTAATACCGGGGCAAAGTACGATTCGGAAGTTTTTAAAAAAACCGTCGGACTTAACGGTGTTGGGTCAAAGGCCGTAAATGCCCTGTCTTCATATTATCATGTACAATCAGTAAGGGAGAATAAAACGAAGTATGCTGAATTTGCTGATGGTGACCTTGTTAAGGAAAGTAAAGAAGAAAAATGCGATTTAAGAAACGGCACCATTGTTAATTTTACCCCTGATGAGAAAATTTTCGGGAATTATCATTTTATAACCGAATACATCGATAACCTGCTTTGGAATTATGCATTTCTGAACCGGGGGCTTTCCATTTATTTCAACGGACAGCGCTATTATGCAGAAAATGGTTTGCTCGACCTGCTCAGTAAGTATATCAACGGGACTGAACTAGTTTATCCGATCATTCATATCAATGAAAACGATTTTGAATTTGCCATGACACACAGTCAGAATCAGTATGGCGAAGAATATTATTCGTTTGTGAACGGAACGCATACCACGCAGGGAGGCACACATCAGGCTGCATTCCGTGAAGCTGTCGTGAAGACAATTCGTGAATTTTATAAAAAAGATTTTGAGGCCAGCGATATCCGTTCATCGATTATTGCTGCAATAAGTATTAAAGTCCAGGAACCTGTATTTGAATCACAAACCAAAACCAAACTGGGATCGCAATACTTGGAACCTAATGGGCAAACCATTCGCAACTATATAAGCGATATAGTCAAAAAACAGCTTGATGATTTTCTCCATAAAAATCCTGAAACTGCCGAAGCTCTTTTACGGAAAATTATGCAATCGGAAAAGGAGAGAAAGGAACTCGCCAATATTAAAAAGATTGCAAAGGAAAGTGTAAAAAAAGCATCACTTTATAATAAAAAACTCAGGGATTGTAGGCTGCACTACACAAGTAACGACGACCGCAAACTCGAAACAACCCTGTTCATTACCGAAGGTGATTCAGCAAGCGGATCAATTACCAAATCGAGGGATGTCAATACACAAGCCGTATTCAGCCTTAGGGGAAAACCCCTCAATACTTACGGCATGAACAAAAAGGTAGTATATGAGAACGAAGAATTCAATTTGCTTCAGTCAGCACTCAACATTGAAGATGGTCTTGAACACCTGCGTTACAACAATATTGTAGTCGCTACTGATGCTGATGTTGACGGTATGCACATCCGTTTATTACTTATTACATTTTTCCTGCAATTTTTCCCCGATCTTGTGAAATACGGGCATCTTTACATTCTGCAGACACCTCTTTTCCGTGTTCGTAATAAATCAAAAACTATATACTGTTACAGTGACGAAGAACGTCATGAAGCGTTGCGTGAACTTGGCGCAAAGCCTGAAATAACGCGATTCAAAGGGCTTGGTGAAATTTCGCCTGATGAATTCAAACATTTTATAGGCCCAAGCATGCGACTCGATCCTGTGATTTTGAAAAGCACTTCCAGTATTCATGAAATGCTTTCATTTTATATGGGAAAGAACACTCCCGAGAGGCAGACGTTTATTATCGACAACCTGCGGCTCGAACTCGACTTTGTTGAGTCGTGATTTTTTTTAATTTTATCATTCTATTTTTACTATCTTGCTCAATCTTTTTTAGAAAGGTTTGAATTGTTATTTGTATAATATTCTGATAATTTATGGCCAAGGTTACCAAGGGTAAAAGCACACCGGTTAAGGCAAAGCAAAAACCGGCCGAAATAAAAAAACCAAAGCGCAGAATCGACTGGATGGTTTTTTCAATTATTGCATTATGCTTTGCGTTATATTCAAACACCATCCCAAATGAATATGCGATGGATGATGAATTGGTGACCAGTACCAATAAACGCATTGATAACGGGATTAAAGCTATACCCGGTATATTTATTTCGTTGTACAGTGAAGGCAAACTGAAGTATGAATACAGACCGATTGTAAAAGTAACCTACGCTATCGAAAACCAGTTTTTTGGCGTGAACCCACATATAAGCCATTTAATAAACATCCTGATTTATGCTTTTACATGTCTGTTGCTTTTTAAAATATTGCAAAGACTGATGCAGGATTATAATAAACTCTTTTTGTTTTTTATTGTCATCCTGTTTCTGGCACATCCCATACATACCGAAGTTGTAGCCAGTCTTAAAAACCGCGATGAAATGCTCAGCTTCATGTTCAGCCTGATAACACTGAATTATCTGATAAGCTATGCTAAAAGTGGACGATGGATAAGTATTATTATGGCGTTTTTCTTTTATCTCTTAGCCTATCTCTCAAAGGCAAGCGCCCTGGTGTTCCTGGCTATTTTTCCTTTGGTGCTGTATTATTTTACAGACATTTCATGGAAAAAACTCGCAATAATTTTCGGGGTAATACTTGTTGCAGTAATACTATCAAGGTTTGGTCCAAAAGCCTACCTTCCAAAAACAGAAAGAGAAGTATTTTTCTTTGAGAACCCGTTGTTTCAGCATAAAGGAATTTTTGTAAAATTCGCAACGGGTATGGTTACCTTATTGTTTTACCTGCGCATACTTATTTTTCCGCATCCACTTTTGTTTTATTATGGATATGATATGATTCCCATATCAAGCATGACCGATGCGCTGGTTATTTTCGGAATTGCTGTTCACCTTGCACTGTTTGTTTTTGCACTCTGGAAAATAAAACAAAAGCACATACTTTCTTTTGCAATTATGTATTACCTGATTTGCATTTCCATGTTTTCAAATATTGTGAAACCGGCTATGGGTATTGTTGCCGAGCGTTTTGCTTATGCTGCTTCATTGGGCTTTTGCATTGTTCTTGCTTATTTTATCTTTAAGTTTTTAAAGAAAGATCCGAAACTTAAAATAATTGCATTTAATGACAAGACAAAGCTTCTGATACCATTGATTATATTACTGATTCCATATTCGGCTAAAACAATTTCGCGAAATACAAGCTGGAAGGATCATATGTCACTTTACTCAAATGATATCAAATACCTTGATAATTCAGCAAAGGCGAATGCGCTGATTGCAGGACAACAGATGGCCGAGTTAAATAAACTGTTGTTTAAAGGCACTCCACCGGCCAATCTCAATCAACAGCTTAAACAGATTATTGATTATTACAATCAGTCAATCAAAATTTATCCTGACTATTATTCTTCATATAATAATATTGGAACAATTTACTTTACAGTGCTTGCCAGTTCAGCGAAAGCAAATGGTGATACCCTGCTTGCAAAAAAATATTACATGACAGGTATTCCATATTTTAAGAAAGCTATTTCAATGAATCCTGAATATTATGAAGCTTACTTTAACCTCGCATATTCCTATGAAATGATTGGCAAATACGACAGTGCTATGATTTGCTACAGGAAGAATATTGCTTTGAAATCTGACAACATGAGGTCATACAGCAATATGGCAAATTTGTATTTTAATTATTATAATAATTATGACAGTGCGATATCAATCAATCGCAGAATGATTCTGATCGATCCTAAGTCGGATGCTCCTTATATTAATCTTGGTACATATTCACTGAAAAGATCTGATACAGTTTCTGCAGTAAAATATTATGAAACAGCATTGGAAAAGTTTCCGACAAATTTTAACCTGGCTGCAAAACTCAGTAAGTATTATTATAACAGGGATCAGGCGAAATTCTTGAAATATAAGAAGATGTCTGAAGAAGGGAAAAAAGAATTTGATGCTAAAAAATAAAAATTGAAAACTGCTGCTGAACATATATCTATATTAAAAAAACTTGTTGACCGGGGCGGCCCAGATGAAAGTGAGTGGGGCATGGTACGCGACTGGATGTGTGAACTGGGAAAAGCAATCGAAGAAAAAAAATATTCCAACCTGGAAATATCACAAATATATAATGAAATTGGAAATGCTTTCCCTGTTGAAACCATTCAGGGCCATACGTTTCATAAACCGCGAAAATATGCCGGTGACTTTGAACTGGTCGATAAAATTCAAACATGTTTTGTAATTCCTGATAAACACTATTCAAACTGGGATCTGTATTTTCATAGCTGTGAAGCCCCAACAGTGGTGCGTTACAGGATACCATACCTGGTAAGCATGCTGGAGGAATTTAGTTCTGCCCGTAAAAAAAGTTTCTCAGTAATTGATATCGCCAGTGGGCCATGCAGGGACATTTTTACTTTTTTTACTAAATATCCGGATGCTGAAATCCAAATTGACTGTGTTGATCATGATCAGGATGCGGTTGCATTCTCAAGTATATTATTGATAGATTATCTCGATAAAATAAATTTTTATAATACTAGTTTTTTAAGATTCCATTTTCCGAAGAAATATGATTTTATTTGGTCTGCAGGGCTCTTTGATTATTTTGATGATAATTTTTTTGTCAGAAAATTAAAAGTGATGATTGAAAATTTAAACCCCGGTGGCAAAATTATTATTGGAAATCTTGCTGATACAAATCCTTCAAAATATTATATGCTTCTTTTTAAATGGTTAGTGTTTCATCGTACAGAAGAGCAATTAACCGAGTTGGCAAAGGAAGCCGGAGCCGATGAAAAAAATATTTCAGTTTACAAAGAACCAATGGGCGTTAATTTATTCCTTCACATCAATGCATAAATATTAGAAGTATGGAAGTGAAACGAATATTTGACCTAATCCCTTTCATTAAAGAAAAATTCAATAAAGATATTTGCCTTGCCGGTAAAAAGAGTGGTAAATGGATAACCTACTCTATTGATGAATATCGCGAAAATGTTGACCTTGTTAGTTGGGGCTTGTTAAGTCTTGGCATTGCAAAGGATGATAAAATTGCCACTATATCCAACAACAGGCCCGAATGGAATTTTGTAGATCTGGGAATGTTGCAGGTGGGAGCGGTGCATGTGCCTGTGTATCCCACCATCAGTGACGATGAGTTTCTTCATATTCTGAATGAAGCTGAGGTGAAAATAATTTTTGTATCAAATAATTATTTGTATAGCAAAATAAATTCACTGATTAATCGTCTGGGAAAACCGTTAAAAATCTATGCTTTCGACAATGTTTCCGATGCTTCGAACTTTCAGGATTTGATAAAACTCGGAAAAGATTTTTCTTTGAAAGAAAAGCTTTCTGCAATAAAAGATTCCATATTACCGCAGGATCTAGCCACAATTATTTATACTTCCGGTACAACTGCAATGCCTAAAGGCGTAATGCTTTCGCATGCTAACATGGTTTCAAATTTTATTGCCGCATCAAAAACTATGAACCTGAATTCATCACATGCAACACTGAGCTATCTGCCATTGTGCCACGTGTATGAACGGATGCTCAATTATAAATATCAGTACCTCGGAATAGCAGTGTATTATGCAGAGAGCCTTGCAAATGTTGTTGCGAATTTTCAGGAAGTAAAACCCACCGTCCTTACTGCTGTTCCCCTGCTGCTTGAAAAAATATATGGTAATATTCTTGAGAAGGGAAGTCAGCTTGCAGGCATTAAAAAACATTTGTTTCAGTTTGCATTGATGGTTGCTGACGATTATAATCTTTCTCAAGAGTTTTCTGTTGTTTATAAAATAAAACTACAACTTGCTGATCTGGTATTTAAAAAATGGAGAGAAGTTTTAGGTGGAAATCTGGGTATGATAATTTGTGGAGGCGCTGCCCTTCAACAATCGGTGCTGAAAGCATTCTGGGCTGCTGGCATTCCTGTTTATGAAGGCTATGGACTTACAGAAGGGTCTCCGCTTATTTCAAACAATAATTATGGAAAATATAAACTTGGTACGATAGGTAAAATTCTTGATGGAGTGAATGTTCGTATTGCTGCCGACGGTGAAGTACTTGTAAAAGGCCCGAATGTAATGATGGGTTATTATAAAAATCCCGAACTTACTGCACAGACAATTGATAAAGAGGGCTGGCTGCATACAGGTGATATTGGCGTTATTGAGGATGAAATATTTTTAAAACTAACCGGACGGAAAAAGGATATTTTTAAAACATCTTCGGGTTTTTATGTTTCACCCGAAAAAATTGAAGGAATAATAAAACAGAATATTTTGGTGTCGCAGGTGCTGGTTGCTGGTGCAAATCATAATTACCTGTCTGCACTCATTGTCCCTGAATTCAGTAAACTTGAAAGCTGGTGCAGAATAAATAAATCAGAAGTTCATCTGGGTGAAAAAATAATTTCTGATGAAAAAATAATTGCCTTGTACCAGGAAATTATTGATGATTATAATGCAGAATGCAGGGACACAGAACGGATATTGAAGTTCCGCATTATGAGTAATGACTGGACTGTAGACAGTGGCGAGCTGACACCAAAAATGAGTATAAGACGTGACTTTATAGTTCAAAAATATAATGATCTGATTGAGGAATTTTATTCTTCATCATTGTAAAATGGCTGGTATAAAACAACAAACAGTTGCCAATACAATTATCACGTATGCGAGTTTGCTACTTGGTGCAGTGAATATTTTATGGCTTATGCCGAAAGGATTATCACCCGAAGAAGTCGGGCTGAGAAGTCTTCTGCTCAGTTCCGCATTTCTTGTTTCTCCACTGGCGCGCATCGGATTCAATAAGGTTATCATTAAGTTTTATCCGAGGTTCAGAGATCCTGAGAAAAAGGATCATGGATTTCTTTTTATAATTCTAGCAATTCCGTTTGTTGCTTTCATATTCGTAACACTATTATTCCTTTTATTCAGGCATCAGATTTATATGCTATTTGAAGCCAAATCTGCAATGATCAAGGATTATCTGTGGTATATCATTCCCATTACTTTTTTTGTAATGTACAGCGGAATTCTTTCTTCCTATTGCCAGGCCAATTATAAAATCACTGTTTCTGCTTTTCTCCGGCAGATTGTAATGCAGGTATTTACTACAATGCTATTGGTGCTTATGAATGCAGGCCTCATTGATTTCTCTCAATTCATAGGGTTAATGACACTGAGTTATTTCCTGATTGTGCTGATGCACCTGGTTTACCTGCGATACCTGAATATGCTTTTCCTGATACCTGATTTTAAACTTCTTAATAAACCAATGGTTAAGGAAATTATTACGTATGGCCTTTTTGTAATTCTTGGTGGAGTGGGCGCTGCCGTTTCAACCAACATTGGAATTCTTATGCTGGGTGCCATGATTGGCCTGCATTCAACAGCCATCTTCACCATTTCATTTTATTTGGGAAATATTATTGATGTGCCTCGCGGTGCACTGTCGCGTATTGCCAGTCCATACATTGCCGACTCATGGCATAAAGGCAAGACAGATCTGATAAATTCACTTTATAAAAAATCGGCTATAAACCAGATGGTTGTTGGCGTGCTGATTTTCCTCCTGATATGGCTTAATATAGACGCTGTTTTTGCATTGATGCCCAAAGGTGCTATTTATGCAAGCGGGAAATGGATTGTGTTTTTTGTAGGGCTTGCAAAAGTTGTGGATATGTCAACAGGCATAAACACGGAAATTCTTATCAACTCTGAAAAGTATAAATTTAATTTTGTGCTGGTAATCAGTTTTACATTGGTTGTGATTTTGCTGAATTATTTATTGATACCTCAGTATGCCATGATTGGAGCGGCTGTTGCACTTTTCGCTTCATTCGTTTATTTTAATCTCGCAAAATTTCTTTATTTATATTTTGAATTTAAAATGCAACCTTTTTCCATTGATTTTTTAAAAGTGATAGTAAGCGGCCTGATTATTTTCTTCGCTTTCACCTATCTTCCGCATTTGGGAAATGTAATTGCCGATCTTGTTTTACGCATAATATCAATTACATTGCTCTATACTGGCTTTATTGCATTGGCGAACCCTTCTGATGAGATCAATCATTACCTTGTGATGATCAAAAATTTTGTTTCCGGAAATAAAGGGAAGAACTGAAACTGAAAATGTTTTTGAAATTAATTTTTTTTTATCTTTGGAGTATATAACTAAATTACTTGAAAATGACGGTAGAAGACTTTATTCTAAAAATTGAAGTGGAATTTGAAGATCTGGAACCTGGGCGACTCAAACCTGAAAGTAATTTCAGGGATACGTTCGACTGGAATTCAGTAAATGCTCTAATTCTAATTGCAATGGTCAACACGGAATATGATGTTACCATTACTGCTGAAGATTTAAGGGCTTCAAAGACCATTCAGGATATTTTCAATATCATCGTGAGTCGTTATAAAAACTAGATGGCCATCTTTAATCTCAAAGGAGCAAGAATATCGGGTGTTTCAGCCTGTGTGCCGAAAAACGAAGTCTCAACCATGGACTACGAATGGATTTCGGAAAAGGAGCGTCAGGGCTTAATAAAGCTTACTGGCGTTGAAAAAAGACGCATGGCTAAAAAGGGCATTGCCACAAGCGATCTTTGCATGATAGCTGCTGAAAAACTTCTCGATGAATTAAAATGGGATAAAAATGAAATTCAGATATTAATTTTTGTTTCACAGTCTCACGATTATCCCATCCCTGCAACAGCAATCATATTACAGGATAGAATGAAACTTTCAACAACTTGCCTGGCCTTTGATATTAATATGGGCTGCTCAGGTTATGTATATGGGATGTCAGCAATTGTTAGCATGATGATTTCCTGCAATCTGAAAAAAGGATTGTTACTCGTTGGTGATATTTCAACTGCACATATTTCTTATCAGGATAAAAGTGCGTACCCATTGTTCGGCGATGCAGGAACCGCAACAGCTATAGAACTTGATAACAGTGCAAAGCCAATGTGTTTTAATTTACAGAGCGATGGTTCAGGTTTTGATTCAATAATTATTCCCGACGGTGGAATGAGAAATCAAATCAGCATTGAATCGTTTGAACCAAAAACAATCAGCGAAGGTATCATCAGGCATAATGTTCAGCTTGCTCTGGACGGAATAAAAATATTTAATTTTGCGTTGAAGGAAGTGGTGCCAAATATTCAGGCCTTACTGTCGGAATATTCAATAAACATTGAGGACATTGAATATTTTATTTTCCACCAGGCAAATTTGCTGATTAATGAAAGTATAAGAAAGAAACTTCGCATTCCAAAAGAGAAAGCTCCAATCACAATTGACAAGTTCGGAAATACCAGTTCTGCTTCAATTCCATTAACAATGGTTTCTGAATTAAGAAATATACTGATAAAGGGAAATCATAAAATGCTGCTGTCCGGATTTGGAGTTGGCCTTTCGTGGGGAAGTTTATTAATTGAAACTGAAAATTTAATTTGCTGCGAATTAATAGAAATATAAATCCGGATTATAAAAATGGAAAACCCTTTTAGTTTAGCCGGGAAAAAAATATTGGTCACAGGTGCTTCATCTGGCATTGGTCAGCAAACGGCAATAAGCATAAGTAAAATCGGAGGAACACTATTTATCAACGGAAGGAATGAGAAAAAACTTACTTATACTTTTTCAAAACTTGAAGGTGAAGGTCATGAAATGTTTGCTGCGGATTTATTGGATAACACTCAATTCAGCAATTTTATAAATGCAGTTCCTAAAATCGATGGAATAGTCCATTGCGCAGGCATTTTACAACCATACCCGGTAAAATTTATTTTGCAGAAACAGATTGATGAGATGTTCTTAATCAATTTCAATGCACCGGTATTATTGACATCTAAGCTTTTAAAACAAAAGAAAATCCTGGATAAAGCATCTATTGTATTTATTTCATCCATTTCAAGCAACCTGCGTCCATATTACGGAGGTGCCCTGTATGCAGCGTCAAAAGCAGCTCTGGAAGCATTCAGTAAAGTGGTTGCAATAGAACATTCACAACAGGGAATCCGCTCAAACTGTTTATCTCCTGCAATAATAAAAACACCAATTTTTGATGAATATGTGGGAGGTGTTGCCACCCAGGAAAATGTTGATAAGTATGAAAAGCAATACCCGCTTGGTTTTGGTGAACCTGTCGATGTTGCAAATGCCGCGGTATATCTGCTTTCTGATGCTGCTAAATGGGTTACCGGTACAACAATGATACTTGATGGCGGTTTAATGGTGGTTTAAAACTTTTAATGATGAGCAATCCTCAATACTCTGTAATAGTCCCGGTTTTCAACAGCGAAAAAACCCTAGAGGAATTAAATCTGCGTATTCACAAAGTGCTCGAAGAAAATAATTTTCAGTTTGAAATTATTTATATTGAGGATGGCAGTTCCGACAGTAGCTGGAGCATTTTGAAAAAGATAAAACTTGCTAATCCGGGAACAACAAAAGCGATTAAACTTGCAAAAAACTTCGGACAGCATAATGCTACATTTTGTGGATTGGAGCATGCTTCGGGCGATATACTTATTACAATCGATGATGATCTGCAGATTCAACCAGAAGAAATTGTAAAACTTATTGAATCGAAAAACCAAAATGAGGCCGATCTTGTCTATGGCTTTTATAAAAACAAACAACACTCGATCATCCGGAATCTGGGAAGCAGATTGCTGAAGAGGTCAAGTAAGTTTTTTAATAATTCACCTGGCGAAGGTTCTTCATTTCGATTGTTTACAAAAGATATTTCAGAAAAAATCCTTTCACATTCACAGAACTTTGTATTCATCGATGAGTTATTGCTCTGGTACACCGATAATATTAATTTTGTTAAAGTAGAACACCTGAAAAGAAAAGAATTAAAATCCGGATATACTTCAACAAAATTATTTAAACTCACTATCAATTTAATTATTTATTACTCCGCGCTTCCTTTGAAAATAATGACGTATGGCGGTTTTCTCTCTTCGGCAATCTGCTTTTTAATTGGTGTTTATTATATAGTTAAAAAAGTATTTTTTAAAGTGCCAGCAGGATATACATCAATAATTGTTACAATACTTTTTTCTACCAGTATAATAATCTTCAGCCTTGGTATTATTGGTGAATACCTCAACCGTATTTATATGGTTCAGAATAAAAAGCCTCCTTATTCGATTAAGAAAATTATTTAAATTTTCTGTATGAAGTTCGTTAAATACGGAATTACACTGCGAAGAATCACATTGGATGATATCGAAATCATCCGTCATTGGCGCAATTCAGATGAAATCCAGAAGCGCATGCAGTATCGTGAGTACATCACTAAAAGAATGCAGAAGAAGTGGTTTTATTCAATTGATAACATCAATAACTTTTACTACCTCATTGAATTCAAAGGCGAGAAGATTGGTCTGTTTAATGAGAAAAATATTGATTGGAAAAACAGAACTTCCGAAACAGGACTTTTTATCGCAGATGAAAAATATATTAATACACAAATACCAATACTTGCTTCCCTTTGCCTGAGCGAGATTGGTTTTTATGTTATACAGGGTGAAAAATCATTTATCAGAATTTTAAAAGATAATAAGCAGGCTATAGAATATAGTTTAAATTTCGGCTATGAGCTTTGTGCAAATCAGGCTGATAATGATCCACAGCTTTATGTACTTACAAAACAAAATTTTGAATCAAAGGGGAAGAGGCTGCTGGATGCAGCTAACAAAGCCTATAAGCAGGATTCAACTTTAATGATGTATCTTGAAAAAGATGATTATAAATCGGGGATTGCGCAATTCATTGAAAAATTAATTGAACAGTCAACAGTTAAAATTCCTTTTGAAACATACAATGGCGGCCGGAGATATCATTATCCCTGATCTTTTTTTGAAAAAAGTTTCATGTAGATTTTAAAAAGAATGGAATCGCTTTGCTTAACCCTGATGCGGGTTCTGTAAGGCAAAAGGTCGGTAACAAAGCCAAGAAAATTAATATATCGTGCATATAAAATAAGCGGAGTTATCTGCAGCCATATTGCAAGGTTGAATTTTTTGTAAACCCTCTCATAGCCTAATTGATCAGCCAAAGTGCCTGCCGTCATGTCTGCCATGTGGATTTGCTTTTTTGTCAGCATGTTCTTCCAGATTCCTACCCTGGAATTATTGATCGGATTCATCAGGCTTTTATGTTTTCCTTCAGCAGCCAATCCATATGTGTCAATAAATTCATCTTTCTTTTTGTGAAAATCCAAAACAGATGATTGATAGGGGAGTCCTACAAAATCAAAAATCATTTTTACATGAATCTCAGGATTGTTAACCAGTTCCTCGTATTTGACAAAAAGAAAATTTTCAGGATTCGCATTGGAATGTTTTAAAACTTTCCTGTAAAAATATTTCCACTGATAGACTTGAATTGGAACAACAGGCAATCCGAATTTTGCTTTTTTCATTGAAACAAAGTTGTCCCTGTAATCCTTATAGATAAATATGAATTTAGCTTTCGGAAATATTTTAATTAATTTTTTTGTGTAGATGGAATAAATTGGATTCTTATCTCCGAGCAATTTGAATTCACTCTTCTTAAATAATGAAGGATAGGATGAATGAACTACTTTGCAAATGGTACTGAACGGATTCTCTCCTTCGCATTGCAATAGCGCTGCTTTCACTTTCTCATTATCAGCATGCCAGTTATTGAAGCGGAATTGAACAATCAGATCATTGTAAAATTCCATGAGAATTTTTTTATCCCAGGTGGTAATTTTTTCGTAGTGTTTGCGGAGGTCAGAAATATAGGCACATTCAATAGGAATATTTACTTCTGGATGTGCATCAAATAAAGTTCTTATCAGTGTTGTACCCGACCGTGGTCTTCCAATAATGAAGAACATCGGCAACCCTGCTATTTTATCTTTGCTAATTTCCAACGTTTGTGGTTTAAAGCAAAGATATAAAAATATTAAATCTGCACTTTAGTTATAAATGAACTTTGCCTGGCAGTTTTTGCGGTACTCATCAAAGTTCACTATACATTGACCGGTGCATTTTTTTGTGCAGAATTTATTGTAGTCTGCCACAACCAACTTCAAAATATCGCGTAAGGATTTTTTATGAATATTCCCGTAGGAATAGGGTACTGGCGGACAAAAAGTTACATCTCCCGTTGGCATTATGCAAACATGTTCGTTGCCACCACCTCTGCAAAGACTCGATTCTGAAGGGAATTCAAGAAGAACAGGATCTTTTCCATTGAACCTTTTCCTGAAAGTTTCTCTTTCTTCCAGCGAAAGATTTTCTTGTTGTTTATAAAATAAATGCCCTGATAATAAAGGAAAATATACGAAAGCGAGTTCTGTTTTTAATTGTTTTGCAAGCATTGATATTCCGTCAAGCTCTTCATAATTTGTCTTGGTAATGTATGTCCATATCAGGGTTCTTAGTCCGCAGTCATGTGCCATTTTAAGGGCGTTCACTGCTTTGTTGTAGCAACCTTTCACTCCTCTGAATTCATCATGCCTGGCTTCATTTGCACTGTCAATAGATATAATCAGCGTAGTCATTCCTGCCTGTTTGAGTTCTTCTATCTTTTTTTTATCAATCAGAAGTCCATTTGAAGTTACGTTTACTTCCATTTTTAAATTGCTGGCATATTTTATAAGTTCAATCGCATCCTCGCGAAGCAGGAATTCACCACTGCAGAAATATATCAATTCGCCATGAAGAGAGCGGAACTGATCAATAATATCTTTTACTTTTTCTGTGCTTAGCGACAGATTCGGCTTATTTTCAAATTTTTCATAACAGTGTATACAATTTGCATTGCATTCGTGCGATGGGCAGATAAATATTCCCTGAAGCTGAGGCAGATGAATTTTTTTATTGAAGCGCCTGTGTATTTCACGGTATGATTTTGTAAAGCCTTGATGTTTATAAATTAAAAACTGCTTATAATATGCTCCTGGTGTATGCATGTGGAGAAAGAATTATTAAGCAGCAAAATTATCTTAAACAAGCAATAATGACAAGGAATATCTATGTTATTAGATATATAGATATGTGAAGCTTTTAGGAAGAATTCTTTTATAGATAAGAATGAAAAAAAGTAAGATAATGTTACTTGATTAATGTAACTTTTCCGATATACATCATTTTACGGTAATTAAATCCTTTCACTGTTATTTGATAAACATAAGTCGAAGGGATCATAAGATTTCTGTCAGGGCTGTTGTTATATCCGCCGTTCCATGGTTTGGTGGGATCGGTTGTTTGATAAACGATGTTGCCCCAACGGTTATATATTATCATTTCATAAGTGCCATCTTCCCAGCTAATGCCATAAGCCTGGAATACATCATTCAGCCCGTCACCATCAGGAGTGAAACTGTTTGGGATATAAATTGTAAATATATCGTGGACTATCACTTCCTGCGATATAGTGTCATTGCAGCCATAGCTGTCGGTTACAATCAGGCTCACAATATAAGTTCCGACAACATAATACTGATGAAAAATAGATTCACCATAGCCGGAACCGGTGCCATCACCGAAATTCCATTCCCATGACGTTGCATTTTCCGTTGTTGAGGAAAAAGTAATTTGAGCGTTATCAATAGTAATTGGGTTCGGATGATATGTGAAATCTGCTGTAGGTCCTGAGGTATTAGCGATATTCACTGAAACAATTGTATCGCAATGTCCATCATCCACAGTCACTGTGTAAACTCCCGGACTGAGGCCGCTTATTGATGCGGTTGTCTCACCTGTATTCCAAAGATATGTATAATTTCCTGTACCTCCTGAAACTGTTGCTGATGCAGATCCATCCGGTTGATCACAGTGAGCCATAATAGTATTAACGCTTGCAACTGGATAATTTACAACAACAATAACTGCATTAAGTGAAACAGAACAACCATTTGCATCATTAACAGTAACAGTATAAATCCCCGCTGGAAGATTAGATGCTGTAGCCGTGGTCTGAGCAGGGGATGAATTCCATTGATATGTTATTGGCTGAGTTCCTCCATTTACGGTTACTGTAGCTGAACCGTCCGACATACCGCAGTCTTCATTTACAATGTTTGAGATAGAAGCATTTAGTGTTGCAATATTTTGAATAATAACTGTGTCTGTATTCGAGCATGTTCCATCACTAACAGTCACATAGTAAGTTCCCGCTGATAGATTTGTTGCAGTGGTGGTGGTTTGCAATGGTATTGTGCTCCACTGATAAGTATAAGCACCCACACCTCCGGATGCAGTAACAGTTGCCGAACCGTTTGCCTGACCGCACATTTCATTAACGGAAGTTGTTTGCAAAGTAATTCCTCCAATATTTGTAATTGTCGCTGATGCCATTGCAGTGCATGATCCGTCATTTACTGTCACAGTATAATTCCCTGGCCCAAGGTTCGTAGCTGTCTGAGAATGCTGTGCTGGACTTGTACTCCAAGCATAGGTAAATGATCCTGAGCCACCGCTGGCACTCACAGTTGCTGAGCCATTGTTTTGTCCGCATGTTGCATTCACTGTTGAAGTATTTGCTGTAATTGCAGTGATAGTAAACGGGAGACTGCCTGAAGGAGCTATATTCCCGCATAAATCAGTAACCGAATTACAAGCGCTTGCATCAAGATTCAAATTGTAAGTGCCGCTAGCGGTTATTGGCTGATTCAATGTAATTGTAAATATCCGTTCCTGTGTTCCGCCGGCAGCACAGTTGGTACCGGTTAAATTTGTTACAGTATAAGGACCCCCCGGACCTGTCAGTGTAATATCGCAGGCAGCTATTGTGTTGCATAAAATATTTTCTGAAAACTGAAATGTTATTGTATTGCTACCGCAGCCAACGCTTGAAATAATTGATTCAATATGTGGGGGAATATTATCATATATCTGAGCCGAGGATGAGCTGAAATCTATGGTATATCCATAAGGTGATCCTGACCAGTTTGAAACCATCATTACATAAATATTTCCTGCAGTTACCGGAATATCCTGGTTAAAGGGAGGGCCATTCAGGTTCCCCGGACCATTATAGGTACCGGAACCGCCCATGGCCGTACTGGCGCCTGTTTGTCCGTTGAACCCATTTAGATCACCCCAGGAATTGCAGCTTATTTCAAGACTTGGATCATTGTATATGTTTGCACAGGTTGCATTCGTTAAATTGAACACGGTCCAGTCATAATCATCTCCTAAGCCTGAAGTATTGTTTGGTGTAAGGATAAAACTGAAATTTCCGCTTGTCTGCGCCTGGAAAGTGTACCAAACACTATAGGTTTCATAGGTACAGGATTGTGGGTAATTAATTTCATTTGGATAGTTTCCAGTTCCGGAGAAGGAATTATTTTCATGGTATATATCCTGGCAAATTGGAATAGCGCCAGCGCAGTCCTGCACAGTGGGTGTTTGTGGCAAAATGAATTGCTGAAATGTTATTGAGAAAAATATTATCAGAAGTACTCGCTTCATACTTAAGAAGCTTAAGGTAGTATAGCAACACGTCCTATATATTCATGTTTCGGGCCATCAACTTCTTTTAGAACAATCCTGTAAACATATACATCCATCGTAACTTTTTCGACATCTCCATCATTGCCATATGTGCCATTCCAGCCCTCAGCGGGGTTATTGGTCTGGAAGATCAGTTTTCCCCAGCGGTCAAATATTTTACAATCGTAATGATTTGCATCAATACTTATTCCCTTTGGATACCAGATATCATTTATTCCATCACCGTTAGGTGAAAACGCATTTGGAATATAAATGGCATAAATATCTTTTACTTTAATGGTATCTGATATTGTATCCATGCAACCATTGTTATCAGTAACAATGAGGGTCGCAAGATAAGTTCCTATAATATTATACAAATGTGTAACAGTATTTCCTGTTTCGGTTGGGCTGCCATCTCCGAAATTCCAAAGGCAACTTACAATAGTCCCGCTGGAGTTATTCAGAAAAGAAACTGGATTATCCATTACAGTAAGCACAGTAGGATGTGCAGAAAAACCTGCAGTTGGTCCGGGAATGCTTAAGACATTTGCAGAAATAATTACAGTGCAGGTTCCGTCATCAACAGTCACAACATATGATCCCGCATGAAGCCCCGTGGCGGTCTGTGTAGTTTGACCATTATTCCATAAATAGGTGTATGTTCCGGTACCTCCTGTTGCTATTACAGTTGCAGTTCCATTGCCCTGTCCGCAAATTTCACTTGTAGTTGCTGTGGTTGCCGTAGGACCTGCATTCTGCGGAACTAATACAGTAGTGGATCCTGTACAGCCACTATTATCAGTAACGGTTACATTATAAGTTCCTGTTGGAACATTTTGCAAATTCTGTGACGATTGCGATGGTGAACTATTCCAATAAAAGGAATAGGGTGGTGTACCGCTGGTAACATTAAGAGATGCACTGCCGTCAGATTGATTACAGTCAGCATTTACAACGCCAGTAATTACAGGTATCGGCGCACTTGTGGTTGTGATAGTGCAGGTATTGGAAGCCACACATCCGTTCGCATCAGTAACACTTACATTATAAGATCCTGCAGGTACATTCGACATCGTTGGGGAATACTGTGCTGGTACGCAGTTCCAGTGATACGTGTATGGCATGCTGCCTCCGTTAGCTATAGATACAGCGCTTCCATTCGCAAGTCCGCATGTTGAATTAGTAATGCTGGTTATTGCAATTGATGGACCTGCAAGATTCGTAAGTGTTGTGCTGGCTGTGGTAGTACAACCATTACAGGAAACAGTCACTGTATATGTCCCGGCGGGCAGGCCGGTGGCAGTTTGTGTACTTTGTTGCGGAATAGAGTTCCACAGATAAGTAAATCCTCCTGTGCATGTACCAGATGGATTCGCAATTGCTGTTCCATTCGATTGCCCGCAAGTTTCATTTGTTGAGGAAGCGGTAGCAGTTGGGGAGGCAATACTGTTAATAGTGGCAGTTGTTGATGCCGTGCAGGCTGAAGCGTTTGTCACGGTTACAGTATAAGTTCCTGCTGCAAGATTTGTGGCAGTAGCAAAAGCCTGGCCATTGTTCCACAGATAGGATGTTCCTCCTGTTGCTGTTGCGCTGCCATTGCTAAGTCCGCAGGAAGAAGGCACAGTCCCCGAAATCTGGGCATTAGGTGCCGGGTTTAAAGTGACTACTCCAGTTGCACTGGCGGTACATCCTGAATTAGAACCGGTAACAGTATAGGTTGTGGTTGATGATGGTGAAACTGTGATGGAAGAACCCGAACCTCCTGTGCTCCAGCTGTATGTTGTTGCACCACTCGCTGTCAATGTAGCAGACTGCCCGTTGCATATAGATGTGCTTGTAACTGACACTGTGGGACTTGTTGAAACCGTTACTGTAGCGGAGGCCTGAGTAGTACACCCAGGCGTTGTCGCAGTAACCGTGTAAGTCGTGGTTGTTGTCGGACTCACTGTCACAGCTGCTGTTGAACCACCTGAACTCCATTGAAATGTAGCTGCGGGGTTTGTGCTTGTTGCTGTTAATGTAGTTGATCCACCATTGCAGATGGTTGGATTGGCAGGATTAATGGTCAATCCAATACTGTTATTAACATTTACAGTTACATCATCAGTAAGTACAACCTGGTTTCCGGTGCAGCAATCATAAATAACTTGTGCCGTATATGTTGTGGTTGTTGGCGGGCATACATTAATGGTTGGTGTTGTACTTATCTGCGTAAATCCCTGCCACCAGCTAACACTATAATTAGGTGTTCCGTTTGGAGTGAAGCGCCATGCCTCATTTGTAGCAGACCATGCTCCTGTATTCCTGCCTGAAGGCGTATATCCAACTGTACCGGTTGAATTCTGAATCCCTATGCATTTATTACCCGAATTCCACGAACTACACAATGGAGCACTTTGAACATAAACCTCAATTACATTGGTACTTTCATAAAGTACAATTTGATGTGTCGCCAGCAAGCTGTTGCAAGAACTGCTATACATTGCTATCTGGTTCCAGTTTACAACAAAAGTTCTGCAGGGATAACTGCCAAGTATTGCATATGACATTGTTCCTGTTATGGATGGGTCAATATCATGATATACTCCAAAAATCGCATTCATCTGTAAGCTTGATGAAGGAAGTGAAGCTGTGTATGACCAACCGCAGTAACCCCCCGCGGTAGTAAGGTCAAATGTGACTAAACCGTTAGATCCTGCAACAATTTGATTATATGAATTTCCGAAAAAACAAAAATTAAAAGGTAAAGTAATTGCACTACTCCATGTATCATCAATGTTCACTAGAATAGGTGTCCCAGTGCTGTATGGGTATGGAGGAGCATAAGGAATAGATGAAACGGCATACTGGGTTGTTGCGCCAGTTGCAAAAACAGATGCTGTTAAATTTGCACATGTAGTGGTGCAGTTTAAATTCTGGTTAGGACCAGCTTCAACGCTTGGACAACCTGGTTGAGATTTTACAATAAATGCTGAAAGAACTATCAATAAAATTATCAGCGTAGTCCTATATTTTTTTCCAAAAAATATCATTACAATATGCTTTAATTTATAATACAAAATTAATACATTTTTTGAGATTTATTACATATAAGACGCTACAACTTCAATAAAAGTTGCCTCAGGGAATGAAAATTTTTTACTTTAAAAACAAGTATATAGTTGAAAATTTTACTTAGGGTATTAAAATTATCTTGCCTATATATTCGTGCTTTGGTCCATCAAGTTCTTTTAAGCGGATACGGTAAACATAAACTCCCATGACAGCATCTTCCGAAGAACCTTTATTATCTTCCGTTCCGTTCCATGCTTCCGCTGAAACTCCAAGCCATTTTGTTGTCTGGAACATGATGTTGCCCCATCTGTCAAAGATTGTCATACTGAAATTATCTGGATCAACACTTAGCCCCTGAGGGGTAAAGAAATCATTTTTTCCATCACCATTTGGTGAAAAGGCATTTGGAATATATAGGGTGAAAATTTCTTTGACTTTAATAGTATCGGTTACAGTATCCATGCATCCATTGTTATCAGTTACAATCAATGTCACAAGATAAGTACCAATGTTTGTAAACTGGTGGTCAGTATGATCACCGCTTCCGTTTGGCGATCCGTCTCCAAACATCCAATTCCATGAAACAACAGTACCTGATGAGTTATCAAGAAACGATACGGGGCCATCCATTGATGTAACAACATTTGGATGTGCTGAGAATCCAGCTGTAGGTCCAGGAATATTTGTTACCATAACAGATGTAGTTCCGGTGCAGAAACCATCATTCACTGTAACAGTATATGTTCCGGCTTGCAGACCGGTAGCTGTTGAAGTGGTTTGACCATTGTTCCATAAGTAAGTATAAGTTCCAGTTCCACCATTGGCATTAACTGTAGCTGTTCCATTTGATTGATCGCATAATTCGTTTGTAGATGAAGCTGTAGCTGAAGGGCCAGCGTTTTGCCCGACTGTTACACTTGCAGTTGATGCACAGCCATTCGCATCTGTAACGGTTACATTATAAGTTCCGGTTGGAACATTCGCAAGGTTTTGTGTTGCTTGCGATGGCATCGAATTCCAGTTGAATGTATATGGAGGTGTACCACCAACCACATTAAGATTAGCAAGTCCATCCGATTGTCCGCAGGATGCATTCGTAAAACTGGCTATAGTAGCAGTCGGCCCTGGTATATTCGAAATTGTAACCGTATTTATTGCAGTGCAATTATTCCCGTCTGTAACGGTAACGTTATAAACGCCTGCTATAACGTTTGACAACAATGAGGAATATTGCGCCGGTGATGAATTCCATTGGTAACTGTAAGGCGCAACTCCACCAACTGCAGTAACTGTGGCGCTTCCGTTTGCAAAACCGCAGGAAGCATTGGTAATACCTGAAATTGATGCTGATGGTCCGGCTATATTGTTGATGGTAACATTAGCTGTGGTTGAACATGCCCCGCAAAAAACAGTAACCGTATATGTTCCGGCTGTAAGGTTATTTGCAATTTGAGACGTCTGGACCGGAATAGAGCTCCATTGATAAGTAAATCCTGAAACACACGTTCCTATGCATGTTGCAGTAGCAGTACCATTCGATTGTCCGCAATTTTCATCAGTTCCTGTGGCAGTGGCGCTAATAGGATTAACAGTAACTGCAATTGTTGTGCTTCCTGTGCACCCGGAAGCATCTGAACCATTTACTGTATAGTTTGTGGTAGTCACTGGATTTGCAGTAACTGTTGCACCTGTTGTGGAAGAAAGGCCTGTTCCCGGATTCCAGGAATAAGTGGTTGCTCCGCTTGCTGTTAAAGAAATATTGGCACCAGGGCAAATTGAAGGTGTACTTGGATTAACATTTATTGTTAAATTTGATCCAACAGTAACTGCAAAGGAAGAAGTACCTGAACAACCGGATGCATTTGATACTGTTACTGTATATGTTCCGCCTGTAGTAACTGCTATTGTTTGGGTTGACGCAGTGGTTGACCATAAATAAGAGGTATAACCACTTCCTGCATCAAGTGTGGCAGTGCTTCCTGAGCAAATTGATGAAGGTCCTGTAATTGTGGGTGACAGGTTTGAATTCACAGTCACAACAACAGATGCTGTGCCGGTGCAACCTGATGCATTTGCTACAGTCACGGTATATGTTCCTGCTGTTGTAACGGAAATTGTTTGCGTTGCATTGCTGTTCGACCATGAATAGGATGTATAACCTGCTCCGGCATCTAAGGTGGTTGATGATCCAGTGCATATTGATGTTGCCCCGGAAATTGTTGGCGAAAGGGAAGAGCCCACAGTAACAGTTCCTGATGCAGTTGCCGTATTTCCTCCGGCATCACTTATTGTTACTGTATATGTTGTATTAGAAGTAGGGCAAACATTTGGGTTCGCCCCGCTTAATGTTGCAGGATTCCAGGAATATGTAAAAGGTGCTGTTCCTCCTGTGATTGCTGGAGTAAGGTTAGTACAGCCTCCCTGGCATATAGAAGGAGAATTTAACGTTGCACTCATAGGAGAATTGCAATTCACAACAACTATTGATGAAGAGGTGCAACTTGTGCCAACAGTGCACACAGCTTGATATTGTGTAGCATATGGCGGTGAAACAGTAATTGAAGATGTAGTTCCAAGATTCACCCAGCCTGGTATTGTTGTAGGACATGAAGTGCCTACAGAACAACTGATATATATGCCAAGTAACGTTATTGGAGTACCACCACAGGCAGTGCATGATGCAGCATCAGTAATAGGTGTGGAAGAAGGAACCTGCCCCCATTCCTGCCACTGCAGTGATCCCGTACATCCTGTCGCAGTGAGAGTGGCATTGCTTCCATTGCAAATAAAAGAAGTGGTGAGGTTTGGAGCAGGATTTATAGTAAAATTATAAGTGTCATTCAGTGGATTTCCGCACATATCATTCATAGTATGCCCTTGAAGAGTATAATTCCCTGGAGCAAGTGCAGGTGAAATAGTAAGGGTTACTGCTTGTGTCATATTGCTTACACATCCCGTAGATGCAATGGCAACAGAATAACCGGGTAATGAAAAATCAGAAGCCTGGAGAGTAGTGCAATCAATATTTTCTGAAAAAGTTACATCAATTGAACTCCCGCCACAACCGGATTGTGTTACAGAAGCAAAAGTAGGAGGGATGTTATCAGTTATTGAAACAGTGCCCGGGTCGTTCTGGAAATGCAAGGTAAAACCGTCGTTTGAACCGCCATAAAAGTTTACCATTAGCATGTATTGATGCCCTACAGTAACTCCTACAGCCTGATTCCAAACACCACAATCAGCAGGTGCGCTGTAATAAGTGGATCCGGTACAACCTGAATATGAAGAAGTATAGTTAGAAGAATTCGTTGTAATTCCAGTAGTACCATACGTTGCAGAAAAATTGCAGCTTAATTCATTTAAATTACCGCAACCATTTGATGCATCATAAAGCACATAATCATAATCTGTACTACCTGATGGAACAATAGAAAAATCAAGGTTTCCCGTGGTTTGTGGACTGAAGGAATACCAAACAGAACCACCATTTCCCGTTCCTGAAAAACAACTACCTACATCATCATTTAGTGCGCCCGTATCAGTATACTGATTTGTAGATACTATTACCGTAGAATTTGCACACAGTGGGATTGCTCCCGGGCAATCGCTTGCAGGATCCGATCTAACCATACCCTGCGAACAAGGCACACATTGAAGATTGGCTGTCCAGCCTGGCAGATTTCCAATATTAAATACTGGTGGCGTATATTCGAATGTTATATAATCACTAATAATAATTGGTGGTGCATTCGTGCCACTATAAATTCCAACCAGCAATCCGGTTGCAGGACTTGTGCCTTTGTAAATTCTTAATTCCCCACCAAATCCTAGATCGAAATTTGTAAATGAAACTTTAAGACAATTACTGTCTGAATGAAATGTGGTAACCTTATAATCATACCCTGCAAAGCCCTGTGGCCCCCCCGCATCGTAAAACGTTCCATTGCAAGTTATAACATTCTGCTGATCGCCTATATCATAACTCTGTGCACTCAGGTCGGAAAAAAACAACAATAAAACTGAAAAAAGTAGTATATTCTTCATTTTAGAGAATTTTTATTGTTCTGCGTAAATTTGTATAATTCTATATCTGATTGCTTCTTTTGAATCCAGAACAAGCACAAGCCCAGGATATGCATCATAAATATATGCCGGTTTGTTTTCTAGGCGTTGGGTTAGAAATGGCCTGATATCAATAGTATCCCTGTTAAAATTCACAATTGTATCTTGTCTCTTATCCCAGCGATGATAAATATTCCATGAATATCTGATGATATAATTCTGAGATTTTATAAACGATTGCGACATTGTATCAATCTGAGCTTGCGTAAAATATTGTCTCGCAAGAGTATCTAAACTCACGGTTTGCGCTTTAGATAAATGTGATATTGCGATGAAACAAATGAGTAAAATAATTTTTTTCATATATTCGTTTATTAGAAATAAATCAACTCAATTTTATTGCGATAATCATGATATTGTTTTGCATTGTTATACGCGATAACTATATTGATCTTGAAAAATGAATTTTAATAAATTCCTTATGATTATTAATTCAATACGTAAAATAATAATAGTTACTATTAATTTTTATGGCCTGAAGTATTCAAAGGTATTCAGCTTTTAAAGAAAAACACGGCACTCATTTTACGTAATTTTTTTACCGTATTTTCCTTAATCATTTAACCACTGAACTTCAATAATTTTACGTTTTGATATTAAAAAAAGGTTTACGGTACTAATGCTATTCTTCCAATATATTCGTGTTTGGATCCGTTTATTTCCTTAGCAAGAATTCTGTAAACATAAACGTCCATAACGGCATCATTATATGTGCCAGAATTGTTCAGTGAGCCATTCCATCCTTCACTACGGTTAATGTCAGCAAGCCATTTATTGGTATGGAAAACCAAATTCCCCCATCTGTCAAAAATGTACATGTCGAAATTGTTAGCATCAACACTAACACCCTGGGGAAAGAAATAATCATTAACGCCATCTCCGTTTGGAGTGAACACATTAGGAATATAAAAAGTAAATATATCTTTGACTTTTACTGTATCCGCAACTGTATCCATACATCCGTTATTATCCGTAACAATTAATGTGACAAGATAAGATCCGATATTTGTATATTGATGATCGAAACCAGTGCCACTTCCAATTGCTCCATCACCCAGTGTCCATTGCCAGTTTACAATGTTGCCGGACGAGTTATCAAGGAATGAAACTGGTCCATCCATTATTGTTAGAACTTGCGGGTTTGCAGAAAATCCGGCATCAGGACCGAATGTTTCCATTACATTTACTGTTTGAGCTGTGCTGCATCCTCCATCGCTTACGGTAACCATATATGTGCCTGAGACTAATCCAGTGGCAGTTGATGTTGTTTGTCCGTTACTCCACAAATATGTGTAAACGCCTAATCCTCCAGTAGCATTAACAGTTGCTGAACCATTCGCCTGACCGCATATTTCGTTTGCGGATAATACTGAAGCAGAAGGACCAGGGTTCTCATCAATAAAAACTTGTGTAGAGGCAGTGCAACCATTATTATCAGTTATAGTTACAGTATAGTTACCTGTCGGCACACTCGTAAGATTTTGTGAAGTTTGCCCTCCTGGATTCCATTGAAAAGTATATGGCATAGCACCTCCATTAACTGTCAATGTAGCCGAGCCATCAGAAGTTCCGCAAGAAGCAAAGTTAATACCTGTTATAGCTGCCGTCGGACCAGGTGTATCTGAAATATTTACTGTGTTAACTGCAGTGCATCCAACGCCATCTGTAACAGTCACAGTATATGTTCCTGCTATTACATTGATTAGAGCAGCACCTGATTGGAAATTCGACCAGCTATAATTATAGGTAGAAGTTGTTCCGCCACTGGCCTGAGCCACCGCACCGCCATTTGCATAGCCGCAAGTAGCGTTTGTTATGCTGACAATGGCAACTGAAGGTCCTGCAAGGTTGGTAACAACTGTAGATGCAGTAGCGGTGCATCCGCCGCAAGAAACAGTTACTGTATAAGTACCACCTGTCAAATTTGTTGCTACGGAAGTTGATTGCTGGAAGGGACTTGTATTCCATGTATAAGTTAGTGACTGTGAACAAATATTTGTTAGAGTAACCGTAGCTGTTCCATTAGATTGTCCACAATTCTCATCTGTTTCAGAGATTTGTAAAGTTGGATTTGCATTCACAGTTGCAGTTGTAGTATTTGTTGCAGTACAGCCTCCGGTTGCAGTAACAGTTACTGTGTAAGTTCCCGTCGCAGCAGGAAGTGCCCCTGCTATAGTTGGGCTTTGTGTTGCACTGGTGAATCCGTTTGGACCAGTCCAGCTATAACTTATAGCACCAGCGGGTGTTGAAGTCAGGTTCAAGGAATTACCTTCGCAAATAGGGCTGTTGCTTCCAGCTGTAGGAACTGGATTCGGATTCACTGTTGCAGTTGTAGTGGTAGTTGCAGTACATCCTCCGGTTGCAGTAACTGTCACTGTATATGTTCCGGTTGCAGCGGGTGTAGCCCCTGCTATTGTTGGATTTTGAGATGTGCTTGTAAAACCATTTGGACCACTCCAGTTATAATTGGTTGCACCGGTAGGGATAGAGGTAAGATTTAGCGGACTGCCTGCACAAACAGGACTGTTATTTCCGGCTGTAGGAACTGGATTAGCATTCACTGTTACTGATGTTGTTGCAGATGCTGTACAGCCGGCTCCTATCGTCACTGTTACAGTATATGTTCCGGTAGCAGCCGGAAGCGCTCCGGCTATCGTTGGATTTTGAGATGTACTTGTAAAACCATTCGGCCCACTCCAGTTATAGTTAGTTGCACCAGCAGGAGTTGAAGTAAGGTTTAGCGATATGCCTTCGCATATGGGGCTGTTACTTCCTGCCGTAGCCGTTGGATTAGCATTAATCGTCACTGTTGTAGTTGCTGTAGCCGAACAGCCACCTCCCATTGTTACAGTTACAGTATAAGTTCCAGTTGCAGCAGCGGTAACGCCAGCAATGGACGGATTTTGCAAAGTACTTGTAAAGCCGTTCGGGCCACTCCAGCTATAATTGGTAGCACCGGCTGGTGTTGAAGTAAGATTTAAAGTTGTGCCCGGACATAATGGTCCATTGTTACCTGCCACTGGTACTGGATTGGCATTTATAGTGACCACTGTGGAAGAAGTATTCGAGCAACCACCAACTGTTGCAGTAACCGTGTAGGTTCCTGATGCAGCTGCAGTAGCTCCAGGTAAAGTTGGATTCTGAACTGCACTTGTAAACCCATTTGGCCCTGACCAGGTATATGCAGCACCAGCAACATTAGCAGCTGTTAAATTTAATGTGGAACCGGAGCATATTGGGCTGTTACTGCCTGCTGTAGGAATTGTCGGTGTTGCGCCTCCATTAGCGACAACCACTGTATTTGTAATTAGACAGTTATACATATTCGTTATCGCAACAGTATAAGTTCCGGCAGCTAATCCACTGGCTGTATTGGCACCGGCTACTCCAGTAGCAGTTGAAACAACTGTTCCACCTGAATTTGTCCAGCTATAGTCATAGGGTCCAGCAGCTCCAACAGGAGTGGCTGTTGCAGTGCCATCATTCCCTGCACATGTTGTAGCAGTGGATGTCATGGTTGGTGGACAGCATGATCCAACAGCATGAATCATTGTGTTTGGATCATCAACACAGCCAATATTTGACCAACTGCCTGACTCGCCATCCCCGGTGGTATTAACAGTTACTGAGAGATCTGATCCTGGGCTGCATGCAGCATTGGTAGTAATGGTGAAACAAAAATTCCAGTCTCCTGTTCCAACCGTCGCTGTGGGGTTTAAATCGCCAAAATTATTTCCGGGATTTCCATCAATCGTAGATCCATCAAAATAAAAACCAGCTCCAAAGTGTGTTCCTGTTGCCGTGGAAGTGCATCCTCCTGTATAGTAGGACCACAAACCACCTGATGCCTGCAGTGTCGCGGGAGATGTAGTTGTTAATGTAGCAAGGTTCCAGCCTGAGCCAAAAACTAATTGTACTCCATGCAACCAGTTTGTATTAATAGTATTCCAGGTACTTACATGAAAACAAAAATTTACTGTTTGACCTGGATCGTAAGCACCATTAACAGGTGGTGGTGTTGCTGTCATCGTGGAATTTGTAAGACAATCAGTACAATCCTGATTATTCTGAACAATCATGTTAAAAGTGCCTGTTTGTAAACCATTACCACTTACTTGAATATAATAGGTAGTGCCTATTACCATTTGTTCAACGGTGAGAGTAACAGTTCCACCGGTACCAACAGCACAACCGCCTACTCCGCCCCCTAAGGCTGCACAATTGCCAGCATACATTGAAATATTTGGATTTGCAAATGTGCTGTTAACTGTTATTACTGCCTGATAACCGCTTGCAACAAATGAATACCAAACATCATTTGCCGGGCTACTTTGTACTGTTCCTCCTGCGCCAGTGCAACTTGTCTGATAAATATAAGGATTACTTGAGGTGGCACCAACCAGTGTTCCTGCAATATTAATTTGAGCTCCTTGTCCTGTACCTGGGCATGCAGCAGGTGTTGGCAATGTACCTAAATTTTGAGCGCCTGTACAATCATCGTTTGCAGGCTGGGATAATCCTAATAAACTGGAAAAGATAATTATTAAGAAAGGTAATATAAATTTTTTCATTTTTGTTTTAAGGTATTAGTGCAATTCTTCCCACATAGTCATGTTTAGGGCCATCAATCTCTTTCAATCGTATTCTGTAAACATAAACATCCATCACCACATCATCGATTGTTCCTTTATTATTTTGTGTGCCATTCCATGGCTCAGCAGTGTTTATAAGCCATTTATTTGTATGGAAAACCAGGTTTCCCCACCTATCAAAAATTTGCATATCAAAATGATCTGGGTCAACACTGAGTCCTCTTGGTGTGAAGAAATCGTTGTAACCGTCACCATTAGGTGTGAAAGCATTTGGAATGTAAAATGTAAATATTTCTTTTACTTTTATCGTATCTACAACTGTATCCATACATCCGTTGTTGTCAGTAACTATGAGGGTCACCAGATACTGACCAATGTTTTCAAAAGGATGAGTCGTTGTTTCCCCGCTGCCAGGTGCAGAACCATCTCCGAAGTTCCATTGCCAGTTCACAATATTCCCTGATGAATTATCAAGGAAGGAAACGGGTCCATCCATAGGTGTTACAACTGTGGGATGTGCTGAGAATCCGGCTGTCGGGCCAGGTATATTCATCACTCCGGCTGTGGCAATGGTTGTACAGGCACCATCATCGACAGTAACGGTATAGTTCCCTGCAGCAAGACCTGTTGCTGTTGAAGTAACCTGTCCGTTACTCCATAAATATGTATAAGTGCCACTTCCGTTTTGTGCGATAACTGTGGCAGTTCCATTTGCCTGATTACAAATTTCATTAGTTGATGTCGCTGTAGCAGTGGGTCCTCCTGTTTGTCCTACGGTTACATTTGCTGTGGCAGTGCAACTGTTCGCGTCTGTAACTGTTACAGAATAGTTGCCCATAGGAACATTCTGCAGATTCTGTCCGGTTTGTACAGGCATCGAATTCCAGTTGTAGGAAAATGGCTGTGTTCCTGCATTTACAGTTAATTGAGCCGAACCGTCCGACATTCCGCATGACGCATCATTTATACCGGTCACAGCAGCAGAAGGCCCGGGGGTATTGGTAATTGTTACAGTATTAACTGCAGTGCAGTTGTTTGCATCTGTTAAAGTCACATTGTATGCACCGGCTGTAACATTTGACAATGTTGCGGAATACTGCGCAGGGCTGGAGTTCCACTGATAAGTAAATGGTGGATTGCCTCCCGTTGGCGAAGCTGTGGCACTTCCGTTCGGTAAGCTGCAGGTTGCATTTGTAATACTTGAAAACGAAACAGACGGACCAGGTAAATTATTGATTGTAGCAGTAGCTGTTGTAGTACATGCACCACATGAAACTGTAACAGTATAAGTTCCCTGTGATACATTATTTACGTTTTGTGTAAACTGAGCAGGGATTGTATTCCAGGCATATGTAAATGTTGTATTGCAATTACCTGAAGCTGTAGCCGAGAGACTCCCATTAGCTTGTCCACAGTTTTCATCAGTTGCAGAAGCAGTAGCACTGATAGGGCTGACATTGACAGTTACTGTTGTACTGCCTGAACAGCCCGAAGCATCTGTCCCTGTAACAGAATAAACAGTGGTTATAATAGGATTTGCAGTAACAGTTGTTCCAGTTGTTCCTGATAATCCGGTACCGCTCCAGGCATAGGTCAGTCCACCGTTTGCAGTAAGCTGAACGCTTGCACCAGGGCAAATTGAAGGTGTATTTGGAGTGACAGTAATATTTAATGATGAACCTACATTTACAGTAACCTGTGCTGAACCTGAACAACCACCGGATGTTCCTGTCACCGTGTAGATCGATGTAGCAGCAGGACTTGCAGTAACTGAAGCGCCTGTAGTTCCAGACAAACCAGTTCCCGGTGCCCATGTATAATTCGATGCACCAGAGGCTGTGAGAACTACATTTCCTCCAAGACAAATAAATGGGTTTGGTGGAGTTGCAGTAACGGTAAGGTTATTAGCTACTGTCACAACTGCATCATCAGTTGCTGTCTGGTTACAGTAATCAGAAACTGTTACAACATATGTTGTATTAGAACCGGGGGAAACCGTTACTGGTGTACCTGTGCCGGCGCCATTATTCCAATTGTAAGTATAAGGGGTTATTCCATTGGTAGCTGCTGCAGTAAGGGTTGCAGATCCTCCAGGGCATATAGTTGTAGTACCTGATGCAGTCACATTTAGAGGAACATTGTCTGTAATGTAAACTGTATCATATACAGTAGTGCAAACATTCGTAACTCCAATAATAACTGATTCTGTTCCTTCAGTAATTCCATCGGCAAAAGGCGATATCACCACTGAAACAGAATCTGATCCAACAGGTATGGTTACGCTTGTGGGGATTGCAGCATAGTCTGTGCCATTTGTAGCAGTTCCCTGAACAGTATAATTGATTGTAACTGGTGTTGTAGCAGGAGCGGGCAGTGAAAATCCGAAGGCACCATTTGAACAACCTTCAATAGCATTATTACCGAAAAGAGCATTAGAATAAGATGTTCCTACTGATACTCCTGAGGTAGAAAAACTATTTGCTTCAAGAAAAACACCTGAATCATAAATGCCATCGCCGACATCAGCAACAGCTAGTTTCATATGATAGGTTTGGCAAGGTGTAACGGGAGCCTTTGCTGTAAGAACTCCAGTAAATCCATCAAAAACAATTGTTCCTCCGCTGCAATTATTTACATAATAGGTACAGTTTGTACAACCGGATCCCGGGGATGTACATGAGGCAGAATAACCGTCGTTAACATTGTTAATGGATACATATGTCATTGATCCGGGAATCAATGCAATATTCTGATTTGTGTAATTTCCACCTGAAGGATTAGGTCCGTTAATAAAGAAACCGAAAAGATCATTAAAGGTTGAGTTGACATATTCCGGATATTCTTCTGATCCGAAAACATAACGAAATTTTACAGTATCATCCTGAGGAACAAAATCAAATTGAAGCACGCAAGCATCATAGGTAGTTGTGCCTGCAGATCCAATATTATTAAGATCAGGATCTCCTGCTTGCCCCATGTCAGTTGACATGAATCCAGATGCTGCCTGTGCAACATCAGTAATATTACCTGTGGTAAGCAATACTCCGCTTCCAAATCCTAGGTTTGTTGCAGCACCATTTGAAAAAGAGCCGTACATAGTAGGTAACCCTGTCATTGTTACATTGCTAACTGTAACGCCACCTCCGACAAGTACATTTTGTACTAGCTGTGTTGGGGTCAGAGCAGTGTTTATAGCAAGTTGACTATAACAATTTGTGCCGGCACTAAGCAGGAGGAAAGCCAGCACAAGGTTTCTTCTAACAAGACTTGTATTCATATGAGGGAATTAGAATTTACTCGAATTTTGCAGACTGAAGTTCCTCAGTGAGATATTTAGTATTATCAATCATAATGTATTTAATGCCTAACCATGTAAATAAATTCTGGAAATATTTTTTATCGGCATATTTGTAAACAACTGCTGTTGCAGCCCATTTACCGTCAACAGCAACAGTAGCTACACTAATTGAAACAACACCTCTCATTGATTTGAATTTTGTAATAAATTCATCTACCTGCGGTTTGGTTGTAAGACCTACAATATCAAAATTGATTGTCTTTTCACCATTTTCAGCTTTAGAAACAATTTTCCCATTAATTTTATTTACAATAAAATATGTATCGGTGGTCTGAGCAGAAGCTGATAAAATAAATAATGAAAATAAAATAGATGAAATGATTATACGGGCAGTTGTTTTCATAATTTAGGTGTTAAATTGGTTTGTAGTTTAAGGTTTATGGAATCAGTGCAACTCGGCCTATGTATTCATGTTTTGGCCCCATTATTTCTTTTGTGAGTATTCTGTAAACATATACGTCCATAACCGCATCATTATATGTTCCATGATTATCCTGGGTTCCGTTCCAACCTTCACTTCTGTTAATGTCAGCAAGCCATTTATTTGTATGGAACATCATATTTCCCCATCTGTCAAAAATATACATATCGAAATTGTTTGGATCAACACTCACACCTTGTGGGAAAAAATAATCATTAATACCATCAGCGTTTGGAGTGAAAACATTTGGAATATATAGGGTGTATATATCCTTTACTTTTATTGTGTCAACTGCCGTATCCTGGCAACCATTATTGTCAGTGATAATCATTGTAACCAGATAAGTTCCAATATTGCCATACTGATGATCGAAACTTTCTCCATTTCCAAGCGTTCCGTCACCAAGTGTCCATGACCAGTTAACAATGTTACCGGATGAATTATCAAGGAAAGATACTGGGCCGTCCATTATGGTAAGAACTTGGGGTGTGGCAGAAAATCCAGCTGTAGGACCTGCAATTTCCATTACGTTTATGGTTTCAATTGTGCTGCATCCTCCATCGCTGACTGTAACTGTAATTGTACCTTGAGATAATCCGGTTGCAGTTGCAGTTGTTTGTCCATCACTCCATAAATATGTGTAGGTTCCTAAACCACCAGTGGCATTTACTGTAGCAGTACCGTTAGCCTGATTACAAATTTCAGGATTAGATAAAGTAGTTGCGGAAGGGCCGGGGTCTTCACCAACATATACCTGTGTGGAAGAAGTACAGCCATTATTGTCGGTTACAGTTACAGTATAATTACCTTTTGGAACTGCAGTAAGATTTTGTGAAACTTGTCCTCCCGGATTCCATTGGAATGTATAAGGGGTAGCTCCACCATTAACAGTTAGCGTTGCTGAGCCATCGGATGTACCGCAGGATGCGAAATCAATTCCTGTAATTGTTGCCGTAGGACCAGGAGTATCCGTGATATTAACAGTATTAACTGCAGTGCAGCCAACTCCGTCAGTTACACTAATAGTATAAGTGCCTGCATATACATTGCTGAGTACCGCCCCTGACTGGCCATTGGACCAGCTATAGGTATAGGTAGTTGTAGTACCTCCGCTGGCCAGAGCTGTTGCACCGCCATTATTATAGCTGCAAGTTGTATTGGTTATTGATTGTATAACAACAGAAGGCCCAGCTAGGTTTGTAACCACGGCAGATGCTGTTGCACTGCATGCACCGCATGAAACAGTTACAGTATATGTGCCGCCTGTCAAATTTGTTGCGATTGCCGTTGATTGCTGGAAAGGTGTCGTATTCCACAAATAAGTAAGGGTTTGTGTGCAATTGGTCGTAGGAGTTACTGTTGCACTTCCATTAGCCTGCCCGCAGTTTTCATCTGTGGATGTTGCAGTGGCACTTACTGTAACAACATCTACAGTTGCTGTAGTTGTAGCGGAGCAGCCATTTGCATCCGTAATATCTACATTATAGGTTTGTGTTGATGTTGGGTTTGCGGAAACACTTGCTCCTGTTGTTGAAGATAATCCAGTTGCCGGTGACCATGTATAATTTGTACCTCCCGTTGCAGTGAGTGTTACACTGTTCCCTGAGCAGATAATGGGATTTGAAGGGGTTACAGAAACCGCTATATTATTGACATTAACTGTTACTGATGTAGAACCTGAACAAGTACCTGAGTTCCCGACTACCGTATAAACAGTAGTGACTGTTGGGTTGGCCGTGACATTTGCACCTGTTGTGGCTGATAATCCAGTCGCAGGGGACCATGTATAATTAGTGGCCCCGGATGCAGTAAGCGGTACGCTTGCTCCAAGGCAAATAGATGGACTTGTTGGTGTTGCCGCAACCACAAGGTTGTTGACAACATTTACTGTAATTGGTTCTGATGCAGTGCAACTGTTAGATGTAACAGTGACGGTATATGTAGTAGTTGTAGCTGGACTTACAGTTTGTGAAACTGTACTTACTCCATTGTTCCATGCATAAGTAAGTGGAGGATTTCCGGTGCTTGCAGAAGCATCAAGCGTTGCGCTGCTTCCCGGACAAATTGTTATATCAGGACCTGGATCAGAAACTGGCAAGGCATTAACAGTAACGGTTGTAGTATTGCTGTTGGTGCACCCTCCGGGCGCTGTAGCAGTTACTGTATATGTTGTGGTAGTTCCAGGTGTAACTGTTATTGATGAACCGGCCCCTCCATTGCTCCATGCATAAGTATTAGTCCCTGTTGCAGTAAGTGTTGCTGGGTCACCTGCGCAGACAGTTGGTGTATTCAATGTGAAAACAGCAGGCTGATTAGAGAGAGTGGTGTTTAATGTAAGCGAACAACCCTGCAATGAAGTAACGGTGCAGTATACAATTGTTCCATTTACCGGGTTGTTAATTGTTGTTGTTTGTCCTGTGCCTCCGCTACTCCATGAATAAGAGGCAAATCCAGTAGGGGCTGTTAAAAGACTTGATGACCCCATGCATTGCTGGGAAAGTTGTAATGCACCGCAATGACAGGTAATATAAGCATAACCATAGTGGGCTCCTTGTGCACAGTCATATGTAGTAAATTCGATAGTAATTGTCTGTCCGATATATGTTGATAAATCGATCCCAACTGAAGTCCAGTCTTTCCATCGAACATCGTTGTAGTTGTTAAATCCAGGAATAGAGGCAGAAGCTGATACCTCGTATATACCACATACCGGATCTACTACATTTCCAGCAGCATTCTTTACATAAATAGTAAATTTAGGCATTTCAGCAGTGGAGTGTGAAGAGCCTGGATCTTGAAGTACAACTGCATATTGGTAAGTGAAAATACAATTAGATGAATTTACAGCAATATTATATGATAATCTTTCAGCCTCATAATTTGTATTGGAATTTCCCAGCCTGCAGCAAGATGTACCCCCCACAGGTAAAACATTAAGAGCACCTCCGGTATTTGGGTCAGTGCCAGGTGCATTGATTATTGTTTGACGGCCAGGATCAGTTGGCCCTGAATTTGTAACACCCTGTACAATACCTGCAACAATACTACTATAGTCACCTGCACTATTTACTCCTGTGGAGCCAGTCCAGTTGGAAAAATCGCCTGATGAAAAATCAGAATTTAAACATTGGGAATAAATAGTATTGCTAAATATTGCAAAGAGGAAAATTAAAATGGTAAATTTTTTCATTGTTTTTTTTTTAGTTAATAACTTCAACAGCCATTAATTTAAAAGAGAGTCCTAATTTATACTATATTTTAATTCAGTACAAAATTATTATGCTAACAAACAGGCGTTCATAACTAAAGTATCATCTTTGTATTATTGCCTTAGCAGTGTAACATAACCAGTACCATCTTTAAGCACACCATTTTTATCCTTCATACTTATCTTCCAGAAATAAATTCCCTGGGCTGCGTCAGCATTGCTGCCAGCAATTTTGCCATCCCACTGAGTATTTAAATCTGTTGTTTCAAAAAGCTTTAATCCATTCTTATCGAAGATTGTCATTTTATAATTATCAGAATTCATCCTATCTCCCTGAGGTCCGAAATAATCATTCAAACCATCCCCGTTGGGAGTAAACCCAGTAGGGATCTTGTATAAATCCATTAGTTTTACTGTAACATTTTTCGAAAGAGTATCTGTACAGCCATATGTATTCATAACAATCAACTGAACATTGTATGTTCCATTCTTTTTAAATTCATGTTCGGGATTTTTAACTGCTGAAGAAGTTTTATCGCCGAAGTTCCAATAATAATTAAGCGCATTTGTAGAATTATCGCTGAACGTATATATTTCCGTTTCATCATCAAATGCATAATCGTAATTGGCAGCGGGTTTGCCTTTAACAGTTATTTTATTTGAATAAACGAATTTAGTTGATGTTTTGGTTTCAAGAAATGTTACAGTTAGCGATACTTCATAAGAGCCTGCTTTGCTGTATACATGTGATGGATTGACTTTGGAGGATATTTTCCCATCACCAAAATTCCACATCAGGCTAACAGTATTATCCGTTGATTTCGCTGGTTTAAATTGCACTTTCATTGGTGCACAACCATCGGTAATATCAGCAATAATAGCATCTCCGAAATTCTGTGGTTTTTTATCAGAATTTGTTGTGATGTCCTTTTTAACATCTGTATTACTATTATCGGATTTATTATCTATAGATTTTGTCAAACTGGTATTTTGATTGTCATTGGTTGATGATTCATTAGATGCGTTATCTGAAGAAAACTTGTTATTTGTTTTTGAAGTCTTGCCTGAATTATCTTTATCTATTGATACATTATTTGATTTATTATTTCTGTTTACCGAATTCTGAATTTTATCATTAGTAACATTTATATTGTTTTTGTTGGAAGAAACTTTATCAGAGTTGCTATTCGTTGTTGAATTGTCTGTAAAATATATAATTGTAACAACAGAGCCAATAATTGCTGCAGCCAGAATAAATAACCTGAACAGATTTTTAGCAGAAGTAAATGATTTGGGAGATTTCGGAAGTTTCTTCTCAAAGTCTTGCCAATCCTTATTGTTATAAGGATATTCGAAATTGCTAACTTTGTTCTGCAGCAATTTCTCGAATCCTGAGTATTTATTGTTTATGTCCATTGTTGTGCTCCTCAAATAACTTTATTAAATTTTTTCTGGCCTTCGCAAAATTGGATTTTGATGTTCCTATATTGATGTTTAACTGTTCAGCAATTTCTTTATGTGTTAATTCTTCAAAAACATACAGGTTAAAAACAATTTTATACATCGGGCTTAATTTCTGTATTAACTGCATTATGATTTCTACTTTTAACTGGTTGAAGTGCTCGTATTCTTTATTATCATCAAAATCATCAACCTGTCCGTCATAATTTTTGTTTTCTTCCAACTCAACAAGAAAGTTTTTCTTTTTTCTAACTGCATCAATAGCAGTATTTGTAACAATTCGTTTCACCCAACCTTCAAGCGAGCCCTTGAACCCAAAATCACTCAAATTTGCAAAGACCTTTATAAAGCCATCATGCAGTATATCCTTCGCTTCTTCTCTGTTGTCAGCATAACGCATACAGACTGACAACATTTTACCGTAGAATGTCTGATAGAACTTTTGTTGACTTTTTCTTTCCCCTTTGATACAAGCCTCCACCAGTTGTTTCGCTTTGGCAATATCAGACAAATCCATCATGCAGCTTTACAGTTAAGACGGTTAAACATAATTTTGGTTGCCTAAAGTAAATCAAAAAAAATGAATTGAAAAAATCAGCATTCAAAATAAAAAAGCTGCCTGAAATTTCGGGCAGCTTTCATAAATTTTAAAAGTTATTATGGGATAAGTGAAACCCTGCCGATGTACTCGTGCTTGGGCCCGTCAACTTCTTTTATTTTAATGCGATATACGTAAGCGTCCATAACAACTTTCTTTACATCACCTTTGTTGTTTAATGTACCATTCCATCCTTCACCATATTTGGTGGATTTGAAAACCAGTTTTCCCCATCTGTCAAAAATTGTCATTTCATATTCATTTGGATCAATATTGATTCCCTGAGGGAAAAATAAATCATTTATGAAATCTTCGTTTGGCGTGAAAGCATTAGGAATATAAATTGTATAAATCTCTTTCACTTTTACAGTATCCTGCACAGTATCCATACATCCATTGTTATCAGTAACTACAAGGGTTACAAGATATGTCCCCAGGTTACTATACATATGAGAATTGTTTGCTCCTGATCCGGTAACACTTCCGTCACCATAGTTCCATAACCAGTTAACAATATTTCCCGAAGAATTGTCGAGGAATGAAACAGGTCCGTCCATCATTGTTAATACTTGTGGACTGCATGAAAATCCCGCATTAGGTCCGGGAATACCAGTAACAAAAGTTGTGGCAGTTGCGGTACAGAAATTATCACTGACTGTTACAGTATATGATCCGGCGGCAAGACCGGTTGCTGTTTGCAACGTTTGTCCATTATTCCATAGGTATGAATAATTTCCGCTCCCCCCACTTGCAGTAACAGTGGCAGTTCCGTCAGAATTTCCGCAAAATTCGTTTGTAGAAGTAGCAGAAGCAGTTGGAATGTTAATTGTAATGATGGTAACGGTTGTAGATGCAGTACATCCAGCGGCATCAGTTGCTGTAACTGTATATGTGCCAGTAGGAATATTTGTTGCTACGGACGTTGATTGCACTGGGTTGGTATTCCATTGATACACATACGGAGCATTACCACCGTTAACACTTGCCGTAGCAGTTCCATCCGACTGACCGCAATCTTCATTTGTAAATGATGTAATTGAAGTTGTAATTCCTGGTGTGCTTGTTATTATCACTGAGTTTGTAGCAATACAGCCATTGGCATCGGTTGCTGAAACAATATAATTTCCGGCTGGTACATTTACAAGATTTTGTGTGTACTGGGCAGGTATAGAATTCCATTGATAATTATAATTGGGCGTGCCACCTGAAGCAGTAGCAGTAGCACTTGCATTCGACATACTGCATGTTGCATTTATTACACCTGATATTGAAACAGAAGGGCCTGCAAGATTAGTGACAGTTGTTGTGGCCGTTGCAGTACAGCCACTGCATGAAACCGTTACAGTGTAATTTCCTGCAGGAAGATTAGTGGCAATCGCTGAAGACTGTGCTGGCATAGTATTCCATAAATAAGTAAATCCTGTACCACATGCCCCACCAGGAGTTACTGTGGCAGTTCCATTCGACTGGCCGCATGTTTCATTTGTTGAGGAGGCAGTAGCGGTAGGAGCGGAAGTACTGGTAACATTGGCTGAAGCTGAAGCTGTACATCCATTGGCATCAGTCACTGTTACAGTATAAATCGCTGAGGCCAGGTTTGAGGCTGTTGCTGTAGTTTGTGAATCACTCCATAGGTAACTTACTCCACCCGACGCAGTGGCGCTTCCATTGTTCATTCCGCAGGTAGCAGGAGTAGTGGAAGTAATTGCTGCTACAGGCAAAGGGTTAACAGTGACAACAACATTATCGGTACCAGTACATCCATTTGATGTGACCGTAACTGTGTATGTAGCTGTAGCAGCAGGCGTGATGCTGGCTGTAGCAGTAGCGCTTCCCGGTGGTGAACTCCATTGATATGTTCCTCCTCCGCTGGCTGTTAATGTAGCACTGGTTCCTGCGCATATGGCCTGTGGCGGTCCTGCGTCAGCAACTGGATTTGTATTTATTACTACAGTAGTCGTAACCGGCGCACTTGTCACACCACCAACTGTTATTGTAAGAGAATATGTTCCGGCATTAGCAGTTGTTACATTTGGGATTGTGGGATTCATAGCTGTTGAAGTAAATCCGTTCGGCCCAGTCCAGTTATAAGTTGCCCCTGCGGTGGGATTAGTAACAGTTAAATTCAAGGTTTGTCCAACACATAAAGGTCCATTGTTTGTAATTGGTGGTGCAAGAATTGAACAGTCAGTTGACCCTGCTCCTCCGGTTTGAGAAAATGTAATTGTTCCGGCAACTCCTGAGTAATTTGTCAAAAGTAAAAGGTAAAATTGCCCGGTAACTCCATTTGGTATATTACAATCTTCAGTAGCAGCGGCCGAATAACTGCAATCTACCGTATTGGCTGCAGTTAATGAGCCAGTACAAGCACCTGTTGAAGATGCAAATGGGCCCCAGCAAATAAAGTCAACATCAATCCCAGATCCACCACCGTCAGCTTGGGCAATATGAATATCAATCGAACCTGAATTCGCAATTTGAAGATAATACCATGCGGGATTTGGCTGTGTCAATAAACATCCATAATCCGGCCCAGATTGTGAAGTTGTGCTTGTGCTATTTGGAAAAGTATATGTTGTACCAGTACAAAAGGGATCAGCAGTAGAGCAGTCTACACCCTGGCTATTTGCGATAAATGGCAAAATAGTATTTATCAGAATCAAGAAAAAATATATACTTTTCATTTTGAAAGGTGTATATTTTTTCAGAATGATTCTGCATTTTGAAAATAGCGGATAGATGTTTTTCATATGCGTAATTTATAATTAAGACTCTGAAAAGTTGTTGTAGTTGCCTGTAAATTTTAAAAATCAGAAAAAAACATTAATATTTTTTATTATTGTGAACTAATTAACAATCAAATTAAAAAAAGAAGGCTGCATAGTACAGCCTTCAATTGTAATTACTAAAATTATGGAATAAGCGAAACCCTGCCAATATACTCGTGCCTGGGTCCGTCCACTTCTTTTATTTTAATGCGATATACGTAAGCGTCCATAACAACTTTCTTTACATCACCTTTGTTGTTTAGCGTACCATTCCAGCCTTCACCATAAGTCGTTGATTTGAAAACCAGTTTTCCCCATCTGTCAAAAATTGCCATTTCATATTCATTCGGATCAATACTGATTCCCTGAGGGAAAAACAAATCATTTATGTAATCTTCGTTTGGCGTGAAAGCGTTAGGAATATAAATTGTGTAAATCTCTTTTACTTTTACTGTGTCCTGCACAGTATCCTTGCAGCCATTATTGTCTGTTACAATCAATGTAACGAGAAATGATCCAAGATTTTCATACATGTGTTCATTGCTGGCATTTGATCCATACGGGCTACCATCTCCGTAATTCCATTGCCAGTTCACAATATTTCCAGAAGAATTATCAAGAAAAGATACAGGTCCATCGAGCATTGTCAGAACCTGCGGATTGCATGAGAATCCTGCATCCGGACCAGGAATGCCAGTAACAAAGGCATTGGCTGTGGTTGTGCAGAAACCATCATTGACGGTAACCGTATATGATCCTGCAGCAAGGCCGGTGGCTGTTTGCAATATTTGACCATTATTCCACAGGTAAGTATATGTACCGCTCCCGCCAATTGCAGTAACAGTGGCAGTTCCATCAGACTGATCGCAATACTCGTTTGTTGAAATGGCCGTAGCTGAAGGATTATTGGTTGATGTAACGATTGAATTTGCTGTTACGGTGCATCCGTTTCCATCTGAGACAGTTACTGTATATGTGCCGGAAGGAATATTCATTGCAGTTTGGGATGTTTGCTGTGGTGTGGAATTCCAGACAAATGAATAGGGTAGTCCGCCACCATTAACATTCACTGTTGCCGACCCGTCAGATTGTCCGCAATCGGCCGGATTTGCTGCAGTTGCTAAAGTTGGAGGAGGTGTGTTCGATACATTAACCGTGTTGAAAGCTGTACAGTTGTTTACATCAGTTACAGTAATACCTATAGTACCCGCACTCAGATTGTTTGCTGTTACCCCTGAAGCTCCTGTTGCCCATGCATAAGTATAAGGAGACACACCATTTACTGCATTGACAGTAGCTGATCCATTTCCTTTTGAACATGTTTCGTTTATAACATTAGTGACTTGCAATGAAGGACCAGCAATATTTTGTATAGTTACAGTTCCGCTTGAAGTGCACCCATTTGCATCAGAAGTAGTAACAGTATAAGTACCACCAGATAGACCGTTGATAATTTGTGTGGACTGTAAATTACTCCATGAATATGTAATAGGTGCTGTACCTCCCACGGCAGTTGCAGTTGCTGTGCCATTCGAGTGTCCGCAGTTTTCGTCAGTTGAAGTAATAGTTACTGAACCTCCGGGAAAACTGTTAACAACGCAGCTCGCACTTCCTGAGCAACCATTTCCATCTGAAACAGTCACAGTATAATTTCCTGCACCAAGATTGTTCAGAACTTGTGTCGTTTGTCCATTGTTCCATATATAATTCATTCCGGCAACAGATGCAGTAGCGGTTCCATTACTCTGCCCACATGTTGCATTTGTTGTAGCTATTGTAGGTGTGAGGTTTGCGCTGACATTAATGGTAAATGAAGTTGTAGCAGTACAACCGTTCGCATCAGTACCTGTAACTGTATAAGGTGTAGTAACTGCAGGATTTGCTGTAACATTCGAACCGGTTGTTGCTGAAAGACCGGCGGCAGGTGCCCATTGATAGGATGCTGCTCCGCTCGCAGTGCAGCTTACACCGTTGCCCGTGCATGTAGAAGTTGTCCCGGGAGATACTGTTACCGTTGGCATGGGATTTACAACAACCTGATGACTTACTGTAGTAGTGCATGGGACAGTACTGGTAATCGTAAGTGTAGTATTATAGGTCCCTGCTGTAGAATAAGTATGCGTAGGGTTCTGAGTTGTTCCCGGAGGGCTGCCATCACCGTAATCCCAGTTCCATGAATTTATTGTGCCTTGAGCAGAAGTAGAGCCATCAGTAAACTGAGTAGCATTTCCAAGGCATACATCATTCCAGGTAAACTGAGGAATATCTGAAATTGGTTGAACCGGAGTCATGTTATCCATTAGCAAGTATGGACCATCAGTACAGCCCAAACTATGAATCATAAATAACAGATTAGTCCAATTCTGGGTTGCAGTAAAAGATACAGTATATGTTTGCCAATTTGCAAAATTAGTCACATTCCCTGAACTCCAGCAGAGATAAGTCTGATCACAGCCACTGTTACCACCCATATTTCCAAAAACCTGAAGTTCAACACAACCTGGCACTATTCCAGAAGTAGACCAATCCACACTCGGATCAACTGTAGCCAGATCCATTGTGAAGGTATATGTTGTTCCGGCTACCATTGGACTGCTTAACTGTTGGCCTGCCCCTTCCTGCCAGCCTGTACTTGATTGGTGAACCAAACCGATGTAGCTGCTCCCATTTGAAGGCGGAAGTGTAACACCCCAGCATCCGGGCTGTGTATCCGGAGTGTACCCGGGCATACATATATTCCATTGAGGAGGAGTAACATGAGGAGTACCTGCTGTTCCTTCGAAAGAAGGATTCAGCCAGTTAAGTTGCGTACCAGTGCATTGGGCAAAAACATTTAATGCTATGCAACTTATAACTAAGAACGCCAGCAATGTTTTTTTCATGTTTGTTTTATTTAAGGTAAAAGTTCATTTTAATTATGAACCCAAGCTTTTCATATTTCAAAATTATCGTACTATTTCGTATTTTAGTAACAGGATAATCACTGAATTATTCTGAGTATTTTTCCGTATATCATCACCGCAATAACGTCACGGTTCCATGCATCTCATAAGCAATGTTATCAATACCTTTCGCACTTAAAATATAATAATAAACACCATCGCTTGCATCTTTACCGCCTTCAGTTTTACCATCCCATCCCTTTGTTACATCTGTCCATTCAAACATTTTCTTTCCCCAGCGGTTAAATATTATACAATCAAAAGTTCCTATACTCTGGTACTCAGCATGGAATTCATCATTCTTTCCGTCACTGTTAGGTGTAAAAACATTGGGCAAAATAAGGAAAGAAGGGTTTTCTGCGAGTACTGTCAGCAGAAGAGTGTCAGTGCAAGCGCCGTTAGTTACAACAAGCGTCACATTATAGGTTCCTGATGTTGTGTAAATATGGCTTATATCCTGTGCTGTGGATGAAGTGCCGTCACCGAAGTCCCAGTAATAAGTGGTTGCTCCTGAACCAGTAAATGTAAATGCGACATTTAACGGGATTGATCCGGTTAGCGGATTTGCAGTGCCGTCGGCTGTAATCAAGGTAGCAGTTCCAATAGTCGCATTATCCATTTGAGTACAACCATTATGATCTGTAGCAGTGACATTGTATGATCCGGTACACAATCCTGTAATTGAAGATGTAGTCTGACTGTTGCTCCATATGTAAGTATATGGTCCAACCCCTCCGCCAATTGAGGATGTAATCTGTCCATTGCAACTTCCAAGACATTCTTCATCCAGAGGTGTTATGTTAAAAGCCATGAGTGATGGCTGATAAATTGAAGTTGACAGTGTGTTCGTACATCCGTTATAGTCGGTAACTGTTACAGTATAAACCCCGGCTGGCAAATTACTTGCTATGGCCGTACTTTGAGCAGGTGTTGTATTCCATAGATATGTAAATCCGGGAGTTCCACCTACAACAGCTATTGTTATTGTTCCGTCGTTCTGCCCGAAACAAAGCACTGAATCAACATTAGTAATAGAAGATGTAAGTAATGCCGGTTGATAAACTGTTGCATTATGAGTTGCAGAGCATCCATTGGCATCACTGATAGTTACAGTATACGCTCCTGCAGGCAGGTTAATGGCTGTGGCTGATGTCTGAGCAGGTGTTGTATTCCACTGATAAGAATAATTTGGCGTGCCACCAGATGCACTGATAGCAATGCTTCCATTGCTTTGTCCGAAACATTTGACTGAATCAACATTGGCAACAGCAGTATTTAACTGAGTTGGCTGATTGATTGTCGCAGTATTTGTTGTTACACATCCATTATTATCAGTAACCGTTACGTTATAAGTTCCTGCCGGCAAACTGCTTATAGTTGCTGTTGTCTGGGCAGGAGTAGTATTCCAGTTGTAACTATAAACTGGAGTACCTCCATTTGGAGAAACTGTAACACTGCCTGTACTCAGGCCGTAGCACAATACCTGAGTAATATTTGATATTGACGTATTTAATAATGCAGGCTGGTATACCTGTACTGACGTAGTTACTGTACATCCATTATTATCCGTAACTGTAACAGTATATGTAGCCGCTGGTAAGTTGACTGCTGTGGCAGTTGTTTGCTGAGGACTTGTACTCCATGCATATAAATAACCCGGGGTGCCACCACCAGCTGTAACTGTTGTGCTGCCTGTATTTTGACCGTTGCATAAAACGGAATCAATATTTGAAACTGTAGCTGTAACCTGTGTAGGCTGCCATATTACAACAGTATCTGTGGATATACAACCTATGCTGTCAGTAACATGAACAATATATGTTCCTGCTACAAGGCCTGTAGCTGTTGCAGAATTCCCTCCGGACGGACTCCAGCTATACACATAAGGTGATAATCCATTCGCAGAAACTGCAGTAGCTGAACCATTGCTTAGTCCGTGACAACTTACGGAATCAAATGAAGTAATATTTGTGCTAAGGTTACTTACATTAACAAATGCAGTATCTTTTTTAAATCCACCGCAGGCATCATGTATATTTAAAACATAATTTGAAGAACTTGCCGGTGAAACACTTATTGTTGCAGTAGTTCCGCCTCCTGTCCAGTTGTATGTAATCGGTGAAAAACCTCCGGTAACACCCAGATCCAGCGTAACAGGTTGCCCTGAACATGAAGCATAGGTTTGATTATGCATTTGTAATGGCACATAATCTCTTATATAAATAGGAATTGAATCTAAACCACCGCCGCAATTTGTGTTTTGATAAACCAAAAATATTGATTCGAGAGGTTCGGCAGTACCATCGTTAAATGGGGAGATGGTTACTGTTACTGAGTCCTGGCCTGGCAAGAAAACTACACTATCACCAATCCATGGATAATCAATGCCATTTGTTGCTGTTCCGGAAACATTAAAAAATACAGTATCATTCACAGCAGCAGGAGTATTTAAATAAAAATGTACTATTGCATTATTGCAACCTTCAACAGCAACAGTATCAATATTTGATGTATATGTTGTATTGTTTGACACACCATTTGTACTGAAACTATTTGCTTCAAGGAAAACCCCTGAATCATATATATGATCGGCAACATCTCCTACAGCCAGCTTGATGTGATATTGCTGACATGGTGTAACAACTGCCCATGCAGTTAAAACAGTTGTAAAACCATCAAAAACAATTGTTCCTCCACTGCAATTATTTACATAATATGCACAATTAGAACAACTACTACCTGGAGTTACGCATTGTGAAGAATAACCATCATTAACATTGTTTATAGCAACAGGTGTAGTAGATCCGGGTATCAGTGCAATGTTTTGGTTTGAGTAGCTTCCACCTGAAGGATTAGGGCCACTGATGAAGAATCCAAAAACATCATTATATGCTGAGTTTACATATTCAGGATATTCTTCTGAACCAAAAGCATAATGAAATTTAATAGTATCAGAAAGAGGGATAAAATCAAATTGAAGAACACACGCATCGTATGTTGTTGTACCAGCAGACGTATTATTTAAATCGGCATCACCTGGCAAGCTCATATTTGTAGACATAAACACAGATGATGCATTCGCGATTTGTGTACAAGTTCCAGTTGAAAGGATTACTCCCTTGTCAAGTCCGAGGTTCGTTGTATTCCCATTTGTGAATGAGCCATACATTGAGGCAGAACCTGCCATAGTAACATTACTCACAGTAACACCGCCACCCACCAGTACATTCTGCACAAGTTGCTGAGGTGTCATTGTTGTATTTACATTTAATTGTGCGAATAACTGAGAGGAAAATAGCAGTGATATTATTATCGCTAGTTTTTTAGAACAACAAAAAATCAGGGTAGCGTAATCTTTTCTCATAGACAATTTATTTTATTAAAGTTATTCTTTACTTTTATTACTATAAGTTCCAACTTCTTCCGCAGTCATAGTTTTACCATCTATGATTACTTTCTTAACTCCAGCCACAAGAAGTACACCCTGTAAATATTTTTTACTTGCCCTTTCGAAAAAAGTAGCGGTTGCTGTCCATACACCTGATGTTGCGCCTGCAGTTACATTAAAACTTATAACACCATCTATCGCTTTGAATTTTGTTATAAATACATCCATCTCATTTTGTGTACTAATTCCAGTAATAGACACTTCAATGGTTTTCTGACCCTGTGGGTCAATTGTAAAAATCTTATCAGCTTTCTTGAAAACTGTAAAAGTTATTTCTTTGTCCTGGCTCTGGGCAAAGGATGTTGCCGATAGCAGATAAACTGATATCAGTAATGCAATGGAATGTCGAAAATTGATTTTCATATAAGATGTTTTTAGAAGTGGTTTCAGAAATAAAATAAATATAGCTTGTAAATATAATAAGTTTTAATCCAGAATTCCAGTCAATTCACTGTATTTTTTTCTTAAAAGCAAACTAAATATGAGCACTTTAAATTGATTTAAATATTAAAGTTTTGATTTCCAGTAAATTTGAATATTAGTACAATGTTAATAATTTTCTATAATAAAGACGTAAAATAGTTAGCTGGGTTGCCTTATTATGGAGATTGAATAAATTATCTGATACAGATCACAATATTTAGATAATTTTGCCATTCTAGTTGAACGACCTTTAAAAAATGAAATTCGTAAATCCATATTTTCTTTTTGGCCTTTTTGCAATTGCTGTTCCGGTGATCATTCACCTGTTTAATTTCAGAAGATTCAAAAAAGTTTTTTTTAGCAATGTTGAATTTCTAAAAGAACTGAAACAGGAAACGCAGAAAAAATCAAAACTGAAACACTTACTGGTTCTCATCTGCCGAATTCTGGCAGTCACTTGTCTTGTCCTCGCATTTGCCCAACCCTACATGCCGGTAAAAGAAAACAAAATTAATGCAAAAGGAAATGTCATCAGCATATACATTGACAATTCATTCAGCATGCAGGCTACATCAAGCAAAGGCACTTTATTTGAGGAAGCGAAAAGCAAAGCTTTGGAAATTGCAAATACTTATAAATCCACTGATCTTTTTCAAATTCTTACTAATGATTTCGAGGGTAAACACCAGGCATTTGTTACAAGGGAAGAATTTATTCAGATGGTTAACGAACTTGAAATTTCTCCAGCCTACAGGACACTTTCTGATATTTTAATGAGGCAGCAGGATTTATTTTCAACAGTAAACAGCAAAGGAAAAATTTCTTTTATAATCGGCGATTTTTCAAAAAAATCATGTGACTTCTCCACAATAAAAGCGGATTCATCTATTGATGTAAACCTGGTACAATTAGCTGCCAATGAAAGAAACAATTTGTATATAGACAGCTGCTGGTTTGCATCTCCTGTAATGCAGTCAGGACAGCAGGCACAGTTAACAGTTCTTATTAAAAACGCATCGGAAAATGAAGCTGAAAGTATTCCAGTAAAACTTATTATAAATGGAAAGCAAAAATCTGTAGCAAGCGTTAATATACCAGCATTGTCAGAGGCTGAAGTGAAGTTGCCATATACACTGGCTGAAAAAGGAATACAGTCTGCATCAATTGAAATCATTGATAATCCAATTGTGTTTGATGATAAATTTTATTTTAATTATTCTGTAACTGAAAAGATTCCTGTGCTGAGTTTGAACAATAAATCTGCAAGCGATTATATAAATTCATTGTTTGGAAAAGATTCTGCATTTGTTCTTACAAATACAGATATCAATAAAATTGACTATTCTGCCTTGCCTGAAAATAATCTTGTAGTTCTGAATGAACTTAAATCCATTTCATCTGGAATGACGCAGGAATTTCAGAACTATGTAAAGAACGGAGGCTGTCTTTTAATTTTCCCCGGTACTGATGCAGATATTGATAGTTATAAAAGTTTTCTTTCAGGAATGAGTCTTGCCTATTTTAGCGGAAAAGATACAGTAAATACAAAGGTAAGTTCCATCAATACAGAGCATCATATTTATAAAGATGTGTTTGACAAAATACCTGAAAATATTGATCTTCCAAAAGTATATTCTCATTATAAGTTCAGTTCAAAATCGTTCACTTCTGATGAATACCTGATGAAAATGCAGAATGGCGAATCCTTTATGATATCAGGTGTATACGGGAGAGGTACGGTTTTTATTTCATCTGTTCCATTAAATATGGAGTTCAGCAATTTTGCAAAACATGCTATGTTTGTTCCTACACTTTATAACATAGCATTGTTCAGCAAGCAGGTAAATAAATTGTATTATACAATTGGAAAAGACGAAGCCGTTGAAGTGAAAAACTTCAAAATGAATAATGATATGACTTTCAGGATTACGAATAAAGCAAGGAATTTTGAAATTATTCCGGAACATAAAAATGTAGATCTTCAAACCGATGTGTACCCGCATGATCAGATTAAAGATGCTGGTAATTATATAATGTTTAGTGGTGAAGATACAGTATGCGGACTTGCCTACAATTACGACCGCAATGAATCGGATATGAAATTTTATAGCAGCGATGAATTGCAAAATGAGATCACCGGAAAAAATCTGAAAAATTTTAATTTGCTGGATCTGAAAAATAAATCTGTTTCCAAAGTGCTGGATGAAATAAATCAGGGCTTTCGACTTTGGAAATTCCTCGTGATATTATGTATCTTCTTTTTATTGTCAGAAGTGCTCTTACTTCGATTTTTAAATAAGTGAAATAATTCAGGCACCCATAAAATTTTATCCTGATTATATTGAGCATCAATAAGGGTAAGGAAATCTATTTTTTTACTTCGTAAATCTCTGACCATGCTTGACAAGATTCAAATCGTTTAAGTAATTTTAGTTTGCCTGTTTTTTTCAAAGCTTCATAATCCTCTTTCCCTTCCATGTTGGAAAATATACAAAGATCAGTACTGTCAGTAAAAACAGTAGAAACATCCGAAAATTTCTGGTCGTCAGTTATGTAACCGCAATAAGGGTTCTGTAAGTTTCCAATCATCAGAAAATGCGTGAATATTTTTTTGTTTCTGAACTTATTTTCCAGGCAGTATTCAACCATTTCCTGGTGTGTCTTTATTGATTCTGCATATCCCAGATTATGATCACTGCTGGTTTTCTTTGGCATATGAATAAACAATTGTACTGCAATTACTGCAACTACAAACCCATACAGAAAAATCTTTTTAAAAGTTGCATGAATCAGGTACGCTGTGATAATTACAAAAGGCCCAATCATGCTCATGGTGTACCTGTCGCTGTAAAAATTAAATGAACTTGCAATCAGAAAAAATAAAATGAAGATTGTTAGAATTATCAATGGTTTGTTTGCCGGATTGTGAATATTTTTTTTCTTGAAAAAATAAATGAAAAGCGAAATGATGATAGATGCGGTTAAAACATTTCTTCCCCAATAAATAAAAAGGTAACTGCAATAACTTTCAAATTTTCCTGAAAATGTGCGGCTGTCGTGAAGAAGATAATTGATGTGTTCCGGGAAAAAATACCAACCGTTCATTTTCTTCTGAACAATGAAATAAAGGACAATGAATGCCAAAGGAAGAATTAAGCAAGCAGAATTAAGAATAAATTTTTTCCACAGAAATTCGTTTTTTTTGATGAAAAATGTTTCGATAAGAAACCATGCCCCGCATGCGGCAATTGCTACAATGCCTGTTTCCTTCGTATAAAGCAAAAGCGTTGCAGATAGTATATAAATTAGCCATCGTTGCTGAATAAAACTATAGATAGTAAGTAGTGAAAACAGTGATACCATGACTTCCGGAAGCACAAGAACAGACTGTGCCTGGAAAATGGGCTGGAATAAAAGAAAGATGCATGCAATCAGTCCGGCTTCTTTACTGAAAAGTTTTTTACCAAAATAGAAAACTGTTAAAATTAATGCAATTGAAATTGTCAGTGCATAGGTGTGGCTTGCAATCAGTGATGTACCAAAAATCCTCAGCCACAAAGCTCCCATGAAGTGGAAAAGCAGGGGATGTCCTCTGGAATAATAAATTGGAAGTGCATCAGGAAGAAGACTTAGTTTATTCGCTTCCATAATCCTGAGAGCTGGGCCGTAAACCCATGCTTCATCCCAGTAAAACGGCAGTGTTAAGTAGGGGATTTTAATAATTATAAAAATTACAATAATTGCGAAAAGCAACAGATTGTAAATATCAAATTTTATTTTTTTTAAATTCAGCATTTAATCGTATCCCACTACTTTAAAATATATTTCAAGATTATTTTTTTCCAAATCAAATACCCTTTGCCCATCAGGTGCAGGCCGTCATTGGTCAGGGATGAATCAAGGTATCCGTTTTTATCAATGAAAGAGGGATAAAGGTCAATGAATGTAAGTTTGTTTTTTGATGCAAGGGCTTTAAGTTTTTTATTTAATTCGAGGATCAACTGGATAGGCTGTCTGTTTGGACTTATTTCAAGATTATCAGGCAACACGCTCTGAATATAAACTTCAGTTTTAGGAGTACGGATTCTTATTGTATCAAGAATTTTCTGATAATTTATGATGACCGTATCAACAGGAATATCTCTGCCCAAATCATTAATACCAATCATCAGGAATATCTTTTTTGGTTTCGCTCTTACAATTTCATTCAGCCTGTTAAGCACGCCAACTGTATAATCGCTATTGATTCCCCTGTTTTTAATTTTCGGATTGTTGAATAATTCGTGCCATTCACATCCATTGGTAATACTATTTCCAAGGAAAATAATTTCATCCTGATCATCAGGAAGGATTTCAAATAAACTTTTTCGCTGGAAATAATATTCATTCAATTTGCAGACGCTGTCTTGTTTCTTAACAATTAGTTCTTTCTCAAATCCCAGTCGGTGTTTTAAATAGGAAATTCCTCCACGCCTAATAACGGCATCAATAATCAGAGCAACAAATATTAAATTCAGAAAGAGGGAAAAAATCAGAATTTTTTTTCTCATGTGTTTACCTTATAATCCTGAAAATTAATTTCTTTAATTTTCATTGAATCGCAAAAGTAAGAAAACTTTTATTGCAAAAAATTATTTCAATTGGGACCTCTGTCGTTGATAATTAGTGATATTAAGGGCTTCTTTTTGTTAACAAATTGTTGAAACTGTTGGTATTCTTTGTTTATTGCAATTTTGTTTTTTTATATATTTGCACGAATTGAAAAGGTATATGCAGCATGGCTGATGACGATGAAATTTTAACGGATCAGGTTAACGAAGAAGGCGAAGAAAACAGTGAGAAAGGGGAACTTAGCGAACTTAAGCAAACCGTTCAACTGTCAGGTATGTACGAGAACTGGTTTCTCGATTATGCTTCTTATGTTATTCTTGAGCGTGCTGTACCCGATCTTTTTGACGGACTAAAGCCGGTTCACCGTCGTATTCTTCATGCCATGAAAGATATTGATGACGGGCGGTATAACAAGGTTGCCAATATTATCGGTAATACAATGAAATACCATCCGCATGGTGATGCTTCTATCGGCGATGCATTGGTGCAGATGGGTCAGAAGGATTTACTGATTGACTGCCAGGGAAACTGGGGAAATATTTTTACAGGCGATTCTGCAGCAGCTCCCCGATATATTGAAGCACGTCTTACAAAATTTGCACTTGAAACAGTATTCAATCCCAAAACAACACGCTACAAATTATCCTACGATGGAAGAAATAAGGAACCTATTAATCTTCCTGTAAAATTTCCATTATTGCTGCATCAGGGAGTTGAAGGAATTGCTGTAGGCCTTGCATCAAAAATTCTTCCCCATAATTTTATTGAACTTATTGATGCATCTATCAACCTGCTGAATGGAAAGGAAACAGATCTTTATCCTGATTTTCCAACTGGTGGAATGATTGATGTTTCAAAATACAACGATGGACTCAGAGGAGGAAAAGTAAGGATCCGTGCAAAGATCAGCCAGCTTGATAAAAAAACGCTTGTTATTAATGATATACCTTACGGAACTACAACTACCGGGTTAATCGATTCCATTGTTGCTGCGAATGATAAAGGTAAAATAAAAATTAAAAAAATCGAGGATAATACTGCAGGGTATGTAGAAATACTTATTCATCTTGCAGCCGGTGTTTCCCCCGATCAGACAATAGATGCGCTTTATGCATTTACAGCCTGCGAAATTTCTATTTCGCCAAACGCCTGCGTCATTGAAAATGACAGGCCCCGATTCCTTACTGTTAAAGAGATTCTTGATGTTTGCACAGATAATACGGTTCACCTGCTAAAACTGGAACTTGAAATCCGTATGCAGGAGCTCATGGAAGAACTTATGTATGCAAGTCTGGAAAAAATATTTGTTGAGAAAAAAATCTATCGCGATATAGAGGAATGTAAGACTTGGGAAGCTGTAATAAAGGCAATTGACAAGGGACTTGAACCTTATAAGAAAAAATTCTACAGAACTGTCACGCGTGATGATATCATAAAGCTTACCGAAATAAAAATCAAGCGAATTTCTAAATTCGACGTGCTGAAAGCAAATGATATTATAATTGCAATTGAAAATGAAATAAAGGAAGTTGAATATAATCTCGAACATCTGATTCAATATGCTATTGCATATTTTACCAGGATAAAAGAAAAATATTCAGCCGGCAGGGAGCGCAAAACGGAAATCAGGAATTTTGATACGATTGAGGCCGTGCGCGTTGTTGCAACAAATCAGAAATTATACGTGAATAGGGAAGAAGGATTTGCAGGAACTGGATTGAAAAAGGATGAGTTTATTTCTGAATGCTCGGATATTGATGATATGATAATATTCAGGGATGATGGTACATTCATTGTAACCAAGGTCGCTGATAAAGTTTTTGTCGGGAACGGCATTATTCACATCAATATCTTTTTCAAAAACGATGATCGTACTATTTATAATATGATTTATCAGGATGGTTTACGCGGGAATGTGATGATGAAACGTTTTGCAGTTACAGGCGTAACCCGCGATAAAGAATACAATCTAACAAAAGGTACCAAAGGTTCCAAGGTTCTTTATTATACTGCGAATCCTAATGGCGAAGCTGAGGTAATAACTGTTTACTTGCGGCCCAAACCAAAACTGAAGAAACTTTCATTTGATATGGACTTCAGCCAGCTTGCAATTAAAGGAAGAAATTCTATAGGAAATATTCTTACGCGTCACAGCGTACGTAAAATTGTGTTAAAAGGCGAAGGTGTTTCAACCCTTGGTGATCTTGACATTTGGTACGATGACACAGTAATGCGCCTTAACACAGAAAAGCGCGGAAAATATCTTGGTGCTTTTGGCGGCGATGACAAAATCCTTACTATTACTGCATCAGGCGAATTCAAATTGCTTGGCTTTGATCTTGCCACACATTTTGATGAAGACATGCTGATCATTGAAAAGTATGATCCGCGCCACATTGTGACTGCTATATACTGGGATGCTGAATCGCAAATGAATTATGTAAAGCGATTCGAACTCGATGGTGTGACAAAAAGAGCAAACTTTATTGGTGAGCATCCGGAATCAAAATTATTGCATGTATTCATTGATTATTTACCGAGGATTGAAATTGAATATGCTCCGGTTAAAAATAAAGTGAAACCTAAGGAAGAAATTCTTTTGTCCGAATTTATTGGTGTGAAAAGCTTCAAGGCAAAGGGAAAACGGCTGAGTGAACACTCTCTTGAAAAAATAACTCCCCTGGAACCATTGCCATACGATGAACCTGAGGAAATTATTGAAGAGATTATTGAAGAGGAAGAAGATATAATTGTTGAAGAAATTGACGAGCTACCGGAAATCGAAATTGAAGAAACTAAAAATCCAAAGGGCAAAAAGAAGGATAAAAAGTCAAAAAACAATCCTCCTGAGTCTTTAGATAAACCTGATATCAAAGCGGCTGGTCCCGAAGAAAAGATAAAGGGTGCAAAAGCGAAAAAAAATATTTCGCCAAGCGACGAAGATGATGATGTGCAGATGAAATTGTTTTAACTCCTATTAAATTTAATTTATATGCAGGATAACAAAATTCTTGACGTTAACAGCAACGTGAAGTGGATAGGTGTCCTTGATCCCGACCTCAGGACATTCGATATTGTAATGGAAACCAAATATGGAACTACTTATAATTCGTATTTTATTAATGCCGAGAAAAAAACTGTAGTTGATACATGTAAGGAAAAATTCTGGGATACCTACATTGGCAAACTTAATACACTAGTAAATCCTGCGGAAATTGAATATATTATTGTAAGCCATACTGAACCTGATCATTCTGGAAATATTGGAAATCTGCTTGCGCTTGCCCCGAAAGCAAAAATAGTGGGAAGCGGAAATACAATTCGATATCTGAATGATCTTTTAGGTTTCGAATTTCCACATATAGTGGTTAAGGACGGGCAAACACTTGATTTGGGTAATAAAACACTACGATTCATTGGTGCTGCTAATTTGCATTGGCCTGATACAATTTTCAGCTATCTGGAAGAAGATAAAATACTATTTACATGCGATTCATTTGGCGCGCATTATTGTAATGATGCAATGTTCGATGATCTTGTAGGAGATTTTGAAGATGCGTTCAAATATTATTTTGAGGTGATTCTAAAGCCATACAGCAAGTTTATGTTGAAAGCTATTGATAAGATTCGCCCGCTTGAAATCGCTGCCATCTGCCCGGGACATGGTCCTATATTGAGATCGCAATGGAAAAAATATGTTGATCTTTCTGAGTTATACTCTCGCCAAAGCATGGTGCAATGCGAAAAAGCACGGGTTTTTATTCCTTATGTTTCTGCATATGGTAAAACTGCTTATGCAGCTGAAATTATTGCTGAAGGTATCAAACAGGCCGGCAATATTGAGGTTGTTGTAATGGATATTGAAAAAACCTCACTCGCCGAAATTGATGAGCAACTTGCTGCATGCACCGGAATTATTATTGGATCACCAACCATAAATAAAAATACTTTTCCCCAGATCTACCATATTTTTGCAATGATGAATCCGATTAGGGACAGAAGCAAACTGGCCGCTGTATTTGGATCGTATGGCTGGAGTGGTGAAAGTTTAAAGATTATTCATGATAATCTTGTTAACCTCCGTTTGAAAATGTTTATGGAAGATTTTCCGGTAAAGTTTGCACTTCATCAAAAAGATCTTGATAAATGTCTTGATTTTGGCTGCCGTTTCGGAAAACAACTTCTTGAAAATAAAATTGCAGACGAATAATAATGGTATTCTCTGAAAGATCTGTATTTAAAGTTACCTGCCTGCGAAAAATATATTTTCCTTTTATAGTGTTTTCGTTGTTCTTTCTTTTTTCCTGCTCGCAAGAAATGCACCTTGCTAAAGAGTTTGTGGCCAGCAAGGATACTATTAATGTCCTTTTACTGAAGACAGATAATGTTTTTAAGAAAAATTTAAAAATAAATTCCGACCAATTGCCTCCCGCTGCGAAGGACTCCGTGGCGCTTGCTGAAAGCCTGATGTTGAAAAAGCTGAATGATACTACTTTCGTAAACCTTCTGTTTGCGGGCTTGATGGACGGGATGAATAAAAAAAAGTTTCGTGTATACACTGAAGAGCGAATAGATACATTTCTGCTTGTTCATCCTACTGCTTATATTTTTAACCTTGCACAGATCGAAGTTGATGAATCCACTGTGAATTATACCGATTCTTCAATGTATGATTCCACTATGTATTACCAGAATTTTGAACTCACAGGCGTTGCACTTAACCTTTGGTATGAATTAAATGAACAGAACGGCGATCAGAAATATTCCAAAGTCCTGTACAACACTGCCTCTATGTATGACCAGGTTGATGGATATTTTCACAAAGCTTTTTTTGAGTTGCCAAAGTATTACTATACTCGTAAGGATATCACTATCGATGATGTATATCTGCTAACTTCATCATTTGGTAATGATAATGCATCTTACATCTATGATTATTTCCTGAATGATTATATTTATAAAAAGTACACTGGAACTAAAAAACCAAAATATCTGCATTATAATTCACAAACAGGCAAAATTAGTCCAAGCGGATATAACAGATTTATTTTTATGTAGGAAGGATTTAGAATTACTTACCGCTGAGTGATTGCTTCGGCAAGTTTGTCAATGTTCAGCATGCCGTAATCAAAGATATGCAGCTGGCCATTGTCGAGAGTAAGTATAACCTGTTTTTTAATAAAACTTTTTTTTGTCTCCACTTTTGCAATTCTGTCTTTAGGAATAACAAGATTATCTTCAGATCCAACTTTTATAAATAAGGCTTCTCCAAGCAATCCTTTTGATGATACATCAAATTTTGCATCATATAAAAGCCGGCTATTTGTAACTGTAAGTTTTCCGTTGTATTTCCCACCATCGGGCGAAATATAAATTACTGTCCAGGTATCGATTTTATTTTCATTGGGTTCTAAAGAAAAATCTGCCATAGTAATTTTTTAGATAACAAATATATGACTAAAATCATAAAATCTACTACAAGTTGATAAATAATTATTATATGCTGTTGTGTTAAATATGTATTTTCTGTGAAATAGCAATTAATTGTGGATTCCAGATTAAATGAGATTGTAAATACTGATTTGATTTTAGTAATTTATTTTTTGTTCAAAAAGTATTGTATCTTTATACAACCTTTTAGTCATCAGTTAACACATTAGTTTAAGTTAAATGCCGTACGGGAATTTAATTTATGTTTATAGAACGGGAAACTGAGATAGAGCTTGTTGAAGGCTGTGTGCGCAGCGACAGGAAAGCTCAGAAGCGATTGTATTACAAATATTGTAATGCTATGTATACTATTGCTTTCCGGATTCTGAAAAATGAGGATGATGCGGATGATGCACTCCAGGAAGCATTTATCCAGATTTTTAAAGATATAAGGACATTCAGGGGCGAATCGACAATTGGTGCCTGGATAAAAACAATCGTGATTCGTACTGCACTAAGAAAAATAAAAAAGAATGCGTTCCATGAAGAAATTGATGACAGAACACTTAATATAGCTGGTCAGCAGTCATGCACCCTAACCGGTGAATATATTGAAAAAGTAATCATGTCATTGCCAGCAGGGTACAGAACCGTTTTCCTGCTGATTGAAGTGGAAGGCTATACGCACAAGGAAGTTGCTGCAATGCTTAATATTTCAGAGGGAACTTCAAAGTCACAGTTGTTTTATGCTAAAAAGCATTTGAGAGTATTATTAAAAGATTTAGCTTATTAAAGGAATGAAGGACGATTTTGATAAAATAATTCAGCGCCTGTTGTCGGAAATGCCGCAACACACACCTAAATCGGATGCCTGGCTTAAGATCAATGAAAAACTTGATCAGGAACTTTCGCTTTCACGGATGCGTGAAATATTAAAGAATACAGAGCACGCCCCTAAACAGGAATTATGGGCAAATATAGAAACAGCAATTGATAAATCACTGGTAAGACCACCATTTTATTCAACACGATTTTTTAAAATTTCTCTATCAAGTTTTATTATTGTCAGTACAGTTGTCCTGTTATTTTTGTTTAATAATAAATCATCCTCCAATGATCGCATGGCTCAAACTGACCACCGGAGGTTAAATGAGAAATCAATTATTACCGGAGGTGATTCACCAACGCTTAACGAAAATAAAATTGTTCCGGTTTCGTATTCATCTCATACAGATAATCAAGGTTCCTCTGAAGAAAAAATTGTAAAAGACAATTTTAGAAATAAAACTGAAAATAATTCTGATTTTGTAAATAATGACAATACGAAAAACAGTTCTCTTGCTAACAATTCAGAAAATTTAAATAATGTTTCTGGTGTAAATGAAAATGCAATACAAGCTGGAAGTGAAAAAGATGTTGCTGCCACAATTAACACTTATAGCAGCAAATCGCAATCGGATGAAATTATACTCGCATTTGTAAAGCATTTAACTTGTTCGTCAGTACCGTACATTTTTGACAGCAAACTGAGTAAGGCAGCTAGCTTTGCTCCCGGTACTGTCAATTGGGGCAATCCTGCACAGGGCATGAGTGAGGGCAATTTGTCATTGGAGTTTTCATACACTCCCGAGGCTGCTTTCTCCAGTTTTTATAGTACAACATCTGCTGATTATAATTTACATATGGATATGCGAAGCAAAGCAGAATTTCCGGGACTATCATATACTGCCGGAGTTGAAGCTAAAATGGATTTCCGTCATTGGTTTTTTCAGTCAGGAATTAATTTTTCAAAAAATATAACCTGCGCAAAATATAAATATCAGAATAATAAATTTGACACGCTCGGATGGGTTTTATTTGATACCAGTTTTGTCCCGCAATCAATTGATTCCACTAGTGGAGGATATGATACCATTCCTGCACATTTTATTTACAGCTGGAATCCTGTAACAGGTGTCATTACAACCAGTGAAACAAAAAAAGCAGTTGCTGAAATTCAATATATCCAGATTCCTTTGCTGGCAGGATACAGCATTAGTTCCAAACATTTTATATATTCCCTAGCAACGGGAGTTTCAATAGGTATACCTGTTTCTGTGAAAGGAGAAGTTCTTTCATTGGATAATTCAGGACTTACTGAAATGTCGCAACTAAAATCCAGATTACGCCAACCTGTGTTCAATTTGCTTATCAGGGCTGGTGCTTCTTATGTTGTGAATTCACATTACAGCGTTTCCCTGCAACCCTCTTTAAGATATTCGCTGAATTCATTATATAATAAGACTTATCCTGTGGGGCAAAGACAGGCAGTATTTGGTGCAAGATTTGGATTGATCTACAGATTCTGATTCATGATTAAGAAACTTGCAATATTAATTTCTTTATTTCTGATAGCTTCATTCTTAAGTTGCCGGAAGGATAGTCCTGTAATAAGTTCAGTCCAGCAACAAAGCGATACCGCAGTATCACAGCCTTCTGAGACAATTTATGATTATTTTATAAAATACAATGCCGAATTTGTAAATGATTATATGCCGCAATATAGCGGTGTATACACGGGCTGTCCCGAAATTATTACTGTTAAAGGCAATACTTATGCTATTCCAGGAGGACCGAACAAACTGACTGTCGATTTTGCGGATGTTGATCATGATGTTTCAGAAGTATATTATGGCGTGAAAGGAGTTTTTGGTTATTACAAATTAAGTATTCCTGCAGGCACTATTGATAAGTTTGATCTGGTTGTAATTATTTCTCAGCTTATTCAGAAATCCACTTTTATTTTGCAGGTGAGCATTAAAGATTTAAAAGGCAATATAAGTCATCCTTATTTAATTCCAGTCATACTGAAGAGTGCAGATCCCGGTAAATTGCAAATTACATTATCGTTCGATCAGCCTAATGATCTTGATCTGCATTTAGTGGAACCGGATACAAATGAAATATATTTTGGTAACCCAATTTCCGCATCAGGTGGTTATCTTGACCTGGATGCCAATGCAGGCTGCCAGATAGACTCTGTGAATATTGAAAATATTATTTACAACGATTCAGTGCAGATACCATTGGGTGCGTACAGGGTATATGTAAGGTATTTTTCACAATGTATTTTTGGTGTTACAACCAACTTCAGTGTTACTGCCCTTTATGGTGGAGAATTAATAGCACCAAGCAGCGGCACAAATCCATTTATGGGAAGTTTTCAAACATATACCGGCAATGACCAGATTGATGCAATGACCTTTGAAATGGGCGGTTCTATTGCAAAGGTGGCACAATTCGTTTTTGTGCCAAAAAAGTTTGTCACGAAAGTTCCTTCCAAAATAAAAGACAAACGGCTACAGCAATATTAAGTGCTGTAATGACTTCTTGAATAAGGGGAAATGCTCTGATTCGAAAAATCCTGCTTTATAAATTTAAAATAACCGGTAACAGCAATCATTGCAGCGTTATCTGTGCAAAACTGAAAATCAGGAATAAAAATTTTCCAGTTTTTTTCAGAATTTTTTTTCTGCAACGCACTTCGTATACCTGAGTTTGCAGATACTCCGCCTGCAATTGCAACCTGGGTTATACCTGTTTCTTTAACTGCTTTTTCAAGTTTTTTCATTAGGATATCAACAATTGTTGACTGTATAGATGCGCAAAGATCAGTTTTGTTATTTTCTATAAATGTAGAATCCTCTTTCATTTTATCGCGCAGAAAATAAAGTATTGATGTCTTTAATCCGCTGAAACTAAAATCCAGGTTTTTTGTAACCGGGTGTGGAAAACGAAATTTTGCCGGATTTCCTATTTTTGCATATTCATCAATCAAGGGACCGCCAGGATAAGGGAGACCAAGAATTTTTGCTGATTTGTCAAAGGCTTCCCCGGCTGCATCATCAATGGTACGGCCTATTACATTCATGTTGAAATAATCGTTCACTTGAACAATCTGTGTATGTCCACCTGATATTAAGAGGCAAAGAAATGGAAATACCGGTACTTCTTTCATACCGTTTTCCGGTTGGATAAAATGAGCGAGTATATGCGCCTGTATATGATCAACCTCAATAAGCGGAATATTCAGCCCCATTGCAAATGCTTTGGCGAAAGAAGTACCTACAAGCAGCGATCCAAGCAGTCCGGGGCCGTTTGTAAAGGCAATGGCATTTAGCTGATTTTTATTTATATTTGCAAGGTTCAGTGCTTGTTCGATTACGGGAATTATATTTTGTTGATGGGCACGTGAGGCAAGTTCAGGGACAACACCGCCGAATTTCCTGTGTACATCCTGATTGGCTGTTACATTCGAAAGAATGTGATTGTCGCGGATTACAGAGGCTGAGGTGTCGTCGCAGGATGATTCGATTCCTAAAATAAAGGTGGACATTTGTAGTTATTAGTTAATCACAACACAGAATTAATTTTCAAAGGTATCAAAAAAATAAGAAAAATAATACTGTACTTTCTTATGGCAATTGTAATATTGCCCGGCATTCTTATGCTTCTGCTGCAAACAAATTTTGTGCAGACCTATCTTGCAAAGAAAGTTGCAGGGATACTTTCTGATAAACTGAAAACAGAAGTAAGCATAGGCAGTTTCCATGTAAGCTTTCTGCTCGATGTAATACTTGAGGATGTTGTTATAAAGGATCAGCATAATGCGGTTTTACTGAATGCCGATGCTTTACTGGTGGACATAAATGATATTATTTTTAACAGAGATCTTATCAGTGTAAATAATATTATTCTTAATAACTCAAGCATAAATCTCATTAAGTATAAAGGAGAAAAAAAACTCAATTACCAGTTCATACTCGATTATTTCAGCTCAGCTGATACAACAAAAAAAACAAGTGGAAAAAGCTGGAAGATTTGGATTGCATCAATAAACCTGATAAATTCAAATTTTTCCTACCAGGATCAGAACCAGGAATTAGCAGGAAAAGGGATCGATTTCAATAATCTTGGAATTACTGGCCTCAATGCAAAAATTGATAACCTAGCAATGATAGAAGATTCAATTTACGCTGATATATATTCGATGTCGTTCAAGGAAAAAAGTGGTTTTTTTGTGAAAGAATTATCTGCTAAAGCAAAGATTTCACCTTCCGGAATAATAGCAAATAACCTGCGTCTTGAAACCGCGGAAACATCGCTTTCAATGAATCTTGAGTTAGATACCAAGAGTTATGATGACTACAGCGATTTTATTGATAAGGTAAAACTGAGTATTCTTTTTAAGCCCTCCCGAATCAACCTGAATGATATTGGTTATTTCTCTCCCGAATTCTTTGGTATGAACAATAAAATCAATGTGGCCGGCGAAGTAAAGGGTAAAATTTCCAATCTTAAAGGAAAGGATTTTCAATTTCTGTATGGGAAAGCAACATATTTTCTCGGAAATTTTAATATCTCCGGATTACCTAATATTGAAAGCACTTATATCCATTTTAATATCAGGAATTTTTTCACTTGTCAGTACGATCTTCAGAATTTCGAACTTCCTACATCATCTGGTTTAAAACATCTGAGCCTGCCCGATGAAGTTGTGCGACTTGGTAATGTGCGATTCAAAGGCGCATTCACTGGTTTTTACAATGATTTTGTTGCATACGGAGATTTTTTAACCGATATGGGAAAGATATCTACAGACATTACCTTACGGAAGAATCATACAACAAACCAGATTGAATACGACGGGAAGATAGCAACCACCAACCTTAATATTGGAAATATTCTTGCAATACCTGATGAACTCGGTTATATTAATATGAATGTTACAGTGAAAGGTTCTGGGCTGGATGCTGATAATGCGGCACTGAGTATGAATGGAACTATTGGTTCAATTGATATCAGAAATTATCATTATAATAACATCCAGGTCGAAGGAGACCTTGCTAAAAAGAAATTCAGTGGTTATGTGAAAATTGATGATGAGAATGTTAAACTTGATTTTAATGGTACTGTTGATTACAGCAAAGAACTTCCTGAGTTTAAAGTGAAATCTAAAATTGAAAATCTGAGAATGACAAAGCTTCATTTTCTTGATCTGGCTTCCGATTCGCTTTCATCCTTATCCACTGAACTTGAACTTAATTTCGAAGGAAATAGTATTGACAATATTCAAGGTTCAATCCATGCTGAAAATACTTCGTTTGTTTATAAAGGCGAAAAACATTTTCTGAGCAATTTTGTATTCACCAATACTGCCGAGAAAAATGGAGATAAATCCTTAAAACTGATATCCGATTATATAGATGCTGATATTTCCGGAAATTTTATGTTTAATGATCTTTACCTTTCTTCATTAAAATTCATAAAAGATTATTTGCCCTCGTACGGTTCATGGATAAAGGAAAATGTTGACAGCATTCCTGAACAGAATTTCGTTTATTTTATCAAACTAAAAAATACCGCTACACTTTGTAAACTTTTTATTCCTGACCTGGGTATATCGCAGAACACGGTGTTGAAAGGAAGCTACAATACAAAACAAAGTTTACTTGACCTGAATATTACATCTGCTTTGACAACTTACCAGAATATGAAATTCAAGGATTTTTTTATCAGTGGTAAAACCAGGGATTCAAAGATCAATGTGAATGTCGGATGCGAACAGATTTCATTTTCTGATAGTATAGGACTTGATAATGTAGTTTTAAAAAGTGTGACAAGAAATGACAGTATCAATTATAAACTTACCTGGGAAAATGCCAATGACCAGATTAAAAACAGCGGAAATATAATCGGATTCCTTTCATTCTTTAAGCGGCCAAAATTTGAATTGAAGTTTCTCGAAGCAAAACTGGTAATCAATGATACAGCATGGACTGTTAATCCTGAAAATGATATTACATTCGACAGTTCTTCAATTACTATTAAAGATTTATTATTTTCAACGGACAATCAGCACCTGAAAGTTAACGGTACAATTTCTGATAATCCTGCCGATTTGCTCCATGTTAATTTTTTAAATTTCAATATATCCGATCTTGATATGTTGAATGCATATACTGGCGTGGATTTCGACGGTTACCTCAGCGGCGATGTGGATGTTTCAAATATTTATAAATCGCCTAACATCATAGCCGATCTTAAGATAAAGGATTTCTATGTAAACAAGGACAGGCTTGGGCAGTTGGTTCTTGTTACAACATGGGATGACGGGAGCAAGGCATTTACAATCAATTCAGATATAATCTATGAAGGTTCATCAGGAAGCAATAAACCTATTTCAATATCTGGGAATTTTTACCCGGAAAGGAAAGCTGATAATTTTGATATTGAACTTGACCTTACAAATTTTAAATTGAAATTACTTGAAAAGTACATGTCGAGTTTTTCTTCGAATTTCAAAGGGTATGCTACCGGAAAGCTAAAGCTGAAAGGCACTCTGGATGAGCCTGATCTTAGCGGACATCTTTATTTAATGGTAAAAGGATTTAAAATTGATTATCTTAATGAGAACTATTCATTTACTGACAGTGTTATTGTCACTAAAAATGCGTTTAATTTTAATCACATCGTAATCAATGATTCTTATGGTGATACGGCTGTATTGAATGGTAAAATAACCCACAGGAATTTCAACGATATGAAATTTGATCTGGCAATCAGGCCATATAAATTGCAATGCTTGAATACTGATGCATCAATGAATAGTTTGTTCTATGGCAAGGCATACGTATCAGGGCTGGTTAAAATTACCGGGGATGTTTATAATATTAATATGGATATCAATGCAAAGACAGAAAAAAACACACATCTTTTTATACCTATTTCAAGTGAATCAGAAATTTCAGATAATGATTTTGTTCGCTTTACAAATAAAAAAATACAATTGAATAAGGATGATAATTACAAAGTTGACCTGTCGGGTATCACCTTAAATATGGGGCTAGATGTGACACCTGATGCTGATGTGCAAATTATTTTCGACAACAAAATCGGTGATATTATAAAAGCAAAAGGAAATGGCAATCTGAAGTTGGAGATTACTACACTTGGCGATTTCAACATGTATGGTGATTACGCAATTGACCAGGGAGATTACCTGTTTACATTGAAGAACGTAATCAATAAGCACTTTACTATTCAGAAAGGGTCATCGCTAAAATGGAACGGAAGCCCATATGATGCATATGCTGATATTACCGCAATTTATCAAGTGAAGACCTCATTGTATAACCTGAACCCTGCAGATGCTGACAGCGCTGAAAATAAAAAAAGAATTGATGTTGATTGCCTGCTTAGCATGAAAGACAAAATTTTTAATCCTACTATTACTTTTGATATTGATCTGCCTAACAGCAGTGAAAATAAGAAAAATCTGGTGAAAAGCTATACTAGTACCGAAGAAGAAATGAACCGACAGATATTTTCTTTGCTTATTTTAAATAGTTTTACGAAGCCGGATGATAAAAACATTGTAGGAACTGTAAGTACGGGGCTTGGCTCCACATCCACAGAATTACTTTCAAATCAGTTGAGCAACTGGTTGTCGCAAATCAGTAAAAAGTTTGATATTGGCGTTAACTACAGGCCGGGTACTCAATTAACAAGCGAAGAACTTGAAGTTGCTTTGTCCACACAATTATTCGACGACCGCCTAAGTATTGACGGAAATGTGGGCTATTCTGGAGCACAGAGCGGTACTGGGAAGACAAGCAATATTGTAGGTGATGTGAATGTTGAATATAAAATTCCTCCCACCGGACGTTTTGTTTTAAAAGGATATAATAAATCCAATACAGTAGATCTTCTGAATACAAATGCCCCTTACACGCAGGGATTAGGTATTTTTTACAGAAGGGAATTCGATTCTTTCGGGGAACTTCTGAAAAGAAAGAAAAAGATTGTAAAATGATAAAATTAAAGGGTGCGATTATTCACACCCTTTAATTTTATTCTATGAAGCAAAAATAAATTAAAGTTTATGTCCCATCTTTTTTTTCTTGGTATCAAGATAAAATGCATTGTGCTTATTTGGTTTTATTTTGATAGGAACATTCTCGATTACCTTAAGACCATAACTGGTAAGGCCAACTTTTTTGGTAGGGTTGTTTGTAATTAAACGCATGTTTTTGACACCCAGATCACGAAGAATTTGCGCACCAATTCCATAATCTCTTTCATCAGCTTTAAAGCCCAGTTCAATATTCGCTTCAACAGTATCTTTTCCCTGCTCCTGTAAATGATATGCTTTTAGTTTATTTAGAAGCCCAATGCCGCGTCCTTCCTGGTGCATATATAGTATAACACCTTTACCTTCTTTCTCAATTAATTCCATTGATTTATGAAGCTGAGCACCACAATCGCAACGGCATGAACCGAAAATATCCCCTGTAACACAGGAGGAATGCACCCGAACAAGGATTGCTTCGTTCTTTGCCCATTTTCCTTTTACCAGCGCAATATGTGTACGGTTGTTAGTAACCTGCCTGTAAGCATGAAGCTCGAAATTTCCCCATTCTGTAGGTAAATCAACTATCACTTCACGTGCAACAAGACTTTCGTTTTTTATTCTGTAGGCAATAAGATCCTTTATAGAAACTATCTTCAGTTTGAATTTTTTTGCAATTGTAAATAGTTGAGGAAGCCTTGCCATTGTGCCGTCTTCATTCATTATTTCAACCAGAGCACCAGCAGGGTAGAGGCCGGCCAGAGATGCAAGATCAACAGTAGCCTCTGTATGCCCTGCTCTTAAAAGAACTCCGCCGTTTCTGGCTTTAAGCGGAAATATGTGTCCGGGTCTTCCCAGTTCTTCAGGCCTGGTTTTTTTATTGGCAATTGCTTTAATAGTTTTAGCCCTGTCACTGGCTGAAATACCAGTGGTGCATCCGTGACCGATCAGGTCGACAGAAATTGTAAAAGCAGTTTCATGGGAAGATGTATTTCTTGAAACCATCATGTCTAGGCCTAGCTCATCACAGCGTTTTTCATGCACCGGTGTGCATATAAGGCCGCGCCCATGGGTGGCCATGAAATTTACTATTTCAGGTGTAATTGTTTCTGCTGCACAAATAAAATCGCCTTCATTTTCACGGTTCTCATCATCCACAACAATGATAACCCTTCCTTGCCTGAATTCTTCAATAGCTTCTTCAATAGTATTTAATTTCTCCGTCATAGTCAGTATTCTTTTTAATAGCAATGCAAAGGTAATTTTTTCCTTCATGCAGATTACAAAGAATAAAAACCAAATTGAAGGATATTTTATGAAAGATGTTAATTATTTAACATTAATAAAAATAATAAAAATATGGATATAAACTTATAATGTAAACATTACTTTATGAAAAGATTCGACTAATTTTAAATGATGATAACTAACAGTCAAAATAACTGCATAAAGTTGAAAGAAATATTTGACTTTGGGTTTTTATTCTTTTATATTTGTTTGTCACTAAAACATAACCCTCTTATGAAGACAAGAAAAATAAATGTATTTATCTTACCTCTTCTGATTCTTATAACAATCAGTACATCAGGGAAAACGATTAATCCTCCTAGTGCACAAAAAGCACTTTCGTGTGTTGCTCAGCCATTCATCAATAATTCATTGATGGTTGAGGTACACAAATTAAGTTCTGAAATTAATAATGGAAAGTCATGTGAATATCCTTTGTATATTTCTGAATTAAATAATGGTTTGATTTATTGCACTGAGATTAAAAATGGCGACAATATTACAAGTGAACGGGAGTTTTATTTTTCAAAATATGATTCCACTCTGAAAACCTGGCTTAAACCAATAAATATTAAAAAGGATTATGCAAAGTTTTGTGAGGAAAACAAGATCATGAATTTTGAAGAAATTTTTGTTACAATTGATAATGATATTTATGTGGTGAATTTAAAAAGCAAGGAATTTACAGCTGAAAAATTGAACATCAATACCAAAGGTGTCGAAGCAAGCCCTATTCTAAGCCCTGATGGAATCACACTGTATTTTGTCAGTGACAGAAAAGGAGGATTTGGCGGAAAGGATATTTGGGCAAGTGAACGTTTATCAAATGGAAACTGGAGTGAACCATATAATCTCGGAAAAGATATTAATACTGCTGAGGATGAGGAATCACCTTACATTATGCTTGACGGTGTTACTTTGTATTTCAGTTCAAAGGGACATGGCAGTTATGGCGGATATGATATTTTTATGGCCACACAGGATTATGACGGTTTATGGTCAAAACCTGAAAACCTTGGAGCACCTGTAAATTCGACCTCTGATGATTATTATTATATCACTGATTCCTTTGGCAAGAAAGCCTATTATTCATCTGATAAATCTGAAAAGGGAAATCAGGATATTTTCTCAGTGCAATATAATTCTTTCGGAAAATAGATAAGCAATTAACTGCAAATTACTGCATTCAACTTAGTGTTGATAACTTTCCAGTTGTAATTCTTCATAACAAAGTTATAACCTTCTTCTCCTAGAATTTTACTCCTTTGATTATCTTTTAGCAGGGATATTATTTGCTGTGCGTATTCTTCAGGAGTATTCCCTGTGAGAATTTCTTTTCCTTCCGTTGCATTTAATGCATTATTTGCAAGGCCTGATGTAATACAAGGAAGTTTCATGGCCATTGCTTCCAGTAATTTATTTTGCAACCCTGTTCCTATTTGCATTGGAGCAATAAAAATTTTAGCACGAGAATAGTATTCCCGCATATCTTCAACCCACCCGGTAACTATAATATTAGGCCTCTTTAAATTAAGTACACTTTGGGAGGGTTTCGCACCAGCAATGCACACCTTTAGTTGAGGAAAATCTTTTAGAACAAGGGGCATTATTGAATGTACTAGAAATTCAACGCTGTTGATATTTGGGGGATAACCCATGTTTCCTGTAAAAAGCAAGTCATATTCTTTCGTACTTTCAACAGGTTTGTAATAGTCAGCATCAACACCATTTGGAATAATTTCAATTTCATTATTCCTGGAGTGTTCTATTAAATTTCTATCGGGAACAGATATTATCGTTTTATTTTCGAAAATATCGAAAACGGTAGTCTCATATTTTACAAGTCGTCGATATTCTATTTTCAACAGTTGTTTCAGGTATAATGGTGCAGTAGGAATGCGCCTTTCAACGCCTTTTGAGAATACATCCTGATAGTCGATAGTTTTTTTTATTTTCTGATCTTTTACATATTCCGCTACTCTTATCAACTGACAATATATTCTATCCGGTTTGATATCTTGAATTATGTTATCAATTTTTAACTTGATTGATTTATTATAGAAATATCCTACCTGGAATGGTTTTCCATTGAATAAAACTTTAACCAGGCTTGTAAGTCTGCTGAATAAGGGAAGTTTAAAAAAGTGTATTGACTTGCAATATGGCTTCAGTGCCTGATACGCACCAAGATGAATTGCTGTGTCGTTTAATGCGCACAGATGAATTTCATTACAGTCAGATAAATATTTTATCTGGTTAAATGCACGCAGCTTGTCCCCCTTTTCAAGTGGATAAGGTACTCTCGGTAATAAAATAAAGATTTTCATCTGCGCCTATTTAAGGCAAAAATATAAATTCTAATTTACGCTTTGCAACAATAGATTGTAAAACCTGATCAATTTATTAGTAATAGTTTCGTTATTAAATTCTTCTGCAATAAACTGCTTCGCCTGAATGCCAAGCTCAGCACAGAATTGATGGTTTTCGATGCATCTGGAAATTTGAGCAACAAACTCCGCTGGTGAATCTGCAATTAAAATATTTTTTCCGTGTGTAGATGGAATACCTTCAGTCCCCACTGTTGTAGAGATAATTGTATTTCCGCAAGCCATTCCTTCAATAATCTTAATCCGCATACCGCTGCCCGAAAGTAATGGAACAATCATTATGGTGTGTGCTTGCATGAATTCGTGCGCATTGGCAACTTCGCCGATAATATTAATTCCTTTCAACTTTAGATTTTTAAGCCAATCAGGCATATTTCTTCCAGCAATGCTGAATTGTAGTTCAGGATATTTTTGAATTACACTTGTCCAAACATTTTCAAGAAACCATTTCATTGCTTCCTGGTTAGGCATCCAGTTCATGGAACCTAAATGGAAAAGGCCCGGAAATTCACGTTCAATATTTTTAGAAATAAATGATTTGCTATCAATACCCATCGGAATTGAAATGATAGGCCTGGTTATTCCTGATCTGCTGATATAATCAGCATCTACCTGCGTGATTGCTGCGATTCCATCGGAATTCTGCAATGCTTTTTTTTCAAAATATTCAAGTGTGCCTGCGAGATGTTTCAAATAGAATTTCTTCAATGGATTTCTGCATGCATTGGCCATCCGCCACCATATCAGGTGTTCGATATTATGTGCCCGCAACACAATTTTAGCATCAGAAAATTTTCGAATTGTTTCAATATACGGGGCAACAAAAATGCTTTCCAACTGAACTATATCGAACTTTTCGGAAGTTAGAATTTGTGCCAGTTTTTCTTCAAGTTTAGCTGATCTGAATCTTTCAACATGATATGATTTATTGGTAAATAAATTCAGAAAGGCCTTATGCAATTTAATACCAGTGTCGATATAAACCGAATCGTAAGCGGTGGCTGTTAAATAGTTTTCGGGAATGGTTTGTTTATCAATAAAATATTTAGGAGTGTTTATTGCAAGCACTTTCACGTGGTGACCCGCTTTTAGAAGCCCCTGTGTAATCTGATTCATTGCAATAGGACCGCCTTCAGTTGCCGGAAATGGTGATTTATTACAAAGCTGAAGGATCCTCATTTTTGCTTTTGATTTTTTTAGGGAATATTCTTTTCAGAAATCGGAAATAGGAATCCAGGTCAAACAGGGATGAATCACTTGTTGCTTTAATAGTCAGAAATATTCCGAGTGGTAAAAAAATTAGTGAGGGCATCCACATTCCTTCGTAAGCTGGAACAACACTTTCTCTAACCATTTTTTCGAATGTGAATGAAGTGACATGAAAAATAACAAAGAAAATAACTGAAACAACAACCGGCAAGCCAAGTCCACCTTTTCGAATAATGGCTCCCAGAGGCGCTCCTATGAAAAACAGAACCAAACATGCTATGGACAGCGTGAACTTTCGGTGCCACTCTATTTCGTGACGTATGATGAATTTTTCCCTTCCTTTGAAATCTTCGTTGTTGTAAAATACATGATCCTTGATACTTCTGGCTGTATTCATTGCACGGTCGACTATTTCAATTTTTTCTTTTTTGCCGAAGTTATCAATAAGTTCGCCGGTAAGGACTTTTGATGTATCGGTAAATACAGTATCACCTTTATAGAATGTATGATAATAATAAAGATTTCCATCAATTGCAGTAAGGTAACTTTCTTTAAGTGTATCAAGTCTTTTTTGCAATGAATCGCGTGTAAACTTGAGCTGGCTTACATTCATCATCTGGTAATTGTCCTTGAAAAATTCTTCATTAGTTCGTGTTAATGTAAAAGCTGAAAGGTCGAAGCGTCTCACTTCTTCTTTAAATATTGTCCGCTGCATGGGGTGATTCGACTGTGTTCTGTGTGCATCGGTGCGTTCATAATAATTAATTCCGTTTGAAAGTGAAAACATCAGGTAACGCTTATCGGCTGTCATTTCCATTTTTCCTTTTTCTGCAACAGTAAGGTTGGTGTTTCCCATACGGGCTGTATGATCGTAAATCATAATGTTGTAAACGGTAACACCATCAGGGTCTTTCTTTGCAATTTTTATAACAAAATCATCAATGCCGTTATAAAAAATTCCTTCCTTGATGTTAAGAGCAGGTTTCTGTTCACGCACATCGTAGAGCAATGATCCCATTTTAAGATTTGCATATGGAAGAATATTATTCGAGAAATAGAAAGCAGTGCCACTGATTAAAACCGCCGTAAATACTAATGGGGCCATAATTTTTTGTAATGAAATCCCTGACGATTTTAAGGCTACAAGTTCATAATGCTCTCCAAGATTTCCGAAAGTCATAATCGATGATAACAATATTGCCAGGGGCAAAGCCATTGGTATCATGGTCGTAGAAGCCCAGAAAAGAAGTTGCGCTATGAGGCTGAGATCAAGTCCTTTTCCTACAAGGTCGTCAATGTATTTCCACAGCCATTGCATCAACAGCACGAAAATAGCAATGAATAAAGTCATTATGAAAGGACCCAAAAACGACTTTACCATAAATAAATATAACCTGCGATTGAGCATGCTTGTGTTTTAAACAGGTACAAAAATAATGAATTACTTTTAATAAGTGGTATTTAATGGAATATGCCAGATAAGTGCCAGTAAAAGTAGCGAGTCATAAGTCATAAGTGGTAAGTCATAATTCACAAGTTGTAAGTGGTAAGTTACAAGTTGTGAGACTCTGGAATTTTAAATTACCCCGTCCTTTATGGTAAGTTTACGATCGGCCATATTTGCCAGTTCTTCGTTGTGTGTAACGATGATAAATGTTTGTTTGAACTCATCACGCAATGAAAAGAAAAGTTTATGAAGATCTTTTGCTGAAGCAGAATCAAGATTCCCAGAGGGTTCGTCGGCAAGCACTACTGCTGGATTGTTGATCAATGCTCTCGCCACTGCCACACGCTGCTGTTCTCCACCTGAAAGTTGCGCCGGCTTGTGATCTTTGCGTTCGGCCAATCCGAGGAAATCGAGAAGTTTTGTCGCCTTATCTTCAGCTTCCTTTTTTGTAAGTCCGGCAATGTAAGAAGGTATACAAACATTTTCGAGCGCTGTAAATTCGGGAAGCAGGTGATGAAACTGAAAAACAAAACCAATATTTTTATTGCGGAATTCTGATAGTTTTTTATCGTTAAGTGCACTAACTTCAATATCATTGATCATGACTTTGCCTTCATCGGCAAGATCGAGAGTACCCAGGATATGCAGCAGAGTGGACTTGCCGGCGCCTGATGCACCAACAATAGAAATGATTTCTCCTTTATTTATTTCAAGTTCGATACCTTTAAGAACCTTGAGTTTGCCATATGATTTCTGGATATTTTGTGCTTTGATCATGGTGTTTAATTTTTCCGATTAAGGAATTTTATTTTCATGCAAATATATTACTAAGTTTTCAATGAAATAGATTTCACATAAAGGCTAATCATTTAGCCATTTTGTAAGTTTATCCATCACCTGTTTTTTCATATCGGCCGGCAGTGAATGAATCCTTGTTGCGTGGCATCCACCAGGGCACACGGCTTTAAACATGTTAACCTTATTGCTGAAGGTAACTGCTGCTGCCGACCATGGATCAAACTGTCCATATATGAAAATCATTTTGGGATCGTTGTTGCTGATAAAACTGGCTACCTTTTTTGAAAGTGTACTGTCGAATTTTACGGAATAATTTTTTGGAAGCCATATTTTTGAAAGATAATCCTTCGATGAAGTAATGGTTAGATACTTCTCAAAAGGTTTGGTATCATAGCCATAATAACCCATTTCCTTTGCTGCCTGAATGTAAAATGCCAAAGTTGATTTTGCACCTTCAACAGAAAAATATTCCGGTGAACTTACATTCATAAGTTCAGAAAACAGTTCTTTATCGGAAGCTTTTGATGATGGAATGGAATAAACCGGATATCCCCATTGCCAGAAAGCAAAGGAAAATTCGAGTACACAAAAATCATAAATCTGGTTCTTCGGTAAATGAAAAGTGAAATTATTCCTTGTGCAATAATCGTCAAACATGGCCATCAGCTTTTTCTTACGTTTAAGGATTTCTACCTGGAAATTTCTCACTTTGGTACGATCGGCGTCTGTAGATATTTTTGTGATGAAGGGTTCATGTCGCCCATCTTCAAGACCAAAACATAAGGGTGCGACATAGCAAACAGAAATGTCAACATCGTTCGGATAGAATGCGCGGTGGATCAAGGCTGTTTCTCCACCTTTGCTGATACCGGTATTGATCCATTTCTTTTTATAAATGGTTTTGAAAAGTTCAACCACATGGTGATGGTCGGCAGCTGAATTAGCTTCTGTGAGATACGTCCAGTTGGTGTCGGCGGGGAAAGATTTTCCGAAGTAACGATGCTCAACACAAATCTGGTTGGCATGAAATAATTTTGCAAGTTCTTCCACATAATATTTATCATCAGCATAATCGGCAGTGTAGCCTTCTGTGACAAGCACCATGGGCGCATCATAAGAATAATGTGAAACAAATACACGCTGGTTAAAAGTACCAATAGTTGTATCAGTATGATCAATGAATTGTTTTAACGTGACAAGATATTTTTCTTTGAAATTTGTATCGCACTTCATTTGCTCCACATCAACCACACCAGGCAGGGCCTTCAGCTTTTTGCAGAATTCTGTTTCTTTGGTTTGTGCGCTTGCCAGCGGAATTAAATTAATATTTAATACCGGTGCTGTAAAAGCCAGCAGCAGGAGCAGGGTAAGTTTTCTTAGGAATTTTATTGTCATGATATTTTTTTTGACAGATTTTTTTTAATTATTGTTTATGTTTCTTCTTCTGCAAATATTGATAATCCAGATAGTATAATACTTTTAGTGAAATGCTGTTTGTTTGCGGAGTGTCGAACGTTTTATGAATATTGTCAAGAAAATTATGAATCAGAAGCTGATCTTCGTTCAGAATAATATTTTTCCACATAATGCTCAGACTGCTGCCCGGTGCAAACTGCCAGCTGAAAGCAAGGTCGATGTTAAACGAATTAAAATTAAAATCATTGTTTGAATTGTAGACGGAATTTGATGAAAGCATACCGTTGTTTTCAAGAGTATAATATTTTTCAAAGGTTCCTATTGACCAGTAATGACGCAGCCAAAGGCTTAAGGATAAATCATTTTTAAAAATGTATTTTCCGTTAAAATTGTTCTCAATTGTTTGAATATTCCTGTTTGCGAAAATTATATTACCAGTACTGTCAATATCTGCAAAACCAATATTGTTTTTTGAAATATCGAAAGAAATGCTGTGATTAAACGAGAATTTGTCGTTAACGCGCACAAGTGGCCTTACATAGATTGTGTAATCAGAATAGTTTTGTTCGGGAAGATGTACATAATCGAATTCAGCGTCGCATGCAAATGTTTTCCTGTAATCGGACGAAAGTCCTGCCACTGCTCCATAAAATTTTGGCACAATGTCATACCTGCCATTTATACGAGGTTCCCAGTAGTCATATAGATTTTCAAGTGATGCGGTTGCACTGCACCAATAGCTCATGTAATTTTTCAAGGTTCCGTTGTGGCTGAATTTTATTTCCGAATCGGTAGGCTTCCCAGTTGTAAAATTTGCAGACCTCCAATATTGTAAGGTGTTGTACATATTAATAAGCTTCCAGAAAGGCTCGTAGATATTATAATTCGTAACGATTCCATAATTGTAATAATTATTCATAAGCGTTACACCAAGATCATTTGCATTAAAGTGCGGGTCATAACTTTCGCCCCATATTCCTGCCTGGAAGTTTCCCTTTATTTTATAAAACGAACCGTTATAACGTTGCCCTATAGTATTTGAAAACGAACCATCAATCGTATCTTTCTGATGATATTTCTGGCTCACAGCAGCTGATGCACTGAATCGCCATGTGTTCGAACGGTCAACAAGGCTAAGGCCGGAGCAGGTAATATTTGCATCATCATATGACTTGTCGCGTGTTACATTCGTATTGATCACATAAAAATCGGAATTGTTTTTCATTACCTTGTCAAGTACAACTATATTATAATTGGTAAGAGGATCGGTAAGAATTTTTCTAGTATGGCCTGTTGAATCCTCGGCAATGGCATAGGTGTTATCAGTTACAGCATTTAGCACACCTATTGCAAGTCCCTTTTTATTTCTGCCAGAAATTTTAGTTGCATTGATAAGTTTGGCCTGTGAAGGGTTTTTTTTAAGAATTTCTCCCGGCAGCAATTCGTTTTCCACATTATCATAATTCAGTGGAACATGCCCAATACGCCGTGAATAGAACAATGATCCTTTCTGAAACAGATCAACAGCTTCATTAAAGAATGGCCGCTGTTCATTGTAAATAGTTTCAAATGCTGTGAGATTTTTAACGATATTATCTGACTTCACCTGGCTGAAATCAGGGAGCAAGGTCATGTCGAGTGTGAAACTTTCATTGATCCCGTATTTCAGGTCAAGTCCGCCACTGATCGACTGCGAGAAGTTGCTTTTCCCTTCAATGTTATAAGGATAATGTTCTCCATATAAAGTGAGGTATGGAATTAGAGACAAACGAAGCGGGGCATTGATATTTGAAATGCCTTTCAGCTTACCCCAATATATCAGCAGGTTGCTTGCACTTTTATTTTCAGGTGCCCATTGATCGTATTCCCTGATGCGCCGGATATAGCGGAATACCTGCATTCCCCACACCATATTGCTGTCGTTCGGGGGGAAACGAATTGCTGAATAAGGAATTTTAAATTCGGCCGACCAACCGTTGGGAAGAATTTTAACTGCGCTTTGCCATACTGCATTGAATGTAGCATCGTATATGCGTGAGTCCGATTGAACACCTGCAGCAGTTACCTGGAAGGAATAGGCGTCGCTTTGTGAATTATACGTGTCGAACTCCACATCAATCGCATCGGCATTCATATTAACATCATCACGGTTGCCAAGTTGTTTGAGAATACTGTCGGGAGCGGAATCATACATCATCGCACCAATATAAACGGCATTATCATCGTAAATAATTTTTATTTCAGTTTTCTGTGAAGTGCCGGCATCGAACACAGGTTTAAATTGACTGAAGTCGCTGAATGGCGAAGCCTGCAGCCAGCATGCATCATCGAGCAAACCATCAATTTTAGGTGAACTGCTTACACGTTTGGCAACTGCAATTTTATTCTGATTCTGTGAAGATCCTGATAAATAAAAGCAGACAGCGAGTATGATGAATATCAGCCTAACTTTCGTCATGAGACAAAAATAATAAAAATCAGCATTTTAAGCGGACAACCGAAATATTATTGATGCTATTTATTTTTTTTATGCAGGTAGGACCAATCGAGGTAGTAGAGCAGTTTTACAGAAATGCTGTTTAGCTGGGGAGAATTCATGGTATTGTCGAAATCTTCATAAAAGGGAATTGCAGTGGATTTATCATCGCTGTAAATTTCATTTTTCCACACTACATCTACCTGACTGCCGGGTGCGAAGCGCCAGGTAAAAAGCATGTCGATATTAAATGCATTAAAGCTTTCATTCATGTCACCTGCATTTACATATCCAATAAGGTTACCATCATCAGCAAGAACATAATAGTTTTTATATTTCACTGTGGACCAATAATGACGGGCGCGGAAGCTGAGTGAAATATTTTGCCTGAACATATATTGCGCATTAAAAATATTCTCCACTCTTCTTACATCCCGCATTCCGATAATGATGTTATTATTCATGGATGTGGCGTATCCGTAGTCGTGCCACTCATGATCCAAAAGAAAGTAATGCGAAATTGTAAACCGGTCGTTGATACGCATCCTTGGTTCCACCCACCACCAGAAGGAATCCTTGTACCTGTCGCCTAAAGCTTCAAGGTATCCGAAACCCCAGTCGATTGCAAATGATTTTCGATAATCCGTAGAGAAATATGTGTTCACATACCAGTTTGGTGAACGAATCAGAAATCGCCCGGGAATGCGTGGTTCGTAATAATCCTTTGTCTCTCCTGGGCTCAGGTAATAATTTACATCGTATGTAAGATAATTTGTAAAAGTTGCATGATTGGTAAGTGAGAATTCCAGGCTTGTGAAATCACGCGGATTGTAAAGATTCTTGTGCCTAATATCAAGACTGTTCATCATACTGATAAATTTCCAGAATGGATCATAAAAGTTATAGGCAACCTGAACTTCGTTTAATATTTCATTGTTGTATTCTAAATAACCAAGGTCGTTTGGATTAAATTTGTCACTAAGCTGAGAAAATATATATGCGTATTTAAAATTTCCTGAAATTTTTCCACAGGCAATTTGGTATTTGTGCCCGGTAACAGCATTGCTGTTTGTTGAATCGAATTTCTGCGAAACAGCACCAGAGCCCAGTATAGCGAACCTGTTTTTCTTATCGGCCAGTTTGAATTCACTTCCGGTAACATTGGCCATATTTCCACCTTTATCATAATATACATTTGTATTGATAAGGCTTATGTATGAATTTTTCATAAATGGCTGATCAACTACAACGATGTTGTAATTCGCTAAAGGCTGCGTAAGTATTCTTCTTTCATTTCCGAGTGAATCTTTAATTGTTGCATACGTATTGGCAGTAATAGCATTGAAGAATCCCAGTCCAAGATTTTTTGAAGTTCTTCCCGAAATTTTTGTGGCATTTAGGAGTTGTGTTTCGGAAGGGTTATCAGTAAGAACATCTCCGTTATGAAGTTCATTGAACACATTGCCAAATCCAACAGGAGTATTACCTATTCTTCTTGAATAAAATAAATCGGCCCGGGTAAATAGTTCAGTACCTTCAGTAAAGAATGGGCGTTTTTCATCGTATTTGATTTCAAAAGGTGTGAGGTTCAGTTCAACATTGTCGGACTGTACCTGTCCGAAATCGGGTATGAGTGTCATATCGAGTGTAAAACTTTCGGAAAGCCCGAATTTCATATCCATTCCGCCGTTAAAGATTGTACTTGTATTTTTTATTCCGGCTACATTGTAAGGATAATGATCAATGTAAAATGAAACATAAGGCGAAAAGGAAAGCCGCACTGGAGCCTCGATATTTTTAATACCAGACAGTTCGCCCATCTGGTTTGCCATTTCGGCATTTGAGTTATCAACCAGGTTCCATGATGATGATTCCCTGGCTCTTCGTACATATCTCCAGAAGTTTATGCCCCAGGGTTTGTCAAAGGTTTTAGGAAAACGAACTGACGACCAGGGAATTTTCATTTCCACCGACCAGCCCTTATCATTTATTTTTACAGTGCTCTGCCATACTGCATCCCATTGTTCATCGGCATTTTCGCCGTTCACTTTAGCATCATACTGTATGCCTGATGATGAAACTGAAAATATAAGCGCATTCTGTCCGTCGTTAAAGGGATTCAGGTTGAGGCTGAAATAATCGGCATTCATATCAGCGTTATCTCTTTTCCCCAATTCGCAGGGAATGCTGTCGGGATGCGGATCGTATAACATTGCACTCACATAGATTGCAGCGTCATCATACATAACCTTCACTTCGGATTTGTATTTTGAAGGTTTGCCGTTCACGGGTTCGTATTGAATGAAATTGTCGGCAACTGGGACATTGCTCCATGCTGATTCGTCAGCAATGCCGTTGATCTTAGGTGAAATGGTTGTCCTTATCGCTTCCAGCTGCTTTGTTTTTACCTGGGCCTGCGTGAAATTATTACTGCAAAGCAGAAATACCAATAGAAAGCGATATTTTGTTAATCGTGTCATGATTAATAATTTCTAAAATTAAAAAAATAAGTTGTATAAAATTATGGCTGACGAAAATTTTGTTTTATTTTTGTATCATACAACTTCAATAGGATAACTATATTTTTGCTCATATGAACTTACACGAATACCAGGGAAAATCGCTGTTAAAAAAATATGGCGTTGCTGTTCCGGAAGGAATTGTAGTGGACACTGCTGATGATGCTGTAATAGCTGCAAAAGAAATTCAACAGAAAACTGGTTCCGAAGTATGGGCTGTAAAAGCGCAGATTCATGCGGGCGGCAGGGGCAAAGGAGGCGGTGTAAAAATTGCCAAAAGTCTTGATGAAGTGAAAACCCATGCGGGAAATATCATCGGAATGCAGCTTGTAACGCCACAGACAAGTGCGGCTGGGAAAAAAGTAATGAAAGTCCTTGTTGAGCAAAACATATATTATAAAGGCGAGACTGAACCTAAAGAATTTTATATCGGCATTCTTCTTAACCGTGCTGTAGGCCGCAACATGATTGTTTATTCTCCCCAGGGCGGTATGAGCATTGAAGAAGTTGCAGCAACAACTCCTGAACTTATTTTTACAGAAGAGATCGATCCCTGTATTGGTTTGCAGGCATTTCAGTGCCGGAAAGTAGCATTTAACCTGGGACTCAGCGGAGCTGCTTTCAAAGAAATGGTTGCATTTGTGAATTCTCTTTACAATGCATATATGGGAATTGACGCATCATTGCTTGAAATAAACCCTGTAATAAAAACAAGCGACAATAAAGTGTATGCAGCTGACGCAAAAGTAACTGTGGATAACAATGCTTTGTTCCGTCACCCTGATATCGCTGAAATGCGCGATCTGAACGAAGAAGATCCCATTGAAGTGGAAGCCGGAAACTTTGGACTGAATTATGTGAAACTTGACGGAAACGTTGGCTGCATGGTAAACGGCGCCGGACTTGCTATGGCAACGATGGACATTATAAAATTATCAGGCGGTGAACCGGCTAATTTTCTTGATGTTGGTGGATCGGCTAACGCAAAGAGGGTGGAAGAGGCATTTCGGATTATTCTGAAAGATCCGCGTGTGAAAGCGATCCTTGTAAATATATTTGGCGGGATTGTCCGCTGCGACAGGGTAGCAAACGGTGTTGTGGATGCGTATAAAAACATAGGCGAGATTAAGATTCCTATTATTGTGCGTTTACAGGGAACAAATGCTATTGAAGCAAAAAAAATAATTGACGATTCCGGCCTGAAGGTTTATTCAGCAATACATTTGCAGGATGCTGCAAACCTTGTTACAAAAGCGCTGGCGTAAAAACCGGAAAATATTCCAAAAGATTGTCAGGCTTTTCTGATACAATATTCTTATTTTTAACACGTTTTTAACCATAAATCTTTTTTTATGAAAAGAATCTGCGTTTTAATGTGTTGCTTTGTTGCAATTGCAGCGACTGCTCAGGATACAAAGGAAAAGGACTATACCGGGATTGTAAAATTCAGTCCGATCCAATTTTTGTATAACACTTTCCAGCTGGGTTATGAACAACGTATGACCAGGACCAGCAGTTTCAATATCAGTGCAGGTATCAGCTATGTTGACAATGATACAAAGTACACAGAAGGATATACTGGCGAATTTCAGTACAGGTATTATATTCTGCGCGACGAAACTTCAGCAGATAATTCATTGCATAATTTTTATGTTGGTCCCTATTTAAATTTTAAGTATTTCAATATGGAAAGAATTTCCACACAGTATATCTGGGATGGTACGAACAACTTATCGACAACTCTTGTTGAAAAAGATAAATTTAATGCTTATAACTTCGGAATGTTGGCAGGTATAAATAATGTGGTTGCAAAAAGATTTCACATCGACCTGTATTTAGGTGGCGGAATAAGGACATCAGATGCAACAATATTCGATAAAAATTTTACTGAACCAGGATACAAAGGTATAGCACCAAAGTTCGGCTTTGATTTAGGCGTGAATTTTTAATAATTAATCCAACATATGAAAAAACTATTTTTCCTATTGTCGCTTGCTGTTTGCGTAACGGCAAGTGCTCAGCATAATGACACCACTAAAGTTTATAATAATAAGCTTAAGTTCAGTGTTGTGAATTTTGTTGATAATACATTATTTATAAGTTATGAGCATACGCTGAAAAACGGCAATGGATTGTTTATCGGCTGCGGACCTTTGTATTCCAACAGCAACAGCGAACCCAAGTCGGGACTGCGCTCAGAGTTGCAGTACAAGCTTTACATCACTGAAAAACAGAAATCAAATTCAATTAAGCGAATATATTTTGCACCTTTTCTGACCTATAAATTTCTTGAAAAAAAATACATCTCTTATTATAATGGCATTGCTTATGTGCCCGATTATACTATGCAGTACCATTCATTTTGTCCGGGCATAATAGCGGGATACAGTATTACCGTGTATAACCGCATCAATATTGATTTGTATGTCGGCGGCGGATTGAAAAGAACTTTCGACGGAAACTTTAATGGCCACATTAATTACGACAATTACAATCTCTGGGATCCGGGATACAGCGGAGTAATTCCTAAAGTTGGTTTTGATATTGGAATTACTTTTTAAGCTACAAGACATAAATGAGATAACTTATTGTAGAAAAAAATCCCATCGATAAATATGCGTGTATGAAAAGCCTGAGATCAGGATCTTTTCTTTTTGTTAACGTTGTTTTAATTTTATTATTTGCATCATGTAATTTTTTTATCAGAGCTTATCATAAGAATAAAGATTCTGATAAAAACAGTCATACTAATTGTTATATCCTTCCAAAGGAGGATACCCTTTCATTCCGAAACTATAAAAATAACTATCTGCGTCAATTCGATTTCAGGAAATTTGATACGGTTGTCTGCATTGGTGTTGGCGGAGGATGGCGTGAGTTTCTTTATTCATTGTTTACGGACAGTATTATGTTTTACATGGAGGACATTGATACCACATGCATAACAAGAGAAAAGATCAGGAGTATTTATTTGCCCTATTATAATGATTTCAGAGGAAGTCCCATTACAAATAGTTTTATTCCTGTTTCAGGTACTGATACCAGCATTTGCTTGAAAAATAATACAGCAAATAAAGTTTTAATATTTAATGCATATCATCATTTCACCAATGATAATGCAATGGTGAGCGAATGCAAAAGAATTCTAAAGACTGGCGGTAAGCTTTATATTGGTGATTTTGTAATGAAAAAAAACAAGCACTCATACAGGCATTGTCCTATTGACGGAGGTAATTATAAAAGCGAGAAAAACTTTGTAGATGATATTGTAAATACAGGTTTTAATTGCGACACTATCTACAGAAGCAAAAGGCATTACAGATTTTTTGTTTTCAGTAAGCATTTATAGTAGTCGCGCCATCCTAAGCATCCTGGTAATATATTCTATATTATTCCGATTAATTATTTTTCGATTCACAAAACATTTTATATTATTGTATAAGTTTTGATACACAAAAGGTGAAGAAATCAATACTTTTTTGCTATATTGCTGCATAAGAGTAGCTGCTATAAACAAGTTAGCGGTAATTACAACAAAAGACAACATGATGGGCTTAAATATTCGGACTTCTATTTTTCTTATTTTCACTTTTCTATTATTTGGCTCATGTTCAGATAGACCTAAAAAGCCTGTAGACTTTGGATTCAAGATTACATTGGGGACAGAAATAATTGATTCATTCGATTCGACATTCAAACGTTCATATATTGATTATGACACTACAGTTAGATTAGTATTTACAGCATCAGAGATGGATTCTATATATGATGCAGTAATAAATAACGGGTTGGACAACTATCCAGATAGTTTTTCGCCAGATTGCAAAGTACTGAGTATGCCACGTTTCAGGACAACTCTTATATTAAAAATAGAAGAAAAGAAGAAAATATTTGTAATAAGCGATGATTGTACTCAAGACTTTTTAAAGTTTTGGAGAAATGTGAAAATAAAAAAAGTTGAACAAGTTGTTTCAATAATTCGTAATGTTGTACATGCTAAAAATGAAATTAAAAAGCTACCTGACACTGACATTAGATTTATGTAAATACCGCTAACTTTATATTGCTTCAATGGCTTGTGGTTGACGGGTTTTAGCGGTGCAACCTAAAATTATTATTTCGGCAGACTCGTCTGTCTTCGCCTGACAGTGCGCCATTGCAAGCAATACAGTTTCGTTATGGGCAATTTATATTGATATGAAATTACTAATAAAAATATTTTTCTTGACTTTTGTTTTATTGTTTGCCATTAATAGCTATGGACAGTTTGGTGACAAAATGATTCTTCTGACGAAAATTAATAAAGACAAATCTCTTAACAATTCAAGACATGTAAAATTGAGGATTGGAAACAACGTTTGTTTAAAATTTAAATCAGATTCAATTATAAGAGGCCGAATTGAAAAAATCACAGACTCAACAATTTCAATAAAAGGTTTGGATTTTTCTTTAAAAAATATTTTTAGAATTAATAAGACAGGTACAGGCACATTATTGACTGCAGGGCTTTCAATCACGACTCTCGCATATGGCTCGTACTACATTTTAATAAATAGTGAGAATGCTCCATTAGGTTATAGTATATTTTCTTTTGTCTTTATACCTATTGGTGCAGTGACAGCTATTGCTGGAGTGATTGTTGACGTTACATGGAAACGTTTTTATCTTGGTAAAAATTGGAAAATATCAGTGACAGCAGATGACATGATAAAATAAACAGGCCATAACTCATATTGTTCCAATGGCTTGTGTTGAAGGCACTTCGGGACGTCCTGAAAAACGGACTCCGTAGCGTGACAAACGGCGCAACATTAAATTGTTATTTTAGCAGACTCGGCTGTCTTCGCCTGACAGTGAGCCATTGCAGACAATGCAGTTTCGATTGCGTTAATTTCCTGGCCAATGAGAATATTTAGTAAAAGCAGAATACTTAACATATGAAAAAAAAAATTACATATTTATTGCTATCTGCCATAATTGTTGGAATATTTATGTTTTCATGCACGAATACGACAATTACTCCACTGGTAAATAATTCATCTGACACAGTTAGCTTTAATGATTTAATGCTTGATGCTTATCCTACTCCCTTCAACTATGGTTTTGATATTGATAATGATGGAATTCCTGATATTTCTTTCAATGGGTTAATGTATGTAACCGGAAGCGCAACGGATTTCTATACAAAAATCAATTTGCAAACAAATTTCGCTGCATTAACTAAAATGTATACAATAAATACTTGGTGTTTAAATGGGACAGGTGATACAACCTGGGGAACTGCATCAGAAGCATTACCTAAAATGCTAACGATTGGTGATACAATATTTGCTACGGATACAAATTGGTTAGCAGGTAGTATTTTTATAGCACATTATTATAATAGTGGAAGTATACCTCCACCATGCAGCACTAATTCGTTTAATCAATTAATCTTGAATAAAGATGCCTTTATTCCGATACGAAAGACAATTAATGGCGAAACCTATTTAGGCTGGATAAAAGTAAAAGTGTATTCTGCATATGAAATTATTCTGAGGAGTTATAGAAAAATGACAAAAACCGATACTTTAAAAATTGAATAAATAACAAAACTACAATTAACTTTGCATCACTTCAATTGCTTGTGATTATTGCTGCAAAATGTATAATAGCACATGGATGATAGAAAATATTAAATAGAAAATAAAATTATTTAAAAATAAATCATATGAAAACAAAGAATCTGTCAGCGCTAATAATTATTACAGCATTCGTATGCATTGCAAACAGTTTATTTTCACAGGATACCTGGAAAGAATACAAAGAATATGCAGCGGTTATAAAACCCGTTACAAACACTGCTGTGTGGGCAGATACAAACAAAACCAAACTTTATAACAATTGTTTAATTGCGCTGCATCTTTCAGGTTTTGAACTTGACCCTGTTAAGACTGAAGCTGGAAAATCAAGCAATTTAATCGTTACTGATTTATTTGATTTACAAATTCCATTTGGTAAAGGCGCGAGGGGAACATTTTCATTGAGCATTCTTGTTTACATGACTGCTGAAAACAAAATCTCCATTAACATCCAGGTAAATGGAGCTAAATTAAAAGGTAACGCTAATATGAGTGCGAATAAAACGCAGGAGGCCTGGCTTAATAATAAAATCAGTGAAGATGTGGATAAATTCATGAGCCAGTTAGAAACTGTGCAGGGAAATCCCGGTTCAACAACAACTGCAGCAATTTCTATTGAGTAGTATTTAGCATTTGTTCGCATTCTTCTGTAAACTTTTTTATTGTAAAATAATTGGAAACTAATCGAAAATAAATAATACAAAATGACAAAAGCTGAATTGGTAGCATCAGTATACAATGCATTTAAAGATGTACATCTCGAAGATGGAATTGGTTTCTATGAAGCCGACTGTATTGATGATTACCTGAGTCCGGATGATGAGGAATACATCAGCTGGAAGCAAAAAGATGAAAGGGATAACTGGGAAAAACTGCTTCCTGTATTTTTGTCTGAAGGCACTGCAGAACGTGTTCATTCGGGCAACTGGCATTTTATGGATGCCAAAGGCAAACGGTTTCATTTGCCATGTTATTTATTGCTTGATATTGATAATAATCTGAAAGGTGAAAATCCTTTAATTATATTGCTGATAAATGAACCTGCTGACTTATCGGAATTAAATATACTTGATGCAATTCAAAAACAGGCAATTATCGATTTCTTCGAATATAAAGAAAAGGAATTTTTGAAAGATAAAAACGACTTTGACTTTGCGAATTACTATAAAGCCAAAGAAGTATTTTTAAATAATATGAAAAAGTAATGATTCCCGAAATTAAAATTTTGTCTGAAAAGAAATTAATCGGAAAGCGAATGATCATGAGCTTTGCCGATAATAAAACATTTGAAATGTGGAAAAGTTTTATGCCGCGAAGAAAGGAAATAAAAAATAATTTGTCTTCGGATTTATTTTCAATGCAGGTGTACGATGAATCGTTCGATTTTGAAAAATTCAATGTTGATGCACGCTTTGAAAAGTGGGCAGCTGTTGAAGTTTCGGACTTTGATACAATTCCTGATCAGATGGAATCTTTTATATTACAGGGTGGATTGTATGCAGTTTTTATTCATAAAGGTGCTGCAAGCAAAGGACCCGAAACATTCAGCTATATTTTCGGAACATGGCTGCCGGCTTCGGAATACGTGCTGGACAACAGACCTCACTTTGAAATTTTAGGAAAAAAATATAAAAATGACGATCCTGATTCTGAGGAAGAAGTTTGGATACCAATTAAGAAAAAAGAATAAAATAAAAATTTGTGAAGGATAATTCTCCAAAACATAAAGAAGAGCACCTCTACAGTTCTGCTTTTATTACTGATATAGTAATAGGCATGTCCGATGGACTCACCGTGCCTTTTGCCCTGGCAGCCGGTTTAAGCGGTGCTGTACAAAGTAATGGAATTGTTATAACTGCCGGTATTGCTGAAATAGTAGCAGGCAGCATTGCCATGGGACTGGGTGGCTATCTTGCCGGCAAAACCGAACAGGAACATTTTCAGTCGGAACTGAAAAGGGAGTACGAAGAAGTTGAAACAATTCCTGAAAAAGAAAAGGATGAAGTAAAAGCTGTTTTTGCTGAATACGGATTGAATGAGCAAACTCAGATTATCATTGCAGAAGAGCTTGCGAAAGATAAAAACAAGTGGGTAGATTTTATGATGAAGTATGAACTGGGCCTGGAAAAGCCCGATGCTAACCGTGCAAGGAACAGTGCTGCAACAATTGGAATTTCGTATATAGTGGGCGGTTTAATTCCGCTTACTGCATATTTTGTTACGCATACACCTTTGGAAGGATTGTATGTTTCATCCATGCTAACAGTAATTTGTCTGTTCATATTTGGTTATTTTAAAAGCAAGGTAACAGGTCAACCTCCATTTAAAGGAGCGCTAAAAGTTATGATGATAGGTATTGCTGCAGCAGCAGCAGCTTTCCTGGTGGCAAAGGCATTCAATGGATTCTTTTAATTGTTTTTCTCCCTCTTACTTTAATAATTTCGATTAATTGTTTTTTGTATTATAAAACATTTTATATTATTGTAATTGAGTTACTGTCGTTAGTGTTAAGTTAATCATATATTATATTTCATACTGAGCCTGTCGAAGTATGACAACTTCAGTATTATTTGCTCACACTTCAATTAGGCTTCGATAAATTCAGCCTGACATTAATCAGGCTGACAGTTACATTGTTTGATGTTTAATGAAACACTAAAATATACTGAAACAAGATTACAATAATTATTAAAATAAAATATGATAAAACAAATAGGAATTGTATTAACCTTTTTAACTATTTCCTTTGGGGGCTTTGCGCAAACTAAAGTTGATGCAACTTGCAGTTTGTGGAATCCGAAAAACTTTTGTGATCTGTCAGATACAGTAAATATTTCGTATTCGATTTATTGCAGAAGCTGCACATGGACTACTTTGACCTGTGAACAAATGGAAAATAAAAAAGGCCTGCAAGGTGTTCACATTCGTTTCTCAAGCAAGACTGACTCTGCATTTTCACTGACGAGCAAATTCAAAAATATTTCTTTAAAAAAGAAAACAACCGGAAAAATCATTCATCCTTATGCAATCCTGATGTACGGAATGGATTTTGACTCTAAGACTGGCAAAGAAACAGCATTTGTCGGTTATATGACAAACCGTTTTAAAGTGCATGGATATGATATAACCTATTCCCTTAATAAGCCGTATGATCTGATAATGCTTTTTAATAATGCAGAGACCGGTGACAAAATAGTGATAGATAATTTCATTGAAACGGAAATAGAAAAATAATATTATTATTCACCTTCATTGCTCCAATGGGCAGTATTGAAAGGCTGTTTAGCTATCTCTAAAATAAATTACAAAAAATAAATTTGCAAACCGCAATGCGTTAGCATTATATTGCGTAAAATTATTTTAACAGATCATAAATTTAATCAAGGAGAAATTATGAAAAAATTATTACTTTTTGTATTTGCCGTTTTATCCTTTTGTGTTGTAAATGCTCAGTTTTTTAATGCCGGTCCATTGCTGGGTATCGGATTCGGCGGAATCAATGGAAAAGGCTTAACTGTTAAATCGGGCATCAATCCTGAAATCGGATATGTAATTAAGTATAATTTTACTGAAAAAACATCGGTAAGAACTTTCATCACTATGGAATTTCATAATTTTAAGTTGCAGGATGGAAAAGAAGTTGCTGATGTTTATGCAACACCATTGGCTGTAACAAATGCTCCTGTATATGAGGTGAAAGCCAAAACATTTACACAGCATGTGGATTTCACATATATTGTGAAAGAAAATACGTTTGATATTTCAGGCGGAGCTTTCTGGGCCTTAAAATTTACAAAACCTTTCATTGATGAAAGTCTGCCGCGAGTTTTTTACAACTCTACAGATGCTGAAATTTTAGCGCTTCCAAACCAGACAGGAGTTTTTCAGAGTAACGAAGGTGACCAGGTGGAACAATATGCTTCCGACCAGATTCAGCACTCAATCAGAGGAATTAATTACGGTGTATATCTTGCTGCTACAGCAGGAACAGAACATTTTAAAGTGATGTTAAGATACGATTTGTTTCTGAAAAATTATTACTCTGCATATTCAACAACTAATAAAATAAAAGAAAATTATTTAAGATTGGGGTTGATCTATTTCATGAATTAAAAACATATTCAAATTAAATTAAACAATTATGAAAAAGTTTTATCTTTCTTTCACGGTAATAGGACTGCTGTTCTGTTTCCTGAATTTAAAATCGGTTGCACAGGATAAAAGCCTTGATTTTGCTATAGGTAGCAACGGAATCATTTACAACATTACTCCCTGCGGCGATGATAATTTTTATATTGTTTACGGCAAAATGCTGCTGTCGAAAAATGCTGCAAAAAATTTGATGAAGTTCGATAAGGATCTGAAGGAAGTGTGGACAAAACCTGTTGTTTTTACAGGAGCCAAAGTAACGGAAGGCATCGATATTTATTCTTATACAAAACCAGCCGATAAAACAACTACAAGTTATGTATTCGGTGGAGAGCAGTTCATACAGGTGTTGTCTGATGGCACTACCAAGGAAAAGAAGACTGAAATTCCTGAAAAGGAACTTGAAAGTGTTGCCGCTGTGTTTACCGATTCAATAGGTCTGAACATTATTACACTCACAGGTGAAAAGGAACTTGCTACTTGCAGCATGAACTGGTACACCTATACTCACGACCAGTTGACTAGAAAAGTAAAAACGATTAAGCTTACACTGCCCACTGATATTGATGATAAAAATGAATCGGGCTGGAGATTGAATTGTGTAACTCCTACTGGTTTGTATTTTTATTATGTATCCTATAAAAATGATACAAAGGAAACTACTAGGCCTATTCTTGCCTGCAACGTTGTGAAGGTCGATTACACAGGCAAAACAGGAGATATTACAACGATCGATCTTAAGGCAGAAAAGTACAATATTATTCCTGCAATTTACAATACAAATTATTCAAACCTTACTGTAAATCTTCCAAGAGTATTTACATCCGCCTCTTCCCAAACATCAACAGGGACTTCGCACGTTAGTTATTTCTCAACTGACAATGCTTATCTGGGCGTTGTAATTGATGAAAAGGCAAAACACATTTATACATGTTACGCATCTAATGATGAGCTGAAAGTCTCTGATAAAGGCAATCCTAAAACTGATGCTCTTGGCAGAAGTACACTTATGAAAAAATTAAACATAAATGTGTTCGACCTTAGCGGTAGTGATATTTCAAACTCAACACTCGATTTTACACCAACCACATTGGAAGCACATGATGAATGTTCTTATGCAGGAAACAGTATTGATTTTTATCTTTTGCCCGGAACCGAGGGCCTGGTATGCAAAGCAGTGAATAATTCAAACGGTGCCGTTTATGCTGTTAACAATAAAGGGACCCTTATTGAAAAAAATAAAATTGAACTTTTTTTCTATAAAATGTTAGGAAACAAATTTACCAGTGATAAATTTTCAGCAAATTATACATCACTAAAGGATTTTGAAAGTTCAGCTTATTTCCTTGGTACTCTTAAGTCACCTGTTTATCAGTATTTCAATAAGCTTGACGAAAAGATGAAAAGATATGTTTATTATGTTTCGATGAAAAGCGGTGAACTGCTGGTACAGTGGGATGGAAAAGAAGATAACCTGAAAATGAATTTTTTCAATAAGAAATAATTCCTTTCCATATCGGATGCGGCGCATTTATATTTTTATAGTATTATTAAGTTCTTCTTATTGCTGCAGCTCCCAAACCTATTGGGAAAGAGCGAATTTGTTTTCATTGTCAGGCGGAATTTATTCGATGCTGAAATTGAAAGTGGAGGATGAAATCAAGGACAGGAACCCTGTGGAATTTAGCGTGGCTTCTTCATTTATTCCTGTTCACCTGAAGTATGAATATTTTCTTGGCAGGCAGTCGTCCATTGGTGCTGAGTTTTCGTATGCCGGCGCACACGGATCTTTTTTATATTTAAAATTTGATGAATTTGCGTTGAAGGATACATTGTATTCGTACAAAGTACGATCCTCGAATCCCGCATTTGCTGCGTTTTTCAGCATACATTCGAATAACAGAAAACTGAGTCCGTTCTTATCACTCGGCTTCCAGATTAATTTTATATCTGATAAATTTATTTCCACCAATGATCCGAATCCTACGAAAAAGGATTATTCAACATATGATGAAGCTTCGCCAAAAACAGTTTACGTGCAGTTAGGATTGCGATACATGGCCAGCGAACATATTGGAATTATTACCTACGCATCATTTTTTCCTTCTATTATTGCGGCAGGTGTATGTTATAAATTACGAAAAGAATAATCAGATGAATAAAAATTTAAATAATTGTATATGAAATCTTTTTCAAGGTATATATTAATTATACTGTTTATTTCCCTGTTGCCTGCATTCACAATTGCGCAGGTGAAGAAGGATACATTATCCGATCCTACTGGCTATCTGTCAATGGGAGCGCGAAACTGTTTCAGCAGGTTTTCAACAAACGGAAAAGCATTTATCGGCAAAGGTGCTGGCGGACAATTTGCGCTGCGCATAGCTAAGGATTTTAATTCACACTGGTTTGCCGACTGGATAACCAGCAATATTAATAACCTTGCCCAGAGAAGTGATTTTCACAGCGGATTTTCTATGATGCCCCAGGTATTCTCGCCAAGGCTCGGAAGCAGGAGCCTCGCGCTTTTTCCGCTTGCTGGCATTTGTATTGATTATACAAAATTTCAAATTACCACCGGCAAAAATTATACTTCAGGACCTACCTTCCTTGAAAGATACAGCTTTGCCGTTCAGGCAGGATGCGGAGCTACATTGCCTGTTTCAGACAGATTGGACCTTTCACTGGAAGCGCATTACATGCTGCACATAGGGACAGATGTTGACATTGAAATGAGTGGCGAAAATGTTCGCTTAATTAAACTGAAAGGAACAAACCTTGAAGGTCACTTGGTATTAGCCTTGAGTATGGATTTTAAACTTTTTAAATTATGGGAAAGCAAAAAATAATCCTGAAAATATTTTTACTTCTGGCGCTGCCTAATATTGTTGCAGCGCAGCAAAAGGATACAACAAACTCTTTAAGCAAAATGCTGATTGTACAGGCCACTATTTCGCCAGGTTATATGTTTTATAAGGGTGGTTTGTGGAATTCATATTTCCATGCTACGCTGGAATGGTGTTTCGATAAAAGAGTTTCAATTCGTTCAGATGGTTCTTATTTTTTTACAACCCAGGGAGATTACAAGCCTTTTAAATTGAACCATAGTTTACTTCTTGGTGCTTTTTATCATTTTCCGAAAAAGAAAGGTGACTTTTATTTTGGTCTGCAGCCGGGTGTTGCATGCGTTGAGCAAAATCCATACACCTTCGAAGGTACACATATCAGCAATCCTAAAATTAAATTTGCACCCATCATGACAGCTGCCATTGGTGCAAATTATTTTTTCTGGAAATACATAAATATGTTTGTCGCTTTAAAATTTGTGCATGGTACACATATACCGCAATATGGTGATGCTATTCCCCTGGATGAATTGCGAATATCAGCGGGGATAGGTTGGCATATACAATTCAAAAAAGCAAGGTTGGTGCATTAGAATAGCAAAATTACTTCAACTGTTTGTTGTTGGAAGGTAATTTTTGTTGAGAAGTAACCTGATGAATATTGACTTAAAAGGACATAAGATACTTACTATATGGGCTGCCGACTGCGCTGAACAAGTATTACATATTTTTGAAAATAATAATACTGATGACCGGCCCCGAAAAGCAATTGAAGCGGCACGCGCCTGGGTGCGAGGAGAAATAAAAATTACTGAAATACGAAAGGCCGCATTTGCTGCTCATGCAGCTGCCCGAAATGCAGGTAGTGCAGAATCAATAGCTGCGGCCCGTGCATCCGGTCATGCAGCAGCTACTGCACATGTCCCTGGTCATGCTAAACACGCAGCCGCTTATGCCCTAAAAGCTTCAAAAAACAAAACTGAAGAAAGAGAATGGCAGTTACAAAATATACCTGAACAATATAAATCGCTAATAGATTAAGGTTGCAAAAGGTCTATGTTTCATTATATAATCAGAATGCAATTTAGATATAATGTTGTTTAGTTTATACATGAAACCACAATTTTTCAACGTAAAAAAATAATAAAAGGAATTTTATTAATTGATATACTAAGGAGCGTCTTTGCGAGAGAGTTTGCCAGCCATTAGGACAGGCAAGCGACCGAAGCAATCTAATCGCAGCGCATTTCATAGCCTATAAAAATTTTAATAAATTTGAGAAATTGAGGAAATGAAAAGAGGCGGATGTATTTATATAATGTCAAATGAAAATAACACCACTTTATATACTGGTGTTACTTCTGATTTGAAATTACGGGTTTTTCAACATAAAACAGATTTATTCGCTGAATCATTTACTGCTAAATACAGATTACATAAGCTAGTTTACTACAAAGGGTTTCATTATATTATAGAAGCGATTGCAAGGGAAAAACAAATCAAAGGGGGTTCACGAAAGAAAAAAGAAGCATTAATAAATTCTATTAATCCAGAATGGAAAGATTTGTATAATGAAATTTTAGAATGGTGAGATTGCTTCGGGTTGCTTTTAGGCAACCCTCGCAATGACGTGAGACTTGGATTTATTTGCAGAATGCTTTATCCGTCCAACTCCGCGAACACCGAATTATTGCTGATATATTCTGGAACAATAAGTTTCATTTTTTTAACAATCTCGGTATTCAATTGATTTCCGAAAAGACTTATAAGTTCATCAACCTGCTTTGATATACTTGTCATATCTGATTCCTGTACTTTGGCAATCATGATTTGCGGATGATATGTGGGAAGTGTATTTTCTTTATCGTTGAGCAATTCCTCGAAAAGTTTTTCGCCCGGTCTAAGTCCTGTATAGGTTATCTGAATGTCTTTGCCAAGTGTTAGTCCTGAGAGTTGTATCATTTTCTTTGCAAGATCAACAATCTTCACCGATTTTCCCATATCGAAAATGAAAATCTCTCCGCCTTTACCCATTGCACCAGCTTCCAGCACAAGGCTGCAGGCTTCAGGGATAGTCATGAAATAGCGTGTTACATTAGGATCAGTAATGGTTATTGGTCCGCCTTTTTCTATTTGTTCTTTAAATAATGGAATAACGGAACCACTACTGCCAAGAACATTTCCGAAACGTGTGGTGATGAATTTTGTCTTATTCAGCTTATTAAGCGACTGTACATAAATCTCTGCAATCCTTTTAGAGGCGCCCATCACACTGGTGGGACGAACAGCTTTATCCGTAGAGATCATCACAAATTTTTGCACATTGAACTGTACTGAAAGGTCGGCGATAACCTTAGTGCCCTCTACATTTGTAAGAATGGCTTCCGAGGGGTTGTTTTCCATCATGGGCACATGCTTATAAGCTGCTGCATGATATACTAGGTCGGGTTTAAAATAATTAAACAGCCTGTACATGCGTTCTTTATTGCGTATATCACCGATCACAACTTCGTAACTGCTCCCTTTGAACTTTTCAAGCAACTCAAGATCTATATGGAAAAGTGGTGTTTCGGCCTGATCGAGCAGAACAATTTTCTTTGGTGAAAAATGAGTGATCTGCCTAACTATTTCGCTGCCTATTGAACCAGCAGCTCCTGTAACAAGAATTGTTTTATCGTGAAGCTGATGTGAAATTTCTTTTTCATCAAGTTTAATTACTTCCCGCCCAAGCAGATCATCAATATTTATTTTTTTTATTTGTTTGAAACTGAGTTCGCCGTTTATCCAGGTCTGCACAGGAGGAACTACAAGAACTTTTGTGTTGTACTGAAGACACAATTCACTGATATTTTTTTTTCGTACAGGATTTAAATTCTGAATAGAAATAATTACATGAGCAATAGTCTTGGTTTCGAGAAGTTTTTCAAGTTTTTCCTGTGCATGAATACTGACGCCTTCAAGCATTTTTCCAGTTTTTTTCGGATCGTCGTCAATAAAAGCAATCACTTTGTATTTCATTCCGGCATCCCTGTCAAGAGCTCGTTTGGTAATGATTCCTGAGTCGCCAGCTCCGTAAATGATCACATTTGTTTTCCCTTTTGTCGGGTTCTGAATTTCCTGGTAAGCAATTTTTACAAGAATGCGGAAGGCATTCATCACGAAAACAGTAAACATGTAATCAATAATAATTACCGAAGCCGGAAGTATAAAAGTGTTTGTGACAAAGAAAAATGAAATTAGGTTGATGATCATGAAAATGAAACTGCCTGCTGTTACAACAAGGAAAATCCGCACAGCATCACGGGTATTTGTATAACGCACAATACCAGCATAGGTTTTGGTAATTAAAAAACTTATCAACCTAACCGAAACCATAATCAGCAATACCTTTGGTATTTCAGCAGATTCCTGGGCGAGCATTTTAAAGTTAAAGCGCACCAGGTAAGCAATGATTACAGAAAATACACAGATGAAAATGTCAATCAACAGGATTATCCAACGGGGTGTATTATTTCGTAAAAAGATATTCATCATTATTTTTTTTGACTTTCAAAGATAATCCGATTTTTTATATGTTTAAAAATGGTCAGAAAAATTATGCTTATATTTCCATATATCTGAATAGAATTTATATTTTTGTTTTCTACAGAACTTTTTTCCTCTGCACGTAACTAAAAATTTATCATAATGAAAAATACAGCTTTTTTAAAAATGCATGAAGCAATGGGTGCTAAAATAGTTCCATTTGCAGGTTATAACATGCCCGTTCAGTACGAAGGGGTAATTGCCGAACATGAAACCGTGAGGAAATCTGTGGGCGTTTTTGATGTGTCACATATGGGTGAATTCTGGGTAAAGGGACCTAAAGCGCTCGACTTTGTTCAGTGGGTAACCTCAAATGATGCTTCAAAACTTGTAAATGGAAAAGTTCAGTACTCTTGTTTTCCCAATGAACAGGGTGGTATTGTTGATGATCTTCTAGTTTACAAGATCAATGATGAAACGTATTTGCTTGTTGTGAACGCCGCTAATATTGATAAAGACTGGGCATGGTGCAACAAACAGAATAAGATGGGCGCTATACTTTATAATGCATCCGATGAAATTTCACAATTGGCTATACAGGGACCGAACGCACTCAAGGCAATGCAGAAGCTTACTACAACAACAGTTACCGACATGGAATATTATACGTTCAAGAAACTTGAATTTGCCGGAGTAAAAGATGTGATCTTCTCTACCACTGGTTATACGGGTTCTGGCGGATGTGAAGTTTATTTTTCAAACGAAGATGCTGATGTAATATGGAATGCAGTTTTTGAAGCAGGAAAAGAATACGGTATAAAACCGATCGGCCTTGCTGCACGCGATACCTTGCGCTTGGAAATGGGCTTCTGTTTATATGGCAATGATATCAATGATACCACTTCGCCTATTGAAGCAGGACTTGGATGGATCACAAAATTCACCGATGCAAAAGATTTCATAAATAAGCCAGCATTGCTGAAACAAAAAAAAGAAGGGGTTTCAAAGAAACTCATTGGTTTTGAGCTTATCGATAAAGGAATTGCCCGCCACGACTACGAAATTCTTGACAGGGACGGAAATGTAATTGGGAATGTAACTTCGGGTTCTATGGCTCCGTCATTGCAGAAAGCTGTTGGAATGGGCTATGTAAAGACTCCGTTTGCAGATGAAGGTAGTGAAATATTTATTAAAGTGCGCGACAAGTCTTTGAAAGCGAAAGTGGTTAAATTCCCTTTCTATAAAGCGAAGTAAGAGATAATAACACAATAAAAAAATGCAGATAATCAGTATTCGCTGAATTATCTGTATTTTTTTATTTAAAGTATAGCGTGTTTATTTCAGGACATCAATTGCCGCCTGGTAATTTGGTTCATCAGCAATTTCAGAAACCTGCTGAGTATATATAACTTTTCCCTGTTCATCCAATACAATAACTGCGCGGGATTCTAATCCGGCCAGAGGGCCATCAATAATTTGCAGGCCGTAATTTTTTCCAAAACTGCCATCTGTAAAATCAGAAAGGGTTATTGCATTGGCGATGCCTTCAGTTCCGCAGAAGCGTGCCTGTGCAAAGGGGAGATCACGCGATATGCAAAGAACCTTGGTGTTCTTCAGTTCAGCGGCAGCTTTGTTGAATGCTCTCACTGATGCTGCACATGTGCCTGTATCAAGGCTAGGGAAAATATTCAGAACTAATTTTGAACCCATATAATTTTTCAATGTTACTCTAGACAGATCGTTTGCCACAAGAATAAAATCTTTTGCATTTTCTCCAACTGCCGGCAATTCACCTATTGTGTGAACTGCATTACCATGTAATGTGATTGTTGCCATATTTTTTTATTTAATATTTATTTAACGATTTTAAACTGAGTGCAAATTTCGACATTATTTTTAAGCATGGCCCAAACCGGGCAATATTTGTCTTCTGACATTTGAATTACTTTCTGCATATCAGCTTCCGCCGCATCTTTTGATGTAAGTGTAAAATCAAGTGTGATTGATTCAAAAGAAGTGGGATGCTGTTCTTTGCGCACTCCTGTTGCAACAACTACAAGGCCGCTTACATCTTTCTGAAACTTTCTTAATAAAGGTGCAATTGTAGATGCGCTGCAACCCGCAAGGCTTATCAGCAGCAGTTCAAGTGGCATATATCCTTCGCCATCGCCCAGAGGCGGAATATAATCAAGAATAATTTCAGAGTTGGACTTAGATTTTGCACTGAACTTTAATTTATCGTTTATCAGTGTTACTTTGGTTTCGAGGATAGTTGACATTTGTTATTTGATTAAAATATTTGGACAAATATAATGAACTATAGCTTTACTGTAAACCAGCACTGAAATTTTGTAATTTTGTATTCACTTTCTTAAATACAGATTTCATTATTATCGAATGGATTCAATAGTTGAGGTCAAAGATGTTTTTAAATCTTTTAAAGCAGTTCATGCTGTAAGAGGTATAAATTTGTCTATACCGCAGGGACAGTATGTTGCAATACTTGGCCCCAACGGTGCCGGAAAAACCACTCTTGTTGAGATGATAGAAGGCATTCAAAAACCCGATAAAGGAGAAATTTTTATCAAGGGAATGAAATGGAAAGGCAATGAAAACACATTACATACTATTATCGGACTTTCGTTGCAGGAGACTTATTTCATTGACAAGCTAACCGTATGGGAGACCCTGAAACTTTTTGCAAGTTTTTACAATCTGAATGCCGATCGTTGTAAAGAAGTAATGGAAGTCATAGGCCTTGAGGAAAAAAAGAAAGCTTATGTTGTTAATCTTTCTGGCGGGCAGCGGCAAAGACTTGCTTTAGGAATATCATTGCTGAACAATCCGCAGATTCTTCTTCTCGATGAACCTACCACCGGGCTTGATCCTCTTGCACGAAGGGAAATATGGTCAATCCTTCTCGACCTGAAAAAGAAATCCAAAACATCGCTTATTCTTACCACGCATTACATGGAGGAAGCCGAGCAGCTATGCGATTACATTATTATTATGGACAATGGGAAAATTCTGAAGGAAGGTTCTCTGAAACAATTGCTGTTTGATAGTGACTGTAAGCATACGGTTTCTTTTATCCTTGATGATTCCAGTGCAGCGGCGATTCAATTAAACAATACACCCTATAAAATAAAAATTGACGAATTCACAGGCAGGGGTTCTGTTTCACTTAGTAATCTTGAAAATGAACTTCCTGAATTTTTAACGTATCTCCGCTCAAATAATCTGCATCTCAGCGATCTTGAAGTAAAAAGAAAAACACTGGATGACTTGTTTACATCTTTAACTGGGAGGCATCTGCATGAATAGTATTTTCAGACATAAGCAGATGTGGCAGTTGATCAGGGCAAATTTTATGGAACTTGTAAGGGAGCCTGGTGTTTTATTCTGGGGAATAATTTTTCCGATACTGATGTCCGTAGGATTGGGAGCCGCATTCACACGCAAAGCTGATGTGGAAAGAAAAATTGCTGTGATTAACGAAAATGTTTCTGATCTGAAACAGTCTGACAGCACGGGATTGCTAAATACTTTTTTCCTTACCAAAGCTGTTCCTGTTAATGCGTCAAGTGAAAATCCTTCAGGTTTTAAATACACCATTGTGAATGAAAAAATGGGCAATACAACATTTATTTTTCAGATGACTGACTGGAAAACTGCGATGGTATGGCTTAAGCGCGGATATGTGAGTGTTGTTTTGTATGAGAAAAACTCTAAAATTGAATATCATCTTGATCCTGCTAATTCGGATGCCAAGCTTTCGTATATTCAGTTGTCGCATTTACTCAACGATTCCGGGAAAATTGAAACCATTGATGAAAACAGCATTGTTCCGCTAACTGAGAATGGTACACGCTATATTGATTTTCTTATTCCGGGATTGATTGCAATGGGCATAATGATGTCGGCTATGTGGGGTATTAGTTATACGATAATTGAACGCAGGTCGAAAAAGCTTCTTAGGCGCATGGTTGCTACACCAATGAAAAAATCGCACTTTCTTATTTCATTGATTGCTGTAAGGGTTGCAATGACGTTTGCTGAATCGTTACTGCTTTTTATATTTGCTGCATTCGCTTTTAAAATAACCATTATGGGGAACATACTTTCTTTACTCGTTTTATTTATAGCTGGGAACATTGCTTTTGCAGGTATTGCAATTTTTATTTCCTGTTACACTTCAAAAACTGAGATTGGCAATGGCCTTATAAATTTGGTTGTAATGCCTATGATGGTGCTTTCCGGAGTATTTTTCAGTTATCATAATTTCCCCGATTGGGCCATTCCTGTAATTCAGAAAATGCCGCTCACAATGCTTGCCGATGGAATGCGAAGTGTTTTCATTGAGGGTGGTGGATTTGCTGAAGTTGCACTGCCATCGCTAATAATGACTGTTACCGGAATTGTATTTTTCGGAGCCGGACTGAAATTATTCAAATGGCATTGAATAATATTATTTAGCCCAGAGCTTTCCTACTGAAACCCCATGACAACTGTTGCATGCCCCAGTGGTGACTGATGACATCATATATTTAACCGCACCGCCAGTACCCATCACCGATGGATAAACTCCTGCTGAAAGATCATAAGCTTCAGTGGTGAAAAAATTACCGTTGCCATCCCCGTAAACAGTCGCTTTCAATGTACCAGCGCCATTCTGCTGTGTATAAAGTTTTACAACAGCATTTGCGTATGTGGAAGATTGAGTGCTGTCATACACGGTACCGGCAATAGTAAACCAGCCTTTACCCGAACCACCCGATTTGTGACAATCAAAACAGTTCTTTCCCATATTGTGACTTTTTGTTTCTCCTGCCTGGCTGATATTGGTTTCGTTTTTGTCCTTCTTGCATGAACTGATAAATGCTATGGAACCAGTAAATGCGATTGCCAGCATAAAAATGCGATACTTTTTCATTGTCTTTTTTTAAGATAACGGCACTGTTATGGCTATATTACAAAATGTGTTCTACGTATTTGTTAAGGTTTGTTAAGATGTTTTTATGTCGGTAATTCCGCTTTATCCAATAATGACAAGGTTTGCACTGATTTTTGCAATTAATTATAAAAATATTTTATTGGTTTAAAAAGTGAGGAAATATTTTCGATTAGCTATACTGTTAAATGATTTTTTAAAATTTTATTTGCGTTGGATAAGTAAGAAATATCAATTTTGAAATTGATTGGGTAAATGTTTCTGATGCATCTTTGTTCCATAAATAAAGGATAATTTATTTTCCGGACAACAACTAAACCGTTAAAGTAAATAAAAAATAAAAAAAAAACAATTTTTGATACAACCATCTGGAAAAACCTTCGTCCTTTAATTCAGAAATCGAATACAAAAAAATAATCTAATTATAATTCAAATTAATAATCACTAAAACTTAAAGCTATGAAAAAAGTCCTTTCAGTTCTCATCTTAGGAGGGTTTGTGTTAAGCATTATTGTTACATCCTGCAAGAAGGATAGCAGCAACCCCAGCGACCAGTCATCACCCACTACAATCTACTCTACAAGTCTTTCCGGATTTGGTAGTCATGGTGGAGCCCCAACAGGAACAGCATTTGTTTTACCTCCAAATATTAAAATTGTAGGTAGTTTGACGGGAGGTCAGCCGGGTTTCAAAATCAACAAGACCATTGGAAACATTAACTCGTATCTGGCAAGTTTGGCAAAAACAAATTATGACCAGCATGGATTGGGAACCTATGTAAATGTATATTTTCAATTACGGAATACTGCCAATGTTGCTTTCAAACTTATTATGCCTGCCGGATTGATCATGTGCGATTCTTTACCGAACGACACTATTGCCGATGATACAACTCAGTCAGGAATTATAGTTACCGATGATACCATCGTGATTCCTGGTGACGATACAGTTGGCGTATGCATGAGCTCATTCTGCTTAAACCTGCATCACAGCGTTCCTTCAGGTAATAAGTATATGTTTAAGGTTATCACCAATAATAATCAGTTATCGCAGGTAGTTGCAATATTGCGCACCAAGAAAACTCTTCCTGATCATATTTCAGATATTCAGTCTATCCTTTGGGAAATTACTGATGGCGCTGGATTAACTCAAGCCGATATCGATATGATGAATTCCTGGCAGTAGGCCTTTGTTCACCCAATATAATTTCAAAACCCTTAAGGAATATTCTTAAGGGTTTTTTATTTTTTATTAAATAATTTTTGTGAAATGAAATAAACAATAATTCCTGGGATGGCTCCAGCAGTGCAAACCAGGATTGCTTCAATTTTAAATATGTGATTCTTTTCAAAAAATTTAACATACCAGTCGAATATTTCAAATGCACCTGCTCCTGCAAGCAAGCCTGGCAAAATTCCGAGCCACCATTTATTTTTTATTGCCATTATAACTCCTGATATTCCACCCAGAAGTGAACAAACGACAAGCAACAAATCAAAAGTATCTGTATTGCGCCTGGAGCCATCCATCCAGTATATTACTGCTATTACAACTGCAATTCCAAAGAATATCATGCCAACTTTGAAGTTCCATTGATTTTTAAAATCGGTGTTCATAATTTTATTCCTTTTATTTATTTACAATTCCCATATCGGTTGCTATCCAATATGTGCTGTGAAATCCAATGTTCGATGTAAATATGTCAGCTTTACCGCCTTTTGTGATTTCATCTCCGGGTTCAATTGGTAATGTGTGCCCCAGGTTACTTATTTTATAAAATACAACAGTATTAGTATTAAGTGAATCTTTATAAATGAATTTCGTGATATCCTGGTTTTCCTGAAATGCTTTGATGGTCTGATCTGGAATAGTGTCAGTTTTTTGCAGACATGTCCATTGTTTAATCAGTTCTTTCGAATTTGAAAAGTTGACGACATTGTCATATGTTCCATGAAGAATTATCAGCCGAGGAAAGCTTCCGGAGTAAGACGGGTTCTGTTTTTTTACTTCTGATGCCCATTCTTCAGGCGATTGTGAAAAAGAGCCATGCATAAGTTTTAATGCACTTGTAGCTGTTATGTTGGCTTTGAATGGCCCGCCTGCAGCAGAGCATATGGTATTGAAAAGGGCAGGATAGTTGGCTGCCAGTGTTACAGCCATTTCTGCACCTGCTGATAAACCATAAATGAAAATTTTCGTTGAATCAATTTTATAATGTTTTTTCACATATAGAATCATTTCATGAATTGAAGCAACTTCACCCTTGCCTTTTGAAATATCTTTTTTCTGGAACCAGTTAAAGCAAAGGGAAGCATTGTTCGAGATTTTCTGCTGCGGATATAATACACAAAACCTATACTGATCGGCAAGTTTGTTCCACCCGGTCTCATCGGAAACTGTTTGTGCATTCTGATAACAACCATGTAACACTAAAATTAGCGGAATGACCTGCGTGCTGTCCATATTGGTTTTTGGGAAATGTAAAAACATTTGCAGCTTGCCTGGATTATTTCCAAATGATGTGATTTCCGAAAGTTCATTTTGACCTTTTGCATATCCGCAAAAAAGAAGAGAGAGAAATATAATTATTTTCAAAGAATGCACCGTAGTTCAGATTACACTGCGTACATCACTTTTTCAAATGTTTCCTTTGAAGTGACAACTGGAACAATATCAAATTCCACCAGGTCCTGCCATTGAAGTATCCATTGCTGAAATAAACTCATATTGTCAGTTTCCATAAGCTGAAAACATCCGCTAAGATCGGCCGAAACCCAGCTGTCGATATAGTTCAGGCCATCAGGCATCATGCGTCCTTTTTCTTTTGCTCGTGAATAAACTGCTTTGGAATTATCATCCTTATATTTTTCAATTACCATGAATAGCATATTGTTCTAATTTAGGGTGTAATATTCAAATCAAGTAGTAACAGCAATGGGTTTCAGATTTCTGTTTCGATAATATCAATTTTAATGATTTTATCGCCCTGACGAATAGCATCTATTACTTCAAGACCTTCGTAAACTTTTCCGAAACATGTGTGCTGCCGGTCCAGATGGCTGGTGTTTGCTCTGCTATGACATATAAAAAACTGAGAACCGCCTGTATCCCTTCCTGCATGAGCCATTGAAAGCACACCACGATCGTGATATTGGTTATCCCCCTTCAGTTCGCATTTAATGGTATAACCGGGGCCACCTGCGCCAGTTCCATTCGGACAACCGCCCTGGATAACAAAGTTCGGGATTACCCTGTGAAAAGTAAGTCCGTTATAGAAACCTTCCTTTGCAAGTTTTATAAAATTTGCTACAGCAATCGGAGCATCTTTCTCATAGAAGTTTACTTTCATCAGTCCTTTTTCGGTATGGATTTCTGCTTGTTTCATTTGTTTTAACTTTAAACTATTTAATGTTTTGATTAAAAATGGTTATTAATAAATACTATAAATTCTGTGATTCGCTAAATTTATTTTAGACAGATTAGCTTCAGGGAAATTAATCTGAACCCGATAAATATTAGCTTTTAGATTCGAATTTTAAGATGTTGGAATCATAAATAGTGTCTTATTCTTTTGTTCATTGAATTTCTTTCCTTGCTTTATTACTTGAGATTATCAGCCAAATCGTTATGCCGACAATAATTACAGTTCCTGTGAAAAACATTAGTCCGCAGGTAACTTCTTTACCAAAATTTTCATATAGAAATTTTATGACCCATTTAATTCGAAGTGTTCCACCATATTCTTCCAAATGCGAAAACTGGTGGTACATGTATATTCCATAAACAAATTCCAGTACGCCAAGTGCATAACCTATTATGATATACTTTAGTTTTGGTTTCTTTTTTATAATTCCAGGCTCCATGCTGACTTTTTTAGAATTCAAATAAATATTTTTTTAAATTTCACTTTTGTTTTTTCAAACATCAATTCCCGCCAAGTTTAAATCCAACACCTGTTCTCTGCTGTGTTGTTTTAATTTCAAATTCAGCAACATCGTCCAATGTGAGTGTACGGATCATTTCAGGTGTGCGCTTTGCAGAGTCCATAGCAGCCAATCGCAGGTTCTGATTTTTAGTTGCTTCTGCGGCTACATTGCGCACTGTGCGCGCATTTCCAAAATATTTGTCTTTGGCATTGTAAAGAACGGTGAAATATTTTAGCAGGTGATCCTCTGCAACAGCATCAGGAACAAGGCTTTCTTTGGCGATCATGAGTTTGAAAATAGAAAGCAAATCATCGGGATTGTAATCATTAAACTGGAAAGTCCTGTCAAACCTTGATTTCAGGCCTGGATTCGATTCAAGGAATTTTAGCATATTGTCAGGATAACCCGCGGCAATTATTGCCAGCTGCCCGCGCATATCTTCCATGTTTTTCAATATCACTTCAATGGCTTCTTTTCCGAAATCGTTCTCACCGCCTTCTGCGAGAGAATATGCTTCATCGATGAATAGGACGCCATCTTTGGCTTCGTCAATTTTTGCTTTTGTTTTAATACCCGTTTGTCCAACATAGCCAGCAATTAGAGCTTCACGGCCGCATTCTACAAGATGTCCGCGTTCGAGCAATCCCAATGATTTGTAAATTTTTCCCATAATTCGGGCCATGGAAGTCTTTCCGGTGCCTGGATTACCAGTAAATACAGTATGCAGCGAAAATTTATTCATCACATCCCTGCCAATTTCATGATAATATCTGACAAGTTTTATTAATTCATACACTTCATCTTTTATATTTTTTATTCCGATGAGTTCATTCATTTCAAGCAATGCTTCTTTCAAAAGACTTTCGTTTACTTTTAGAGCGAGTTTTGCTTTTTGTTTTGAAATGAATATTTTTTCAACATCAGCAAGTTCAATATGCGACAGTTGCTCATTTGTAAGATCTTTAAGATTGGGATCATTCATCAGGCGAAGGCCGAGATTCATTTTTCCTTCATCTACAATTGCGTTTGCATAACGTGCATTCCCAAAGGTTTTATCGCGGTTCCGATAGGCTTCAACAACCATTTCATAAATATATTTTTTTGCATCTTCAGCAATGGTAACAGTTCTCTTTGCACTTGCGAAGTCCACTATCTGCATCAGTTCTTCAGGAATGTAGTCATCAAAATGGAAAAAATAATTGAAGCGTGAATGCAGGCCGGGGTTTGAATCAATGAAATGCTGCATTTCTTCCGGATAACCAGCCACCATAATCGCAATATCACCGGGACCATCCGACATTTCTTTCAGCAGCACTTCAATAACTTCTTTTCCGTAATCTTTGGAATCGTTGTCAGCGCGCGCTAGCATGTATGCCTCGTCAATAAAAAGAATTCCACCGCGCGCTTCACTTATTTTTTCTTTTACTTTGGGAGCAGTTTGCCCGATAAATTCTCCGACAAGATCAGAACGGTCAACTTCCAGCACATGGCCTTTCGATAACAAACCCATTTTATTGTAGATCTTGCCCAACAAATCAACAACTGTAGTTTTGCCCGTACCTGGATTTCCGGTAAAAACGCTATGCAATGAAATTTTTTCTGTGTCCTGAAATCCTTTTTCCTTGCGGAGTTTGATGAAATCAAGATATTTTATATGATCTTTAATTTTCTTTTTGACTTCAGTAAGCCCGATTAATTCATCAAGTTTTTTCAGAACATCATCGAGTGTCTCTGCAGGAGCAGTAACTGGTGTGGTGGAACCATTTTTTTTCTCTACTGATATTCCGGGAGTATGGTCAGGAATTCCTTCAATATCTACTTCACCCATTTCGAAATTTACGGATGCAATAAGTGTGTCCATAAACACAACTTCAAGACGGTAATTTTTATCTTTCCATGAACCTGCTGTATTGCTTCCCCAGCCGGCGGTGAATGTGTATAAGGATCCACATTTATTTTTTTCAATGTATTGAAACGAATCACATTTTCCTTTAATCTGGCTGGTGTCGTCATAAAATGTGTAAAACAATTCACAGAACCAGTCCTTAGGAGTGCTTACTCTCATCTGAAATTCAGTCCATACATACTGAGTCTGGTCGCGTTTGAATTTTGTGAGATATTTTCTTTTATCCTGATTAATATCTTCATCAGGAGCGTTATAAAGTTTCACACTTTCGATAGTAAAATACGGGTTGAAATCAGGCGTTACTTCGCCAATTTCTTCAACATAAAATTTTTGTGATCCCACCAGTTGGTTGTCAATATATGCTTCCCATAAATAATCGCCGCGTGTCCAGAAATTACCCGGTTTCTCGTTTCCCCATCCTTCGCGGACAAATACGATATTATCTTCCATAGCAATTGTGCGCTTAGAATCAAGGCTGCACAGTTCTTTTCTTTTGTCACCATCTAATTCAAATGCTTTCATGCAAACATTTGCTTCCCATGGTTCTTCATCAAAAAGTTTATTGTAAAATGAAAATTCAGCGCTGATGTATGTTGTTTCCTGCCTGTCGTATACCCGGCGGTATTTCTTGGTTGAACCAGCCATCCATTCATCAGAACCATAAACTTTCAGTTCTTTGAATTTATATTTTATAAAAGTTGAATCGTCTGCTTTGTCTTTTCCGAACATATTAAAAGTGCTTTATTTAATAATTATCTATTAATTATTTTTTAATTTTTACCACATAGACATTAAGATCACATAGAGTCACGGCGAAATATAAAAAATCAACTCTTAGTATTTTATAGTGCAATCAGTGTCTTAGTGGTTATCCTATGTTATCTAATATTCAATTTTATCTTCTTTCGATTTCCATGCAATAAAAGGAGCCAGAGCATCCTGATGCTTTACATGCACTGTTTTGATTTTTCTGTCAGCGTATGGAACATTTATTTCTTCATAAATGAAAGAATCATCGAATCCAATATTTGCTGCATCGGATTTAGTTCCTGCAAAAAATAAATTATCAGGACGTGCCCAATAAATTGCACCAAGGCACATGGGACAAGGTTCACAGCTGGCATAAATATCGCAGCCATCAAGCTGGAACGAAGTCAGGTCCTTACATGCATTGCGAATGGCGACTACTTCTGCATGAGCTGTAGGATCATTTGAAGAGGTGACGAGGTTAGTTCCTTTGCTGATAATTTTTCCGTTTTTTACGATAATAGCTCCGAAGGGGCCGCCACGACCTGATTTTACATTTTCCACAGCGAGCATTATTGCTTCTTCCATGAACTCATCTTTATAATTACTCATAGCTGATTTTTTTAAAGGGGAACAAATTTAACCAATGTTCACAAACAAGACAAAATTATTTCACACGCCTGTTTAATTTCTGTTTTCTTAATTATGAGGGGAGGAGCAATGCGCATAAAATTCGGGGCAAAAAGAAACCAGTCAGTAATCAGTCCTTTTGCTATGCATTTTTTTATTACTGATTGTAATATTTTTTCATCACTGAATTCTGCTGCCAGCAACAATCCCTTACCCCTGATTGACTTTATTGACGGATGCTTCAGGTACTTTTTAAATAGTTCACCGAGCTCTCCGGCTTTTACAGAAAGTTTATCTTTTTTGATAACTTCAATATTCGCAATGGATGCAGCGCAGCTTACGGGATGTCCGCCAAATGTTGTAATATGTCCGAGCACCGGATTACTCATCAATGATTGCATGATTTTTTTTGAGGAAATGAATGCACCAAGCGGCATTCCGCCACCAAAACCTTTTGCAAGTGTGATAATATCGGGGATTATTCCGAAATGTTCAAAGCCAAACATTTTGCCTGTTCTGCCCAGCCCTGTCTGCACTTCATCAAGTATCAGTAAAGTTCCTGTTTTGTTACAAGCTGCACGAAGTTTCTTCATATAAGCAGTATCGGGAATAATAACACCAGCTTCACCTTGTATAGTTTCTGCAATAACGCAGGCTGTTTTTTCTGAAATATATTGAAGATCTATAGAATTATTAAATTCAATAAAACGTACGTCAGGCAATAGTGGCCTGAATGCCTGCTTGAAATGTTCATTGCCCATCACACTCAGCGAACCATGCGTACTGCCGTGATAAGCATTTTTAAAAGCGATAATTTCACTTCTTCCGGTATGTCTTTTTGCCAGTTTTAATGCGCCTTCGGTTGCTTCACTTCCTGAATTTACAAAATAAGTGCAATTTAGTTTTGATGGCAGAATCTCTGCAAGCATTGCTGCAAGCTTAACCTGTGGTGTAAGTATATATTCACCATACACCATGAGGTGCATATAATTATCAAGTTGTTTTTTTATGGCTTTTAGTACTGCAGGATGCCTGTGTCCGCTGTTACTTACCGAGATTCCCGAAATGAGATCAATATACGATTTGCCTTTTGCATCGAACAAATAAATACCTTCTGCTTTGCGGATATCGAGTGCGAGCGGTTCAGGACTTGTCTGTGCCATGTTTTCAAAAAAAACTTGTCGTGATGTTAGCATACTATTCTGAGATTTCTTTACAATAATACTAAAAATTCCTGAAGGATTGTGTTGCTTTAACAGATGAAAAAAACAACTATTTTGTGAAAATTTCGTATATTTGTATCTTAGGTCAAAAGAATTATAGAATGAAGATTACCAGATTAGTTTTATTACTATTTGCTTTATTAACTTTAATGAGTCCTTTCCGGACTTTTTCGCAGACAATCATTCCTTCCGATTATAATTCATGGGCTATGGGTGTGAAGTTTGGAATGCTCCCTTTTTATGGTGATGTAAGGATGCTGAAATACACACCTGATAATAAATACCGAAAAACAAATACTGGTTTTGCTTTTGAAGGAATAAAAAACCTGAATCACATTTTTGGATTAAGGGCGGATTTGCTGCTTGCCGGACTTTCGGGATCATCCATAAATCTTAATAAACATTTTACAGCCGGAATAAAAGAATTTTCCTTTTCAGGTATTGTAAACCTGAATGACCTTATTTCATTTTATCCGGAAAGGGAAAAAGTCATCAATGCATACATATATGCTGGTTTTGGAGCAATGAGTTTCAGATCGAAAGTATACTCCTATGATGAGAACGCTTTTTTAGATGGATTTGGATGGGATTCCACAGGACTGTCGAAAACAAAGGGAAGAACTGAAATGTCTTTCCCTATTGGTGTTGGAATAAAATTCAAAGCCGATCCGAAAATTGATATTGGCCTTGAATATACACTGCATCTTACAAACACTGATAAGCTTGATGCCTGGATGGTTGGTAAATCATACATGGACAGGTATGGATATGCTGCTGTAAGTATCACTTATAAACTGGGAAATAAAAAAGAATATGTCGACTGGGTAAACCCATTCCAGGATACCACAAATGTATTTGCCAGCAATGAGAATCAGATTAATGAAAATGAAATTGCAAACAATAATACAACTGTAAAGCAAAACACCAATATTGGTAAAACAAAAACAAATAAGGACACAACCGCTACAAATAATCAAACTAAAACAAATAGTCAAACAGCCTCAAATAACCAGACTGTAAAGAATAACCAGACAGTTGTCAATAACCAAACGGTTACAAATAATCAGGCTACAACTAATAATACACAAACCACAATTGCTGCAGAAGAAAGTTATTTTATAGTTTCCGGTGCATACAAAACAAAGAAGCTTGCCAAGGAGGCGGTTGCTAAATTGAAATCCAAGGGTTATGATAATGCAAGGATATTGGGTGAGAGCAGTTCTGGCAGCTGGCGCGTAAGTTTGAAAGGATTTACTGCAATGGAAGATGCAATTGCTGAAATTTCCGGAATAAAAAAAACTTATCCGTATGCAAAATTATTTGAGAAAAAAGGAGAAAAAGATTTTTCTGAAATTTCGAGTAAAATTGTCAGCAAACTTTTAACTGCACAGTCTGATTCAATAAAAACATTGAAGACCACTACAAGCCAGACTGCTGTTACAAATACCACTAAAACTAATACAGCCACAACAGCAAATACAACAACAGCAAATCAAAATACTGTAACTGCAAATACAAATAATACAACAATTACTAACACCGCCAATCCAAATAAAACAATAAGCAATACTAGTAACACAAATACGAATAATACTGCATCTAATAATACATCGACCCAAAATACTTCAACTGCTGTAAACAATACTAATGCAACAACTAACGCTACAACAAATAATAGTACAACCACAACCAACAATACTTCCACAACTTCGACCACTGTAGTGAAGAAATTCTATATCATCGCTTCTTCATTTCCAACTGAACAGCAGGCAAATGATGCAGTTGCAGAATTAAAAGCAAAAGGATTTCCAAATGCTGAAGTTGTTGGGAAAAATGATTTGGGCAGTTTCCGTATTTGCTATAAAGGATATGCAACAAGAGAAGAAGCAGCTGCTGACCTGCCGGGAATTAAACAAAGCACCAATCCTTCTGCCTGGATTTTTGAAAAAAAATAAAAATGTTCAAAGTGTAAAGCTTGATGTTGAAAGTTAAATCGAAACTTTTATTTTTTGCCATCTCTTTCATTGCTCTATTTTGTGTTAACTTTAATTGTTTTTGCCAGGTTCTGGATGCCCCAAAACCTTCTTATATTTACAGAAGTAAACATACAAGCAGTAATGACATATGCTCTTGTCAATATGGAACATATTCAGATTCCTCAGAGAAAAATATTAAGCAAAAAAAAATACCAAAAAAAGTCAGGAATTATTTAAAAGAAATGATTTTTATTAATGGTGGTTGTACCGTTGTTAAAAACGTTGACTTGCTTTACCCTTCTGAAAAAGACACGACCTTGTTATTTTTTAATCATAGCAAAAGAATTTGTACGAATTCATTTTTACTTGGGGCAAAGGAAATTACAAACAAGGAATACCGAGAATTTGTATATTGGGTGAGAGATTCTATTGCCAGATGTATTCTTGCGAAAAATAATCCTAATTATTATTTAAGCACAACTGATAAACGTTTGAACTGGCTTATACCAATCAATTGGAATGATTCAATTTTAACTAAATTCATTTATCTGGATGAGCAGCCGCGCTTTTACCGAAGGCGGGAATTTGATTCAAGAAAAATAATTTATAAATATATTGATGAAAATGAAAGTATCATTAAAATTCATATTTATCCTGACACATTAAAATGGGTCAAGGAATTTACGTATAGTTTTAATGAGCCAATGACACAGATGTATTTCTGGCATCCGGCTTATGATAATTATCCTGTTGTGGCTATTACCTATAATCAGGCTATGGCATATTGTCATTGGAAGACAGAGCAATTGCAGAAGCAGCTTAAAAACTTTAAAGATTTGGGAAATACTACTATTTCGTATCGTTTGCCGACAGAGTTGGAATGGGAATATGCTGCCATTGGTCCATCTAACTCGGATAGAAAAAAGGAAACTTTATATCCTTGGGATAGTGATATAATGCTAAATGAGAAAGGGAAGTATTATGCAAATTCAGGTACAACGTTAAATAAAAATGGTTTGGCGCTTAGGTACTTTGCCGATGATGGATTCTTTCATACAGGACTCGTAGGTCATTATGAGGAAAACGATTTTGGAATCTACGATATGGCAGGCAATGTGGCTGAATGGACAGAGGACAAACCTCATATGATTTCATTAAAGGATTATTTTGATTGCTATCCTTATCATGATTCATTATTTTCAGGAGTAAATACAGCTATTTCGGACAGTGATAATTTTCATTCACTTATGAAAAAAATTGTTGAGATTCAGAGAAAGGATTCAATTTATGAAAGTGGAATCGATACAATTTATCAGTATGGCCGCAACCGCATAATGAACGATGCAAAGAATTTGCTCCATGATTATATGGTCGTGAAGAATACAGTGAATCCAAGAACAGTAAAAGGTGGTTCATGGGCAGATCCTTCAACTTATATGCTAGTTAGCCTGAACCAGGTATATGCTGAAGATAGCAGCAGTTGTAAAATTGGTTTCAGAATGGCAATGACAATTCCGAATGAATTATTACCATATTTTTATTCTTCGAAATATTTTGACACGCAAAATAAAATAATTCAGGATGCTAAAAAGGCAAAGAAAAAAAGCCTCAGACAAAGATATAGAGGTTATAAGCATTAACATTGCAACCCGGATGAGAAGATATGCTGATACCTATTGATTACTATCAACTGAAGACTGTAACCTTCAAATTATAAACTGAAAACAAATTTATTTTACAAGCGAATTTTCGTATGGCGTTCTGTTAATGATGGATCTGCCAAGGGTTACTTCATCTGTGTATTCAAGATCGTCGCCAATAGCAATTCCACGGGCAATAGTTGAGATGGAAATATTAAATTCTTTTAACCTTTTGTAAATGTAAAAGTTTGTAGTATCACCTTCCATTGTTGCACTGAGAGCCATGATGATTTCTCTAACGTCGCCTTTTGCAACTTTATTTACAAGTGTTTCAATGTGAAGATCGCCGGGACCAATGCCATCCATAGGGGAAATGATACCGCCAAGAATATGATAAACACCTCTATATTGATTTGTGTTTTCTATTGCCATCACATCACGCACATCTTCAACTACGCAGATAAGTCCATGGTCGCGCTGCCCGTTGGAACAGATAAGGCAAGTTTCAGTATCGGAAATATTATGACATTGGGTGCAAAAGTTAATTTCCCTGCGAAGCCTGATGATGGATTCTCCAAGTGCATCTGTCATTGAAGGGTCCTGTTTCAGCAAATGAAGAACCAGCCTTAATGCAGTTTTTTTCCCGATACCAGGAAGTTTGGAAAGTTCGTTGACAGCGGTTTCCAGAAGTTTTGAAGGGAAATTATACACAGTTATTTTATTTACATTGCAAAGTTAATATGTTTTTTTCTTGCTTCGACGAACCCGTTAAAGAATATATACATTTGCATTATAGACCATACAATGTCACCTGTTTACATTTTAATTTGTTTCATTGCATACACTGTGTTGCTGTTTTTTGTGACATGGCTCACTTCGCGCAAAACAAATAACGATTCGTATTATGTTGGCAATAAATCTTCGCCTTGGTATATTGTTGCTTATGGAATGATAGGCGCTTCGCTGTCGGGCGTTACGTTTATGTCAGTGCCTGGTCTTGTGGGAACGCAGCAGTTTACATATCTGGGAATTGTTTTTGGTTTCCTGATCGGCTACACTGTAATTGCAACAATACTATTACCCCTTTATTACCGTCTGAACCTTACTTCCATTTATGGATACCTGAATCAGCGTTTCGGTTTCTGGTCGTACAAAACCGGAGCATTTTATTTTCTGTTGTCAAGAATTATTGGCGCATCATTCAGAATGTTTCTTGTGGTGAATGTTCTACAGGTTTTTGTTTTCGATTATTGGAGAGTTCCTTTCGGTGTTGTGGTTGCAGTGTTTATAATTTTAATCATCCTGTATACTTTTGAAGGAGGAGTGAAGACGATCATCTGGACAGACACATTACAGACTACTTTCATGCTTCTGGGTGTTGTGTTTTCAATTTATTTTATTTCCAAAGAACTTAATTTAGGAATTGGTGATATTTTCTCGAAGATCAAAGATGCAGGTTACACACGGCTCTTGGAGACAGACTGGCACAGCAAAAACTTTTTCCTGAAACAATTTCTGAGCGGAGCATTCATTGCAATTGTTATGACAGGCCTTGACCAGGAGATGATGCAGAAAAATATCAGTTGTAAAAACCTGAAGGAAGCACAGAAAAACATGTTTACGTTCAGCGGTATTCTTGTTGTTGTGAATATCCTGTTTCTGACACTTGGGGCTGTTTTGTATTTATACGCATCTTCTAAAGGCATTGCCATTCCTGCGAAAACCGATGATCTGTTTCCTGTTATTGCGTTTAATTATCTTAGTCCGCTGGCAGGTTTAATCTTTATGGTAGGGCTTGTGTCTGCAGCCTATCCTAGTGCCGATGGTGCTCTTACAGCATTGACCACTTCATTTTGTGTTGACTTTTTAGGATTTAAAGATAAAAGCAAACTCAATGAACAGCAGAAAAAGAAAGTGCGTTATATTGTTCATATTAGTTTCGCAACAATTCTATTAATTGTAATCTTAATTTTCCGCGCATTGAATAATGAAGCGGTGATCAATGCCATATACACAGCTGCAGGCTATACCTACGGACCGTTGCTTGGATTGTTTACCTTTGGTTTATTTACGAAATTTTCAGTGAAAGATAAGTACGTATGGATCGTAGCTCTTCTCTCTCCAATAATATGTTATATGCTCAGCTCTTACTCTGAAAGGCTTTTCAATGGATATAAGTTTGGATTTGAATTGCTTATCCTTAACGGGTTTCTGACATTTACTGGATTGTATTTGTTGAAGATGCGGAAGATTACTTGACCAATTAAGCTTTATAAATTGGTAAATAGAAATTAAACTTGCTTCCTTTGCCCAGTTCACTTTCAACCCAGATTTTTCCTTTTTGCTCGATGATAAATTCTCTGGAAATTGATAATCCAAGCCCTGTGCCTGATTTCTCCGATCCAGGAACCTGGAAAAATTTATTAAAAATTTTATCCAGATAAATTGGATCAATGCCTGATCCAAAATCCTGAATACTGAAATGAACATTCTGTTCTTCTTTCTTGACTTGAATAAGAATTTTATTATCAACTTCAGAATACCGGAGAGCATTGGTAATAAGATTAATCAATACCCATACTGTTTTGTCAATATCCGCATTGACATCCGGGAGGTTTTCTTCCATATTCAATTCCATTGAAATATTTTTTTGCTCAGCATGAAATTTCATTGCATTATAAGCATGCAAAATAATTCGTTCAACGCTTGCTGGTTTAATATTCAAATGAATATTACCGGTTTCAACCTGTGTAATATCTAATAATTCACTTGTAATTGTCAGAAGTCTTTCGGCTTCTTCTTTCATATTATTTACTAATTGTTTTTGTTCAACATTAATATCGCCAATTCGGGGATCATCAAGCAATTTTAAACTCATTTTTAATGATGCGATGGGAGTTTTTAATTCATGTGAAATAGTAGCGATGAAATTTGTTTTAGCGGCATCAAGTTCCTGGTACTTGGTGACATTTTTTAAAATGATTACATATCCAATGAGCTGTTCTTCATTATTGTGATTTGAATTTGTAAGGAAAACTTTTAAAATTTCTTTTGAGAAAAACGACTCTTTTTCATCAAGATATATTTTCATAAGTCGTGATCCTTCTGCAGGTGCATCATCGTTATCATTAAAAAAATCTTTAATAATATTGTGTATCAGATCATTCTTTGTTGCAATGTCCGGAGCATATTTGCCAACAATATCAATTTCTTTCATCCCGATAATGTCATTGGCAACTTTATTAAGTGACAGAATTACGTACTTTTCATTCAGAACAAAGATCGGATCCTTCATATTATTAATGATAGTTTCTATTCGACTTTTCTCAAACATCACCTGTGCCAGATTACTGTGTTCATAATCATCAAGTTTTTTTGCCATTGAATTGAATGCTGTTGCCAGTTCTCCAAATTCATCATTCGACCTGAATGTAAGGCGTTGATCATAATTCTTGTTTGCAATTTCTTTAATGCCTTCAGTTAATTCCTTTATTGGATTTGCAATATAACTTGGAAAATTAAAAACTAGAGAAAAGGAAATTAGAAAAAGTATGGTACCTAATAATGATATATACATAAAAGCATTATCCGCTGAATTCTGAGTGATAGCGCTTTTTCGGGCAATTGCCTGCATATTGATATCTGAAATCTGGATAATACTGTTTTTTACATTATTGTAAGCCGGAAGCAATTCAATAAAGAATGGATATTGGTCATGAGTTGTATCTTTCAAATGCTTTATAAACAATGCAGTAAAATTTGTAAAACTTGCTCTCAGTTGCTGCGCTTCTTCTTTCTCTCCAACCTCAGTGATATTGTTTTCTTCAGTGATCAGGTACTTCACAAAAGATTTTGTTTTTTCGTTGTACTGAGCTGTATCAATAATATGTTTCGGACTGAAATAAAATGTAGTTTGAACATTTTTTATTTCATCCAAAATCTGAATCATATTTTTAGCAGATTCCACGGATTTATAGTTATCCTTGATTACTTCTTTTGACTGCGTTACCAGTTTGTTGATATAAATTGCACCCAGCAGCCATATTGATACTACAGCCAGAAAAAGGAAGCCGAAGCCCAGGGTAAGTTTTGTCTTGATTTTCATTTTATGAAATTATTAAAATATCAATATTTGAATTTGAAAGTCCTTTTAAAAGTGTGTTAAACAAGCTAAGGTTAAAGATATATCTAAATACACTGAAATGAGGTTTGCCAATAATTATAGAACTGATTTTTTTTTCAAAAGCATAAGTAGATATTGCTTCAGCAACATTTTTACTTTTTATTTGAACTACTTCAATTCCTAGTTCCGTAGCAAGTTCAAAATTTTTAATTAAATGTCTTTGAGCTGATAAATTAATTTTGTCTGCAGCTTCATCGGGAGTCTGGACATAAAGTACATAACATTTTGCCGTATAATACCCCGCAATCCGGGCAGATTTTCTGATTATTTTTTGTGCTGTTTTGTCGTTGCTACTTATACATGCCAGGAATTTTTCGGGTTTGCGTTTTTCCTGAAATATTTCGGTCTCAATTTTCCTTTCAACCTGCCCGGCTACTTCTTTTAATGCAAGCTCACGAAGTTGTAATATTTTCTCAGCCTGGAAAAAATTATGCAAAGCTGTTTCAATTTTACTTCTATCGTATATCTTTCCTGCTTTAAGCCTGTTTATAAGTTCTTCTGCTGTAAGGTCGATGTTTACAATTTCATCAGCCATATCGAGCATGCTGTCAGGTATTCGTTCACTGACTTCAATTCCTGTAATCTGTTCAATATCGGAATAGAGGCTTTCAATATGTTGAATATTTACTGCACTGATTACATTGAGGCCTGCATCAATGAGCTCTATTACATCCTGCCATCTTTTTTCATTCTTTGATCCTGGAATATTTGTATGAGCTAGTTCATCTACAATAACAACTTCTGGTCTTAAAATAAGAACTGCCTGAACATCCATTTCCTCCAACTCTTTACCTTTGTAAAAAATTTTCTTTCTTGGAATTACAGGTAAACCTTGAAGAAGTCTTTCTGTCTCAATTCTATTATGCGTTTCAATATATCCTATTTTTACATCCACTCCAGCCTCAAGAAGATTTCTCGTTTCATCAAGCATACGATAAGTTTTTCCTACACCGGCAATCATACCAATATAAAGCTTGAACTTACCCTTCCTTGATTTCTGGATAAGGTGCAGGAACCGCCCAACATTTTTATCTTTTTCTAGATCAGCCATTGCCAAAAAAATAGATTATTGTAAACTATCTAATGCAATATTTAATTTCAACACATTTACTTTCTCTGGTCCAAAAATACCCAACAGTGATTTTTCAATATGCAATTTAATGAGATTTTTTAATATGGCTTCATCAACCTTTCTGATTTTTGCAATACGTGAAACCTGAATATACGCGGCATCTGGAGATATGTCCGGATCCAGTCCGCTACCAGAAGCAGTTACAAGTTCAGAAGGAATTTCTTTTTTATTTATTTCAGGATTATGACTCAAAAATGTATCTATCCTGGATTGCACTGTTTTCAGGTATTCCTGATTAGTGGGTGCTTTATTGGAAGCGCCTGAACTGGCAGCATTGTAATTAACCGCAGATGGCCTTCCCCAAAAATATTTATCCTGTGTAAATGATTGCCCAATATTTTCAAAGCCGATTAATTTCCCGTTTTTTTCAATTGTTACTCCATCACCACCTCCTGGTGCAAGTAATGCAATGCCGCTAATAACCGATGTGTATATAATTGCAAAAAGTATTATTAATACTCCTGTCAATTTTAATGCTTGTTTAAGATTCTCTTTCATTGCATTTATTTTAAAATATACTTAATAATAAATCAATTAATTTAATTCCTATGAATGGCGCAATAATTCCACCTAAGCCATAAATAAAAAGATTCCTGCGAAGCAGGGCACTTGCACCAATTGGCCTGTACACCACACCTTTTAAAGCAAGTGGAATGAGCAACGGAATTATTATCGCATTAAAAATAACAGCTGATAATATTGCTGATTGCGGACTTGCCAGATGCATAATATTTAATGCTTGAAGCGAAGGTATTGAGACTATAAACAATGCAGGTACTATCGCAAAATATTTTGCAACATCATTTGCAATCGAGAACGTAGTTAGTGTTCCCCTGGTAATCAAAAGTTGTTTTCCAATTTCAACGATTTCAATTAGCTTGGTAGGATCGTTATCAAGATCAACCATGTTCCCTGCTTCTTTGGCAGCCTGTGTACCGCTGTTCATGGCAACGCCCACATCAGCCTGTGCTAGGGCAGGAGCATCATTTGTTCCGTCACCCATCATAGCCACCAGTTTCCCTTCAGCCTGTTCTTTGCGGATATACTCAAGTTTGTCCTCGGGTTTTGCTTCTGCTATAAAATCGTCTACTCCTGCTTTTTCTGCAATATATTTTGCAGTGAGAGGATTATCACCGGTTACCATAACAGTCTTGATCCCCATTTTCCGCAATCGCTCGAACCTTTCCTGAATTCCAGGTTTAATTATATCCTGCAATTCAATCACCCCGATTGCTTCTTTATTCTCTGATACAACAAGGGGCGTCCCACCATTTTGTGAAATCTCTTTAACTCTGTCACTAATCTCAACTGCAATATTTTTTGAGCACTTTTGAGCAATTGTTTTTATTGTATCGAAGGCTCCTTTGCGAATTGATGTTCCATCCGCAAGGTCGATGCCACTTAGTCTTGTCTCGGCTGAAAATTTTATAAACTTTGCCTTCTCGATATTATGAACCTGGATATCGACTGAATCTTTCGCAAGATCAATGATTGATTTTCCTTCAGGAGTTTCATCGGCAAGAGATGAAAGCACACAACGTTGTATAAAATAATTTGATTCAATTCCATTAGCCGGATAAAAATTCGACGCTCTTCTGTTTCCTAAAGTAATAGTCCCTGTTTTATCAAGAAGCAGAACATCAATATCTCCGGCAGTTTCCACTGCCTTCCCAGATTTCGTAATTACATTTGCACGTAAAGCCCTGTCCATTCCTGCTATTCCTATAGCGGATAATAATCCACCGATTGTTGTTGGAATTAGACAGACAAAAAGTGAAATGAAAGCAGCGATTGTTATAGGAGTGTTTGCTAAATCAGCGAAAGGTTTTAATGTAACACTAACAATAATGAAAATAAGAGTAAACCCTGCAAGTAGTATGGTGAGGGCAATTTCGTTCGGTGTTTTTTGCCTGCTTGAGCCTTCAACCAATGCAATCATCTTATCAAGAAATGACTCACCGGGTTGAACTGTTACTGTTACAACAATTCTGTCGGATAATACTTTTGTTCCTCCTGTAACACTCGATTTATCTCCTCCTGATTCGCGTATGACAGGAGCCGATTCTCCTGTTATAGCCGATTCATCAATAGATGCTAGCCCTTCAATAATTTCGCCATCGGATGGAATTATTTCACCTGCTGTCACCAAAAATATATCCCCTTTTTTTAAATCGGCTGAACTTATTGACTTGATTGAATTGTCTGGCATCAAAATATTTGCCGGTGTTTCTTGCCTGGTCTTTTTCAATGATTCAGCCTGGGCTTTACCTCTTGCTTCGGCTATAGCTTCAGCAAAATTTGCAAACATAACTGTAAGAAAAAGAATAATTGTTATTGAAAAATTATAAAAAAAACTACCCTGTTGCTGATCGGAATTTAATAGTGTTCCTATCGAAACAATAAGCATTACCATTGTTCCGATCTCAACAGTAAACATTACGGGGTTTTTCATCATAAGCGATGGATTCAACTTTACCAATGACTGAATCAAGGCTTCCTTCAAATATTTCCTGTCGAATAATGATATTGGTTTTCTATTGCGTTTCATAATAAGTTCAAATAAAAAATTACATACTGAAATATTCTGCTAATGGACCTAAAGCTAAAGCAGGAAAAAAACAAAGTGCAGTAATAATGACTATAACTGCTAATGTCATTACACCGAATGTTAGTGTATCGGTTTTTAATGTTCCAACAGATTCAGGTACAATTTTCTTTTGTGCTAAAATGCCCGCTATTGCAACAGGTCCTATAATAGGTAAGAATCGGCCTAACAGCATTACAAAACCCGTAGAGATATTCCAGAAAGGAGTATTATCTCCAAGTCCTTCAAACCCTGAACCATTATTTGCAAAAGCTGAAGTGAACTGGTACAGCATTTCTGAGAAGCCATGGTACGATGGATTGTTAAGCCAAACAGCATGAGTGTCAGGATGCAATGTGAAAATATATGCAGCAAGGGCAGTTCCTCCTTTTACCAGGAGTGAAGCAAGCAATGTAACCAGGACAGCAATTTTAACTTCTTTGGCTTCAATTTTTCGCCCAAGAAATTCAGGCGTTCGGCCTACCATCAATCCTGAGATGAAAACAGTAATGATTAGAAATATAAAGTAATTAAGCAATCCAACACCACAGCCTCCGTAAAAGGCATTTATCATCATGGCAAGCATCTGCATCATTCCTGAAAGTGGCATATAACTGTCGTGAAATGAGTTTACTGAACCTGTTGAAATAATTGTTGTTTCAATGCTCCAGTAAGCAGATGTTGCTGCACCAAATCTAATTTCCTTCCCTTCCATATTGCCATGCTGAGTGATTCCAAGTTTTGCTATTTCAGGGTTTCCTTTCACTTCCCAATAAATAGTTGGAATTACCAGTAGCATAAAGCCTATTGTCATTACACCAAATATTAGCCATGCAAGTTTTTTTCTGTTTATATAATAACCTAAAGCAAAAATTAAAGCAAGTGGTATAAGCAGTTGAGCAATCAATTCAATCATTGCAGTAAGATAATTTGGATTCTCGAAAGGATGAGCAGAATTAGCGCCGAAAAATCCTCCACCATTTGTACCTACATGTTTTATAGCAATCATTGATGCAGCTGGTCCTCTTGACACCTGAACACTATCTCCCTGAACAGTAATTGCTGTGGCTTTACCTTTAAAGGTTTGCGGTGTTCCGTTGAATACTAGGATTACAGCAACGACAACGGATATTGGAAGTAATATTCTGGTACAACTTTTTACCAGGTAATTATAAAAGTTTCCAAGTTTATCAGTTGTTTTATCACGCAATGCATTAAATAGAACAACCAGAGCTGCCATTCCAGTAGCAGCAGAAACAAATTGAAGAAATTGAAAAACTGCAATCTGGGTTAAATAGGAAGCACCCGTTTCACCAGAATAATCCTGCAAATTGCAATTGACCAGAAAACTGATTGCTGTGTTGAAAGCCAAATGTGGCGACATAGAAGGATTGTTATCCGGATTCAGGAAATGATATTGCTGCGTTAAAAGCATTATCATAGCATAAACAAACCAAACCATGTTGATTGTTAACAGAGCTTTCAAATGTTGTTTCCAGTTCATCTCCTTTGTGGGATCAATGCCGGAAATTCGAAAAATAAGTCGTTCCAATGGTTTCATAAAATCGAAAAGATTCTTATCGCCATTATAAACTTTCGCAATGTATTTGCCAAGTGGTACAGCAAGCAAAAGTGTTAACCCAAATACTACAAGAATGCCATTATAGTCTTTCATAAATATTCAATTTGAACTTAGTTAAAACTTTTCTGGTTTAAGCAGAACATAAAGCAGGTAACAAAAAACAGCGACAGATAAAATGAATAATGCTATCATAATTTTTGTATTAAATATTTTCAAAGAATGTTATAGATTTAAAAAATAGAGCAAAACATATTAAGCCTGCTCCAGCTAGTAGAATGCTAATCATTATTGTTTCCATGGTAACGTTTTTTTAAAAATTAAAAATATTTTATTTGTATGCATGTCGTATTAATATTTGATTAAGATGAAATTAAAAACCCATGAAGCTATTTTAATAAATGGTCAATGATTCTTGCGGTGTTTGAATATTAAATTATTTTATATCATTTTTTATATTGATTAAATTTTACTGAAAAGGTTTGCTATTTCCATGCCAGTTGAACTTTAAAAAGAAGTGCACAATTGCTGACCGACAATATTATCAATGGCTTTGGAAGTTTAATTTTTATTTTAGGAAAAATGGGAACAAAAAAAACCATTTCAAAATGAAATGGTTTTTTTCAAAATGAAAGGGTATTATCCTTCAATATTGTATTGTTCAATTTTCCTGTACAATGTGGTAAGTCCGATATTGAGAATATTTGCAGCTTTGGTTTTATTTCCTTTAGAATATATGAGAATCTTCTGGATATGAGCACGCTCAATATTTTCAAGGCTTGCAGTTAAATTAGAAGAAGTACTATTTATTGTGCTACCAAGTATTTCAAAAGGCAACAGATCAATTGATAAAGTGTCCGAATCAGTTAGTATTACAGCACGTTCAATAATATTTTTTAGCTCTCGCACATTTCCTTTCCATTCATAATCTTTTAGCTTGTCCTTGAATTCATCAGTCAAAATATGAACTCTCTTTTTTGTCTTTGCCGCAAAAAACTGCAGAAAATATTCTGCTAATGGAATGATGTCTTCTTTTCTTTCTCTCAGTGGCGGTATATTAATTTTAAATGCTGATAAACGATAATATAGGTCTTTACGAAAAAGTTCCTTTTCTGAATTTTGTTTTAAGTCGCTGTTGGTAGCTGCAATTATTCTTACATTTACCTTGATGGGCTTGGTATCTCCAAGCTTTATGAATTGCTGACTTTCTATTATCCTCAGCAGTTTTGCTTGTAAATCAAGGTTCATTTCGCTTATCTCATCCAGAAATAATGTTCCTTCATGCGCTTCTTCGAATAAGCCTTTTTTATCGGAATCGGCTCCCGTGAATGCACCTTTTTTGTGTCCGAAAATTTCGGATTCAAGCAGCTCTTTAGGTATTGCACTACAATTAATGGCAACAAATGGTTTATTTTTTCTTGCACTTGCATTGTGTATTGATTGTGCAAAAAGTTCTTTACCTGTACCTGTTTCACCTTCAAGCAGAACAGTTGCATCTGTTGGTGCAACTCTTCGGGCAAGTGAAATGGTGTCCTCCATTTCCTTAGAATTACTAATAATAATATCAAAATTATACCTGCATTCAAGTTTAGTTTCAAGATCATTTATTCTTTTTTGCATTTGTGCCTTTTCAAAAGCCCTGGTAATAGTTACCATCATCTGGTCATCTCCATCACCTTTTGTGATATAGTCAAACGCACCTGCTTTCATTGCCCTTACTCCATCATGAATGGTTCCATATGCAGTAATAACGATCACTTCACAAAGGGGATACTGCAATTTAATTCTGTCCAGTACTTCCAATCCATTGCCGTCAGGAAGTTTCACGTCAGTGATGACCAGCATAATATCTTTATTCTGTTCCATTACCTGATAGCCTTTACGAACCGTGGCAGCCTGGAGAACCAGAAAACCTTCAAGTTCAATAATTCTTGATAAAAGCTGACGCAGATTTTCCTCATCATCAATAATCAATATTTTGCCCTTAATCATATAATTATATTTTACGCAAAGTTATATTATTTTAAAGTACCAGAAAAACTATGTGTTGATCAAAATCTATTGTATTTGGCTGGGTTGAAGCTTGTAAGTAGCGGATATCTCAGAATTTATTTGTTCTTGATTGAACAATACTGTGAGAAATTTTTATAAAATCTTTATATCTAAACTTCTATCTTTATATTATATTTACAATAGCAGCTATACATTTGAAAATTGGAATGAGTATGAAGAGAATGAAAATATTTTCACTATATAAATCAAATAAGCCACAGCAATATTTTTTTAGTTTGTTGTTGATATTTTTGGTATCAATTGGCTGTTATTTTTTATCATCATACGTAGGTTATAAAGTAATTGCACTAATTTTATTAGTAACAGTTTCGCTTATTGCTATGTTCTTTAATATCTGGATTGTACTTATGTCTGCAATCCTAAGCGCACTGATATGGGATTTCTTTTTTATACCACCCCGCTTTACTTTTACCGTGCGGGATACGGAAGATTCGCTCATGCTGCTTATGTACTTTATAATTGCTCTTGTAAATGCTGTTCTTACTTTTAAAATACGCCAGATAGAAAAGGAAACCCAGGAAAAAGAAGAAAAAGAAAAAACGGTTATACTTTATAATACAATTTTGAATTCGCTTTCGCATGAGTTGAGAACCCCTATTTCAACTATTATTGCGGCCACTGATAATTTACTGACTGATCCTGAAAAACTTTCTGATGAAAATAAAAATGAATTAGTAAGCGAAATATCAAAAGCCAGTATTCGTCTTGACAGGCAGGTAGAAAACTTGCTTAATATGTCACGACTTGAATCAGGATTTGTGAAATTAAACAAGGATTGGTGCGACTTGAATGAACTGATACATGATATTGTGAACAGGCTGAAGGAAAATCTTGAAGGTCGTGCTGTCATTATACAAATTCAGGATAATATTCCATACTTCAAACTTGATTTTGGTCTGATGGAACAGGTTATTCATAACCTGATTCATAATGCAGCCTTATATACTCCTAAATATTGCGCAATTACTGTTATTGCAGCTTGTGTAGATGAAAAACTTTTACTTATTGTTGAAGATAATGGCAATGGATTTCCTGAAGATGAAATAGGGAAGGTATTTAATAAATTTTATCGGCTTAGAAATTCAAATTCCGGAGGTACCGGATTAGGTTTATCTATTGTGAAAGGCTTTGTTGAAGCGCATAATGGAAAAATAAGGCTGGAAAACATTCCGGGTGGAGGTGCTAGGTTTACAATTGAAATACCAACGGAAATGTCATATATTAATAATTTGAAAAATGAATAATCCGGAGATATTAATTATTGATGATGAAGTGCAAATCAGGAAGCTGCTTGAAATCACGCTGCAGAGTCATGATTTTAAAGTAAAGGATGCTGCTACTGCAAGAGATGGTCTTATTGCTGCGGCAAATCATCCGCCTGATCTCATTTTGCTGGATCTTGGTTTGCCCGATGAAAATGGTCAAGTGGTTTTGAAGAAACTTCGCGAATGGTATAATAAACCTGTTATAATTCTTTCAGTGCAAAGTAATGAAGAAAGCATTGTGCAGGCATTGGACAACGGTGCAAATGATTATATTGTAAAACCATTTCGTACCGGAGAACTAATTGCCAGAATTCATTCCGCGTTGCGAAGTACAGTTTTAGATGGTAGCTTCCCTGTGATGGAATTTAACGGGCTGCAAATTGACCTGGCATCCCGGACTGTGAAAAAAAATAACGAACTGATAAAACTTACATTAACCGAATATACGCTGCTTACATTGTTTGCCAAAAATGAAGGAAAAGTATTGACTCATCAGTATCTATTGCGCGAAGTGTGGGGGCCGGGATATATAAATCAATCGCAATATTTAAGAGTATTTGTTGCGCAATTAAGGAAAAAAATTGAGAACGATCCAAACGTTCCTGAATTTATACTTACCGAATCAGGTGTTGGGTACCGCTTTGTTGTGAAAGAATAGAGAATTTAATATTATATTTTAAATATGCCCTCGAGTTTTATACATTCGAAAAAGATAACTACTGCCTCATTATTAGTGGCGCTAGGAATAATATATGGGGACATTGGCACAAGTCCTTTGTATGTTCTTAAAGCTATTGTTGGTGACCGGCCGATTGATGAAACACTTGTGTATGGTGGTGTTTCCTGTGTTATATGGACCCTTGTTTTTCAAACAACAATAAAATATATATGGCTGACTTTAAAGGCAGATAATGAAGGTGAAGGTGGAATTTTTTCCCTTTACGCGCTTGTACGCAGATATTCAAAGAAACTGGTAATACCTACTATTCTTGGAGCAACAACCTTGCTTGCTGATGGAATTATTACTCCTCCAATTACTGTGACATCTGCCGTTGAAGGATTGGGAATGGTTACCCCTGAGATACATGTAATACCAATTGTCATTGTTATCCTATGCTGTTTATTTTTCTTTCAGCGATTCGGAACTCAAAGTGTTGGTAAAGCCTTTGGACCGGTAATGGTAGTATGGTTTCTTATGTTATTTGTTGTGGGTGCATCCTGGATTATGCGTTACCCATCTATACTTAAGGTAGTCAATCCATATTATGGTTATATGTTGCTGCTGCAATACCCAAAAGGGTTCTGGCTGCTTGGCGCTGTGTTCCTTGCTACAACTGGGGCAGAGGCACTATATTCAGATCTGGGGCATTGCGGAAGAAAAAATATCCGTATCACATGGGCCTATGTGAAAACTTGTTTAGTAATAAACTATATTGGTCAGGCTGCATGGCTTATGCACCAAGGGCAACCGACATTGAGTGGCAGGAATCCTTTTTTCGAAATAATTCCGCAATGGTTTTTATTACCTGGAATTTTAATTGCCACTGCAGCATCAATAATTGCGTCGCAGGCTCTTATCAGCGGTTCATACACATTAATCAATGAAGCAATGAACCTTAATTTCTGGCCCCGCATTAGAGTTAAACAACCAACAGAATTGAAAGGACAGATTTACATTCCCAGTGTCAATAATATTCTCTGGTTTGGATGCATACTAATGGTGTTGTATTTTGAAACCTCCACCAACATGGAAGCAGCATATGGTTTCTCAATTACAATTGCAATGATGATGACCACTATACTTTTAAGTTATTTTCTTATTTACAGAAGAAAATGGAATATCATTTTTGTAATTGCAATACTCTGTTTATTCGGCACAGTGGAAGTGTCATTTTTTATTGCGAATGTCGCTAAGATTAAGCAACGGTGGATGTTTCTGTTCTTTGAGCTATTTATTTTTATGACAATGTACGGATGGTATTATTCACGTAAAATATTGAATCGCCTGACAAATTTTGTAGATCTGGGAAAATATGCAACAAAAATTGTGGAACTGAGCGAGGATGATTCCATTCCAAAATTTTCGACGCACCTGATTTACCTGACAAAAGCAAACAACCGGACTGATATAGAAAAAAAGATTATCAATTCAATTTTTGCGCGCAAACCAAAACGTGCAGATGTGTATTGGTTTTTACATATAAACCGCACAGAGCATCCGTATACATTAAGTTATGATGTTACTGAACTTATAGACGATAAACTTATTAAAATAAATCTGAACGTAGGCTTCAGGGTTCAGCCAAGGACTGAGTTTTTCTTTAAACGCATTGTTGAGGAGTTGGTCAGTGAAAGGGAACTTAATTTGCACATGCGGCCTGATGGTTCTACGAAGTATAATTGTGAACCGGATTTTAAATTTATTGTGATTGAAAAATTCCTTTCAGTTGAAAATGAATTTGCATTACGTGAAGGACTCCTGTTGAACTTCTACTTTTTATTGAAACGATTCGGACAAAGCGATCAGAAAGCATTTGGCCTGGATAAAAGCGATGTGGATATTGAGCAGGTTCCGCTGGTTTTTCACGCAGTTGAAAAAGTAGAATTGAAAAGAATAAAAGATTGTACGCCCACACCAACTAATTTGTAATTCTATTGATCTTACCCAAGACGACTTATTTCGGAGAGCCTTGCCAGGTCAGTAATTTTTAGCATTTTTCCTTCAGAATGTATTATACCTTCTTTATGAAAACGAGTAAGTGTATGAATAATATTTTCCGATGAACATCCCGCAAACTCTGCGAGTTCCTTCCGTGTCAGCGTTAAAATAAACTCTTTGTTTTTATAAATTTTTTCAGAAAGATAAATCAGAATATCTGCAACACGCCCATTAACGTGCTTATGCGCAAGACTGATAAAATTCAAAATTGAATCCTTGAACATAGCTGATGAAAATTCCAGTAATCGTAAAGCAAGTGCGCTATTTTGCAAGGCTAAATTTTTAAGCACATTGATGTCGATCAGGCAGGCTTCACATTCTTCAATTGCAATTATTGAAAACATATTTGTTGCTTCATTGAATACATTGATGCCACCCAAAAGGGTAGGAGAATCAACTATTGTAAGAATAAGATTTTTCCCGAACTCATTCTCGTAATTAAATTTTACATAGCCTTTCGATAAAAAAACAATGTGACTGAACTGGCTGTTTTGTTTCAGAATAGTTTCTCCTTTCTTATAGCGCAGTTGAATAGAACTGTTGTAAAGAAGTTGGAATTCCTCTTCATTGATAAACTGTCTAACAATTTGTCTGAACAGGCAATGCTCGCATTTTTCAAGTGATGGCTTGCTGAGATTTATCATTGTTTATGTTTTTGTGCACGGTAAAACATGAAATAATTCATACTTTATTCTGTCACCTTTCATGCATAGTTTTCGAATGCAAATATAATAATAATTTACTTTTGCCTAGTAAAACTATAGACAATATAGGAAATAAATAAAAAAATAATTATGGATATCAAGAAAATAACCGTCATTGGCGGCATTGGTAAGGATGGACAGAAGGAAAACGTTGAACAGTTCGAACTGAAAATGGGAGATATCATCAGTATTGTTGGACCCACAGGATGTGGTAAAACAACATTGATAAATGATATTGAACTTTTTGCGAATATCAACACTCCATCCAAAAGAAAAATTCTAATCAACGGTGAAGCAATTCCTGAAGAGTTCAGCTTTGATCCGTCAAAACATCCCATTGCGCTTATCTCGCAGCATACCAACTTTCTTTCTGATTTACCTGTTGGTGAATTTTTAAAGATACATGCTACAGTGCGTGGTGCGCACGATATTGAAAGAATGATTGAAGAAAGTCTTGATTTTGCAAATCAACTTACTGGTGAGCCCATCAACAGGATAACTGCTATGACTGAACTTTCGGGAGGTCAGACTAGATCATTGTTAATTGCTGATGCCGTTATTATTGGGAATTCTCCGATCATTCTTCTCGATGAAATTGAGAATGCAGGTATTCACAGAACCAAGGCATTGAAATTGCTGAAGAAGTATGAAAAAATATTTGTGTTTGTTACACACGATCCGAGAATTGCTTTGTTATCCGATTTCAGAATCATCATGTCGCACGGGGCAATGCAAAAAATGATTACAACAAATGCAGAAGAAAAAATGGCCGCCATAGGACTGAAAAAAATTGACGATGTTATGCTTGAATTCAGAAAACGTATTCGGGCCGGTGAAGAAATAACTGATCAGGTTTTCAGTGAACAGATAAAAGATTTAGCAATGAGTTATGAAATTTACTTAAAAAGGAGACAAATATGAAACTGATAATATTTGCGGGACCTCCCACATGCGGAAAGACGACTGTAATCCGACAGGTCATAAAAAGAATGCTGGTTAAACAACTGAAGCCGGCTTATATAAAAATAGACGTTCTCTTCGCCGATGAAGACGAAATGATAAATAAGGAATTTGGAATTCCTACAAGAAAAATTTATTCCGGAGAATTATGTCCTGATCATTGCAATGTTGTTGTTTTGGACGAAGCGGTTGAATGGGCTATTAAGGAAGGTTGTGATTATTTATTTGTGGAAACAGCAGGCCTTTGCTTAAGATGTTCGCCTTATGTGGAAAATTCCCTGGGCATCGTAGTGTTAGAAGCCACCAGTGGAATGAACCTTCCACGCAAAATAGGCCCTATGCTTACACTTGCCGATATCAGTGTGATCACAAAAATTGATTTGATTTCACAGGCAGAACGTGAAGTTTTCCGCTACCGTGTTCTTGAAGCTGCAAGAGATATCACAGTTGTGGAAAGCAACGCCCTGTATGGAATTGGCATCGATCCAATTGTTAACAAGATTGTGAAAAGTAATGATATTGAATTCCCGATGTTCCTGAAAGGAAATCCTCCAGTGGGTACTTGCACAATTTGTGTAGGTAAGAAGGAAATAGGAGCGAAGCACCATTTCGGCGTACTGCGTACTATGGAACAGGATCTGTTTTACGTTGGAGAATAAGTTATATGAAACGGATTTATTTTGATAATGCCGCAACAACTCCTGTTGACCCAATGGTAGTTGAAGCAATGATGCCGTATCTTACACAGAAGTTCGGTAATGCTTCCAGCTTACATACATTCGGGACAGAATCAAAGAATATATTGGACGCATGCAGGGAAAAGTTTGCAAGTTTTTTGAAAGTTTCTTCTGATGAAATAATTTTTACTTCAAGTGGAACAGAGTCCAATAACCTTGCTGTTAAAGGGATTGCTTTTGCAAACAGAAGTAAAGGGAACCATATTATTGTTTCTTCAATTGAACATGATTGCGTTTTAAATGCCTGCAAATGGTTGGAAACACAGGGTTTTTATGTTACATATCTTCCTGTGGATGAAAATGGATCTGTGGAAATTGAAACATTGAAAAAATATATCAGCCCAAAAACTATTCTTGTTTCAGTGATGCATGCCAATAACGAAATAGGTACTGTTCAGCCATTGGAGGCTATTGGCCGACTTTGCAAAGAGCGTGGTATTTATTTTCATTCGGATGCATGCCAGAGTTTCGGAAAAATTCCAATTGATGTTCATGCAATGAATCTTGATCTGCTTACTTTGAATTCTCATAAGATTTATGGCCCTAAGGGCGTCGGTGCTCTGTATGTGAAGAAAGGTGTGAACATAACGCCATGGCTGCATGGCGGGGGACAGGAATTCGGCTTGCGTTCATCCACTGAAAATATTGCCGGAATTGTTGGATTTGTAAAAGCAGCTGAAATCTGTATTCAGGAACTTGCTGAAGAATCCAAAAGACTAGTGTTGATGCGTGATGCGATGATAAAATCAATTCTTGAGAATATCGAAAATTCTTATTTGAATGGTCATCCGACTCATCGGTTACCTAACAATATCAATATTGGAATTTCAGGACTGGAAGGAGAAACTATCCGTTTATTGCTGCTGCTTGATGAAGAAGGTATTGCTGTTTCAGCAGGTTCGGCATGTTCTTCAAATGATAAAACAGCCAGTGCATCTCATGTATTGCAGGCAATTGGCCGAAATCAATTTGAAGCGCGCGGTTCAGTAAGGATAAGCCTTGGAAGGTTTAATACTGAAAATGAAATTGGAAAATTTACAGAAATATTCAAAGAAAAAATAGCCCAGTTGAAACCAATATTCAGTTAATAAAAAAAAAATTTCAATGAAAATTGCAAATAATATTGGCGAACTCATCGGCAGAACACCACTGGTGAAGCTAAATAGGCTTACTGAGGGCTGCTTTGCTGAAGTCGCAGCTAAACTTGAATTCTTCAATCCTGCAAGCTCAGTCAAAGATCGTATTGGCTGGGCCATGATAAATGATGCAGAGGAAAAGGGACTTATTTCAAAAGGAAGTGTGATCATTGAACCTACAAGCGGGAACACAGGAATTGCCCTTGCATTCACATGTGCAGTGAAAGGTTACCGATTGATTCTTACAATGCCAGAAAGTATGAGTGTTGAAAGAAGAGCAATCATGCAGATCTTCGGTGCGGAAATAGTTCTCACTGAAGCTGGAAAAGGAATGAAAGGAGCAATCGCAAAAGCTGAGGAGCTTCATGCGAACACACCTTGTTCTTTCATGCCACAGCAATTTAAAAATCCGGCTAATCCTGCAATTCACCGAGCTACAACTGCTGAAGAAATCTGGACTGATACTGATGGTAAAGTTGATATACTTATTTCCGGGGTAGGAACTGGCGGCTCTATTACTGGAATTGCAGAAGTGATAAAAGCCAAGAAGCCTTCCTTTAAGGCGATTGCTGTTGAGCCTTCTGCATCACCTGTTTTATCAGGTGGTACGCCATCGCCTCATAAAATTCAGGGTATAGGCGCTGGTTTTATTCCGGATATTCTTAACGTAAAAATCATTGATGAAATTATACAAGTATCCAATGAAGATGCTGTAACCACTGCGAAACAGATGATTCGCTCTGAAGGAATATTGTGTGGTATTTCAAGTGGTGCAGCCGTTAAAGCTGCTATTGAAGTCGCTAAACGTCGCGAGAACAAAGGAAAATTAATTGTGGTCATTTTGCCGGATACCGGTGAAAGATACCTGAGTACTGATCTTTTTAAATTTTAAAACACAAAAAATATACTATGGAGACAATGACAAAATTTGACCAGATAATGGAAAAACTTCCCATGCTTGACTGCGCTGCCTGCGGATCTAAGACTTGCGCTGACTTTGCAAGAATAGTTGAGAAGGATGAAAATGAATTAAAGAAATGCATTCATATAACAAAAAAAGTTAGTGATAAAGCGCCTGCAAATCACGGTTCATGCCTGGGTTGTGCGGTAGAAGGCATGGCTGAAAAAATGGGCTGGAAGGATAGCCTTCAAAGGGATTTCGATTTTGTGCTCGATTGTTTCGAAAATGAACCAGGACCAAAAGAAACTATTCTTCCTTACAATCCCACATTGGTAAAAGAACTTGGAATAAAGAAAGGTGATGTGATGATCGGCCGTCCAATGGGTATGTCGTGCGGTTGCCCGGTTACACATTGCGGAGTAGTTACAGATGTGGATCCACGGAATGGTGTTATTTACTGGTGCGTTACCGGGCCATTAAGACCACGAAGTGAAGGTTTTATTGATATTGGATTTTATGTATCACAGGCATATGAAGGTATTATTAAAGAATCAAGAGAACCGATTCGCCTTGGACAAAGGTATTGGTTCCTGCCACGCCGTTGTATGCTCCAGTGGAGACACAGCGGACTTGTAAATGCCGTTTCTAAACAAAAGGATGGGAGTTATAAAGTAAGAGTTGAAGGACTTTTGATTGGTTGATTTTAATTGTTATAGTTCAAGTCCATAAAAAAAGTGTCAGAATTTCTGACGCTTTTTTTATGAACAACTAATTAAATTTACAAAGCTCCTTCATCATAAGCTTTTTCAATATTCAGGTGCCTATCCAGCCCAGCAATTTCAGCCTCTTTCTGGACTTTAACCGGAGTAACCGTTTTCTAGATAAAAAAATACCACCAAATTTTGGCAGTATTTTTTTTTAGAAAATTATTGTGCCAGTGGATAATTCAAATAACTTGAAACAAGATTTTGTTTTTTCTTATTGTTATTTTTTGACATTGCATTTTCAATATCAGTAATAAGGTCAGCCTCATCTTCAATACCTATTGAAAGCCTGATCATTGAAGGAGAGATACCCGCTTTCTTAAGTTCCTTTTCTCCTAAAGATGAATGCGTGGTTGATGCAGGATGTGTTACGATTGTCTTGCACGTTCCCAGGTGTGTTGCATGAGTAATGGTTTCCACGGAATCAATAAAGCGGACAGCATCATCATAAGTGCCTTTTAATTCAAAAGACATCAGTGAACTTGCACCTTTCAGCTTATTAACCTTAAGCATTTTATTGTAAGGACTTGAAGCCAGTCCAGGATAATTCACAGAAATAACATTAGGATGGTTCTCAAGATATGTTGCGATAGCCATGGCATTTTCACAATGACGCTCCATCCTGATTGCAAGTGTTTCCAATCCGTTCAGGTTCAGCCATGCATTGAAAGGTGCCATTGACGGGCCTAGATAGCGGAGTGGCCCTTTTCGAATTCCGTCTTCAATAACTGCTTTAGGTCCGCAAATTATGCCACCTAAACTTGATGCATTACCGCAGATATATTTAGTTGTTGAATGCACAACTATATCTGCGCCTAGATCAACAGGCTGCTGCAGGGCAGGAGTGGCAACTGTATTGTCAACTATCAGAGGAATCTTTTTTGATTTTGCCAATTTGGAAAGCAACGGTAAATTTGCAATAAACAATGAAGGATTGGATGGAGTTTCAACAAACAGGCATTTTGTTTTCTTGGTAATAGCGGCTTCCCAGGCCTGAATTTTTTCAGGAGAGGTAACCCACCGTACAGTGATTCCCATTTTCTTTAAGCCAACTTCGAAAAGTGAAAATGTTCCTCCATAAACTCTATTTGAAGAAACAATCTCGTCACCTGCCGAAAGCATCTGGTGGCACAATAGAAATATTGCCGACATACCTGAGGACGTAGCAATTGCTGCTTCAGTATTTTCAATAGCAGCCATGCGTTGCTCGAAAACACTTACTGTCGGGTTATCCCAGCGGCCATAGGTATAGCCCTGTTTTAATGCTGCGAAAATATCTGCGGCTTCTTTGGCATCGGAGTATTTATAAGCTACTGACTGATAAAGCGGAACCGACATGGATTCCTGATTGCAGTTCATTTTTCCTTCATGAATTGCCCTGGTGTTAAAACCTTTTTTTGCCATGATCAATATAGATTTTATTGGTTAATTTTTACAAATTTAATTAACGATAAAGTTCATCGGTATGATGAACAAATATAAGAAACATTCTAATATCAATAATTATTTTTAGGTTTGCATTGAAATAATATTCAGATAATGCTTTCAAAGAAGACACGATATTCAATACTGGCGATGGTTACATTAGCCAGGGAGTATATGAAGGGCCCGGTTCAGATAAAACAGATTGCAAAAGTTGAAAATATCCCACAAAGATTTTTGGAAATCATTTTAGCTGATTTAAAAAGGATGGGATTTTTGGGAAGTAAACCAGGGAAGAATGGTGGCTATTTTCTGATTAAAAAACCGGAAGAAATAAATCTCTGCGATATTGTAGATTATTGCGAAGGATCATTGGCTTGGGTTCCCTGTATTTCTGAAAAAGCTTATCAGCCTTGTGAATTCTGCAAGGACGAAAAAAAATGCAAAATCAGGAAGGTTTATTTTGAAATCAGGAAAAATACTAGGAATACATTGCAAAGTACTTCGCTTAAAGATTTAGTTTAAGATTTATTGTTATTTGTAAAAGAAAAAAGCGCCCAATTGGACGCTTTTTCTTTTACAATTTTATTAAAGAGCTCCTTCATCATAAGCTTTTTCACCGTGAAGGTGTACATCCAATCCCTCCAATTCTGCTTCTTTCGAAACTTTAACTGGAGTAATAGTATTGATTATTATCAACATCAGGTAAGTAAAAATAAAAGCATAAACAGATGCACCAATTACAGTGATCAACTGTTTAAAGAAAAATGAAGATTCTCCCATTAACAGTCCATTTGCTCCATGGCTATTAATAGCTGTGGTTGCAAATACTCCCAGTAATATTGATCCAAGAACACCGCCAATACCGTGTACGCCCCATACATCAAGAGCATCATCCCATTTCATTTTATTCTTGAACTGAACTGCAAAATAGCAAACCAAACCAGCTGCTGTACCAATTATTGGCGAGGCCCAAACAGGAACAAAGCCTGCACAGGGAGTTATTGTAGCAAGTCCGGCAATGGATCCTGTCAGAAGTCCTATAAACTTTGGTTTTCGTTCCTTTGACCATTCTACTACAAGCCATGCAATGGTTGCAAACGATGCTGCAATATCAGTATTCAGGAATGCTACTGAAGTAACTTTATCAACAGCAACTTCACTTCCGGCATTGAAGCCATACCATCCAAACCAAAGCAAACCGCTACCGATTGCAACGAGAGGAATACTGTTAGGAGTGGAGTTTTTATCCACACGGGCACCGACATAGAAGACTGCTGCAAGAGCCGCAAAACCAGCTGTAGCATGAACAACAATTCCACCGGCAAAGTCAAGAACACCCCATTCAGCTAATAATCCGCCGCCCCAAATCATGTGGACAAATGGATAATAAACTAAAACCTGCCAAACTGTTAGGAATAGAAAATAAGCCTTGAAATTAATACGGTTCACGAAAGCGCCGGTAATCAAAGCAGGAGTAATAATTGCAAACATCATCTGGTACGCAACAAATACATACTCTGGAATTTTTCCATTGGTGTACATGGAATCTGGAGTAACACCATTCAAAAAAGCTTTATCTAAATTTCCAATAATTCCGCCAGCACCACCACTGAAACAAAGTGAATAACCAAAAATTACCCACAATACAGTCGTCCATCCTAACGACACAAAACTCTGAATCATAATTCCCAGGATATTTCTTTTTGTGGCAAGTCCGCCATAAAAGAAAGCCAATCCCGGAGTCATAAGCATAACCAAGCTACATGCCAGTAGCATAAAACCGGTCGAACCGGGTTCTAGGACGCTTGCGTCCAGTAATACATTTGCTAACATTTTTTTTAAATTAAATTATTACTAGGTTTATAAAGTGATTCCGATTACGAAATATAAATTGCCTGCTTGCGGATTTGCAATCAGTGAAGCTTTTACTGGAAGTTCAAATTTGTCAGTGATTTGAATTGTCCTGTATCCGGTGATTCCTAAATTTATTAATCCGAAAGTATTTCCATAGGCTCCAGCCTGCGGTGTTAATCCCATAAACAGATCAACAGTTTTTTCTTTGCATTTCAAGGTATATCCTAATTCGAAGTAAGTGGAATAATAATTCTCAAGCGTGGAATCCTTTGCTGCATCGTATCCCCAGGCTCTGTCGTTGCCATAGAAATATGTGGCGGCAAGCAGGCTTATGGGAAATTTTTCAGATCCTTTATATTGCAGTGATCCTTCAAACGCATGATTGGTGGACTTTGAACTATAGTCAAAATAATGAGTATTATTAGATTTTAATTCATTGTGAATAAAATAATCAGTACATGACAACGTAAAATTTTTCAAAGTGTATTTTGCATACAGGTCGGCTTCATGATATGTTCCCAATGTACTGAATGCTCCCCAGCACCCAATTTCAAATCCACTTTTTGTAAATGCAAATGTTGGTTGGATGCTAGGTGCTTTGCCGTAATCAAGTCCCCGCCATATATAACGGCTTACCAGATCAGTTGATATATTTATTTTTGATGTTGGCTTATTTTGGGCCTGAATGTTAATACTGCAACCAAAATAGAACGTAAGTGAGAAAATAAGAATAAGTATCTTTCGTTTCATTTATTAAGCTTTACTCGTAAGACATTAAATTAAATACTGATTTTTTGCAAGCAAAAATACTAAAATAAAAAAGCGGAGTACTGAAAGAAGTATCGGTGAAACACCAAATTTAATCAGTGAAACACTGATATAAAAAATCAGTATATTTTTTAATTATTTGGAAAAGCATATTTGGTAATTCGCTGCAAATCTAATGAAAACAGGGTTTATGGAAGAATCCTTTAATTAGGATTAAATTTTTGGGTGCAAGTAAATTATTTATTAATGATTTGCCAGTTGTATTTTGCAAATGAGAGTTTATCCAATGTAAGCTGGTAATATTTGAATACGATAAATCAGTTTTAAACTGATACTGCGGATATAAATTAATTTAAAAATTCTAATTTAAATATTCTCAGATTTGATCTTCATTTATTGATAGGAAATTATTTATGTTGGTAGGATTTTTTTAATAGTGGGTAAAAAAGAAAAAGCGTCAGAATTTCTGACGCTTTTTATATTTAACAAAAAATAAATTATATCACATTATTCGGCAATACGGTATGCATCTTCTCCAAATTCTGCATTATCCATTCCTTTTTCTTCATCTTCTTCGGTAGCACGAAGACCTACAGTTTTGTTAACTACCCAGAAAATAAGAGCAGTTACACCACCAGACCAAATAATGGTAACCAGGACTGCTTTTGTCTGTATCCATAATTGCATTGGGTTACCATAAAATAAGCCTTTGTAATTAGCCTGTACTGCTGCTGTTGCAAATAAACCTGTTGCCAAGGCACCCACTATACCACCAACACCATGTACACCAAATGCATCATAAGCATCATCATAGCCAAATTTCTGTTTTACTTTATTTACCATTACCCAGCAAATTATACCTACCATGATTCCGATGCAAAATGCACCCGTAGTGTCAACAAAACCAGAAGCAGGAGTTATTGCAACCAAACCTGCTACAGCACCTGTGCATATACCAACTACAGAAGGTTTTCCATGCATTCTCCAGTCGATTATTGCCCAAGTAAAGGCAGCCATTGCTGAAGCAATATGTGTAACAAGAAATGCGCTTGCTGCTAATCCATCTGCAGCCAATCCGCTACCTGCATTAAAACCAAACCAACCAAACCATAATAAACCTGCTCCTATAACAACATGTGGAATGTTATGTGGTTCACTTATTTTGCCCTGTTTAATAATTTTTCGTTTCCCAATCATTAAAGCCGTTACAAGTGCAGCTATACCAGAATTAATATGAACTACTGTACCTCCAGCAAAATCTAAGGTACCTAATTTATACAACCAACCATCAGAACTCCACACCCAATGTGCAATAGGGTTGTAAACAAGTACTGCCCATAAAAAAGTAAATATTAAAAACCCACGAAATTTTATTCTTTCAGCAAATGCTCCAATAATTAATGCAGGTGTAATTACAGCAAACTTACATTGAAATAAAATAAATATGAAATGAGGTATTGTCCCTATTGTTCCTCCATCTGGTGTTGGTTGTGAATGTGAAATATAATACGGACTTAAATCACCAGGCTTTATACCATTCATAAAGGCCCAATCGAAACCACCAATATAAGGTGCAAGCACACCATGTGATGACCCGAATGCATTACTATAACCAAAAGCTATCCATTCGATTGAAACCACGCAGGAAATAATAAAACATTGCATTAATGTATTCAATACATTTTTTCGGTTTACTAAACCACCATAGAATAAAGCCAGTGCCGGGATGGTCATTAATAGCACTAAAGCGGTTGCTGCGATCATCCATGCAGTATCTCCTGTATTAATTGTTGGTTCAGGAATAACCGTGGTTGTTGAAGTTGCCGAAGTAGATTGTGCAATAACACCTGTTGCAAGAAAGCTCAATGGCAATAGCAACCATAATCGTAAGAGTTTTTTGTTTGTTGATTTCATAGTTTATGTATTTGGTTTTGGATTAGTTTTTAGGATTTGAAATAATTGGATTAGATTGTGAATCCAATTACAAAATATAGATTTCGTGCCTGAGGGTTTGCGATTATTGATGCTTTAACAGGAATAGAAAATGTTTTGGTAACATCTATTGTTTTATAACTTGTTATGCCGGTGTTTATAACTCCAAAAGTGTTTCCATAAGCACCTGATTGTGGTGTTAACCCCATGAACAAGTCAAATGATTTCCCCATACAGTTTACAGTATATCCTAATTCTATATAAGTAGAATAATTCTGTTTGATTATTGTTTTTGTTGAATCGCTCAGATCAGGTGTAATTTTCCTGTCATTACCATATAGATATGTTCCAACAAGAATACTAAACGGAACCTTACCTGTTCTTTTATACTGTAATGCTCCTTCAAAAGTGTGATTTGTGGTTTTGGATCCATAATCAAAATATTTTGTATCGTTAGGATTCATTTCACTATGAATAAAGTAATCAGTAAAAGATAAAGTGAAATTTTTTAATGTGTATTTTACATAAGGATCAAGTTCATGATAACTGCCCATAGTGTTAAAGGCACCCCATGCACCAATTTCAAATCCTCCTTTTATATATGAAAGTGTCGGTTGAATGCTTGGTGCTTTTCCATAATCCAATCCACGCCATATATACCTGCTGACAAAATCAGTAGATATATTAATTTTTGAAGTGTCGCTATTCTGAGAGAATACGGCATTTCCCGATAGAATTATTAACGAAATAGCTAATGTAATTGATTGTAATTTTTTCATGATGTTACGTTGTTATAGTTTTGATTTGTTAATGGATTATCAATTATCTGCGCAAAACTAATTTCCACAACATAAACCTACAATCATGTAGTTACTGAAAAAAATTAAGAGAGATGCCGAAAAAAAAATGTGTGAATTACCGATGTAAAACTTATTGTCAAAATGGATAATATATCCTGCTTATTGATTCTCAGCAATTAAGTTCAACCATTTTTTAAGTAATTTATTGAATTTCTGAAAGGTTTTTTGAAAAGTGATATAAAGTTGAACTTTCGTTCAATAAAATAAATATCCAACTTAGTAATTCATATTAAGTATAGGGCATGCCTCATATTTTATTTGAGGCGAGGGAAAGCTGTTATATGTTAGCAATTTTATTGCGGATGGCATATTTAATTAGTTCTACTATGCTTTTAATTCCCAGTTTTTGCATAATATGGTTCTTATGCGATTCAACTGTACGTATACTGATGAAAAGTTTATCTGCTATCTCCTGATTCGAAATTCCCTCAACAAACATTTGTAAGATTTGCTTTTCTCTCGAAGATAAAAGATCATTCTCTTTTTCTTTTTCTGGCTCCGTTTCTGTTGTCTTCCTTACATTTGAAATATAATTTTCAAGGATTATCTTTGAGATAGTATCGCTGTAATATTCATTACCTTCATATATTTCACTGATAGCCTTAAGCAGTTCGATGCGGGTAGTGTTTTTTGGTAGATAACCTTTTGCTCCGGCAGCAATAGCATTAACAATAAAATCTTCCTGAGTGTACATGGATAATATTAGAACTTTTATTTCAGGATAATTTTTTAGTACCTGTTTTGTAAGTTCAATGCCTGAAATATCAGGAATAGAAATATCCATTAAAATTATTTCTGTATCGGACGATGTAATTTTTGCAAGTAATTCTTTTCCACTTGATGCCTCACCTGAGATTGTTATTCCAGGTGCATTCTGCAATAATGACTTGATGCCATCGCGGACAATCTGGTGATCATCCACAAGAAATATTCCTATCTTTTTTTTATTCATATAATGGAATTTTTACAATTATTGTGGTTCCAGTATCTTTATTCGTGTTTAATTCAAAAGTTCCTCCTAAAATACTAACTCTTTCGCGCATGTTGTAAACACCGTTTCCTTTACTCCTGAAATCGCTAGTGAAGTTAAAGCCTCTTCCATTATCTTCTATAATTAGTTCAATATGATTTCTGAGTTCAAGAAGTTGTATGTTAACTTCTGAGGCCGCTGAATGTTTCACAACATTGTTAAGCGCTTCCTGTGAAATACGATATAGATAAGTGCTGATTCGTTCATCAAATTTTTTCTTTAATGGTAACGATTCAAAATGAATCCCAATGTTTGACGCCTGAGACATCATTTTACACAGATTACGCAGTGCTGTTTCAAGTCCAAGTTCCTTAAGAATGGATGGCATAAGGTTATCGGATATTTTTCTGACTTCATCAATTGTTGTATCAAACATATTCTGAACATCAACCAGTGGGCCCTTACATGAATGCTGAGTATTGATAATATTTTCGAGTTTAAGTTTTATTGCTATTAGAAATTGACCAAGCCCATCGTGCAGTTCACGAGATATGCGTTGTCGTTCTAACTCTTGTCCATCGATTAATGAACTCAATCTTCTTGTTTTTTCTTCTTCAAGTTCTTTGGTCTGTTTTTTTATTTTTAATGTCATATTATTGAAAGTCTCGGTAAGAAAACCTATTTCATCGTGTGAAGAAACTTGTAAACTAAGGTTATAATTACCTTCGCCGACCTGTTCGCTTGCTTTTTGAAGTTTTTTCAGTGGTGCTATAATTTTTCTTGACATCACAAATGCGAATACAAACACACTCGAAATAATTGCAGTAATACCAATTATTATAAGCATTAATACACTATTATTCGTTTTATTTTTAGCAAATTCCTCTGTCTTTTTGCAATAATCATTTGCCATTACAACAACATTATCAATGTGCTTTCTATGCTCCAGGTATTTTTCCTTTAGTATTCCATTTGCTAACACTTTTGCTTTTTGTTTATCACCTTTTTTAATTGCAGGTATGAAATCACAGTCAATAATATTATAAAACTCTTTTGCTGGCTTATATGATAAATTGATCATTTCATTTTTCATGTCATCTTCAGGTATATTTTTAACCCAGTATTCGTGGCGTTCAAAATATTCCTTCTTTAATTTATTTATTAGATACCTTGCTTCCAGGTTAAGAATTATGCTGTCCTTTTCATCAACCATTTCACGTACGGTGAGATATGATTCAATTAAATAAGAAGGTGGGGGTAGAATATCTGCTACTAAATCTTTTTCCAGTACAATCTTATTATATACTGGTCCATTTACTTTTAAATTATTTAATGTTGTTAATGAATAATAGCTGAACCAAATCATTCCGATCGCTATAATTAAAATAACCGTAAAGATTTTTTTTGATATTTTTAAATTATTGAAAAAATTCATAATAAACTCGCTGTTTCTTTTTTATTAATGACTTATTGTAAAAATGTTCATTAATTATTTTCATGAATCGTATTGAATGCTTATTAATTGGAATGTGAGGATAATGAACTTTAGGAATCACTTTTCAAATGAATATTAATTAAATGTTCGCTAAAGTATGCTTAACACTGAAGGCCTGCAATCAAGCGCATACTGAAAAAAACTAAGAAGAATTCTTAAGGAAAACTAGGTGTAATACTGAGGAAATAAAACTGAATTGAGGAAATGATCCATAAACTTTTGACTTTTCATCTTGTCATCCGCTTTCTCTATGCTCCTGCAATATTATGGCGTATAGCATACTTAACAAGTTCAACGGTGCTCTTTACACCCAGCTTTTGCATGATATGATTTTTATGCGATTCCACTGTACGAATGCTGATAAATAATTTGTCCGCTATCTGCTGGTTGCTCATCCCTTCAACATGAAGCTTTAGGATCTGCTTCTCCCTTGAGGAAAGGATTTCGGCATCGCTGTTGGTTTCAACTTCTTTTGTTTTTCTGACAGTGGAAATATAATTTTCAAGAATTATTTTCGACACTGCATCGTTGTAATATTCTTTGTCGTCGCAAACAGCTTTCACCGCATTGAGCAATTCCTGCTGCGTTGTATTTTTTGGAAGATACCCTTTGGCACCGGCAGCAATAGCATTTGTAATAAATTCTTCCTGCGTGTACATTGATAAAATTACGACTTTAATTTCAGGAAAATTTTGTGAAACATGCCTTGTGAGTTCAATACCTGAAACATCAGGTAGTGAAATATCCATAAGGATTACATCGGGCTTTGTCGTTTCTAATTTTTCCATGAGTTCCTTACCGTTCAGGGCTTCGCCTGCTATCGAGATTTCTGATGAATCAAGTAAAAGTGATTTAATCCCGTCCCTAACGATCTGGTGATCATCGACAAGAAAAATATTTATTTTCTTTTTGGTCATTGAATTGGAATTTTAATATTAATTATCGTCCCCTTTCCGGATCTGCTTTTTATTTCAATACTTCCGCCAATCACATTCACGCGTTCACGCATATTGTAAATGCCATTACCCGGGCTTTTAAAATGCTGGCCAAAATCGAAACCCTTGCCATTGTCTTCAATGATAAGCTGAATGTAATTTCCAAGTTCAAGAAGCTCTATGCTTGCCTCCGTTGCCTGCGCATGTTTCACCATATTGTTAAGCGCTTCCTGCGAAATTCGGTATAAATAGGTGCTTACACGCTCCTGCAGTTTCTTCTTCAACGGCAACGATTCAAATCTTATATTGATATTTGAGGCCTGTGCCATAAGTTTGCATAAATTGCGCAATCCTGTCTCCAGTCCGAATTCCTTGAGGATAGAGGGCATTAGGTTATCAGAAATTTTTCGCACTTCATCAATAGTTGTATTGAACATTTCCTGAACTTCAATCAGCGGTTCTGTGCAATTTTGTTGAGTGGTAATAATATTTTCGAGTTTTAATTTTATTGCAATCAGAAATTGTCCGAGTCCATCGTGCAACTCGCGCGACATACGCTGCCGCTCCATTTCCTGTCCATCGATAATTGCAGATAATCTTTTTTCACGTTCTTCTTTCAACGCTGCTTCAACTTCCTTGCGCTGTGAAATATCGCGTAGTACGGTGGCATGTATTTTTCGTCCCTTATATTCCACATTTCCATGCTGAACTTCCACCGGAAATGTTTTTCCGCTTTTTGAAATACATGAAGCTTCATAGGCATGAATATTCAGGTACTCTGTAACTTCTGTCTTTTCATTAACCGATGCAATAATTTCGTCAATTTGCTTTTCCATCAGTTCCTTTTCAGTAAAGCCTGTCAAAACTGATAATGCATTATTTACCAGCAATGGCTTTCCATCTTCAAACAAAATTATTCCGTCCACTGTAGCTTCATAAAAATGTCGCAGTCGTTCTTCGCGTTCATGCAATTCATCTGTTGTTGATTTTAGTTTTGCAGTCATGGAATTAAACGATTCTGCCAATGCACCTATTTCATTTTTTCCAGAGATATCAACTCTTGTATTGAAATCTCCTTCGCCCACTTTTACGGCAGCATTTTTCAGGCGGATAATAGGTTGCGATATTGTTCGTGCAATGATGTATGTAATACCCATTATAAATAATACAACCAGCAAGCTCAGAAATAAAATGTCGTTTCTTATTTTCTCCACAGGGATCATGGCTTCCTTTAAGTCAATTTCTGCAATGATGGCCCAGTTGATGCCTTGGATATTCAGTTTACTATACGAGCTAAGAACAGGTATATTCCTGTAATCATTGATGATTTCAATATTCTGTTTTCCCTGCAAAGCATTTATGGAAGCAGTGGTTTTTACAACCTGGGTCATAAGCGACTTTGGGATGAAACGCGAATCGCTCCGCATATAAAAATCCTGTCCCACCAGGTATGATTCCCCGGTTGTTCCAAGGCCGTTCTCGCTGCTGTTTTCAAGCATTATGTTATTGATAGCCTTGGTGGAAACAAGAAGAGAAATATAACCAGCAAGTTGTTTGTTATCATTGAAGATTGGCGTTGCAAGATAATATGATGCTTTGTTATGATTAAAAGGATCTTTTTTGAAATCAAGAAAAACTGCACTTCCTTTTTTAGAAGCGGAATCATTTATGTTTTTAATACAAGAATATTTCTCGGTATCTAATTTGTCAAAGTGTAATGAATCTTCAGCTGTGCCTGATGTATAGATAATATTGTCCAGCGTATCAGTAATGATAAACTTTTCATAATAACCATATGCTTTTACATAAAGGTTCAGAAATTGGTCGTATTCATGCGGCGAAATCAAGAGGCCTGTTGATGCCGGTTTCGTGATAACACGGTCAATAGAGGCTGCCATTTCTTTTACTTCATTTGTTTTTGAGAAAAGGTTGATATCCCTGAACCTGTCGGAAAAAAAGTCTTCAATCCTGTTTTTCTTTACAACCCGTATGGAAGTGAGTTGGTCAAAGGTGCGGTCAGTAAGAGAATTGCGTGCTGAGAAATACGAATATACTCCAACAATAATTGTGGTGCCTATTCCCATAAGGAGAAACAGGATAATGAGTTTAGTTGCTATTGAAAGGTTCCTGAAAAAGTTCAGTTTCATGATTTTCAGCTGGCTTTTGTCTACAAATATCTGTAAAGTAACAAAGTCTTTGACAAAAATTAGGTGATTTACTTAATTTTTTCTGTGAAATACTTAACAGATATATAAATAAATATATATTTGCCCTGAAAATTATTTGTTTCACTAAATCCCAACTCAATGAAATCCGGCAAAATTTTCAGGATCGCTGCAGCATCTTTGCTAATGGTCCTGTCGTCTACGTTTACGTTTGCGCAGGAAACAGTTTCCAATACTGCTTCGTCTGCAATGATTGATGATCAGCGGTACAACCGCGCTATCCACATTATGGCAATGCTACTTGTAGGTTTTGGCTTTTTAATGGTTTTTGTTAGAAAATATGGCCGATCAGCACTTACAGCTACTTTTTTACTTGTCAGTACGGCATTACCATTTTACATTTTTGCAAAAAGTGCAGGTCTTTTTGGTGAACTGAATGCTGAAGTTGAAAGGCTTATTCTTGCTGAATTTGGAGCCGCCAGTTTACTTATAGCTGCAGGAGCAGTTCTGGGCCGTTTAAAAATGCCACAATATATTTTACTAGCTTTACTCTTTATTCCTTTTTATATGTTCAATGAATGGATTGTGCTTGGAGGCGGCTGGGGCCTAATTCCTGCCGGAACAGTGGTTGATACCGGTGGTTCAATTGTAATTCATGCTTTTGGTGCTATATTCGGATTAGGTGTTGCACTTACTATGACCACCAAACAGGAATTTGAAAAAACAATTGAAACCGATGCTAATAGTGACCGTTATTCGATGCTGGGAAGTATGATGCTCTGGATATTTTGGCCTAGCTTCTGTGCTGCTCTTGTTACACCTGCCCAAATGCCACATACCGTTGTGAATGTTATTATAGCACTTTGCGGATCTACAATCGCAACATATTTATTTTCAGTTTCACTCAGAAAAAAAATCAGTATTGCCGATATAGCAAATGCAGCACTTGCAGGAGGCGTAGCAATTGGTTCAACCTGTGCTGATGCAAGTCATGGAATGGCTGCAGTTATTGGTATTATGGCCGGTGGCCTTTCAACATTCGGGTTTGCTGTAATTCAATCACGTCAGCAAAAATGGATGAAACTTATTGATACCTGTGGTGTTACCAATCTTCATGGATTACCAGGATTAATGGGAGGCCTTGCAGCTTTGCCAATTATTCATGGATTGAATATGCAGAGCCAGTTATCGGGAATTGGACTCACTATTGTGATTGCTTTTGTTGCTGGTCTTGTTACCGGGAAAATACTACCAATAATGGGAAGAAGAACTGAGGCATACGAGGATTCCGAAGAGTTTCTTGATGCTGAGTAATAATTGATCAAAAGAATATTAATTTCTGAAATCTCGTTTTTTTATTTTTTAAGAAACGAGATTTCTTATTTTTGCATAAAAGAGAAACGCTATGTATAAAAGATTAAGAGTAATATTTTCTGCAACTATAATAATTGCCCTGGCATCCTGCGCCACCATCAATGTTCGCCACCTGGAGACCAATGGTGACAAGCCAAAAAGTGGCGGCATATATTATGCTTTACCAAAAAAGGTCGTTACAGTTGAAGTAACGCTAAATAAAACGTATAAAGTAAAAGGCCCTTATTCTGCTTATGCGCAGAAGTATCTTGGCCTGTCAAATATTATTACTGAGAATTCCACAACCTACGATCTTGCCGGAATTGCAATGAATTCTTATTCAATCCCGGATCCTGATCAATATTATTTTGTTGAAGTTCCTAAAGGCTGTCATAAAAATAATTCTGTTTTCCTGCAATTGTCTGAATCGGGAATTGTTAGTAGTATCAATGATTACAGCGATCACAAGACTTATATAAAATCCGATTCTTCACTGCACCAGACGGCTGAAGAACTTGTGGAACCTAGCTCGCAGTCATTTATCAATTCCAATCTGGCGGAATCGTTTGATACTATTATTGAAAAAGTAAATCTTGACACCACTATCATTGAGAAAAAAGTACTAAAAAAAATCTTCGTTGAAAAAACTGTGGAACAGAAAGCCAAGGAAGCTGCCGATTTTATTATGCAGGTGAAAGAAGGTAAATTTAATATTCTTACCGGATTCAATGAAGTCAATTACAGCAAGGAAAGCATGGAATATATGAGCAGTCAGCTGGATAAAATGGAAAAGGAATACCTGAATCTTTTTACCGGCATTACAGTTACACATCAATTGAAATATTATTTCAATTATGATCCATCTGTTACCGCAGGCATTATCAATCTTCCATTATTCAGGTTCTCTCCGAAAGAAGGAATTGTGGATACCTCAAGTTTTTATGGCGATAATGTATATTTGAAAATTGAAAAATACAACAGTACTAAAGCGCTTGCAAACTTCAACGAATGGAAGACCAATCCAAAGCAGAAGAAACATGGTTATTATTATCGGATTCCCGAATATGCCAAGGTCTCTCTGATATATAATGATAAGGTAAAGGCTGAATCAAACCTGCTGATTGACCAGTTTGGCGCTGTTTGCGAACTCCCAGCAAATAAAAAACTGAAAGCTGCTTTTTATCCGAATTCAGGATCGCTAAAGTCGATAACGCTGAGAAAAAGTTTTCATCATTTTCATCACCATTAAATAATAAGAAGTCTGGAAGACTTTAATTTGAACTAACCGCTGGTGCAACCGGTGGTATAAGTGTAAAAGAGTTTAACAACCCCAACTGGGGTTGAATATATATAAATTCAACCCTTGCAGGGTTGAGTTGGTTCCTTGGGTTTTTAACCTGGTACTTTGTACCAAGTTAATTATATTCAATCCCTTCGGGATAAAGATAAATTATCAGAATTTTAGTAGTCTCAGGAGTTAGTGCTGATATCAAGAAATTGATTTTTTCATTACACCTTATCTAATTAATTCAAATTTGCATGGGCTTCAGCCCTGATTTTTTTTTAAGAAAGAAAATTCAACTCAATGCTCATCACTTCAGGCTGGTTGCCTATTCTTACAGGCGGGCCCCATGTACCGAAGCCGGAGGAAACGTAGAAATGCGAATTTCCTTTTTTTGAATATCCCCAGCTGATTTCAAATATTTTTTTTGTGATATAATGGAGAGGCCATATCTGCCCGTGATGTGTGTGCCCTGAGAGTTGCAGGTCAACACCACATTGCGCTGCAATTTCCAGATGAAAAGGCTGGTGGTCAAGCAGGATAATGGGTAGGGTGGTATCAATATTTTGTAGAAGTTCATCAACTGATTTGCGTTTCACTCCTGTAAAGCGCGGCATATCGTTATCATAGCGACCTGCAAGATAGAAGGAGTCGGCAACCTTAATAACTTCATCTTTTAAAACTTTTATTCCAAGCGATTCAATATATGCGACTGATTTTTTTGAGCCACCAATGAACTCATGATTTCCAGTAATTGCAAATATTCCTAGGGGTGCCTGAATAGTTTTGAAAGGTTCCCCCAGGTTGAATTTCATAACAGGAGCAACATCTTCGTCTACCATATCGCCAACAATCAAAACAATATCAGGATTCAGTTTCTTTATGATTCTTACAAGCCTGCCTACCATTCTGTGTTTGATAAGCATTCCCATATGTATGTCGGAAACTGCAGCAATTTTAAGACTTTTAAGATTATTTGCTTTTTTATTTACATCAAGTGAAAGCTTTTTGACTCTTGGATTCCGGGCATTGATAAAACCACCTGTAACTAATAGGAAAACTGCTCCTGTTGCATAATAGAACAGTAAAAGTTTAACCGCACCACATGAACAATAGAAGTATTCAGGAAGAAATGGGAAGAAGTAATCGAGCAGCCTGATAAAGTCTACAAGCAGTACAATCAGAAAAAAGTAAAACATGGCTGCGAGCCATAAGGAACCTATCCATGTGAATGGCTCTGATACCCTTACCAAAACTGTTCTCTCAAGAAATCGGCTTAAGATATATGAAATGAAAAGTACCGAAAAAGTTATGGTGTAAATGGTTCTTGAAGCGTCATGCTTTGGCAGCGCATTCCAACCATGAATAAAGATATAATAGTTTACAAGAGTATAAATTACAAAGACTACGCTAAAAAAAATCAGAAATATTTTTTTGTTCATGCTTTCGTTTTCCTATTTGTTAGGATTTTATTTTTTTCCCACACTCCATGATTTTGCAAGGTGTTCGCCCAATGTCCAGTATGATGCATCATGAAATGAAAACAACAGCGGATTGATTTTTTTCAGATCCACTTTTCCGTTTGTCATGTATTCTTCATCGCAGTATGTTTCATTGATTCTGCCTATAAATATTTCATGATCTTCAATAACAAATGTTTGTATAAGTTCACATTCCATATTTATGGAACATTCTTCAATCATAGGTGCTGTGCCGAGTTCGCCGTAGAAATTTTTAAAGACGCCTGATTTGTCTTGTAACTTTCCAGAATAAATTCCGCAGAAATCAGTTTCTTTAACAAGAGCCGCAGAGGGTATATTTATGCTGAATGTTTTATTTTCTTTTATTCCTGCATTCGAATAATGCGCAGCGTTTGAAGCAATGTAAATATGTTTCATTCCTAAAATACCGCCCCAGGCAATGGCTTCATAATTCGGCTTGCCGTTTACATTGGCTCCTGCAAGTATAGTTAATGTGGGATAATAAAAATTTTTAGATCCGACTTTCTTTTTCATAATTCATTATTTTAATCCGCATAATTTCTCACTCATCAGCCAAAGCTTTTGCTGTGCTTCGGTATTGTATGATTGTTTATTGGATTTAATTTCTTTCAAATCCTTAAAATATTTTCCTGAAACACCTTCGACTTCTTTTGATGATGCAAGCCAGATAATAGTTTCAGCGCCTTTTTCAGCTGTACGCATCAAACCACTCATCTTCTGAAAAATAAAACCAAAAAATCCTTTCAAATCCTGGCCGAAATTTGTCCTTACTCCACCGGGATGCAGGCAGTTAGCAGTCACATTAGTTCCTTCAAGTCTTTTTGCAAGCGAATAAGTGAACATGATATTTGCAAGTTTTGAATTTGCATATGCTTTCATTGAACTGAACTTTTTTTCAAGCTGCAGATCATTGAAATTTATTTTTCCTATCATAGCTGCCTGTGATGCAACACTTACTATTCTTGCATTTGGCGAGGCTTTCAGATTATCAAGCAACAGGTTTGTAAGTAAAAAATACGCAAGATGATTGGTTGCAAAAGTGGTTTCATATCCATCGACTGTAACAGTTCTTTCCTTATTGATAGCCCCGGCATTGTTAACTAGCACATCTATTCGTGGAAATATTTTGCTAATTTCTTCTGCAAGTTTAATAATTTCTTTTAGCGATGACAGATCTGCAATAAAGAGTGCGATATTATTGTTCCGGGTTTTTTCTTTAATGTATTTTACTACTTTCTCACCTTTCTCTTTGTTCCTGCAAATAAGCCCAAGAGTGGAACCCATACCGGCCAGTGATAATGCTGTTGCAAGGCCCATTCCTGAAGACGCTCCCGTGATGATGCAAATTTTGTTTTTCATGTTGAAAGATATTTATTACAAATTTATAAAATCAAAGGTCAGCTTATCGTTAAAACTTGTTAATTATAATATTGTGCAAAAAAAAACCCGGCAGACCGGGTTCTTAATTATTGATGTTGAGTTGTAGAAAATCCAAACTTTAAACGTTGAATTTTGAACTTTCAACTTTTTACTTTGAACTTTATACTACTTCACATTCTTCAACGCTTCATCTGTGGCATCAATTAGCGCCTGTCCGCTGATTTCTTTGCCAACAGCTGCTTTCATCCATAACTGCGGAACAATACTTCCTGATAAGAGTATGCGCTGTAATTCAGTTGCGAATGGTTTTCCATCAATGTATTTCTCAATCTGAAAATCGATAAGATGTCCGACCGGATATGCAGACAAATAAAGAGGATCCTCGATCATGTGAGAATATATTGCAAGTATTGGCTCGTCTTTCGATCCCATTACATCAGCATAATATTTATTCCATATATCTTTTGCAATAATTATAGTCTGCACTTTAAGTTCGTCAGCAGTAGCATTTGGATGTGCATACATCCATTTCCATACCTGCATGTCTACAAGTGAAACGCCCATGATCTCATAAGCCGACCAGAAATTGTCGAGTGCAAACAGATATTTTTTATTTGCATCATCGTTTTTATAACCAAGTAGTTCCAAGTCTTTCTGCTGAAATAAAAATGCGATGGCTTCTGTACATGAAGTATTCGGAACACTGCGCAGCATATAATAGTCAATATCATAAAGCGTAATTGTTTGTTCAACTGTATGTCCAAATTCATGAACAGCAATATTGTATCCTTTGTAATCCATTCCATCTTTTCCCACTCTTGTGCGCAGATGGGCCTTTTCGGTCTTCATATCCGACTGCCATGCATGACCAGCCCCTCTTGATGCATCCACCTGAATTTTTGAACATATATATTCAGCTTTTTCTTTTGTGAATCCAAGCTTTACTAGAATATTCGGCAGATCTTTTTCAAATGCATCTTTTGTAGGATATTTTGCTTTTACAGCTTTATCCAGTTCATCCTGCGAGATACTTCCGCGGCTTTTAAAACCATCGTACCATATATCGAAAGGTTGTAACTTCCTTTTCAGTCTCTTACTTATTAATGTCGCAACCTTTTTAACAGTAGGTGATGACATGAATTCAATAAATAATTTTTCAACTGATTCCTGTGTGAGCTGCATTTCACCGTCAAACTTCCGTTGTATAAAAGTAGGATAGGAGGGACTGTATTTGTCAATAGCTGCATTGGCCTTAAAATTATCAAGCAAGTATTGGTACCTTACATTTTTTTCCGGAGTTCCGGCAACTTCAGTTGTACATGTTGAATCTTTGTAAACCTTGTTGGTTGCCGGGTTCCACCAGTAATTATTTTTGTTGATCACTTCAAGAGGAATTTCCTGGGAGATAATTTTTTTCATCACTTCGTAAATCATTTTCTGCATTTCAAGACCATCCTTATCTGCATAATGTGATTTTAGTTCATCACGTAAACCCCAATGGGTAATGAGTTTTAAATCTTTATCAAATAGAGTTTTCTTTTTATCATTTACAAGTTTGCCCATGTAGATATTGTATTCGGAAATATACGTGTCGGATGATGACAAAGCTTCAGACAAAGCCAGGAGCAGTTTTGCAGGAACACGCGAAGTGAAAACATCTCCCATCTTTGCATAAGCCCATTCCAGCCTGGTCCATGAAGGCCCGAGTTGTTCTTTCTCAGTTAACGTATAGAATGGAAAATTAAGAATAACGGTAAATGCTATTTTATTTGAAAAGAAATCTTCGGTAAAATGTGCTGCAGGATCATAACCTCCGAAAATATCATCAACTGCCAGTAATTCCCCTTCATCAAGCTGCAGCGGCTTTTTCAGGTCAAGTCCTATTTTATTGAAATGGCCAAACAGGATTTCAAAATTTGTGGAAAGTCTGTCAAACAAGGCTTTCTGGTCATCACCGGGCTTTGTATAATTCTCTAAACAGAAAGCTTTCAGATCATCCATGGTTCCGTCAGTTTCATCCCACAATGCAGCGACCTGTCTTACACCTTTATCAATTTTTGTTTTGTAGGTGTCGCCGTATTTGTCGGTGAGCGCTTTGATAATCTCATCAACAGTAACAACCATGTTTAAACCGGGACGGCTGCAAAGTTTTGCTGCGGAGGCTTTTCCATTTATTTGCCCTGGAAAAGTAAATGCGAAAAATGCTGGGATTGCCAGTAAAATCAATAGTTTTTTCATTTGCTAATATGTTAAATAAATTTAAAAAAGTGATTCTGAAATAATTTTTGTAAATTTCGTTGCCATTTCAAAAATTGGCAGCACACAAAATTAAAAATATTTAATTCTGTTATTTAAAATGATGTATGTTTAATTTTGGAATAATAATTGATGGGTTTTATGGAATTTTTTAGTTCCAACATCACTATTTCACCAATAAAAAGTTTTAAAATGAAAAATCAAAACATTCTGCTTTTTTGCTTTTCAAAAATAAAAGCGATATTTTTTCTTGCTGTTTTCTTTCTATCTGTTATTCTGAAACCTGCGCAGGCTCAGACAAAACTATGGGAAGCCAGTTTTTATGGAGGAGTTACCACTGGTGGTTATTCCCCCGAATATCAGAGTGGGGGCGAAGGGACTTTCGAAGTGAAAATTGAAAAGGGAAGTACAATTAAAAAAGCATATTTAATGGCCGGACGCTTTGGCGTTGCACAGCCGCTTACAATTACCATGAATGGTAAGAGCTATTTGTTTGATAAAAATAATATGGCCACCAAGCAATACGAGTCACGCACATATGGAGGCCCTTCCTGTGTTCATGCGATTGATGTTACTGCCGATATCAAAGCAGATGTTTCCCAATACAAAATTAATGTTCCACAGCAAGCTGGCCCTACTAACCGTTTTAACGACTTTTATCTTTTTATTGCTTATGAGAATAAAAGCATGAAAAAGGTGAGTACAGCTATTTACCTGCGTAATTCAGATATAGCTGCAAAGGATAAATTTAAAATTGATCTTTCCACTGCCACAAGCAAAGCAAGTGATGTGGCAGTTTCACTATACTGTGGCTACATTTGCCATATGCATGGCGATGGTGAATTTGTTTCTCTGAACAATGAAAAACTTGGGCAGATTGGCGGACATGATGATAACTCAGGATATTGTGGCGGGCCTATAGGAAGTTTTTATTATAAAGATAATAAATTGTATGGCCTCGGCGATGATAAAGCAGATAAGGCAGTTGATGGCTCCGATGCACTCATAAATGCAAAATCAATTCTGAAAGACAAATGCAAGTCATTTAATCTTGACTTTGAAGTGGACAATTCGCAGTTTGGCGAACACGAAACAAATGCGATATGGGGAGTTATTGTAGCTTATGGAACCAGCGAATGTTCTATGGAAGATGCTAAAGCTTCGGATGATGTTGATATTTGTAAAGGTTCCACTGCAACAATTGCTGCTTCGGGAGGAACCAAATATCTATGGAGCACGGGCGAAGTAAGCGATACCATAAAGGTTAAACCTCTTACAACTACGAAATATTATGTCACCATTAGTGATGAAGGATGTTCTGCAAAAGATTCAGTTATTGTGAATGTGGTTTCAAACCTGGTTGCTGATGCAGGAAAGGACACTACGATATGTTCCGGAACCCCAGTTACTTTGAAGGCTACCGGTGGCGGCACTTACAAATGGTCGAATGGTGAAAAAACGCAGAGCATTATTGTTAAGCCTAAGAGTACGCTTACATATATTGTTACAGTAACTTCAGGAAGTTGTATGGCAACAGACAAGGTTACTGTTACAGTAAATCCTAATCCCACGATTGATGCGGGGAATGATTTTTCAGTTCCCATGGATTCATCGGCTGTAATCCATCTGAAAGGACCAGACGGGAAATATAGTTGGTCGCCGGAAAACGGACTGAGCTGCCTCGACTGTAAAACACCCACTGTAACACCCGATTCCACCATTACCTACATTGTTACTTATAAGGATGCTAACGGATGTTCTGCTCTTGATTCTGTAACCATACATACCAAAGAACGTCAGGCATATTATCTTACCAATCCCTTTACACCTAATGGCGACGGCAAGAACGACCTGTTTATGGTGAGCTTAAGACGTGGGAAAAATCTTAACTACAGCATTTATGACAAAGCCGGCAAGCTTGTTTTCAAATCCTCAGCCGATCAGTATGAATGGGATGGCAAGGTTAAAGGACAAATGGTGCCATCAGGAGTTTATGTGTACTATCTGAATTATATTGACGAAGATGGCAAGCCTGTAAAGAAAACTGGTATGCTTAACCTTATCAGGTGATAGAGGTTTGACGCAATCATATTAGTATATTTATAAAAGTAAATTGATTATAGCTTATTAAAGCTAACAGCTGATAGCATACTTTGAATTAAAGTGTGCATTACTTTTACCATATCGATTGCCGTATTTGCTAAATTTTTAATTTGCTTTTCCAAACAGTTTTGTTCTATTTCCGCAATTAATTTTTCTATATTTACATAATCGTAATGAGTGTACTTATATGAATATATTGTATTATATCGACATGGTCTTTATAGGTAAAAATAATTTTTCCATGACCGATAAGACTAAATATGCATGTTTAACAAGGTATTCACTTATTGAATACATGCATCGTTTAATATGAAAATAAAATATGTACTTGTGATTCAAAACAAGCAATTGTATTTCTGGCTTTTTACTATATCCATATTGCTTGCACTAACACTTCCAACATTAGTAAGAGACGGAATGTTTATGGATGGCTTACTATACGCTTCTATTGCAAAAAACTTATCAAATGGAATAGGTTCTTTTTGGTTTCCTCATTATAGTGCTACACTTCATCCGTTTTTCAATCAACAACCACCTTTAGGATTTGGAATTCAATCAGTATTTTTTACTGTTTTTGGCAACAGCATTTATGTTGAGCGTTTCTATTCTCTCCTCTGCTTATTTGTTACTGTTTACTTATTAATAATTTTATGGCAAATAATATTTAAAAATGATAGCACTTTAAAAAATATATCATGGTTTCCTATATTATTGTGGATAACAATTCCTGTATGTTATTGGTCTTATTCAAACAATATGCTTGAAAACACTATGGGGATTTTTGACTTGGCATCAATAATATTTGTTGCAAAATATTTGTATAAAAGTCAAAATTTGAAATATATTATTTTAGCAGGTATATTTATATTTTTAGCTTCACTTACCAAAGGAATTCAAGGATTATTTCCTTTGGCTGCATTATTTTTTGCGTGGCTTGTTTACCGCAATTTTTCATTTTTAAAAATTTTATATGCTTCATTCATATTATTATCTATCCCTACAATTATCTATGTTTTATTGTTGTTAAATCCATCAGTATTCGATAGTTTAAGCTCTTATTTAAACCATCGAGTTTTGAATAGTATAAAGAATGTGGTAGAAGTAAATAATAGATTTTATTTAGCAAGGCGCCTGTTTTTCGAATTATTACCAGCAATGATTTTAACTGCAATTCTAATAATTGCCTCACAACACAAAATGAAAAAAGATGGAGTTGCTTTTCAAATGCCTTATTTTAAACATATCCTTTTCTTCTTATTGATTGGCATTTCCGCATCATTTCCGCTTATGATAACTTTGGAACAACGTGGGTTTTACCTAACGACTTCCTTACCATATTTTGCTGTATCATTTGCTTTAATTTCGGTCAAAGGATTGAGTTATTTAATAAGTACAATAAAATTGGACTCAATAATTTTTAAGATATTCAAAGGTTTTACAATAGTTTTATTTGTCGTAGTTTTAACAATTTCATTTTCGCAAATTGGTAAAAACAACAGAGACGATGAAATGTTAAACGATATTTATTTAATTGGAAATATTGTTCCTCATGGAACTATGGTTGGTTCAACCAAAAAATTATGGCACGATTGGTCGATACAAGAATACCTTGTTCGCCATTATTATATATGCATGTCTGATACAATTTCAAAAACTGATAATTATATGATTATCGAATCACCTGAGGAAATCCCAATTAATTTGAAAGCAGAAAGAATAGATATTCCTACACTAAAGTACCATTTGTATAAAGTCATAAAGTAAGGTTTCCTGAGAAATGTTCAATTACTGTATGGAAGCAACATTCAATTGTCAATACCCATACTTCTTCTGCCACAATGATTGCAGCCTTTGCCTGATTTCCTCTTCACGTTTGTTATTTCCGGGATCATAGAATTTTCTGCCTTTCAGTTTATCAGGCATGAATTCCATGTCCACAAAATTATTCTCGTAGCTGTGAGCATATTTATAATCTTTTCCGTACCCAATATCTTTCATTAGTCGAGTAGGAGCATTTCGTATATGTAATGGCACTGAGAGAGCGCCGGAGCGTTCTGTTTCGGCTACTGCATCTTCAATAGCCATATACGAAGCATTGCTTTTTACGGAAGTCGCAAGATAGATCGCCGTCTGACTCAGGATAATTCTGCATTCGGGATAGCCAATCACATCTATGGCCTGAAAGCATGAATTTGCAAGCAATAGCGCATTCGGGTTCGCATTGCCAATATCTTCCGATGCAAGTATCAGCATCCTTCGTGCAATAAATTTCGGATCTTCTCCGCCAGCAATCATGCGGGCAAGATAATATACTGCAGCATTAGGATCACTTCCTCTTAACGATTTTATAAATGCTGAAATAATATCGTAATGCTGTTCGCCGCTTTTATCATACAGTGCAATATTTTTCTGAATTACTTTCAAAACCATTTCATCGGTGATGATTATGGAATCGGATTTCTCAGAATTTATAACAAGTTCAAAAGCGTTCAATAATTTTCGAGCATCGCCACCCGATATACGCAGCAAGGCTTCCACATCTTTTATCTCAATTTTTTTATTGAGTTCTTCCTGCGAAAAGATTCTTGCTTTTTCAAGAAGTTCAAGAAGTTCATCTTGTCCAAGATCTTTCAGAATGTAAACCTGGCAACGTGAAAGGAGAGGGGAGATCACTTCAAACGAAGGATTTTCTGTTGTTGCACCAATCAATGTTACGATTCCTTTTTCAACAGCGCCAAGCAGTGAATCCTGCTGCGACTTGCTGAAACGATGGATTTCATCAATAAATAAAATAGAATGTTCATCCTGCTCTTTGGCTTTTTCAAAAACATTGCGCACATCCTTTACTCCCGAGTTCACTGCACTAAGGGTGAAAAAAGGTTTCTTTAACTGCTTTGAAATTATATAAGCAAGCGTAGTTTTTCCAACTCCTGGCGGTCCCCAGAAAATCATGGAAGGAATGTTTCCTGTTTCAATTGCTTTTTTAAGAATTGCGTTATCGCCTACAAGGTGCTTCTGTCCTATGTAATCATCCAATGATGTCGGCCTGAGTTTTTCGGCAAGTGGAATTATATTCATGATGCAAAATTTAGTACTGCTAAGTTAAAAATAAAAAGCCCGCTTTTCATGCGGGCTTTTTATTTTATCTAAGATTCAAATTTTATTTTTTAATTAATTTCTTATTTTCTGAGGCATTTTGCTCAGGTGAATATTTCTTATCAAATTCTGCGCCTTTTGTCTCAAAGATAAGGTAGCTCTTTTCAAAGCCGAACATCCATCCGAAGAAGTTTCCTGGGAATTTATTGCGGTACTTATTATATTCTTCGCAGGCATCATTAAATTCAGTTTTTGCTGTGGCGACCTTTGTTTCAATTTCAAGAACATCATTTTTTAAGCTTGTGTATTGATCCGGAAATTTTAAATCAGGGTAAGCTTCTCTCACAGCAAGAAGTTTTGAAAAGGCAGATTGTGACCCGCTAAGCTGTTCTTGTATATTTTGAATATTTGCATTTGTTAAGGATGTATCTCCTTTAATATTTATGTTCGACACCTTCGAACGCGCTTCTGTAACTTCAACAAGCGTCAAGTTTTCAAGTTTCGCGCTGGATTCAACAATGTCAGCAATATTATTATACTTCGCAGCTCTTTCCTGAAAGTATGTTTCAACGTTTGACCATTTTGCTTTTAATGTCATTTCTTTGTCTACAAGTCCGTTATATTTTACACATCCGGGTATGAAAATGATAAGAAGCAAAATAAATACCAGGGACAATATCATCGTTGTTCCAAGGCATCCGGTTTTTGGTTTTATAGGTGCCTTTGGCGCTACCGGAGGAGTGCTGGTATAATTTGGTGTAGTGTTAGAAGCAGTTGGTTCCATAGTATAAATTTTAATGTTTAGCAATGCGAAGATAATAAAAGAAAATCAAATATCTGAATGATACTTAAGTAAAAAAAAGACAGAAACTGAACTTAATTTTTCAGAAAGTATTCTTTAATGCGGGCAGTATCTCTTGCAAGATGCTGGCGTGTTTCTATAGCAAAAGTTTTAAAAGCAATTTTATCGGAATCGTTCATTTTGAAAGTTGTGCTGTCGTGTTCAAAGAGCGAAACAGGAAGTGCAAAAAATTTTGCAGGAACTGCTTGTTTGTAAACCCACACAGGTATGTAATACACATTGTCTATTTTTATTTTCCCTGTATAAATATTCCGTGCAATATCAAAGCGTACAAATATTCCTCCATTTGTATAATGCCGTCTCTGGTTGGCCACAAAATTCCCGAGTGACCATATCACAAGTCCGGTCTTTGGTTTGCCATTGTAAGTGAAATTGCAATATTCAATAGGTTGAACCACATGCGGGTGCGAGCCTATAATAACATCAGCTCCGTTGCGGAAAAGAAAATCTGCATATGGCTTCTGATCAGGACCCGGCTCACGTTTATATTCCGTTCCCCAGTGCATCAGCACAATGATTGCATCAGGCATGGAATCTTTTGCGGCCTGCATGTCAGCTCTCATACGGATAGTGTCTATTGTATTTACAATGGTTGGCTTGATTGTAGGCATTTCATTGGTGCCATATGTATAATTCAAAATTGCAAACTTGAAACCTTTTTCACGAAGGATATACGGATAATTTTTTTTCCTTTCAGCTGAGTCGCTGAAAACGCCAGTGTGTCTGATATTATATCGGTCGAAAACATTCAATGTTCCCAATACACCTTTTATTCCCCTGTCATTTACATGATTATTTGCATTCACAAAAAAATTAAAACCAGCATTCTTAAGAAACCAGGCAACAGTGTCGGGAGCTGAGAACTTCGGATATCCCTGATATGGAAGTCCCGCATTGGTTGTTTCATAATTTATAAAAGCAAGATCGGAGTTCTTGAAAATAGGCCTGATATATTGAAATGTAGTTGTGTAATCATAACATTTACAGTCCGGATTGTAGGCGCTGGTAACCTGCGACATGTGCGACATGGCATCGCCGGCTGCAACAACAGTAAATCTTTCAAACGAATCGCTTACCACAAAAGGGGAGTTGTCATAAACTGAATGTTCAGGTTTTGCAGTACCTGAAAACATTATCAATAAAAAAAAAGTAATGACGGAAACAGCGCCCAGCATCATTCCTATAAAATGGAAGTTGTGAAAATTGTTTTTTAATTTTTTTATGTGGTTAATGATATTCATAAAACGAAAGAAATAATATTTGATTTTGCCTTATTTACTTGCTGCAAATATAAGTAATAATTGAGGAATGAAGGCTATTGCAAAATGTTAATAATCTCATTGTTTTCTTATTTTAAAAAATATTTCATAATCTGGTATAATCTTGTTTCTTTCTCTCCATAATTTGAATTTTGGTTAATATTTCAGCAACTTCATAATAATGCATATGATTAAAAACTTAATTTTACAGAAAAATTTGTTAGTTGATGTTATTGCTAAAAGGCAATAAATATTCAATAAATTATTGCAGAAAAAAATAAATTACTAGCACTTTCGTTATATTGTCTTTAGTGCAAAATTATAATGAATCATTTACAGATAAAATACGGCATTAAAGTAAGAAGTTCAGATGTATATTTCTTTGGACTTTGTTTGCTTGCTGCTAGTATTCCACTTTCCAAAGTAGGAATGAGTATAGCGCAGATCTTGCTAGTAGGAAACTGGTTGATAGAATGGCATATTCCGGCGAAGTTTAAAAACTTTTTCCGAAATCGTACAGCACTTATTTTATGCTCACTTTATATTTTACATGTCATTGGTCTTTTATATACTGTCGATTTCGATTATGCGCTGAAGGATCTGAAAGTAAAGCTTCCAATGTTGATTCTGCCACTAATCATTGCAACATCTGAATTGCTCAGTTATAAGAAATTCAGAACGCTGATTATTGTATTTTCATTAGGTCTCTTCGCATCCACACTTCATGCGTTTTACCACTATATAACCCATAATTACCAGGATATTCGCGATATATGTGTATTCATATCGCATCTGCGCATAAGCCTGCTGATATGCATATCAATTTTCTTTTTACTGAAATTTATACTTTCTGATAAAGAACTTAGAAGGAAATGGAAATATGCATTTGCACTTCTGATTTTATGGTTCGTTTATTTTTTATTTATTCTTAAATCGTTTACCGGCCCGCTATTGATTATTGTTTGTTTCTCTGCACTAAGCATCATTAATTTATCACGCATAAAGAAAATTTTAGTTAAAGTGGCATTAGTCTCAGCTATTGTATTAGTACCGGTTATTATTTTTGTATACGTACTTCATACCTATAATAAATATTTTTCGCATACCAGAAAGGAAAACCCCATACAGGATATTGCTGGAATGCAAAAAGTATGGGACAATCGGAGCAAAATTAGTTTTGATGGAACTGATCTGGATGGAGATAGTATTAAATATACAATCATTAGTTTTCTTAATTCAAAGGAACAGAGTAAAGATTCAGCCAGCATTGCAGTTCTTAGCACTGAAGAAATAAAAGCTATTGAGGACGGCATTAACGATGTGTACTTAGTGCATATGCATTCGCTGCAGGCCCGTATTTACGAAACATTGTGGGAATATAAATATTATACGATTACAGGCAATCCCACCGGTTATTCACTTATGATGAGGTTGGAATACTGGAAAGCCTCACTTGGTATTATAAAAGACAACCTGCTCTTTGGAGTAGGTACAGGTGATGTAAACAATGCTTTCGTTGAACAGTACAATAAAATGAACTCGCCATTAAGCATGCGCTGGCGGCTTAAAGCGCATAATCAATTTCTTACTTTCGGTGTTGCTTTCGGAATTATTGGTATACTGTGGTTTATAATAGTTTTATTTTACCCGCTGTTTATACGAAAATTCCGAACAGATTTTTATTACCAGATTTTCTTTATCATCCTTTTCTGTTCAATGCTTACGGAAGATACTATTGAATCGCAGGCAGGACTTACTATTTATGTATTCTTTAATACGTTGCTTCTTCTGGGAAGAAAGGATATTACTGAATAGTCGGAATAATTATGGTAGGTGTTCCACTCATTGTTTTGTTGGCCCATAAATTTCTGTCCATGAAAATTTTGATTCAAAGCGCTTCAATAATCGATTTGTTTTAGATGATCTGATAGTATTATAGGCCTCTGTTTGTTCCTTATTTTCCTTTATTAACTCCATACTTGAAAAAATATACAATTCTGTATTATTATCAATTTTAGAACTTGTGTTTGGAAATCTATGTTGCTCTGTAATATATCCGCTGTATGGATTTGAAAGATTTACAGTCATCAAAAAGTTAGCAAATATAGACTTGTTTTGAAAATTATTATCCACGCAATATTCAACCATTTGTTTGCTGGTTTTAATGTCTTGAGTATATCCTAAGCTACAGTCGCTGCTTTTTTCCTTGGGAATGAAAACGAATAATTGCAGACATAAAATACCAAGAATAAACAAAAACAGGTATGTTTTTTTTGTAAAAAAATTAATAATAAAAAAGGATGCCATTATAATAAATGGAATTATGATGCTTATTGAATAACGGTTTGAGTAAAAATTTACGGCACAAATAAATAAATAAAATGCAGAAAAAATTACAAGAAATATTAGCGTAATGTTTGCAGGATTTTTACGATATGTTTTTTTTGAGAAGAAAAAATAGATTGAAATAAGCATTGCGAGAAAAAGCATTATTCTTCCGTCATCAGTCAATAGATAAATTGTCCGCTTTATTAAATTTTTAATTATTATGAATAGATCTGTGCTTATTGATTGCAGATGATCAGGGAAAAAATACCAACCGTTTATTCTTTTTTGCAGGATAAGAAAAAAGCAGAAAAAGATTATAGGAATAACTAAAATTACTGATTTTGAAATAAAGTTAATCGCTTTTATTTTTTCTTTTTTAATGAAAAATGAATTTAATAAGAACCAAAATAAAGCAGATATGACAATTACAATTGCAGTTTCTTTTGTCAATAATGCACATGTTCCGGCCAGAATGTAACCAATCCATTTTTCTTTTAAGAAAAAGAAAATCGTCATCAGTAAAAATAGGGAAAGCATAATTTCAGGTAGCACAAGTACCGACTGTGCTTGAAATACAGGCTGAACCAGAATTATAAAACATGCAAGTAATCCGACTTTTTGTGAAAAGAAATTTCCGCAAAAATAATATACCATTGACAATAATGATAACGAAACAAAAAGTGCGAATAAATGACTTGATAATAAAGATACGCCGAAAATCCTCAGCCATAATGCACCCAGGAAATGGAAAAGGAGCGGATGTCCGCGTGAATAACTTACCGGTAAAGCGTCTGGCATTAGGCTCAACTGATGGGCTTCCATAAAGCGCAGTGCCGGGCCGTATACCCATGCTTCATCCCAATAGTATGGTAACCCCAAATAAGGAATCTTTAGGATAATAAATAAAATAAGTAATAAAATAAGGGCTAGAAAAAATAAATTCTTTTTAATCGCATTTATCATATTATTTAAGTATGAAATTATTTCAACCTGTTATTTGAAAGATTGTTTAATTATTTTTACACAGGAGGAAAATTTATCATCTGAGATTTGAATAAAATAAACACCATCAGGAAAACCAGAAATGTCAATAACCTTATTGCTAAAGACAGTTGTTGTATTAAAATTTTCTGAAATTAACTCAATACCTAAAATGTTGATTACTTTCAAACGTGTGTTTTTATTAATATTATTATTTATATTTATTGTAATTGGACCATTAGTTGGGTTCGGAAATATATTAAATGAAAAATTTTGCCCCTGGTCAATTTCGACAACCCCGGTTTCATGAGTTGAAGTTGAGGGAGCATATAGGAATTTGTCAGTTTTAATAACATAAATATTTGTAATCCCCAACCCAAAGCTTTTTGAAGTTCCTGTACATATATAACCACTGTCTTTTGTAAGATTAATTGAATATACTAAATCATTTTTTTCACCGCCATAATTTCTCCCTTCACTGAACCATCCATCAGTTGAGAATATTGTTGCAGATGCATCTTCGCCACCGGCCCCAAATGAAGCAGTATATCCAGCAGTTGCTAGTCCATGGTCCCAACTTTGTTTGATATCAAAAAGTTCTTCGTCCCCTTCAGGATGGATAAATACGCGCATCCACCTCTGGTTGCCTAGAGTATCCAATTTTAAAATCCATTGATCATAATTTTGAGCACCAAAATTTTTAGTCGTTCCGCATACTATATAACTTGTATCATCAATCTGTCTTGCACAATAAAATTTATCATCATATAAGCCACCGTATTTTTTTGTTAAGAGCGTATCACCATTGTTGCTGATTTTTAAAAGGTAAGCATCATAAGTTGTATCGGTAATTTTTTTTGTAACTCCGCAAATCAGGTAATCTGAAAAATGAGTTGTATCAATTGAATACGCAATATCTGATCCGGTGCCTCCGTAATGCCTTGTCCATATCGTATCTCCGAGTGAATCTGTTTTAATCAGGTAAACATCGGCATCACCATAACTGTTGCTGTATGTTGTCCCTGCAATTAAAAAGTCTTGATTTTTATCTTCAATCACTGAATAGCCCATATCCCAATCCGTTCCGCCAAAAGTCTTCTGCCATTTTACATTTCCCAGCGAATCGGTTTTAATTAACAAAACATCATAACCATTTCCGGAAACTACATTTGTGTACCCTGCAATGATATATCCTTTGTCGTGGGTTATTTTAAAATCATTTGCCCATTCAATTTCTGTTCCACCAATTGCTTTGTCCCATTGAATTACGCCCATGGTATCTGTCTTCACCAGGTATATATCAGTATTGCCGACAAATCCGCTCTTATTTCCAAGTATAATATATCCGCCATCACCAGTTTGAAAAGCTGTTCTGCCATAATTATAACCGGTCATACCATAGGTCTTCTGAAATGAAATAACCGACTGGCCAAACAGTGTAGATTGGAAGCAAATAGTAACAGTGGTCAGTATTGCAATTAAAATATATTTCATCACAGGAAATATTTCTTTAAAGTGATAAAAGCGCCCTGCCCGGTTGTAGAGTAGGGATAAATAAATCCGTTCAGATAATTTGTACCGGCAAGCAGCACCATACCCTTACCAAAATTATGTGCGTATTCAATGCCAAAATTCCCGCTATGATTGATTCTTGGGTCTGCACTGCTGTATCCTCCGTATGAAACATTGAATGAAATAATATTATTCTTATTGGGAAGGAATTCAGTCTTCACCATAAATAATGGATCATAATGGGAGAAGAATTTTTTCTTAAAACAAAATTCCATTCTGAATTTATCTGAAACATTCTTAAGGTAAGATACTTTAAGGCAGGCGGGAGTCATCATGGTGTAGCGCATAGTCGTATCAGCGTAAGTGTATGAATTTAAAACGCTGTCGGGATTTGCATTGTCGAAAATATTTCCATTAATATTCAGGATATCATCAACATTAATTCCTTCGAAGTGAAAAGCTGTATCTTTCGAAAACTGCTGTGAGTGCCGGTTCCACTCAATAAATCCAAAGTCGGTTAGTTCAAAATCAAAAATGTTTTTCTGTTCAGTGATAAATGAATAATAAATATTTGCCGATGTTCCGAATCCCTTGAATGCATTGCTTCTTCCGCTTGAGGTGTCGCTTCGGTAAATGTCGTAGTTCGCTGAAAAATCAAGATATTCAGCATTGTTGTCAGTGTAAAGTTTTCCGTCTTTTATATCAATACGGGTATTTTGATAACCATTGTTAATGCTTACTCCGATACCGAACGTATGCTTTATTTGCGAGTTTCCGAATTTGGTAAGTATGCCGAACTGAAACTGTTCGTAATTGATTACGTTAAGAGACGAGTTGCTGAGATCGGCTTCCTGCCCTGCAAAGTGCTTATTACCGTCAAAAAATAATTCGAAGAGGTCGCGTGAAAAAGTAAGATCCGCATGGTAATATTTATTGTACTTCACGAACAATCCCATATTGGCACTGCCTGCCAATGTATCGGGAAAAGTCACAAACGATATTCCACCTTCCACATCAGCCCCGAATGTATTGTCGGGCTTGAGATTTGCAAACATCCACTGTTTGTCCTGTGTGGTGATATGGTTACCAAAAATAAAATTGTCAAAAAATTTATTTGAAATACTTGTTGAATTAAAATCATAACTGGCATCAATTCCTGCCGAAGCTTTGTAATCGTTGTACTGAAAGTAATGATCACAGATCTGTGCCATGCTTTGCAGGACAGGGAAGGAGAGCAACAGTATGAAAATTATTTTTCTCAAATCAGTTTTTGTTCACAGTCATATTAAAGTCGCCTGTAAGTTTCAGGTCAAGCAGGTAATCCGCATATATCTTAATATAATCAGGCTGATTGACTGTATTGAAACGTGCGATGATGATCATTTTTTTTGCTTTATATAAATTGTCCAGTTTCGTCCCTGTCACAGTGACTGGTATTGTTGATCTTTTCTTTGCGATAACTTTTCCCAGCGCATCAATTGGTGCCGAAACAATAGTATTACCTGAATTCATCAGTGAATCAGTGATGGAATTATTTTCATCCAGAAGGTACATTTGTGCAGATGCAGAAAAAGGAAAACCGTTGTCAGCAAGCAACGTCAGTGTTCCGTAATTGATATCATAACCACTGGGCCTGGATAAACTGAAATCTATAGTGTCCGTCAGTGTAAGGTTATGTGCCATGAACGATAGTGGAATTTCCAGGTCGAGATCAGCCCTGAAGCCGTGTCCGTTGTAAATAAAATCATTTCCTGATGAAACATTTCCTAAAGGATCTGTTGATATATCAAGCGAATAGCCAAGCTTGTCAGGAAGATTTTCAATTAGCTGCTTAAAGTTGGTGTTGTCAAGGTTAAATGAAGTTACTGACGGGATTACCGGATTTGCCGGGTTGAAGGTCTCCTGCGCCCTGTTCACATGAATGGTGTTTTCAATAATTGAACTTATAAGCGATATCGTTGAATTTGAATTTGTATTGAGTGATTTTATGTTATGAATTAATAAACCCGCATCCACGCCAAACCCGTTTATGATTGTCAGGACAAGATGAAGGTCTTGCAGGTTAAGTGTGCCGCTTGTAATTTTTTTGAAGAGATCAAAGTTTGTAAATTTTTCTCCCGACTGAAAATTCTGTGTCCCGAAATATCCTTTGGCATAGTCTATCACAAGTCCTTCAAAATTTACCAGTACCTCAAGACTGTCGTTGAATGTGATCTGGACTGTATCGCCGGCAGGATTTACCCATCCTTTCAGAATAGAAGTCAGAATGTTAAAACTATTGCCATTTGAACCTGTCAGGTTAAGTGTATATCCGGAAATATCAACTTTCCTCGTGAATACAGATGATTGAGTTGCTGTGCCGGCAGGAAGAATGTCAGTAACTTCAAGAGGTGTTCCGCCTATTGTGGCACTTGGAATCTGGTAAGTACAAAGAATTTTTTCCTTGATTGAATTCTTTGTTGAAATATTTATAAAGCCCGATTTTAAAACAATTTTTGTTACCTGTGCGCTGCCGAGATCAAGGTTTTTATTATCAGTTGAATTCAATATCTGAAAACCGGGAGGGGCATTAAACATAATCTGGCTTTTATATATTTTATGCACGATTGTATCCGGTATATCAACCAGCGAATCGACAGAAAAATCGTAGAGTGTTGTATTATAAACAATCTTCAGCGAAGTGTCGGGGTTTTGCTGAATAAGTGAATCGGCCAGCAGGTTGTTAATACCAAGGGAAGTCTTGATAATAGGTGTCATCACCGAAATATCCCAGTCGGCGTTGCCAAGGTTTCTTTTGCAGGAATGAATACTTCCTACAATTAATAGTAAGAAAATTATTTTTAAAAGTAATTTCATATGCATCCCGGTAAGGATGCCGTAAATGTACAAAAATATTGAGGATTAATAAAAAAATAGAAATGGACTCATTAGGTTTAAAAAATAGTAAATTGCAGTACTATTTTATAAAAGTAAAGTGAGGGAAATAAATACATTTTGATTTTTAATAACAGAAATTAAATACTGAAACTATGTGGGCAATTGTCATGATGAGTATTTGTGCGCTCTGGTTTATATCAGAGCTGTTAATAGCAATATTGACCAGGTCCAAAAAATCGGAATCGAAATCATTCGATAAAAATTCACTTGGATTGCTGTGGCTTGTGATAATCCCTTCAATTTTTGCCGGAATTTATATTGCTGTTTCTTATCCGATGTATAATGTTACTGAGTATTTTCTTGGGTTATTCCTGATCATTGCAGGAATGACGCTTCGTTTAACAGCGATATTTTCGCTGAAAACATACTTCAATGCGAATGTTTCCATACATCATGATCATAAATTAAAAACAGATGGAATGTATTCTATAGTAAGACATCCCTCTTATACTGGAGCTTTACTGTCGTTCCTGGGGCTGGGCTTAGCACAGGGGAATTGGATAAGCTTACTGATTATTTTTATTCCTGTGACAATGGCGTTTATTTACAGGATAAATATTGAGGAAAAAGTATTGACCGAAAATTTCAAAGAAGTATATCTTATTTATAAGAAGAAAACCAAAAAGCTGATTCCTTATATCTATTAATTAAGCAATTTATGCCTAAGCCCTGAATTATAGTCCTATTGCGGAATAGCGAATCAATGTTGCCAATTTAAGCATTACCTTTTTACAATGGATTTCATAAGATGAACAGCTGAAAGATATGGATATCGCAATGGCATTTTCCTTCCTGAATATCTCATTACTTCTTTTATTTTTTCGCGTTTCTCTTTGGCATAGCAATGTATAGTGCAATCTTTACATGCGGGTTTATCAGCACCATATGTACAATGATCAATACGCTTATATGCATAATCAAGCAATGCGCTGCATTCACTGCAAAGAAAATCAGTACCATGATGATCATTACAGTAAATGTTCATCATGGCACTGATTGTCCTTTTTTCAGCACTCAAACTCATACAGCTTCTTTAATCATGATAAGCAACATCTTAAATTTTGAAACTGCATTCACTGCATGCGGATTATTTGCTGGCATGATGATGCTTTTTCCGGCATCAAGTAAAAATGATTTTCCGTTAATTATTATTTCTCCCTGTCCTTCTATTACCTGCACAATCGCATCAAAGGGCGCTGTGTGCTCACTTAGTTTCTGTCCTTCATCAAATGCAAAGAGCGTAATATTTCCTGTTTTTTTCTCAAGTACTCTTTTGCTTACAATACCATTTGCTGAATAATCAACCAATGCCGGAAAGTCAAGTATGGTAGCTGTTTCGAAAATATTTGTTTCCATTATCTTTTTATTAAATCTTTATAAATATACTGCTTTTAATTCTTTTAGTGTTCTGCGATATTCCTCCAGTTTATTTACACCTACAACTTCTTTTTCATATTTTTCAAATGCTTTCATCATTTCTTCCTGGTCATTTTCGTTCAGCACTTCATCGGCTACCCAGAAAAGAATATTGTTTTCTTTTTCAATATGGCTGCGCAGCAGATTGCTGTAGTTCAGCAAGCCGGCAAAAATTCCAAGGGCTCCTTTGCTTGCATCTGTTTTGTAATCTTCGAATGACTTGCTTAATGACTGTATAAACACGCGGCCCATCTCATGTTCTTTCAGTTCAAGACCAATTGAGCCTTCACTTCGTGTAACACCTTTTGCTTCCATAGCCGGGAAAAGTATAAGCTCTTCTTTCCCATGATGGAGTAAGTCAAAAAAGCCTTTTTCGAAATCAATTATTTTTGCAAAATGTTCGCTATTCAAATTCTTACCGCTACCAACTTCTCTTGAAATTTTTTGCATGATTGAAAGCATTAGTTTTATTTCCTCATGCTCATCTTTTAAGTGTTGTGTTGCTTTCATATGGTTATAATTTAAATTAAAGTTACTTTTTTTATAAATAGGTTAATCTCATCTCATTCACTAAATTAATAAATTCTGTTTGCTTTGCTAAACCAATTCGTTCTTCTTCAATTTTTTTAAAAGCTTCAGATAGTTTCTCCTGTTCCAGCTCACTGATTGCTTTGTCGGCCATCGTAAACAGGATATTGTTTTCTTTATCAATATGATGTTTCAAAAGATTTATATAATCACCCGAATGCGAAATAATAGTTTCAATGGCTTTTTTGTTTCCGCTTTTATATTCTGACAATGCTTCGCTTAAAGCCTTGATATGACTCCTTCCAATCTGATGTTCATTAAGCATAACTCCAATCGGGCCGTTGTCATGAGCAAATCCTTTCTTTTCCATCGCCGGGAAAAGAAGATCTTCTTCTTTCCCGTGATGGCCTTTATCTGCAAACACTTTTATGAATTCAATTAACTTCTCATAATGCATAATATCCAGTTCCTTGCCATTCCTGGTGTTCAGGTTAATTTTTTCCATGGCAGAAAGTATTGTCAAAATACTTTCATGGTCATCCTTCAATTGCTGTGTTGCTTTCATTTTATATTTCTCTAGCTGTTATTCTACTTCTTCTTTATGCGATTTGTCAATTGACCACCCGGTTTTTAAACCAAGAACAAATAATGCAAGCGCCACTGCACCAACACTGAATATAGTGTCACCTACAATCCTAAGCCAGCGAAGTGTTTGCATGGTGGAACCCTGCATGAATTCTGCTGATCTGGCATACCACATACCATGCTTTATACTGGCAATTGTTTGAAGAACGCCCACTGGTAATAAACTCATTAGAATCATTAGCATTAAACCTATATTCATTGACCAGAAGGCAATGCTGATCGTTTTATTCTTCCATTCATATTTACTCGTTAGTCCTTTCAGAACAAATAGCATCAGGCCAATTCCAAGCATTCCATAAACACCAAATAAAGCTGCATGTCCGTGCAAAGGAGTTGTGTTGAGCCCCTGCATGTAGTATAAAGCAATTGGTGGATTGATAAGGAATCCGAATAAACCGGCGCCAACAAGATTCCAGAAGCTTACAGATATTAAGAAATAAATAGGCCATTTGTATCTTTTCACCCAGGTGGTAGCACGGCTTAGTGTAAGGTTATGCCAGGCTTCGTAACCCATCAAAACGAGTGGCACAACTTCGAGTGCGCTAAATGTTGATCCTAATGCAAGCACTCCTGTTGGCGTTCCCGTAAAATAAAGATGATGGAATGTTCCAAGAATACCGCCAGTTAAATATACGATGGTGGCAAACAGTACACCTGTTGTTGCATATTTTATGTTCAGTAAACCCATTCTTACAAACAGGAAGGCTGCTATTACTGTAGCAAATACTTCAAAGAAACCTTCTACCCATAGGTGAACAACCCACCAGCGCCAGTATTCTATTACAGATAAATGTGTTTGTTGTCCCCACATCAAGCCTGCACCATAAAATGCTGCAATGGCTATTGCTGAAATAAGAAACATAATTAACAATTGCCTGCTGTCTGATTTTATTTTTAGTGCAGGAAGCAATGCCCTGAACATAAGTACAAGCCATAGCACAAGACCAACAAATAAAAATATCTGCCAGAATCTGCCCAGATCAACATATTCCAACCCCTGGTGACCGAAGTAGAAATTGCTTACGAAACCAAGTTTTTGCATTACACCCATCCACTCACCGATAAGGGAACCGACTACAATAATCAACAATGCAATAAATAAAAAGTTGACTCCTAATCGCTGAAATTTGGGTTCTTTTCCCGATACCGCTGGTGCAATATATAAACCAGTGGCCAGCCATGATGTGGCTATCCAGAATACAGCCAGTTGTAAATGCCATGTACGTGCAATAGAGTAGGGCAGGATGGTATCAAGTTTTAATCCATAAAATCCGCCTCCTTCAACACCATAATGAGCTGTTATAGCACCTAGAAGTACCTGGACAAGAATAAGTGCAGTTACAATCCAGAAATACTTAAGCGTAGCTTTCATTGATGGAGTGGCGTTTAATCCTTTCAGCGGATCCTGCTTTGGCAGCAATGACTTGTCAATACCTTCGGGCCGGTTTCTTGCGTAGTAATATGACAGGAGTCCAATACCAACTAGAAGAATGATGACGCTGAATCCTGACCAAAGTGCAAGTTCAGCAGTTGCTTTATTTCCAATTGTTTCATCGGGAGGCCAGTTGTGTGTATATGTAATATCCGAACCAGGCCTGTTTGTAATGCATGCCCATGCAGCCCAGAAAAAGAAAGCATTCATTTCGTGCATTCTTGTTGTGTCTTTTATTGAATTCGCAGGTATTGCATAAGCATCGCGATCTTTTGCAGCCAGAGGACTATTCATAAAAAGTCCTCTATAATAATCGCTTGTTAATTTGATAGCCTCTGCTCTTACTTTTGATACAGTTACAATACCGGTACTGTTATCATAAGTATTTGTGCGAAGATCTTTTTGAAGTCTTGCCTTCATCATTGCCTGTTTTTCTGTTGACAATTTATCATAAGGCACACTGTCATCTTTTTGTGAATAATTGTCCAGAATGAAAAATGCTTCCTTGTGAAGCCAGTCAGCTGACCAATCAGGAGCTACGTAGGATCCATGTCCCCATATTGTCCCTACTTCCTGGCCACCTATTGACTGCCAAACATTCTGACCGTCTTTTATTTCCTGGGCAGTAAAAAGAACTGTTCCGTCAGCGCTGATCACTTTTTCAGGAATAGGTGGTTTTTCCCTGTATATTTCATGGCCGTACCAGCCGAGAATCGCAAAGGAAAATAATACTATGGCTGCAAAGCCAAACCAGAGTTGTTTTGTTTTCATAACGTTTTTTAATTTTATCTTTTATAAAATTTGTGCTTTATCAATAGGTCTGGGTGTTTTGACAACTAAAACCCGTAAAATTCCATTGCTTTCATTATACCAGCAATGTGGTATTTTTGCAGGACTATCTATAAAGGTGTCTTTTGTGACTTCTTTTTTTTCATCACCAATTTCAACAATTCCTGTTCCTTCAAGTACATAAAAGAAAACATCAACGGCTGTAATGTGTTTCTTTAATTTTTCTCCTGGTTTTAGAGTGATATGCACAGCTTGCACATAATCGTTTTCGTGAAACTTCTTGGTTTCAATTCCATGCGGATTTGGATTCACAGGAACATTTTTTATTTCAATTGCTTTCATAAATTTTTATATGTGCAGGCCTATAAAGCCCGGATTATTTGAATTTATTGAATTATGTTCTGATATTATTTTTCATGTAACTAACAAAAATAATGGCTGACAGCGTTCATGACATTAATTTTTAATTAAGTTTGGATTGTGCTGAAATAGAAACATACTTAATTATGTTGCATAATCCAATTCATAATAATCACAATATCAAACCCACATTTCCTTTTGAATATTTCCTTTCAAATCAATAATGATAAGTTTTATAGGCACCTTTCTAGTTGCTTTTTCTACACCAGCCTGTGCCATTCTCAGCAATCCGCCACAACAGGGAACTTCCATGATAGCAACCGTGAGTGTATTGATTTTTGATTCATCAATCATTGCAGTAATTTTTTCAACATACTCTTCCATGTCTGAATCAAGCTTGGGGCATGCGATTGCAATTGCTTTTCCCTTCATCATGTCGGAATGAAATCCACCCATTGCAAAGGCCGTGCAATCCGCAGCGAGCAGCACATCAGCATTCTGAAAATACGATGCTCTCGGGCTTATCAGGTGAAACTGAATTGGCCATTGTTTTAATTGTGACGGAACTTTTCCATCAAAAGTTGTGTCATCATTTTTTGCTTCATCGCGGAGATCGATCGTCTGTGAACTGGGGCAGCCGCATGGTGAATGTTTTTCCATTGTATTTTTAGTTTCAAGATTTATAATAATGTTATTTTCTTTTAAGTATGCTAGTCCTTCATTGTAGTAACCTGTTTCACCATGATCCTTCAAATGGTTCAAATGTGCTTTGATTGTATTCTCACCTTGTGTTACAATAACTTCCATAACTTTTTTTTCGCTGTATGGTTCAGCTTCTCTTTCTTCAATCGTTATTGCTTCTTCGGGGCAATGTCCTAAACATGCACCAAGGCCATCGCAAAAAAGATCGCTGATCAAACGTGCTTTGCCGTCAATAATCTGCAATGCACCTTCTTGGCAGTTTGGAATACACTGACCGCAGCCGTTGCATAATTCTTCGTCAATTTTTACGATTTTTCTTTTCATGAGAATAATATTAAAGTGTGAATTCAAATATCGTTTTTGTCTCTAAATAATTACGGAACTCTTTAGTGAAGCGTTCCGACATTCCACCAAATATGCATTTTGAAAACAGGCATGCACCTTTATGTACATTACATTTACCCGTTTCAAGCATACCTTCCATTAGTTCATATATTTCAAGCAGGCTTATTTTCTTACTGTCTTTTTTCATTACAAAGCCGCCTTTGGGACCTCGCTCCGAAGCAATATAATTGTACTTCACTAGTCTTTGCAACACCTTAGAAAGATGGTTCTTTGAAAAATTTGTCATAGCAGCTATTTGCTGGGCATTAATCTGGTGCTTCGATTTTGCAATTAAAGCAAGGCTGTGTATTGCTAGAGATGCAGCTTCTGATATGTTAAATATTTTACTCATATTTTAATTCTAAACTATAATTGAGGTATTTGAATACGCAAATGTATAAATAATATTTAATATCATCCAAATTATTTTTACTTTTTTTTGAAATTATTTTCAATAAATCGTGTAATTCAATGATACATTAGTAATCAAAGACGATTATTTTTTGAGGAGTTAGGAAATTTTTATAAATTTCGGACATCAAACTCAACTGATAAAAAATAAGACCTATGAAAAAAACTTTCCTCATCACAATTATGATTTCCTTCATCTCGTTTGCACTCTTTGCCCAGACAATAAATAAGTATTGCCAGGATGGAAGAGTATACGTGAAATTCAAGAACACAGCTGTTGTAACAATTACTTCAAAAAAGGCATTAGCTGATTACAGTAATTGCGAACTTATTCAGAAAATTGCTGACAAATATGCCGTAACAGGCTTGAAGCGTCCGTTCTACCAGACAAAAAGCACTGATCTTCTAAATACATATATGCTTGAGTTTTCTGATTATTCTGATATTGATAAAATTCTTGGTGAACTTAAAAGCGATCCCAATGTGGAATATGCAGAACCTGTTCCATTATTTTATACTTCATATGTCCCCAATGATCCGTACTATGGATACACTGCTAATTTATCGGCAAATGCAGACTGGCACCTTGACAAAATCAATGCAGCTGCAGCATGGGATATTACAAAAGGTTCGCCCAATGTAAAAGTTGCAGTGCTCGATAATGCAATATGGGCGCAGCATCCTGATCTCGTAAATAAAATTGTAAATAAAATTGATCTGGCTGATAACGACACTACTACAACTCCGCCAACCATGGACTATGCAAACTCGCATGGAACCCACACTTGCGGACTTGTTGCAGCAGAAACTGATAATAATATTGGAGTTGCTTCAATTGGTTATAAAACAAGTCTTATTGCAGTGAAAATAGGACGTGACTCCGATGGAGCCCTGGTTGCCGGTTTTGAAGGTATTACCTGGGCTGCTGATAATGATGCCGACATCATTTCAATGTCGTGGGGCGGACCTCAGAACAGTATTACCGGTCAGAATGTTGTGAACTATGCATACAACAAAGGTATTGTCCTAGTGGCTGCTGCAGGAAATGATAGCTCAAATACTGTAATGTATCCTGCCGCTTATGATAATGTAATCGCTGTTGCTGCTACGAATGAAGGGGATGATAAAGCGCCGTTTTCTCAGTACGGACCGGAGATAGATGTTTGTGCACCTGGCGGATTTGCTACAGGTGGAATGGGAATCTATCAGATATTAAGCACAACATATGCAGATGCCGGATATACGGGCATGGGAGCACTTTTTGGCATTACTGGAAAGTACGACCTGATGGCCGGAACATCAATGGCATGTCCAATTACTGCTGGCTTGTGTGCATTAATGCTTTCAGTTGACTCAACACTTACTCCCTCAAGGCTTGAATATTATCTTGAGGCAAGCTGTGATAATATTAATTCACTGAATACAGCTTACCTCGGAAATATTGGCGCAGGCAGAATCAATGCTTTCAAGGCTGTGCAGATGGTGCAGGATTCTATAAAACCTTTGGTCGCCGACTTTACAGCCAGTTCAACGGCTTTATCAGTGAACGGATCAACCAATTTCACTGATCTTTCAATTGGTAATCCTGTATCATGGGCATGGCAGTTCCCCGGAGCCACACCTTCGTCTTCTACCTTACAGAACCCTTTAGGCATTACATATCCTGCTGCAGGAAGTTATGATGTTATCCTTACTGTTACTGATTCTGCAAGCCATACAAGCACCGAAACAAAAACACACCTTGTGGTTGTGCAGGCATCGGCCAACAGCGCGTGGATTGTTCAGGCATCAGCATTTGCCGGTCAGTACCGCGGAATAATGGATATATGCATTGTAGATCCAACTACGGTTTGGGCCAGTGCATTTGACGGATCAGGCTCTGGTGCAAGTTTACAGGAATTCACAAGGACCATTGATGGCGGATCAACATGGGTGGCCGACACTATTACAGGGGTTTCCGGGTATGGAATTGGAAACATCACTGCTGTAAGCAGCCAGCAGGCATGGGTTACATTATACAATGCCAGTGCAACCGGTGGCGGTAAAATTATGACTACATCAGATGGCGGAACAACATGGACTCAGCAGCCTACAGCTACATTTACCGGTTCCAGTGCATTCCCCGATGTTGTATATTTCTTTGATGCAAACAATGGAGTTTGTATCGGTGACCCTAACGGTGGATATTTCGAAATATATACCACAACTGACGCAGGTAATAACTGGGTTAGAGTTGCACAGGCTGACATTCCTGCAAACCAGAGTGGCGAAATGGGATGGACCGGTATTTACGATGCAGTGGGCGACACGGTGTGGTTTGGTACAAACAAAGGCCGTATTTATAAATCAGTTGATAAAGGATTGCACTGGACTGTGGTTACCGTTGGTACTGCTGATTGCAATAAAATTTCAATGGCTGATGCAATGAATGGTTTGATGGAATACCGTGTTGTCAGCACAAGCACAGGAGCTATCACATCATTTAATTTAAAGAGAACTACCGATGGCGGAGCTACCTGGGCAGATGTTACTCCAGCCAGCGGAACATTGTTTAAATCCGATATCTCTGCAGTTCCCGGCAGACCCGGATTATATGTATCAATTGGCGGACAGACTCAGTCCGGCGGACACGGATCATCCTACAGTATTGATTACGGTGCAAACTGGCACACTCTTGATACTGTTCAGTACACAGCAGTTAAATTTATCAGTCCTGCAACCGGATGGGCCGGTGGCTTTAATATAAATTCAACACAGGAAGGAATTTATAAATGGGCGAATCCTCCTTTAAGTATAGCTGAAAATGATATTTATACTTCAGCAACTATCTATCCTGTGCCAAGCAACGACTTTGTAAACGTTGAATTTTATTCTGATGCTAAAGAAAATATTTCAATAAAAGTTTATGATGTAACCGGGCAATTGATTCTTGAGAAGAATGATAAAAAATCTTCTCCGGTTTATAAAACCGTTCTTGATATTTCTTCAATGCCAACTGGCGTTTATATGGCTGTAATTGGAGCAGGGGATAAGGTTTATACTAAGAAAATAGTGAAACAGTAATTTCTATTACATTTAAAGAAGCCGGCCTTGATAGCTATCGATGGCCGGCTTTTTTAATAGTTCATCCCAATCTTACAACCGAAACTTATAAAGGGATAAACAACAAATCCTGGTTTTATAGGTTGAAATTTTTCTGGCGGTGCACCATCATGAGTAATCACTGTTCCCTGAGCATAGGAGTATTTGTAGCTAATATAATTTGCGTTATTGTAAGCTGCTTTAATTCCAAATCCAGCATAGGGTTCAATTATTTTTCTTCCTTTACGAATAATGTTCCCGCTTTTGATTGAAAAATAAATCATGTTTTTAAAATTTGAAAACAACACATCAGGATAATCTGCTTTGGCTTCCATACCTCCAGTATAGTACCACATCTGGTTAAACCCTGCATACTTATATCCTATCAGAGGTTCAATATAAAAGTTGGAATTATTATCATTTAAGTATGTTTTATATCCCAATGATATATTTATTCCCTGGTACGAAAAACTTGGTTTGGCTGCATAGGCATATGCAAATAGGTTCTGTATCATGCTTGGAAAAACATAACCGGCTTCAATTTCAAATGCATGAACTTTTGAAAATTTATATTCATAACCAAAACAAAATTCACTGCCGAATAATTTTGACGCATTGAATTTTACATATTGCCTGCATATACTGTCGACCCTGTTTTTTACTGCATAATTTAGTGAATCATTTTTCGACTGTTGAATACTTTTCTGTTCCATCTTGTCTGGAATTGCTGAATTTGCAACTGTTTCGAAGTCCCACTCGAATGAGTCATACACGCGCTTGTTTCTGTTGATCATAAAAAAAGCGAATGGGCCTGTACAGGAGAATGCCACGCAACCATCGGCAATGCGTGTTATCCTGTTAAAAGTTGTAAGTGTGGTCAGTGATTTAATTTGAGAACATGGAACTAAAGTGTTTTCAATTATTAAATAGCCATTGCCGATTTTTTCAATATGTCCTTTGTATTTATGATTTTTAGTCCAGCATTTTATAAAACTATATGGCTTAAGTTGTATGGCTTTTGTTAAATCCGATTTTTTTGTAATAAGCAAGAGTGTATCGTTCTGCGCGGCAGCACTGGCGATGAGGAAAGTCAATAGGATTATGCAGATATTTTTTTTCAATGTGCTACATTATCCAATAAAGATAAATTATGTCAGTGAATTTGACAAAAAATTCTTTTGCTGAAAAAAATAAAATACGAGTTTTCCTTTATAAAAGGGGAGATGCTAAAGTGATTTTAAATAAAATCTTTTAGTGTCTGTTTTTTGAAATATGAAACGATATCCTCAGTCACTTTCTGAACGATAGTTCCCATCAAACATTTCTCAAAAGGGCATATGGCTTGTTCCATCGGGCATCCTGACGTGTCTATTGTTCCTTCAATGGCTTCGTAAATTGCAAGTACAGTAATGTCCTCCGGTTTCTTTTTTAAAATAAAACCACCCGTTGGTCCGCGGCTTGAACGCAGGAAATTAGCTTTCACAAGTCGTTGCAAAACTTTCGCAAGGTGGTTTTTTGAGGCGCCTGTTTGTTCAGCCATTTGATTTACATTGATCAATTCCTTTGACCGCGCAATCAGGACCATGCTGTGAAGGCCTATGGTTGCGGCTTCTGATAACTGAACTATCCTTGACATATAATTAGTGCATTTGAATATTCAAATGTCGAAATTAAATTCGGAATAAAAAAGAAATATCTGTGAAAATATTCACAAATAAAAAACCCCGTTGGTAAACAGGGTTTTTATACAAGAAAATATTAATTGGTTTTCCTGGCTTTTTTTCTCATAAGCCAATAGCGTGGATCGAAAACAGTGGTACGTTGCAGCCAGTAGGCCGGTGTCATTTTAAAATTATCAACACTTTTCAGTGAGCGCTCGTAAATAGCAAAAACAATGTTGAATAAAATATCAGTTACCCCAATGGTAAATGTTTTGTCTTCACCTTCTTTTTTTTCTTCCAGAACTTTTACTTCAAATTTGTTATGCTCCAGAATTTCTTTCAGGAAATCGATTCTTTCTTTGGTAGCGCCTGTTTCAACAATGGAGCATCTTACTCCATCAATTTCGCTGACAATATGTTTAATTTTATTGAGTGGCATAATTATAAATATTATATTCCGAAACTAAATGAACGAATATATTCAAATATGATACTGAAAAACCCTGTAGCAAAAATACCCAGCGTACAAATCATCAGGCCGAGTCTTGTCATACCATCACTTTTAAATCGCTGAATTGGATTGTCGCTTTTGTTGATGAACATTGCCTTTACGATGAGCAGATAGTAATATAAGGAGATGATAGTATTTAGACTTGCAATTAAAACAAGGATGTAGAAGCCTTGCTCAGCAGCAGCAGTAAACAGGAAGAATTTCCCAAAAAACCCTGCAACAGGCGGTATTCCTGCAAGTGAGAACAACGACAACATCATGAGCAGGCTAAGATTAGGATTGGTCAGGTATAACCCATCATAATCACTCATGTTTTCTTTTCCTGTTTTATTTGCAATGGCCGATACTACGCCAAAAGCGCCAAGATTTGAGAAAATATACACAAGCATAAAATAAACAACCGAAGTCATACCAAGTTTGTTTCCGCCTATCATACCCATGAAAATAAACCCGGCTTGAGAGATGGAAGAGAACGCAAGAAATCTTTTCAGGTTCTTCTGGCGTATTGCAAACAGGTTACCAACGGTCATTGTTATAATTGATGTAATATACAGGACATCCTGCCACATAACTGCCACTGTCTGGAATACTGTATATAATACAATTACAAAAATAAATACGGCTGCACCTTTTGAAATTACTGAAAGGTATGATGTAACATTAATAGGGGAACCTTCATAAACATCTGCTGTCCATAAGTGAAATGGTACGATTGAAATTTTAAAAGCCATACCTGCAAAGAAAAATATTAAAGCAAGTGCCTGAAGATTTGATCCTGTAAATGCCCTGGATACTTCGCTGAAATAGATTGATCCTGTTGTACCATATATCATAGATATGCCATATAGAAGAATTCCTGATGATAATGCTGAAGATAAAATAAACTTTATACCAGCTTCGGCCGATTTTGATTTATATCTTTCATAGGCAGCAAGCGATGCGATTGGAATAGAAGCAAGCTCCAGTCCTATGTAAAACATCAGGAAGTCACCGGAGGAAATCATGAAGTCCATACCGATAAGGGTTGATAGCATCAGCAGGAAGAACTCGCTTACCTTTATTTTGTTTTCTTCGGTTCCAAGCCAGGTGTATGACTGAATAAAAACAATGAGCACACCTATATTCAGAACATTTTTCATGATGACGATGATTCCGTTTGTCTGGTACATCCCACCGAAAAGTGTTCCTGTTTCCATTGGAAGGAAACCGATTACTGTTGCAAGAAAGAATAAAATAATGCTGAATGGCCTCAGTTTTCGGCCGTTCTCTTCCTTAACATATAACTCGGCAATTAAAATAATCAGTGTGATCAGTGTGAGCACTAATTCATGCCGCATTAAAAGATATTTTTCTAAACCCATCATATTGCAAGTCGTTTATTTCAATTAAAATCCAGTGAGAGATAATTGGTTAATAATAGGAGCAAGGCTGTCGCCAATCATATTTGATAACCATAATGGAGCAAGACCAATTCCGGCTATTGCCAGAACTAGGGTAACTGTTGATATCCTTTCATACCATTTAGCATCTGTTAATTGCAGGTAATGATCATTCTTGATCGGACCCATCAGCAAAATTCCAACAACACGCAGGATATAAACAGCAGTGATAACAATAGAAGAGCAGGCAACAATTGTACATACCCTGTGGAAAATATCAGGATGCTGGAACGAACCTACAAATACCGTCATTTCTGCAACAAATCCGCTTAAACCAGGTAGTCCAAGAGATGCAAGTCCGGCGATAACATAAACTACGCCGAGAAATGGCATCACTTTCATCAGGCCTCCCATTTCATTAATAAGTCGTGTATGCGTTCTTCCGTAGATCATGCCAATTAACGCAAAGAATAGTGCTGTCATTAATCCGTGAGATATCATTTGGATGATTGCTCCATCCATAGAAGTTTTATTCATCATTAGTAGGGCAAACAGTACAAGACCGCAGTGGCTCACCGATGAATAAGCATTGATATACTTCAGGTCTTTCTGCGCTATCGCACCGAATGCACCATACACAACACTTATGGTAGTTAAGATTAAGAATATCCATCCCAGTTCGTGCGCAGCTTGTGGCATCAGGAACATTGCAACCCTGAAGCAACCATAACCTCCCAGTTTCATCAATACTCCTGCATGCAGCATGGATACAGCTGTTGGTGCTGATGCATGTCCGTCGGGTGACCATGTGTGCAGCGGAAACATTGCGCCCAGCACGCCAAAGCCGACAAATGTAAGAGGGAAGAAAAAGCGTTGCGCTTCAATTGGAATGGTGATTTTTGAAATAGCAAGAATGTTAAATGTAAGGTCTCCGCCACCTGGTGCTGAATTGAAATATATTCCGAGTAATCCAACAAGCAGTAATGCCGAACCACCCATTAGCATCAGTGTAAGTTTCATTGCCGAATATTCTTTTGGTCCGCTGCCCCATAAGCCAATTAGAAGATACATCGGGATTACAGCAACTTCATAAAATAAGAACATCGTAAATAAGTCAAGTGAAATAAAAAATCCGAATACTCCGGATGACAGAAGAATCAGTGAAATGAAAAATTCTTTTGAAAGAAACTGAACATCCCATGATGCAAATATTCCTGCAAAAACAACCACTGAAGTTAGTGCAATCATTGCTACTGCTATTCCGTCAACACCTACAGCGTATGTTATATGCAAACTTTCGAACCAAACATTGCTGTGATAAAATAACATCTCTGCTGTGTTTCCTGCGGCGCGCTCTGTAAGGTACAGGTACACCAGCACCGCTGCCAGAATCAATTGAATTCCCATCCCGATAGCAGATACCAGCCGGACCTGCTTAAAGTTCTTCGTAGCCATTAAAGCGAAGATGGTGAGTATCGGAATAATTACAAATAGGCTTAGTATATTCATGTCTTAAAAATTTTCTGTTAATGAATTATGAGATACATTACAACCAATGCAAGAATTATTACAGACGATACAAAAACGTAAGCGTATTGCTGCAATTGTCCTGACTGTAAACCACGAATTCTGTATGACGCATAAGTTGTCATTGCTGCAATTCCGTTCATAGTACCGTCAACAATGTACCTGTCGAACCATGCAACTGGTCTTGAAATATACCTGAAAATTATTTTTTTTGTTACAAATAAATAAAGCTCATCAAAGTAAAATTTATGAAATGCCCATGTATAGAAGAAACTGAATCCTTTAGAAATCCTGTCAGGAAGAGTAGTTTCTTTTTTGTACATGATGAAGGCGATCAGAATTCCTAATAATCCGACTACAACTGATGGAATTGCTATGCCCATTTCCATTTCAGAATGAAAGGGAACTCCATCAGATGAAACAAAGTTGCCGAAATGTATATATCCGGTTAGAATTGAAGCTGCAGCCAGAAACATTAATGGAACTGTCATTGTCCATGGCGATTCATGCGGAGTATGATGATAGTGTGGTTCTTTATTCCAGAATACGCGGAAATATAGGCGGAACATATAAAATGCAGTCAGCCCGGCAACAAATAACTGTACCCAGAATATGAGCTGGTTGTTGTGATATGCTGCTGTAAGAATTTCATCTTTGCTGAAGAATGCTGAAAATCCAGGCACACCGGCTATTGTAATACATGCAATTAAAAAGGTAATATGAGTTATTGGTAAATATTTTCGTAATCCACCCATTTCATTCATGTAATTGCTGTGAACTGCGTGAATGATCGCTCCGGCACCAAGGAATAACAATGCTTTGAACATTGCATGTGTAAATAAATGAAACATGGCAGCCATATAACCTAGTCCATCTTCGCCACCATATTTGGAAACACCAAGTCCAACCATCATATAACCAATCTGCGACATAGTAGAGTAGGCGAGTACACGTTTTATATCAAACTGCGTACATGCAATGACTGCTGCAAATAATGAGGAGAAGCATCCCACATAGCCAACCACTACCAGCCCATCGGGTGCTGACAATGCATACACCGGGAACAAACGTGCAACAAGATAAACACCTGCAACAACCATTGTAGCTGCATGGATCAACGCTGATACAGGCGTAGGACCTTCCATTGCATCGGGTAACCATATATGCAGTGGAAACATTGCAGATTTTCCGGCACCTCCCATAAAAACAAAAATCAGTGACCAGGTCATGACTGAAAGGCCCATGAATGATGCACCTGCACCAGACGCCATTGCTGATCCGTGGATATCAGTAAGTGAAATGAAATCAAAAGTTTTTGTATTGAAGGAAAGAATTAAAATCCCGATTAAGAAGCCAAGATCAGCAAAACGCGTTACTATAAATGCTTTCTTTGAGGCTGATACAGCGGAAGGTTTTTGGTAGTAGTAACCAATAAGTAAATACGATGATACACCTACAAGTTCCCAGAATATGTACATCTGGAAAATATTCGTTGCAACAACAAGTCCCAGCATTGAAAAGGTAAACAGCGAAAGGAAAGCAAAAAAGCGTGCAAATCCTTCTTCACCTTTCATATACCCATTGCTGTAAATATGAACCATGAATGAAACTGTTGTGATAACAACCAGCATCATTACTGAAATCGGATCAATCAATACTCCAATATCAATATGCAGGTTTTCTGTAAGGTGAAGCCAAACAGTATTGAACCCGATAATTTTTTGGAAAATACCATCAACTTTTCCGCATACAAAGAAATATTCATACGCTGTGTAAAGTGAAAGGATCCATGACGTCCCTAATCCAATGGTGCCAAGTATTCCGGAGAATGCTTTCATTTTATGTCCCTGCAACCCAAGCAATAAAAACATGGCAAGAGGTATCAGGACAATAAATAAGGTATAACTAAAATCAATCATATTTTATGCAGTTATAGTTAACTAACAATTTAATTAATACTTCATTTTGTCGGTTTCTTCAACATTGATAGAATTGAAGTTCCTGTAAATATTTATAATTATTGCAATTGCAACAGCAGCTTCTGCAGCGGCAACAGCAATGATAAACAATGAAAAGAAATGTCCCTGAAGTTTATCGGGATATAGAAATTTGTTGAATGCAACAAAATTTATATTAACCGAATTCAGGATTAATTCAACCGACATCAGGATTGTGATAAGGTTCCTGCGTGTAAGAAATCCGTAAATACCAATAAAAAACATTATGGTGCTAAGGATTAAAAAATAATTCAATGGAATGCCTTCAGTCATAGTATAGATTTTAAAATGAAGATTTACGATTTGTAAATTTTATTTTTATTTTTTTATTTTCTTAGCAATTACAATGGATGCTATCATAACAGCAAGCAGCAATATTGAGATTACTTCAAATGGCAGAATATATCCGTTATATCCGTAACTCAGTAAGTCTCTTCCGATCACGTTCATATTCACTTCACGGGCAACTGCAGTATTTGCCTCAAACTTATAATCAAGTATGGTGACAATACAGAGTGCAGCACCCGCAAGAGCAGCCAATGCCGAAAAAATTCCTTTTGACGGCTGTATGCGTTCGAACCGTTCGCTTATATGACTTGTAAGCAATATCGAGAAAATGATAAGCACCACAATACCTCCCGCATATACCGTTAATTGAACAGCTGCAAGGAACTGGTAATTCAGCATAAAATATAATCCTGAAGTGGCAATCAGAACAAATAAAAGATAAACTGCTGCACGTAATATTTTTCTGCTGGTAACAGTGAGAATCGAAAAAACAGTGATCATCGCTGCAAACAAGTAGAACATAAATTGATTTCCGCTCATTATTCTACCCCTTTCATTAAAGTTGAACCTGGTTTATTTAATACTTTGATAAGTTTTGTCCTGTCGAACACTGCATGTTCAAATTCCTGAGAAAATGCAAGCGCCTGTGAAGGACAGGTTTTAACGCACAATGCGCAGAATGTGCACATGCTTAATCTGTAAATATGTTTATCAATAGCTCTTTTTTTCTTGCCGTCTTCACCAACATTCATCACGCTGATAACCTCAATAGTTCCGTTTGGACAATTGTTTTCGCAGATGCCGCAACCTGTGCACTTATGCTGGTTGTTTTCATTATGAGGCATGATCACCTCACCTTTGAAACGGTCGAACATGACCAGTTGCTTTTTTGATTTTTTTCCGTGCCCATGACGGTTCTCAGGATACTGCTGTGTGACAATAGCACCTGGTGAAAAGAAATACTTTCCTGTAATTCTCATCCCTACTAGCAGGGTCCAGAGGCCATGGAAAATTTCCGATATGTATTTTATAAAGCTTTTCATAGTTTAAAAATGCCAACCCATTAATACGATTAATGCCATTAAAATAATATTGATTAGATTGATTGGTAATAAATATTTCCATTCAAGCGTAAGTAGCTGGTCAATACGCAAACGTGGAAATGTCCATTTAAACCACATCATGATCCAGATTATAACGAAGGTCTTTCCTATGTACCAGATAAAAGGTGGAATGTAATCCATGATTGCATTGAACCCAGATGGATCGCCAAAAATATGTCCCAGGTGGAAAGGCATCCATCCTCCCCAGAATATAGTTGCAGCAATAGATGCCACGATGAACATGTTAATATATTCCGAAAGATAAAATAATGCAAATTTAATTCCTGAATATTCTGTGTGATATCCGGCTGTTAATTCAGATTCTGCTTCAGGAAGATCAAAAGGTCCTCTGTTGGTTTCAGCAGTACCGGCAATAAGATAAATAATAAATGCTATAACTGCAGGAAGGTGACCTGTGAAGATGAACCAACCATTCGACTGCTCTTCTACTATTGTAGATAATTGCATGCTTCCCGCTAATACACACATGGTGATTATTGAAAGTCCAACTGATAATTCATAACTCACAATCTGAGCACCACTACGCATTGCGCCTATAAGAGAAAATTTATTGTTGCTCGACCATCCTGCAATAAGCACTCCTATAACGCCCATGGAAGAAACTGCAATCATGTATAAGATACCAATATTAAAATCGATGGCATGGATTCCTTTGGCAAAAGGTATTGCAGCCATTACCATAAAATTTACGATAATAACTATGAATGGTGCAAGGTTAAAAAGAAACTTATCTGCTTTTTTAATTGAAATAAGTTCCTTCATAAGCAGTTTGATGAGGTCAGCTACTGTCTGAATGAAACCATAAGGTCCTACACGGTTAGGTCCAATACGGTTTTGCATAAATGCGCAGACTTTTCTTTCAGCATATACAAGGAATAATCCGATTACAGCATAAAATAAAAGAATGGCAACACCTATCATAATCATTTCCCACATCATTGCCCAGAATGGGGTAAGATTGCCATACAAATATGTGTCAATGTCTTTTGACGTAGAAGTAAAATCGTATAAAAAATGCAAACTCATGTGATGTCCAATTTAATTCATTAATATTATCTATCAATATCTGGTATTACAAGGTCAATAGAACCACTGATTGCAATGAGGTCAGCGATTTTAAAACCAGATGAAAGAGGATTCATAACAGCAAGATTGCAGAAATTAGGACTGCGGAATTTCATTCTGTATGGATATTTTTCACCTTTACTAATTATAAAAACATCGTATTCACCTCGGGATGATTCAACCCGCTGCATATACTCACCTTCAGGTAATTTTATTACGGGTTTCATTTTTGCAGTAAAATCACCTTCAGGAATATTGTCTACCAGTTGTTCAAGTATATTCATTGATTCCCACATTTCGTCCATTCTTACTTTATACCTGTGAAATGTGTCACCTTTAGTATATAGTGCTTCTTTAAAGTTAACTTTATCATAGGCACTGTACGGATGATGTTTTCTTACGTCGCATGAAAATCCCGAAGCTCTTCCTGTAGGCCCTGTAACACCATAATTGATGGCATCTTCAAGTGAGAGAATTCCGATATCTTTTGTTCTTCCATGCATGATAACATTTCCGGTAAGCAACTGATCGTATTCTGGAAGTTTTTTTCTGAAATATTTAATGAACTCTTTAATCCTTTTCTGGAAATTAGGATGAATGTCCCACATTAAACCGCCTGGAGTATTATAACTAACAAGAAGACGGCCGCCAGTGGTTTCTTCGAAAATATCAAGAATTTTTTCGCGGTCGCGCAAACCATAGAAATAACAAGTCTGAGCTCCAAGATCCATCCCGAAAGAACACCACCATAACTGGTGTGAAGCGATCCTTGTTAATTCATCCAGAATAGTCCTAACATACTTTACTCTTTCAGGAACTTCAATTCCCAGCGCATTTTCAACACATAAGCATACAGCTTCATTATTCATATGTGCAGAAAGGTAATCCATTCTGTCGGTAAGATGAATAATCTGCTGGTAAGTCATGCTTTCGCACATCTTCTCTATGCCTCGGTGTATATAGCCTATGTGAGGTTGAATGCTTTTTATTATCTCACCCTGCAGGGAAACAACAAAGCGCAAAACCCCATGAGTAGATGGATGCTGTGGCCCTAGATTGATAATATATTCCTGCTGTTCAATATCGACAACGGGGGAAATTTCTTCTGCCATATTACTTTTCTATAATGTTTACTTCGTCAACAAAATCTTTTCTTAAAGGGTAACCCCACGATTCGTCAAGAAAAAATCTCCTGAGATCAGGATGATTTCTGAATTTTATTCCAAGCAAATCGTAAATTTCTCTTTCGTGATATTCTGCAGCTTTCCATATATCATAAACACTTTCGATAACCGGAGTTTCTCTGTTGGCTATTTTAGTTTTCAATACAAGTGAATGCCTGTATTTAATAGATTCAATATGATAAACAACACCTAAACTATCGCCGTAATCAACGCCTGTCTGACAAAATAGGAAGTCAAAATTTGTCTCAGGATTTTCTTTCAGTTGTTTTGCAAGTTCATGAATTTTACCAGGAATAACAGTCACTTCGAGATACTGCTTCCCATCCATAACTTCAGCGTTTGGTACAATTGACAGAATTTTTTCTTTTAATTTATCGTTATCCATTTATTTATAATTAAAAATTAAAAATATTCCTTTATAGGATCCCTTTTAACCATTATGGATTCAGTTTCAATTTTTCTTTGTAGTTGCAACATCCCATACATCAAAGCTTCCGGTCTAGGCGGGCAGCCTGGAATATAAACATCAACAGGAATAACATGTTCAACACCTCTTACAACACTATACGAATTTGCAAAGAAAGGTCCGCCTGATATTGCACAGGCTCCCATTGCAACGACATATTTAGGATCGGGCATCTGATCATATAATCGTTTAAGTACAGGTGCCATTTTATGAACGATAGTACCGGCAACAATTATTACATCAGCCTGACGTGGACTTGCTCTGTATACTTCCCAGCCGAATCTGGCCATATCATGCCTTGATGCACCGAAAGCCATCATTTCAATTCCACAGCAACTGGTAGCAAATGTAAGCGGCCATAAAGAGTTTTTACGTCCCCAGTTAATGAGTCCATCTACAGTTGTAAGTAAAATATTGCCACCGGTTTTTTTGAAAAGTTCTAAAGTTTCATTGTCTTTAAACTCATCATTCTTCATTGATTTTATTCCCATATCAACGCATGTTTTTTCCAGGCATACATCAGTCCCAGACCCAGAATAAGAAAAAATATAATTATTTCAACAAATGCAACCATCCCGATTTCGCGCATCACTACAGCCCAAGGAAATAAAAAGACTGTTTCAACATCAAAAACCAGAAATAAAATTGCAAAAAGATAATAGCCTATGTTAAACTGCAGCCAGGTAACACCAGTGGTGGGGATACCGCATTCATAGGCTTCCGACTTCTGTGGATTATTTGATTTTGGTGGGACCAGGCCAGAGAAGACTAGCACCACTCCAACAAAAATAGCTCCTACCAGGAAGAATAATATCAAGGAATCGCTGTTCATAATTCGTAATTATTTTTAAATAGATGTAATATTATAAATTATTTAAAATCAGTTCATTAAAACAAGTAATTAATTACCTTAATTATACTTCAGTATGTGGCAAAAATATAAATAAATTGAAACATACAACCATTTTATAAATAAAAAAATACTAACTAAAATGTTGATAACTAAAGTCCATAAAATAGGTACTTTTTTTTAACAAAAATAATGTCGATAAAAGGTAGGAGGATTGAAGTTAAGATGGAAATGTAATCAGATAAAAAGATTATCCCTCTGCTTTTTTAAACGTGATTACTGAAATAAAAAATTTTACTGCAGAAAAAATAATTGCAAATCCGAGTGCAACATATCCGATCGAAAGTGTGATGGGATTTATTGAAGTATTTATTTTTAAAAAAAATACAACTGCTGTTATGATGCCCAGTAAAATATACATTCTGATATTTGCATATGAAAAAATTATCGGCTTCGCCTGATCCAGGCTTAGAATACTGTTAGTGTACTTTTTGGAAATCTTGAAAAAAATTATAAGAAAACTTAAAGCTCCAAATACAAAACCAATGAGGAAATGAAATAAAATATGATGTGAATAATATAATATACAATCGCCTGCACGACTCACAAGTAAACAACCAGAAACAAACCAGGTAATTCCTGCTATTACAAGCAATAATTTTTTTGAAATACTGGGTTTGTATGTTTGAATCGCTCTATCCATGTATTACTACTTCCATCAATCTTTTTAACTCGACTAAATACAAAAGTGCGAATTATAATTAATGCAAAATACCTTTTACTGGATATTTTATTAACAGTTTTTTTAACAATTAAAATTCGGAAACCAGGAAAGAAAATTCTTGTTTATTTTCTATCTCTTCTTGGAAAAGTATGCAACTTTTTCAAGTGATGTAATCATGTCGTATTCTTCCAGAAATACTTCTTCGTTAAGGTTGAGAGGAGCTGTTGTGAAATTTAGTATTCCTTTAATTCCGGATTTTACCAAAGAATCTGCAACCTGTACAGCCTGATCAGCAGGAACACAAATTACACCTATAGAGATTTTTTCTTTCTTGAGAATTTTTGACATCTGATCATAATGATGGCAGGTAACACCAGAACCAGTTACTTCTTTATTAACTTTTTCAGGATTGATATCGAATGCAGCAACAATTCTGAGGTTGGAATTTTTCTTATTCAGATAACGCAGAATTGCTCTTCCCAGGTTTCCAACTCCAACAAGTGCAACTTTCTGTCCTTGCTTCGAATCGATTATTTCTCCGATAAGCTGAATTAACCGTTTTATTTCATACCCTTTTCTTTGAGAACCTGAATAACCGATAAGCATCAGGTCTCTTCTTACCTGAACTGGAGTCAGGTGCAAAATGCTTGCGATTTCATGTGAAAAGATATGCTGCTTTTCAGCAGAATAAGTTTTAAGCAAAGTCCGGCGGTACTGACTTAATCTTTCAACAGTTTTTTCTGGTAGCAGGTTCATAGCGTTTAGTATTAAAATTATGCAAATATAAATAATTTATCCTATAACAATAGTATGATTTAAATATTCATTAATTTTCTCTTTTATAAATGCGGTAGCTTTTGCCAGGTTTAACATTGCATCGTCAGAAAGTTTTTCTTCGAATTCCCATTCAAATCCTTTTATATGCATCAAATATGTTTTCGGAGATTTGCCATAAAGTTTTCTGCACAAATCAAGCACAAAGGCAGGAGAAACAGCATGCATGGTAAATTCAATCGTTGATTCATCTGGATTCACTTCAGTAAAAATAAAATCTTCGATTTCCTCAATTGTAGCATCGACAAAAATTACAATATCCGATTTTGAAATACGATCTGAATCTTCAATGTTCAATTGATAATTACAGTCCACCTCAACACCTTTAATATTATCTTCCTGTGCCCACAATTCAATGTTTTCAGCCAGCCTAACACCTAATGCATCGTCCTGCCGCCCAGGATTTCCATACCCGTAAACCAGTATATTCATATTTTCTTATACCACAGAAGCCACCGCAATACACGATGGCTTCTGGATTGGTAATTTTAAAATGTTTTATGAATGATAATTATCAATTACATTGTCATTAGAATCGTACATTGTGATGTCAAGTGGCATTTTTCCTAAGGAATGTGTTGCACAGCTTAAGCATGGATCGTAAGCCCTGATGGCTACTTCTACTGCATTTTTCATTCCTTCTGTAATTTCTTTTTTGCCTGTCATCATTTTATTTGCCACATCATTTACTGCCCTGTTCATTGGTTCATTATTATTAGTTGTAGAAACAATGAGGTTTGCCATGGTGATCTGGTCGTCTTTATTTATAGCATAATGATGGAACAATGTGCCGCGAGGTGCTTCAATTACACCAACACCTTCTGATTGTTTTGTTCCCTTTGTTACAAGGTCTGTTGACTGAAGATCTTTATCATTCAATAAAATTTTTATCATTTCAGCCGAGTGCAAAGTCTCAATCAGGCGTGCCCAGTGCATATGCAGACTCATATGATTTGGTTTGCCTTTGGTGTAAGCTTTGTATATTTCAAATTCTTTTTGTGCAAGTGGAGTAGGGATAAAGTCACATGTATTCAGGCGTGCCAGCGGTCCAACAGTGTACCATCCGTCTTTCTTGCCGATAGAAGTGAGGAATGGGAATTTCATATAACTCCATGACCTAACTTCTTCGTTGATATATTTATAATAATCCTGGTAATCCACATCGTTAAGAATTTTCTTGCCATCTTTATCAACTGCGCGAAGAACGCCATGGTACAAATCAAGAGCACCATCTTTTCTTACAAGACTTAAATGGTTTGAAGGGAATACTGCAAAGTTATCAATGAAAGCCTGGTTCTGTTTCTGGTAGCCTTTGAATAATTCAAGTGCTCCAATTGACCATTCTATCATCTTGTCAATATTCAGCGGATCCGCACCCTTCAGGAAAGTGTCTCTTTCTTCAATGCTGAGGTTTTTATTGATACCACCAGGGATTGCACCCGTTCCGTGGATTTTCTTGCCAGCAGTAGCAGCAATGATTTCCTGTCCGAATTTACGCATCATTACGCCTTGCACAGCAAGATCGGGGAATTTCAAAGCGATTCCAATAACATTTCTCAATGCAGGATCACTGTCGTAACCTAATAAAAGGTCGGGTGATGCAAGATGGAAGAAATGCAATGCATGCGACTGGAACATTTGTCCGTAGTGCATTAAACGGCGCATTTTTTCACCAACCTGTGTGAGTCCTTCGCCGGTTCCGGCACCGACAATAACGTCGAGTGCTTTGGCTGCAGCCAGGTGGTGGCTTACTGGACAAATTCCGCAAAGGCGCTGAACGAGTACTGGTGCTTCCCAATACGGACGGCCCTGTACAAATCTTTCAAATCCTCTGAATTCAACAATATGCAATCGTGTTTGCGCCACGTTAAGGTTATCATCCATATGAATGGTCACTTTTCCATGACCTTCAACTCTGGTTACCGGTTCTATCGTTATCTTGTTCATTTTTCTCCGAGATTTTTAATTAATCAAATTTTACAACTTCATAAGGTAATTTCAGTTCATTGCCTGTAAGCAGTGCGACCAGCGCTTCCCATATCAATTCGGCTCTTGGAGGGCATCCTGGAAGGAAATAATCGATCTTCACTATTTCATGACAAGGATATACCTTATCTAATATCATTGGAAGTTCTTCATCGTTCGGCATAATCTTGTCAGGATTGCAAACACCTGTTGTTGGTCCGCCAAGATAAGCTTCGTCAAGACATTCTTTAATTGGAATACCATTTCGTAATGCTGGTAAACCTCCCATGATTGCACATTCGCCAACAGAAATAAGAATCTTGCAATTTTTCCTGAAGTTGATAAGGTTTTCAATATTCTCGCTGTTGCAGCAACCGCCTTCAATCAGGCCAACGTCGCATTGTTTTGTGAATTCCTTAATATCATCAATAGGTGATTTGTTGAACTCAACGAGTTCTATGAGTTGTAATATTTTTTCATCAATATCGAGTATTGACATATGGCATCCGAAACATCCGGCCAGTGAAGCTGTAGCTACTATTGCTTTGCTCATTATATATATCCTCCTTAGTTTTTACTTTTTTAAAAATTCAGTACCAATGGGTTCTTTATCGAATTTGCGTTTGCCGATAGGTGTATCAAATCCTTTTTCTTTTTTAATGATAGCACCAACAGGGCATCCTTCCATTGCCTCGAGAGCAAGCTTATCAGACATTGTGGCTGCAAGCTCATGATCAATATGGATTTCCAGTTTATGTCCTCTTTTGTAAAAAGCGAAATAACTTCTTCCCTGATCATCCTTTATTGAACGGATACATTTTTTACATTGTATACACCTGTTTCTGTCAAGATAAATTTTAGGAGTTGTTGCATCCACTTTTCTCATAGGGAAGTTATACTGAAACTGCGGAACCATCATCTGGTAACGATATGCCATTGCCTGAAGTTCGCAATTGCCGCTCTTTTCGCAGGATGGGCAAAAATGATTTCCTTCAACAAAGAGAAGTTCAACAATCATTTTTCTCATTTCCTCAATCTGTGGAGTTTCATTTTCCACAACTGCACCGTTCAGTTCTTTTGTAACAGGAGTAGTACATGCAGCCATTGGCCTGCCATTTACTTTCACAGTACAAATTCTGCAAGAACCAGCAGGAATAACATCTTTCATATGGCAGAGATACGGAATAAATACTCCGTTCAGCATGGCGGCTTTCCAAAGGTCGAGGCCTTCATCGGCGATGCATTCTTTGCCGTCTATCGTAAATTTTATTTTATTATCGCTCATATATCTTTTTTTGAATAGAGTTCTACAATATTATTAATGTACTTTAACTTCACGTTTCACAACTTCGCAAGATGCCTGAACAGCCTTTTTCATATCGAAAGCGTAAACACCATCAGCAGTTGGTTCATTAACCAATGCTTCGTATTTATCCCTGAAATTCTCGATAGTTGTAATTATTGGATTTGCGCATGTTTGTCCAAGTCCGCAGCGGTTAAGCTCTTTCATCATTTTTCCGAGTTTCAGCATATCATCTATATCCTGCTTTACGCCTTTGCCTTCAATGATTTTTTCCAGTTTCTGTTTCAGAACAGGAGTAAGCGCGCGGCATGGAACACATGATCCACAGGATTCGTCAACGAAAAATTCCATGAAATTCACAACCACATCTTTTAAAAGATTTCTGTTCTGGCCAATTACAATCATTGATCCGCCTGTTGGCAAATCTTCGTTTGCAATTTTCCTGTCGAACATTTTCGGAGATATGCAAACGCCTGAAGGTCCTGCAACCTGCAATGCCTGTACGTTTTCAGCTCCACACATTTCAAGCATATCTTTAATGGTCATTCCCCATTCAATTTCATAAATGCCAGGGAATTTACAATCGCCGGAGATACTTAAAACCTTTGTACCAGTGGATTGTTCAGTACCAAAGCCTTTATACCAGGCTGCACCTTTTTCAATAATTCTAACAACAGAACACAATGTCTCCACATTGTTGACGATAGTTGGCTGCTGTAAATAACCTTTCTGTACAGGGAATGGAGGACGGTTTCTTGGTTCGCCTCTTTTTCCTTCAGCTGATTCGATGAGTGCAGATTCTTCTCCGCAAACATAAGCACCGGCACCAAACTGAATCCTGATATCAAAATCGAATCCTTGTTTGCCAGCAATATTTTTTCCTAGAAAGTTTTTGCTTCTCATATCAGCAAGAACTCTTTCTAAATATGATTTCATATAAGAGTATTCACTTCTTAAATAGAGAATACCTTGTTTGGCGCCAATAGCAAAACCGCCAATTGTCATACCTTCAAAAATCATGTGAGGCAATTCAGTAAGGAGAACGCGGTCTTTAAATGTACCTGGCTCGCCTTCGTCAGCATTGCAGATAACATATTTGTCACCAGGATTCTTTGAACAGAATTCCCATTTTAAACCAGTAGGGAATCCGGCACCGCCTCTTCCGCGGATGTTAGAGTTTTTAACATCAATAATAATCTGTTCAGGGGAAAGAGTTGAAAGTTTTTTTAATGCACTTCCACTTGTATATTCTGAAAAAAGAACTGGTCCTTTTTTTCTTATATTATTTTTTACTTCAGATTTCATTTCTGTATTAGCACCGTCGCCATATTCTTTTACCATATCTGCAACAGCTTTGCCAGCCTTGAATCCAGAAACAAGTTCTTTTACTTTCTGAGGGTTCAGTTTTGTAAATACTGCGCCATTGATGATCGCTGCTGGTTCCTGATCGTTCATACCAATACAGGCTGTATTAAAAAGTCCGATAAGACCATCACTGGTCACTTCGCCGAATTTGCAACCTACTTCTTTTTCAAAAGCTTTAGCAATTTCGTCTCTGCCCATCAAACCAGCTACAGCGCTGTTGTTTAAATATATTGCATATTTCCCAACAGGCTTGCAACTAAAAAAGTGATAAAAAGAAAGAGTCTGTTCAACATCAACCTTCGACAGCTTTAGCGCTTTAGCAATAGCACTGGTAGCTTCACAAGGGATATGCCTGAGTTCGTTCTGAACATCAATCAGAATATCCATCAGTCGCGCTGAGTTGTTCCCATATTTTCCGACTATTTCCTTTACTGAATTTTCAATGTTAGCCATTTTTCCTCCGCGGTGTTTTTAAGTGAATATCTATTTGTTAAATTATTAACAATTTCGCTCAAAAATATATAATTTATTTTAATTACAAAGGAGTGGAGTAGATTTTTTTTTGTTAAGGAGATTTCATCATGAAAAATACCTGTTTAGTAGGAAAGATAAGGATTCCATCAGATCAACGAAATCTTTGAAATTGTAATTTATAACAGGTTAGTTAAATAGTTGTTATTAGCAACTTTTAACGATGTTGCCACAATAATTAAAATGAAGAGTTATCCGCAAACTAATTAATGATCAGGATTGGTGATGAATATCTGAAATCGGTTGTTTTTATTATGCAGAAATATTTTCCGGGAGCGATTGATGTAAAATCAAAACCAACAGCATTAATACCCATATTGCATTGCTGTGTTTTTTCAAAAACCTTATTGCCCGTAAGATCATAAAAACTTAACGTTATTGTTTCTGCGTGACTTAAATTAAATTTGCATGAAACCATGTTTGATGCAGGATTGGGATAAATCTGAAACTGTCCGCTAGATGACGCAAAAGGATTGTAAATATCAGTTACCATTATTGGACTTCCTGCTTCCACCCATGCCGTGTATATTAATTCTGCAAGAGCATGCGATGCATTGTGCCAAAGAAGAATTGTAAAATTTTTCGATTTGTTGAAGAATGCCTGGTAATATTGCGAGGATGTATTATTTCCTGCAACGTTCTGGGCATAAGTATCAGCATTGAGAACACTGTCTTTATAAGTGTAGTTGATATATAAATAATCGAAAATATATTTCTGAACATTGTTTACAAAGTGAACAGTATCGCCAGAATAGACATTGAGATAGCTAACATAATCATAAACCATATTCGATTCGTATCTGGAATGCACTCCGGTCTGACCAGTTTGCCCTCCATTGTAATTCTTAGTAATATGCAATGGCATATGACCATCACCCACATAATGACCAAGGTCGGAAGCATGTAACATTGCTGCATGCCAGTCGTGCTGCTGGAATGCAAGCTTCAGTGAATCGTACATGGTTTTTGTTGACCAGGGAATGATACCTTCATTTTCAACAAAATTAAGTCCGTGAATAGCAACTGCTGAATCGTAGGTAGATTCGATGCGTCCTGTAGAATTAAATTCTGAATAATTATCAATGTCGATGTAATGACGCATACTTTCATTTGGATCAAAGCTTTTGCGATCATCGGCATCGGAGCCATGATTTGCAAGAGAATCCCTCCATACCATGAATTGGTTCATGCTTGCCGGAAATGACAGAGTGCTTTTATAACTAATCCAATAATGGCCGCTGCTGCCCCAGCTAATGAGACCTAATGAAGTTCCAATAAGTATTAAAGTAAATAGGATTTTTTTCATTTGAAGTAATTTAGATAACTTGAATTTGACACCATGCTGTCCCTTAACTTGCGCATATAAATGTATAGCTTATTTAATATTGGGAGGTGAATTATACCTTCTCCAGAAATTGAATTTGGTAAATGATGTATGGACCATCAACCATTCAAACAATTTATATTTTCGAAGGTAATGAAAAATTCTATAAGTAGAGAACATTACAACAAACATTATAATAGCATTTACCATGAAACGCAATTGAGTAATCCAGAAGGATTGACCTGTTAAATTTATTATTCCTGAATGAGCGAGGTATTTATAAAACAATGTAATCAACCCAATGTTGAATAAAATTAAAATGCCAATAATGTAGCCATGTGCAGTTTCTATAGCACGTTTTGGGCAATTGTTCATACATCGCATGCAGCTCTCACATCTGTATGACCAGTATGGTCTTTTGTTAACAAGCGATATAGCTTTCACAGGGCACTGTTTAATGCAAACTCCACAATTATCGCAAGAAGCAGAAGCATAAAATGTTTTTGCAATGGCAAACCTTCCGATACAATAATAACCAATTGCAATTGGTGAAATGGCGAGATCCCATGGCAGATCAAGTAATGAGCGATAATTTTTTTTACCATTTAAAATCTGTGATGCAAATTTTTCCGCAATTCGTTTACATCGCTGATGCATTGATATAACAACTTTTTCTTTCAGCCCCGGATGCAGTGAAATCCAGTTTGACGGAAGATCAATGGGCCGCATACCAATTATTCTGTAACCTTTTAAACGGAGCGTCAGGGCGGATAATAAGACGGCTATACCACTCAGTCCGGGTAGAAATATTTTTGACAATTTCATACCAGCCCGGGTATTGATAAGAAATATTTTATTTCTGAATTTAGTTCGTGGAAACCTGAATACAAAATTCAAAACAATTGGCGGATAATTGAAACCATGAGTAGGAGAGATGATCCCGAGTATTTCACCTTGTAAAGGTTGAATCTTGCGGGATTCCATTTTAGCAATATTAACTATTTCCGAAGGAATATTAATTGATTTAGCATAGACGTCAATCCATTCTGCAACTCTTTTTGCATTTCCTGTTCCAGAAAAATAGAAAATTCTCATTTGCGTGTTGAATAAGCTATAATATGAATTTTGCCAATGTTATACTTTAGCTAAAATTATTGCTTTCGTAAATTAATTATAAAACAATAATATGCATGTCTCCCACCGAAAAAAAGGAGTCGAAAAAAAACGAATTAGATATTGATTATTTTTATATTTGATCCTTCTTCTCTATTTTTTCAAGAATTTCAAGCATAATTTTATTTTGATTTTCGAGGTGCATCAGGATAGCTTCTATCTCACGTTCAGCTTTTGTGTTCACTTCAAAGTCAGCTTCTGCGCGTGTTTCAGCATGTTTGCTTTGTAAATTCTGACCTATCATTAATAAGGGCATCAGGAAAATCTGAATCATATTTGATATAAAGAGCCAAAGTACAAAAGCAGGAAAAGGATCGAAGCGCGCATCTTTGGGTGCAAGAGAATTCCAGCCTAACCAGCAAAGGGTCCAGAGAAAAATAATAAAAAAGAATCCCATTGTCCCAACATGATCGGTAATCCAGATGGCAAGTTTTTCAAGACGCTTTAATTTTTTTTTTCGGACGGTATTTGCATTTAAAACAGGCTTACGGAGTTTTTTTAATTCCTGAAGGGAAAGTGGTTTCTGTGTTGTCATACACTAATTTTTTATTTGAAATAATCATCTAATATTTCTACAGCATCCTTCACACATTTCAGGCAAACTTTGTCGTGCAATTCATTTACATCGTAATAAAAGCGACCTTCTTCGGTATTCACATCGCAATTGAGCAAATCCCTGCAGTTCACAAAACCATTTTTTTTCCTGAAACGATCTGTAAACGCATTTATCATCTCGTACGTTTTTTCTTTTCTCTCACCTGCCTCGATAATTTTTTCTGCAATGTAGAGTCCAATTACCATAACACTTCCTGTCACAGCACCGCAAGTTTCCTGCATGCGGGCTATGCCAGCGCCAAAACCACACGTCATCTGTAAAGCAGTTTCGCTGTTCAACTTAAACCTGTCAATATACACTGATATTACTGCCTGAGCGCAATTGAAACCACTGTCGAATATTTGTTCAGCTTTTTCAGGATTAGTCATAGAAAGCATGGTGTTTATGAATTACAGTACAATTTTACAAAATTTTTATTTCACTCTGTGATAAGCTGACAAAGATATTTACATTTCCTTAACAGTTTTAACACAAATTGGCTTGATCTCTGGGATAGCAAGTAATTACTTTTGTTTGGAAAATTAAAAATTGAAATAAAATGAAAATTCTAACAACAGTAGTTGCACGAATAATGTTTGCTGCACCTTTTTTTATATTTGGAATATTCCATATTATGGGCGGAGATAAAATGGCAGGAATGGTTCCATCGTTTCTTCCCGGAGGAGTTTTCTGGATTTATTTATCAGGACTTGGGTTTATACTAGCTTCAATAAGTATTATTATCCAGGTACAGACTAAAATTGCATGTTTGCTTCTGGCAGGTGTATTACTGATATTTGTTTTTGCAATTCATATTCCAGGCATTATTGCCGGCGGACCAATGGCGCAAATGTCGATGGGAGGGCTTTTAAAAGATACTGCTTTGGCAGGTGGTGCATTAATTATTGCGGGCCTTTACAACAAGAAATAATTTCTGATTTTATTATTTAATTGCAAATTCTTTTGCCAAGTAAAAGCACTTATGTGGTATTTATGAAATTGTATTTCTGAAATAAAATTTCTTTTTATTCTTAGGAAATTTTTGCTTTCTGAATTAATTCTTCAACCATTGAACTAACTTCTAATAAAATTTCCGGATAGCGTGCCTGCAACTGTGGTGTGAAATCGTCACTGAAAACCATGTCTTCCACAATTTCAACAGCAATAATATGAACTTCTTCGGGAGTAGGTATGTCAAGCTCTTTGGCAAGCTTTAATGATGTAAGAAAAGAGATGTCATGAATATTTGAAAGATGAGTTGTTTCCTTAAAATCATCCGGAACGAACTGGTAAACTGCACCTGGAATTCCATCCTGTGTTTTGATTGCATCAATAATGATGACCATTTTGAAATCCCTGATATATTCAATAATTTCCATGCCTCCAATGGAGAGCGTATCGTAAATAATATTTGGAAATGGATATTTTTTTTCGAGGACTTTTGTAATTTTTATTCCAACCCCGTCATCAGTTAGAATATCGTTTCCCATACCGAGTACGAGAATTTTATTTTCATTCGTCTGCATACCTTGCTAAATTAGGCCGCGAAGATACAAAATAAGGATGACAAGGAAAGCTCTAAAATATTAAGTGAGTTTTCTATTTTACCTTATTAACAGCACCAACACCGGAAATCTTTGTGGTTACATCAGGGCTACCTTTATAGTAAACTGTTGCCGCTCCTGAAATTTCAACATTCAATTTCTCGGAAACGTTAATGTTTGCCTTGCCAGCACCTGAGCTTGAAAGTTTGAAGTTTTTAGTGGCAAGCCCATAAGCATTGATATCCGAGGCACCGGAGAGAAGAGCATCAACTTCGTCAGCCTTACCTTTAAGTGACAATTTACCGCTGCCGCTGCAAACAATCTTTAGTTTGTCGAGGCTGGTACTGATGCTCATTTCAGATGCTCCGCTTAAATAAAGGCCAAGCTCATCGCCATAAATATTGCTTGTTGAATTTAACTCTACAGCACCTGAAAGATCAATGCTTTTGATGTCGGGAGTTGTAACATAAACTATCATATCCTTCGAACCACAAATCGATTTTTTATTTTCAATGATCAGCTTTTTACCCTCGGTTTTTGTGGTAATGGATTCCTGTAAATTTTCATCAGCTTCCACAGAAACTGAAGTAACACTGTCCTGCTTAAGCACAATTGTGTAAGCACCGTAAACCTCAAGTTTGTTAAACGGACTGATTTTCCTGTCCTGTTTAATGATTTTTCCATTTCCTTTTTCGCAGTCAATATTTCCAATGCAGCCTGTAAGCATTGTGCATGCTGATAAAAAAAGAATAAATATTAATGTTGGTGTAGTAATTTTTTTCATGTCAGTAAATATTGGTTAAACTTGTAATGACCAAAGATAGTTTAATTGTTATAAATTTTTGTTTACAGTTTCTTTGTACAGTTTTTTGAGAATTTTATTTCCAAAATTTTTAAAAGCAGATGAGTTTTTATCAAGTTGATCAAGTATTGCAAATATAAGTTCATTTTTTAATTCAGGTATTTTCTTTGATATCTGGTAAAGTATATCTAATGAATAAGCTTTTACAGCAATAGGTTCCTCCGGTGAAGCCATGAATGCGAAACAATTATTCAGCAATGTACATAAGAGCATTTCATCATTTAAATTTGTATGACGTGTAAATATTTTCAGCAAACATCTTCTAACACCGTCCACTTTAAAAGATGGCAAATCATGGATTATCTTTTTGTAGTAAGGCTGGATCAAATCAGGCTCCTGTGAATCTATTTTTTCAATTGTGTTTGCAGCCCGCAGCGAAAGCGGATAATTATCAGCGAAAGCAAGTTTAATTAATTCTGGAATAATTTCTGTACGCTGCATTGAAACGTCGGCAGCATGAAGGGCTGTGAGCCTGCCGGTATCGGATAATAATTCTTCAAGATTTATTGCAGAATATTTTTTATTTGAACGCATGTTAATCTTAATTTTTTTTACCAGTGTGAAATTAATAAAATAGTTGAACATAAAAAAAGCAGCTTAAAAATCAAGCTGCTTTTTGCGAATAACTAATAGTACTTCATTAATCTCTCTTAATCTGTCTTTGAATAGTTCCGTTCATATCGCGGAAATTAACAATCATCGGCATATGGCCTGGTAAGCTGTGTGTGGCGCATGAGAAACACGGATCGTAAGAACGGAATGCCATTTCAATCATGTTTAAAATACCATCATCAACAGTAACTCCTTTTTTAATTAAACCTTGTGCCGCTTTTTTTAATGACATGCAAATAGCCGCGTTATTATTGGTTGTTCCAACGATCAGGTTTGCTTTGGTAACCATACCGTTTGAATCGGTCCAGTAATGATGTGTGAGTGTGCCTCTCTGAGCTTCAACAGTACCAACGCCTTCAGTAGGTGTGTTGTATACTTTTGCTCTAAGATCGGTGCTGCAAATTTCAGGAATGCTTGCAAGTTCAACAGCTCTTTCAGCAGAATAGATAAGTTCAACCAGACGTGCCCAATGCATTGCAAGGGTATTGTTTACTGGTTTTCCGCCAAGTGTAGCAAACATTCTTTCGTATTCTTCCTGCGCAACTGGTGTTGCCATACCATCAGAAGCATTAAGTCTTGACAACGGAGTTGCATGATACACGCCTGAATCCTGACCTTCAACAAAACCTTTCCAACCCATTTTTTTGAGGTAAGGGAATTTTAAATAACTCCAGGGTTCAACTCTTTCAGCAACATAATCCCTGTATTCCTTAGGCTCATATTTATAAAGTTCTTTTCCAGTTGTGTCAACAACGCGAACTTTTCCATCATAGAAATTCACTTTGTTGTTTGCATCAACAAGACCCATTGAATGTATCTTCAGGTTGTATGGGCCGTTTACAATGATGTCGACATAATCTTTATTTGCAAGAACAACATCGTTGAAAATTTTCATTGAGAATTTTGAAAATTCTACAAAGCCTTTTGCTTTTTCAAGTATATCGACTCTTTGTTCTTCTTTTAATCCTTTGCGAACGCCACCAGGGATATTTAACATTACATGTGTCTGGTGTCCGCCAAGAAGTGCCTGAATTTCCTGTGCAATTCTTCTTTGTTTAAGAACTTCGGTTCCTATTTCTTTTCCTACTTTTGCAATAACACCAAGAACGTTTCTTTCAGCTTTGCTTGCCGTTGGACCAACTACAAAATCAGGTGCTCCGAGAGCATAGAAATGTGCTATATGGCTGTGAACAAAGTGTGCCATATAAAACAGTTCCCTGATCATTTTTGCAGTAGGAGTGGGCTCAGCGCCGAAAACTGCATCGGCAGCTTTACCAGCAGCCATGTGATGACAGCCAGGGCAAACGCCGCAAATCTTGGTTACGATCTGTGATACGTCTTCAATAGCGCGTCCTTCAAGGAATTTTTCAAAACCTCTTAATTCCGGAACCTGGAAATATACGTTTTCCACTTCACCATCGTCGGTGCAAAATATTTCAACTTTACCGTGGCCTTCAAGCCTGGTTACAGGATCTATTGTATATTGTTTCATTACTGTTTCCTCCTTAATATTGAGCCGGGTAAACTGAATCTGTAAAATGTTCCGGCTGGGTCAACAACTGATTCGATTGCTTTATCTATTTCGTCTTGTTCTTTTCCTTCGAGCATGGATGCTATAGCTGACATCATTTTTGCGCCCGGATCAGGAATGCCTTCCATTGGTCCGTAGCAGCCACGACATGGTGCATTGCCTTCCACACAGCGAACTCCACAGCCACCGCGGGTTGCAGGTCCCATGCAAAGAATGCCTTGTTCATTCAAACAAGTTTCACCATCATCAGTTACTTCCCATGCGCGTTTAAATCGTGTGATGCCTTTTTTATCAGATTTTTTACGTTTGCAATCGTCGCACTGAACTCTGTCGAAAACGCCTATTACAGAACCTTTCGGAGGTAACGTTGCACCTGTTACTACTGCCATGAATACTTCCACAAGCCTTTCAGTTTGCGGCGGGCATCCCGGTAAATAGTAATCAACATCCACAACCTGTCCAAGGGTCATTACATCGTTGTAAAATTTGGGAAGGGTTAATTTTCCTTCTTTAATATCAACTGAAGTTTCTGGTCTTACCTTATTTGGGTTTTCTGTTGATTCGCTTTCATCATATACTCTTCTGAATATATCTTCTTTGTTTGAAAAATTTGCGAGTCCTGGTATACCACCCATGTGAGCGCAGGAACCATAAGCGATCAATATCTTCGATTTCTGACGAAGAAGTTTTGCCATGTGTTCATTTTCGCTTGTTCTTACAGCACCATTGAAGAGTGTGATGTCGATGCTTCCATCGGGCATTTCTTCAACATCTTTGTATTTAGTGTCGAGTGCAATGGGCCAGAAAACAAGGTCTGCATGTTCTATCACAGTAAAAAGTGATTCATGAACATCTAATACTGAAACGCAGCATCCGCCGCAGGCAGCACCCCAATATACAGCAAGTTTTATTTTTGGTTTATCAGCCATTTATCTGTTCTCCTTATTTTACAATTGTTTCAACAACTTCTTTAATTTTTGAAGGTCCGAGCTGCCTGATTTGTTCAGTCATTTCATTTACCACTTCCTGCAGTTTTTTTCCTTCACTGGCACTGATCCATTCAAGACGAAGCCTGTCTTTTTCAATTCCCATTTGTTCGGCATATTTCTGCATAAGCGTAAATCTCCTGAGGCATTTGTAATTTCCTTCAGAATAGTGGCAATCGCCGGGATGGCAACCGCCAATAAGAACTCCGTCGGCACCTTTAGCAAATGATTCCATGATAAATTCAGGGTCTATACGGCCTGAACACATCACACGTATAACGCGGGTACTTGGAGCATATCTCAACCTGGAAACACCTGCGAGATCTGAAGCAGTATATGTGCACCAGTTGCAGAAAAAAGCAACGATCTTGGGTGTCCAATTTTCATTATTATTCGCTGTCATATATCTTTGTTTTAATTATTCAACTAATAAACCATCAATTTCGCTTAGAATTTCCACATCATCAAAGAGATTCTGTGTAATAGCATTGGAACCACATGAAGCCACGCATGTTCCGCAACCTTTACAGAGAGCTTCGTTGATAGAAGACTTGCCTTTTTCTGTATTGAAAGAAATTGCAGTGTAAGGACACATATTGATACAAACCTGACAACCGCAACATTTTTCTTCAGTAATAAAGGCTGTGTTGGGTTCAAGTTCAACATGGCCGGCATCAATCAGTGCGAGTACTTCAGCTGCAGCAGCACCTGCCTGTGCAACACTGTCGGGAATATCTTTAGGACCCTGGCATGCACCTGCTATGAATACGCCATCAGTAAAAGTACTAACAGGAGCTAATTTAGGATGTCTTTCTAAGAAGAAACCTTCACTTGAACATGAGATGCTGAACATCTTTCTTACTTCCTGTGCATCTTTTGCAGGCTCAAGTCCAACTGAAAGAACAACCATGTCAACAGGTATTCTGCGAACAATTCCGATCAATGTATCTTCAGCGCGGATAACAAGTTTTCCCTTTTCAGAATCAGTTGTAGCCCAATCGGTAACTTCTGATACACGACCGCGGATAAACTGTACACCTTCATTTAATAATTTATCATAGAATTCTTCGTAACCTTTACCCGGAGTTCTCATGTCAATATAGAAGTTGTATACATCGGCATCGGTATGTTCTTTAAGAAGGTGTGCAAGTTTCAGTGAATACATACAGCAAACGCGTGAACACCATTTATTTGTTTTTTCATCCCTGGAACCAATGCAATGAATAATACCAATGCTTTTGGGTTTTGTTACGCCATCTCTTAATAATACATGACCTTCAGTAGGGCCTGAAGCATTCACAAGACGTTCCACTTCGAGTGATGTGAATACGTTTGGATATTTGCCATAGCCATAATAAGGAGATTTCACAGGATTGTGAGGTTCGAAGCCAGTTGAAAGAATAATTGATCCAACATTTATCTCAACTGTTTCCGGTTTCTGATTAAAGTCGAACGCATTTCTGTCGCAAGCTTTGGCGCATGACTGCTGACATTTTCCAGTTTTGAAATGTAAACATGTTTCGTCATCAACTCTTACTACAAGTGGAGTTGCCTGAGGGAATGGTATGTATACAGGTTTCCTTTTTGAAAGTCCGAAATTGAACTCGTCAGGAGTTTTTCCCTGTTTGAAAATACAAGCATCAATACATGCAAGACATCCTACACAAAGGTCTTCAATAATATAACGAGGCTTTTTGGTTACGGTAACTTTATAATTTCCAACAAAACCGTCAACATTGGATACTTCTGACCATGTCCAGAGTGTGATGTTTGGATGTTTCAGAACTGATGACATTTTTGGAGTAAGGATACATGCTGCACAATCGAGGGTTGGGAAGGTTTTATCAAACTTCGCCATGTAACCACCAATGGTAGCATCCTTTTCAATAAGGAAAACTTTTTTCCCGGCGTTTGCAAGAGTGAGTGATGCAGAGATTCCTGCAATACCACCGCCAACAATACATACATCAGGATTTACAGGAACTTTTTTCTTCTCGAGTGCTTTATGAAAAGCAACACGGTGAACAGCAGCTCTTGCAAGATCTTTTGCTTTTAAAGTTGCTTCCTCTTTATTTTCAGTAACCCATGAATCATTTTCCCTGATATTCACCATTTGCATGAAGAACTGGTTCAGTCCTGCTTTAGCAGTAGCTCCGCGGAAAGTGGATTCATGTAACAGAGGAGAGCATGAAGCAACAACTATCCTGTTAAGGTTATGTTCTTTAATATCCTTCTGGATCAGCTCTTGTCCAGGATCTGAACACATATATTTATAGTCTTTCGAAATGACCACATTTGGTAATTTCGCTACGTACTCAGCTACAGCCGGCACATCAACTATACTTCCGATGTTATGTCCGCAATGGCAGATATAAAATCCGATTCTGATATCTTCTTTCTGATTTGTCATTCTAGTACCTCCCTGAATTATTTAACTAAACTTAAACTAGGTGATAACATACGGTGCAGACCAATTTCCTTGTCGTTAATGCCAAATGCCATACCCATAAGCTGAGTAAAGTACATAACAGGAATCCTGACATCTTCACCAAACATTTTCGAAACTTTTCCCTGGAAACATTCAAGGTTGAACTGGCACAGAGGGCAGGAAGTAACTATAACATCAGCGCCTCTGAATTTTGCTTCTTTTAATAAAAGAAAATTCATCCTCATTCCAATATCAGAGATGGTACTCGTCATACTTCCGCTGCAGCACCTTGTTTTCAAAGGCCAGTCAACAGGTTCAGCTCCCAATGTTTTTACAATGTCGTCCATGGTATGCGGATCTCTCTGGTCATCAAAAGTATTGATGGGCCTGATTAACTGGCAACCATAATAGGATGCAACTTTGATTCCTTTCAAAGGTTCAAAAATTGCAGTTTTTATATTATCAAGGCCAACATCATTAATTAGTACATCAAGCGGATGACGGACATTTACTTTATTAGAATAAGGCATCCCTATTTTAGTAAGGTCCTCAAGAACTTTTGTTCTTATTTTTTCATCAGTATCCAGATAATTCTTGGTTTTAGTAAGGCCCATATAGCAGGCTGCACAAGGTGCAACTATATCGGCGCCTCCCATTTTCTCAGCAATAGCAAGGTTTCTGGCGATTAGACTGATAGCGCTGCATTCGTTGATAGACATATAGTTTGTTGCACCACAGCAATTCCAGTCCTCAATTTCCTGTAGAGGAACGTTCAGTTTCTTAAAAACAGAAAGCAGTGATTCCTCATATGATTTTCCGGATGATTTAAGCGAGCATCCCGGGTAATATAAATAGTTCATATTTTTTTCTCCTGTTTGATTAAGTTCTTAAGCTTCTGCTTTTCCGATAATTTTCCTTATCTGTTCTTTATTCTTGGCACCTTTTTCGAAAGGTAAAAGGCGTCCGGTCATAAACAGTTTTACACCCAATGATGCATAACCAAACATTTTGAAAATATTATACTTCATATAATAATTCAAAAGAAGCCATGTTTCATTGATTCTTCCGCGCGACTTAACTTCATTGAAGAAAGTGCTGGCCATGATTGGAATAGGGAAGTTCTTGGGATAAATTTTGTTTTTGATGGCCTCTCTTTTAAGGGCGTACATCACTTCTGTGATCTTAATGCCTTTAGGGCATTCCACAGTGCAGTTATAACAGGAAGCGCACAACCATATTGTCCGGTTTTCAAGAACTTCATCTTTAAAGCCAGCTCTTACCATTGCGATTACTTTCCTTGGAGTGTAATCCATGTAAGTGCTTAACGGGCATGCAGAGCTGCAATTGCCGCACTGAATGCAGCCAAAGAGCTTTTCTCCATGAGCGTTTTTGGCAATCAGTTTTCCGAAGTCTTTGTCCAGATCCGATTCATGCTTAATTTCCTGAAACGGAAAATTCTTCATTTTTGCCTTCATTGTTTATAAAAAAGTTAAGTTTGCAGAATTCGTTTTGTATTGATATTGCTAAATTTCAGAACATTTTAAATATTTAATGGAAGCAAAAGTAATTAAAAAAATGACTTTTCAAATTGACAGTCGTTATTTTTTTCACAATTGGATAATTTAAAAAGATTCTAAATTTGTAACGAATATTTTTAACAGTATTCAGGTATTGAAATATTTAAATAACTAGCTTTGTAGAATATATATTTATTTGGAATTGAAAAAAGCATATACCGTTATAGTTCGTGGATTAGTTCAGGGAGTTGGTTTCAGACCATTTGTATATCGCATTGCAACGGGTTTGAATCTTTATGGCAATGTTGAAAACCGCACAGATGGTGTGTTTATAAATGTTGAAGGTGACCAGGAAACAATTGATGAGTTTCTGAAACTCTTGAGGGACAAAGCTCCCACAGCTTCCAATATCGAATCAGTTCAATTTACTCAAATTGAAATTTTAGATTACAAAAAGTTTGAAATAGTAAAAAGCAAAGACACGTCTGAAGAAATCACTGAAATAAGTCCTGATATTGCCGTATGTGATGACTGCCTTGCTGATTTAAAAACTCAGGAGCACAGAATTGATTATCCATTCATCAATTGTACGAACTGCGGGCCAAGGTTTACAATCATTAAAGATTTACCTTATGACCGTGAAAAAACGACCATGAAGGATTTTGTGATGTGCGAAAAATGCCATCAGGAATATACTGATGTTCTGGACAGAAGATTTCATGCACAGCCTGTTGCCTGCAATGATTGCGGTCCAGAGTATGAACTTTTTTATGATGGTAAATCTGAAAAGAAATTTAAAGATATTCTTGAAACATCAGCAAAAATTATTGACAGTGGTAAAGTGCTGGCATTGAAAGGACTTGGTGGATTTCATCTTGCATGTAATGCTTTGAATGATATTGTAGTTCAACGCTTGAGAACACTGAAACACAGGGAGAGCAAGCCTTTGGCTGTGATGATGAAAGACATATATTCAGTGAGGAGATTTGCAATTATCAGTGAAGAAGAAGAGAAAGCACTATTGTCATGGAGAAGGCCGATAGTTCTATTAAAAGAGAAACAAGAGAGAATGATGCCGTCATCTGTGAGCAACGGACTCGGTACAATCGGAATTATGCTTCCCTATATGCCTTTTCATCATTTGCTTTTTGAAAAACTGAAAACTGAAGCTATTGTACTCACGAGCGGAAATATTTCAGATGAGCCAATTATAATTGATAATAGGGTCGCTGAAAAAAATCTGAATGGAATTTCGGATGCACTCCTTATTTATAACAGAGACATTAATAACCGCACGGACGACTCAATAATTTTCATTGCAAATAAAAAAGAAAGAATTATCAGGCGTTCAAGGGGATATGTCCCAAATCCTGTGAGGCTGGATTTAGATGTGAACGGAATTTTTGCAGCTGGTGCAGAATTGAAAAATACATTTTGCATTGGAAATGGGAACCAGGCAATATTGAGTCAGCATATAGGTGATTTGAAAAATCTTGAAACTTTTGAATTTTATAAAGAGACTGTTGCTCAGTTTAAAAAACTTTTCAGGGTAAATCCATTGCTGGCAGTGGGAGATATGCATCCTGATTATTTGTCAACACGCTTTATAAATGAAATGAATATCCCGAAAATATTTGTCCAGCATCATCATGCGCACATTGCATCCTGCATGGCTGAACACAAACTGGATGAAAAAGTAATAGGGATAAGTTTTGATGGAACCGGTTATGGCGATGACAGCAATATTTGGGGTGGTGAATTTTTTATTTGTGATTTAAATGATTACGAACGAATTTCGCATTTTGAATACGTTCCAATACCCGGTGGTGACAGGGTTTCGGACGAACCATGGCGTATGGCTGTTTCGTATTTGTACAAAGTCTACGGACAGGAATTTCTGAAGCTGGATCTTCCATTTTTAAAAAATATTTCTTCTGGAAAAATGAAATTACTTATCCAGGCAATCGATAAAAAAATTAACTGTCCGCTTACATCCAGCGCCGGACGCCTGTTTGATGCTGTATCTGCAATTTCTGAAATTTGCCGTATGAATGGTTTTGAAGCAGAAGCTCCGATGCGGCTTGAATCTGCAACAGATAAAACATGTAAGGAAAAATATGATTATGATATCAACCAAAATGTTTGTTTTGACAAGACTATAAAAGGAATTGTAAATGATATATTGAATTTGGTTGGATCGCATGTTATTGCTGCAAAATTTCACAATGCATTAATTTCAGTAATTTTGGACATTGCAAAAACGGCACGTGAAAAATATTCTTTGAATAAAGTTGTTTTATCAGGTGGCGTTTTTCAGAACAGGTATCTGCTTGAAGGAGCTGAAAATATTCTTACTGAAAATATATTTGAAGTATTCACACATTCAAAAGTGCCATCGAATGATGGGGGAATAGCATTGGGACAATTGGCGATTGCGGCAAAAAGGAGAAGTTTGGGAAATATTAAATAGCAAATAGAAGATAGAAAATAGAAAAGTTGCCAAGGGGTAAGTTATAAATCATAAGTCACAAGTCATAGGTTGACAAGTGAAAAGTAATAAGTAAAAATGAGAACGTAAATCGTAAATCTAAAATCATAAATCAAAAATAGTATGTGTTTGAGTATTCCTGCCGAAATCATCTCAATAGAAGGTGATATGGCGCAAGTGAGCATAGGGGGAACAATGGTAAAGGCGAGCCTTCAGTTATTGGATGATCCTAAAATTGGTGAGTATGTTTTGCTTCATTCTGGTTTTGCCATTGAACGATTAAGCAAGGAAGAAGCGGATGAAACCATGAAGCTTTTCAAAGAGTTGGGTGATATTGAAGACCAGATGTAGTTTCGAGTTTCCTGTTGAGTGTTTACAGTTGAATATTTCATTATGGCAACAATTGAAAAGTTTGAAGATATGGAAGTATGGCAGAAAGCGCGAATACTTTCAAAAGAAATTTATTTGATTAGTTCAAAGGGAAATTTCGCCAGGGATTTTGATTTGAAAAGTCAGGCTCGCCGATCAAGTGGTTCTGTTATGGATAATATTGCCGAAGGCTTTGAACGCGGTGGGAAAGGAGAATTTATACAATTTCTTGGAATTGCTAAGGGTTCAAATGGTGAATTGCGATCGCAATTAGATAGGGCAATGGATAACGACTATATTAATAAAACTGAATTTGAAAACCTTTATCAGAAAAGCGACGAAGTTAGCAAGATGATAAAAGGGTTTATTTCATACCTGAACAAAACGGAGATTAAAGGATTTAAATACAAGAAATGAAACGAGAAAATAACTCTAAACAAAAAACTCTAAACTGTAAATTAACTGATGAAATACATTGACGAATACCGCGATAAATCGCTTGTTCTGCAGCTTGTAAAAAATATTAAATCAATCTCGAAAAAGAATATTTCGTTGATGGAAGTCTGCGGTGGGCATACCATGTCTATTCAGAAATTTGGTATTCCTTCATTGCTCCCTGAAAACATTCGTCTTGTCTCTGGCCCTGGTTGCCCTGTGTGTGTGTCGAGCAAAAAATTTATTGACCAGGCGATTGTGTATGCAAGGATGAAAGATACCATTATCACAACTTTCGGAGATTTGATCAGGGTGCCGGGTTCTGCTTCATCGCTTGAAAAAGAAAAAGCAAATGGCGCAGATGTCCGCATTGTTTATTCTCCTTTGATGGCTATTGAAATTGCAAAACAAAATCCTGATAAGAAAATAATTTTTCTAGGAATAGGTTTTGAAACCACATCGCCTACGAGTGCAGCTGCTATTGTGAATGCATACAATGAAAAAGTAAGTAATTTTTTCCTTTTTAGTTCACATAAAATCATGCCGCCTGCAATGGCTGCACTTATTGATGAAGGCGTAACAATTAACGGATATATATGTCCAGGACATGTGAGTACTATCACCGGATCGCACATCTATGAACCGATTGCGGCGAAATATAATTTAGGCTGTGTGATAGCAGGCTTTGAACCAGTGGATATTTTGCAAAGTATTTTTATGCTGGTGAAGCAGTTTGAAGAAGGCAAAGCAAAGGTTGAAATACAATATTCACGAGTTGTAAAACCTGAAGGTAATATTAAAGCACAACATTATTTAGAAGATGTTTTTTGTCTGCGCGATGAATGGTGGCGAGGCCTTGGTACTATTCCAAACAGCGGAATGATGATTCGTGAAAAGTACAGCATGCACGATGCAGAAAAAATGATTCCTGTTACTGTTCCTGAACCAATAGAACCAAAAGGATGCATCTGTGGCGAAATTTTAAAAGGATTGAAAAGCCCTAAAGAATGTAAATTGTTTGGAACAGCCTGCAATCCTTCCGATCCTATCGGAGCCTGCATGGTTTCCAGCGAAGGAGCTTGTCAGGCGTTTTATAAATATGCGAGGGTAAAGTAAGAGTAAGATGACAAGGGCTTTTTCATGTAATAAGCATAAAGAACTCAGTGAACCTCGGTGAATGCTCTGTGTAACTCAGTGAAACAAAGAATAGTAAATAGCAAATAGAAGATAGCAAATAGCAAAGTTATAAGTTGACAAGTCATAAGTCATAAATTGATAAGTTAGGAATTCCCATGCTTCCCGAAAAGAAAGAACATCCAAAAGAAAAATCAAGATTACATCCTCGAAACAGGCATCGTGAGCGCTACGATTTTAAAATGCTTATTGAGAGTTGTCCTGAATTGGCTCCGTTTGTGAAGAAGAATATTTACGATGATGAGTCAATTGATTTCTTTAATCCTGATGCAGTGAAAGCATTGAATAAAGCACTGTTGAAGCATTATTACGATATAAATAATTGGGATATTCCTGAAGGTTATTTGTGTCCGCCAATTCCCGGGAGAGCAGATTATATGCACCATATAGCTGATTTGTTGTGCAGTTATAACTATGGAAAAATTCCAACCGGTTCAACAATAAAATGCCTGGATATTGGTGTCGGCGCCAATTGCGTGTACCCGATAATTGGTTTTAAAGAATATGGGTGGTCATTTGTTGGAAGTGATATTGATGCTGCTGCTATTGAATCTGCAAACAAAATAATTGAATTGAATCCCTTTTTGAAAGGAAAAATTGAATTAAGATTGCAATCGAAAACAGATGACATTTTTTTTAATCTGATTCAAAAAGACGAACTTTTTGATTTGACTGTTTGCAATCCCCCGTTTCATGCATCATTCAAAGAAGCCAGCGAAGGCACGTTGCGGAAATTAAATAATTTAAGTAAAGAAAAAAATAATGAACCTGTCAAGAATTTTGGTGGTAGAAATACTGAATTATGGTGCAAGGGGGGTGAAGAACGATTTGTTAGAGACATGATTCGTCAAAGTAAATTTTTCGCTGCGAATTGTTTTTGGTTTTCTACTTCTATCTCAAAACAGTCACATTTAAGAAGTGTAAATGAAGCATTAAAAAAAGCTGAAACTACCGAAATAAAAATTATTCCAATGGGACAGGGAAATAAATCAGGACGTATTGTAGCGTGGACATTTTTTACTCCGGAACAAAAGAAAAATTGGGTGAACAGTAGGTGGAAAGTTTAAAAGTTAAAAGTTAAAAGTTAAAAGTTAAAAGTATTCTCCTTATATATGTCTTAATACCTTTGATAATAATGGGTGTTGGATAAAATTCACAATTCACTTTATTCAAGAATATACTATTATAAACTTAAAAGCCTTATCTTTGCTATAATAGGGTGTAATTTTCCAAATTTTATTTTTCAAAAAAACAATCATGATAGAATTCGAATTAGAAGGACATGAATTTATTCCGTTGAACAAGCTTCTGAAACTGTTAGGTCTTGTAGAGTCCGGTGGTGAAGCCAACCAAAGGATTGAAGAGGGTGAAGTATTTGTGAATGATGCTAAGGAAACACAAAAACGAAAGAAACTCAGAGTTGGAGATAAGGTGATGTTCTTCGATAAAACTATAATAATTAAATAAAAAGTCATAAGTCACAAGTCATAAGAAGTAAGACACAAGACGATAGTAACAGGTTATTCATTCAATATAATCTTCTCAACTTATCCCTTGTATTCTTATTGACTTTTTATACTCTACATTAACATTACAATTTATAATAAACATTACAATGATTTTTGAAGATTTAAATTTAAATAAACCCTTGCTGCAGGCCTTGGAGGATTTGGAATACACGAATCCTACTCCCATTCAAGAAAAAGTTTTTCCTCTGATTATGGATGGAAGAGATGTGCTGGGAGTGGCTCAAACAGGTACTGGTAAGACTATTGCATATATACTTCCAATTTTACGGCAATTGACATTCTCGGAACAGAAACATCCGCGCATACTTATTGTGGTTCCTACTCGTGAATTGGTTTTACAGGTAGTTCAGGAAATCGGCAAACTGACAACATATATAAATGTGAGGGTTGTCGGGGTTTACGGAGGAACGAATATCAATACGCAAAAACAACTTGTGTACAATGGGCTGGATATTCTTGTTGCTACACCGGGACGTCTAATAGATCTCGCTTTAACAGGAACATTGCGGTTAAGTTCAATTCAGAGATTTGTAATTGATGAAGCTGAAGAAATGCTCAACCTCGGCTTTCGCACACAGCTAAAAAATATTCTTGATCTTTTGCCTGCCAAAAGGCAAAATCTTTTGTTTTCTGCGACAATGATGCCTGATATTGAAAATATTATTTCTGAATTTTTTAATGCACCACAAAAAATTGAAATTGCTGCACATGGGACCCCTCTGGAACAAATTGCTCAGATTGGTTATCATGTCCCCAATTATTACACAAAAGCAAATCTTCTGCAATACCTTCTCGAAACAAATGATGAATTAAATAAGGTCCTTGTTTTTTGTGAATCACGGAAACTGGCTGATCGTCTGTTCGACCAGGTAAAAGAAATATTTCCTGAGCAGGTTGGTGTGATTCATTCAAATAAATCGCAGAATTTCAGAATAAATTCTCTGAAGCATTTTCAAGAGGGAATCTTGAGGATTCTCATCGCTACTGATATTGCAGCTCGAGGTCTGGATATTTCGGATGTTTCGCATGTAGTAAATTTCGACACTCCTAAAATTCCGGGTGATTATATTCATCGCATCGGAAGAACCGGAAGGGCTGATAAACCTGGAGTCGCCATCACATTTATTAATGAAGCAGAGAAAATTTTTCAAACTGAAATTGAAGATTTGATGAAGAGACCAATTCCGATAGAACCTCTTCCTGATGATTTAATGATTTCAAAAATATCTACCGATGAAGAGTTGCCAGTACCTGTTACCAAAAACTATTTGAAGAGCAATAAAATTAAAAGATCAGGTGGTGCATTTCATGAAAAATTAGAAAAAAATAAAAAAGTTAATCAGGGTGGATCATATAAAAGGGACATCAAAATCAAATACAAAAAACCAAAGAGTTTAGGCGATAACAGGCCAAGGAAGAAGAAGTAGGTAAGTGAAAAGTTGAAAGTGAAAAGTTTGTGTGAATATGAATAACGAGGCATTGACAGATTTGGTAAGTATGAAAATGCCATATGGAAAATACAAGGGCTGGACGCTTTGTAATTTGCCTGAACCTTACCTGGTATGGTATCATGCAAAAGGTTTCCCAGAAGGAAAATTAGGAATGTTGCTGCACACAATTTATGAAATTAAATTGAATGGCTTGGAGTATTTGCTGGAGCCATTGAAGAAGAAATAAGTTAAAAGTGAAAAGTTAAAAGTTCATAGTGAAACATTGTGTTCTTAGTGACTTAGTGGTGAAAGAAAACGATCGTCACAAATTATACTCTTTGTATTCTGAATAATTTCTTCCAGTGAATGTGAATGCGCGATTTTATCAAAAACTTTTTCTGGTTCTGAAAACCGCTTGCTGAAAAGCTTCCACTGATCTTTGATCCTGTCCAATACCAAAAAATCAGGTAAGTGAATTTGCAATTCATTGTAGAGATCAATCAGAAAAGTCAAAAATGTTTCATCATTTTCTTTAACAGAAGGCATCTTGTTTCCCTTTATAATTGCTGGAAGCAGCGGATTGTAAAACACACCTCTGCCAATCATCCATTTCGTAATTGTTGGATATTTATTTTTTATATTTTGAAAATCTGTTAGTGAAAATATATCGCCGTTGTAAACAATTTCATGTTTAATTAACGGAAGAAAATCCCGCAATACATCATGATGAATTTCGCCTTCGTACATCTGTGTTCCAATGCGTGGATGGAGGATAATATTTTCCAAAGGAAAATCATTTAGAACCGGAATCAATTGATATATCTCATTCGTATTGCTTAATCCAAGTCTGAGTTTTATTGACAAACGTTGTGGAATAATTGGTATTATTTTTTCTAAAATTTCTCTCACTAATTCCGGATGTGGCAACAAACCTGAACCTCTTTTTTTACGGGTAACATTTTTTACAGGACAACCCAGATTCCAGTTTAGAGTATCGTAACCCCAGTCATGCAACATTTGTGAAATATGAATAAATTGTTCTGCTTTGTTTCCTAACAATTGCGGAATTACTGGCATTGCGTGATTGTTGGCTGGCAATAAGTCTTTGGCAGTATTGGAAATTCTATTCTTCCCATCTGTGAGTGGAATGAACGGACTTACAGCAATATCAATGCCTGTATAATGTCTGCTATAAACATTACGGAAAATAAAATCGGTGAATCCCTGTAAAGGTGCGAGAAAAATCATGATGTAAATTAACTTAATGCAAAAATAGAGATTCTGATTGTTAAAATCTTAATTTATCTATGTCTATTTCTTGAAGATAATTTTAAGTGAAAATATAGTAATTTTTTTATGAATTAAATTTTTAATATTTGTATATTTTGCTACTATTTGATGCAGTATGGAAAAAGGAAAATTGTTATCTTTGTTTCATGCAAATAGGTGTTCAGTTTGTTGATTAAATTAGAATAAAATTAAGGAGAATAATTATGAGAGATCTTTCAGTTTCTTATATGGGTTTAAAGTTGAAAAACCCTGTTATTATTGGTAGCAACGGATTAACAAATTCTGTTTCTGAAATAGTGAAGATGGAACAAAACAATGCAGCTGCAGTTGTGTTGAAATCCGTTTTTGAAGAACAGATTCAGCATGAAACTGAATTGCTGATAAAATCGGATTCTGAGAAAATGGCCCCAATGACAAAGGGCATGGGTGAGTTGATGAAGAAAAGAAGTTATGATTATCTGGAAGCCAATGATTATATTTCCAATTTTGCACGTGAACAAACATTAGCCAAATATCTCAAGTTCATAAGTGATGTTAAGCAAGCAGTGAGCACTCCAATTATTGCAAGTATAAACTGTGTTTACACATACGACTGGTATTCGTTTGCAAAAAGAATCCAGGATGCTGGCGCTGATGGAATAGAGCTTAATATTTATGTATTGCCTTCCGATCCGAACAGGACTGGTGCAGAAAACGACGCAGTGTATGAAAATGTGATCAATGAAGTTAAAAAATATGTAAGCATTCCGATCTCGGTTAAAATGAGTTATTATTTTTCAGGACTAACTTCAAAACTGATTGAACTCTCGGGAAGCGGCATTAAAGGAATGGTGCTATTTAACAGGCCTTACAGCCCGGATATTGATATTGATAATTTTACAATCACCTCTGGTAATATTTATAGTTCACCAACAGATTACGTTCATACAATGCGTTGGGTTGCTATTCTTGCAGGCAGGCTTAAGTGCGATATTGCTGCAACTACAGGGATTCATGACAGTGAATCGGCAATAAAATTATTACTTGCCGGTGCTAATGCTCTTCAGATTACCTCCGTGTTATATTCACATGGCCTTACCCAAATCAATGATATAGTTTCAGGAATTGAAAAGTGGATGGAGAAACATAACTTCAATTCTATTGAAGAATTCCGAGGGAAGATGTGCCAGAAGAATATTGAACATCCTGCTGCTTATGAGCGTGTGCAGTTTATGAAGCTATATTCTAAAATTTAGAGAAGTCACAAGACCCAAGCTTCAATCCTCAAGTCTCAAATTCAAAGGGAAAAGAGAGAAAGTCAAATATAAGAAAGCCCTAAATTTCAGAAAAAATTCTTGGAATTTGGGGCTTTAAAATTTGAGATTTTAAATTTATTTACTAGTATTCGTCAGGAAGTTCTTTAAGTTGCTTCAAGGTAAACACAGGTCCATCTAGGCAAACAAAAACTTTTCCAACATTACATCGGCCGCATTTGCCAAAGCCGCACTTCATGCGGTTTTCAAGGGTCGTGTAAATTTGTTCATCCTTGAATCCAAGTTTTTCAAGAACTGGCATTGTGAATTTTATCATCACAGGTGGTCCGCAAACTATGGCAATTGTATTTTCACTTTTAGGTGCTATCTGATCAAGAATAGTTGGAACAAAACCTATTTTCCCTTTCCAGTCGGGCGATTCGCCTCCCGGGTCAACTGTAGTAACAATATTTACATCAGGGCGATCTTCCCATTCATGAAGTTCATTTTTATAAACGAGGTCGGCTACAGAACGCGCCCCGTAAAGGATTGTAATATCTTTGTAATTTTCCCTGAGGTCGAGACAGTTCCAGATAACGCTTCTCATTGGCGGTAGTGCAATACCTCCGGCAATGAATAAAAGATTCTTTCCTTTCCATTCATCAATAGGAAAAATATTTCCGTATGGTCCGCGGAAACCAATAATGTCGCCGACATCCCTTGAGTTCAGCGCTGTGGTAACTTTTCCGGCCATGCGGAAAGTGCATTCAATATAACCTTGCCTGGTAGGGGAGGATGCAATACAGAAAGTGCATTCTCCTTCGCCCATTACAGAATATTCTCCAAACTGCCCGGTTCTAAAGGTAAAAGCTTTTGCATGCTCTTCATTTACAAATTTCAGTTTAAACGTTTTTACGAAAGGAGCTTCTTCGGTGATGCTCTCAATACGCATTAAATAGGGCATATAAATATTCTCGTCGCTCATTTTACGACCTCCTCATTTAAATTGATCAAATGTTCTTTAAGATTCATGTCAACAGGACATGCACGGGAACAGCGCCCGCATCCAACACATCCAACTACCTGTTGCCTTTCGGGCATGTATGCAAATTTATGCATGATGCGCTGTCGCCATCGCTGGCTCTGAATTTCGCGCGGATTGTGACCGGAAGTATGCAATGTAAAAAGTCCGAACCCACATGAATCCCAGCTGCGCTTACGTTTTCCATCATGACCGTTGAAAATATCCTGAATGTCGAAACATGCACAGGTAGGGCATACATAAGCACATGCTCCGCAACTGATGCAGCGCAGTGATTGTTCGACCCAAAGTTCATTGTCAAATGCATTACTGATATTATCAATAATGGTTTTGAGATCAAACTTTACAGGAACATCAACAATATATTTTGATTTATCTGCATTGCTTCCATCTTCAAAAAGATCAGAATTTTTTGCTGCAATTGCCTGTCCTTTTTCTGAAACTATTTCTGCGATATAATCACCACTTTCAATTTTTGTAAGTAAAATGTCGCTTCCTCTTGTACCGCCGGGGTTTTGGTTTACTGATGTACAGAAACATTTGCTGTCGCATTTGCTGCAACTCATACCAATGACGGTCGTTTTCCTTAAGCGTTCAGTATAAATGGTGTCAATATAATCCCATGTAAAAATTGCAGTGAGTGAATCGAAACCAGCAGCATCGCAAGGCCGTGCACCAAGTAAAACAGTTTCCGGAATTTGTGAAAAATCTTTTTCTTTTATGCTGTATGATTCTTTTGAAGAATGCATATCCAATAATGATTCAACCTTTGGAAACACTATTGATTTGGCCGATTGCGCGGTTGTGATATACTCTTCTGTCATTTCTTTCAGCGATGAAATAGCTTCAAAGTTTACCTGCCCGTTTTTCTTTACAGGTGCATAAACTATTTTTTCTTCCTCCCTGAATTTTTGAACCAGCTTTTCTAATGAAGCTTGTTTCAAAAGTTTTGTAATGCCATCCATATATTAATGAATAAAAGTTTCTTTATCGTCAATTTTGTATGATGAAAGCACGGAATCCATGCTTCCAGAAGTTCCTGCGGTTGCGTTAAATCTATTTTTTGTTGTTGAAATAGTTTTGTATGTAAGCAGGTTTATTGGAATCAAAGCAGGGCAAGCTCTTGCGCATTCCCCGCAGTTTACGCATCTTCCGGCAAGGTGCATAGCTCTCATCATGTGCCATTCAAAATTACCCATTGGTGTTGCTTCCACTGTGATCCATTGCGGCTGGTTCACTTCAACCTGGCAGCGGATGCAGTAACACATGGGACAAGCAGACCTGCATGCATAGCATTTTATACATCGCGATAATTCATTTGTCCAGAAATCCCAGCGCTGTTCAGCTGTCATGGATTCTATTTCTGTGATGCGTGTATTTTCTTTTTCAGGAATTTCGAGATTGCATGTAGCAATATATTTTTCCATTGCAGCGAATCCTTCAAAGTCAACAAGAGTGCCATCTGCAGCAATTCCAAGAATATGAGTCTGTCCATCGGATAACTGATTTTCAGAAGCAACCTGCAGAATAGCCCTCATTACTACAAGTGGAGCAACAACTGCAATTTTACCCATATGTTTAATTTCATGCTTCATCAGGTAGAACGCCAGGTTCTGCACACAGCGTTCATCATAGATCAGCTTGGATACGTCTTCAGGTTTTCTTACAAAGATTGCCCTGACATCATTATCCGAACCTTCGCCATAACCGATAACTACATTAACGGTACCTTTCTCAAGGAGTTCTTTGGCTTTATTTCTTACACTATCCATTTGTGTATTGTTAAAATATCCTTAATTAAATAATTGCATCCTTATGTTCAACAATTGCAAGGTTTTTGAAATTTGTATAAGGACCTTTTTCCTTAATTTCTTCCGTGAATTTATTTACAACATCTGCCCACTTAGCACCTTCAGCAGCCGAAACCCATGAAAAGAAAACCCTGTCAACATCCACACCCATAAAATCGGCAAGATCTCTGAACACCATCCAGCGGCGGCGTGCATGGAAATTACCAGAAGTGTAATGACAGTCGTTGGGATGACAACCGGAAATCATAATTCCGTCAGCCCCATTGGCAAAGGCTTTCATGAGCAACATAAATTCAATTCTTCCTGTGCAGGGGAAGCGGATGATGTTAACATTGGTAGCATATTTCAACCGGCTGGTTCCTGTGAGATCCGCTCCTGCGTAGGTACACCAGTTGCAGACAAAAGCTACTATTTTAGGTTCAAAATCGGCCATGATTTATTTTACTGTTTTAATTGTTTAACATACCAACTAATTCGGCCATCATCTGGTTGTTTGAGAAGCCGTGAAGTTCTATTGATTTGGATCTGCAAAGCGCAACGCATGTTCCGCAACCCTGGCACAATCCCGGATTTATTTTAGCAAGTTCTTTGATAACATTTCCACTGCGGTCTTTTATATATTCGCGTTCAATTGCCTGGTAAGGACAAACCGGTACACACATAAAGCATCCCACACAGGTTGAAAACAGTGGTGGTCCGAAGCGGTTTACTTCTGCAACAATAGGTTCTCTTGTTAATTCATCCTGTGAGAAAAGTATTGCAACCTTGCTTGCAGCGCCTGATGCCATTGAAACTGAGTCAGGAATATCTTTTGGAAACTGACAGGCTCCTGCGAGGAAAATACCGCCAGTATTGGTTTCTACAGGTTTTAATTTAGGATGTGCTTCAGAGAAAAATTTATTCTGGTCGTATGAAACATGAAGTTTCTGTGCAAGTTCTTCGGAGCCTTTAGACGCAACAGCAGCAGTGGCAAGCACTACCATGTCGGCTTCAATTTCAACAGGCTCTGAACCCAGCAGCGTATCTGCTCCACAGACAATCAGTTTGCCATTTTTTTCATAAATACGTGATACCCTGCCACGGATATATTGTGCTCCATCTTCAGTAATGGCGCGCCTTACAAACTCTTCATAATTCTTTCCTGCAGAGCGGATATCCATGTAGAAAACATAAGCCTGCCCGTCGTGCACTTTATGCTGATAAAGCATTGTCTGCTTTGCTGTGTACATGCAGCAGAACTTCGAGCAATATTCAATTCCTTTTGCAGGATCGCGCGAACCAGCACATTTTATAAATACAATTTTTTTAGGAACAGCTCCGTCGGAAGGCCTTTTGATTTCGCCCTGTGTAGGCCCTGAAGCGGATGCCAGACGTTCAAACTGCATTCCTGTAATAACATCTTTGAATTTTCCATAACCGTATTCAGGGAAGAAATCTGTGCCTTTTAAATCAAATCCTGTTGCAATAACAACAGCTCCAACAGGCACTTCAATAATTTCATCTTCCTGGTCAAAACGTATTGCCTGCGTAGGACAAACTTTTTCGCAAACGCGGCATTTACCTTTTAAATAATAGGTGCAACTATTCTTATCAATCACTGGTTTGTTGGGAACAGCCTGAGGAAAGGGGACATAAATAGCCGTCCTGTTTCCAAGGTCCTGTTCGAATTCACTTGGGATCTTCTTTACGGGACATTTGGTGCAGCATAATCCGCAACCGGTACATAATTTCTCGTCAAGACTTTTAGATTTTTTGCGGATTTTTGCTTTGAAGTTTCCAATAAAACCTTCAAGGCTTTCCAACTCAGCATAAGAATATAATGTGATATTAGGATTCTGCGCAACTTCAACCATGCGAGGAGTAAGGATGCACTGTGAACAGTCAAGAGTTGGAAATGTTTCTGAAAGTTGCGACATATGTCCGCCAATGGACGGTTCTTTTTCAATAAGGATAACTTTATGCCCGATATTCGCAATGTCCAACGCAGCCTGAATTCCTGCAACACCACCGCCAATAACCAACGCTGTTTTTGTAACAGGAACACGGATAGGGTGGAGAGGTGTATTTCTTTTTACCTTCTCAACTAAAGTCCTCACAGTATCAATAGCCTTCTGCGTGGTTGCTTCAGTCTTTTCATGCACCCATGAACAATGTTCCCTGAGGTTAGCCATTTCGCAGAGATATGGATTTAATCCTGCTTCTGCTGTAGCTTTTCTGAAAGTAGGTTCATGCATACGAGGAGAACAAGCGGCAACGACAACACCGTCGAGCTTGTGTTCAAGTATCGCTTCCTTCACCAGCGTCTGGCCAGGATCCGAGCACATGTATTTATAACTTGTGCTGTAAGCTACTCCCTGGAAATGTGAAGCGACTTCTGCAACTCTTTCGCAATCTACTGTCGCTGAAATGTTGGAGCCGCAATGACAAACAAATACACCTATACGTGCCATATATTATTCACCCTTCAATGTTACGATTCTAAAATCTTTTCCTTCAGTTTTACCGGAACAAAATGTCTTTGTAATCCTAGTTTATTGGCATCAATGCCACATGCCAAACCAATTGCCTGTGTAATATAAATTACAGGAGCTTCAATATTTTTTCCAAGTGCTTTGTTGATATCAGGTCTTCTCATATCAAGATTAGAATGGCACATCGGGCATGCAACAATGATAGCTTCTGCACCGCGGTCAACGGCATCTTCCACAATTTTTCCAGATAATCTGCCAACCACATCAGTTCGTGCAACTGACATGCCAGCACCGCAGCACTCTACTTTGTAAGCCCAGTCGATCGATTTCGCCCCTAAAGCCTCCATCACCAAATCCATTGTCTGCGGGTCTTCTGGCCTGTCGAAAGAAAGAATCTTGGTTGGTCTTACTAATAAGCATCCGTAGTAGCACGCTACTGTATGATTAAAAGGTTTTTTTATTTTCTCAGGAAGAACAGGAAGAATATGTTCCTGGATAAACTGGATTACATTCTGAATTTTGATAGTACCGTTATAAGGCATTCCCATTATTTCCGATACTTTATTTTTTAGTTCACTGTTCTCGTTCAACTCATGCTGCGTAATGGCGAGCCTGCTGTAACATGCAGCACAGGGAACTATAACTGTATCCATTCCTTCTTTTTCAGCAAGTGCAAGAATTCGTGCAGGCAATGCAAGTGAGAGTTCTTTATTCATGTTGTGTGCAGCAGTAGCTCCACAGCAGTTCCAGTCGGGAATGTCCAGCAATTCAATATTGAAATGTTCCGCTATTGCATTTACCGATTCCTTGTATTCTCTTGATCCGCCTTTCAGTGAACATCCCGGATATAAGCCAATCTTCATTGATTTGTCTCCTTTTTAATTGTTTTATTGAATATTTTTTTAATCATGCTCATATCCTTAATTCTCTCAGGAATAAAGTGCAGTTTGCCTCTTGCAATCATCTTAGGTGCAAGGCCTACGTCCTGTGTCATACTGAGCGTACGCATTTTATAATCCAGAATAAGTCCGAATTCAGAAAGCCTACCGGTAGCACTGACAGAATCAAGGAAAGCTTTATGGAACTTAACAATGTTCTTTGCTTTAGGATTAACTATTCCTAATTCTAAAGACTTCTGGCGCAGAAAGTCCATCACCTTTGGAATGTCTATTTCCATCGGGCAGCGGCCGTAGCACATTTCGCAGGTAACGCACATCCAGATACTGTATGACCGTAAAAGTTTTTCTTCATGCCTGGGATCGCCGGTTTGCAGCATTCTTATTACCACGCTAGGCGGAAAATCCATTTCTGAATTTACAGGACAACCTGCAGAACATTTGCCGCACTGATAACATTTTGCCACCGAGATATGCAACTCTTGCTGCAACTCGCCGGCAATTGAATTCTCCTTATATATACTATGTCCTGACATACTGAATCTGATTTATATGTTATGCAAATTTTTCTTTTCCAAATTATCGAATGATAAAATATTATTACAGCAATTAGTTAAAATTTGTTCTCAATAAATAGAGTTGTGAATAATTATACAAATGTAAATCAAAATTACCAAATTGCATAGAAAAAGATGCGATTTGGTGAAAATTTAACAAATTTATAATATAGAATATATAGGATATAAACAATTGAATATAAAGTTTATAAATTTATTTAACTGTTTCGTATTTAAGATATATAATTAGTGTACATACATAAAAGTAAAAATTTTTAATGTGGCTTTTTATTGAAAAATTGAATCAGAACTTTTAAATTGTATTTTAATGCGAAACAAATATTTTTCTGATTCTTTTAGCAAAATGTGCCGAATGTCCAGGTACAATCATCACAGGATTTCTGTTATTGTCAATAATCTGCTGAAGAATGCTGTTCAACTTTTCCGATGGATTGGCTGTGGTTCCCGGCTTTTTGTCGTATAGAAAATAATTATTGGTGTATTTTTTTTCCGTAATATTTGGCATGATCACATTTGCTCCACAGTTCAGTGCCATCATACGACCGTCGGGATGTATTGCCTGCAGGGCTGTTGAAGCGGCAATATTAATATCAGGCATCAGGATTCGCAGAACAGCAACCATTTTCAATGCAAGAGACAATCGCTCATTAATAGGTAAGAGTTCTGATTCCCTTGATGCCATTGGCGTTTCATCATGCGTTAGATATGGTCCCATACCAACCATGTCGATATCAAAATCTTTAATGAATAAAAGATCTTCAGCTAAATCCTGCAAAGTTTGTCCCGGTATGCCAATCATTACGCCAGTTCCGGTCTGGTATCCTGTTCTCTGAATATACTCAATACATTTTAGCCGTTTGCCAAATGAATGGTTTTTATCTTTTGGATGAATCTGCTCATACAGGTTTTGATTTGTTGTTTCAATGCGAAGCAAATATCTTTTCGCTCCGCTTTCAAACCAGCGCTGGTAGGTTTCAAGGCTTTGTTCACCGCATGAAAGTGTAATAGCCATTTTATCATCGGAAATATGCATGATCTGTTTAATTATCTCGTCCATCATTAGCACAAAATCCTTATCTGATCTTTCTCCTGATTGAATTACAAGAGAACTCAATTTGTTGTCAAGAGCGAACTGTGCGGTTTTAAGCACTTCTTCAGCAGGAATATCGTAGCGAACAACTTTCTCATTTCCGCAACGGATACCGCAATAGAAGCAATTCTTGCTGCACCTGTTTGAAATTTCAATCAGCCCTCTTACGTAAACATTGTTATTGCTGGTTGAATAATTAATACTGTCTGCCAGTTCGAAAAGTGCTTTGAGATCACTTTTATCTGTGATACCAAGCAATTTCACTAATTGCTGTGTTGTATCAATATTTGAAACATCAATCATAATTTTTTTTTATTAAGCTATTACTTTTTCTATCAAAGAATATCCTAATGGTTGTATGACCCTGTTTAATATTCCATTCATAAATGCAATTGCCAAACCATAGTTTGATACAGGAACTCCAGCGTCAATAAAAGGATTTAGCCGGTTTAAAATTTGTTTCCTTGTAAACATGCAACCACCACATTGAATTACCAGCGCATACTCATAAATCGGATGCTGAGCAGTATTCGTTCCTGCAACTATTTCAAATTCCAAATTCTTTTCAGAATAAATTTTAATCCAGTTCGGAAGTTTGAACCGTCCTATATCCTGGCAACTTACGTGGTGTGTGCAGGATTCAAGGATCAGAATTTTATCACCGTCTTTAAGATTATCTAATTTTTTTGTTCCCTCAAGATACTTTTCAAAATCACCTTTCAGTCGGGCAAACAAAATGCTGAAACTAGTTAATGGAATATTTTTTGGAACAATTTTATTTACAAATGCGAATGCCTGGCTGTCTGTAACAACAAGCGATGGCCTGATTCCTTTTGCGAAAAATTCTTCAAGTTCAGTTTCACGGACAAGCATGCAAATTGTGTTCTTGTCAAGTGCGTCCCTTACTGCCATCATCTGCGGTAGAATCATTCGTCCGTCTGGCGCTTCTGAATCGATAGGCGTCACCAGCAATACAAGATCATTTTTTTTGATCAGACCTTCAAAAATATTTATCTGCTGGTAAGAAGTTTCAGGTATTGTTCTCTTTAACAGATCAATTACTTGTTCAATATTTTCAGGCTTAGCAGTGCTGAAATCAATTGTTGTTGCTTTGCAGTAATATTGAATTAAATCAATTGTTTTCTTTTCAAGTTTTTCGATATCGGCTTTGTTATGAAGGATGAAGAAGGGGATTGCATATTCTTCAAATTTCTCAATCAGGTTAACTTCATTTTCTCCGAAATTATTATTTGATATAACCAGAATTGCACAATCAACGGTTTTTAATGCTTCAATTGATTTATGAATTCTTTTTTCGCCAAGTTCGCCTTCGTCGTCAATTCCAGCAGTATCAATAATTATGGCCGGTCCTATGCCGAAAATCTCAATTGATTTTTTTACAGGATCGGTCGTAGTTCCCGGCTGTTCTGAAACAATTGCAATGTCCTGTCCAACGAGGACATTTATCAATGAACTCTTTCCATTGTTTCTCCGCCCAAAGATTCCGATGTGCGGCTTATTATCTCTGCCTTTTGACATAACATTCCTTTTAGATTTATTTTACAAATACAAATCTCGTTCTCCTAGTTTTATTTTCTCAAGTCGTTTTATTACTTCGTCTTTCAAAGATTTGTCAACAGTTTCGATATTGTCTTCTATTAGTTTCCATCCTTTTATTTTTACATTTTCAGAAGCATAATCCATCAGGTATTCTGCAAGAGTGAGGAGAGCGTTAGGTGTACAAAATCTTTTTATAAATCCGGGAACTGAAAATTCCATGAAGTGCTCGCCGGTTCTGCCTCTTCTATAGCAGGATGTGCAGAAGGAGGGAAGGTATCCTTTGTTTATAAGTTCTTCCATTACCTCGGCAAGTGAGCGTTCATCATTCACTTTGAATTGCTCCTTATGCAGGTTTTGTTTGTCAGAATCAGGTTTTGCATAAGCACCAATTTCAAGTTTTGTTCCTGCATCAATCTGTGAGCATCCGAATTCGAGTACCTGTGTTCTGATGCTTTCTGATTCTCTTGCAGTAAGTATTAAGCCGGTGTATGGTACTGCCAGCCTTAGTATCGAGATTATGCGGACAAAATCTTCATCACTTACTTTGTATGGAAATGGTTTATTGATGAATGAAGCGTCCTGTATTCTTGGAAATGAAATAGTGTGCGGTCCAACGTTGAAGCAGGCTTCCAGGTGGTTCACATGGCGGAGTAATGATAATAATTCAAATTTCCAGTCGTATAATCCGAAAAGAACTCCGATGCCCACATCATCAATTCCTGCAATCTGGGCTTTGTCCAGCGAGATGAGCCTGTTTTCGAAGTCAGCTTTTTTACCGCCAAGATGATATTGCTGATACGTTTCTTTATGATAAGATTCCTGGAAAATCTGATATGTGCCGATTCCAGATTCCTTAACAGTTTTGAAACCTTCAACTTCAAGAGGTGCCGCATTTATATTGACACGACGGATTTCTCCGTTTTTTTCTTTTATATTGTAAACTGTTCTTACGCAATCTGCAATATATTCAGGTCCGTATTTTTCATGTTCTCCGAAAACAAGTATCAATCTTTTCTGGCCTGTATTCTCAAGTGCTCTGACACTATTCTCAAGCTCTTCATGATTTAGGGTATGACGAATTTCATCTTTGTTTGAAGCACGAAATCCGCAATACATACAGTTGTTCCGGCAATAGTTTCCTACATAAAGTGGGGCAAATAAAACAATACGATTGCCATATACTTCCTGTTTCAGTTTGCGGGCGCCAGCTTTTATTTCTTCAACAAGATCAGCCGGAGCATTGATGAGTATTGCTGTTTCACTCAGGCTGAGCCTTTGCTTTGATAAGGCTTTAAAAATAATTTCCCTGACCTCTTCATTCGTTGGTTTAAGTTTTAATAAATCTTCTATTTCTTCATTGTCAATAAACGGCTTTAAAGGAACATCTTCTATTGCATATTTCTGTGGTGTGAATTTCATAATTCCTCCCTTCAACTCTATCTTCAATATTTTGGTAATACAATTGTAAAAGTGCTTCCCTTACCGGGATTGCTTGATACATCAATATTACCATTATATATTTCTACTATTTTTTTTACGATCGATAAACCGAGACCGGTCCCGACGATATCTTTCGTGCTTAAATTTTTTATTCTTACAAATTCATGAAATAATTTTGTAATGTCATCAGCCGACATGCCTATTCCAGTGTCTTCAATTATTATATTTACCGATGTTCCACTATCTTTTAGTGTGATATAAACTTTTCCACCATCCTGGTTGTATTTGACTGCATTTGATATCAGGTTGTTGAAAATAATTTCCATCTCCTGTCTGTCGGCCTTTACTATAAGGCTTTCCGGAGCATCAAGATACATTTTGATATTCTTTTGTTTTGCGAGCGGTTCAAATGTATCAATCGCGAATTTTGAAACATCAAATAAATCAACATCCTGCAAATGCCTGTTGTTCTTGCCCGATTCAATTCTTGTTAAATCGAGCATGTCGGTTATCAGGCTACGCATGCCTTTCAACCGGATCAGCGAACGATCAATCATCTGGTCGTAATCTTCAAGCTTGTCGCCGACCTGACGTTCCTGCATCATATTCATGTAACCTTCCACAGCATTGATAGGCGATTTCAACTCATGTGACAAAACAGAAAGAAACTGGTGGCGCAATTCCTTGTCATGCTCAGTCATCTTATTGGTCATGCGTTTCAGGTAAAGATGCTTGGTGATACTTTCCATTGCAGCTTTGAGTTCCTGCGGAGTAAATGGTTTCGGTACAAAGTTGAATGCCCCGTTTTTTGTTGCGTTTACGGCCAGTTCCAGAGAAGCATACGAAGTGATCATCATCACCTGGATGTCGTATTTGTTTTTATTAATATATTCCAAAACATCAATACCATGAATTCCCGGAAGTTTATTGTCGAGTAACATAATATCGGTTTTGTTTTCCTGGATGAAGCTGATAGCTTCCTCGCCTGTAGCGGCTTCATGGATATCGAATTCAAAATCTTCTTCCATAAATGGAAAACCCACGCTGTAATTCCGCAATATTCTGCATATTCCGGAGCGTATTCCGGGTTCATCATCAACCACTAATGTTACCAACTTTTCCATGGTATATATTTTAAACTATTTTATTAAACTGTTAATTTCTTTTTGCAACTGATCAGGACGTAAACTTTTATCTATATACCTGTCGCACTTTATCCATGAGCGTTCTCCCGGACTGTTCAATCCGAAAACCAGACCGGTTTCTGCTGTAACTGCAGTAGCAATGATAACCGGAACGTCAGGATATAATTTTTTTAACTTATGACTTAAAATAAATCCGCTGTCTTTGTTTTCCATCATAAGATCGAATATTGCGAGGTCGGGCCTGAATTTAGTTAACTCCACTTCAGCTTCTTTCTGACTGGTTACTGCATGTACTTCAAAGCCCATCAGTTTTGTGTTGACTTCCATGAATGTCAGGAAATCGGGATCATCATCAGCTATCAGTACTTTTTTATTTTGTGTTTTCATAATTTTGAATTTTAAATTAGTTTCTGTTTTTTGCTAATGCAATAGTGAATGTCGTACCTGTTGATCCTTTATTGGGATCATCATTTGATGTTACTGTAAGATCGCCTTTATGCATTTTTACAATTCCGTAAACTGTAGGAAGACCTAGTCCTGTGCCTTTTCCCACAGCCTTTGTGGTAAAGAAAGGAGTGAAGAGTTTGTCCATGTTTTCTTTGGCAATTCCTGTTCCTGAATCCTTAATGCATATTTGTACCATTTCATTTTTTTCTTTGAGGTGAATCTCAATTGGTCCGCCGTTTGGCATTGCTTCAATCGCATTTTTTATAAGATTTGTAATCGCCTGCACCATTTGCTCTTTGTCAAGTAGCATGCTGGTTACAGAAAGATCGTTTTTAATATTGATTTGTACATTTGCAGGAATGATAAGTGAACTGAGGCATTCATTTACCAGCAGGTCAACTCCGGTCATTTCATAGCGAACCTGGTTTGTTCTTGCAAAATTCAACAGTCCGCTTACAATCGATTTGCATCTTTCAGCCTGGTGTGTGATCAGCTCAAGGTCCTGCCTGATCTGCGAATCACGAGGGCATTCTTCAAGCAAAATATTACTATACATTATAACCACACCAAGCGGGTTGTTCAGTTCATGTGCAATCCCGGCTGATAACTGGCCCATGTGTGCGAGTTTCTCTGATTGCCTTAGCGCAAGCTGAACATTGGCAAGCTTTTCATTTGAAAGTGCGAGTTCTGAATTGTATTTGTGAAGTTTCTCAATAGTGAATGGCAGACACATTTCCTGTTCTGCAATACCTTTATATATTGCTATTGCATGATCTTCACAGGTGTCGTAGCCACATGCACCGCAATTCAGGTGATCACTCTTGCTTTCTTTGCCGAGAACTTTAAGAATATTTGTTATTTCATTTTCAGTAGCAAAAAGAATACGCTGATCATTTGCTTTAAAATCTTTTGAGAAATCTAGTTTACTGAATCTGTCAAGATTTGCTTTCCATTTAACCTGATCAAGATTATCCATTTTTTCGCTGGCATACTTTTTTATGCAGGCAATTTGAGAATATGTTTTTCCGCTGGGTGACATACCCACACCTTTTACACAACCATTGCAGCAAAGAAGTTCCAGTAAGTCGGATTTAAATAATCCTGATTCTGCTTCTTTTATAGCTTCCACAAAATTTAACCTGCCGTCTGCTACAACGCTATTGCTTTTCAGCATGTCATCTTCGGATTCCAGGTTGTGCTGTAAACCTCTGCTTACAGGGAAAATTGCACCTTTGCCACCAACAGGTTCGTCAAATCCCGATGTGTTTGAGGTAACAGCAGTAATGCCCATTGAAGAGAATAATTCGCGCAGTTCACGAAATGTAAGCACTTCAGCAATTTCATCAGTCTCAGATTTTTTTGCAATACATGGCCCGATAAAAACAATTTTTGTATCACTGCCATATAATTCATGCAAAACCTTTGCTGTAGCCTCCATCGGAGAAACAACCGGGACGAGATTCTTAACCAGGTCAGGGTAATATTTTTCAATGAAAGTTACTATTGCCGGGCAGTCGGATGAAATATAGTTTGCAAGTTTATTTTCTTTCAAAAGTTCTTTATATTTCAATGCAACCAGGTCAGCGCCAAATGATACTTCGTGAACATGCAGGAATCCTGCGGCTTTAATCATCCCTACGAAGATTTCGTAATTTTCAATTTCACTGAATTCAGCGGGAAAGCTTGGTGCAATGCAGGCCACAACATTTTTATTTGTTTTTAAAAGTTCAAGAACATTGCCGATGGTTTTATAGTATTGCTTGGCATCCTGGCTGCATACTTTCACACAATTCCCACAACCTATGCAGCGGCTTGCAATTACTTCGGCCTGGCCTGTAGCAATTTTAATAGCTTTTGCAGGACATTCCCTTACACAAGTGTAGCAAATTCTGCAGCGCTCTTTAATGGTATAAACCAACGGCAATATGTTTTCTTTTGGTGTCATTGTTATTTTAGTACATCACGTTTAGCATAATTTGTATGCAGAAATTCATGACTGTTTTTACCTAAAGGTTTTTCCAGAAACTTGCTGTAAAGTTCCATCACCTGAGGATTCAGATGTGATACTTTTATATTTTCGCGTTCATCAATATCGTAGGTTGCTTTCACTCTTGCGAAAATAGAATCCTTGTCTGCGCCAATATGCTGACCACCTCCTGCAATGCATCCACCAGGACAACTCATTACTTCTATAAAATGAATATTGTCTCTGCCTGCTGCGATTTCTTTCAGCAACGATAAGGCATAACCAAGTCCATTCACTACAGCAACTCCTAATTCAATATCACCAATTTTAACTTTGGTTTCCTTGATTCCTTTGAACCCGCGCAGGTCATTTAATTTATAATCTGCAAGTTCTTTTCCTGTCATCATGTAATGCGCTGTCCTTAGCGCTGCTTCCATAACTCCGCCACTAACGCCGAATATTTTTCCTGCTGAAGTCCTTGTGCCAAGTGGTGAATCTGCGGGCTCAGGCTGAAGTTTATTCATATCAATTCCGAATATCCTTATGAGTTTTCCAAGCTCTCTTGTTGTTAATACGGCATTCACATCCTGCATTCCATTGGTGGACATTTCTTCGCGCTGTGCTTCGAATTTCTTGGCAGTACAGGGCATTACAGCCACTGAGAATATTTTCTCCGGATTTATTTTTTCAACTTTTGCATAATAATTTTTAATAACACTGCCCATCATCTGCATTGGTGATTTGCAGGTTGAAAGCCGCGGAATCATATCAGGCCAAAATTCTTCAACATACTTAACCCATGCAGGGCAGCAGCTTGTGAACATTGGCAGCGGTTTTTTCTTTTCTATGCGGTTGATGAGTTCTGAAGCTTCTTCCATAATGGTGAGATCAGCAGCAAAACTTGTATCGAATACTTTGTCAAATCCGGCTTTCCGAAGTGCTGAATTCATGATGCCGTTTATATCTTTTCCTGCTTGCATTCCGAATTCTTCTGCAAGAGAAACACTGATAGCCGGTGCATACTGAACAATCACCTGCATTTCAGGATTGCTGATTGCTTCTATTACCTGGTTCAAATGAGATTTTTCGGAAATAGCACCGGTAGGACATACCATCATGCACTGACCACAGTTAACGCATGAAGAAGTGTTAAGTCCCCTGTTGAATGCAGGACCAACAATTGTTTTACTTCCCCTGAAACTAAAATCAATTGCTGAAACGCCAATGATCTCTTCGCATTCCCTTACACAACGGCCGCATAAAATACATTTGTCAGGATCTCTTGTCAGGCTCAATCCAGAAATGTCAAGACTGTAATTATTCTTCTTGCCGGTAATCCTGCGTTGCCTTACATCCAGTTCTTCTGATAAACTCTGCAGTTCACAGTTTTTATTTCTTGAACAGAAAAGACAATCATCAGGATGGTTTGAAAGCAAAAGTTCAACGATTGTTTTGCGTGCATTTATCACGCGGGGTGAGTGTGTAAGTATGCTCATTCCTTCTTCTACCGGGTAGGAGCAGGAAGTGATAAGTTTACCGCTTCCTTCTATTTCTACTAAGCACATTCTGCAGGCACCACTGGGCAGCATATCTTTCATGTGACAGAGTGTTGGAATTTTTATTCCGTTGCGTTCAATCGTGTCAAGAATATATTCGCCTTTCTCTGCTGTTACTGGCTTTTTGTTTATGGTTATATTGATACTCATGTTTTTTTTTATTAGAAATAGTTTGATCAATAAGATGATATAGCATTAAAATTACAGGCTTCACCGCATGCGCCACAACCGATGCATTTATCTTCAATGATATGGTGTGCAGTTTTCTTCGCTCCTATAATTGCTGAAGTCGGGCATTTCTTTATACAAGCCATGCAGCCTGTGCATTTGTCAGCATCAATTATAAATTTGCGGAGTTCAGTACAGACTTTTGCATCGCAGGTTCTCTCATAAATGTGTGATTCATATTCATTTCTGAACCACTTGATAGTGCTGAGAACCGGATTTGGCGCGGATTGTCCGAGACCACACAGAGAAGTTTCTTTGATAACTCTTCCAAGATTTTCCAACTGAATTACTCCCTGGAAACGTTCAAGTGCTTCACGGTTGTCCTCAGACGATGGCTTGTGTGTAATGTTTTCAAGTATCTCAAGCATTCGTTTTGTTCCTTCTCTGCATGGAATACATTTACCGCAACTTTCACGCTGTATAAAATCCATAAAGAATTTAGCAACATCAACCATGCAAGTATCTTCGTCCATTACAACTAATCCACCTGAGCCCATCATAGCGCCCACTTTTATCAGTGAATCATAATCTACCTGTATATCCAGGTTTTGTTCAGTGATGCAACCACCGCTGGGTCCGCCAATTTGTACTGCTTTGAATTTTTTTCCGTTTCTTACACCACCGGCAATTTTAAAAATAATCTGCCTGATGGTTGTTCCCATTGGGATTTCAATAAGACCGGTCTTTGTAACTTTTCCAGAGAGAGCAAAAACTTTGGTTCCTTTGCTCTTTTCTGTTCCAGTAGCACTGAACCATTCTGCTCCATTTGCAATGATGGCAGGCACGTTTGAAAATGTTTCAACATTGTTAATTACAGTTGGCATACGGAACAAACCATTAACAGCAGGGTAGGGCGGCCTTGGTCTTGGCATACCGCGTTTTCCTTCGATGCTGTGGATAAGTGCAGTTTCTTCACCGCAAACAAATGCACCTGCACCTTTTTTTATTTTTATATCAAAATCAAAACCGGTGTTAAAAATATTTTTTCCGAGAATACCATATTCTCTTGCATCTTTCAGCGCTTTCTTCAAACGTTCAATGGCTAAAGGATATTCAGCACGTATATAAACATATCCGAAGTTTGCACCGATAGCATATCCGCCTATGATCATTCCTTCAATTACCCTATGCGGATCGCCTTCAATTACGGCCCTGTCCATGAATGCACCTGGATCGCCTTCGTCTGCATTACAGATAATATATTTAGGGGTCCGTTTTTCAAAAAGTGCAAGCGTCCATTTTTTTCCTGTAGGGAAGCCACCACCACCACGTCCGCGAAGGCCGCTTAATTCAATGGTTTTGCAAACCTGCACCGGTGTATTTTCTTTGAGTGTTTTACTGATGTTTATATAGCCGCCTTTAGCAATATATTCTTCAATACTTTGGGGGTCAATGATACCGCAGTTCTTCAGAACTATTCTTTTCTGCGGTGCAAAAAAAGGATGCTCATCAATGAATTTTACATTCTTCCATGGCTTACCATTTTCAGAATGAAACTGTCCCAGAATAGGCACTGAAGGAATTTTTTCTTCTCTTATTGTGTCAAGAAAATTTTCAATTTTTTCGAAAGTTATATTTTCGAATGAAATTCGGTTCATTCCGGGCAACAGAACATCCACAATAGGTTCTGATGTGCAAAGACCGATGCATCCTGTTTCAATTATTTCTGCATCAAGTTTTTTTCTGTCGCAATATTCTTTAATGGCTTCAATTGTTTTGCCTGCTCCTGCGCCTAATCCGCAAGTTCCAGCTCCAACAAATATGGTCATCTTCGAATTTTTTTCCCGCCTGTAATCAGCTAAAACTTCATCTACTTCTGACTGTGTTTGTTTGTCAATTTTTCCGGTAAGATATTTTTCAATCAGATCCTGTTTGTTTTTATCGGTTGTAGTTTTCATGATTCTTTCTCCTTATTCCTGAAGTTTTCAATGATCTCTGTTAAAGAATCTGTGGTGACCTTTGCAAAGAATTGCCCGTTAACACTAATCACAGGAGCTAATCCGCATGCACCTATGCAAGCCACAACTTCAATACTGAACAGGCCGTCGCGTGTTGTCTGCCCGGCCTTAATCTTAAGTTTCTTTTCAATTTCTTTCAGAACCGTTGATGAGCCCAGAACATGGCAGGCGGTACCTCTGCAAACTTGTACGTGATATTTGCCTGTGGGCTCAAAACGGAACTGATTATAAAAAGTAGCAACACTATAAATTTTACTAACGGGCAATCCAAGATGAGCGCCTACTTTTACGACAGCTTCTTCTGCCAGGTAGCCTATACCTTCTTGTATGTCCTGTAAAATTGGTATCAGGTGTTCACGCCCTGAGGTCGGGTAACCTGATAATATTTTATTTATTTCTTTTTGCATGGCACTTAATAATTATTGATATAAATCATAATAATATTTCGATAAGTCTTCTTACTTCAGGAAGTATTTTGCCAGCTTCCACTGGTTTTTTAATAAATCCGTCAACAGGGAACCACACATTTTCGCCTTTATCATTCAGGTAATCAATACCTGCTTTATTGCTGACAATATCCTTAACAAATAACACATGTAAATCTTTGAATCCGGGGTTTCTTCTGAATTCCCTGGCCATTGCCTGCACATCAGGTTTGGTTGTAATAAGTACATCAATTGATGTAAGCATTAGAATTGGTATTAATTTTAATGCAGGGTCTTCTGTGATTTCTTTGGCCAGTTCGAATCCTTCGTAATGTGTGGTCATCATCACATCCAGAATTGCGAGATCAGGTTTCTCTTCGCGAAGTTTACGCAAGCCATCAGTTTTGTTGCTTGCGGTTACTACATTATAGCCATTCTTGCTTAAAATAGCCTGTAGAACAGTGATGATATCGATATCATCATCTACTAATAAAATCTTAGAGGTTTTCATAATTGTAAATTTTGATGGGTTGTTGAATTGATTTATGTGAATTGGAAAAAATATATGTCCGTCAATTACTGCATTGATGGCTCTTTCAAGTTCTTTTCTGGAAGTGTTCTTTGGCAGGAAACAATTTACACCTGAGTTTATTATTGATGCAAGGAAATTCAGGTCGTTAAAAATTGTAATGGCTATTACCTTAGTATCAGGGAAATTTTTAACAATGGTCCTGCAGATTTGAATTCCGTTGGTGCCGGGCATTTCTGTATCAAGAAGGAGAAGGTCGGGAGCATTATGGGATAGAAGTTTGAGCAGATCAGCACCATTGGAGGCTTCACCAACTATCTCAACCCTGCTTAGTTTGGTGAGCGCCAGTTTCAGGCCTTCCCTGTAAATCTGGTGATCATCTGCTACTACCGTTTTTATTTTCTTTTCCATATCCTTTGGAATTCGAAAACAAAATTATACCAGCTGAACCTCCTGTTTAAGGTAGTTATGTAGGGAAATTTAGTGGAAGATCGGGTAAGAAAGTAGTATGATTACCGGTAGTTTAAAGCAAAGAGAATTGCGTAAAAGTATTGGTTTTAGTTAGGTGTCAAAAGCTAACAAGTTTATTTTTAATTACATAAGCCAATAGATGAACTGTGCTTTTGCAGCCTGTTTTAGAGAGCAGATTTGATTTGTGTCCCACCACAGTTCGCTCACTTATAAAGAGTTTATCGGCGATTTCTTTATTATTGAAACCTTCAAGTGACAGCTGCACAATTTCAATTTCTCGTTGCGTGAGTTTAATTTCGGGAGTGTCCTGTTTATCGGAATGGGTAATTTTCTTTGTAAAATATTTAAAGAGTTCTTCTGAATAATAGTTATTGCCGGCCATTACAGACTGCAATGCTTTGTCGAGGGATTCTTTATTGATGCTCTTCAAAAGAAATCCTTTTACTCCTGCTTCAAGCATACTTTCAACATATTCTTCATCGTTGAACATGGTAAGAGCAACAATCTTTAAATCGGGATAACGCTCGAGGGCTTTTTTAGTTGCTTCAATACCGTTCATCACAGGCATTTCAATATCCATCAGCACAATGTCGGGCATGTTTAGTTCAAGAAGGTCGAGGAATTCTTTTCCATTGGTGGCTTCGGCAGTAACTTTGCCGTACTTCAAGCGGTTGATAAGCAGTTTCAGCCCACCCCTGAATATTTCGTGATCATCCACGATCATTATCTTGATCTTATCTTCCATGTTGGCCACAAAAATAGTAATATTTATTTTAAATCCATTTCCAGCGTAAAATGAAAACCGGGAGTTTTGTTGCTGAAACTGTAATTTGCATTCACAGTCTTTGACCGGCTTATTATATTTTTTAGACCCATTCCATTCTTGGAATTAAGAAGTTCATCATTTACAATACATCCCACACCATTGTCGGAATATTCCAGAATAAGCCTGGACTGCGCTATATCAATGGTGATCTCAGCATTTGATGCTGACGAATGTTTTAATGTATTGTTAATTAATTCTTCTGTGATCCTGAACAATACCATCTCAACATTGATGTCAAGTTTTGATGTGCAGTTTTTGCAGGTGAAACTTATTTTTATTTTATCGGAAATATTTATTTTTTTAACCAGCGATTCGATGGCTTTTACAAGTCCGTAGTCTGTGATTACCGTAGGCATAAGGTTGTCGGAGATTGTTCGTATGTTCGATACAGCATCGTCAAGCAATTCATTTGTGAATTTTATAAGGTTCTCTTTTTCTTCAGCAGAAATATCTTCACTGTAAATTTCATTCAGGTAAATTTTAATGGTATATAACAATGGTCCGAGTCCGTCATGAATTTCTTTTGCAAATCGTTTTCGTTCGCGCTCTTCTGCATCAATTACTGCACTAAGAATTTTTCGCTCAAATTCTTTTCTTTCTGTTATATCTCTGGCTATTGTAAAAATTACTTTCTTTCCCTTGTACCTGATTATTCTGCTGCTCATTTCCAGGAACAATGTTTTTTTATCTTTAGAAATATGCTCCGATTCGTAAATATGGGTTCCTTGTTTTATAATAGTATCAATATTCTCTTTAACCTTATTTACATACTTGGCAGGTTTGATATCGGTAAAATTCATTTGAAGTAATTCTTCCCGTGAGTAACCTAGTTTTTTTGTTACCTCTTTATTTACTTCAAGAAAATTTCCTTCAAGATCAGCCAGGAATAATTCATCGCTGCTATTACTGAATAAAGTACGAAACCTTATTTCTGACTCTGCTCGCTCTGCTTCAGTCTTTTTTACAGATTTTAAAATTCTTGTCAGCGAAACTAGACTTATGATCATGATAACTGAAACAATAATATCGATAAGGGAGTTGTAGTCCTGAACTCCGTACTGGTCGGGATTTTGGAGGTACAGTAAAAATTCCGACAGTCGCCTGATAGTCATCAGCGCAAAACTTATGGAAATTAAAATCCAGGCAATGCGGCTCTGTGCAAGGCGAATGATTCGCAAAGCCAGAATAATAGGGATTACCTGAAGAATAATAGAGAGAATGTGCCAGATATATGTAAACATGAGATTTTCTTTTTCTATATGCTACAAAATAAGTAAAAAATAAAATTCTTTTGTATAAAAAGTTTGGAATACTGATTATCGTATGCCTTATCTATGTAATTTTGTTTCAACAGAAAGAAAACGTTTTATTTTTTTTAGTAAATATTTTTTCATGAAAAATGATACTATTTTATTAAATCACGGTGCTGGCGGGAAGATTACCCATGAACTGATCAGCAGCATTTTTGTAAAATATTTTAAGAATGAAATTTTGCAGGATCAGACTGATTCCGCAATTCTTAATATCGACAGCCGTTTAATTGCTTACACAACCGATTCATATGTAGTTGATCCGATTTTCTTTCCAGGGGGAAATATTGGCAAACTCGCTGTTTGCGGCACAGTGAATGACCTTGCTGTTTCTGGAGCAAAACCACTTTATTTAAGTTGTGGATTTATTATAGAAGAAGGTTTGAAAATATCCGATCTTGAGATCATTGTGAAAGCTATGGCTGAAGAAGCCAGGAAAGCCGGAGTGAAGATTGTTACAGGTGACACTAAAGTAGTTGATAAAGGAAAATGCGATAAAATATTTATAAATACTTCCGGAATTGGCCTGTTGAATGAGAAAAACAAGAATATCAGTTTTGGAAAAGATATTACTATTGGCGACAAAGTAATCATCAATGGAAATATTGGTGATCATGGAACAGCAATACTTTGTGCAAGAAACAGTATTGAATATACTAACAGTGTATTGTCGGATTGTGCTCCTTTAAATGATTTAATTTTAAAAGTACTTTCCGTTTCTGACAGTGTGAAATTTATGCGCGATGCCACACGTGGCGGACTTGCAACGGTAATCTGTGAACTTGCAGAGAAACATAATATAGGCATTGAACTTTTTGAAGATACCCTTCCTGTGCTGGAAAGCGTACGTGGATTATGTGAAATTTTTGGCTTCGATCCTTTGTACATGGCAAATGAAGGAAAGGTTGTAATGATAGTGGGGAAAGAAGATGCTGAAAAAATTCTTGAAGTTTTGTATAAAGATGAAAATGGCAAGAATGCTGCAATCATTGGTGAAGTAACAGAATCCAACAAAGGAATGGTTGTGATGAATACTGGAATTGGTGGAAAGCGAATTATTGATATGCTGGCAGGAGAGCAACTTCCACGGATTTGTTAAATAGTTTGATATTTCCAATTATCGAAATTCAGAATTCAAAACTAAAATATAATGCACGAATTAAGTATAGCACAAAATATAATTGAAATAGTAAAAGATCATGCTGAGAAAAATCATGCTTCACGGGTTATTGAAGTGGATCTTGATATTGGAACTATTTCCGGGGTAATTCCCGAAACCCTTGAATTTGCTATGGATATTGCTGTGAAGAATACAATTATGGAAGGTGCAATAATTAAAATGAATATTTTTCAGGCGAAAGCAAAATGTTTAAGCTGTGAAAAAGATTTTGAGATGGATGATATTTATACCATGTGTCCAAATTGCGGCAGTATGCAGTATAATATTATACAGGGAAAAGAATTAAAAGTACGTTCCATCAGGTTTGAGGATAATTCGTAAAACATATACTTATGTATTGTTGATTCTAAAATAGCAGTCATCCAGAGTTTATTAAGGATGAATCGCTTGCAGAATATCCATATTTCGATAAACTCAATATGACATTCTGTGTTATAACTGTAACTGTCTTAACTTAACACTATTTCTGATTTAATTTTCTCTCCTTAATTTTTTTCTTTCAATCAATTTTGATTATTTTCGTTTTGCAATTTCATTAAATCGCAAATGGAAAATTTCGACAAACAACTCATTGCTCCATGCGGCATGAACTGCGCCATTTGCAGCAGATACCTAGCATACAAGAATAACCTTACGGAAGTAAAAGGAAAAATAATACACTGTGCAGGTTGCCGTCCAGATAATAAGAAATGCGCTTTGCAAAAGATTTGTGCTGACAATCGTAAGCTTTTAAAAAGAGAAATTGCTTTTTGTTTTGAATGCAATTGTTTTCCATGCGATAGATTAAAAAAACTTGATGACCGCTATCAGCGCAACTATAACATGAGCATGATTGAAAACCTTATGAATATTAAGACTAAAGGTATTTCTAAATTCATGAAACATCAATTCAAAAAATACAAATGCCCAAAATGTGATGGTTTGAAATCTGTTCACAGCGGCAAGTGCTTTGCCTGTGATACTATTTAGAGTTGGAAAGTTTAAATTGAAAATTATAGTTTCCGTATCCTGCTGTCCTCATTATCTATTATTTACAAATAAATGATCTATTAATGTTTTTCCTTTAGCGAAAGATTTCATAATATTGTTCAATTATCGAATTTTAAAAAATAGACATTCGAGTGCTTAACAATTTTATGCAACCGAGAAACATTAGGTATCCTGTGTTATGGCAATTTTAAAATGCTTATGCGAAAAATAATGTTTGCTTTATTATTTATTCCTATTTCGGCAATTTGTCAGAAAAGCAATGCTAAAGATTCCTTATTCAAAAGAAATACAATTTACATTGAGGCATTTGGACAAGGTTTTAACAGCTCTCTATCAGTTGACCATTTGTTTTCCATAAATAAAAAGGTTAAAACATCATTCACTACTGGTTTAATAATTGTTCCGAAGTCCGAGGGTTTTTATGATGGAAGCTATTATGGCGTGGCTTTATCATATAACTTTTTATTTGGTAAAGGAAGTCATAAGTTAGAATTGGGAATTGGATTAACGCATTTGAGCGGTGAAGGTAATATCTGGAATGATTTATATACATTTTCATATTTAATTCCCAAAATTGGTTACCGATTCCAAAAAAATATGGGCGGGATTTTTTTCAGAGCAACTTTTACTCCAATGTTTGCTTTAATTAATACATATGATTTTGCCCATATATACCATAGCAGACAGATACAGTATTTTACGAATGTTTTAAATTTGGGCTCTCCAGTATTTCTTTGGGGAGGGCTAAGTATTGGATGGACTTTTAAAAAATAAATCGGAACCACTTATTTGTTGTTAAAATAAATCGAGTATTACAGGAATGAGTGCCGCACGATTTTGAATTTATTTCTACTGAATCTTTCGATTAGCCTGAACATTCTGCATAGTATGAATTTCATATTTGTCATGCGAATAAATTAAATATTTCATTCCCTTTTTTGTATCTTTGCATAGTCTTATTAAGCATTTAATGAAATTGTAAGATGCAAAATCGTAATTCGTAAATCGTCAATCTAAATTAAAAATAAAATGTGCGGAACCTGTGGATGCGGCCAGTCTGAGGACCATGTAACGATAAGAAAACCCGGTGAGGAACTTCACCACGAACATAATCATGAATACAACCATGATCACGATCATGATCATGAAGGAGATGAGCATACACACCATCACCACCATAATTACAAACATACACATGATCACCAGGATCATAACCACAACCATGATCACGACAAGGAACACGATCATAAGCACGATCATTCTCATTCACATGATCATAGCGAATCGCATAGTCATGAGATAATTCTTGAGCAGAATATTATGCAGAAGAATGACAAGCTCGCCGAACGCAACCGTGGTTATTTTGAAGCAAAAAATATATATACGCTGAATCTTGTTAGCTCTCCTGGCTCAGGAAAGACAAGCCTTCTGGAACGCACCATCAATGATTTGAAGAAAGAAATAAATTTCTTTGTAATAGAAGGCGACCAGCAAACCATGAATGATGCCGACCGCATCAATGCTACCGGCGCTCCTGTGGTGCAGATTAATACCGGCAATGGCTGTCATCTGGATGCTGAAATGATTCACAGAGCTGTGAAGAAACTTGATGTTGCTGAAAAATCAGTTCTAATTATAGAAAATGTCGGAAACCTTGTGTGTCCGTCATTATTCGACTTGGGAGAAGCCAAACGTGTTGTTGTGATAAGTGTTACTGAAGGTGAGGACAAGCCGATAAAATATCCCAATATGTTTATGACCTCTCATCTCTGTATTATCAATAAAACTGACTTGTTGCCATACGTTGACTTCAATGTTGAGAAAGCAAAGGAATATGCCTTACGCGTGAACCATCATCTTGAATTCATTGAGTTATCTGTAAGGACAGGCGAAGGAATGGATAAATGGTATCAGTGGATCAGGAAAAATAAGTTATAATAATAATTCAGAATTATTATAGAAATTATTCTTTTAAACAGGGGCTTTTAATAAGCCCTTTGTTTATTTTATCAATAACCGAACTTTTTATATCACCGTATGATTTGCTTATGGCAATTTCTTTGTCTTTATTAAGCTTGAAAGTATATACATCGAAATTGAACAATATGGGATTTATAAGCATAGTTGAAACAGATGTGTCCTGCTTTAGTTTAATTTCAAATTGCTTAACATTCGACTGAGTTTTTAATAAGTAATATTCGGAAGGGGAAAGCTTACACAAGGCGCTGTCATTGTAAATTATGGTAACTGGCCCATTTTTATTTGATAAATCAGAATAATAAAAAATATTGTAAGCTTCCGCTTTGCAGTTTGATAAATCATATTTCGATTTAAACTGGGAACTTAGAAAGTCCAGATAATAATTTCCAGAGCCTGTCAAAGGTCCTCTGGTTGATTCAAGTTCATATGTAACAAAACCGCCAATAATTCCGAAAAAAAATGTTGCAGCAAACATATGATCGCGGGAAACAGCGTTGCTGTATGTTAAAATAAAGTTCTTGCCATTTTTTTCTATCCTGTAAAAGTTGTTTTGCAATCGTGCATAGATATTTTCCCCGTCAGAAAATCCCCATAAATCAGCTATTTCTTTATTTGAATTTACAAGTCCCATTTGAGCAATTAATGATGACTTATCATTATTGTATTGTACATGGTATTTGAATGTGGTTGTTGTATCAGGTCTAAAATCCAGAAAATCCTCAAATGTCCAGAAAATTCCTAGAGGGTATTTTTGTGTTTCAAATATTTTATAATTCTTGTCTTTAGCAGGACTTGTAACAATTGAGTCTTTTGAGACACCCAATGCATATAAAACTCCGGCTTTGTATTTCAGAGAAAATTCTGAAATAATTTGTTTTGTTAAAGATGTGATATTTTTACATTTGTTCTTCCCACCGATATAATATTTTCCGACAGTTAAATATTCGTAGTACTGATCTTTTTTTTTCGTAAGAAAAGTTATGTTCATTTCAGTTACAGAATTATAGTCATTCTGTCTTTTGTAATTTGTAATAAACAACCTGTTTAACTTTATTATCAATGGTTTTTTTGTTGCATCTTTTTTAAAGTAAGGAGCAAACAAGAAATTCATTTCCTTTTTAAAATCCGTTTCCAGATAAAGTGGTGTTACTTTATCCTGATCTAATTGAAATGCCCCTATGCAATATTTATCTTCCCTTGCATCAATAATTGTATCAATGTAAAAGTTGAAATTCTCAAGAACAAGATTCGAATTTTTTAATGAAACTAAACACTTCTGGCTTAAACAGAAATATGGTGCTGAGGTCAAAAGAAAAATGAATAATATTTTTTTCATTACGAATAAATTTAAATCCGTAATCAGAACAGCGGAATTATTATAAGTGAAAGCGAAAGAATAACAAGGATTATTACAGCTGCCCAACCAATCACATTCTGATAAAGTTTATTGGTGTATTTTCCCATCAGTGATTTTTTATTGATCAGTACAATCATGTAGAACAGCACCACCGGTAACAATACTCCATTGAGTACCTGTGACCATACTGAAATTTTTATCAAAGGAATATTCGGCATAAGAATAATCCCTGCAGATATGATGATCATTGAAGTGTAGATAATGAAAAATTCGTTCGCTTCGTTCCATTTTTTATCAATACCTGCTTCAAACCCCATTGCTTCGCAAATATAAAATGCCGTTGCAAGTGGTAATATTGTTGCAGAAAAAATAGATGCAATAAATAATCCGAATGCAAATATTGCTCCGGCGAATTGCCCCGCCAGTGGCTGAAGTGCAAGGGCGGCATCTTTGGCTTCATTGATTGTAACTCCACTTTTGTGAAGTGTAGAAGCGCAGGCAACTATTATAAAAAACGCTACAACAACAGTTGCCACACATCCAACAACTACATCAATCAGCGTATATTTTAGATCTTTTATTTTAAGTCCTTTTTCAATAACCGATGCCTGCATATAAAACTGCATCCAAGGTGCAATAGTAGTTCCAACAATTCCAATAATAAGAGCAATGGAAGCCAGGTTAGGCGTGAATTCAGGTCTTATCATTGCATGGCCTATCTTTCCCCATTCAGGGTTTCCCATCAGAGCAGATATGATATATATAAAAAGCGAAAAACTAAATACCAGGAAAACTCTTTCTGCAAATTTGTAATTTCCTTTCACCACAAGGAACCATACACCAATAGCAACAAAAGGGACAGTAAGATATTTTGAAATTCCAAAAACTTCACCACTGCCCGCAACACCGGCAAATTCAGTTGTAGTATTTCCAATGTTTGCAATAAACAACCCGACAGTTATATAAAAAGTAATTTTCACACCGGCACTTTCCCTTATCAGATTGGCAAGGCCTTTCCCTGTAACGATTCCCATTCTGGCATTCATTTCCTGGATAACGATCAGCAGAATAAAAGAAGGAATCAGTGTCCACAGCATATTATAACCATGTATAGCTCCGGCAACTGAGTAAACTGTTATACCACCTGCATCGTTGTCAACGCTACCTGTGATTATCCCTGGTCCAATAATAGCAAGGAATATGGTGATCCTTTTCCAGAAGCTCCACTTAGGAATAGGAAGATATTTGTTGATCATGGCCATACGCTTTATTCGTTTTCAACAAGTTCTTCAACAACATCATCAATGATTACCACACCCTGTATCCTGCTGGAATCGTTAATTACAGGAATTGCAAGCAGATTGTATTTCGATATGATTTCGGCAAGTGATTTCACATTATCATCATCAAATACTGTGATCAGCTGGATGTTCATGATTTGGTGCAGCGGCGTAAGGGGATCTGCAATTACAAGATCTCTTAGTGTAACAGTTGCTACAAGTCTCTCGAAATTGTCAACAACTAAAATGGTATATAATTCTTCCTGTTCGGGTTTTCGTTTGCGAAGTTCATCAATAGCATCCCCGGCAGTCATATTTTTATTGAAAGCGATATAATCCGACGACATGAAACTTCCCACCTGCTTTTCTTCATATGCCAGAAGTTTTCTTACATCCTGGGAAGATTCATTTTCCATTTCCTTTAAAAGCTCTTCGGCCTTTGCAGGACTGAGTTCCTCCATAATATCTGCGACTTCGTGTGCTGGCATTTTCTCAAGAACATCAGCAGCTTTTTCTTTTGGCAGCGATTCAACAATATGCACCTGCGCCTTGCTTTCCATTTCTTCCAGAACATCAGCTGCTTTTTCTTCATCAAGAGAAGAGAAAACATTTGTTCGGGCAGTCTTGTCCATATCTTCAATAATATCAGCAAGATCGGAAGGGTGAAGGGTATGAAGTTTTGAATAAGAAGTGGAAAGTTTAATATCGGTACCGGCAAAATCGAATGCTTCTATTTCATCCCATCTTATATAGCGTGTAGGTATTGCTAAATTCATAAGAGATAACCAGTGCCTGATAGTTGAAGAAAAACCGAGGCGTCGCAGAAGCCCGTCAATGCCGACATCTACAGCAATTACATATGCTCCGGAAGGAACAAAAACAATCCTGATATCGTTTACACGCACGAGCTTGCGCCCATTGATATCAACGATTTGCTTATCAAAAACGTTCTCAGCCAGAAAGAGAATTTTGGGATTATCTTCCACAGCAATATCAATCATTTCGTCGCAACGGATGATAAAGCGTTCTTCTGCTTTAACTACCTGGAATCGCCTGAAATCAAGGATACGTATCTTTCTGCCAACCTTGCATCGGGCAGCAAAAATATAAGGCCGTTCCTGGCTGAATTCAATAGCAAGGTCCTTGACTTTACCAAGCGATTTACCATCGGGAGAATAAAATCTCTTACCGATGATCAGGCTTAGATAGAATGTTACTTGTGAGGTCATTGGTGCCTCCTTTTTTTCTTTATTCAGAATGCACCAGAAGTGTTAATAATGGAGCAGCCTAGAATAAAAGTTGATAATAATTTCTGCTTTCCGCAGGTCCTTCGTCCATTTTGCTTTTACTTTATAATGTGGCAAATGTAAAACAAAGAAACTAAAGGAGAAAAACTTTTTTTACTTTTTTTCTTATGTGTTGAGTAGTAAGTAGTAAGTCACAAGTCATAAGTAGTAAGTGGCTGTTGGAAGGAGCATTGAGCAATCATTGCAAAACCTCAAAAGGCTGGAAGGCCTTCGCGCTGGGACTTTTGAGGTTTGAGTGCAAGGCCTGCTAATATAAAAAAATATTTTCTGACCAAATAATGAGCATTAATAGAGTCATCGTTACCAATGTTACAATAATTCCTGCATTGAAGAATTTCATGAATTTTATTTTTATCAGGTGTTTCCTTGCCAACTCAATCACAATAGATCAGTATAAAAAATACAAGAGCACTGATTTCAGTATTTTGCATAATATATATTGTGAATACGAAAGTATGAGACATTTTATTTATTTTTGTATATTAATACCTTTGTATGTGAAACGGGTATGCTTGAATATAAATGAATAGCATAAAATAAAATTTTAGAGTTGTATTTTTTTAGAAAATATATTTCACTTCTTCTTCTTCTGACAATTAGCCTGTTTATTGTTCCGAAGGAATACATGCATGATCTATATGGACACGATGACACCAGCGATATTTCGCAACTACATAAAACATTTGAAAAATCTCACCGACATTGTGAAATTCTAAGTTACAATGCTCCTCATTATATTTTTCAGTATAAAATTTTCCTGCTTTCAGTTTCGTTTATTAAACAGACTGCAGTACTTTTTCTTCAATCTTCTTTTATTAATCCTTTTCACCTTTATTTCAATTTAAGGGCACCTCCTGCCGAAACATTATCTGTTTAATTTACTATCTCATTTAATTTTTGGTATACATATTCTTATAAGAATATGTGTGTTTATTTATCCTTAATATTCAAGAAATGAAAAGGAATATCATTTTATCATTAGTAATAGTTATTGTGTTTTGCTGGACTGTGAAATCGCAGAACATACTTTCGGGCAAGATAACCGACAAGCAGAGCAATGAAGCCATAACAGGCGCTACTGTATACATTCCAGAACTGAAAACAGGTGCAGTAGCTGATACTGCCGGTTTTTACAAAATTGAAAATCTTCCCAAAACAAAAGTACTTGTACAGGTTAGTTTTCTGGGATATAAAACTATCGCTTCATCTGTTGACCTTAAGCTCGTATCATCGATGAATTTTAAGATGGAGGCCACTATTGCTGAAATGAACGAATTTGTGGTAACCGGGACATCGAATGCTACTGAAATTAAGAAAAACCCTGTTCCCATTGTTGCTATCGACAGGAAAAGCATTGACCAGAGTAACAGCACAAATATTATTGATGCTATTTCCAACCTGCCCGGTGTAAATGCTGTAACCACAACACCGAATGTATCTAAGCCTTTTATTCACGGACTTGGATATAATCGAGTTCTGACCTTGTGCGACGGAATACGTCAGGAAGAGCAGCAATGGGGCGATGAGCACGGCATTGAAACGGATGAGTATGCCACCGACAGAATTGAAGTAATAAAAGGCCCTGCCAGTCTTATCTATGGTTCAGATGCACTTGCTGGTGTAGTAAACCTTATTTCTTCTCCACCGGTTCCAAATAATACCATGAATGGAAATTTCCTTACAGAATACCAAACAAACAATGGGCTGTCAGGAAACTCTTTTTCACTTGCAGGAAATAGGAACGGTGTAATTTGGGGAGGCCGCATATCGCATAAGCAAGCTACAAACTACCAAAACAAAGTTGATGGACGTGTTTATGGAACAGCTTATAATGAATCGGATGCGAACGGTTATGTTGGACTAAATAAAAAATGGGGTTACTCACATCTTACATTTTCTGTTTTTGATGACCAGCCTGAAATTCCTGATGGAAGCCGTGATTCAACAACGCGCAAGTTTACAAAACAAATATCTGAAGCAGATACAACGAGGCCAATTGTTTCGGACACGGAATTAAAATCATATAAAATTTCCCTCCTGCATCAACATGTGCAGCATTACAGTATTTATTCACTTAGCAAAATTATTATAGGTTCGGGTAAACTCGAACTGAATCTGGGTTGGCAGAAAAGCGATCACAGGGAATTCAGTCATCCGCAGGCAAGCGCAACACCGGGACTTTATCTTATCCTTAATACGATAACGTTTGACGTGAAATATTTTCTACCTGAAATGAAAGGATGGGAAGCAACTGTCGGTTTAAATGGTATGGTCCAAAATAATATGAATAAAGGCACTGAGTTTATCATTCCAGATTATAATTTATTGGAAGCTGGTCCTTTTGCACATGTGAAAAAAACATTTGGGAAACTTGATATTAGCGCGGGTGTGCGATTTGACAACAGGTTATTTAAAAATAATGAAATGTTTACACGCACTGATCCTGTGACCGGTTTTATTGAGCAGGTAAATTTGCCAGATACTTCAGGTGCAGAAATGCTTTTTCAGCAATATAAACATGCTTTTACTGGTATATCCGGCAGTGCAGGTGCAACCTATACCTTCTCAACAAAATTCTTTATAAAAGTAAATATCGCACGTGGATTCAGAGCACCTAATATTTCGGAAATATCAGCAAATGGCGTACATCCCGGGACCAACATGTACCAGATAGGTAACGCTTCCTTCAGGCCAGAGTTCAGTTTGCAGGAAGACATTGGCGTTTTCTTTTCTTCAAAGTATGCAAAGGGCAGTATAGAAGTGTTTAATAATACAATTGATAATTATATTTTTAATCAAAAGTTGCTTAACCACATTGGAAAGGATTCCATCTACATAAATAATATTGCTTATTATAAATTTCAACAATCGCGGGCTGAACTGTATGGGGGCGAAGCTAGCCTGGATGTGCATCCGCACCCGCTGGACTGGCTGCATTTTGAAAACGAAGTTTCTGTAATCTACGCAAAGAATACAGGAGGTAATGGAATTCATATTACGGATAGTTCAAAGTATTTACCTTTTATTCCTCCATTGCATTGGCATTCGGAATTGCGTGCAGATGTTAAGCATAAATTCATACATTTTTCATCCTGTTTCGCAAAACTGGAACTGGATCGTTTTGCAAAACAGGACAGAGTTTATCTGGCTGATAATACAGAAACTATTACTTCAGGATACACATTATTTGGCGCCGGAATAGGCACTGATATTATAAATAAAGATGGAAAGGTTTTACTAAGCTTTGATATTACAGTGAATAATATTTCGGATGTTGCTTACCAGTCGCATATGAGCAGGCTAAAATATTTTGAACAATACCCGAACAATTTTTCAGGCAGGAGTGGGATTTACAATATGGGAAGGAATATTGGGTTTAAAGTGATAGTCCCTATTAATTATAAATATTCATAATTTTCTTTTTTTTTATTTACTTTTGCATCATAAGGTGATGGGGTTCGCCAAAACCGTCCTGATTCTAACTGGACTGATGACTCCTGCGACAGGCATATTATTTATTAAATAATACAGAAGCATATGTTTAAGCTTGCTTTGATTGTTGGCACAGGAGGATTTTTTGGAAGCGTAGCACGTTTTCTTACGGCCAAATTTGTACAAATCCATTTCAATTCTCCATTCCCTTTTGGAACATTTATCGTGAATACACTGGGCTGTTTACTTGTTGGAATTTTTTTCGGACTGTCCGAAAAAGGTAACCTGCTCAATGCTGAATGGCGCTTGTTTCTTACGGTTGGCTTCTGCGGAGGTTTTACAACCTTCTCTACATTTGCTTATGAAAATTATTCACTGTTGCAGGATAAAGAATTCTTCTATACTTTTTTATATACGGGCCTGAGTATTTTGTTGGGCTTCCTCGCGGTTTATTTAGGATCGGTTATTACTAAACTCATCTGAACATGAAAAACATTGAAAATGCAACATTGCTTCGGATTTTTATTAACTCATCCGATAAATTCAAACACACACCCTTATATGAAGTGGTTGTATACGCAGCTAAGCGCTATGGACTTGCCGGTGCTACAGTTTTGAAAGGTGTTATGGGCTATGGTGCAAGCAGCTATATCTATTCCCGTAAGTTTTGGGAAGTGGCCGATTCTGAGCCAATGGTTGTTGAAATAGTTGATAATACTGAGAAAATCGAGCGGTTTTATGAAAATATGAAACCTTATTTTGATAAAATAAAAAACGGCTGTTTAATTACTATGGAAGATGTGCAGCTGGTTTTGTTTAAACATGAAAAATAAATTTTGCAACTCTCCAATATTATTATCACTATCAAATATCCCAAATGGGATAACAAGAAATGTCCGGTTGAGTTTATCGAAACCTAATCGAATGGATCGAAAGCAAATCGAAGTGTGATCAAATAAAACAGTGCATGTCATACTTCAACAAGTTCAGCATGACATATAATTTATGCTTAACTTAACACAAGTTTCAAGATCTGATTTCACTTTTCAATGACCTGCAGTATGAAAAAATTTATTAATAATTCCACGGAATTACTTTAAACATATAATCAAGCATAAGCATCCAGAAAAAGATATTACCGCTGGAAGGCATTTCCAGGGCGGCTTTTGTAATGCGTCTCGGCAGATATGCAGTTGCCCATGCAAGAAAAGTAACACATAAGGTTTCTATGATGATTGTAATTATTAGCATGAAAGGGTCATCCTGATTTTCAATATTTGCCTCTTTTAACATGGTTGCAATAGCATTGACTGGCGCCATTGCCACAGCACTGAAGGGAAGCATCATAAATAAAATTTTATAACGGATTTTGTTATCGGGCACATCTGCAACTTTAGGTTTTGCTGCAAGGTTGAAAGTACTGTTATGAATTATAAACCATCCGATCATAATGATCAGGATCAATGCAATGAAAACACCCATTGGCATTGCAGGCCAGAATGCCTGGAAACACAATGGAATGGATGCTCCGGCAATTACTGAATTAAACATGAGGGCTGCATAATCACCATCTGTAGCCTTCAGATAAATGTTCGATTTTAGATGATCCCTGAACTTAATCAGTCCCCAAAAATAAAGCGTGCATGTCAGCAAAATAAAAATGGAAAGAAACATTCCTGTATTTGTTTCAGCGGGACCGCCAAGCATATCGCTGAACCAGCGTTCGCCAATAAAGCCAATAGCAATGTCAATCAGGACAATTACTATATCAAAAATAATTGAAGATCTTCTGACATTAAAAAGCATATATTGTTTTTAGAGTCCCAGAAATAGCATGCCTAGTCCGCATAACAGTATTGTTCCACCTGCCAGGGCATGACTGTATTTTTCCATTGCTTTCATCGGAATTATTTTTATTCCAAATGAAGTGATTAATACCATCGAGAGCATAGTGGCAATTGTGATAATACTGAAGATTACAGTTACCAATGCAAGTTCGCCATAATTGTGTTTTGCTGCAGGGTACATCACCAGAGGTATTAGTGGTTCACATGGCCCGAAAATAAAAATTGTAAAAAGTATCCATGGTGTCAGATTGACCTTATTCTTTTTCTCATGCACATGCAAATGCTCTTCATGATGCGTATGTTCATGCTGGTGTTCATGACCATCGCTATGGTAATGAATGTGCTTATGAGGTCTGTTTCGGATTGCCCTGCGTATACCCCAGATAAAATATACAAGACCGAAGGCAGTGAAGATGTATGAAATAATACTTCCTCTTACTCCTTCAATAATTTCAAGATGGCCCACAGCCATTCCTAAAGCAATACCAATAAATCCGAGAACAACTGAACTTCCCACATGGCCAACTCCGCATAAAGCAGTAAACCATGCAGTTTTCGTAATTGACCATTTTTTTGCTTTGGCAATCACAATAAAAGGCAAGTAATGATCAGGGCCCGTAAGCGTATGAATGAATGCTATTGATATTGTTGTTAGAAGTAATAATGATAATTCCTGTGTCATTTGCTACCTTTTATAAAATTCGTGTTACTCGCTATTGAAAAAAATTATTCAATATCTGTCATTACAAGTTTACCATGCTTGATTCCTTTGGTAGCTACAATTTTGTCAGCAAGTGCAAGCAGCAATTGAGCTTTTCCTTTCACAGCAATAGTTTCAAGGCAAAGGTCATGGGCAAGGTGAACATGTTGCGTCGATAAAATAAGGTCGTGATAATCATGCTGTACATGCATCAGTTTATTGTTCAGTTCACGTTTATGATGATCATAAACAATAACAATAGAGCCGGCAACAGTTTTGTTTTTGTCAACTTTTTCAGAAACAAGCGTGCCTTTTATCAGGTGACGGATGGCCTGAGAACGGTTAGGGAATTTGTTCTTCTTTACCAGATCATCAAGCGCTTTCAGGATGTCTTCCTCTAATGATACTCCGAAACGTTTTACCTGCATCGTGTTACTAATTTATATTTTAGTGTCACAAATTAAAATAGTTTTTTTTATAAAAACAAATTTTATAATACATTTGTGATAAATAAAACATAATTATGCAGCGGTACTTTATAAAAATGGCTTTCAATGGTGCAAATTACCACGGCTGGCAGATACAGGAAAATGCTGATACTGTCCAGGCTGAAGTGGAAAATGCATTGTCGGTATTGCTTGCTGCAAATATTGAAGTAACCGGTGCAGGCCGCACTGACACTGGTGTTCATGCCCGGGAATTCTTTGCACATTTCGAAGTGGAATCTCCTTTTGAAAAAGATTTCATAGATGACCTGGTTTACCGCATGAACTCTATTGTTCCTTCCGATATTTCAATAATTGATATTTTTCCGGTAAAAAATGATATACATGCCAGGTTTACTGCGCTTTCCAGGACATATCGCTATTATATATGCAGGGCAAAGGATCCCTTTAATAATAATTATGCATGGCGCATTTACGGTGATATGAATGTGGATGACATGAATGAGGCTGCTAACACTTTATTCGATTATATTGATTTTACAAGTTTCTCGAAACTACATACCGACGTAAAGACTAACAATTGTAAGATCATGCATGCCATGTGGACAGAAGAAAACGGATTCCTCATTTTTACTATCACTGCCGATCGTTTCCTCCGCAACATGGTGCGTGCAATAACAGGTACACTGGTAGATGTTGGAAAAGGAAAGATCAGTATCCTGGAATTTCGAAATATTATTGAAGCCAAGAACCGCGGAGATGCTGGTTATTCTGTGCCTGCCAAAGGTTTATTCCTTGAAAAGATTGAATATCTCGCTGATATTTTTCTAACTCCTGAACTCTGAATTCAATAATCTTCAAAAGTGTAGTTTCTTCAATACCGCAGTTCGGGCAACAGTTTCAATGACTATTGCAGCAAGTGCACTCCCATAATCAAGGTCAATATTTTCCATAGTGTCTTTCGTGTCGTGATAACCAGTGCGGTTAATATCATAGTTCTCCATAAAAAGCACTACCGGCATTCCTGCATCAGAAAAAACCTGGCCATCGCTATTGTATAAGGAACTTCTATGATTATAATTTGTGCGCACTTCGCCTGTTAAAGGAAGATGCTTTGCAATTTCAGGTATTTTTATCCCGTCATTGCTACGAATACTTCGTTTTACGGATTTTCTTTCCGCTAATTCATTCCAGTTATTTGTTGATGAATTCCAAAGTTGATTTGCAATATGTGCCTGGTACGAAAAGAAAACCGACGATTCGTGATTTCCCGGTGAAATCTGAAAAATATCAATGTCTTTCTCATTGTTATGTGCAATCATGTCCGAAACAAAAATTCCTGCAATCCTGGTTTCCGACAAGTCAATCACAGTGTTGTTTCCTGTTTGTAGTTTTAAATCTTTATTGATCACAGCTTCGCAGAAATGCCGTGCGCCAAGGCAATCGGAAGGAAATTCTTCTCCGGTAAGATGAAGCAGCCACACATCACGTTCCAGAAGATTGTTTTTCGCAAGGTCCAGAAAAACTGAACATGCCTGCAGAAGCGCAGATGTGGCCGAATGATTGTCATCTGCCCCCGCTGACGACAATCGCGCACCGCAACCACCGCGTTCCTTCTCATAAATATCTTCCATATATGCAGTATCATAATGATCTGCCATTACAATAGCTTCCTTACGGTTTTTTCCTGGAATAACTATAAGAATGTCTCTCTCGAACTCAAGTTCATTTTTATTATTTTTCCAACCTTCATATTGATTGAAATCGAAATCGGTTTTCCATTGGAAGGGCAATTCTCCACATAGCGCTATGCCTGTCATTCCTGCATTTTCAATTTCCGCACGATGACGCGACATGAGATAATCGCCGAGTTGTGCGAGATCTCGTTTGCGGTGTTTCAGTTTTTTTAATGTAGGTTCATCATCAACAATATCTGCATTATCTTTATTCAGAAAATTTCCATGCGATAAAGTGAATATATTATTCCAAAAAGATTCCTCAAAAGAACGCGTTGCAGTATATTTGAAAGTAATTGGTTCTGAAACTTCATCAATGGTTTTGGGTTCAATAATTTTTTCAAGTTCATTTTTTATTTCATTTCCCCTTACTTTATCATTCGATAATTTCGGTAATGATGATAACCATTGTTCAAGCGTTTCATGTTTTTCAATGTGCAGAAGATGCCGCGCAAAACTTCTCGGAATAAGGGTTTCTACAATAATATCTTTTTGAGCAAAGAGATTTAAAATATTCAGTGTAGTTTGATTTGTATAGCTATCATGAGTACTTGTAAAATTTTTAATCGCTGATATATATGCCGGCCTTTTTTGAATACGCGGCCATAATTCAACATGCTGAGCTGAAGATTCTCCATGCTGTTGCGCAGAAATATAGCCATGCAATGCATCAGGTAGAAATTTAATTTTATTCTTCTTATTCGATACTAATGCGATCAATGGCCGGTGCCAGTATATTTCATATTCCCCTGCACTCATTGGCGGGAAGAAAAAGCGGTAACCGAAAAGACCTCCTTGTTTCACTTCATTTTCAGCATTTATAATTTTTTCAGGAGTTGCATTCGGCCCGTCAAGTAATAAGGAATAATCTTTTTTCCACAACTGGCAATTTCTGGCCATAGGTTTTCCGTATAATCCCATGCTGTCAAGATCGGTGCTGAAAAGTGTTTCTGCAATTTTTGCAAACTTTGGTGCCTGTAATAATTCATTCTCATTCTTAGGGATCTTTTGCACTCGGTGCGTACGGTGATATGAATCCAGCAGAAGTTCATGCTGTACATCAGAGGCATTAACATTTGGATGAGGTTCGTAAATCCAGCCTGATTGCGGAACACGTATTCCTTCGTGACCTGTATGCCTTGTAACCAACCTAAGCAATGGGATTTGCGTGGACATTGGTAAATCGGACTGCAAATTCCGATAATTATCCATCCCCCAAAACACAAGACTGCCGGGGAAGGGGAGCAAAGCAATTTCTCCTTTAAGGTATTTTTCCTTCACAATATCAGGCAGCAAACTGAACGGGCGAAAGCTCAGTATGAATTTGATATTTTCAAAAGAATCCGTATCATTTACCTGATATGATTTTACCCACGAGGGAATTGAATTTAAATTTTTTGTTTCCAGTATCCGGAAACCATCTCCTATGAGGCCAGGTTTATCAATGGATTTAATATGATGAGTTTCAGTAAGAATTTGTAAAATGAGCGAAATAAATTTCATTTCCTGATTTGAATCAGAATTTTCATCAAAAAAACTTTTCCAGAAAACCTGTTCAGGATCATGCGTGCTGTTGCCGAAAAAAGTCCATCGTACACGGCCTTTGTCATCCTGTGTGCGCGACAACATAATCGGGAGAAATACAATGTATCGTTCGTTTTTCAGTTTACCTGCCTTGTCGGCCAATTCTGCCGGCCAGTATGGATTATTTAAAAGGTTTTGATTGCCATGTCCGCCAATATGATATTCAGGCAATCCTTTTCCCAGGTTAATGATATGTTGCATTATCTGGTAACCGATATTTTCAATGCCTGGTTTTAATTCCAGTTCTTCTTCCTTTTCTGAAATTTTCCAGCCATACAAATCATCATCAGAAAAAATATTCTTATCAATAACTCCGTGGAAATCGCAGCCCAGTCTTGGCGAAGGCATAAATTCAGAATAAGCGGGCAATCTGAAATTTCTTTCTTCAGAATAATAATTAAAGTCGTGCAGGAGTTTTTGCCAGCCTATAAGTTGACTTTTGTCAGTAGATAGATTCATTCTTTAATAAATTTCTTCATTGCAAAACCATTCTTTGCTTTCACTTTCACAAAATACATCCCTCTTGCAAAGTCAGAAATATCAAGGATCGTATAATTTTCGGTTGTGGTGAAACTTTTTAAAATTTGTCCTTCAATATTTAAAATTTCTATTTCAGATTTTTGAAAAGCTTTTAGCGTAATATTATCTGTTGCTGGGTTTGGGAAAATATTTATCATATCTGATTTATCATTGTCATTTATCCCTGTAATTATTTGTGCAAGCTCAATTCTCCAAACACCCTGGCTGTTTGTCCCTGCCCATAGGTAATTCGTGCTAACTGCAAGCGATGTGACAGATGAATCGGGGAGACCAGTGTTGATGTTGGTCCAGGAGTTTCCATCATCAGATGTTGAAAATACTCCTTTATCAGTTCCCGCAAAAACATTTCCGGCTGAAGATGCAAAGCTGGTTGCAGTCGTGTTGCTTGGTATTCCTGTATTTGCGGCTGACCATAAACCACCGTCATTAACCGATGTAAATATTCCTCCGCCCAGAGTTCCTGCATAAATAATGGATCCGGAAACATAAATTGATTTTATAACAGGATTTGTTAACCCATTGTTTACTGCCGTCCACGAATTTGCACCAATGGTATTTTTATATATTCCATCGCCAGTTGCGGCAAATATTAAAGTACCCTTCGAAGTCAGATCATAAATGTGCTGCACTGTTGAAGGTATGCCGTTGTTAACTAAATTCCAGGTTGCGCCATCATCGGCAGTTACGTAAATTGAATCGTCGCAGCCATATACCAGCGAACCTGTTATCGCAAATGAATTAAATTTATTATAGATCAGGTTATATCCTGTACTTAACCAAGCATTGCCATAGTTAATTGATTGATAAGCCTGGGAAGGACTGCCCCAATTGAAAAGATAAACAAGGGCACCCTGCGATTCCAGTGCTGTGACATTTTTCCATGTCATTCCTCCAAAAGAAGTATGCCAAACAGAATCAGTCTCCTTTGTCTTGTAAATTGAAGGATGCGCAGAATTACCCGAAGTATCAGTTGCCACGCCAAAAATATTATTTCCGGTAACTTCCAGAATTGTAACCGGAAAATTAGGAATGCCAATCTGCCTCCATGATGCACCGTTGTTGATGGATTTAAATATGCCATAAGATCTTTCCAGGTTTCCCATTCCCCAGCTGCCAACATAGAATGCACTGTCAGAGGAATAGAATGCTTCGAAGCGCGTGTTTATGGGGTTTCCAATAGGAACCTGAATCCAGTTTGTATAATCTGTAGATTTATATAAATAGCCTGTAAATGTGCTTGCATAAAGAGAAGTTCCGTTAATGCCTATTCCCATTATAAGAGCATCGGATGGAATGCCATTGTTAATAGGAAACCAGCTGCCTCCATTGTTGATTGATTTGTACATGCCGCCAAGATATGTTCCTGCGAAGATTGTATCGCCAATCAATGCAAGAGAACTTATGTCGTCGTAATTCCCTGGAAGGCCTGTATTCACAGCTGTCCAGTTTAAACCATCGTTAGTTGATTTGTAAATTCCGTAATCATCGGTTGCAACATAAAGATCATTTCCTTTTACCAGCAACATTCTCATCCATGTATAAGGAGTCCCCGGCAAACCTGAGCCAGAAGGGGACCAGCTAATGCCATGATCGATCGATTTATAAACCGCATTATGCCCCGTTGAAATAAAAATTTTAGAACCTTTGATTTTAATGCTCCAAACATCCAGCGATGCTGTGCCATTGCATATAGTCCAGTTATTTCCGTTATCAGTTGAATAAAATACTCCTTTATTTGTTGCCGCAAAAAGGAAAATACTATCCTTTATGAATGACCTTATAAAACCTACATTGTTTGATATACCATTATTACTGATATGCCATGTTGCTCCGTTGTCAGCCGATTTATATATAATATTTGTGCCAACAATAATTTCATTATTGCTGATAATTATAGAATGGATCTCACCGCTGTACAATCCGTTTGTTGTTTTCCACTGTGCCAATGCAGAGAATGATAGACAAACGAAAAACAGAAATGTAAGTTTTGATTTCATAAATCTTAAAAATATTTTTACAATACCTTTTTGATTTTTATTGTTTAATAAACTTCTTGACAAAAATACCCTTGCTCGTTTTAACTTTCACAAAATACAATCCATTCGCTAAACCAGAAATATCGATTCTTCTATGGTTATCAACTTCAGTAATTCTTTGTATGTTCTGCCCATCAATATTTAGAATTTCAAATGTTGATTTTTGAGCCAGCATACCATCAAAGCAGGGAATAAAGATTGTAATAAAGTCAGAAGAAGGATTTGGGAAAACACTTATAATTGATGAGGCGTAGGAATCATTTATTCCGGTTATATAAACGCTGTCTAATTTTGCAAGAAAAACATCAGTTGAACCAATATTTATTAAAGTATCAGCATTGAAGGGAATAATTGAACTTTCAAAATATCCTGCAATATATGTATTTCCTGAAGGTGTTACTGCAATAGATTTTGTTCCCTCATATCCGGTGCCACCAGCCCTTTTAGCCCAGAGTGCATTTCCGTTTGAGTCATATTTTGCAAGAAAAATATCCGAGGAAAGATACATCCCCCCATTATCGGTATTTACCAAGGTATCTGCACCAATAGTAAAAGAGTAACTTGAAAAATTACCGGCAACATATGCATTTCCTGCAGCATCAACCCTCACAGTCGTAGCGCTTTCATCATCATATGCACCTGCACGTCTAGCCCACAACACATTTCCACTGGAATCATATTTTGCAAGAAAAATGTCATTGCTTCCTGCATTTGTTAATGAAATTGTTGAATTAAAATTGATAGTTGAATTGTAGAACGATCCGGCTATAAAGGCATTCCCGTTTGCATCCGAAACAACTGCATTTGCGGAATGCCAGCCCGTACCTGTAGTGGTTCTTGCCCATTTTACTTCACCTGTGGAATCGTATTTCGTAAGAAATAATTTTATAGCACTGCTTGCAAATGCCGCATTTATTAATGTATCGGATCCGAAAATTATTTTGGGACCATGAAATGATCCTGCCAGAAATATATTCCCTGAAGGATCCACCGTTACTGCATTCGCGTCATCATCCATTTTTCCGCCAGCGCTTTTTGCCCACAGAATATTTCCATTGGTGTCGTATTTCGCCAGGAAAATATCTTTAGTTGCTGTGGTGTCAATACTTATTAAAGTATCAGGACCAAAATAGATTGTATCACTCCAGAATGCGCCGGCCATATAAACATTTCCTGAATTATCCGCTGCAACTGAATTTACCAAATCAGAACCCATTCCTCCTGCACTTCTTGCCCAGAGTACGTTTCCATTGGCATCGTATTTTGCAAGAAAAATATCGTTAATACTTGTAGTGTATGCGACATTGGTTAAAGTATCATTTCCAAAAATGATTTTAGTAGCAGAAAAAACTCCGGCAACATAAATGTTACCCAGCGAATCCACAGCCACCGCGGAAGCCTGGTCAGTGAAGGCTCCTCCGGCTCGCGCAGCCCACAGCGGACTTCCACTGGCATCATATTTTGCAAGAAACATGTCCGTTGAATAACTGGTAGTATTGGTGTTTATCAATGTAGTGGCACCTATTGTAAGTGTGGGGCTTTGAAAATATCCCGTTATAATTGAATTCCCCGATAGGTCCACGGTGTTTGATGTCGCCATTTCCTGACTTGAACCGCCTATGCTTCTTGCCCAAATCCAGCCTGGAGCCTGTGCATATGATATGCTGAATAAGAAATAAAAAGAAGGAAGAAGTAAAAATATTTTTTTCATCTGAAAATATCTTTTATCTAAATAAAACTATTTCTATAATGATAAGTAAATTTAAGAATAACATTTGTTATCCTCAAAACAATTGATCGAAATTAATTTTGTTGAAAAAGTTTTATGCATTCAGCAATGATCAGATTTGTGCCTTCTCAAATTCGTTCAGTTCCCGGATACTGCTCTCTTTATAGCTTTCGGGAGGGTACATTACTTTGGCGAAATTTTTTATAAGCAATTCGGTTTGCAAAATATTTCCGGAAAACTTATCAGTTTTGTCTCTCCATATTTCATTTCTTCGGTAGAATTGTTTATCAATTTTTAAGAAGTCGTGGTTCTTCTCATACACATGGTAAGTGTAGTCTGTCTCTTCGCTAATCCTGAGTTCACCTTCAAAGTTTTTTTCCGAAAACCATAAATTGATTTGAAAAGTATTAGCCGTATTGTTCGTGAATTGATAATCCAGGTAATTGTAAAAAATGGTGGCGCCGCTGCCAAAGGGAAGTATGCGGCCTTCATCGGGAAAAGGATCAAAACTGTGATGATGTCTTTCAGTAACTGTAAGCGGACTGTGCATTACAAGCCAGTGAATAAGGTTTGCAATCTGGCAAAGCCCTCCTCCGGTTCCAGCTTTTACTTTTCCATTCGACAATTCCATCCCGGTAAGATAGCCTTTGAATTTTGAAGGATAGCCTACCAGTTTGCAGAAGGAGAAGGTTTCTCCTGGCTTTATAAGGATGCCATTTATTTTTTTACTTGCAATTTTAAGGTTGGTAATTTTATTAATTTGCAGCTGTGCGTCACTCACACCAAGCTTCCTGATCAGTATGCTCTGGTGTTTTTTAATTCTGAAAGGAAGTTTTTCTGAATAAATGTTTTTTGAAAATTTTGTTTTTCCGGAATACCACTGAATACAACGCAAACTTCGTTTGGTCCACACAGCAGCGAAGTAGAGCAGGGGATGCCGCTGACTCAAAAGTTTCTTGTTCGTCGGCTTTTCCTGCATAAGTATAAATTAAATAGTTTTGTAATTCAGGGTTTCATCAAGTTTGATTCCGATCTCACAAAGTTCCATGGTCTCTTTCATATCAATGGCCTTTGGAAGCCTGAACAGGCACTGGTGATGATTGAATTCGATTTCTGGCGGATAAATTTCTGATAAAAAGTCAAGAACATTTCCATTAAAATTTTTAAGGAACTGTTCCTTTTCGTTGGCAAGTACAAAATATTTCCAGTTGAATTTTGCATTCTCCGGAAAATCAATTTCCATTGGTTCGAATACTTCAGCCACAATATCTGCAAGTGTTTCATGTCTTATCAGTGCCCGGCCATAATCATCTTTTAAATCGAGGTAGCCGAAGAAATATGGATGAGTTGCCTTGCATATTGTTCCTGCACTGAATCGTGAGGGTGCCGTTTGCCAGGATATCTGGTAAGTAATAAGGCAAAGTTTGAATCGGAAATTATTTTTTGACACAATCCATGCCTGGTGAATGAAAGGGATTTCCTTGCTTTCGAAACTGGTAAATGAATTAAGCACAGGATGCTGTGTAGGAATAACCTTATAGTTAGCCAGAACATTTTCAAAGCAACTCTGGTAATAATCCCAGTCACGCTTTTCATCTTTATCAAAATACTTGTAATTATCAGGAAGTATATCCATTGTTCAAATGAATTACTGAAGAAATCAAAATCATCAATGATTCTTATCGTAAATTCAACATTATTTGATACTTAATTTCCTTTTAAAATTGCTACTCTTTTTTTCAATGATTCTTTGTGTTCTTCCTCGGTTGAATTCGGATCTTTCATTGTAATAAAGGTGTTACATGGAAGTTCTGAGCATCCACCACAGTCTTTGTGTTTACGCTGGTTCACCGAGCAATCGTAAAGAGGGCAGGTTTTGGTGGGCATCATTTCCAGTGCCCAAAAAGTTTGTCCTTTTACTTCTTTGCAACCGTAGCAAGTTTTTCCAAAGAATTCGCATTCGTCGCATATAAGTCCGCAAGCTGAGATATTCATAGTATATAAGTTTTTTGAAAATCAAAGATAAAAAAAAGTATCAATAAGAAATAGAAAACGCAGCATATAGCTGCGTTTATGTCAGAAAAGTGTTATCCGTGAATTAATGTTTCTCGGCTTTCTTCTTTTCTTCCAGTTTCTTCAGTACACTTTCCTGTACTGCTTTTGGTGTTGCAATATATTGGAAAAATTCCATTGAATAGTTTGCTCGTCCGCTAGAGATATTCCTTAGCTGCATTGCATATCCGAACATTTCCATTAAAGGAACAAAGCCATTTAATTTCTGAGAGCCTTTCCTGTAACGACGCATTGATTCTACTTTTCCACGGCGTTTGTTCAGGTTTCCTACAACATCTCCAATATAATCATCAGGAGTGTTGATTTCAATTTTCATGACCGGTTCAAGCAGAATTGGAATTGCTTTCATAAACGCCTGTTTAAAGCAAATAGAAGCACATGTCTGGAAGGCCATATCCGAGGAATCCACCGGATGGAAAGAACCATCAAGCAAAACAACTTTTACATCAACTACCGGGAAGCCAGCAATGATACCTGCTTCCAGCGTTTTTAAAATTCCTTTCTGAACGGATGGAATATATTCCTGAGGAATTGCGCCACCTTTAATTTTGTCAACAAATTCAAAACCTTTGCCTTCGTTCGGTTCAATTCTCATCATAACGCGGGCGAACTGACCTTTACCACCTGATTGTTTTGCAAATTTGTAATCGTATTCAACTTCGGTTGTAATGGTTTCTCTGAAAGCAACGGCAGGTTCACCTACCTCAACATCCACTTTAAATTCAGTCCTGAGCCGGTCGATAATAATTTCAAGGTGAAGTTCACCCATTCCTGAAATCACAGTTTCTTCTGTTTCTTCATTAAAGCGCACCCTGAACGAAGGATCTTCATTGGCAAGTTTGCCAAGTGCTTCTCCAAGTTTTTGCTGTTCCTTTGGTTTGGGTGGTAATATTTTTAATTCAACAACAGTCTGCGGAATATGAATAGATTCAAGTAAAAGTGGTTTATCATTATCACAAAGTGTGTCACCGGTTTTTGTAAATTTCATTCCTATCAGTGCAACAATATCGCCGGGACCTGCCTCAAAAACTTCTTCTCTTTCTTTTGCGCTGATGCGTAAGAGTCTTCCGATGCGTTCATGTTTGTTCTTGGAAGAGTTTAAAATCTGTAAACCACTTTTTATTGAGCCGGAATAAATTCTTACGAAGGTTTGCTGGCCTACAAAAGGATCATGGATCACTTTAAACGCAAGAGCAGAAAAAGGATCTTTCACAGTGGGATTGCGTGTACGCGATTTTTCATGATCATCAATATCTAATCCAACAACAGCACCTTTATCAATAGGAGAGGGGAGATAATCAACAACAGCATCAAGTAAAAGCTGTACACCTTTATTTTTATATGCAGCACCGCAGAATACCGGTGTTATCAGCAGTTTGAGAGTTGCTTCCCTTGCAGTTTTTTTAAGCAACTCATTCGGGATTTCTTTTTCTTCAAGGAAAAGCGACATGATTTCTTCACTGAAATCAGCCAATCTTTCTGCAAGAATGCTGCGTGCTTCTTCAGTTGCAGCCTTATATTCTGCCGGTATTTCCGATTCAATCACTTCCTTATCGTCAAAAGTGTAAGCCTTGCGCTCAATGATATCGATCATTCCGGTAAAATTATCCTCAGCGCCCATGGGCAGCTGGAATGCTATAGCTTTTGCATCAAGGTTTGTATTCAGTTGTTTTACAACACTGCTGAATTCAGCTCCTGTGCGATCCATCTTATTTACAAAGGCAATACGTGGTACTTTGTAACGGTCGGCCTGGTTCCAAACTGTTTCGCTTTGTGGTTCAACACCGCCAACAGCGCAGAATACAGCTACCATGCCATCTATAACCCTTAATGATCTCTCTACCTCAATTGTAAAATCAACGTGCCCGGGAGTATCTATAATATTTATCTGTGAATCTTTCCAGGTGCAGGTAATTGCGGCCGATGCAATAGTGATACCGCGTTCCTGTTCCTGCTTCATAAAGTCCATGGTGGCCTGTCCATCGTGTACTTCGCCGGTTTTGCGGTTCACTCCTGTGAAAAATAAAATACGTTCTGTTACTGTTGTCTTACCTGCGTCAATATGAGCAGCTATTCCGATGTTTCTGAGTTTTGTTAAAGGCATAATGCTTACTTCTTTTCAAAATTTAACTGATGCCTGTAATTAAGGCAAATTTTATTTTACAATTCTTTAAGTTTTCTGAAAGCAATGATTGGCAAAAGTTTTTCCGGAAGGATAAAATACAAAGCCGCATTTCAAGAAGGCTGCAAAGGTAAGAAAAATGTGCGTTGATTAAGCAAATAAAATAAAAATAGCAGGTAAATTCATCATTTTACCTGCTATTTGAAAAATGCAATCAGAATTTATTTTACCATAAATAATTCTTTGTTTAAGATCAAGCTATAATAAAAACAGATTACCATATTTTTACAATCAAGCTGTCAGGCCTCCACATTTTATCGCCTTGCTTTACTCCAAATGTTGTAAAGAATTCTTTCATATCTGATAAAGGTCCAATAACTCTCCATTTTGCCGGTGCATGTTCATTGCTCTTCACCTGGTTTGCCACTGCTTCTGGACGCATGTTCACCATCCATGCAAGAGCATATCCGAGGAAATAACGCTGACTAGGATTTAATCCTGCAATGATTTCGTTGTCCTTATATTGCTTGGTTTTCTTGAATGCTTCCCAGCCCATAATCACTCCGCCAAGGTCAGCGATGTTTTCACCCTGCGTCAGTTCTCCATTGATATGTAAGCTATCAACTGCAATGTAATCATTGAACTGCTTCACAATCATTTTTGTTTTTGTGTAAAATTTAATACTGTCTTCAGGAGTCCACCAGTTGCTGAGATTTCCCAGTTCATTGTATTTGCAACCCTGATCGTCAAAGCCGTGTGTAATCTCATGTCCGAAAGTTGCTCCGATTATTGAATAAAGAAGGGCATCATCGGCCAGTTTGCCTTCATATCCAGGAACAATAATATTACAACCGGGAATTACGATTTCATTATTTGAAGGATTATAATAAGCATTATAGGTTTGCGGTTCCATATCCCATTCGGTGCGGTCAACAGCTTTTCCGAATTTTGCAATCATATAGTTGAATTCCCATTGGGATGCGCTCATTACATTGTGAACATAAGAAGTGCGGTCAACATTCATTGCACTTAGGTCTTTCCACTTATCAGGATAACCCACTTTCATGATAACACCATTCAGTTTCTTCAGCGCTTTTTCTTTGGTAATTGCACTCATCCAGTCCAATCCTTTAATGCGTTCTGCAAAAACTGTTTTTATTGCATTTCCTATTTCAACTAATTTTTCTTTGGTTCCTTTAGGAAGATATTCGTTAACATAAACCTGTCCTATAAGCTCACCAAGGCATCCGTCGGTTTCTTCTACAACTCTTTTCCATCTTGGCTTTGGTTCTTTCACTCCGCGAAGTACTGTGGTGTAAAAACTGAAATGTTCAAGATAAGTCTTGTCATCCATGTATGTGGCAAGGCCATTGATTAAATGAAATTTCAGATAATTTTTCCAGTCGTCAATTGAAAACTTTTTTAAATAGCCATTGAGAGCAGTAAGGAATTCAGGCTGACAAACAACAACTGTGTCAACTTTTTTCAAACCTACACCTTCAGTGAAGATTTTCCAGTCGATATTTGGCGTTAATTTAGAAAGATCGCTGAATGCCATTTTATGATAGTTGTTCAGAGGGTCGCGCGTGTCTTCGCGTTTGCGGGAAGTCTTTGCAATAGCAGTTTCCATTTCCATCAATTTTTCTGCTGCAGCTTTGGCTTTGCTTTCTTCAAATCCCATTATTTTATACATGTTTGTAAGATGAACCAGGAATTTTTCCCTGATCATTTTTGCACGCTCATCAGTGTCAAAATAAAAAGCGCGGTCAGGAAGACTTAATCCGCCCTGTGTGATATAAACAGCGTATTTGCTGCTGTTCTTGTCGTCCTGTGTTACATAAAAACTAAATAAGGGAGCTGATGAAACTGTATGAATGTAGGAAGCTTCTTTTACAACATCTTTCAGGTCTTTTATCTGGTCAATTTTTTCAAAATCGTTTTTCAGATCTGCGATTCCGTTTTTATTGAGTGTGGTGCTGTCCATGCCTGCATAGAAGAAATCACCTATTTTTTGTTTGTTGCTTCCTTTTTCAGCATCTTTTATAGCAGCTGAAGATTCGCATATTTTACGGATCTGTGCATTGATAGTATCCTGAATTAATGTCCAGATTCCATTGCTCTGTTCGCTGGCAGGAATAGGATTCTGTTTGAACCATTTTCCATTGGCAAATTCAAAGAAATCATCTCCGGGCTTTGCTGTTGAGTCAATATGCTGTGCCAGCGCATCTGGAGTTTGAGCATCATTCTTTTTTGATTTGCATGAACCCATCGCAATCACAAGCGCAAGACCGCATACAGTAGAATAGAAGATTGTTTTTTTCATAAAACAAATAGTTAGAAGTTTGATAATGTTGTAATTTATTTTTTTTGTTTATTTTTATTAAAATTTGTCAAATGTCCGTATAAAAAGAATTCATTTTAAAAATTAACAAAATTTAATCTTCAGTTATTGTAAAGAAACTTTTATCCGCACCGCAAAGCGGACAAACATAATTATCCGGCAAATCTGCAAATGCAATACCCGGGTGAATATCATTTGCATCATCACCATTGTCGGGATCGTAGATGTAGCCGCACACTGAGCATTTGTATTTTTCAGTAGTAACCGATTGCTGTTTGTGTTCAAGTATTTCAGGATTTATATAAGTAGGTGCATTTTTCGGGGCTTTCCCTTTTTTTATTTCGCGATAATATGCATAGGTGAGGGGTTCTTTTGAGTTGTCAAGAATTTCTCCATCCACAATTTTTGCAATAAAAATAATATGCGTTCCCACATCGAAAGTTTGTTCCACTGTGCATTCAATCCATGCTAAGGTATCGTCCGTTAGAATAGGCGCACCGGTCTTCCCGATTTTATAATTCACCCCAGAAAATTTATCAATATCCTTTCCTGAGTGATAACCGAATGTACCGATTATTGCGGAACTCGTTTCTTTTATCAATACAGAAATACTAAGAATTTTGCTCTCGGAAATCATGCCTGCCGTAAAGTTATTTTTGCTGCATGTAACGGCTATTTGAGCGGGATCTGCAGTTACCTGCGAAACTGTATTGGAAATGAAACCATTCATTTTATTGCCATTCTTAGTGCTGATAACATAGAGCCCATAAGTTATTTTAAAAAGATAATCGAAATTCATTTCTGACATATTGAGGCTATTTATTTTTAATTATTTATGAGCTTTTTTTTCTGAAAATAATTGATCATGGATATCTTCTCATGAACCACAAATCAATTCCCTGTTCCTCTACATGCCAGGTGTGATATACAGAAAACCCAAACCTTTCATACACCACCTTATTTTTTCTGACTGAAGTTTCGAGATAAATTGGCAGTCTGGTATCTTCAGAAAGCTGATAAATATCTTCCTGCAATTCTTTTGCACCACCATGACCTTTCCCTTCATCCGATGCTCCAAAGACCCAGAAATACAGAAAGTTTTCCTCGCCTCTTCTATGCTTTTTAAAATAAGCCTGTCTTTTTATAGTACCACAAATTTTTTTTATGCCAACGGCTTTTAATAAAAGTCTTAACTGATAATAGAGTTGAATAATCGGGTTAACGAAGATATTGTTCTTGTAGCACACTGCAATTGCTGTTTCATCAGTTGAAAGGTAAACACCTTTTTTTAAAAGTCCTAGGTCAAAAATATATTCAGCAAGGATAGTCAGCCGATGTTCCATTTTGAGATCATTCTTTACAACCCAGGTCACACTTGGGTTTCCTTTAAATGATTCTTCAATAATGCGGACTACTTTGTTCCTGTCTTTTTTTGTTGCCGGGTGCATAGACATCAAAGATAGGAAAAACAATTTTATTCAATACTCCTGAAAAATCAAAAATAATTTTAGATGACTCGAAATGGAATTCGATATAATTATTCTTTTGAGTCAGGCATTTCCTCAAAAAGTCTTTTGCCGGTTTTTAGGTCAAATACCTGTAAATAATCACCCCCGGCTTCATTGCCTTCAAGAATAAGCATGTTTTTATATAAGGTAAGATAAACCATGTTGTAGTATTCGGAGTGACCAACCATTAATTGCTTTACATCGCCTTTCCACAGAAGAGTACCGGTGTATGCGTTATAAGCATTGACTGCGCAGCCAGTGGCAATATTATCATAAATTGCTATAACAAGAATACTGTCGGACAGAACCGTTTTTGCAGCATCATCATAACCATTATATGTCGTTTGCCATTTTTTACTTCCCATTTCAACTTCCATAGTTTTCACATGATCATCAAAATGGATAAGCCCTGCAAGGGATTTGTCAGTTTGATTTACTATTATTCCACCGGTGGATTTTTCTATTGTCTTTTTTGTGCCATCGGCAATACTTAGAACCACGGTTTCTTTGGGAGCATCTGAATACATACTTGAAAAAATAATTTCATTGCTGGTGTGAGCGAAATAATATAAATGAGGAATGCTTTCCACAGTATTATCATACTTCTTGTAAATGGTATGGGCCACAGTCCAGGAATTCAGTAGTGTTCCATTCTCATCGTATTTCTTAATATGATAACCTTCTTCTTCTGAAAGTCTTTGTATTAGCACCACTCCATCACTTACCGTAAATATAAGTGAGTTGCCGGATGTGTTATCCAATGGAATGTTTTTATCAGGATCAGCAATGGTTTTAAGAAGTTTGCTTTTGTTGTCTAAAATGCTGATTTCCCTGCTGGAATTGAGCTTGAAGGTATAGGATTTGTAATTTGCAATGAAGTCATTTTCATCCGAAACAAAAGTATTTGAATGAATATTCTCTCTTTTAATCTCCACTGCATTTTTCGAAACAGTATCTGAAAGTTTCAATAAATTCAGATTAAGGTATTTGTTTTTAAATTTGTAAACGTGAATGGTATCATTTAATGTAAGAATACGTGATCCGCTTTTCATTCCTTGAACCAGGAAGAATATAAAACTTGCTATTGTGATTAGAATGATTACTCTTTTCATTTTTTTTTATTTAAAGATGCCTGCACGTTTAGAAATCCATAATTGAAATCGCAGCTGAGTTTTTGCTGAAAATTATAAAGTCAACGTAAATGTTATTGATGGCAATTTAATTGTTGTGTCATTTATGGCTTTGGCTCTTATCCTGGTAAAACAAACTTTACATCCGGGTTTAACTTTTATCAGATAATCAAAAACATCCAGAGTAAGAAAGGAAGATCCCGAAATATTTCTTTCAATTAAATCACTATTAACAATCATTCCAATAGTGAATGAGGTTACTTTGATGGTAGTATCTGAACAGGAAACCTTGCCATCTGAAATAAGTATATTTACATTAACACTTCCTGTGCTAAGACCTGCCACAGTTGCCTGAAGACTAGGGCTTGCAATTTTCTGAGCTTTTAAAGAAGTCGTATTATGTAAACCGAATATTAAAATTATTACAAAGAGAATTGGTTTATTCATTATTGAAAATAAAATTATATAATTATTTATAATGATTTCATTTGAATCCGTAATGAATCCTTGAGTGATTTTTTAAAAATTTCTCTTCCCATTGCGGGTTCTTTAATTTTCATTTCTCTGAAATTGGTTTCATCGAAGTTTGTAAAATTTTTATCCTTGTCGGCGTCAATGATTGTTTTTATGAGGATGGTCTGAGTTTGCGGATAATAAAAATAATCAACGAACTGTTCATTGTCAGGTGTTATCTGGGTAAGATTCTTTCCATAAATGTCAGAAACAAAAAGCATCACGGGGTCATGAGAATTGAAAATGCTATCCTTGTTAATATCATTCTTAACTATTCTGTAAAATATAAGTGATTTGTCAAATTCCTTATGAAGAGCAAAAGATAATATGTGCAATGTATCAGAGATCAATGGATAGGTCAATCCAGTTTTCAGATTATAAAACAATATATTACGGATATCAAATTTGTCTTCATTATTATTTATATATTCTTTCTGAGCCATTCGGTCGTTAAGTGTTCCACAATTCACTGAAAAGGATAAGTTTTGTACTGCATTAATTGTTTTTATTTCTGCATCAGTATTTCTATTTTCAATGATTTCCGGTTTATAATTGGATCCAACGGGGAAAAGAAGAAGATCGTTGATACCATAATCGAACGGATTTCCGATGATCAGCGCATCATTTTTTTTAAGTTTTGTTTTCTCTTTTTCGTCTTCTTTTGGTTTTAATTTACATGATGAGAATGCGAGCAGAGCTATGATTAAAATAGAAATCAGGTTTGTTTTCATATTTTAAATATTAATTATTTTATCACATCAAATTTTCCGGAAACGATAAGTTTATCGCCAGCAATCACATTGTATAAATAAATACCGGAATCGAACTCATTCCTGTTAATGCTGATTTTATTGGTTATTGAAATACTTTTTATTTTTCTTCCGAATAAATCAAATATCTCAATAACTGAAATGGTATTCTCAATACCGCTGATTTCAATTGTTGAAACATCAGTGACCGGGTTTGGATAAATTTCAGTTGAAATACCTGAATTGTTAATAGCAAGTATTGAAGTTGCTGTAACCAGAGGATAGCCTGCACTTACCCAAGCACCAGCACCACCGAGCATATTGTAGACCGTTACAAAATGTTTTTTCTGCAGTGTGTCACGTGCTTTTGCACTTCGGGAGCCTGATCCGCAATAAACAAGATACATTTTATTTCTGTCGAGGGTGTCGATTATAGCGCCAAAATTCACCGCATAATAATTTATATTTATTGCACCCTGTATAAAACCATTGCTGTATTCGCTGGGTGTGCGTACATCAATTATTATGAAGTTCGGGTTTAATGTATTTGCTTGGATCAGAGAATCGGCCTGTACTACAGAAATATTTTTTATTAATGTGTCAGTTTGTTTATCACTAAAGCCAGAAGCAGGTTTCATAAAGTCATCTCCAATGCTGAGTTGTATACTGATAATAAATATAACTGAAAGAGAAAGTAAAATTTTGTTCATGATTTTAATTTTTTAATAATAATTATTGAATGTCTTTTTCAAAGATAAGGAATGTTTTAGAATTTGCAAATTGAATAGTTGAAGCCATATTGCATAGTGCTAATGCCCGATAACAGGCATATTAGCAATATTAAAATAAATGTGTATCTTTGCAGCATAAGATTTAACAGTGCTTCAGGATTCTTACAGCTTAATTATTCCTTTCTCGAGTATTCTCCCTTTTAGGAAATCACACAGCCAGGTGCCCTGGAAACACACAACAACATAAACAAATTATGACTTTTGAAGAATTAAATATTTCTCCTGAAATCAGGAGAGCGATTATTGAAATGGGTTTTGAAAACCCAATGCCAGTGCAGGAAGCGGTAATTCCACTTGTGCTTGAAAAACAAAAAGATATTATTGCCCTTGCCCAGACAGGAACAGGAAAAACAGCTGCATATGGTATTCCGCTTATTCAGGAATCTGATCCAGATTCTCCGTTTCCTTATGCATTGGTATTATGCCCAACACGCGAGCTTTGTGTGCAGATTGCTGGCGACCTGAACGATTTTGCAAAATATTCCGAAGGTATCAGGGTATTGCCCGTATATGGCGGTTCCAGCATTGATACGCAGATTAAAGCTATTAAAAGGGGTGTGCAAATTATTATTGCAACTCCCGGAAGGCTCATGGATCTTATCGATCGCAGGGCTATTAAATTAAACCAGGTGCAGCGCGTGGTACTCGACGAAGCAGATGAAATGCTCAATATGGGCTTTCTTGATGACATTAATACTATACTTGCGGTGGTACCTGAAACCCGCAATACCATGTTGTTCTCGGCTACTATGCCCGACGCTATTGCAACAATCACTCATAAATACATGAGAGATCCGATAGAAGTGACTATTGGTTCTAAAAATGCAGGTGCTGAAAATGTAAAACATGTCTGCTACACGGTTCATGCAAAAGATAAATATCTTGCACTTAAACGAATTGCCGATTACACTCCCGGAATTTATGGAATAGTATTCTGCCGCACACGGAAGGACACTCAGGAAATTGCTGACAAATTAATTCAGGATGGTTACAATGCTGATGCACTTCATGGAGATTTGTCACAGGCACAGCGCGATTCTGTTATGCAGAAATTCCGTATCCGTAATATCAGTCTTCTTGTTGCTACTGATGTTGCTGCACGCGGACTTGATGTAGATGATCTTACACATGTAATCAATTACAATCTTCCTGATGAACTGGATACATACACCCATCGTAGCGGAAGAACCGGAAGGACAGGGAAAGCTGGGATTTCAGTAGTGATCGTGAACATGAAAGAAAAACATGCATTGCGTACTATTGAGAAAAAAATAAAGAAAACATTTACCCATGTAACTGTTCCTACAGGCCGCGAAATATGCGAGAAACAGCTTTTCCATTTCATTGATAAAATGGAAAAAGTGGAAGTGGATCATGCACAGATCAACACTTATCTTCCCGTGATATTCCGTAAACTGGAGTGGCTCGATAAGGAAGATATCATTACCCGTTTTGTTTCGCTCGAATTCAACCGTTTTCTTGAGTATTATAAAAACGCAAGAGATCTTAATGCTGTGAGTGAAGAGAAAAGTGAACGTGGACAGGGCCGTGAGAAATTCAGAGACCGTGAAGCCGGTTCAGAACAAGGATTTTCACGTTTGTTCATTAACATGGGAAAAATGGATGGTTTGTTTGCAAGCCAATTGATAGACCTTATAAATGCGAATACCCGTGGTTCAAAAGTGGGAATAGGAAGAATTGACTTGCTGAAAAGTTTTTCATTTTTCGAAATAGAAGAAGCCTACGAGAAACAAGTGATTGATGCATTGTGCGACCAGGAATTTAACGGACGAAAAGTTATTGTTGAAAAAGCATCGGAAAGAACCGGTGGTGGTGATCAGGGTGGCAGCGACAAAGGTGACAGAGGTCCGAGGAAAGACAGGGGATACGTAAAGGAGAAAAGGTCTTACAGCGACAGAGGCCCGGAAAAAGAAGGTGGCTTTAACAAGAGTAAGCGCTTTGTAAAAGATTCGGGATTTAAGAAAGAAGGCGGATACAGCAAGGATAAAGGTTTTGGAAAAGATAAAGGCTTCTCTAAAGATAAAGGTCCCGATAAAGATAAAGGTTTCAGTAAAGACAGAAGTTTTAATAAAGACAAAGGCCCCAGCAAAGACAGGAGTTTTAGCAGGGACAAAGCTTTTGGAAAATCAAAACGAAGAGAGCGATAGTAAGAAAATTTCAGGTCAAGTGAAAGCAAATTTGTGTAGCAAGTTTGCTTTTTTTTATCAATGCCAACGCGCCATCTCGATATGCTTTGCTACTACATATGACCATCATTTTGAGTGTTTGGTCGCATCTCAATACGACAGCGGAAATACAGTCTACCTGATGTGACCAGCATATGGATTGTCAGGTCGAGTGAAAACAAAAGTAGCGAAAGTGAAATTCGTATTGTATCGGGAGCATTTTGGGATTAACAGAAGACTGAGCTCTGCTTACTCGTGCAAGTCAATTGCAGTTCCGCAATAGCTACAGGTAATTATTTTTTCATTTATCAGGCTGGAGTCAACTTTTATCTGTCCACCGCAGGATGGGCAAATTAGTGGTTTTATTTCAAAATTATTTTGTCCCGGTAAATTTTCATTTTTTGATTTAACAGTTCCATAGCCATTATTTGCATCGCTGGTTGAAGGTTCTAATGCAACCGCTTTCAGATTATCAGGATAATATCTTACATTCACTATCATTCCAGGCTGGTAAGGCTGTTGCTGAAAGAATGAAACAAGCGTATAAATTTTTGCATTAAACGGTGATCCTGTTTGAGGTGTAACCTCAAGTTCCAGTGCAATGCGGGGTTTATAATTAATTTTCACACCCGTGTCTGAAACGCTCAATATCTTCGCTTTTGCAGGCAATCCGGTTTTTAGCAGCTTTTCATTTTCCCCGCGGCTTTTTCCAATTATTGAAAAAATAAAAGCAAGAATTACTATTGGAAATAAAATCGTAATCGGAATAAAAATTCCAAATCTGCCATTGATTGCAGCTGCTGTAGCGGCAACAATAAGAGCAGTAATGATTATAACAAATAAAAAAATTATCTTTTTCATAATGAATTTTTGACTGTAGAATTAATTCTATACATAATTAATTTCTAAAGCAAATATAAAGAAAATTGATAATTGAAATCCCATAGTCCCTATGTACAGGCATCTGAAAACGGAACAATTGAATTTAGTATGATAACTTGATATCAATTAGTACTTTTATGTCTTTAAGAATGGATTTGTCTTTTACATCAAGCCTTATTCCACGGCCTTCCGCATATACTTTTACATTCTTTAGTTCTGATTTTATTTCATCAGAAATTTTACTTATAAGAATTTGTTGCGTGGCTTTTTCTCCGAAAACCATCGCAACTTTAAAATACCTGTCGCGTGGCAAAAGATAAATGATGGCTCGTTTTTTATCTTTGATCCTGAAACTCCAGCCATATTTTTCCCCGGAATAATTCCATACTTCAATAGCAGACGGATATTTTTCAAATACATAATCCCTTAGTGTAATCCATAAATCAAAGGTTTTGTCTAATACGTTTTTAAGATCAGCAACGTTGGGCTGCTTTGATTTGTCTTGAAATATACTGATGTCCATATTGAAGTTTTTGTTAATAGAATTATTTATTTCTTCAATAATTAAATTCGTTATTGTCTTATGTCGCTCCAATCCCAATAATTTTTATTTTATTCAAATATTAAATAAAACATTTTTAAACTTATTGCAACACCACATCCACCAACTCACTTTCAAAATCGAAGAACACCTGTTTTAGTGAACTATCACCATTGGTGCCGTAGTTCACAAAGAATACCATGTAAATTTTTCTTTGCGGGAAATAGAAAGCATCAGCAACATAGCCCAGATCCCTTCCTGTGTGGCCTATTCCGTAAGCAGGTTTGTTGGTGAATTTTTTAATGATACCAACGCCGGTAAAATAATCATCGTCTTCCTGCACGAAATTTTGCATGGTGTCAAGCGACGTCTGGGTAAGAATAGTTTTCTGCAAAAGCAATGCTTTTAAAAATTTATGCAAATCGAAAACATTGGAATAAATGCCGCCATAGCCATTGCCACTGCCGGTAATAAGGTTGGAAACATTTATTATTGTACCGTTGTTGTACAGATCAAAATATCCTTGAGCAGCAGAAGTTGGTACAGCATCATGTCCCTGGTAATAGGTGTCGTTCATCTGCAACGGATCAAGAATTAATTCATGCAATAATTTATCATGTTTTTCTCCTGTTGCTTTTTCAATACACATGGAAAGCAATAAAGTATTTGTACTGGAGTAATGAGCAGGATAGGGATTGTTCAGTTCATAGCCTTTTACTCCGTAAACATATTTCAGCAATTCTTCCTGTGTCCATGTTTTGTTAGGATTGTTGAGTACAGCAAGATAAAAATCGGAAGAAGTGATTACATCAAAAATTCCTGTGGTATGGTTCATCAGCTGCCTGATGGTTTTGCCTTCAGCCTTATCTATCTTTTTCAATATGCTTTCATCAATGTATTTTGAAATGGGATCATTGATATTTATTTTTCCTTCTTCCTGAAGTTTCATTGTGAGTGTGCCAATCAGCAGTTTTGTGATGCTGGCTGCTTTTGAAATATGGCAGGGAGTGAAGGGGATTTTATTTTCAATATCGGCATAACCACCGCTGCCAACCCACACACCATTTGAATCTTCCACCAACACCGACATTCCGGGCAAACCGAGTTTAATGTATTTGTCAATCACAGCCTGCAAAGCAGCATTCTTAGGATGTGTTGCACTGCTGTCGGCAAAGCTGCAGTCGAGATTAGACGATGGTTGTATATTAGCTTTTTTGCATGCAAAAAAAACAACAAAAATAATTGCAATAATTGCGGAGATATAGAATTTATTTTTCATTTTTTCTGCATTTAAAAGGAATCGACAAACCAGCTGCTAATGTATTTACAGGTGCGAAAGGCACATAGTTCTTTACAAAAGGACCTTGCAGAAAAGTACGCATCAGCAAAATAATTTTCATTGATCCAGGATCATCTTTTTTTAAAGAGTAGCTACAACCGATATTCAGCTGAGCTATAACCTGGGGACGACCAACAATTTTGCTTTTCACTTCATACACTCCGTCGCTGTTGAGTTTGCATACAGCAGTGTTTTCGAATGAATGCAGGTATCCTGCGCCAAACCCAGCAAATGCTGTAAAGTTTTTACACAATGGATGACGATATTCAATTACTCCGAATAACCTGATTGCTGTTTGTATAAACCTGTGATAATATCCGCCTGCATTAGCAATCACCCAAAACTGGTTCACTTCTTTTTTATTTATTTTCCAGTCCAGGGTAACGTCCAGTCCCGGATGAAACTGACTGTAAAAAACCTGAGGATAGCCTGTGATAGGGTAAGAGGTAACATTATTGGAAATTAATATTCCCGCGTTCGGCGATTGGCTTTGCACAACATTGATGTTAAAACATATTGCAAGAATGAGCAACAAAAAAAGTTTACCCAGCTGCATCCTCTGCATTAAACATTTTTTTTGTGAAATGTGATTCTCCATAAAAATATAAAATATTAGAATTTAAAAATAACCACTGAGACACTTAGATCACTGAGGTTCACTAAGAAATGTGAAGTTAGTTTATTTGTGTAATTGTGGTGAAAAACATTTGAAAATTAATAAAATAAAATTATTCAGTTTTTCTATAATTGAAAACACTTAAAAATTTTCTGGGTACCGGGGTTTCAAATTTCATTTCCTTGCCGCTCACTGGGTGCTTGAAAGAAAGTAGCATAGCATGAAGTCCCATGCGGCGAATAGGATTCTGGGTGGATCCGTATTTTTTATCACCAACAATGCTGTGGCCCAGGTCCTGCATATGCACGCGTATCTGGTTCTTTCTTCCTGTTTCAAGTTTGGCTTCCAGCAGGCTGAAATCATCATTGCTTTGCAATACTTTATAATGTGTTATGGCTTTTTGTCCGCCATTATCATGATTGTATGAATACACGATGAGTGCCTTACTTTCCATGAGCCAGGAGGTATGCGTACCTTCTTCGTTTTCCATTTTTCCTTCAACCAGCACCGCATAACGCCTGTCGATAATATTTTCCTTCCAGTCACGTTGTATTTTTTCCTGCAGGTCCTCGCTTTTTGCAAACATCATCAATCCTGAAGCTTCTTTATCCAAACGGTGTACAACATACACACGGTCCTTCGGATTCATTTCACGAACATGTTCAAGCAAAATAAAATATGCAGTTTTCTGCCGTTCTTTTTCTGTGGCAATTGAAAGCAGTCCTTCTTCTTTGTCAATTACAATAATAGCATCATCTTCATAAATAATTTTTAAACCGTGGTATTGAACAGTCTGAGCCATTTGTCCGAAATTCAAAACAACAGTTTCATCTAATCGTAATGGGAAATTATATTGCGTCACAACCCTGTCGTTCACTGAAACCTGGCGGTGTGAAAGGTAGGACTTAATAGTTGTGCGGCTTTTGTCCGGAAATTCTGCGAGAAGAAATGTCAATAGTTCCATGGGTTCCTTTACCACACGCGAAAGTTCTTTTTGCTTTGGTTTTTTTTCTTCTGATTTTTTATGTGGAGTGTCCATGTTCTTGCTTAAAATACGGATGAATTGAAATGCGGCTAAATGTTTATGAAACTATTGACATTTTTTATTTACTGACATTACATAATTTTTTATTACATCAATCTGCTTTGCAGTCGCAAATCCTTCAAAGCCTTTCAGATCATCGTAGGTAATTCGTTCCTGGTATTGCTCATAATAGACTGATGATATAGGGTAGTAGGACCAATGCCACTTTTCTTCTTCATAGCCGGTAAGTCTCGAAGAATCTTTTGCTGTGTATGGTTGACAGAATCCAAATTTGCTTGCATTTTCAGTGAGCCAGTTATACATTTTTTTTCCTGCTTCGCTTTTGTAATATGCAAGTTCCATACTGTTCATGTCCATGTCTGTTCCCCAGTGATGGCGGCTTGTTCCTGGCATCGAACTGTATTTTAATACATATTTTGAACGTTCAACCGGATCAGGGTAGGAGGTTGCAATGTTTTTTCCATAATATAAAACCCTGCCTGTCCATTTGCCTTCCCATATTCCTTTCTGCTCATTGAACGATCTGAAGGCAGAAAGAATAGTTAGTGTTACTCCATCTTTGAGTGCAGCATCATGCATTTTGACAAATGCTTTATATGCATCTTTACGCAGATACATGTTATTCTTGCTGGTGTATTTTGCATCGATGGCAATAAAATTTGTATCCTTTGAAGCAATAACTTTTCCAAGAAGATATTGTTTGCTTACAGTATCTTTTTTTACAACCACACTTTTTTTAGTAGTGTCGGTTGTATTCTTTATTTTGTTGTCGGCACTTGTGGATGTACAGTTCTCGCAACTTACAGCGAACAGTATAATAATATTTGCAAGCAAAAAATGAGCAGCAACTTTTTTTAGAGATGGAAAATTCATTTGAGACGGAATAATTTTTAATCTAATAATTCGAAAACTTTACTTCCTGAGGATAATATTTTTTTTACAGCATCAATGATGTGTTTTGAGGTCATGCCGTACTTTTCCATTAGTTCTGCAGGTGTTCCCGATTCACCAAATGAATCATTCATGCCAACAAATTCAATAGGAACAGGATAATTCTTAGCAACAACTTCTGCGACAGCACTACCGAAACCTCCACAAATCTGGTGTTCTTCAGCTGTGACAATAGCTCCGGTTTCTTTGGCCGCAGCAATAATTATTTCTTCATCAATTGGTTTAATCGTATGAATATTGATTACCCTTGCATGAATTCCATCTTTCTCAAGTTCAAAAGCTGCCTGCAGTGCTTCCCATGTCATATGGCCCGTTGCAAGAATTGAAACATCATTTCCTTCTTTGAAAAGCTGTCCTTTACCTATTTCAAATGAGGTTGAATCCATGGTGAAATTTGGCATTGCCTCACGTCCGTAACGGATGTAAACAGGACCGTTCAGTTGTGTAAGCGCTGCAATGGTTGCCAGTTTTGTCTGTGTAGCATCACAGGGAGAAAGAACAGTCATATTGGGCAACACTCGCATAATGGCAATATCTTCCAATGCCTGGTGTGTTGCTCCATCTGGTCCGACTGAAATACCGGCATGGGCACCACCGATTATCACATGCAAATTATTGTAACATAGTGAAACCCTGATCTGGTCTGTTGTCCGCAAAGCAGCGAAAACACTGTAGGTTGCAAAGACAGGAATTTTTCCTGACAATGCAAATCCTGCAGCAACACCTATACAATTTTGTTCCGCTATTCCAAGCGAATAAAAACGTTTTGGAAATTTTTCGGCGAAAGCATTAATCTTAACGGATGCAGTAATATCAGCACCTATAGCAACAATATTCAGATTTGCTTCGCCCGCTTCCAACAGACCTTCGCCAAACCCAGTACTGGTAGGTATATTCCCTTTATTTTCAAAATAATTTTCTGCCATCAGAATTTATTTGTGACAAATATAATAAAAATGTCTAAGAAAGTGATTTCTGTTAAGTGTTTAAAGACTTATAATTGAAATTGCAATTCATCCATCCTTAAGCGTCAGATTGAGTGAAAACATAGTTGCAAAGCAAAATTGTATTTGTATCGAGTCCTACGTGTGTCAAAATAAAAAACCCGTTCTTTTTTTTTGGAACGGGCTTTTTTAAGATGATAAATTTTAATTCAAGGTAAACTTTATTGGTATTGTCATCGTCACTGAAACAGCCACACCGTTTTGCTTTCCGGGTATCCACATCCTGGTCATAAGTTTGGCAACACGGATAGCTTCTTCATCACAGCCGCCGCCAATACCTTTGAGTATTTTTATATTTGCAATTTTACCATAACTGTCAACAGTAAATTGCAACAAGACAGTTCCTGAAACATTTGTTTTTATTGCTGATTCAGGATAAATAATATTGTCAACCAGAAATTTCTGCAAAGCTGTTTCGCCTCCGGTAAATTGCGGCATACATTCTACAGTTGTAAACACAGGCAGCATATCATAGGAGTTATCAACTTCAACATCTGTTCCAGCAACCACACATTGTACCATGCAGCATTGAAGATTCCTTGTACCACTTATTGTAGACATACTAATCCCGTCAACAGCTAAATTGCTGACTCCTTCAGGCAAAGGCAGAGGCTGTTTTACTGTCGCTGATTTTCCTGTCTTGTTTCTGATGAGCGAATCAATTGCAATAAAGGAAGTGTATTTGCTTAGCAGGTTATACTTCAATCCAAGTGCTGTTATTTCTTTTACTAGAGAAGAATCAGTGCCTGCATTGTTGTAATCATCAAGAACTTTTATCTTCTGTCGTGCCCACAAATATTTTAATGCTTTGTTATCAACACCGGATGCTGCTTTGCTAACATCATAACTCCATGAAAAATCCTCTTTTCCTGTTTTCCCTTTAATGGTAATAGTTCCCTTTGCATCACCTTTCCATTTTCCATAAATAAGTATTGGCCTTTTTGCAAGCACATCCGGCACATTTACAGGAACCACATCATAAACATTAAAGTCGCCGTAGTTTGTTGTGATATCAGTGAGTACCGGTGTCTGGATGTATTCCCTGAACTTCTCAGCTTTTTTATTGCAATCAGATTCTTTAGTAACGATAAACTTTTCTCCCAACCCTACATCTGCAATACCTTCAATAAGATATCTGTTCACGGATGTTCCAACACCAAATGCAAAGAAATTGGATTTGTTTAAATTATCTTTTATTAAATCAAAAGCTTCTTTTTCCACATCCACATAACCATCTGTTGAGATCACAAAAGTCCTTGAGAACCCTTCTGTCTTATCTAATTTCATTGCTTTCTGGAGTGCGGGTAATAATTCGGTACCACCGGATCCATCGGGCGTATCAATAAATGTAAGCGCTTTCTTTAGGTTACTGTCGGATGCCTCCAATGATTTTGTTGAAAGGGCAGAAGCACCTCCGGCAAATAAAACAACATTAAATTTATCCACAGGACGCAGATGTCCTATCAGATTTTTTAAAAGTGTTTTCTCTGTTTCAATCGGGTAGCCATTCATAGATCCCGACACATCCATGATGAATACAAAATCCCTTGGTGGTACATTATCTATTTCAGGTGTTTCAGGTGGCTGAATCATCGTCAGGAAAAAATTCTCACCCTCATTTTCTCCTTTATACAAAAGCATTCCGGTTTCAATTGCATTATCCGCAAGTTTGTACTGAAGAATAAAATCCCTGTTTCCTTCATCTGTTTGGGATTTATTCAAAGTAATTATTGCAGAATTTGTAGATTCATAATTTACAGAAACCTTATGTGACGGACAGCTTATGGCTTTTATTTTCATGCCTGCATTTATTTTTGCTTTCATGTTGAATGCATAAGTTGGCGCAACTCCTTCCTTGGTGTAAGGATTTGAAACCCACTTGTCATCAGCGGAAGCTGTGGCTTCGTCTTTGTTTGAATACCTTGGGCCTACTACTGTCGGATAAACAAATTCATATACGCCATCTTCAGGCACCAGTAATTCGGTGTAATGCATTTCAACTTTTATAGTATCGCCTGGTAGAATATTCGCAACGTTCATCTGAAAAACATTAGGCCTGTCCTGTTCCAGCAATGATGCGGTTTTGCCTTCTGACTTTGCCTCTTCATATTGTTTACGTGCAGTTGCTTTCTCCTGTATTTTTGCCACAAGCAGACGGTCGCCTAAAGTCATGCGCATATCATAAACTGCAGCTCTTGTTGATGCCGGAAAAACGTAAATTGCTTCCAGTGTTTTTTTACCGGTATTCATGTAAACCTGTGTAACTTTTACATCAGCTATAACACCTGCAATGGTGACATCAGCGCTAGTTTCTTTCAACGGAAGTTGATCAACATCCGGGTTATCGCATTTCACATAGAAATAAGGCGACAATGTCTTATCTGAATCACTGTCGTCAGCAATTGTCAATGGTTTTAATGATGACTGATAAACCGGTCTCTGCGAGACCATTGTAAATGGTAATGTAAGGGTGGAAAGCAGTATTACCGCTGCAAATACCAGGTACGATTCTTTAATGAATGGAATTTTTTTCATGGCTTTAGTGCTTATGGTTTGTAAAAAATAGTATCAGCTTAAATAGGCCGCTGGCATTTGATATTGTCTAAAAGTAGGCTAGTGAAGAAGCAAAATAAAGTCACAAAAAGTTTAAGGCTCATTATAAAAAGTTATCGGTATGATTTAAAAAGTTTTCGGAATAGTGGAAAACAAATAAAACAGCCCGGAATTCCGAAAGTTTCGGATCCGGGCTGGTACTGGACCTGGAGGAGTTACCAGTATTATTTTAATAGAAATTTAACAGGCAGTGTATATGTTGATGAAATCGCCACACCGCCTTGTTCAGCAGGTGTCCACAAACCGGCTGTAAGTTTGATAAGTCGTATTGCTTCTTCATCACATCCATAACCGAGACTACTGATGACTTTAAAATCAGACAAGTTTCCTTTTGCATCAATAGTAAACTGAATCTTGACTGTGCCGCTGATACCAGCTGTTTTGGCTTTTTCAGGATACGTCAGATTTTTCTTAATAAAGTTCTGCAATGCAGTTTCTCCTGCTGAATATTGAGCAGTAAGATAAACAACAATAGTATCCGCTATTTGCTCCTCATCAACAACACTGTTATTACTTGAATAACTCTGACTGTAACTGAAATTTGCTTTTTCACATTTTTTATAACCTGTACTTCCTGTAGCTGATACACCTTTCGCTTCACCTACAGCGTAATCACTCACTTTGTCAGGCAATGGCAAAGGCTGTTTCACAGTAGTTGATTTGCCTGTTGTATTTCTTACCAAGGAATCAATTGCTATAAAGGAAGTGTAATTTGTAAGCAAATTATATTTCAATCCAAGGCTGGTGATTTCTTCCTGTAATTTTGTATCGCTGCCGATATTGTTATAATCGTCAAGCATTTTAATTTTTTGTCGTGCCCATAAATATTTAATTGCAACATTATCAGTTGAAAGATTTGCAGCGCTCACATCAGCTGTCCAGCTGAAATCCTTTTGTCCTGTTTTCCCTTTGATTGTAATGGTCCCCTTAGGATCGCCTTTCCATTTTCCGTAAATAATAATTGGCCTTTCAGCAAGCACATCAGGAATATTAAGTGGTTCTATATCATACACATTAAAATCACCATAGTCAGCTGTAATGTTTGTAAGCACGGGCGTTTGAATATATTTTCTAAATTTTTCAGCCTTTTTATCACAATCTTTTTCATCTGTTACCACAAAGGATTCACCAAGACCCACATTTGCCATACCTTCTATGATATACCTATTAACAGCAGTACCCACGCCAAATGCAAAGAAATTTGAGTTGCCAAGGTTTTTCTTAATCAGATCAAAAGTTTCTTTTTCCACATCCACATATCCATCTGTTGAAATAACAAATGTTCTTGAGAATCCTTCAGATTTATTCAGTGCAAGGGCTTTCTGCAAAGCCGGAAGAATTTCTGTTCCGCCACCACCAGATTGTTTCTCGATCATTGTAATAGCCTTTTTAAGATTCGCATCTGTTGCCGGCATTGAATTATCCGAAAGGGTAGTGGAACTTCCGGCAAAAAGCAACACATTAAATTTATCAATTGGTCTTAATTTGCTGATTAAATTTTTAAGAAGTTTTTTTTCAGTCTCAACGGGAAAACCATACATAGAGCCTGAAACATCCATGATGAAAATAAATTCTCTGGGAGGTACCATATCAATTTCAGGAGTAGCTGGTGGTTGAATCATTGTAAGAAAAAAGTTCTCTTCATCAGTTGCACCCTTATATAATAAAAGTCCCGATTCTATTGCATTATCAGCGAGTTTATACTGAAGGATAAAATCCCTGTTGCCTTCATCTGTTTCTGATTTCTTTAACTTAATTATTGCAGAATTGCTTTCAGTATAATCCACACTTACCTGGTGAGAGGGGCAGCTTATGGCTTTTATTTTCATACCTGCATTAATCTTTGCTTTTATGTCAAATGCATAGGTGGGATCAACACCTTCTTTTGTGTAGGGATTTGAAACCCATTTGTCATCTGCTGCTGCTGTAGCTTCCGATTTGTTTGAATAACGTGGACCTACTATTGTAGGATATACAAATTCATAAACTCCGCCTTCAGGAATTAATAATTCAGTGTAATGCATTTCAACATTGATAGTATCTCCCGGCATAATGTTCGCCACATTCATCTGGAAAACATTTGGCCTGTCCTGTTCAAGAAGTGATGCTGTTTTCCCTTCGCTCTTAGCTGCTTCGTATTGTTCACGTGCTTTTGCTTTCTCCTGGATTTTTGCTATAAGCAGCCTGTCGCCAAGGGTCATGCGCATATCATAGACTGCTGCTCGCGTTGAAGCTGGAAAAACATAAATTGCTTCAAGTGTATTTTTCCCATTATTCACATAAACCTGCGTAACCTTCACATCAGCGATGACACCTGCTATTGTAACATCTGCTTTTGTCGATTTAAGCGGCAATTGATCTACATCCGGGTTTTCACTTTGAACATAAAAATATGGCGATAAGGTTTTGTCATTATCGTCATTGTCATCACTATTTGTTATTGGTTTCAGCGAGGTCTGATACATTGGCTTCTGCGAAACCATTGTGAAAGGGAGTATCATAATCACTACAATTGCTGTGATTGTTACAGCAATGTATGATTCTCTAAGAAATTTTGGAGTTTTCATAATTTTGTGATTTAAGATTATACCGGGTAAGTGTGAAATTCACAAATAAGATTCAGGAATATAACAATTCCATAAAAATATTTTCCTGGATATATTTTTTAAATCAGAAGAAAACTTAAGAAATAATTTTTTGTGGTTCTGATTGCAAATGATTATCGGTTATGCGGAGAGCTGTTTGATAAAATCTTCTGCCTCTTCTTTTGAAGGTGCTTTGCCATGCCAGCGATAATCATCTTCAATACTTTTAACTCCACGGCCCATTTTTGTTTTCGCCAGAATCACCGTCGGACGGAAAACGCTTTGCTTGGCCGATTCGCAGGTTTTGATAATATCAGTATAGCTATGGCCATCGCATTCAAAAACATCCCAGCCAAAGGCTTTCCATTTTTCCAAAAGAGGTTCGAGTTCCATTACTTTATTTGTGCGGCCGTCAATCTGGCAATTGTTTCGGTCCACTATAGCAGTAAGGTTATTCAGTTTGTAATGTGCAGCACTCATTGCTGCTTCCCATATGCTTCCTTCCTGTAATTCACCATCGCCATGAATGGAGAAAATGTGGTATTTCTTTTTATCTGATTTTGCTGCAAGTGCCATTCCCACCGCAACAGAAAGCCCTTGTCCTAAAGATCCGGCAGAAAGTTCAATTCCCGGAAGTCCGTGGTCACGGCCGGGATGTCCCTGTAAACGTGAATTTAATTTACGAAGTGTAATTAATTCTTCTTTGGGAAAATACCCTGCTTCAGCCAGTGTTGCATAAAATACGGGAGCAACGTGGCCAATGGAAAGTATCAGTCTGTCTCTGTCGGCCCAACCGGGATTCCTGGGTTCGTGGTTCAGAACATTGAAATATAAACTTGTAAAAATATCTGCTAGTCCAAGTGAGCCACCTGTATGACCCGACCCGGCTTCTGCCAGCATGCGAACAATATTGATTCGTATTTCTTTTGCTAAACGCTGAAGATCTTTAACAGAAGAAGTTTTATTCATTTTATTTTATTATTAATTTTCAAAAATATAAAATCAAAAATCGTAATTCATCACTTGTCAACTCATTTCTTCCTGTTATGCAAACCACATTCTTTATTTTCAGGCTCTTCCCACCACCAGCGACCTGAACGAATATCATCGCCTTTCTTTACTTGCCTGGTGCACGGCTGACATCCTATACTTGGGAAACCTGCATCATGTAAAGCGTTGTAAGGTACATTATTTTTTTTAATGTAATCCCAAACTTGTTCTTCTGTCCAGTTAAATAATGGGTTCAGTTTTATCAGTTCATTTACAGCATCCCATTCAACTAGCGGTGTGCTGAATCGTGTAATTGATTGTTCCCTGCGAAGACCGCATATCCATACTTCCAGTCCTTTGAACGCTTTTTTCAGAGGTTTCTGTTTCCTGATATTGCAGCAAAGTTTTCGGTTCTCAACACTATCGTAAATAAGATTGATACCTTTTTCCTTCACCATTTTTTCTACCTGCGAAGTTTCGGGAAAATAAATTTCAATATTGATTCCGTATTTCAGATTTGTTTTTGCAATAAGGTCATATGTTTCCTGAAACATCCGTCCTGTGTCGAGGGTGAAGATCCTTGACTTTTTATCAATCTTGCAAATCATATCCGTCAGCACCTGGTCTTCGGCGCCAAGGCTTGATGAAAGCGCAATAGTTTCTTTATACTCAGTAAGAAAATATTTCAGAATATCTTCGGGTGATGCTTTCTCAAACTTTTTATTTAATTCATCAACATTCATCAACATTAATTTTTTATTCAACTTTTGTCATTTCAGACTGCTTTTTCGGTGTGAAATCTATTTGTTCATTATTAGGCTTCTCTTCACCTGCATAAGTTTTACAAACTCAATTTGCCTTCGATTAACTCAGGCTGATAATACTCAGAAATTATGCAGGCAAGAAATTAAATAACATCTAGTGCAAAGATAAATCTTTAAATTCAAAAACATCTTTGGGCTTAATTCCTTTCTCAGTAAGTTGCACGGTGCAGCATTCATTTTGTGAATCATGTTCGAAAAACAAAACGTAATTTTCTTCAACAGCTTTTTTATAGAAGTCAGTTTTCTCCTGCAGGCTTATTAATGGTTGCACATCATAGCTTGGTATATAAGGCAAGGGCACATGCGTAACCGAGGCAATAAAATCAGCCATAAAAACTATTTTCCTTCCATTGTAATTTATCACGGGGATTATTTGTCCTTGCGTATGTCCGTTATAAACATTTAAATAAACATTTTCAAAAAGTTCCTGTTCTTCGTGAATAAATTCAAGATGTCCGCTTTCGAATAATGGATAATAATTCTCATTCAGATAGGATGCTTTTTCCCTAGGATTAGCATTAATTGCCCAGTCCCATTGCTCCTTCGAACAATAATAAATTGCTTTTGGAAATACCGGAAGCAGCTTCTGCCTGTCATCAGAGTATTTTACCGATCCTCCAACATGATCAAAGTGAAGATGCGTGAGAATTACATCAGTTATATCGTTTGGCACAAAACCTTTTTCAGCCAGGCCCTGTTCAAGAGTATTTCCGGAAATATAAAAATGCGAAAGATATTTTTCGTCCTGTTTGTTTCCGATGCCAGTATCAATAAGTATTTTGTGATCTTCGATTTCAACCAGTAGCAGGCGATTGCACACATCTATCATATTGTTTTCGTCCGATGGAACAGACTTCGACCATATAGATTTTGGCACAACCCCAAAGGCGGCACCACCATCCAGTTTAAATTTTTCAGTATTTATAACATGAAGTATCATGATTCACAATCTGTTGTTAATAACATATATGCAAAGTTACAATTTCTGAGCATAGAAAACTCTTAAATTTGTGTTAATTAACAATGTCCCATGAAAGTACATTTTATTGCTATTGGCGGAAGTGCAATGCATAATCTTGCGATTGCCCTGCACAAAAAGGGTTATCATATATCTGGCTCGGATGATGAAATTTTTGAACCATCAAAAACCCGTCTTGAGAAATATGGACTGCTGCCTTCGAAGATAGGCTGGGATGAGTCACTTATCAGCCCTCATCTTGATGCTGTGATTGTGGGAATGCATGCAAGGGCGGATAATCCTGAATTGGTAAAAGCGCAGCAATTAGGACTGAAAGTTTTTTCATATCCTGAATTTTTATATGAACAATCAAAAGATAAATTACGCATTGTAATTGGCGGAAGTCATGGAAAGACAACAATAACATCGATGATCCTTCATGTTTTGAATTTTCATAAGATTAACTGCGATTATATGGTGGGTGCACAGCTTGAAGGTTTTGAAGTAATGGTAAAACTTACAAATGATGCGGAATTTATGATTCTTGAGGGTGATGAATATCTAACATCACCTATCGACAAGCGACCCAAATTTCATTTATACATGCCCGACATTGCCCTGATAAGCGGCATTGCATGGGATCATATTAATGTTTTTCCAACTTTCGAAAATTATGTCGAACAGTTTAGGATTTTCGCAAACCTTACTGCGGATGATGGGGTGCTTATATATTGTGCAGATGATGAAGTTGTAAAAGAGGTTTGTGAAGGTGCAAAAAAATCATTACACAAATTTCCATATTCCTTTCCTGAATACAAGATTAAAGACGGGAAGACATATGTATATTCAAATGGAAATATTTTCCAGCTGCGAATATTTGGTAAGCATAATCTTTTAAATGCAAATGGAGCAAGGCTTGTCTGCAACCAGCTTGGTATATCAAATGAGCAGTTTTATGAAGCCTTGTCATTATTTCGCGGAGCTTCTAAGAGACTAGAAATGGTCGATTACAATGATACTGTTAATGTTTACAAAGATTTCGCACATTCACCTTCCAAGCTGAAAGCCACTACTGAAGCAGTAAAGGAACAATTTCCCGAAAGGAAACTTGTGGCTTGTCTTGAACTGCATACTTTCAGCAGCCTTACAGCAGAATTTCTCAAAGAATACAAAGGCTGCATGAATGCGGCGGATAAGGCCATTGTTTATTTTAATCCTCACACCCTCGAGCATAAAAAACTTCCTCCAATTACTGTATCACAAGTACACCAATCCTTTGCAAAGGATGATTTAGAAGTTTATACTGACAGCAAGCAATTACTGGCGGATCTTATACAATTGGAATGGGAAAATAAAAATCTTTTACTGATGAGTTCCGGAAACTTTGATGGCATTGATTTTTCTGACCTTGCACATAAAATTGTTTCAAAATAAAATTAACTTTGCTTTCCTAAATTCATAGCTATGAGAGTAAAATTTCTTTTTATCGTATTGATCCTGCTAAGTTCAGTACTAATTGTAAATGCACAAAATAAACCGGTCATTAAGTTTGATTCAACTACTCTTAACTTTGGAAAAGTTAGGGAAGAAGGAGGAAAAGTAAGTAAAACATTTTTCTTTACAAATGCAGGGACTGACACTCTCAAGTTATTAAATGTAAAACCAGGTTGCGGATGTACTACAGCCGACTGGACTAAATCGCCAATATTGCCGGGCCAGAGAGGATATATTCTTGCACAGTACGACCCACACGGAAGGCCTGGAATTTTTAACAAAGCAATAAATGTAACTTCGAATGCAAGTGATAATCCGATGATGCTTATCATCAAAGGTGAAGTATTGCCAAGGGTTAAAACCGTAATTGATACATTTCCTGTAACTTCTGGTAATTTACTTATGAAGTCAAACCATGTGGCTTTTTTAGAAATAAAGAACAATGCTGTGAAGACTGATACATTAGAGATTTTGAATTACTGGAATAAACCAATGACATTTAAAGTGACAAGCATTCCCGAGCATATCATTTTTAAGGTGGTACCTGAATTGCTTCAGCCTAAACAAAAAGGGTTAATTATTGTGACTTATGATGCAGCAAAGAAAAATGATTACGGCCTGGTATATGATTACGTGAATTTGATTACCAACGACACTTCTGAAGCTAGCAAGCCAATAACTGTAAGTGCAAATATTACCGAAGACTTTTCGAAGCTTACGGACAAGCAAAGGAAAAATGCTCCAAAAATTGCTTTCACTTCTGATACCTGCAATTTCGGCACAGCGAAAGAAGGGGACATTGTAAAGTTTAGTTTTGAATTTAAAAATAACGGTAAGGATAAATTGATAATTCATAAGACCAAAGCCAGTTGCGGATGTACAGTATCTACTCCTGAAAAAACGTTGTTGAAAAAAGGAGAGAGTAGCAAAATTAATGTGGAATTTAACACTGATGGAAAAAAGGGTGTTCAGCGTAAAACTATAACTGTGATTAGTAATGACCCCGCTAAACCGATAATTATTTTAAATATAATTGGAAAAGTAACTGCTAAAGTGTAAATGAAAATATTCATTAAACAAATAAGGGCGGCCATTGGCCGCCCTTATTCGTTTAATGCGAGAATTAAAATAAAGCTCTTGTAATTTCAACAATTGGCTTTGGGCAACTCATTGTGAAAAAATGAAGGCATGGAACGCCTGCATTCAATAATTCCTTGCCTTGCTGTATTGTCCATTCTATTCCTATCTTGGTAGCTTCGGCATCATCCCTGCAATTTTCAATAGCATTGTAAAGGTCTATAGGAATATCGACATGAAAAGTACTTGGTATTTTGTTAACCTGTTTCTTCTGGGTTATCGGTTTTAGTCCGGGAATAATAGGAACATTTATTCCTTTACTTCTGCAGAGCTCAACAAAATCAAGATATTTTTTATTGTCGAAAAACATCTGGGTAACTATGTATTCAGCACCAGCATCCACTTTTTCCTTTAAATATTTCAAATCAGCGAAAAGGTTAGGTGCTTCATAATGTTTTTCCGGATAGGCAGCAACGCCCATGCAGAAATCAGTATGGAATTCATCCTTAACATCTTCTTCCATGAAAATTCCCTTGTTCAGGTTGCTCACCTGCTTGAGCAGATCTACCGCATGTAAATGACCGTTATGTTCAGGCTTATAATCTCTCTCATTTTTTGGAGGATCGCCTCGCAGCACTAAAATATTTTTGATTCCCAGGTAATGAAGATCAATCAAAGCATCTTCGGTTTCAGTTTTTGAAAACCCCCCGCAAATAATATGGGCGACAGCATCCACTTTATACCTGTACATAATTGATGCGCAAATACCAACTGTGCCGGGCCTTTTACGTATGCTGACTTTTTCCAGGTATCCGTTAGCTCTTTCTTTATAAGTATATTCAGAACTATGGTAGGTAACATTGATGAACGGAGGTTTAAATTCCATCAGCGGATCAAGAATCCCATACAACGATTCAATGCTCTTTCCCTTTAGTGGCGGCAGTATTTCAAAAGTCGCATATGGTGAAGTTCTGGTTTTTAATGCTTCAATTACTTTCATGATAAATTGATTTGTGATATAAAGATGCAAAAGTAAGGCAAACATCAATATGTGCCACCTTTGATTTTAATTTTTCTTGTATCATGGAATTTACGAAATTTGCATTTTAAATGTCCCCTCATAAAAAGAGGATATATTATTTAGGAAAATTCTCATGAAAATAAAAGAAGCAATACAACATAGAATCCTTGTTCTTGATGGCGCTATGGGCACCATGATTCAGCGGTATAAGCTGAATGAGGAAGATTACAGGGGAGAGCAGTTTAAAAATTTCCCTGTCGACCTGAAAGGTAATAATGATATTCTATCCCTCACGCAGCCGGAAATTATCGGCAGCATTCATGAAGAATACCTGAAAGCCGGAGCTGATATTATTGAAACAAATACTTTCAATGCAAATGCCATATCCCTGGCTGATTACCGTATGGAGAGTCTGGCATACGATATTAATATTGCATCAGCAAAAATCGCTAAAGAGATTGCCATTAAATATAGTACTGAAGCAAAACCCCGTTTTGTGGCTGGTGCTGTAGGCCCTACAAACCGCACAGCATCCATGTCGCCAGATGTAAATGATCCCGGCTTCAGGGCTGTGACATTTGATGACCTTGCCAATGCATATAAAATCCAGATTAAAGGACTTATTGATGGCGGTGTTGATATGATCCTTATCGAGACAGTCTTCGATACACTTAACTGTAAAGCAGCTTTATTTGCAGCAAAAGAAGTATTCTCCGAATTAAATATTGAACTGCCAATTATCGTTTCAGGAACTATTACCGATGCTAGTGGCCGCACTTTGAGTGGCCAGATTCTGGAAGCATTCTTTATTTCAGTTTCTCATGCTGATCTTTTTTGTATTGGTTTGAATTGCGCACTGGGCGCAGCTCAGCTAAGGCCTTATCTTCAGGAATTATCTAAACTTGCTCACTGTTATGTGCATGTCTATCCGAATGCCGGTCTGCCGAATCAGTTTGGCGGGTATGATGAAAGTGCAATACAGATGGCAAGCATTATTGAAGAATATATGAAGGAAGGCCTTGTGAATATAGTTGGCGGATGTTGCGGAACAACACCTGATCATATAAAAATTATTTCTGAAATTTCTGCTCACTATAAACCCCGAATTATTCCTGAAACTGAAAAACTATTGCGCCTCAGCGGACTTGAAGCGCTTGTGGTTTATAAAGGGAGCAATTTTGTGAATATTGGTGAACGTACAAATGTATCTGGTTCTAAAAAATTTGCACGTCTTATCCGAGAAGAAAAATATGATGAAGCGCTTTCTATTGCCCGTCACCAAGTGGAGAATGGTGCGCAGGTGATTGATATTTGTATGGATGAAGCCATGATTGACGCTGAGAAAGCCATGGTTAAATTCTTACATCTGATAGCTGCAGAGCCTGATATTGCGAAGGTTCCACTGATGATTGATTCTTCCAAATGGAGCGTGATTGAACCTGCATTAAAATGCATACAAGGAAAAAGTATAGTGAATTCCATTAGCTTAAAAGAAGGCGAAGAAATTTTTATTGATCATGCGAAAAAGCTCAAAGAATACGGTGCTGCAGCCATTGTGATGGCATTCGACGAAAAAGGACAGGCCGATTCATTTGAACGCAAAATTGAAATTTGCAGCAGAGCTTATAATATCCTGGTAGAAAAAGTTGGATTTGCAGCTGAGGATATTATTTTCGATCCCAATGTGCTTGCAATAGCTACGGGTATTGAAGAGCATAACAATTATGCTGTTGATTTTATCAAGACTGTAAAATGGATTAAAGAGAATCTTCCGTATGCCAGGATCAGTGGGGGAGTCAGCAATTTATCATTTTCTTTCCGTGGAAATGACAAAGTGCGTGAGGCTATGCATTCTGTTTTTCTTTACCATGCAATACAGGCTGGAATGGATATGGGTATAGTGAATCCGGCCCAACTTGAAGTATATGACGAAATACCAAAAGATCTTTTGCAATTGGCCGAAGATGTTGTTCTGAACAGAAGAAAAGATGCCACAGAAAGAATTACCGCTTTTGCAGAACAATATATTGGCGAGGAAAAAAGTCCTGAAAAAATTGATGAATGGCGTAAAGGTTTAGTGCAGGAACGATTAACTCATGCATTGATAAAAGGGATTACTGAATTTATTGATGATGATGTTGAGGAAGCGCGGGCTCATTTTCCTAAAGCACTACATATAATTGAAGGCCCGCTGATGGAAGGCATGAATGTGGTTGGAGACTTATTTGGTTCAGGGAAAATGTTTCTTCCCCAGGTTGTAAAAAGCGCCAGGGTTATGAAGAAAGCGGTTGCAAAACTTCTTCCCTATATTGAACTTGAAAATGATTCCGCTAATCGTTCGAATGCTGGAAAGATATTAATGGCAACGGTAAAAGGCGATGTGCACGACATTGGAAAAAATATTGTCGGAGTTGTACTGGCCTGCAATAATTTTGAAGTAATTGATCTTGGAGTAATGGTGCCTGCTGATAAAATTCTTAAAGCTGCAAGAGATGAAAATGTTGATATCATTGGCTTAAGCGGGCTTATAACACCTTCACTTGAAGAGATGGTGCATGTAGCTGAAGAAATGGAAAAGGCAGGAATGAAAATCCCTTTACTTATAGGTGGTGCAACAACTTCACCTATTCATACTGCAGTAAAAATAAGTCCTGTTTATACTGGACCTGTAGTTTATGTGAAAGATGCTTCTAAAAGTGTTGGTATTGCTTCAAAACTTCTATCCTCTGAACATTCTGAAAACTTCATTTCTGCTTTAAAAAAAGAACAGGAAGATATCAGGGAAAAATATAATTCAGGGAAAAAAGAGGAATTAATATCACTGGAACAAGCGCGTAGCGGTCGATTGCATATCGAATGGAAAAATGAATTAATAATTGAGCCTGCTAAAACTGGAATAACTATATTTAATAATTTTTCTCTTGAACAGATAGCTGACTATATAGACTGGACATTCTTTTTCCATGAATGGCGCATGAATGGTAAGTTTCCCGCAATTTTTAACGATCCTGTAAAAGGCAAAGAAGCTTCAAAACTTTTTGATGATGCACAGGAAATGCTTAAACATATAATAAAAGAAAAATGGATATCAGCAAATGGAATCATAGGAATATTTCCTGCAAATTCTGTTGGTGATGATATTGAAATTTATAATGATTCTAGGTCTGTTGTTTCTAAATTTTATTTTCTTAGAAATCAGCAGGCAAAAGTAAGTGAGCCCAATTTATGTCTTGCTGATTTCATAGCTCCTAAAGAATCGGGTGTTACGGACTATATTGGTGGATTTGCTGTAACAGCTGGCATAGGCATTGAATCTAAAGTTGAAGAATTTAAGTCGGCAAACGATGATTACAGTGCTATTATGCTGAAGATCCTTGCTGATCGCCTCGCAGAAGCCTTTGCTGAAATACTTCACCTGAAAGTAAGAACAGAATTATGGGGATATTCCAAAGATGAAGATCTTTCAATGGAAGACATCCATCTTGGAAAATATATTGGAATTAGGCCGGCACCGGGTTATCCTGCATGTCCGGACCATAGCGAAAAAGAAGAACTGTTTAAATTGCTGGATTCAGAACATAAAACAGGAATATCCTTGACTGAATCTTTTATGATGAATCCTGCAGCTTCAGTATGCGGCTGGTATTTTGCCAATCCAAAATCGAAATATTTTACTCTTGGAAAAATTGATCTGGAACAGTTGAATGATTATGCAAAAAGGAAAAATATTAGTTCGAAAGTAGCACAAAAATGGCTGTCTCCGGTAATAGAGTGATTCGTTAAATTACTTAACTTTTTTTACATTCGTCCTTACCCATTCAGTAAGCTGGGAAAATTCTTCATCAGAAAAATATTTTTTCGGAAGCATCACCAGGTTCAGTTTATTGGGATACAAGATAATCATTCGATCAGTAACAATCGCAATCTGGTAATAATTCCAGTTATTATTTGATGATACATTTTTACCAACAGTATTTAATCCTTCAGGGCTTATCGTAAATGTAAATGGGTAATGAAAATTTACCAGTTTTTTAAATGCTGTCTTTCCCATGCGGCCATAGCGCCAGTAATAGTAAGCAATTACAAGAATACCGTATAATAAAAATGCCCACGGCATCCAGGAAATCAATCCAGTAAGGCTTTGCAGTACAACCAGCAGAATACCGAAAAATACAAGAATGGTTCCAAGTATCAGTACCATCCTGCTTCGCACAGGATACAGTTTCCTGAAATGCAAAGCATATGCGCTTTGCAAATCTTCAGGGCCATATTGTATAGTGACTTTGATACTCTCCATAATTTGTTTTAAGAATTCATCGACATCAGAAATTCCTCATTGCTTTGTGTGAACTTCATTCTCTCTCTGAGGAATTCCATTGCTTCAATTGGATTCATATCTGCAAGGTGATTCCTGAGAATCCAAACTCTCTGCAGTGTTTCTTTATCAAGCAGCAGATCGTCGCGGCGTGTGCTGGATGCAACCAGGTCGATAGATGGGAATATACGTTTGTTGGACAGTTTTCTGTCGAGTTGTAATTCCATATTACCAGTTCCTTTGAATTCTTCAAAAATAACTTCATCCATTTTGGAACCTGTGTCAATCAGGGCTGTTGCTACTATAGTCAGCGATCCGCCATTTTCAATTTTTCTGGCAGCGCCAAAGAAACGTTTTGGTTTGTGCAGGGCATTTGAATCCACACCTCCGGTAAGAACCTTTCCCGATGCAGGAGCAACGGTATTATATGCACGTGCAAGACGAGTTATTGAGTCGAGAAGAATTACAACATCATGACCACATTCAACCAGTCGTTTTGATTTTTCAAGAACAATATTTGCAATTTTTACATGGCGTTCAGCAGGTTCATCAAATGTAGAAGAAATCACTTCTGCGCGCACGCTGCGTGCCATATCTGTTACTTCTTCAGGTCGTTCATCAATTAACAGAATAATCATGTACACTTCAGGATGATTGTAAGCAATAGCATTTGCAATTTCCTTCAGCAGTACGGTCTTTCCTGTTTTTGGCTGAGCAACAATCAATGCACGCTGTCCTTTGCCTATTGGAGTGAACAGGTCAATGATCCTTCCTGAATTTGTTCCTCCCGGGTTTCCTGTAAGATTGAATTTTTCAATAGGGAAAAGGGGTGTAAGAAAATCAAATGGAACCCTGTCGCGCACTTCTCCCGGATCACGCCCGTTTATCAGTTCTACTTTAATTAATGGAAAATATTTTTCACCTTCCTTGGGAGGCCTGATGCTGCCTCTTACGGTATCACCTGTTTTGAGTCCGAATAATTTTATCTGCGACTGAGATACATATATATCATCTGGGGAATTAAGGTAGTTGTAATCGGATGAACGAAGGAATCCATAACCATCGGGCATTATTTCAAGGACACCTTCACTTGTAACGATACCGTCAAATTCAGAAACAATATCCTGATTTCTGCGCTCAAAAACTTTATTCCGCTGGAAAGGCTCTCTCTTTTCCTGTCCTTCAGTTTTAGGAGTTTCCTTTATTTCCGTTTCAGCTACAGTTTGCGGTTCCTGATTTTCATTAAGTGATGTTTCTTTTACTTCACCATCAGCAGTTGTTTCTGCATTAGTTTCTGGTATTACAACCGGTTCAATGGGATCTTCAATTATGACAGGGGTAAGGCTTTCATCGCTAAGCTGAACGGCGGTATGGTCAACAACCAGTTCTTTATTTTCAATAGGTTCAGTAACAGCAGGAGTTTCCAGTTTATTTATTTCCTGCAAAGGTTTGTGAACAATTTCATCGCCTGGTTTTTTCTTTGGGCGGAATATACGGCTGCGTTCTTTTTTTTCTTTTTGAAGGTCTTCTTGGGTAGGATTCAGTGCCTGATAATCGAGTATCTTATAAATAAGTTCTTGCTTCTTCAGCGTTTCGTACTTTGGTACATTCAGTTCTTTGGCAATTTCTTTAAGCTCAGTTGCAAGCTTGTTGTTCAGTTCAATAATATCGTACATGAAAAATAGGTTAGGTTAATAGAATTTTTTTGTGTTATGGTCAGAAGGGTAGACTATAAATAATCAATAATAAATTAAAGTTAGATGTTACTTAAGAAATTTCTAGATTGATAATCAGGAAAACGAATAAGGGAATCGTTGTGCAATATTACAAAATAAATTTCAAAACAAAACATTTTTTTTAATAATCTTTTATTGATAAAGGTAATTCTGATTTCTAAGATTTTCTTAGTTTTGCATTAAACTGTAAACTATTAGTTATGATACAACGTATTCAATCACTGTTTATGTTAGTTGTGCTCGCTTGTTGTGTTGCATGTTATATTTTGCCTTTCTGGACTTATACTGGTACAGACCCTTCGTATGTATACCAGGTAGGCCTCTTTGCTGTAACACTTGTTAGCGGCAGTGCCCAGGCTTTTTATGTTGGAACACTTCCAATAATAGTAATTGTTTCCATATCTACAATTCTTTCTGTGGCCACGTTGTTTTATTATAAGAACAGGACCATGCAGATTAAAATTAATAATTACAACATTTTGATGACTGTAATTTTTACAGGAACTATTTTTCTGTGGATACCTTATATGATTGAAGAAATCCTTCCTAATGCAGTTCGAACATGGCAATATGGTTTGCTGCTCCCTCTCATTTCATTAGTATTCCTGGTGCTTGCCGGTAACTTTATAAAAAAGGATGAAAAACTTGTGAAGTCGGCTGACAGACTGAGATAGGCAGACAATACAATTTGTATTGCAATCATTAATTCCATTTTATGATAGGTAAAACAATTTCGAAATATACAATCAACACTTTACTTGGGAAGAACAATATTGGCGAAGTGTATACTGCAAGTTCTGACCAGATGCAGGTAATTATCCGCCGTATAAATCTTCAATCTATCAGTGCAAATATTGAAATTAAGCTACAGCTAAAAAACGATCTTTATTCATTGTCGCAACTCTCTGTTCCAGGAATGGAAGGCGTTTTGGAATATGTTGAAACAGGCAGCGACCTTTTTATTATATCGGAATTTGTGCAGGGCAGATCACTGCTTAGTTTCCTTTCAGGAAAAGTTCACACAAATGCTGCAGTATTTCAACATCCTGTTGTTGTTGCAATTTTTGAAACACTTCAGGCTGTTCACAACAAAGGTCTATTTCACGGGCATCTTCGTCCGGCAAATATTATCGTTACTGCCGAAGAAAAATTAAAAATTCTAAATTTCGGAATTTCCGGACTTAGTGAGCTTGGGAGTGAAACACCAAACCGTGGAATTATTGAATACCTAAGCCCTGAGCAGATTCAGAAGAGAAATATTGATAAACGTACAGATATATATTCAATAGGTGTATTGTTATTTGAACTTATTACCGCAGTTAAACCCTATGCGGATTTAGAAAATGAAAAAGATGTTTATGAAAAGAAGGTCAGTGAGCCTTTTTCGAATGTAATACTTGATAATGCTACAATACCGGAGCCTTTTGCTTCAATAATTGCTAAGGCAACAGCCATGGATCCTGAAAACAGGTATCAGAAAATTGAGCAATTCCGTGCAGCACTTAGTAGCGGCGAACCACCAAAAGTAGGTACTTCATCAATAAAAGAGCCACTTCCCATTCAGAATTTTATTCCGCCTGTTCAAAAAATTGTTCCTCCCGTTCAGCAACCTCCTGCTCCTGCACAGGTGCCCGTAACGCCTATACCACCACCTGTAAAGCAAGTTGAGCAACCAGTTGTAACACCTACTGTAAAACCGAATGTTGTTAATCCTTATAAGGCACCTTTATATACAAATAAGCCACTATATACTCCAACTCGCAAATCCTCTGGAGGAAAGTTTGGTTTTGTAATTGGCATCATTGCTTTCGCTATTGGAATTGGGTCAGCCATTTTCCATTCATCAGAAAAAAAAGACGATAGTAAAAATGATTTCAGTGAAAACATAAATTATGACTCAGCAATAAATCAGTTAACTAATTCCGCACCTTACAATTCAGACAGTTTAGTCAAAAGCTTGCTTTCCGATTCTGCAAGGTTAGCGGATTCGGTGTATGTCAATGCCGACGAATTGCCTGTATTTCCCGGAGGTGATGCTGGAATGAACAGTTGGATTAAAGAAAGGGTTAAATATCCAAAACCTGCCAAGGATAACGGAATTCAGGGAACAGTTGAAATTTCATTTATCATTGAAAAGGATGGACACGTAACTGATGTTAGAATAGTGAAGGATATTGGTGGAAGTTGTGGTATGGATGCAAAACATCTCATTGCACAGATGCCAGGCTGGAAGCCTGCTAAAATAAGTGGAAAGCCGGTGAGGATGAAGAAAAATGTTTCAGTGAAATACGCTCCGAAATAATTTCAAATTTTTTTAATTACCGCCATCATTCCTGAAAATTCCAATCTAAATTTATAGAGAACAGGGAGGATAACCAAAATTCCATTTACAAAAGATAAATTTTGCATTTAGTCGAAATGACAATGACAAACAGGACCTAACTATTTTGTTATTCCAAAGAATTTAAAAATATTATCCACTTCTGAACCCCAGTAATCATAGTTGTGTTGGGCATCGGGCATGTGCAGTATGATTTTCAGATCGGGGTGATATTTCTTCAGTGAATCATAAAACATAATTGTCTGTTCAGGAGGTACTACTTTATCAAGTTTACCATGACCCAGGTAAATCGGCGTTTTGTATTCTTTTATTCTTGTAACAGGATTATCGGTTTTTTCCCATCGATCTTTAAAATTATAAAATGATCCGTAATAGGCTGTCATCAGGTTATCGGTAGGCATTTTCACCTGGTTATAATCGCCCGATAATGCTGCTGCGCCTTTGAATAACTCAGGAAAATCAAGCAGCACTAAAGCCACACCACGCGCACCTGTAGACAATCCAATGATATAGTTGTTTTCATTTTTCAAAAGCAACGAATATTTATCCTGAAGCAAAGGCACTAATGTATCCGAAAGCCACCCGCGTGTCGGATAACCTCTCCATTCTGCGCGGGTTTCAGGGTAGTCCATTTTCTGATAAACGCTTTTGCCCATTTCGGGAAGTACAATACAGTAGCCTGATTCCAGGATTTTTGAGCATATATCAGTATTCGTACACCAGCCATCTGCAGGGAAATTCCAGCCCGGAAGAAGTATAAAAGTTCCTTTTTTCTTATGCTTGCATATTTTAAGAAGTACCTTTTGATGATGTACAACCAGCTCTGTGTCTGACTTCGGAAGTTTTCCTGTTAATATGGAATCCTTCGGCACAATTGAATTTCTGTTTTTTTCGCTCTTTTCTTTTTGCGTAAAAGCAGGAACAAAAAACAAAACAGAAATAATCATTACCAGTGCAATTGCTGCGGTAATAGAGATCAGTAAAAACTTTTTATTGGCATTCATTTTTATGAATATGTTTTTATAAAGTCAATAATATTTTCTTTTTCATCAGGATGAAACCATTGCAATTCCTGCATTTTCTTAAACCATGTAAGTTGCCTCTTTGCATACCGGCGGGTATTTGTTTTAATATCTTCCACAGCCTGATCAAGTGAAATTAAATCATCAAAATGTTCGAATAATTCTTTGTATCCTACTGTATTCAGTGCATTCAGGTGGCGGTAGGGTAGTAATGATTTCGCTTCATCCACCAATCCGCTTGCAATCATTTCATCGGTACGCTGACTAATCCTGGCAAACAGTTCATCTCTTTTTCTGTCTAATCCTATCAAAATAAATTTAAAGTCTCTTAATTTCTTTGAATTTTTTCGTAATGAAGAAAATTTTTCTCCTGTTGTCAGGCATACTTCCAGTGCGCGTATCAGCCTTGCCTGGTTTTTCAAATCGACCTGTTCGTAATATTCAGGATCGAGTTCTTTAAGCAACTTTCTCAGGGAAGAAATTCCTTCAGCTGCATAAAGCGATTTTATAAATGACCTTGTTGATTCTTCCGGATCAGGAAGATCGTCAATTCCATTAAGAACAGCATTTATATAAAGTCCGGAACCGCCTGTCAATAGAACCTTTTCGTGGCTGCAAAATAAATTATTCAGCAAATCAATAGCATCGGTTTCAAATTTAGAAACATTATAATAATCATGAATGGAAAGATGGCCTATGAAATGATGTTTCACTTCTTGCAATTCATGTGAAGTTGGAGGAGCTGTACCGATTTTTAATTCACGGTAAAACTGTCTTGAGTCAACAGAAATAATTTCTGTGCTGAAGATTTTTGCTAATTCAATACTTAGTGATGTTTTACCTACTGCAGTAGGTCCTGTGACAATGATAAGGGTTTTGTCAGAATTTGTCATCCTCAAAAGCCTCACCAGGTTCTTCAGTGAAACCGGTTTCAGTATCCGATTCCGCATAGAGTCCCATTGTATCATCATCATCTTTAAGGCCAGCTTCATTTTCAACGAAAACTTCTTCTTCGTCAAAATCAGCTGGTATTGATGAAGAGATTATACTGCCTGCCTTAGGTATCATTCCTGATTTACGAACACACCTTGGATATTTTATATTTTTATCAGCAGGAAGAATCTTGCATAATTCAATGTAAAACTCATACATGTTCAGAAAATCATAAACATAAACCATTCGCTGGTGAGGATCATCAATATGCTCAGCTAACTTGCATCTGCGCATCATCAGCGGTGCTGTTGGATCATCTTCATCACTCATATCTTCAAGAGATATTTCCTGCCTGCGGTTCCATTTACTGTCGCAAATATAGAATGAGGCCAGTTCTTTCCCATCAAAGTCCACAGATTGATAAACCGCTTTATGAAATTCCTCAAAAGTGCTGGTCGACAGAATTTCAATATCCCTGTAAAAATCATCCACGTCCTCTAACAATATTCTAAATCTGTAAGCATGCATATGATGTAATTTTAAGCTGTTTTAAACTAAAGACAAAATTAAATATTAATTGCGATATAAAGATAATAGAGTTTTTTTTATTTGTCAATACTTTTTTATTTTTTTTGTTCACTAATTAACAATCCGAGTTTCCAGCCTTCTTCCAGCATAAGCACCTTTGCTTCTTCAAAATTATTTCCAATAATCCCGTCCAATATAGCTTCGCGAATTGCATTTTTTATTATTCCCACTTCTCTTCCTGGTCCAATATTGAATGTTTCCATTATCGTTGCCCCATCAATAGGTGGTTGCCAATTACGTATTTTATCTTTTTCTTCAATTTCTTTAAGCTTCATTCTTACCACCTCAAAGTTTTTCATGAAGCGTGAAACCTTGTCAGGATTTTTAGAGGTAATATCTGCTTCGCAAAACATCATCAGGTCGTCGATTTCTTCATTGGCTTCAAAAAGTAACCGCCTTACAGCTGAATCGGTAACAACATCTTCCGAAAGTATAATAGGCCGTAAATGCAATGCAACAAGCTTTTCAACGTATTTCATTTTTTCATTGAGGGGCAACGAAAGTTTTCTGAAAATAGAATGAACCATTTTACTTCCCACAAATTCATGTCCGTGAAAAGTCCATCCAATTTTCGGATCAAAACGTTTGGTTGCTGGCTTGGCAATATCATGTAACACTGCAGCCCACCTTAACCAGAGGTTATCTGTTTTAGATGAAATTTTATCAACTACTTCCAATGTATGATAAAAAACATCTTTATGCCCCATGCCTGCAATGACTTCTGTTCCTTTAAGAGCAGCCATTTCAGGGAATATCAGTTGAAGCAACCCGCACTTATTAAGCAAAATAAATCCAACCGAGGGTACGGGCGACATGATGATTTTATTCAGTTCATCAGTAATACGTTCTTTAGAAATTATTGAAATTCTGTCTTTGTTTTTTGCAATAGCGCGGAATGTGGTTTCTTCTATTTTAAAATTAAGTTGTGTTGCAAAACGTATGGCACGCATCATGCGCAATGGGTCATCAGAAAAAGTAATAAGAGGATCAAGAGGTGTGCGGATAATCTTTTTTTTCAGGTCTTCAAGTCCGTTAAATGGATCAATGACTGTCCCGAAATTTTCTTTTTGCAAACTTATTGCAAGTGCATTTATGGTGAAATCCCTGCGGTTTTGATCGTCCTCTATCGTTCCATCTTCAACAACCGGATTTCGTGAATCACTGCGGTAAGATTCTTTCCGCGCTCCAACAAATTCAAAATCCATATTACCATGTTGAATCATTGCTGTGCCAAAGCTTTTGAAAACTTTTACGTGTGTGTTTCGACCAAGCTTTTTAGCAACTTTTTGTGCAAGTTCAATACCGCTTCCAGCCACTACAATATCTATATCTTTTGAAGGCCGCAGGAGAATTCTGTCTCTTACATAGCCCCCGATAATATATGTTTCCAGCGATTCTTTCTCCGCAACTTCAGCAATCGTGCTTACGACAGGAATATTTATTTCTATGTTCAAAGAATATTGTTTTATTGACGGATAACTTCGTAATTCCCGTTGGGACTGAGCTTGATAATTGTAGAAGATTTGGTTTCTTTAATAATGCTATGACCAATGTTTACAACATAATCCACTGATGAAAGAATATCTTTCGAAATTTTGCTGAATAACAACGGTGTCTCGGCTCCTGATATATTTGCAGAAGTAGAAACAATAGCTTTTCCAAAAAGTGTAACAAGTTGTTTGCAAAAATCATCTTTCACAATGCGAATTGCAATGCTGCCATCCGGACCTATAAGGTTCTTCGCAATATTCCTTGCACCGGGATAGATAATTGTAGTAGGATGATCAAAGCAATTGATCAGGTCCTTTGCAATTGCAGGGACTTCTTTAACATATTCTTTCACCATCTCTATATCATTCACAAGGATGATCATGCTTTTAGTTTCGTTGCGTTTTTTTAACTTATAAATGCGCTGTATAGCAGAAACGTTAGAGGCATCACAACCTATGCCCCATACAGTATCAGTAGGATACACAATTATTCCGCCTATTTCAAGGACTCGTACAGCGTTGTCAATTTCTTCTAACATAGCACTAATCAGTAATTGATGGTTTCAACTAATTTATTTGTATCAATAGAATATGCACATTCAAAATGATTTTCAGGACAACGATTGTACCCGTGAAGCCCGCAGGGTCTGCAATCCATCTGTTTATCAGTTTCAATTACATGCGAATTCAGCGACAAAGGGCCAAAGCCAAATGCAGGTACAGTGGAACAATATATTGCAGTAACGGCTGCATTCATTGCAGAAGCAATGTGCATAGGTCCGGAATCGTTCACGAAATTCATTTTTGCATTTTTCATAAGGGCTGCAGTTTCAAGCAGGCTGAATTCCCCTGCAAAATTAATACAATTCTGCTTGCCTGATTCAATCATTATTTCTTCACAAAGAATTTTATCTTTATATGAACCAATGAAACATATTTTTAATGAGCTATTCAAGTTCTGAATAAATTCAATCCATTTCTCTTTTGGAAATTGTTTGGTGAACCATACTGAAGCAGGAGCAATGCAGATATAGCTTTGTGCAGGTATTTTGTCAGCTTTTTCGAAGTCATCTTTCGTAGGATACAGTCTGGGCATGGTTCGCATGTTATCACCAATATCCTTGATCAACAAAAGGTTTCTGTCTATTTCGTGTTTGGAATTATTTTCCTTTCCAATAACATGCTTAATACGCCGGCTGAAAAATAACGAAAACGGATTTTTGCTGAAACCCACTGTTTCCTTTGCTCCTGAGAAGGCAGTAATAAATCCTGATGATCCGAATCGGTGCAGATTAACAATGAGGTCGTATTTGCTGTTTTTTATTTTTTTTCGAATAGAAAAAAGGTTGGCAAATTTTCTATTCTGCTTATCCCAAACAATAATTTCGTGAAGATAAGGATGCTTGTTGAACAAGCCTTCATTACCCTTTCGCAGAAGGAAATCAATTTCTGCAAGTGGAAATTTGCGATGAAGATTTTCTGCCACGGAAGTAGCAAGCACCACATCGCCTGTAAAAGCGGTTTGTATGATAAGTATTTTTTTCAAATTTCAGGAAGAATATGCAAAGGTATGATTAATGCAATTTTTAATTCATAAAATGAAGGAAAATGTTTTCAACGGTCTATTGTTGATTGAATATGAAATTAAATTAAATTAAATTGTTCCTGTATACGTAATTCTCAACGAAGCCAGTTTCTTCATACTGTCATAAACAGTGGCAGATTCGCCTTTTCTTACTTTGAACGAAATCTTACAGCTTTCTGAAAAATCAGTCGACAATATTTCAAGTCCCCTGTCTTTGATAATCTTCATCACATCATTCATCAGAGGATAATCGTAGCTCACCTCATAAATATCATTAACTGTTTTTGTAATAATTACAGCATTGTTCAATGCTTCAAGAGTGGCAGTTTTATAGGCATTTATCAGACCCGGAACACCCAGCAATGTGCCGCCGAAATATCGGACCACTACAATAAAAATGTTAGTAAGATCTTTTGATAAAATCTGATTGTAAATCGGTTTGCCTGCTGTCCCAGATGGTTCACCGTCATCACTTGAACGCCAAGTTTGTTTGTCAGGTCCAATTCGATAAGCAAAACAATGATGGCACGCATCGTGATATTCTTTTCGAATTTCTGCTAGATGTTTTTTTGCCTGTTCTTCAGTAGTAACAGGAATTGCATAAGCAATAAATTTGCTTCCCCTGTCCTTGAAAACTCCTTCCGACTGTTTCTCTATTGTTTTATATGTATCGTCAAACAGCATTGAATTTATTAATAGAGCTTTATAATATTTGTGAGGGATTTTTTAAAATTAACAAATGATCCTTATTAATAAAGGTACTTGAAATTGTATCCCCACTAATTTCCGGCGATTTAACTCCGTTTTTAAATTCTTTATTCCCTGTAAATATTCTTGCTTCATCCCATGTATCACTTCTGATAAATGTATTCAGCAGTTGGGTTCCGCCCTCAACAATTACAGATTGAATATTTTTTCTGTACAATACATCGCATATTTGTTTTAGAATATCATTGTTGAAATTAATAGTGATATATTCAATATTTTGCGAATTTTCTTTTGCATTAACCTCACCGGTAAAAACAATACTTGGAATTGATCCATCAAACAGGTGAAGGGATTTTGGCAATCTTAAATGCTGGTCAATTACAATTCTTATTGGATTGTTCCCCTTCCATAATCTTGCATTCAACTGCGGGTTGTCGAGTGAGGCTGTATTTGTTGCAACCATTATTGCCATTTCTTCGGTGCGCCATTTATGAACCAGTGATTTTAATTTTTCGTCTGTAATCCATGCAGGACGTCCATTTGCATAATCTTCACTTTTAATTCCAATAAATCCATCAAGTGTTTTTGCCCATTTCAATATAATATAAGGACGCTTTTTTTCATGGAACGTGAGAAATCTTTTATTTAAATCCCTGCATTCTTGGCGCAGAATATCTGTCGTTACTTTAATTCCGGCGTTTTTTAATTTTTGTATTCCCTTGCCAGCAACTTCTTCAAATGGATCTTTAATTCCAATAATTACCTCAGGGATTTCCATTTTAATAATAAGATCTGCGCATGGCGGCGTTTTACCGAAATGGGAGCAGGGCTCAAGATTTACATATAATTTAGATTCCTTTAGCAATAATTTATTCTGCACCGCATTTATTGCATTTACTTCCGCATGCGGTTCGCCATATTTCTTATGATAACCTTCACCGATAATTTTTCCTTGGTAAACAATAACACATCCCACCAGCGGATTTGGTGCAGTTGTTCCTAATCCATGGTTAGCAAGTTGCAGGCAACGCTGCATAAATTGTACATCTGCTGACATCGGAACAAAATTAAGATATTTACACTAATTTTAACACCGAATATCAATAGTATGAAAGTAAAAGATATTACAGCATTGTATTTAGTCGAATTATCCGGCATTTATTCTGAAAATGAAATCAGAAATTTTGTCTTTTTTTCTTTCGAACATTTACTTGGATTCTCCAGAACGGATATGATATTAAAGAAAAATGAATTAGTTGATGATAGCAATGTTCGGACTTTACAAAGCATTTTACATTCCCTGAAACAACATAAACCAATTCAATATATAATTGGACAAACTGAATTTTACGGCTTTCCATTTATTGTTAATGAAAATGTGCTGATTCCGCGCCCTGAAACAGAAGAATTGGTCAGATGGGTACTCGATGAAAATAAAAACGGTGAATTAAAAATCCTCGATATTGGCACTGGCAGCGGGTGTATTGCCATTTCACTGAAGAAACATTTGCCAAATGCTGAAGTTTTTGCACTGGATATTTCTGCATCTGCATTAAGAGTTGCAGCAGAAAATGCCGCGCTGAATAATACCACCATTAATTTTATTGAAGCTGATATATTAAACAGTTCGGCATATGCGACTTTTAAAAAATTTGATATCATAATTAGCAATCCTCCATATATCAGGGAATCTGAAATGTTATTAATGAAAGAAAATGTCTTAAATTATGAACCGCATCGTGCTCTTTTCGTAAATGATGATGATGCCTTATTATATTATAAGGCTATTGCTGACTTTTCTTTAATCCATCTTTACCCTTCCGGAAAACTTTATTTCGAAATAAATGAAGCATTCGGATCTGAAATCATGAAAATGATTAATGAAAGAGGGTTTTTAAAAACAGAATTAAGAAAGGATATTTCAGGGAAAGACCGGATGCTTAGATGTTTTACTTCTGCAAAAAAATAATTGTTCTTGTTTTTGTATTAGGTAATGCTTTCTTTAATAAATTTGGCCGATTTTATCGATTAAGAATATTGGCACCAACCAAGGCACATAGTCAAATTAACAACCTCTCTTTAGCAGGGCTTGTCATTACATTAGGTATTGTTTACGGTGATATCGGAACATCCCCCTTATATGTGATGCGCGCTATTCTGGCCGGGGCAGGTGGAACTATTACTCCTGATTTTATCTATGGGGCAATTTCCTGTATTATCTGGACACTAACTTTACAGACTACTTTAAAATATGTAATGGTTACGCTGAGGGCTGATAACAAAGGTGAAGGTGGAATCTTTTCCTTGTATGCACTTGTACGAAGACGGAATCGCTGGATCTATATATTTGCATTAATTGGTGGTTCTGCTTTGCTTGCTGATGGCGTTATAACACCTTCCATTACAGTTGTATCAGCTGTGGAAGGATTGCGTATGATTAATCCGGATGTTTATGTATTGCCAATCGTATTGGTAATTATCTCAGCACTTTTTCTTATTCAGCAGTTTGGAACAAAATTTCTGGGAAAATCATTTGGTCCAATGATGTTCCTGTGGTTCCTTATGCTCGCTGTTATTGGTGCAAGCCAGATTGTAACCTTTCCTGCCATTTTTAAATCCTTCAATCCTTATTATGGGTATATGCTTCTTACTCAATATCCCGGAGGATTTGTATTGCTTGGAGCAGTATTCCTTTGCACAACAGGAGCTGAAGCACTCTATTCCGATCTTGGCCATTGTGGTTTGAAGAATATCAGGGTTACCTGGGTATATGTGAAAATCTGCCTGATTTTAAATTACCTCGGACAAGGTGCATGGATATTGAATAATACCGGTCATATTCCACATGATTTGAATCCATTTTTTGCGTGCATGCCTCACTGGTTTTTGTTTACCGGTATCATAATAGCAACGGCTGCCGCTGTTATCGCCAGCCAGGCATTGATCAGCGGATCATATACAATTATCAGTGAAGCAATATTTCTTAACTTCTGGCCTAAAGTAAAAATTGTATATCCAACTACTATAAAAGGTCAGATGTACATTCCCAGTATCAATAGATTTTTATGGGCAGCATGTACTTTCGTAATTATATTTTTCCAGGAATCAGCCAATATGGAAGCAGCTTACGGATTATCTATAACAATAACTATGTTGATGACCACAATCCTGCTTACTGCATTTCTGCGATTGAAGCGTGTAGCATATTATATTATTGGATTTTTGTTGTTGGTTTATTTAACAATCGAGGGCTCATTCTTAATTGCCAATTTCAATAAATTCCAACATGGCGGATGGTTTACCATTCTGCTCGCCGGCATTTTATTTACAATAATGTTTGTATGGTATAAAGGAAGGGCAATTAAAAAACGTTTCTTTGAGTTTGTCAAAATTGATAATTACAAAAAAATTATTCTGGATCTCAGCAAAGATGAATCCATCCCTAAATATGCCACAAACCTTGTATACCTTACAAGAGCTGATTTTGCGACTGATATTGAATCAAAAATTATTTATTCAATAATTAATAAAAGGCCGAAGAGGGCAGATGTATACTGGTTTATACATGTACATACTGTTGATGAGCCGCACACATTAGAATATACAGTGGAGACAATTATTCCCAATGTAATTATCAGAGTTGAGTTTCGGCTTGGTTTTAAAGTGGAACCGAGAATAAATCTTTACTTCAAACAAGTAATTGATGAGCTTGTTCAGAAAAATGAAATTGATGTCATAAGCCGATACAGGTCGCTGAAACAGCATAATATTATGGGCGATTTCCGCTTTGTGGTAATCGACAGAATACAGAATTACGATTTTGACTTTAAACCTTATGAGCAATTCATAATGGATATTTATTCAGTTCTGAAAAGAATTGGCATTACCGATGTTAAAGCATTCGGGCTTGATACAAGCAATGTTGAAGTTGAAAAGGTGCCTCTGATTATGGATTCGGATACAGGGAGAAGTCTTAAGAGAGTATACTAATAAAAAATCCCCTGAATTTTCAGGGGATTTTTTATTAGTGCTTTCTATTTTTAATAATAAAATTTTTATTAATTGGAATAGTTTTTCTTTTGAATCTTCTCTGATATGGACTGTGATGTCTTTTAATTGTAACAGACCTTCTATGCTTAAGCATTCGTTTAAAACGATGATGGCGACTACACGATTCGAAGCCGGTTATCGTGATAACGCAAATCAGAAAGATAATATACCATTTTTTTGAAAATCTCATACTCTATAGTTAATCGGATGATATTAAGCTAGTTATGAAAAATCATCCTTTCAATTTAATTGAATTTGTAAAACTAATGATTTTTTTTTAATATAATCAAATCAAATTTATTTGTTTTTTATACTACTATTTTTCCATTTAGGTTTCATTTTTATGCAAATTATATGAAAATATCTTAAAATCAGTTTTTAAAAAAGTGTGAATTCAATTTAATATTGATAACATTTAAATTTGAATTCAGAATTTTTTTCTTATTTTTATATTCGAAAATAAAATGCATTCTATGAAAATCAGATTTACACTACTTATACTGTTTTTTGCACAAACGGTTTCAATTTTGGCTGCAAATACAAAAATTCAGCCTGCATTAAACGGTATTTATACAATTGGCGGAACTACTCCTGATTATGCAACTTTTACAGCAGCCATTGCAGCATTGACATCACAGGGGATTACGGGCCCTACAACATTCAATGTTAGACCCGGAACTTATACTGAGCAAATTACAATCGGACAAATTACGGGTGCATCAGTTAATAATCCAATTACATTCATTTCGACAACCAGCGACAGCACCACGGTTACATTGACCTATGCTTCTTCTGCTGCACCTGCAAATAATTTTACACTGAAATTTGATGGAGCTGATTATATTACTTTCAGAAATATGACCATTCAGCGGTCAGGATCCAGTTCCTATGGCACAGTGATAGAAATGTCGAATACTTCTAACTCTAATTATTTCATGCATAACAGGATTATAGGGGGTGTTGCTACATCAACAGGCTCTACAAATTCATTGATATATTCACCAAACACAAGTGGAGATAATAATAATACATTCTCCAATAATGCATTTACCAATGGCTCATATGGTATATATTTTTATGGACAGGGAAGCACTACACTTGAGCAGGGAAATTCGGTATTAGAGAATACTTTTACAAACCAGTATTACTGCGCTATTGCAATGGCCTATCAAACAAATGTTGTTGTTAATGATAATGTAATAGTTACAAATTCTGCATATGGATCAATTTATGGAATTTTTACTTTTTATTGCGATAATGCAACCCGTATTCTCAGAAACAAAGTTTCCCTTCCTGTTGGCGGATATGGAATATATTTAAGTTATTGCGATGGAGCTGCTGCTCAGCACGGGGAGATTGCAAATAACTTTGTTTCTTTTGCTGGAGCATCAACTGCTATTGGCATTGGTGTGAACCTTTCCACCGCGCAAAATATATATTACAATAGTGTAAATATTACAAACACAAATACTATCTCAAAAGCTTTTGCCATTTTAGGGTTGGTAAGTGCAAACATTGATATTAAAAATAATGTTTTTGCAAATGTGGCGGGCTATTCCTATTATATTGATGACAATGCTATGTCTTCGATAACACAATCAAATTATAATGATCTTTATACTCTTGGCACTAATATCGGTTATTTCGGAACTTCCGGAAATCAGGTAACGATGGCTAATTGGCAGACTGCCGCTGCTCAGGATAATAACTCCGTAAGCGGAGATCCTGCATTTAATTCTGCTACTGATCTTCATTCTGCTTCCGGTTTGTTGAACGGACATGCTATTCCTTTAACCTCGGCATCAACGCCAGTGACAAGCGATATTGACGGGCAAACCAGGAATACAAGTACACCTGATATTGGAGCCGATGAATTCAGTATTGAAGATGTTGGGGTATCTGATATTTTATATCCGACTAATTTGTGCAAAAATTCAACAGGATATGTTAAAATAGTAATTAAGAATTTTGGAGTTGCAACTTTTACCGGATCTGTTCCGCTTAGTTATCAGATATCTGGAGGTAGTCTTGTTAATGCAAATACGGGAAGTGTAACCATTGCAAGCGGTGACACTCTTGAATACACCTTTAGCGCACCTGTTACTTTTAGCATTGCGGGATCATTTACATGTGATGCTTCAACTAATTTAACAGGTGATATCAATACATCGAATAATAGTTTTACATCACCATCGTTTCAGATTTGGGACCTTCCAGCTATTGATGCCGGTGCAGATCAGTCGATGTGTTTAGGTGATTCTGTAGTTCTGACTGCCACCGGTGGAACTTCATATTTATGGAACACAACTCAAACTGCAGCACAGATTACAGTGATCCCCGTGTTAACAACTGAATACCACGTTACAGCAACCGATAATAATGGATGCAGTGCTGCTGACAGTGTTTCAGTTAATGTGGACACAACGCCCGCTCCGATTGCTAATTTTAGTTATGTACTCAATGGACTTGATGTTACATTTACTAATCTTTCAACAAATACATTGAGTTATTCCTGGGACTTTGGTGATGGTAATACCAGCACATTGCAGAATCCGGAAAATTTTTATCCTTCATCTTCAAATTATACGGTCACATTAATCGCTTCAAATAATTGTGGAGCTGATACGTTTTCTCAGAATATTTCCGTTGTAGGCATTCAAGAATATCTTGTGAATGAAAAATTGAATATTTACCCTAACCCTTCCAATGGAAATTTTTCTATTGACTTAACATTAGTTACTGGAAAAGATGCAGAAATAAAGATTCTCGATGAACTTGGCAAAGAAATGGTAATTGAAAGAATTACACTAGGGTCAATAAAGCATTATAATTTTGCAGATTTGTGTTCTGGAGTTTACCAGGTTCTTCTTATAACTGATAAAAAGATTTATTCTCAGAAAGTAATTATTCAATAATATTATTGAATAATTACAAGCCTTTTGCTGAATGCTTTCCCCTGAGTGAGGATGCGGATGAAATAAATTCCGCTTTGAAAATTCTTTAGAGAAATGCTTTTCTGATTTGCAAAATCATTAGTAAGTTCATATGAATTTTTCTTTTGTCCGTCAATTGTGAAAATTTCTAATTTGTAATTTGAATCACTAATCGATGAACTGATTTTTATCATATCTGATGCAGGATTCGGATAAATATTAAAAATAGAATTATCATTTTGCACATTTGATTCGGGAACAGAAGCATCAAAATTTAAATAAGTTTTCATAACTACAGGAAGGTGGTCGGACTGATTATAAAGGCTGTAAGTAACACTGTCAGGAATGTCAGGATCCAGTGGTAATGCAGTGAGCGAGTCATTCAGATGGTGTCCGTCATTTCCAAAAGTAGCGTATGTTCCGGGAATATATTTTAACTGACTGCCTCCACTGATAACGTCGTTGCTTGTAAAAATAAAATCAAACCTGTCATCAAGTCCGCCGGTTGCTCCGCCACCAAATGCTCTAATCCTGGTACTTTGCGTATGAATGTGTGCGTATAATGGATTGTCATGCCAGCTACCAATGGAATCTAAAGGGTCATTCATTTTATATGTCCCGGCAGTTTGCAGTTCTGTAAGAGCAGGTTCTGTGTTGCTGTAAAAATTCATATCACCGCCAAAGAAAACATTGTTATGGAACGTATGACTGGTGAGATAATTCTTGAATTTCAGAACTTCATTTAACCTGTCCTGTTCATTTGTTGTTCCAGTACTTGATTTTAAATGTGCAATATATACATCAAAATAAACAGTATCGTGCAGGCTTAAGTATGTTGTATCATTGTAATACAGCAGGTATTCATTAATCAGCCTGAGCGCTGTCTGTATTGTGTCATGTGAAATAAGACTCAGTTTGTCGGAGTTGAAAAACAGCATATCATCAGTATCAGGGCCATTTACAAAGTCAGCTTTTTTGTAATGATAAGTGCTGTCAATATTCATCACATACTGCAGAATATGTTTCGCACTTGTATCATCTGAAATTTCGTTAACAGCAAAAATGTCAGGGTTTACATAATGAACAATATTTTTTAAATTGGCTGTATTTGCTGAATTACCCGGAACATAATTCAGAATATTATAATACATTATGGTAAGAGTATCCTGTGCTGATGCGACCGAAAATGCCAGCAATAATAAGGGAATAAGAATTTTCTTCACGATTAAAATATAGATGTTAAAATAAAATGAACATGCAAATGTACTATAAATCCTAGGGCCTTGTCAAGTTATCCACATCAAAATGTTAAAGAAAATGGCATTAATAATTTTTGTGTTATCAGATTTTTGTACCTTTAGATCTTGAAAAATGGGTTATCACCCTTTCATTGCAGGTACAATTTTATTTATAAATACATTTTCAATATGAAGGTTGCCCGCGTCAGTATATGCCGGATAGTGCTAGTTTGTGTGTTGTTTGTTACAGGGCTGTATAGTGCATCTGCGCAGGAAGACAGGGATGACACGATCAATGTTGTTGAAAGTTTAAGTGACAGTACAAACCTGATTTCGGGATTTTTCGATGTATACGATTCATTGGGTTCTCTTTTTTTTAATCCCGATTCAGTTGCCTCATTCACATCAACCTATTCTTCTGATTCATTAACCAAGGCCTATGGTGGCGACTGGAGCAACGATGTGTTGTTTCTTTTCAGCAAAGATTTTGACCCTGCCAAGATGGTTGATTCCATTAGAATAATATTACAGGATAATGAAGGACATTGCTATAATCCTCCGCGAATAGGTGGAATCAATTCCGGATTTGGCTGGAGGCGCTGGCAGTTTCATTATGGAATGGATATTCAGCTAAGTATGGGTGATACCGTGAGAGCTGCATTTGATGGCGTTGTGAGGATTTCAAAATGGGGTTGGGGATACGGAAATTGCATTGTAATAAGACATAATAATGGACTGGAAACTTTATACGGTCACTTGTCCGCATCAAAAGTTGTTGCTAATCAACCCGTAAAAGCTGGCGATGTTATTGGACTCGGTGGCAGTACAGGGCGTTCCACCGGACCTCATCTTCACTTTGAAATACGTTACCTGGGAGTTCCTATTAATCCGACAACCCTTATTGATTTTACCAACTATTGTGTTCTGAAAGATACTGTTTATCTGACAAAACGGAACTTTCAATATTACAGCGATATTAAAAAGGTTGCTGGTACTGCAAAATATTATACTATCCGAAGCGGTGATACCTTATCGAAGATCGCTCTTAAATGTGGATCCAATGTTGCTACAATATGCGCAGTTAATGGAATTAAACCATCAACCATATTGCAGGTTGGCAGGACAATCCGTGTAAGATAATCCTTAAAGAAACCCTTTAGACAAAATTCCGTATAACTGAGATAAAAAGGAAAATTAAATTTGACCTTCGATTTAAATTTAATATCTTTACAAGTTAATTAAAGGGCATGTTTATCAGAAAATACATATACTTTATTTTTTTTCTTACTCTTCTTCCAATCTTCGCTAATTCGCAGGAAGAATGGGCTGAGAGGCCAAAGTATGCACCCCATAGTGAAAAGCATAAAAATGTTACTGATGAAAAGGGCAAGCAGGGATTATGGAAGTTTTACTCCAGGGAAAGAATATTGCTTTATGAAATTACTTACAAGAATGATATTAAGCATGGCCCCTGCACAAAATATTACTCATCAAATGGTGTAATAAGAGAAGAATCAAATTATTATTACGGGAAAAGAGACGGAGATTATAAAAGCTATTTTAATAATGGACAGCTTAGTGCTGAAGGAGCTTACAAGGATGGTAAAAAATCAGGCGCCTGGGTTACATATAATAAGTCTTCTGGTGAGAAAAAATCGGAAGGGAATTATATTGATAATAAAAAGGATGGTTTATGGACGGTTTATAATTCAAAAGGAGTTAAAATTCTGTCTGGAAAATACGTTGCCGGAGTAAAAGATGGCGAATGGGAAAGCTATGATTCAGATGGCAAAGTAACAGAAGTAACAAAATATGTGAATGGTGTTGCACAGTTGAAAGAAGGAGTTGAAAAAACAACTCCGAAAAAAACCACTAAGATTACCACTACTAAGACCACCACTAAGACTAAGACAAATACAAATACAAGTACAAATAATCAGACTCCGGTCAAAACTGATAATAAAGAAGAAAACAAGACCGAATCTCCCAAAGACAATTAATAACTTTACTTATTTTAATTGAACATATTAACATCAATCGTTAATATGTTTTTTTTATTTTACAATACTGGGTTGTGATTAATTTCTATATTTGCTCCGTAATGGTGTGCTTGATCCAAACTGGAAAAAGCCATAATAGGGAATCAGGTGAAAAACCTGAACAGTACCCGCTGCTGTAAGTTCTTTAGTTTTTTCGGAAATCTTTTGTCACTTTCTGCCTTTTGGTGGATGGGAAGGCATCCGGAAAATGAACAAGTCAGAAGACCTGCCGTTATCAATACAATATTTGCTGCTTTCGGGGAAAAAAAGCATGGAATATAAATGATACCATTTATTATCCAATCGAGTTTCCTTCGCCAGTCGCAAATAATTTAATTAATTATTAATTTAAATTATTTGTAATGGAAAAAACAAAAAGAATCCTGATCATGCTGGGCTTGTCTGTGGCTTTGCAGTCTTTCGGGCAAAATGAAAAACAGGCTGATACACTAATCAATATGAAAGCGGCAATTATCACATCAAGCCGCATTCAGCAGTACACCCAGGGAAACAAGATTCAGACCATTGATTCGTTAGCCATAAAGAACAATGCGACCAACACTTTATCGGAAATTATTTCCACACAAACATCTGTACAAATTAATTCATATGGCGCAGGAGCTTTGTCAAATCCTTCTATCAGAGGTACAGGCAGCGCTCATACTGCAATTCTCTGGAATGGCTTTAACCTGCAGGATGTATTGAATGGGAGCATTGACTTTTCACAAATACCTGGATTCTTTCTCGATGATGTAAAGTTACAATTTGGCGGCTGTAGCGCATTATACGGCAGCGGCGCGCTGGGAGGTGCTATCAGCTTTAACAATAGTTCAATATTTGATAAAGGAGTTTCTGCTTCGTTCCTGACTTCTTACGGAAGTTTTGAAAATCATTTTGAAGGAGCTTCATGTGTGATAAGCGGAAAAGAAATTAACACGAGCATCAGGGCGTTCAATCATTCAATAAAAAATAATTTTGATTTTGTAAATAACTATATGGAAGGTTCGCCCAGACAAAAACTTTTAAATGCTGAAACAAAACAACTGGGAGCGCTCATTGACAATAGTATTCTTCTTGCAAAAAATCAAAAACTCAGTTTCCATTTGTGGTTTCAAAACAATGATCATAATATTCCATCATTGATGAATGACACTGCAAAGAGCCAACAGAATGAGAAGAACCAGTTTGTAAGAAGAACCATTGACTGGAGCAGGATCGGAAAGAAATCAGAATTTTTTGTTCGGGCAGGTTATTTTAATAATTACAAATATTATGTTGATCCCACATATAATATAAGGACCGACTACAGATCTGTTTCATCTGTTTATGAGTTCGAAAATAATTATAAATTCAATAAGAATTTTAAAATGAATTCGGGTTTGAATTATACACATGAGCATGGCGAATCGCCGAACCTTGATAATACGCATGTTCGTGACAGATATACAGTTTTTTCATCTTTAAAATATAGTTTACTGGATAAGAAGATAAATGCAATAGTCAGTCTGAGAGAAGAAATGATCAATAAGAAATATTCTCCATTAACGTATTCTTTCGGTATGGATGCTGAAGTTTTAAATGGATTTAATATAAAAGGAAATATAAATAAAAGCTATAGAATTCCATCTTTCAATGATCTTTACTGGAACGATATGGTGTGGAATATGTTTGGAAATCCTGATCTTAAAAGTGAAGAAGGATTTAATGAAGAGCTTGGATTAAATTACAATACAAAAGTAAAGTTAATATCCTGTGAAGTGGGTGTTACAGCGTTTAACAGCAATGTAACAAACTGGATTCTGTGGCAACCTGTAAATAATTTTTCAATGTGGACACCAATGAATGTGGATACAGTTTGGTCAAGAGGATTGGAATTCAATGCAGGAGTAACATACCGAACTGATGATATGATCCTGAAAATATCGGGAATGTACACAATAATGAAAGCTACTAATGAATCAAAAGCAGCCGACAGTACATTAAAGCATAAACAGCTCATTTATGTTCCCGAACAAAAATTAGTAGCTAATTTACTAATTGGCTACAAAGGCTTTTCTTTGAACTATTCCGAAAGTTATGTCGATGATAGATTCACAACAGCTGATAATACTGATAAGGTGAAAGCATATTCCACAGGTGATTTGGTTTTTTCAAAGGAATTGAATTACAAAAATTATAATCTCACTCTTGATTTTCATATTAATAATTTATGGAATGAAACGTATGAAGTGATGCAGTTCTATCCTAATCCTCAAAGAAATTATCAGGTAGGCTTAAGAATAAATTTTAATAAAGCTAAAGATTGAACTTATGAAGAAATCGATATTCCTTTGGAGCGGTGGCAAAGACTCGGCAAATGCCTTGTATAAAGTTTTTGTTGAAAAAGAATTTTATGTAAAATGCTTGTTGACTACCGTTAGTGAAGAGCATGATAGAATCTCGATGCATGGTGTAAGAACCTCATTGCTCGACAAACAAATTATGAGTATAGGTTTTCCATTGCAAAAAATGCTGATCCCTGAATCTGCATCAATGGAAACATATGATTCCGCAATCGAAGAACGGATGATACGATTCAGGGAAGAAGGAATTACACATTGTATTTGCGGGGATATTTTTTTAGAAGATTTGCGTGAGTACAGAGAAAAACAACTTGCTAAAGTTGGAATGAAAGCTGTTTTTCCTTTATGGAAAACTGATTCGCGGAAATTGGTTATTGGTTTTATTAATGCTGGATTCAGGGCCATTGTTACATGTGTTGATGAGCGTTATCTTGATAAATCGTTTTGCGGACGTGAGATTAATAATGATTTCATCAACGATCTTCCTGAAAATGTAGATCCCTGTGGTGAAAACGGCGAATATCATTCGTTTGTTTTTGATGGGCCTCTTTTTTCTGAACCTGTGAAATTTTTAATAGGTGATTTGGTTTACAAAAAATACAAATCACACAGCACGGATGATCAGGATAAAAATATTGAAAACGGATTTTGGTTTTGCGATTTAATTGACAATTAAAAATTATGGCAACTATTACATACATAACCGGTGGTGAGCGTTCAGGGAAAAGCAGTTTTGCACATGACCTTGCGCTAACACTTTCTGAAAATCCAATTTACCTTGCCACAGCAAGAGTTTGGGATGATGAGTTTAAAGAAAGAATTGCAAATCACAAAAGTGGAAGAGATCAGCGATGGACCACGATAGAAGAAGAAAAATATTTATCGAAACATAACCTTGCTGGCAGAGTGGTAGTAATGGATTGCGTGACTTTATGGCTCAATAATTTCCATTTCGATAATGAATATAATACTCAAAAGACGCTGATAGAGGCTAAAGCAGAGTTTGATAAACTTATAGAAAAAGATTTTACACTTATTGTTATTTCGAATGAACTGGGAATGGGTGTAATTTCAGAGAGTGAAAGCACACGAAAATTTATAGAACTTCAGGGTTGGATAAATCAGTATATAGCAAAAAGCGCTTCAGAAGCATATCTCATGGTTTCAGGTATACCTTTAAAAATAAAATAGATGGAATTATATAACGAAATAAAGAAAAAAATTGATCTGAAGACCAAGCCAATTGGTTCTCTCGGACTTCTTGAAGAAATCGCATTGCAAATTGCTTTGATTCAGGAAACAACATCACCTGTTTTGAAAAACCCTGCAATACTTGTTTTTGCTGGTGATCACGGGATTACCGATGAAGGTGTTAGTCCTTTTCCAAAAATTGTAACGACTCAAATGGTACACAATTTCTTGAATGGAGGTGCCGCTATAAATGTTTTTTGCAGGCAGAACAAAATCAGGTTGAATGTGGTAGATGCCAGTGTTGATAGCGATTTTGAAGATCACGAAGACTTGATAAAGGCAAAAGTACGAAAGGGAACACGTAATATTTTGAACCAACCTGCAATGACTATTGACGAGTGCAACAGCGCCATGAATAGGGGTGCAGATATAGTTGCAAGCCAGAATGCAAGTGGTTGTAATATTATTGGTTTTGGAGAAATGGGAATTGGCAATACATCTTCTGCTTCATTACTCATGAGCAGATATTTGAATGTGCCTGTGGAATCATGCACAGGACGTGGAACAGGGCATAACGATGACGGATTAAAAAAGAAAATTTCAATACTTGAGAAAGCAGTTGAAAAGTATAAAACAATAACAGATAGCAGCGAAATTCTTGCAACCTTCGGCGGACTTGAAATTGCGATGATAGCAGGAGCAATGCTTCGAGCAGCCGAATTAAAAATGATAATCCTGGTTGATGGATTTATTGTTTCTTCTGCATTATTGGCGGCCTACAATCTGAATAAAGATATTTTGAAGAATTGTATTTTCTGCCATCGATCCAATGAACAAGGTCATAGAAAGATGCTCGAATTTTTAAAGGCCAAACCAATTCTTGATATCGATCTTCGTCTGGGCGAAGGCACTGGTGCTGCAATTGCATACCCTGTGGTTCAGGCAGCTGTGAGTTTTTTAAATGAAATGGCGAGTTTTGAAGATGCAAAAGTTTCTAATATATAATAGTTAAAAGTTTGAAAGTTCAAAGTTAAAGGTTAAAAAATAGAATAATGAGAGACCTTACAAAAGGGAATGTTTTCAAACTGATACTGGTTTTTACCCTGCCTATTTTGTTGGGTAGTTTTTTTGGTCAGGCTAACATGATCATCGACAGTATTATTGTCGGAAAGAATGTCGGCACACAGGCATTAGCTGCAATTGGAGAGGTGTTCCCTTTTATATTTACAATGGTTTCCATAGTCACCGGAATCTCGATAGGTGCGAATATATTGCTTGCCCAGTTCTATGGTGCAAAGGACATGGTAATGGTAAAAAAGGTCATCGAAACAAACATCATATTTTTATTTTTCGCATCATTAATTGTTACATTCTCGGGAATACTTTTATGTCCTATTATTTTTGAGTTGATGGACATCCCACCTGATGTAATGCCTTATGCTGTTATCTATACACGCATCTATTTTGCTGGAATGACTTTTATGTTCTTTACCAATACAATTCAGGCAATGCTGCGATCAATGGGCGATTCCAAAACACCGTTTTATTTTGTTGTTGTTACAAATGTTTTGAATATTGCATTTGACCTGATTTTTGTTCTATGGCTAAAATGGGGTATTTACGGGATATCGCTAGCTGTGATATTGTCATATGTTATTGTTTTTATAGGTCTGATATATTATATGTTTTATTACCAGAAACATATTGAAATATCATTATTTAAATTAAAATTCGATAAGGATTTATTTTTTAAATCATTTAAAACGGGATTGCCTATTGGTGTTCAGACGTTGATACTTTCTCTGGCAATGAGTTCTGCTTTTTCAATTGTAAATAAATTTGGAACAAATGCAGTTGCTGCATATACCGTTGGCAGCAGGATAGATGCTATCATGTTTATGTTTGCAATGGATATAACGATGGGTTTTTCATCTTTTGTCGGCCAAAATTTGGGTGCAGGAAGATATGACAGGGTGAAGAAGGGAATGCGTGCGGCCTGGATCATTTGTTTTATACCAATTTTAATTTTAACTGTTTTCTCTTTGTTTGAAGGCGAAATGGTAATTGGATTTTTTACGGATGATAAACTTGTGATAGAATTAGGAAAGCAATATTTATATATTGTAAGCGGATTTTATATAGTTTGCACTACCACTTTTATTTTCGGGAGTGTATTTAATGGCGCTGGAAGAACAGTGCTGGTGCTTATTTCCACCATTATAGGCTGGTGGATTGTTCGTATACCTGTTTCATATTATCTAAGCCAGAGGATAGGTGTGGATGGTGTTTGGTGGGGTATTTCAGCACAGTGGGCTGCTGAACTGATATTTGCACTTGTGTTGTTCCGAATCGGGAAATGGAAAGATAAAGTTGTTATTCAAACCATGCAATATGATTAACCAACTAAGAGCTTTCATAACAGCAGTGATGTTCTACACCCGTATTCCCGTTTTTTTTAAAATGGAATACTCTAAAGATGCTGCGCAAAATGCCACAAAATTTCTTCCTCTAGTTGGATGGATAGTTGGTGGTATTTCTGCCCTGATATTCTATGGATGCACTTTTATTTTTCCAATTTCTGTATGTATTTTACTGTCCATGATTGCAAGCATATTGATTACCGGGGCATTTCATGAAGATGGTCTTGCAGATGTTTGCGATGGTTTTGGCGGTGGACATACCAAAGAAAGAAAACTGGAAATCATGAAAGACAGTCATATCGGTGCATATGGCGTGACAGGGTTGATCATGCTCTTGCTACTAAAGTTTGTTTTATTAAATGAAATTTATTTTAAAATTCTTCCTTTTATAATTATTTCTGCTCATTCATTAAGTCGCTTTGCAGCTATCACCATAATGAATGCACATCAATATGTAAGAAGAAATGAAGAAAGCAAAGTGATAGGTGTAATTAAAAAAATGACAATTCCGGAACTTATATTTGCTTGTATTTGCGGACTTCTTCCAATGTTGCTTTTTCAGAATTATTTATATTTCCTTCTGATAATGCCTGTAATCATTTCAAGATGGCTGCTTGGTATTTATTTTAAAAAACAAATTGGTGGTTATACAGGCGATTGCCTGGGTGCGGCTCAGCAGATTTGTGAGATTGTATTTTATCTTAGTTTTTTTGTTCTATGGAAATATATCTTATAAGGCATACACCACCTAAAATTGAAACTGGAATCTGTTACGGACAGACTGATCTTCCTGTTGATGAAAATTTCAGTAGTGATTTCGAAAATATAAAAAATAAAATTCCGCAATCAGTTGATACAATTTATTCCAGTCCGTTAATACGCTGTAAAGTCCTTGCAGAAGAGCTTTTAAAAAGAAGCGATAATCGTTTAATTCATTTTGATGAACGCATAAAAGAATTAAATTTCGGAAAATGGGAAATGAAAAAATGGGAATCTATTGATCACCTCGAATTCGAGCATTGGGAGTCTGATCTTTTAAATTATAATATACCAGGTGGTGAATGCCTGTTTGCAATGCAGAATAGAGTGACAAGTTTTATTGATGATTTGCTTAACCAAAAAAATGGAAAGGTGCTTATTATAACTCATGCTGGAGTTATCCGCTGTTTCTTATCGCGATTTAAAAATATTTCTTTATTAGATACATTAAGAATTCCAGTTGAATATTCTACTATTCACACTCTCCAAATAATAGAATAAAAATAGTTTTCGGAATTTTACATCAGGTATGGATAGCCAGTAGCAGGCGCCTGCGACATTTTACCTTTTGCTAATTTGTCAATATATAAAACTCCATGCAGGTGATCAATTTCATGCTGGAAAATTACAGCAGTAAAATTTGTTCCGCTATAACCTTCAATGATTTCCTGTTTGTGCGTACCATCAAGCTTATCGTATTCAATCATTACAGATGAAAACCGGTGACTGTTTCCTGATTGGCCCGGGATTGAAAGGCACCCATCGCCATTGAAAGTAATTGCTTTATTTGAATACTGAATTATTCTTGCATTCAGATAACATTCAAAAGGCTTACCAGTCTTATCAAGGCGCTGAACCCAGATTATATCCCTGTTTATGCCCACCTGCGGACCTGCCAGTCCAACACCGCTGCCAGTGGCTTTTAAGGTATAATACATTCTTCTTGCAAGTCGGTAAAGCACTGAATCAGCAGGGTCGGCCTTGATCTGGTGGCTTTTTTTTCTTAAAATGAGTGAATCATCATAATCAAATATTGTAAGTATCGGCATTAAATCATTTGTGTCGCCTTTTAAAATACTATCCTTCTCTATTTGTACAAGTGAAAGGGAATCAATTGCTTTTGGAGCAGGAGTGATCTGATCTTTCTTACACTGATAACTCAATGTACCTAGCAAAATTGCCGGTATAAAAATCGCGATAAATCTTCTTTTCATTTTCAATTCTAGTTATTAGAAAGAATAATGTAAATTTACTTTCTGATTATTGTACATTTTAGAGTATTAATCAGATTACGAATTTATAAAAAATATTTAACTCATATGAAACATATTCTCGATTGTCAGTGGAAGGATAATATGGCTTTTGAAGCTGAACTTAATGGTCATAAACTTATTATGGATGCTGATATTGCTTTCGGTGGAAATGATAATGGTCCCCGCCCGAAGGATCTCACATTGGCTTCACTGGCCGGATGCACCGGAATGGATGTTATTTCTATATTGTACAAAATGCATATTATCCCTGAATATTTTAATATGAAAATTGAGGCAGAGCTTACCAAAGAGCAACCCAGATATTATCATAAGATTCATCTGATTTATGAATTAAAAGGCGATGGAATTGATAAAGAAAAAGTGGAACGTGCCGTTTTTCTGTCCCAGGAAAAATATTGCGGGGTAAGTGCCTTATTAAAGCATGGCGCCGAACTTACGTATGAAGTCCGGATTTTATAAGTATTGAGAATACCCTGGTTCTTTTATTATTTCCCTGAATTCGCTTAGCATCATTGCGGTTGCACCCCACACCACTTGCCCGTCAATATCAAAATAAGGTGCTGTAAAAGTAACACCATCCCTTATATTAAATTCTTTACTTTTTATAATTGCTTTATCCAGCAATAGTGATATCGGGTATTCTATAATTTCCTTGACTTCTGCTTCATCAGGAATAAATAAAGGTGGAACCGCTACATAACCTATAGTTGGGTATACGATATAATCGCTTGGCGGAATAAATAATTTTGTTAACTGGCCTATAACACTTATTGTTTCTGAATCAACGCCAATTTCTTCATTGGTTTCACGAAGTGCAGTTTCAATAAGATCAGAATCTGTTTTTTCATATTTGCCACCTGGCAGCGCCACCTGACCGCTATGGGTGCCATTGTATTTGGGCCTTAATATTAATGCAGAGAAGATTGTATTAGCTTTTGGATACAACAGAATCATTACTCCACTTTTTTTGGATCGTTCAGAAATAGATAGAAATTTAAGCTCTTTCATCCGGATTCCTGATCCCATTATAAGCTGGGCGTCTTCACCTGGTAATGGATTCCTGAGCCGTTCAGTCAGTTTTACTATGAAATTTTCAAAGCTATTCATATGCATGCAGATTCAGAACAAAAGTAAGCAAGCATTTTGTTATATAATGATTTTTTTCATTCTTTATGTTGGTGAAAGCTATTTTTATTGAACATTTATTATTAAAAAAGTGATTTGTAATATGCTGATTTTCAATTCATGTTTATGAAATGTTAATAAATGTTAAAATTCTTTTGCTCTATAGTATTTGATTTTAGAAAAAAGATATTAATTTTGCGGCGCTTATATGAATAACCCAAAAAACAATTAATTAATAACTAAAAACAAAAATCACTATGAAAAAATTATTAACATTAGCAGTTATTGCTCTTGCAGTAATCACAATCAATGCATGTAAAAGTTCTGATACCGCTGACAAAGTAGCTCAGAAATTTTTGGATCACATCAATAAAAAAGAATTTACAGATGCTAAAAAATTAGCTACTCCAGAATCAGCAGCTTCAATTGATATGCTTGAAAGTTTCAGCAAAATGGGCGGCGATCAGGCTAAAGCAGCAGAAGTAAAAGATCTGAAATGTAAAGAAGACGGTGAAAAAGCAGCTTGTGATTATACTGAAAACGGCGAAGCTAAAAAACTTGACTTAGTAAAGAAAGATGGCAAATGGTTAGTTGAAATGAAGAAAGAATCTCCAGATATGTCAACTCCTTCTACTGATTCAAATGCAGTTTCTACTGATACTACTAAAAAATAATTATACCCTGGCTAAACAATGAAAAGAAAGTTCATTATTTTTTTCGTTGTATTAGCAAGTATAGCATTAGCATTCTATTTGTTCCTGCTGATCTACGATTACCGTAGTCAACAGGAACAAATAGTTTCTAACTATACCCTTTCCAAAGAAGAAATCTCAAAATTACATGATGGCGATATCATTCTCAGGCACGGTTATGGCTTTGTGAGTGATATGATAGTTGAATCCCTCAACGACAGCAGCGGCCTTTCTCACTGTGCTATTTTAACAAATTACAAAGGTCATTGGATAGTAGTTCATTCTGTTTCTTCAACTTTAACAGATGTGGATGGCGTTCAATGGCAGGATTTGAATACTTTTATAAGTCAGAGCAAAAAAAATTCTGTCGTAGTGATGCGCTACAAGCATGCTAAAAATGATTCCGATCGTGCACGCATTGGTAGCAGAGCTTTATATTACCTTCAACGTAAAATTCCTTTTGATAATGCTTTTGATTTATTCGATACAACATCTTTCTATTGCTCAGAATTGCTCTGGCGTGTGTTTAAAGATGATTTTCATGTCGATATCTTTAAATCGAAATACAGGGCAGAGCACTACGATTACATGAAGTTTGATACTTTCCTTGATACAACAAACTTCGAAATGATCATTGATCACCGAAAAAGAAATTTAAAATAATCTACTAACTTTATTTCAGCCTAACATTTACACTGCCTGCTTTTACGCTCCAGCAGGTTGAATCGCATGTTACTGTATTGCTGCTTGAAATTTTGTCACCGTCAACAGCAATGATAGTGGATGAACCTTTGGTATACTTTGCTGTGACTGTATAATAACTATCAATAGGAAGAAGTGTATCATAAATGCTTTCTGAAACTGTATCGTGGAGAATAATTACGCCGTCTTCCAGTTTACCCCGGTAAATTGTTAGTGGCACAGCGGGATTTTCCCCATTGATTGTTAGCTTAACATGCATGTTGCCTGTAAATGGCTGAACTGAATTGCAATCAGAATAATTATAAGTGCTGCAATCAACGGAATTATCAGTTGATGTATCTTTGCATGAAACTATCGCAGAACTGATAAGGAATGCACTGACTACTATAAGTAGAGAATAAAATATTTTCATAACCAATCTATATCTTTCATTGCAGGGAAATATTTCTTTCTTTTAATATTGAAATAAAATCCTACATTAATCCGAACCGGTGAAATATCTTTAATTTTAAAATTTAAATATTCAATAGAAATTTTTGTTCCCAGACCCTGATGAAAAGCAGTGTAGCCAATTTCGGGAGCCAATAAAAATTTATTTTTAGGTTTGGTAATAGCACTATTATATTTTCCATAAGTGTAAACTTCATTGATGCCGACGCTGATCTCCTGCTGATAGAAGGAGTTGATGGGCAGTCCAATATTTTTTTGTATCCCCAAATTTAAGGTACTTCTTTTTTCCCAGAATTGATAAAAGGTATTATCATCAATTGGAATCAAAACCCGTTTGGGCCATAAGCGCGTATTAAATCCTATGTTTAAGGAAATCTTATAGCGGAGATCTTTTATTCCTGCCCATCCGCCATACATGAAATCTTTTGAATTTAAATCCAAATTGAAAGGCGAAATCTGAATATCATTGAAGAATGGCATAATCTCTTTGTTGCTGATATGTTTCTTCAAAGTATCAATAACAATTTTATTATTGTTGTATAAAGCAAGCCTGAAAGGTGAAGCACCTTTATTGGTTTTTATTGCTGCATCAGCTTTATGTTTTAAAAGGTAGGATGCAATAAATGCATTATCCGATTCACATGCAATAGCAAGTGGTGTGAACCCCAGATCAGTTTTTGCATCTATATTAGCACCTTTTTCAACTAACAGTTTTACAATTTCAAAACTTTGATTTAATACTGCACAGTGCAGGGCAGTCCAGTTATTGTCATCAGCTGCATTTACTTTTGCTCCTTTATTTATAAGCAATTCCGCAACTTCTCTGCTGCCCGAAAATGCTGCTAGCATAAGTGGTGTTGATCCATCTGCTGCTGCATGATTAACATCAGCTCCATAAAATATAAGCATATCTGCTGGAATATAATATCCGTATGTTGCAGCGTATGCCAGGGCTGTAGCACTGTCGAAGTTATTTAGATTAACATCTGCTCCCTGCTGTATCAGGTAATCCATCACATCTTCATGATTAAAACGGGTGGCTGCTATGAGGGCTGAAGCTCCGTCTTTAGGACGGGCATTGACTCTTGCTCCATTAAATAAAAGTATTTTTACAATATCCAGATGCCCGTTTTGTGCTGCATACATTAAAGGTGTAACAAAATCGTCTGTTCGTACATTCACATTGGCACCTAGCATAATGTACTTTACAACATCATCTACTCTTCCGTCTTCAGCTGCTGATAAAAGCAAGTCATTCAATTCTTCTATGGATATGCTGTCGTTCTTGGGAATCAAACTATTGAGCTGATTTATTATTTGAGTGCTGTCTTTCTTGTAAACAGAATCAGTCTGGCCAACTGCAACAAATCCGCTGGTCAGCAAAACAAACAAAATAAATATGCATTTTAATAATTGCAACATGAATGGAAACTTTTTATAAAAGTAGAAAAAAAGCTCAAACCTCATAGCATTATCTCACTTCATAAATTAGAAAATTTCAGCTTTTTTTTATTAATTTCGTGACAATCAATAATGATTCATTTGAATCTTCAGCAGATATTAATAAAATATTGGGGACATGCTGCCTTCAGGCCATTGCAGGAAGAAATAATAAACTCAGTCCTTAATGGTAATGATACCCTGGCATTGCTGCCGACAGGCGGTGGAAAATCAATATGCTTCCAGGTTCCCGGTTTAGCTAAAGATGGCTTATGTCTTGTGATATCGCCATTAATTGCATTAATGAAAGACCAGGTTGAAAACCTGAGACGGCGAGGAATAAAGTCAGTTGCGATATATTCTGGAATGAATTTTCGCGAGATAGATCTTGCTTTCGATAATTGTGTTTATGGAGATGTGAAATTTCTTTATTTATCGCCCGAACGTTTAACCTCTGAAACATTTCAGATGCGATTAAAAAAAATGAAGATCAATCTTATTGCTGTTGATGAATCTCATTGTATTTCACAATGGGGTTATGATTTCCGTCCGCCATATTTAAAGATTGCTGAAATCCGCGAATCCATGCCCAATGTGCCGGTATTGGCTCTTACTGCAACTGCTACCAGCGATGTTGTAAACGATATTCAGGATAAACTGAAGTTCCGGAAAAAGAATGTGTTTGTAAAAAGTTTTGAACGAAAAAATCTTACTTATGCTGTTATTCATGAAGAAGATAAATTCAACAGGTTGCTGCGCATAATTTCCAAAATAAACGGAACAGGAATTATTTATGTTCGAAACCGAAGAAGGACTAGAGAGATTTCTGATTTTCTAAATAAAAATAATATCTCATCCGATTTTTATCATGCAGGCCTTGATGCAAAATTACGTGATGCCCGCCAGGATGCATGGAAATCCGGAGCAAAACGGGTGATAGTTGCAACGAATGCTTTTGGAATGGGCATTGATAAACCCGATGTACGATTTGTAATTCATTTTGATTTGCCCGACACACTTGAGGCATATTTTCAGGAAGCAGGCAGGGGAGGGCGTGACGACAAAAAGGCATATGCTATTCTCACGTTTTGTGAAGCAGATATTATTGATGCAAAACGGAATTTAGAAAATGCTTTTCCTGAAATCGAGGAAATCCGTAATACTTATCAATGCCTTGGAAATTATTATAACCTGGCGTTGGGCAGTGGCAAGGATTCAAGTTTTGATTTTGATTTGTCGACCTTTTCAAATACATATAATCTCAAACCACTTACTGTATATAATTCCATAAAATTTCTTGAAAAGGAAGGTTATATTCTTGCAACTGATGCGCTGCATCAGCCTTCCACTGTGCATATCACTGTGGATAAGGAAAACTTGTACAGGTTTCAGGTGGAGAATAAAACTTTTGATAGTTTCATCAAAACGATGCTTCGATCATATGGTGGAATATTCACTGACTTTGTAAAAATAAGTGAAACTGAACTTGCAAACAGATCATCCATTACGAAAGAAAAAGTCATGGAAATGCTGAAAGCACTGGAAAAGCTAAGCGTACTTACATATATTCCGCTTAAGAATAATCCTCAAATAGTTTTTTGCGAAGAACGTCTTGACGCTAAAACCCTTGTCATATCAAGGGAAAATTATCATGACCGGAAAAAAATTGCTGAAGCAAAACTGAATGCAGTAATCCAATATGTTTCTTCAGGACTGAAATGCAGGAGCCAGGTACTTTTAAAATATTTCGGTGAAACTGATCCTAAGCGTTGCGGACAATGCGATGTTTGCCTGGAACGAAATAAACTTGATCTGAGTGAAATTGAATTTGATTCAATCGTTGATTCGTTAAAAACATTGCTTGCCGATACTGCAAAACCACTTGAAGATATTGTATGGATGGTTAAAGGTGTCCATGAAGACAGGGTAATAAGGGCAATTCAATGGCTCATCGATAATGCAAAAATTGGCATGGATGAGGACCAGAAAATTTTCTGGAAAAAATAATTGACGATGGTTAAGATTAAAAAATCTTTTTATTTGCGTGAAGATGTTGTGGCGGTGGCGAAGGACCTTCTGGGAAAATATATTTTTACCAATTTGAATAATGAAGGACTGACGGGAGGAATTATTGTTGAAACCGAAGCATACGCAGGAATTACTGACCGTGCTTCTCACGCATATGGTGGACGAAGAACTGACAGAACAGAAATAATGTTTTTGGAAGGTGGAGTTGCTTACATTTATTTGTGTTATGGAATTCATTCGCTTTTCAATATTGTTACGCATAAAGAAGGCACACCGCATGCAGTTCTGATTCGCGGTATTAAACCTATGGCAGGCCTTGATATTATGCTTAAGCGATCCGGTAAAATAAAACCTGATAAATTATTTGGTATAGGACCTGGCAAGGTTTCAAAAATATTAGGAATTCATTTTGTGCAGACAGGCGAGTCACTTTCTGGAAATAAAATCTGGCTGGAAAACAGGGGAATTAAAGTAAAAGCTTCAGATATTATCGCAGGTCCTCGCATTGGCGTTGATTATGCCGGGGAAGATGCCAAACTTCCTTACAGGTTTCAGATAAAAACCAAGCCCCAATAAAGGGACTTTGCAGGAATTGATAAGATTAATTATTTATGAATCATTATTTTTTCAGTGCTAACATCGCTTCCATTGATGATTTTCACAATGTATACACCTTTGCTAACTCCTGTCTGCAGGATATTCAATCCTTTTACTGATAGCTTGTTAATAATTAAATTCCCCAGCATATCATAAAGTTCAATTGAACAATTATCTGAAGGTGTGTTAACGTAAACAGTATTATCAAAACTGTAAGCAACAGCTGTGGCAATATTTTCAGAAACAATGTTTGTTGTGATACTTCCAAAATGCAAACGGAAACGATCGGCATTATTTACTATTGCTGATGAGAATGTGTATGAATTTGTTTGACGCAGATTAGTAATTGTTCCCGACAGTGCATCTTCAAGATAAACATCAACACCGGGTTGAAATGTAGTGAGATTGGATGCATTCAGAGTAAATGTTCCAGCTATATTTGTAATGAACCCTAAAGGAATTATTTTTTCTTCACCAACTCCAAGTTCAGGTTCACCATTGATAGCCATTTGCATATTATCTGAAGTCAGAGTAAAAATTTGCGGAACATTATCATCGGTGGTTAACATTTTTTCAGAATCGAAATTTTCATAACCTGGTTGTGCACCCTGATTAAAGGTCACAACAGCTTCATCGGTTAAAGAATTATTTGATACTTCAATTCTGAAAATATTCGGATCATCAGTTTTCTTATAGAATGCCTGACTACTATGCAACCTTGACTGGTTATCTATGTTATAGGTGCCTGTGGTATTGCCGCTTGCAACTCTTACCCAGAATGCCTGCATGGCCGGAATAATTTGTTGTCCGGTATTTTGACCGGTACCTGATGTCCAGTTATAAGTAGCAAAATGTCCATTTGTACGATACCAGATAGTAGGTTCAAGGTTTGTCATTACAAGCCCTGGAGTGGGAGTGCCAGCACTTCCCCAGTCAATAGCAGAAGGGTATGGGTTAGAGACAAGGTTATATCCATCATAAATTCCGGTAACAGTTCTTGTAACATTATCCAAATCGCCAATTGGTCCATCATGCAAATTACCTGTGAAATCAGCAGTATTCGGGCCAGTCCCGTCAAAATTCTTGTATGCATAACCATGCAGGGCATCAAGGTACTCTGTTCCTAATGTAAGGTTGGTATAGCTTCCTGCAATTTCATTCCAGTAATATAAATTTGTCCCAGTAGATGGTGCTACTGATAAAGATCCGAATGAGGATGATTGAGCCCCATTAACCGGAGAGCCTACATACCACCATCTTCCATCGGGTAAGTATTTTTGTACATCAAAAGTTCCTATCATTCCATTTATAACTTCGCCATTATTCAAAAAACTTGCTGTCCCTAAATCATTTGAAACAAGGGTAAATGTTCCTTCGTTATCCAACCTATAGTTTACAGTTACATTGCCGTATGCATTGAATATTCCTTGGTTTAATAACGTTCCATCTATTGTTAAATCTCTATGTGCATTAAACTGAGTAGCTGGTTCAATAGTAAAATAATTACAACTAATTAAATTAAAATTATTATCAATGTCAGTTGGTAAATTCAATGTATAATTTACATTTGGGTTATTTATATCTAAATTATAAATATGCAGTCCTAGCAAACTCAGGGGATTTCCGGTTATTTTTCTTGTAGCATCATTTGTAAAATCGCCAGTAAGGTTAATGGTAGCTGTGCCCTCATTAAATGTATTTCCTGTGTTTTTAAAATGACCACCAACATCAAGTGTATATATTCCTAATGATACGCTTCCATCATTAATAAAATTAAAACATGTTGCAGGCGCATCAATTGTTACGCTCTGTCCTGAAGGAATTAATGCATCATCAGCGGCACTGGGTATCCCTTTATTCCAGTTAGCAGCATCGCTCCAGTTGCCGCTTCCGGCGTTATTATATATAGTTGTTAATCCACCTGTATGAATTGAAGCCTCAGGTGTTTCTTCACATGCATAATCATATACTATAACATTGGAGCCTTCAACTTTTAAGCGTATCCAACCATAATGCATACCTGTCGGACCAGAAAATTTAAGACCTAAATAATGCTCATTCCCATCAGTGAAGTTTCCACGCAGGTTAGGAGGTGCATCCCTGTAAGTTGAGTAATAAGCTATTAAATCATCATTTGAAAAAACTTTAGATACTGAAACATGATCAGGTTTTGCTAAAGCATCAGCGGAAACACTTCCTTGTATCCAGTTACCACATTTAAGAACTCCTTGAATTCGAATACTTGCCCTAACATTGTTATAAGTATTAATTGATGAACCTGTCTGAACTGTACTCGTATATGAATTTTTATTTATGATTAAACTGAAATCGGGAGTACCATCACCATCAATATCCAAAAGGATAGGGCTTCCTGCATTTGTGTAAATATCACCAGGAGATCTGTCAGTATATAAAATTTGAGAATTTGCTGCACTTATTCCCGATATAGCAGCAGCAGCAAGCGCTGAATATCTTGCCAAATTTTTTCTGAATGAATTTTTTTTCATAAAGAATTTTTTCAAAAATGAAATTGAATATTTTATAAAAAACAAGAATACTGCAATAAAGATAATGAATTATTACAGGTTTATGAAACATTATTGAAATTTTAACAAATTAGATGTATAATAAAAAAATTAATCTTCAATTATTTTATTTCTATAGAGGTCAGGATAAATTGCATTCGTCATGTTATCAAGATCAAAATCTATTTCTTAAAAATCAGCAATCTTTTCAGAGGAGTCGTAAGGATTTTCTATCATTTCTCTATAATTAATATGAATTATTTTAATGTCATCATTATCTCTGGCCCAGTCATTAACTTTTTCAATAGTTTTATTAAATGAATTTGCAATTTCTACTGGAAAAATATTGGGGTCTTTCCCGAGCATGATTTGCTGTGATTTTAATATTTCATTCATATCACGCAGCATAAATATTATTTTATATATAATATTCATAGGTAAAAATTGCAGAAGTTGAGCAATTATTTTAACAACCTTACCATCTGCTATCCATGAATTATTTCTAGCGAGTGATTTAACTGCTTCATGTTCATAATATCCCTTGGGATTATGATCATCTGCTGTTCTTCTTTTGTCAGCAAATACATCAATTCCCCCAGCGTCAAATATCTGCATCATCATAGAACTTGACGATATTAAAAATATTTTAGAATACAAGAAAATGAAAAAAAGCCCCAATAAAGGGGCTTTGCAGGAATTGATAAGAATAATTATTTTTGAATCATTATTTTTTCAGTGCTTACTTTGCTTCCATTAATGATTTTCACAATGTATACGCCTTTGCTAACTCCTGTCTGCAGGATATTCAATCCTTTTACTGATAGCTTGTTAATAATTAAATTCCCCAGCATATCATAAAGTTCAATTGAACAATTATCTGAAGGTGTGTTAACATAAATAGTATTATCAAAACTGTAAGCAACAGCTGTGGCAATATTTTCAGAAACAATGTTTGTTGTAATACTTCCAAAATGCAAACGGAAACGATCGACATTATTTACTATTGCTGATGAGAATGTGTATGAATTTGTTTGACGAAGATCAATAATTGTTCCCGATAGCGCATCTTCAAGATAAACATCAACACCGGGTTGAAATGTAGTGAGATTGGATGCATTCAGAGTAAATGTTCCAGCTATATTTGTAATGAACCCTAAAGGAATTATTTTTTCTTCACCAATTCCAAGTTCAGGTTCACCATTGATAGCCACTTGCATATTATCTGAAGTCAGAGTAAAAATTTGCGGAACATTTTCATCGGTGGTTAACATTTTTTCAGAATCGAAATTTTCATAACCTGGTTGTGCATCCTGATTAAAGGTCACAACAGCTTCATCGGTTAAAGAATTATTTGATACTTCAATTCTGAAAATATTCTGATTATCGGCTTTCTTATAGAATGCCTGACTGCTGTGCAACCTGGACTGGTTATCTATATTATAGGTGCCAGTGGTGTTTCCGCTTGCCACTCTTACCCAGAATGCCTGCATGGCCGGAATAATTTGTTGTCCGGTATTTTGACCGGTACCTGATGTCCAGTTATAAGTAGCAAAATTTCCATTTGTACGATACCAGATAGTAGGTTCAAGGTTTGTCATTACGAGCCCCGGAGTAGGAGTGGTAGAATTTCCCAAGTCAATAGCAGAAGGGTATGGGTTAGAGACAAGGTTATATCCATCATAAATTCCGGTAATAGTTCTTGTAACATTATCCAAATCACCTATCGGGCCATCATGTAAATTACCGGAGAAATCAGCAGTATTCGGGCCTGCTCCGTCATAATTCTTGTATGCATAACCGTGCAGGGCATCAAGGTACTCTGTTCCTAATGTAAGGTTGGTATAGCTTCCTGCAATTTCATTCCAGTAGAATAAACGGGTTCCTGATAAAGGTGTAGTGGAAAGGGGACCAAATGAAGATGACTGTACACCGTTTACGGGAGGTCCAACATACCACCATCTTCCATCAGTTAAATATTTCTGCACGTCAAAGGTTCCATTCACCGTGCCGCTGTTTAAGAAGCTTGCTGTACCTGAAGCATCGGATACAAAGGTAAATGAATTGGTATTGTTCAGTGTACCATTATTGGTAGTATTGCCATAAACTGAAAGTGTTCCGTTGTTGGTCAGAGATCCATTAATGATGTTGCTACTTTTAAGCGACATCGTCCCATCATTTGTAAGGTTTGCATCGATGGTTGTTGAACCTTGCACAGTTACGTAGGCCCCGGTATTTATATCAAAATCATTGTCATTTGTAATATTCAGATTATTATCAACTATGAGTGGTTCATCAAGAAGATAACTTACATTGCTGTTATTTACCGAAAGATTATAAATGTGCAATCCTAATGATTTTAAAGGAGCTCCTGTAATTTTACGTGTAGCATCTGCAGAAAAATCACCTGTAAGATTAACAGTTCCAGTTCCTTCATTAAAGGCATTCCCTGTAGATTTAAAATGTCCGCCAACATTGATAGTAGAGGAACCCAAGGCAACGCTTCCATTATTAATAAAATTGAAACATGTGGCAGGTGCATCAATAGTCACGCTTTGTCCGGCAGAAATAACTGCATCATCGGCAGCGCTAGGTATTCCTTTATCCCAGTTTGAAGCATCACTCCATAAACCACTTCCCGCATTAGTATATGTAGTTGGTATCCCGCCTGCATGAATTGAAGCATTAGGCGTTTTTTCATAACCGTAATCCAAAACAGTCACTTGATGAGAATTATCTGTCACTTGTAATCGTACCCAGCCATAATGAATTCCGCTAGCATTGCTGAATTTTATGCCAATATAATGCAAATTATTATCTTGAAAATTTCCATAAGAATAATTATTACTGTAATAAAATGAATTTTTTGCAAGCAGATGGTTTCCTCCATTCCATGAACCATATCCGGAAACATGATTCGGTTTAGCCAATGCATATGCATTGCTAGAACCTATAACTTGGTTTTGTGAGCCAATAGCATTTAAATTTGCTGATGCAAACCAATTATGATATTGACGATATACAGGTATGCCAGAAATCCAGGAACTATGGCCACCCGTCGTACCTCCGCCAGTAGCGGTTCCCGGAACCCATGTGGAATGGCCACCATTGGTGCCACCACTAATAGTAGTTGTTCCGAAAATCCAAGTATAATGGCCACCCATCGTGCCACCACCTGTTGGGAAACCTGATATCCAAGTATAATGGCCACCCATAGTTCCTGTTTGAGATCCCTGAACAGTATTCTGTCCAGAATTTAAAACAAGGGAAAAATCAGAATTGCCATCACCATCAATGTCAATATTGAAATTTCCTGATGTATTGTACACATCACCTGGGCTTTTATCAGTATATTGAATCTGTGCGTTTGCTGAACTTATTCCTGCTATAGCAGTTGCGGCCAATGCAGAATATCTTGCTAAACTTTTACTAAGAGTATATTTTTCCATATGCCGAAGAATTAGTAAAAATTAATTTAAATTTGATGAAATTACATATCAATGCTTGAAAGGTAAAGATAAAAATAAATATTTACGTAAACCAAATTTAATTAAATTTTTATAAACCGGATCTGTTAATAAGCAGATATTATAATTCCTTATTTCTGTAAAGTTCTGGTGAAACAGCATTCGCCATATTGTCAGTATCAAGATGAATATCCAGAAATCCGGCAATTTTTTCAGATAAAGCAGACGGGTTTTCAATTACTTCTCGGTAGTCAACATTAAGAAGTTTTATATTATCGTTTCTACCTGACCAGCTTTTTACTTTTTCAATGGTTTGATTAAATGAACTTGCAATTTCAACAGGAAAAGTACTTGGGTTTTTGCCTAACATTATTTGTTGCGATTTAATAATCTCGTTCATATCGCGCTGCATAAAAATGATTTTATATTTAAAGTTTGCAGGTAAATGGTGCAACAGTTGAGCAATTATTTTTACAACTTTTCCATCGGCATTTGCAATCCATGAATTATTTTTTGCAAGCGATTTGACAGCTTCATGTTCATAATATCCTCTGGGATTATGATCATCAGCAGATCTTTTTTTATCTGTAAATACATTTAGGCCTCCTGCATCAAGCATCTGCATCATCATAGAAGTTCCTGATCTTGGCAAGCCAGAAACAACATAAACGGTTCCTTTTATATAATTTAAAAGAATATTTTCATGCATGGAGGCATTTTCTTTTTGTCCAAGTTTCTCAGAATAAATTTTAATCAGTCTTTGCCTGGGCTTGATCAGGTGAGGAACCATCGATAAGGCTACTTCAAAGGCCTGAGATGCTTCGAAATATTTTTCTAATTTGTACAATGCCTCGCCAAGTCGTATATGAGCTAATGGGAAATTATATGACAATCCGATAGAATTTAGTAAATTTTGAGCAGCTCCTTCATAATCATTTAAATTAAGAAGTGCACACCCTAAGCCATAAAATGAAACGTGATTAGCATTATCAATGTCAAGCGCTTTGGAATAGGCAGCTATCGCATCTCTCGGACGCGCAATCTTTAAATAAACCCAACCAAGTTCATTGAACAATGATACAGACAGAGATTTAGAATCTTCAATTTTTTTTAAAATACCCAATGCCAACTTGTGTTGTCCTTTTTGTACCAATAGATTAGCTTCAAGTATATCAGTGTTTGGAATAAATTTATCTTCTTTGGCTATTTCTTTTAGAAGGTCGATCATATCCTGTGACTTTTTATATTCCCGTATTTGAAGATAGCATTTCGCCAAAGCCAATATAAAACGTGCATCATTTTTATCAGATTCAAAGAGTTCCTCTAAAATATGAATTGCATTTTTAAAATCTTTTTTATGGATATAAACCCTGGATAAATTGTACTTGCATTCCACAACTGTTTTTTCCATTGCTTTGGCTTTGTCTTCGCCAAAGTCTTCAACGTAGCCAAGTTCGATAAGCTGTTTCATTGCTTCCGATGATGCAATTGAATCTTCAATCATATCAGCAGGGTGCGTCCCGAAATTTCCTTCTATCAAATCCCAGCTTTCAATAAATTCAGGTATGACGGCTTTCTCGAAAGCATTCATAAGAACTTTACCATCCATATCTTTTCCAACAGGTAGACCGAATAAAGTTAGAATTGTAGGTGTAATATCGAGCAGACTTGCTCCATATATTAGTTCATCTTTTTGAATATTATTCCCGGACATGCAAAGGATTCCATATTGCCTGTGATCTAATGCTGGTGCAGCAGCATACTTTGGAAGATCGTGTTTCCTTAGATAATCAGAATGAAAACCGTGATCAGAAAGTATTATAACAGTAGTATCCTTTCCTGCAAGTTCAACCAATCTTTCAAGCATCATGTCATGAAAGATATACATCCCGTTCACTACATCTTTAAATAATTCATAAAAATCATCTGGAAGGCCTGGTAATTGCGGCGGATGAAATTTCATATAGCCATGACATGCATGATCAATTCCATCGAAATAAACTGCAGTTAAATCCCATTCTGTGTTTTCCATTAACCATGTGGTAGCAGCATGTACCGATGAATTTTCAGCCAGAATTTTAGCTAATGATGAAATTCTCTTTTCGTATTTTGTTGAATAATCTTCTTTTTTGGAATATTCGGCCGCTTTAGGAATAAAAGGTAAAATATGTGCATTACTAAGTTCGTGCGGGCTTATTCGCATACGCGCTAATTCTTCAGTATATTCTGCAGGATAAATACTATACTTTGGTAATGACCATTGTTTCGATTCTTTATTCTTATGAAATTGCTGGAAGAAGTTTGAAACCATTACACCATTTATAGGTTCAGCAGGATGGCTGGGCCACCATCCAATAACATTTGATTTTTTCCCCTGGCTACTTAAAATATTCCAGATTGCCCTTGTCTTCCTTGAAGTAACGTTGATAGGGCGAACACCGCCTCTTTGTATATCGGGTTCCATAAAACCAATGATGCCATGCTTGTCGGCTCTTTTGCCTGTTGCTATTGATGTCCATAGCATTGGAGACAGAGGTGGGTCGAGTGTCATTATATTTCCGACCACTCCATTATTCACAATCCTTGCCAGCGCAGGCATTTGTCCTGAATCGAGTAATGGGTTTATTACTTTCCAGTCAGCTGCATCCCAACCGATAAGCAGGACTTTTTTTGTTTGAGTTTCCATTTATTCTTCGCCTTTTTCTTCAGGTTCAACAGCCGAAATTTCGTTCGACTCCTCAGGATTGTTTTTATAATATTCTCTTCTTACTTTTCGCCAAGCTTTAAGTCCCACAGAACCTAATGCCAGCAGCCCTATTGAACCTTCTGGCGTAACTTCGAATTGTTTTCCATCGGTGGTGCAAAATGTAGTTTCGCAATTCTTTTTATTTTCTTGTTCTCCTGACGAAATAGGTTTATCTTCCATATTAAAAATTATTTACAGAAGCACAAAGATAAAATTTATAAGTAAGTGCTGCAAGGCGATTTTGTAACTTTATTATGAAAAGTTTTTTGGTTTTATTATGTTACCTTTGCACCTTTAATTTTGACAATATGAGCACATTTCCTAAAGTTGTTTTGAGTGCGGGCAAAGACGATGCCCTGAGGCGTTTTCATCCCTGGGTATTTTCTGGCGCCATTCATAAAATTCATGGCGAAGTTGCTGATGGCGATGTGGTTGAAGTATTTTCATCACATGATGAATACCTTGGTACTGGACATATTCAGAATGGTTCAATCGCCATCAGGATTTTTTCCTTTGAACAAATTAATCCCGATCATTCATTTTGGAAAGGCAAAATTCTTGATGCCTTCAATTATCGCCAGCAGATTGGATTGGTTGATAATCCGGTTACAAATGTTTACAGGATTGTTCATGGCGAAGGTGACGGGTTGCCCGGGTTAATTCTAGACTATTATAATGGCTGCATTGTTATGCAGGCCCATTCAATAGGCATGCACATTATTAGGCAGGAAATTGCGGAAGTCTTAAAAGAAATTTATGGTAGCAAATTAATTTCAATTTATGATAAAAGTTCTGAAACCCTTCCAAAACAACCTGACCTGGATATTTCGGATAGTTACCTGTACGGGAAATCAGGAAATACAGAAGTGCTTGAAAATGGACATAAATTTTTTATTGACTGGGAAAATGGTCAGAAGACGGGTTTCTTTATTGATCAGCGTGAGAACAGAAAATTGCTTGAGAAATATTCTGCTAATAAAAATGTGTTGAATACTTTTTGTTATACTGGTGGATTTTCTGTATACGCTCTAAAATCAGGTGCTTCAGAAGTTCACTCGGTTGACAGTTCAAAAAAAGCTATTGAACTGACAACAATGAATGTTGAGAAAAATAATATTGATAGCAGCAAGCACAAGGCTTTTCAGTCGGATGTAAATGATTTTTTAAAAGATGTTGAAAATAAATATGATGTTATAATTCTTGATCCGCCCGCATATGCAAAACACCTGGATGCCAAACACAATGCTATTCAGGGTTATAAAAGAATAAATTTGCAGGCAATAAAACAGATTAAAAAGGGTGGATTCCTTTTTACCTTTTCCTGTTCTCAAGTGATTGATAAAAATCTATTTAAATCAACAGTTATTTCTGCAGCAATTTTATCAGGAAGAAAAGTAAAAATAGTGCATCAACTTTCACAACCTGCCGATCATCCAATCAATGCTTTTCATCCCGAAGGAGAATATCTTAAAGGTCTTGTGTTATATATAGAATAGATCATTTTTTGAAATTAGAAATTACATATAGTTCCATCTGGAAAGTTTCACTTCCCATTATCATTGGCCTTGTTGCACAAAACATCATGGTTGCAATCGATACTGCATTCCTTGGAAGGGTTGGTGAAGTTGCTTTGGGAGCAGGAGCTTTAGGTGGGCTGTTTTATCTTGCAGTTGTTATGTTGGGTATTGGGTTTGGAACTGGAATGCAGATTCTAATTGGCAGAAGAAACGGAGAAAAAGAATTCACACAGATTGGAAGAATTACTGATCATGGCATTTATTTTCTGGCAGGCCTTGCAGCCTTCCTGTTTCTCGTAATTTTTTTTCTTGCTCCCGATCTTTTAAAATTATTCATTAAATCAAAAGAGATTTATGTGGGAACATTGCAGTTCCTGAGATACAGGTCGTGGGGAATATTCTTTGCATTTATAAATATTATTTTTACTTCATTTTATGTTGGTGTTGTAAAAACACGGTTGTTGACTTTTAGTACAATAATTACAGCAGTTACTAATGCTGTGCTTGATTATTATCTCATTTTTGGTAACGGTGGATTTCCGCAAATGGGAATAGCAGGAGCAGCAATGGCTTCATCAATTGCAGAATTAGCGACAGCATTGTTTTTTATTATCAGAACGTATTACTTTGAGGATATAGCAAAATTTCAATTATTCCGCTTTCAGCGATTTGACAGGGATATTATGGGACGAATATTAAATATATCAGTTCCAATCATGCTTCAGAATTTTTTATCATTTGCCGGATGGTTTGTTTTTTTTATGATCATAGAACAGCTGGGCGAGCATGCCCTGGCAGTTTCCAACATCTGCAGAAGTATTTATATGCTTATGATGATTCCGATATGGGGGCTGTGTATGTCATGCAATACTCTTGTGAGTAACTTGATGGGAGAGGGTTCTACAGAAGATGTGATACCATTGATAAAAAAAATAGTTACCATGAGTTTTTTATGTGAATTGGTAATTGTGCTGTTAAATGTTTTTGCCCCCCGATATATTATTTCTGTATACACTAACAATGCCTTGTTAATTGAAGATTCGGTGAACGTGCTTTATGTAATTTCAATTGCTTTGTTAGCCTTTTCAGTTGCAATGATCATGTTCATGGGTGTCTCAGGAACTGGAAACACAAGGGTTACATTTCAATTTGAAATTTTTACTATAACATTGTACCAGATTGTCGCATTTCTTTTGGCAATTGTTTTTAAAGTTCAGGTTCAGTATGTATGGCTTGTGGAATGTATGTATTTCATTATTATCGGCATTCTTAGTTATTTATATCTGAGATCAGGGAAATGGAAACTCCTGAAAATTTAAAAGGGAGACTGCTCTCCCTTTTACCCAAAACACATGAAAAACCAAATAAGCTGTTAACGCTTAATAGATAGCAAAGCACCTGTTACAAATCCATAAATAACAGTAAAATAAGGATTAAGAGATATGATCATTTCATCGGAACAGCAACTCGTTGAATAATAAAAGAGGTATCCCAATGTACCACCAATTATTGCAGAAATTAAATGCATTGATTTAATGAATTTAATAATTTTAATTCCTGGTCTGCTGTTTATTACCTTGAATGCATCCATTATAGTATAAATTGATTTACTGTAGTAACTAATGTATCATTGTCCTGCAAGCCTTTCAGGTGCGATACCATATTGCCGTTCTTGAAAATTAAAATTGAAGGGAAAGATTCAACTTGAAGTTTCTCAACCAGTAGTTTGTTTTTGTCGGAATCAATATTGTAGATTCTAACTTTGCTACCTATGGTATTATGAAACTTGTTTAAAATGAGTTTTTGAATCTTGCTGTAAAAACACCAGTCTACGTAAAAATTGACTACTGAGACTCCTTCATTTGAGTTGAACTTATATTTTTTATCGTTTAAAATCATTTTTATTTTTTCTTCTTGTCCCTCTGAAACACCTGTCATTATTACTGTTTCAAAGATAGTTCGGTTTTTTTGCTGTGTCAATAAGTGATTATACGTAATCTTCATAATGATATTACTTATCACGGTTGAATAGAAAAAAATGCTCTGAAGAAAAAATATTGAATATTTTAGCATTTGATTTTAAACAGGATTGGAATGAAGTTGAAAGTTTTTATTAGTTGTTTTCTGTTTGCTTGCCTGAATTCGCTTACTGCTCAGAATATTCAGCATCCTGATTCATTATGGGCCGATTCGGTATTTCGCACAATGAGTCCGGATGATCGAATAGCACAGCTTTTCATGGTAAAGGTGTATACAAGCTTTGATAAGAAATATTACGAAAATGTTTCCAAACAAATTTGCGATTTTAAAGTTGGTGGTATTGCATTCTTTAAAGGAAGCCCGGCTAAGCAGGCTAGGTGGACTAATGAATTCCAACAGAATGCGAATATACCACTGCTTGTTGCCATTGATGGTGAATGGGGGCTGGGCATGCGGCTCGACAGTACACCATATTTTCCAAGACAACTGGCCCTTGGCGCAATACAGAATGACAGCCTGATTTTTGAAATGGGTGTTGAAATTGCCCGTGAATGCAGGCGGATAGGAATACAAATGAATTTCGCACCTGATATTGATATAAACAGTAATCCTAAGAATCCGGTTATTAACAGCAGATCGTTTGGTGAAAGCAAATTGAATGTTGCGAAAAAAGGAGTTGCATATATGCTGGGAATGCAGTCGAAAGGAATCATAGCGTGTGCGAAGCATTTTCCCGGACATGGCGATACGGATATTGATTCTCACCTGGATTTGCCGGTAATCAGGCATTCCAGAGAAACTATTGACACACTTGACTTGTTTCCTTTCAGGGAACTTATTAAAAATAAGGTAGCATCCATAATGGTTGCGCATTTAAATGTTCCATCACTTGACACGGCTGCAAAAAGCATTTCAAGCCTGTCAAAGCCGATCATTACAGATTTGTTAAGGAACCAGATGGGTTTTAAAGGACTTGTGATAAGTGATGCGCTGGAAATGAAAGGAGTCAGTAATACATTTAAAGCTGGAAATGCTGAGTTGCAGGCATTGATTGCAGGCAATGATATGCTTTTGCTGCCACAGGACCTGAATGATGCAATGAAAGCTATTAAAACGGCTATTGATAGTTCGGTTATCACACAGTTATATGTTGACGAGAAATGTAAAAAGATTTTGCGATTAAAATACAATATGGGATTGAATGAATTTACGCCGATTGATTCAAAAAATTTATTCGCCGATATAAATACTTCTTATGCGAAAAATTTACAAAATACATTAGTTGAAAATTCCCTCACTCTTGTTAAAAATAATGAGAATATTATCCCTCTGAAAAAACTTGATAAATTATGTATTGCTTCTATTTCTATAGGCGATACTGTTGTTTCAGAATTTCAGAAAGTGTTATCAAGGTATGCGCTAGTTGATAATTTTAATGTCCATAAGAATATAAAGAAGACTGAAGCTGACTCATTAATGTGCATTCTTAAAAATTATTCGAATGTGATTATAAGTATTCAAAATACTTCAAATCTTGCAAATGAAAATTTTGGCATTTCAAAGGAAACTATTGCGTTTATTGATACTTTGAAGGATCAGAATAAAATAATTCTCGATATTTTTGCAAATCCGTATTCGCTCAGCAGATTTGAAAATACTGATAATATTGATGCCCTGATAATTTCATACCAGGATAATAATTTCACGGAAAATTTATCTGCACAACTTATTTTTGGTGCAGTTTCTGCGAAAGGAAAACTTCCTGTAACTTCATCTGCTGAATTCCCTTTAAATACTGGTATTTCGACAGGGACATCAGGCCGACTCAAATATTCTACACCCTATGAAGTTGGAATTGATGAAAAATATCTTACAAAGATTGATTCAATTGCAAAGCTTGGAATTGCAAACAAAGCATATCCCGGCTGTGTAATACTTGTTGCAAAGGATGGAAAGGTTTTTTATAACAAAGCTTTTGGCAGTCATACTTACGATAACAAAGTTCCGACGCTTACCAATGACATTTTTGATATGGCATCCATCACTAAGATTGAAGCTTCCACAATGGCTATTATGAAGTTAGTTGATGAAGACAAGCTCAATCTTGACGCACGTCTTGAGGACTATCTTCCTTATCTGAAAGGAACCAATAAAGCGCATATTGTGATACGTGATCTGCTGGCACACCAGGCAAAGCTGAAGGCATGGATTCCATTTTTTAAAGAGACTATCAAAAACGGAAAAGCTGATACAAATATTTATCATAAAATAAAATCTGATAACTATCCATATCGTGTTGCAGACAGCCTTTACATAAGAAAGGATTATCCTGATACAATTATGATGGAAATCATCAAATCCCCGTTGAATAGAAAGAAGGAATACCTCTATAGCGATATGGGATTTTACCTGATGATGAAAATTGTTGAAAAATTATCTGGTCAGAATTTTGAGTCGTTTGTGCAGGAAAATTTTTATTCTCCTTTGGGAATGGGTAATACAGGCTTTAATCCGAGAGATAAATTTCCGCTAAGCAGAATAGTCCCGACTGAAATTGATACAGCTTGGCGAAATCAATTGGTTTGGGGTGATGTAAATGATCAGGGAGCTGCAATGATGGGTGGCACTTGCGGGCATGCGGGATTATTTTCGAATGCATATGATCTTGCTACTATAATGCAAATGATGCTGCAGAAGGGCGAATACGCGGGGAAACGTTATCTTAAAACCTCAACAGTAGAAGAATTCACAAAATACCAGTTCCCTGAAAACGACAACCGGCGAGGACTTGGATTTGATAAACCTTCGCTGAATAAAAAAGAGAATGGTCCCTGTTGCGATAGTGCCTCGGCTGAGAGTTACGGCCATTCAGGGTTTACCGGTACATTTTTCTGGGTTGATCCGAAAGAAAACCTTGTCTATATATTTTTATCAAACCGTGTCTATCCTGATCCGAATAATAAAAAGCTTACTGAGATGGGGATTCGTACAAATATTCAGCAGGTAATTTATGATGCAATTGCGAAGAGTAAATTGCAAAAGAATTAATTTTGTAGCGCTTTTTTTAATATTTAAATAAATGGGCAATAAAAACAAACAGGTCAAAAAGCAACCTCCGATAGTTAATAAGCCAAAGGCAGTGGCTGCTCCTGAAAAAAACAAAACATTAACTAAAAGAAATGTAATTTTTATTCTGATTGCTATTGCTCTGACAGCGGTCGTTTACAGCATGTCTATAAAAAATAGCTGGATAAAAAACTGGGATGATGGCGGTTATGTAACTGAACATGATGCCACTTCAACACTTTCAGCGAGCAATCTATATAAACTTACTTCTCATGATATTTCAAGAATATTTACAACTTTTTATAAAGGGAATTATCATCCCCTGACAACTCTGGTTTATGCCGTTGAATACAATATTTTTAAAGACAATGCCAAACCCTATCACTTTATCAATCTCTTGTTCCATTTACTGAATGTTCTACTGGTTTTTCTCTTTCTGAAAAAGATTACGAAAAGGCCAGAAATTGCTTTTATCGCGGCATTACTATTTGGTATTCATCCCATGCATGTGGAATCAGTGGCATGGGTATCCGAATTGAAAGATGTGATGTATACTTTTTTCTTTTTGTTGTCGGTGTTGTATTATATGAAGAGTTCTGAGAAGAAAGAAAATAAAATAAAATCTTACATAATTTCTTTGATATTTTTTATACTTTCCTGCCTGTCCAAATCGGCTGCAGTTACACTTCCTGCCATTCTTGTGCTCCTGGATTTATATATTAGAAAGAAATGGAATGGAAATATGGCCAACAATCCGAAACCTCTCGTGGCATTTATTGGCAGGGTAATACAAAGTTCCGCGCAAAAGATTCCATTTTTTATTGTTGCATTTGTTTTTGGAATAGTCGCGGTTTTTTCACAAAAATCTGCTGGTGCCATACAGGACCTGAACCCTTTGTTTGCAATTTGGGAAAGGCCCATGCTGGCTGGGTATGCCACCATGATGTACCTTGTGAAATTATTTGTCCCAATCGATTTATCAGCAATGTATCCATATCCTGACAGGATCAACGGACATTTGCCTGTGATTTTTTACGTTGCGCCAGTTGTGGTTCTTGCTGTTGTTCTTCTGATAAATTATTCACGAAAATTCAATAAGGAAATTCTTTTCGGTTCTATGTTTTTCCTGATCACGATTATTTTGGTTCTTCAGCTTTTGCCTGTTGGGGGAGCCATTCTTGCTGAGCGATACACTTATGTACCCTATATTGGATTATTTATGATTATCGGGAAAGGTTATGTCTTCTCTCAGGAAGACCAGTCTAAAATTGCAAGAAGTATAAAAATGATTTATCCTGCAGTTCTCTTTTTCGGAATTGCAATATTGTCAGCAATGAGCTTTCAGCGTATCCAAGACTGGGAAAATGGAGAAATTCTTTTTACCGATGTTATAAAAAAATATCCAAATCTGCCTTTTGCATATAATAACAGGGGTTACTTGTACTTCAGTTTTTTGAAGGATAATAATAAAGCTCTTGCTGATTACACAAAATGTATTCAGCTCGATTCTACATTTCACAGGGCATACAGCAACAGGGGAGTGTTGTACTATAATTTTTACGGACCAAATAAATCTGATTCAGCACATTTAAAACTTGCTTTGCAGGATTTTACAAATGCACTTAAATACAGTAGTGACAATACTGATGCGCTTATTGGAAGAGCTAATACCTATAGTTCAATGAGAAAATTTGAACTGTCAATACCTGATTATAATAAATACATCACACTTGAAACTACCAATGCAAAGGCTTATCTGTGGCGTGGTATAGCATTATATAATACGGGAAAATATAATGAAGCTTTTCCTGATTTCAATAAATGTATTGAATTGACCAGCGATAACGACAATGCTTTTTTGTGGCGCGGATTGATTTATTTTCAGCAAAAAAATTATTCCTCTGCTGTTAAGGATTTTGATCAGTCACTTCTTTTGAATGCAAATCAGTCGGAAGCCTTTTCGTGGCGTGGCCTTGCTGAATACAATCTGAAAATTTATGACAAAGCTTTGAATGATTATACTTCAGCATTAAACCTTAATCCTAAAGATGCAGCAACATATATCAATCGTTCTACAATTTATTATGAGCAGAAAAATTACGATCTTGCTTTCAAGGATTATTGCTCTGCAGGTGATTTAGGTTATGCGCTTAACAAGGATTATTTCTTTAAACTGAAAGCACTGGCCGGTAAATAAAAAATCACATGTCGCCAGAATCTTAAAATCAATTGAAATTATTAGCTTTGTAATTCTATTTAAAAAGGAGTTTTGTTTTTATGCTGAATAATAAAAAGATAATTGTTGTGCTTCCTGCTTACAACGCAAGCAAAACACTTGAAGATACCTATAAAGAAATCCCTTTTGATATTGTCGATGACGTAATTATTGTAGATGATGCCAGCATCGACAATACTGTTGAAGTTGCAAGGAAAATAGGTATTAAGCATGTTGTTGTTCATGAGCAGAACAAGGGCTATGGCGGTAACCAGAAAACATGTTACGACAAGGCTCTTGAATTAGGAGCTGATATAGTGATAATGCTGCATCCCGATTATCAGTATACACCAAAGCTGATTCCATCAATGGCCTATTTAATTGCAAACGACCTATACCCGGTTGTGCTTGGCTCACGAATACTTGGAAAAGGAGCATTAAAAGGAGGCATGCCGATATATAAATATATTTTCAACCGCTTTCTTACTTTGTCACAGAATCTTTTGATCAATGAAAAAATTTCCGAATATCATACAGGTTACAGGGCATTTTCAAAAGTAGTTCTTGAAAAGATAGACTATCACGCTAATTCAGATGATTTTGTTTTTGATAACCAGATGCTATCGCAGATTGTATATGCAGGCTTTCATATTGCTGAAGTCACTTGCCCAACAAAATATTTTCCCGATGCATCTTCAATAAATTTTCAGCGAAGCTTTAAATATGGAATGGGCGTTTTGAAGACTTCGTTGTGTCATTTTCTTCAAAGGACACATATTGCCAAGTTTAAAATTTACAAATTGAAATCATAAGTGAATTCGCCAGGCATCTGCAGATACTGTAAAAACCCAAACACATTAATTTTATATTCTGCCAGGGATACGAATGATAATGTCTGGACTGTTTGCAAATGCTCAACATGTAAGGCAATTTTTCTTGCACCTGAACCATCACCTGAACAATTGAGGCAAGCCTATGATACAAGTTATTACGGCGAAGGTGAAAATAAATTTGGATTTTCAGTCGAGACTTTCATTGATTATTTTAGAAAAAAACGAGCAAAATCTCTTGCTTCACTATTAACAGCAAATGCCAGAATTCTTGATGTAGGTTGCGGTAATGGACGATTTCTCCTACATCTTTCAAAGTTTGGTAAATTTGATTTAAATGGAATTGAACTTCCGGGTGGTTCAGCCGACCGTGCTGCTAAGATCAATGAAATCAACCTGAAAATTGGGGCTTTAACAGATACTGATTTTGTTGAAAGCAGCTTTGATGCTGTTACCCTTTTCCATGTTTTTGAACATCTGGATAAGCCTCGGGAAACACTGGATATCATTGGTAAAATTTTAAAAAAAGATGGAATACTTGTCATGTCATTTCCAAATATTTCAGGGTGGCAGTCAAAGTCATTCAAAGCAAACTGGTATCACCTGGATCCGCCGCGGCATCTTATTTTCTTTGATCCTTCGGATATTATTGAAATAATGAAGGGCAGAGGGTTTACTATGGTAAAAAAGAATTGGTTTTCGTTTGAACAAAATCCATACGGATGGGTGCAGAGTACCCTGAATGCATGGTGCAGCAGGAGGGAAGTGTTGTATGAAAGGTTAAAAGGAAATACAAAATATGCTACTGAATTTGGCAGTGTAAATATTTTTTTTCAGAAAATATTTTTCATGTTGTCTTTCCCTTTTTTTGTTGGCCTCGATATGATTGAAAGTTTGTTCGGCAAAAGCGCTACTGTTCAACTGACTTTCAGAAAAAAATGATTTTTATATTATAATAGTTTTGATTATGAAAAAATATAAATCACTTCTTATATGGATTTTCGCTATCTTGTTTACACTAGGTATTGCTATCTATCAAAGAGTCACGGGGCCTACTTATCCTGTAAGTGGAAAAGTAACGATTCATAATAAAGAAATTAAATTCAAACTTCCACGAACTTCCGATTCAGAAACTGGTGAACTGGTTAGTATAAAAGTTGCAGATAACTCTGTTAAGGGAGTATTTGAATACAAGCGGTACAAAAGTAATGATACGCTTACATCAGTTGAAATGAAAAGGGATGGCGAATTTCTTATAGCTACGGTTCCTCCGCAACCCTCCGCTGGTAAAGTTCAATACAAGGTTACCCTTGTATCAGGAAATGAAAAAATGACATTGTCTGACGATTGGGTGGTTCTTCGCTATAAAGGGGCAGTTCCGCTTGGCGTGCTTATTCCGCATATATTTCTTATGTTTATTGCGATGCTTTTTTCAACACGAACAGGGCTTGAAGCATTGTTCAAAGGATTCAGTACTTACAGGTATTGTTTTGTTACGCTGGTTACTTTATTTATTGGCGGTGGAATACTTGGACCAATTGTCCAGAAATATGCATTTGGCGCTTACTGGACTGGATGGCCTTTCGGTCATGACCTTACCGATAACAAAACAGTTGTGGCACTATTATTTTGGGGAATTGCATTCTTCAAATTAGCGAAAAATAAACAAAACAGAAAATGGGCTATTATTGCTGCAATAATGCTATTGGCTGTATACCTTGTACCACATAGTGTCCTGGGTTCTGAAATTGACTATACACAGGTTAAACCTTAATAAATGTATATTACCTGGATTTTTATTATAATCACTTGCGCTGTATCAATACCTGCTTTCAGCAATCATGAGTTGTTTTCAAAACTTAGATTCAATCCTTATATAATTCGCGAAACCAGGCAATGGTATCGTTTCTTTACCTATGGAGTGCTTCATGCCGACTGGACACATCTGCTCATTAATATGTTTGTTTTGTATTCTTTCGGAACGATTGCTGAATCTGGAATGGTATATTATTTCGGTCTGAAAGGAAATTTATATTTTATCATCCTGTATGTTGGAGGAATTTTCTTATCAGTAGTTCCTTCGTTTGAAAAACACAAGAATCATAGCTGGTATAATGCTGTAGGTGCATCAGGAGCGGTTTCTTCAGTATTATTCTCCAGTATTATTTTCAACCCCTCAATGAAACTTAGCTTGTTTTTGTTACCAATACCCATACCAGCAGTAATTTTTGGAATTTTATATCTGATATTTTCAGCATATATGTCGCGCAGAGCATCCGATAACATTGGCCATGATGCACATTTCTGGGGTGCTGTATTTGGAGCTGTATTTACAATTGCTCTGAAACCCTCGCTATTCTTGGATTTTATACATCAACTTTCGAATATCTTTTAATCATCATAATGAATTACACGGAAGTTTAATTCATCATAGGATCAAGCGGATAATTCACCCACGAAGCGTATTCCTGTCCCATTGATTTAAGAATGTTTTTCCACATATTTTCAGGATGGTCAAATAGCAATTGCCTGTTTTTGGCTTTTGAAACAACCCATGAATTTTCTTCAAGTTCGCGATCAAGTTGCTTAGCTTCCCATCCACAGTACCCAATGTAGAAGTGGATTTCTTCGTTGCTAATTTTTTTATTTTCGATCAGCGACTTGATCATGTCAATATCACCGCCCCAATATAGTCCCGGAATTATTTTAGAACTGCCTTCTATTTTATTTCCTAATGTGTGCAATACAAACAGACTATCTGTCTTTACTGGTCCGCCAATGTAAACTTGAGCATCAAAAGCAGGAAAATCTTTTATGATTTCATTAAGTTTAAGTTCTATTGGTTTATTGATGATCAGTCCGAATGAACCGCTGTCATCATGTTCGGCAAGCAAAACCACCGAACGCCTGAAATAGTAATCTTTCAGAAAAGGCTCTGATATCAGTATTGTGCCCTGTGCCGGTTTTATATCTAGTGGTTTCATTGTAACACCATTCAAAATTAAATATTATTCCTAAAATAAAAACGATAACTTTTCAACAATTTCGTAAATTTGGTCTTCATTAATACGGCTGATACAACTCAAAAAATGTACCAATAACAAATGGACAGAAGCGACAATTATCATAAATTTACTAAATTTCGTAACCAGTATAAACGCTTTGTTTACGAAAGCTTTGATTTTAAAAGAACTGCTGAAGAACTTGCTATTTCTTATAATTTTAATCTTGATAATAAATATTTTTTCAGTCCATCTATTCAGATTCCTCTTAAAACCTTTGCAAACTTCGACAATTTGTCAGATGAGAAATTAAGAAATTTTATTTTTCACATTGGGATGGTTGAACTTATTAGCTACTGGAAAGCTGCTTGCCCAAAGGAAATTGTTATTAAACCTTATTATCTTAGTGAGGATCAGAAGCAATGGTGGAAGCGTTTGTATTTTAACGGACTTGGTGAGTTTTTCTACCTTAATTCAATTCAAACAAGCATTGATGATTTTGTGCATATAATTTCTGAATCGCAGGAAAAACTTAAACCGCAGAATCTTAAACTTGACGACTCGGTGATTATTCCAGTAGGTGGAGGAAAAGATTCGGCTGTGAGCATTGAACTGTTGGCAGAAGAGAATAATAATAACCTTTTATTGATTTTAAATCCGAGAAAAGCCTGCACCGATACTGCTTCTGTTGCTGGCTTTGGTGATGCAAAAACAATTATAGTCAACAGGACTCTCGATCCGTTGCTTCTAAAGCTCAATGATGAAGGCTACCTGAATGGTCATACACCATTTTCTGCGTTGCTTGCATTTGTTTCAATACTTTGTGCTGCCATTACAGGCCGGAAACATATTGCACTATCCAATGAATCAAGCGCAAACGAATCAACAGTAGAAGGCTCTTCAGTGAATCACCAGTACTCTAAGTCATTTGAATTTGAAAAAGATTTCCGTGAATATTATTCAAAATATATTTGTGGTGATATTAATTATTTCAGCATTCTCAGACCTGTAAGCGAACTTCAGATTGCAAAACTTTTTTCCGATAATGAAAAGTATTTTCCAGTTTTTAAAAGTTGCAATGTGGGGAGCAAGGATAATATTTGGTGCGGTCGTTGTTCGAAATGTTTATTCACTTATATTATTTTATCGCCATTTATTACAAAGCAGAAAATGCTGACTATTTATGGAAAAGATCTGCTGAATGATAAATCGCTGATGCATGAATTTAATCAATTGATTGGTGTTGCTGAAACGAAACCTTTCGAATGTGTTGGTACCATTGATGAAGTGAATGCTTCACTTTGTGAACTGATAAAAAGGGAAAAAGGAAAACTTCCTGAACTTTTAGAGTATTATAGAAGCACAGATAATTATCGATTACATAAAAATTTCAATTTTTCTTTACTGCTGAAAGAATTCAATAAAGAACATTTTCTTATTCAAAAATTTGAATCCATTCTATTACAACACCTGAATGATTGATTTTATACAAAATAAAATAGCTGGAAAACACCTGCTGATACTTGGTTTCGGACGAGAAGGAGAATCAACATTCAGGCTGTTTCGAAAATATTTTCCAGATATTGATCTGACAATTGCGGACAGGGATGCATCTATCGCTTCAAAAATTAATGATTCACAAGTTCGATTGATAACTGGTGAAAATTATCTTGAACATATTAATGACTTTGATTTAATTTTTAAAACTCCCGGAATTTCACTGAATCACCTGCCATTTGAAGTTCAGCGAGAAAAGATAACTTCACAGACCGATTTTTTTCTCGAGTACTATTCAAAGCAGATTACCGGAATTACAGGGACCAAAGGCAAAAGCACAACCTCAAGTTTGATTTTTCATATTATCAAATTATTTACAGATGATGCTGTTCTTGTCGGGAACATTGGCGTTCCTCCGTTTGACGTGATTGATGATATCGGAGAAAAATCAAGAATAGTTTTTGAACTGTCTTCACATCAGCTTGAATTCATTTCCAAAGGCCCGAAAACCGCAATATTACTCAACCTTTTCCAGGAGCATCTGGATCATTATAAAACTTTTGAAGAATACCAGCAATCAAAATTTAATATTTTAAGATACCAGGATTTTTCCGGTAATTTTATTTTCAATGCTGATGATTACCTTATCGAGGTACTAATTCAGCAAAACAATCTGCAACGCAATTATTACGGATGTTCATTAAATATGTCAAATGAATGCGGATGCCATCTTGAAAATGAAAATGTTTGTTTCATTGATGCGCATGGCAGGAAAACTTTTTTCAGACTTGATGAAGATCGCCATTTAAAAGGAGATCATAATATCAGGAATATTATGGCCGCTATTTGTTCATGCAAACTCGCCAACATTCCAGATGATATTATTGCAGAAGGAATTAAATCATTCCCTGGTCTGGAACACCGCATTGAATATGTGGGAGAGTTCAACCATGTGCATTACTATAATGATTCTATCTCAACCATTCCTGAAGCCACAATTGAGGCTATTAAGACATTGGGAGATGTGAGTACACTTATTCTTGGTGGTTTTGACAGGGGTATAGATTATGGTTTATTGATTGATTATCTTGAGAGCTCCTCTGTTCATAATCTTATCTTTTTGGGAGCAGCCGGAAAAAGAATATTGGATGGACTTATCAGAAAAAATATGAGGGGAAAGAAAATGAAGTTTGTTGAAAATTTTGAAGATGCTGTGAAACATGCAAAAAATATAACTGCAATTAACGGTATTTGCTTACTTTCTCCTGCAGCTGCTAGTTATGATATGTTTAAAAACTTTGAAGAAAGGGGAAGGGTATATAAAAAATTAGTGAGAGGCCAATGACCACTCACTAATCCAATCTGCTTGTGAATAGCAATTATTCAGCAGTTTCTTCTTTTTTAGGTTTTTTAGCAACTGGTTTTTTTGCCGTTTTCTTTTCTTCAGTTTCAGCAACTTTTTCAGCTTTCTTTTCAGTTTTTGCAACCATAGGTTTAATTTTCTTACTTGGACGTGGACGTGATACGCCAGTAGAACCCATTATTATTTTGCCTTTTCTTGTTTTTTTATCGCCTTTTCCCATATTGTTATAAAATTTGAATAGTATTTAGAATGCACAAAGATATTATAAAAATGTTTATAAAGTTGCAGTGCGTGATTTTTGTTTTTTAGTAATGGCTATAACTGTTGCAAATACTGCTTTTCAATAAGTTTGGATTCGCGGATAGAATTCCTTACCCAATCAAGTTTAATATCAATAAGTTCAGTATCTCCCAATTTCCAGTGAATATCCGACTTTCTTAATCTTTCTGTGCACGAAAAAAGTGTAAGTGCTGCTGAAACTGAAATATTAAAACTTTCAGTAAATCCATACATCGGGATTTTTACAAAACCATCACTGAGATTCATAGCAGTTTCTGATAATCCATCTTTTTCGGTTCCAAACATGATCGCAACTTTTTTACTTAAATCCAGTTCTTCAAGAGGACATTCTTTTGTATGCGGCGTAGTAGCTATTATTGCGTAACCTTGTTTCTTTAAATTTTGTATGCACGAAGTTGTATTATCCTTATTATCATTGTATCGGCAAAGAGTCAACCAGTTTGACGATCCAAGCGCAACATCAGGATTTATGTTGTATTCGTTTTTGTTTTCTATGATATGTACGTCCTGCACGCCGAAGCAATCACAGGTTCTAAGCACTGCACTTGCATTGTGAGGTTGAAAAATATCTTCAAGAACAACAGTAATGTATCGCGTTCTTTTATCTGCAATTTCATCAAAACGCTGCTTACGGCTGTCAGTCATAAACCTGCACATATAATTGTACAGATCAAATTTCTGCAGATATGTAAGCTTCTTTTCCATTAAAGATTATTTGATTTTGCCAAGATATTTGCGAGCCGGTATAATATTCGAGCGCCTACATTTGCATCCCATTCATCATCTCCTGGCGATACTTCGCAAAGATCAAACCCTATAATTTTTTTGCCACTTATTAAAATCTGTTCAAACAAATAAAGAACTTCATTTAGCTCAAGTCCCCCGGGAACAGGCGTTCCGGTATTAGGACAAAGTTTTGGATCAAGTCCGTCAATATCAAAACTGATATAAACATTATCGGGCAATTCACTGATGATTTTAGTGCATTGTTGCTTCCATGACTTGCCTTCATATCTTGCATTCATGATATCCCTGTCGAAAAATGTTTTTATTCTTCCTTTCGATTTTTCAATCAGATCATATTCATCCTGGCAGTAATCGCGTATTCCTACCTGCACAAGTTTTGATACCTGCGAAATTTTTAATGCATTAAACATGATTGACGCATGCGAAAATTCAAAACCTTCGTAAGCATCTCTTAAATCAGCATGTGCATCGATTTGAAGTATTCCAAAACTTTTGAACTTTCCGGCCAATGTTTGTATAAATCCTAAAGGGACGCTGTGGTCACCTCCAATCACTACAACACATTTGTTTTTATCGACATATTCCTTCGATTTTGCTTTAATCCATGAAACAAGTTCTGAACAACCTGTATTTACAAGATTCAATGAATTAGCCATCTCATCCGATTCACTGGTTTGGCTGCCTTCAGAAAGATGCGCAATTACATCACGGGCGTGGTACTTCAATCTGTCATTCTTTTCCTTGATATCAGAGGGAACAGGGCACATCGCATAACCGGTTTCCCAGGCATCTTCTTTTATAGGATCAAAAAGATCTACCTGGAATGATGCGTCAAATATAGCTTGCGGACCTTTTGATGTTCCGGGATTATAGGAAACAGTTACATCCCATGGAACCGGGATGAAAATGACTTTTGCTGAATCTTCTGTAGTTGGAAGTCCGAAAATATTATTGTTGATATTACCAATATCATTAGGGTTGAAGTCTGTCATGTTTAGTGATGTTGATTTAACTATGAGAGCAAAGGTAGCAATAGAATAGGATAAAACAAAAAAGTCTCCCGCGAGGGAGACTTTTTTAAGTGCAGTAATACAAAAATTACTTAACTTTTCCAGCTAATTCATTACCAGCTTTGAATTTTACCACTTTCTTGGCAGCAATTTTAATTTCTTTGCCTGTTTGTGGATTGCGGCCTTTTCTTGCTGCTCTTTTAGCAATTGCGAAAGAACCAAAACCTACTAATGCTACTCTTTCACCTTTTTTCAGAGCTTTTGTAGTAGCTGTAACGAATGCATCCAATGCTGATTTTGCAGCAGCTTTTGTAATTTTTGCATCTGAAGCCATTGCTTCAACTAATTGTGCTTTGTTCATGTCTTAATTAATTTAAGTTAAATATAGAACTATTGTGAATTAACCTTACAAAGATATTGATTATCTAGGTAATCGCAAGTATTTAGCGCTGAAATGTGCTATTTTGTTAATAAATCAGAGTTTTTGTTAACAACTTTCGATTAAAATAAAGAATTAGCCTTGTAAAATAGGTGAATTTACTGTTGAATACTAACTTCCTTCCATTCTGAATTCATTGAAAAGCCCCGTAAAAACAGGTCAATGGGCATTTTTTTCTTTGCCGACAACTGTACTTCCTGCAAATGGATGAAACCATCAGTAACGGCAATGCTTAAGTGAGTTTTGCCATCAGTGACAATTTTTCCGGGCTTGAAATTATGTTGTGAAATTTCTTTTGTGCTATGGAATACCTTAATATAATGGGTGCTTCCGTCAGGTGATATTAATTCTGTAAATGCAGCAGGATAGGGGCTCAATCCTCTTATAAGATTGAAAACCTTGTCAGCATTTTGATTCCAGTTGATACGACAATCTTCTTTGTAGATTTTTGGAGCAGATTTTAATTCTGAAATGCTTGTTACATGCTGCTGTGGCTTTGAATCATATGTTTTATTTTCTATAGCTCGCACAGTTTTTAACACAAGATCTGCACCAAGATGCATTAATCTGTCATGCAATTCACCTGCTGATTCTGTTGGTAACACAGGTGTTTCGGCCGACATCAGAATATTTCCGGTATCTATATTTTCATTTATGAAAAAAGTTGTGACACCTGTTTTTTCTTCTCCGTTTATGATGGCCCAGTTGATAGGTGCAGCACCACGATACTGTGGTAACAATGACGCATGAAGGTTGAAAGTGCCTGATATCGGAAGTTTCCACACAATTTCAGGAAGCATACGGAAAGCAACAACAATTTGCAGATCTGGCTGAATACTATTTAATTCATCAAGAAAATCCTGGCTTTTCAATTTCTCCGGCTGCAGAATTCGCAGACCTTTTGACACAGCATATTTTTTTACTGCCGACTCCTGAATCTTCAATCCGCGTCCAGCCTGCTTGTCAGGTGCCGTAACTACAGCAGCAACATTATATCCTGATTTAACTAAAGCATCAAGTGGAGCTACAGCAAAATCGGGTGTTCCCATGTATACTATTTTTAGCGGTCTATTCATGACTTTAATGAAACAAATTACATTTTGAGATCATTTCTTAAAGCCAGCATTTTAATAGCTGTAATGGCAGCTTCATCACCTTTGTTGCCATGTTTTCCACCACTACGATCTTTTGCCTGTTGCAAATCATTTGTTGTAAGTAGTCCGAAAATTATTGGAATGCCATTTTCAAGATTCATTTGCATAATACCATTTGATACGGCTGTACAAATAAAATCAAAATGACGTGTCTCTCCCTGGATAACACATCCCAGTGCAATAACTGCATCAAGGTCACTACAGTCAATCAGATATTGTGCTCCTAAAGGCAGTTCGAAACTGCCGGGCACATAGCGGATGATAATATTCTTTTCATCGGCTCCGTGCATAAGAAGCGTGTTGCGCGCACCGTTTAACAATGCTGTGGTTATTTCTTCATTCCATTCTGATACAACAATACCAATTCGCATATCCGCAGCTGAAGGAACAGTATTCTTGTCGTAGGATGATAGATTCTTTAAGTTTGAAGCCATAGTTAAGGTCTTTAGTAAACAAAAATAGCAGAAATTTACATTCCTGCTATTCCAGTATTTTTTATAAAAAATTATTTTTCTGCAAGTTTGCCTTTTGCACGGGCAATGTATTTTTCAATTTCACGCGATTCATAGCTACCATAATAATCCTTCTGAATGCGTTCATATAATTTAAGTGACTCATCATATTTTCCCATGATTTCATATGTCCAGCCGGCTTTCATTAGGAATAAAGGTGTTGAAAATTTGTTATCGTGCTTGTTGGCTGCTTTCAGATAATATTTGAGCGCCTGGTCATTATCGCCAAGTTCCATATATGCATCACCAATTCCGCCTGTAGCCATACAACTTACAATTTGGTCATCGCCGTCAAAATCTTTCAGGTTATCAATAGCATCCTGGTATTGTCCCTGTTTCAGGTAAATCATACCAGCATAATAATGAGCAAGGTCTGCTGATTTCGTCATGCCATAATCGTCAATAATATCAAGGAATCCAAGATTTGTTCCATCACCATTAAGAGCCAGCTTTAAAGAATCTTTTTCAAAATACCGTTCTGCCCAGAACATTGCTGATTCAGCATCTTTTTCTTTTGGTCCGATATAAAATTTATTGAAAGCAAAGTATCCGAGAATAATCAATGCAATACCGCCAACAACATACATAATGAGCTTTTGATTCTTCTCAATAAAATGTTCGGTTTTGCTGAGCGCGGATTCCACAGCTTGTATATTCTTTTCTGCTTTAACTTCTTTGTCTTGTCCCATTTTTTAAAATTTAGAACTGCAAAATTAATTTTTTTTTATTTCTGGCAACATTTTTTATGCTAAATATTAATTTCAACGCTCATTATTTTCCGACTTCAGCGATATTATTTTGTACTTTTGCCTCATAGTGGTCGATGTGTGACAATCAGTAATTTCAACTATTTTTATGTATCTACAGAAACTTTCCCTAATCAACTTTAAGAATTATACTGACCAGGAGTTCAGCTTCTGCGAAAAGATAAATTGCTTTGTTGGTAATAATGGTGAAGGAAAGACAAATCTACTTGATGCAATTCACTATCTCGCATTCTGTAAAAGTTATTTCAATCCTATTGACTCACAGAATATACTTCATGGTGCTGACTTTTTTATTATTCAGGGAACCGTTTTCAAAGGTGAAGGCCAGGATGTGATTTATTGCGGACAAAAGCGAAATGAAAAAAAACAGTTCAAACTGAATAAGAAGGAGTACAGCCGTTTTTCGGACCACATTGGAAATTATCCGCTGGTAATGATATCTCCGTCGGATAATGCTTTAATAAGTGAAGGTAGCGAAGAGCGCAGAAAATACATTGATAGTGTGATTTCCCAGTTTGATAAGATCTATCTTGATGATCTTATCAATTATAACAAAGCTTTATTGCAGAGGAATACATTGCTAAAGCATTTTGCCGAACAACGGAAATTTGAGAAAGCATCGCTCGAAATCTGGAATCAGCAACTGGTTACACTGGGACAGAAAATATTTCAAAGAAGAATTGACTTTCTTGAAGAATTTCTACCCATGTTCAGAGAGTATTTTGCATTTATCTCCGGAGGAAAGGAGCAGGTGGATATTGAGTATCTTTCACAATTAAAAAACGCTGATTTTACTTCACTGCTTTCTGAAGCAGTTGAGAAGGATAGAATACTCCAGTATACAACAGTTGGGACCCATAAGGATGACCTGATTTTTAAACTTGAATCGTTTCCGTTAAAAAGATTCGGTTCGCAGGGTCAGCAGAAATCATTTATCATTGCATTAAAACTTGCACAGTTCGATTATACAAAAAAGTTGAAGGATTTTAAGCCAATACTACTTTTTGATGATATATTTGATAAACTTGATAATTTCAGGGTAGCACAATTAATGAAACTTGTAAGTAAAAATAGTTTTGGACAGGTTTTTATTACTGATGCACATCCCGAAAGAATTGAATTAATCTTTAAGGATATAAGCACTGAGATGAAAATTTATGAAATAAAGGCAGGAACTGCTGTTGAGACATTATACAGGTATGAATAGTATGAGCGGAACCAACGACCATATATTAAAAGAACTCCTAAGTGATTTATTGAAAGAATATCAGCTTGCTGATAAACTGAATGAAATAAAATTAATTGAATCATGGCCCAAGGTAGTTGGAAAAGTGATTGCCAAACATACAACAGGACTTTATTTCAGAGACAAAAAGTTATATGTTACACTCAATAATGCTGCTGTTCGTGAAGAAATGCAATATGCAAAAACTAAGCTTTTGAAATCACTGAATAAAATGACTGGCGAACATTTTGTCGAGGAAATTTTTTTTAAATAAGCTTTCTTATCACAATAATACACGAAAAATAATGTTAATTTTACATCGTCAAATTTCCATTTATAAATCATTAATTTAAAAATTAGTTCTATGAAAAAAGTAATCATTTTAATTGCATTTATAATTGCAGGATTTTCTCTACATGCACAAAAGGAGAAAATAGAATTGAAACTTACCTTGAGGGATGGCAATGTAATCACTGGAACATCTAACAGTATAACATCCGTGACACTTAATACTGATTATGGCAAACTGGATATTCCTATTAAAAATGTTTCTACAATTGTATTTGGAATTACGCCTGATGAATCAAATAAAACCAAAGTAATTAATCTTATCAAGCAAATGGGTGATGCCGCTGAAGAAAAGCGTCAGGCAGCTTATGATGAACTTGTTAAGATGAGCATTAATACAATTCCTGTTATCAGTGATTATATTTATGGAACCGAATACCAGGCTTCTGAGTTTACTGATTATACTCCTGAAGCTGCTTTGAGTGAAATGCAGAGCACTTACGGTGTTGAAGATAGCTACAGTGATAAAGATGTTGTTACTATCGATTATGAGTATACAATGGGAGGAACTTTCGCACTTAAAACTATTGCTCTTAAAACAGATTACGGTGATTTGAATGTGCCAAAAGAAAAAATCAAGGAAGCCGAAGTATCTTATTATGACGAATCCACAGGCGACAAATCATTTAAACTTCTTGCTAACAAACATATCAGTGGAAATGAAGATGGTGGCTGGCTTAATACTGGTATTAAAGTAAAATCAGGGCAGAAAATAACTATCAATGCTTCCGGTGAAATCACACTTGAAAGTTTATCAGGAAATAAATATACTCCTGATGGCAATACTACTTCCGATTATGAAAGCGATAACAGCAGCACCTATCCAACATACGGAAATGTAGTATATAAAATAGGTGAAAGCGGCGAAGCAATAAAGGCAGGTTCTAAATATAATGGTAAGGCTGAAGAAAGCGGAACATTGTTCCTTTCAATATATGAAACAGTTTACAACTCATCCAATACGGGTTCTTATAGTGTAAAGGTAAGTGTGAAATAAAAACGAATTTTACAAAATAAAAAACCCTGTAATATTTTTACAGGGTTTTTTATTTTACATGAAACGAAAGTAATTTTTTATCTTCAATAAAACATTCAATGCGATCATCAATCTGAAGTATATCAGCTGACGCGGGACTTCCTGTAAAAATATAATCACCCATTTTAAGCATTAAATATTTTGAAGCATGCTCAACCAGTTTATCAAAAAATAAAATCATTTCAGAGGTATTACCGGTGCATATACATTGACTATTTTTAATCATTGAGAATGAAATATTATTTAATGATGCGAATTCTGATTTAGGAATAAACCTGCCAAGAGGAGCTGAGGAATCATAAGCTTTAGCTGTCTCCCAAGGTAGACTATTATTCAGGGAGTTTTGCAAAACATCTGTGGCTTCAAGATCAACACCGATACCAATTTCATCATAGTATTTGTGTGCAAATTTTTCCTGAATATTTTTTCCAAGCCTGCTTATTTTTAATACAATATTTATTCTTGGTGTTACAACCTTTGTATAATCTGGAATAAAAAAAGGCTGCTTGTCTCTAAGCAAAGATGTTTCAGGTTTTAGAAAAAAAACCGGTTTGTAATTCTCCGATAAATAATCACCAGGTTTTAAAAAGTTACTTTCAAAACAAATGAACTTCATTACTAGGAGCTTTTAATATTGGCAGACGATTTATTGAAACCTCTGAGTTTAATTGCGGTTATAAGTTTTTTTGTGAAGAGTGGAAAATCGCTTTTCATCATCCAGTCGAAATAGGAGGGCTCTATTCTAAAAATATCTTCAACAGGTTTGCCTTTATGCTTTCCGAAATTGAATACTTCAACCTGTTTCTGATTATATACAATATGCCCTACAAAATCAGCAAAGTGTGCATTGAAAGAAAAATCGTGAAGTGATTGTACATCATTTTTTATCGGAATGCTTAAATTTTTATCCTGGTCCGTATATTCTGTTTCCTGGTATTTTGACAACTGCGCTTTTAATACTTCGTAAGTTGCAAGCGTATCAGCTTCTGCACCATGAGCTCCTATTAGTTCTTTTTCACAATAAAATTTATAGGCTGCCCTAAGTGTGCGGGGTTCCATCTTGTGAAAAATATTTTGCACATCAACAAAACGTCTTCCTTTCAATTCAAAGTCAATTCCTGCACGCAGAAATTCTTCAACTATAAACGGAATGTCAAATTTGTTTGAATTATATCCAGCAAGATCACATCCTGCAAGAAACTGATTTAAACCAATTGCTAGTTTATCAAAAGTGGGACAATCTTTTACATCCTCATCAGTGATGCCATGAATTGCAACAACTTCTTCGGGTATGTGAATTGTAGGATTGATGCGGTTTGTCCGAAGTTCTTTCTGTTCATCGGGCATTATTTTATAAATACTTATCTCAACAATTCTATCAGTTACAATATTAGTTCCTGTAGTTTCAATATCAAAAAATGCCAGTGGGCGGCTCAGTTTAAGTTCCATTTAATTTAAGTTAATTCTTTTTATCTTTCTCCGAAGGAGTCAGAACAATGTCTTTCGCAATTTCGCTGTTGACTGAACGGTCAAAAACTTTTATAATTTCAGTGTATTTTTCATACCCATCAGCATTAACAGCTAATTCATAATCACCCGGAGGAAGAATAATTAAAAATTTTCCGGAAGTTTTATTGGGAAGATAATTTCCGAAAACTTTGGAAGTGGTTTTGTCCGTTACCTGAATGGATGTTTTAATTTCTGATTGCTGCTGGCCATTTGCAATTGCAGCGTCTTTCTGATTCTTTAAATTTGTTTTATTTTTTTTATCTTTAATTTCAGTTCCGCTGGTATCTGTTTTTGATGAGTCGATTACTGTCTCTGTGGTTGCAACTTTATAAATACTTACTGAATCTTTATTTACAAGCGATCCGGTAAGGACAGTATAAGCGGGATCAACATCATTGAATATTACTTTATAGATGTCAAGGTCACCATAGCCACCTTTGCGAAGCGATGAAATGTAAGCATGTCGCCCTGAAGCTGAAAAACTGATTGTCATGTCGTCATCTGTAGTATTTACAGGGTATCCGATATTAACTGGTTCTGACCAGGTGTTTGACTTTTCGTCATAAACTGTTTTGAAAATATCATAGCCACCCATGCTTTCATGCCCTTGTGAACTGAAATAAAGAGTTTTTCCATCTGCTGCAAAATATGGGAAATCTTCATCATAAACTGTGTTGATTACCGCACCCAGGTTTTCGGGTACGCCCCATGAACCCGATGGAAGTTTCTTTGCCATATACAAATCCATTCCAGCTGATGATGAATTTTTATCACATGCAAATACAAGAATTTTTTTATTCGGCGATATGGTAGCAGAAGAAACAAGTTTTATTGAATTAATATTATCGCCAAGAAAATCTGGTTTTTGAAATGCTTTGCCTTTACGTTCGGAAAGCATTGCCTGCCCCATTACATTATAATTATCGCAATAAACAAAAAGTTTGGTGCCATCAGGACTTAGTCCGGCGGTTTCTTCCACAAGCTCTGAATTTATTGTATTTCCGATGCCTTTTGCTTTCAGCCATTTGTCATATTTCTGATATGATATATATACATCGGAAGTAATATACCCGTCAAAATCAAGCAGGTTCCCTGTATTACCCGATCTTTTTGAAGAAAATACCAGAAAAGATTCATCTGATGGCACATATGGATTGAAATCAGCACCTGCAGAATTTACTTCAGGACCAAGGTTTTCAACCGTAACATTGATTGGATTTTTTATTTGCTTTTTTGCTTCTTCACACATTTGAATCATCCTGTTGGATGATATCTCAAAGTTTTCTTTGCCATTAGTCACTGTTACATATTTTCCAAAATATTCTATTGCTTTATCAAGCGAATTATTCAGCATATATGCATGCCCAAGTTCATACCAGGCTGCAGGATCAACCTTTGAATTGGTAACTGCTCGCTCCAGATAATAAATAGCTTTTGATTTATCAATATTTGTGTACAGGTAGCAGATACCAATTCTGAAATTATAGGTAACATTGTTCGAATCTGATTTAATAAGTAAAAGATATTCGTCAAGTGCACCTTTGAAATTTCCAAGTGTAAAATTATCTTTCGCATTTTTATTATTACCTGTACTTACATCTGTCTGACCATAGGTATGGATTGTGAGCAATGAGAATAAAAATAAAAATAAAAAAGTAGTAATAGTGAATAATTGCCGCATGCTGTTCTGGAAAATTTGAGGCACTAAATTATAAAATTACTTTTCAGAACATATCCTGCATCATTAAAAGTTTTAAACAAAATTTCTTAGGAATGTTAAGAGCCGGAAATTAGTATCTTCCTAATTCACGAATTCCTTTTATCAGGATATTCAGATCATTCATGATTTTATAATCACGTGCGTAGATCATATTAAGACGTGTGATCATTTCTTCATCAAAGGTTTTTGCCTGAAAAGCATCTGCAGGAGTGAGGATTCCTTTATGGATAGCAGGTAATTTTGAAGTTTCTTTATTGTGATAATATCCTACCCATGATCTTTGCGCAATTAACACAAGGAAAATATTTCTGAAAAAGCCTGGGATGTTTTTTACAATAAAAATCAATATCGGAAAGAATGACAAGAGAATAATTGAAGTCAATGTATCGAAAAATCGTTTGTTGCGTTTGTTGCTAAATTTACTGATTGAATTAATATTTATTACATAAAGATCGCCTGAAGTATCAATAGAATTGCTGCCAATGATATATAAACTTTCTGGTGGTGCAATCTTGTAATCAACCTGAGTACCTTTTAATTCTGACATTTTATTTATAATCTCCTGTGCTGTCATGCTTTTGGCACAGAATATAACTTCATCAATTTTGTAAATTTCTATAATCTCCTTTATTTGGCTGAGGTTGCCAATAAATCCATTTCCTCTATTTTTATTTTCATCAACATTGACAAGGCCAATAAATCCGGGATTGATGCTTGTCTGATTCAGCACTGTAGTAACGCGTTCAGTTTCTTCTTTATCTCCAACTATAATAAAATTCCTGTTTTTACCACTTTCAAAACTTACATTTCTAACCTTTAAGAAACTTAAGGCTAACCTTATTGCAAACATTGTAATGAGTGACCAGATTGCTCCCATTACAATAAGCGCTCTTGAAAAACGATATTCCTCGCTAAGTAATGCATAAACAACTAGGATTACAAGTGTGCCGATAACAAGACCCTGGAAAATTTTAAATGATTTTATGGGTTTGTCGTAACCGCCGCTTAAATAAACTGATAGAAGCCAGATAAAAATATACGCTGGTACAACAAGAGTAATATATTCCAATGGATAGTGTCCCTCGCGGGGAAATAAATAATTTTTTTCCCAATAAATTTTTAAGTAATAGAACCCAGTGTAAATAACAGCAAAATCAGTAAACGGAAGGAATACTCTCTGTAGGAACCTGTCGGCAATAGCAATAAAAGCGCGCAAATAAATTGCAAGATTGATAAGGAATGAGAACAGCTTTGCGTTCTTCTGCGAAAAGTGTTTTCTAGCAAAAATGATCATTGCATTATAAAAGACAAGCACATAGTTTATGCTGCTTTTCTTGGTGCTCTCTCCTTTATAGTGTATAATGCGGGTTTCAGGAAAATAATAATTTTTGTAACCAGCTTTCAGAATACGGTATGAAAGATCAATGTCTTCACCATACATAAAAAAAGTTTCATCAAGATTTCCTGTTTTATCCAGTGTTTCTTTGCGTATTAACATGAAAGCGCCCGAAAGAATATCCACAGCATGAACCTGATCTTTGTCAAGGTAACCAAGATGATATTTTGCAAAAATTTTTGATTTGGGAAAAAGTCTTGCAAGACCAAACACCTTATAAAATGCAACAACTGGAGTAGGGAGGCCTCTTTTGGATTCAGGCAGAAACTTTCCTTTGCCATCAATCATTTTCACACCTAATCCACCAGCATCAGGATGTGAATCCATAAACTGAATAACTTTTGTGAAGGTATCATCTTCAACAACAGTATCAGGATTCAGAAGCAAAATATATTCGCCCTTTGCGATATCAATCGCCTGGTTATTGGCTTTGGAGAACCCAAGGTTTTCTTTATTTTCAATAATGATGGATTCCGGAAATTTATCCATCACCATTTTTATTGAACCATCAACGGAATTATTATCAACAATTATTATTTCTGTTTCTAAACAGTTACATGCCTTCTTTACTGAATGAAGGCATTGCTCAAGAAAATACTTGACATTATAATTAACGATGATAACCGATAGCTTCATTTTCCGATACAGAGAATGCCAAAAATAGACAATATGATTGAACGTGCAAAATTAAACCTGGCTATGGTGAAAAATCAGCAATGGTAAATTCCTTAAAAAATATAAGGAATTTTACGGATTTTACGTGGTTTATACAAATAAGAATTTTGTAGCAAAACCGATTTAGATATATAAATTTAAAAATATATGGTATTAAGATACTTAAAAATGAGGGAGTAATTCATTACGTTAGTGTGAAAATAGTCAAATTCTGTCTATATTTGCGTGTCAAAAATTTTAAATCCCACATGTATGAAAAATAAAATTTTTACCACGTTATTATTACTTTCAATTGTTTTTAGCTTTAATAACAAAACCTTTGCTCAGGGCAAATTCCAGGTGGACTACTACAGCAATTTTAGTACAATGGATATGGACCTGTTTGCAGGTGTTAAAAAAGCAACAAATGGTTATGCAATCGCAGGATCCGTGGAAGGAATCAGCTTACCAATAATTCAATCTGTTCTGGTAGCAACCGATACAATGGGGACAGTTACCTGGGCAAAAAAAATAAAAGACGGTGCCTTTCTTTCTTTTAAAAATCTTTTTGTAAATGATCTTCAAACTACAACCAGCGGAGGTTATGTAATGACGGGAAGTTTTGATGACTCATATGCAATGCTGCTAAAAGTAGATGGTTCAGGGAATTCGGTTTTCTCATATAAATATGGGAAATCACCAAATGAATTTGGTAACACCGTTAAAGAGCTTTCTGCTGGTGCCGGATATATTGTTGCAGGAACTACACTTGGGAAAAGTATGAATACCGACAAGGATTCAACAAGTATTTATATTTTTAAAACCAATGCAACCGGTGCTTACCAATGGGGAAGATCATATTCACTAACAAGCGGGCCGGTGTTTGATAGTCAGGATGCTGTGAATGATATGGTGGAAGTTCCTACCGGCTATATATTTGCAGGGTATCATAGTCAGAAAAACGGTGTTGATACAACAACAAACATGTTGGTTTTTAAGACCGATGCTTCCGGAACCCTTCAATGGATGAAATCCTATGGAGATATAGGTTATAACGAAGGAGCCACTTCAATAAAACTGTTATCAAATGGTGATTTACTTGTTGGAGGATATACTGATAGAGTAGGTCTTGCCAGCAGCCTTGCCGTTTTGGAACTGAATGCAAGTGGTAATATGGTTTCTTCAAGAGCATATGGCGTTGGTTCATTAGCCGATCAGCTGGGATCAATACAGCAGACCACTTCGGGTGGTTTTGCGATAGTCGGTTGGACTGTAGGTTTATCATATCAAAGTTTTCTTTTAACACTTAATGCATCTTATACTCCTGTATCTGCAAAATCGTATAATTCATTTATTGGTGGATTATTTACAAAGGGTGAGCAGGTTCCCGGAGGTTATGTGATTGGCAGTATGATTGGAACCACAGGTTACCAGTTGCATATGATTAAAACCGATGCGAATGGAAGCAGCGGTAGCAGTTGTACAGAATCGAACCTCACTCCTGTGCAATATGCATATTCACCAACAGTGACAGACCTTTTTGCTATGGCTAATGCACATACGTTTACAGGAGGCAGTGGAAGCACTTATACTGTGAGTTTAACTTCTGTTACTCCTACAACAACCATTGAATGCATTACATTACCATTGGTCGCAAACGCCGGAAATGACCAGACATCCTGTAGTGGAAATAATGTTACAATTGGAGGTTCACCTACGGCCAGTTTTGGCACATCACCTTACACTTATTCATGGTCATCATCACCTGCAGGTTTCACATCAACTTTGTCTAATCCTGTTGTAACACCTACCGTAACTACAACCTATACAGTTTCTGTTTATGATAATGCAGGTGGTAGCGCTACTGATGCAGTTGTGGTTACAGTTAATCCATTGCCTACTGCATTCAATGTAACAGGAGGAGGAAATTATTGTACTGGTGGCAGTGGTGTAGTTGTTGGTTTAAGCGGTTCCCAGAGCGGTGTCAATTATCAGTTACAATTAGGTGGCGTAAATACAGGCTCTCCGGTTGCCGGAACAGGAAGTGCAATTAGCTTTGGAAACCAGACTACCGCTGGCTCATATACTGTTATAGCAACAATTACTGCTACATCTTGTTCTGCAACAATGACTGGAAATGTCACAGTCACTATCAATCCATTGCCTACAGCATTTAATGTATCAGGTGGTGGCGATTATTGTACCGGGGGTACCGGCGTAGTTGTTGGATTGAGTGGATCACAACCAGGAGTAAACTATCAGTTACAGCTGGGTGGCGTTAATACAGGTTCCGCAATGGCAGGAACTGGAAGTGCCATTAATTTTGGAAACCAAACTGCAGCCGGAACATATACTGTTATTGCGACAAATGCAACTACAGGATGTATTAACACGATGACAGGTAATGTAACAGTAACAATTGATCCTTTGCCAACGGCATTTAATGTTACTGGTGGCGGATCATATTGTGCAGGGGGAATTGGAGCAGTTGTTGGTCTAAGCAACTCACAGGTCGGAGTGAATTATCAGTTGCTGTTAAATGGCTCAAATACTGGTACACCGTATTCTGGAACAGGTGGCGCAATAACTTTCGGAAATCAGACTGCTGCCGGCACATATACCGTAACAGCTGTCAATACTAGTACAGCCTGCACTAATACAATGACAGGAAATGTGACTGTAACAATAAATGCATTGCCCAACCCGAATTTAGGTGCTGATGTTGGAACATGTATAGGACATAGTGTAAACTTGAGTGCTTCAGGTGGTATAACTTATGCATGGAGCCCTGCTACAGGTTTAAGTGCTGCAAATATTTCAAATCCTGTTGCAACGCCATCTGACACTACCACGTACACGGTTACTGTAACGGATGTCAATGGTTGTTCAAATACTGATGATATTACAGTTTTTATTTATAATGCTCCTCCTGCAAATGCTGGAACCGATGCAGATATTTGTACTGGAACCTCTACAAACCTTGCAGCAACCGGAGGAACTTCATATGCATGGAGTCCTGCTACAGGATTATCTTCAACAATTATTTCTAACCCAGTTGCAAATCCAACCTCTACAACCACATATGTTGTTACAGTTACGGATGCAGCCGGATGTTCAGCAACTGATAATGTTATAGTGACTGTAAACCCTCTACCTTCGGTCGATGCAGGCCTTAATAAAACAATATGTCCTGGTGATTCTGCAGTATTGAATGCTACTGGTGGTATTTCATATATATGGAATAATGCAGCAACATTAAATAATGCTAATATTGCTAATCCTATTGCTCACCCTTCTTCAACAACCACCTATACAGTTACAGTAACTGATATAAATGGTTGTTCGAATACCGATAATGTTATTATTACTGTCAATATTCCAAGTGCAAATGCCGGTAATAATGCCAGCATATGCCAGGGATCATCTACTAATCTAAGTGCCTCAGGAGGGACTGTTTATTTGTGGAGTCCAATCGCAGGTTTAAGTAATGCCGGAATTGCAAATCCTATTGCAAATCCTGCTACAACTACCACATATACGGTGCTGGTTACGAATGCCAGTGGATGCACAGCTACTGATAACATAACGATAACAGTTAATCCTTTGCCAAATGCGGATGCAGGTAATCCTGCTTCCTTCTGTAACGGAAGTTCAACCACATTGAGTGCATCAGGCGGATCAACTTATTTATGGGGACCAACATCAGGACTTAGCAATCCAAATATTAATAACCCGGTTGCAAACCCCTCCACCACCACAACTTATACTGTTACAGTAACCGATGGAAACGGTTGTACAGATACTGATAATGTAATTGTCACTATCCTGGCTGCTCCTGTTGCAAATGCAGGCGCTGACGTGGCAGTTTGCCTTGGTGAAAATGCAACAATTATAGCAACCGGCGGTGGTTCCTATGAATGGAATACAGGTGATACGACTGCAACTGTAGTTTATACACCTTCTGTCACCACTGCATATGTTGTAACAGTATCATATGCTAATGGCTGTTCATCTTCCGATAATGTTGTAGTAACTGTTAATTCTATCCCTGGTGTTTCAGTTTCTGCAGTGCCAGATCCTTATGCATATAAGGGACAAATTGTAACTTTTACTGCAGCACCTGCTGGGTATAATAATTATGATTTTTATGTAAATAATGTTTTGGTTCAATCAGGAAACAGCAATATTTATCAGTCCTGTACCCTTGAAAACGGGCAGGTTGTATCAGTAATTGTCAATGAAAGCGGCTGTGATAGCGAACCTGATAGTCTTGTGATGGATATTAAACCAATACCAAATGCATTCACTCCATATGTTGTTGACGGAAAAAATGATATTTTTGTAAAAGGTTTGGATCTGAAAATAATAAATCGATGGGGCGAAAAGTTGTATGAAGGTATTGATGGATGGGATGGAAAATACAATGGAACTTTAGTTTCGCCCGGTACTTATTATTATGTCGTAAAACTTTCTGATCTGAAAAATGTAATAACAGAACTGACCGGAACTGTAACAGTAGTAAATAGCAAACAATAAAACAATAATAGAATATGAAAAAGACTGCATTATTAATTTTTGGAATCCTGCTGGTGAATTTATTATCAGCTCAAACGCCTTTGCAAAAAGCTGATTCTATTTACAAAAACAAGGATTATTACAACGCGATTCAATTATACAATAAAGCTCTTAAAAAAGCTACTGGTGAAGAATCAAAATATATTTATTACCAGTTAGGGGAATGTTGCAGAAATTATAACAGTTATGTTGAAGCACAGGCATGGTATCAGAAAGCAATAACTGCCGGAAGTACAATTCCTGATGTAAATCTGCATATGGGTGAAATGCTGATTATGTCAGGGGAGTATGCCGATGCAAAAACATATATTGAAAAATATATAAAAGAAGTGCCTACTGATAACCTGGCGAAGCTTCGTCTGGAATCATGTAACCTCGGTCTGAAGGGGCAAAAGGAAAAACCATTGTTTGAAGTAAAAGATCAGAAAGACCTGAGTTCAATATCGAGCGATTATAGTATTGCATATTTTAAAAATAATAAAGTTATTATTTCTTCTGCAAGAATGGAAGGAAGCAGCAAGTATGATCCTTCAACTACCCAAGGGTTTTCCGATTTATATGAATCAACATATGATCCTCAGAAGGGCCTGTATTCCAAGCCTACTAAAATAAAAGGGAGTATCAATACCGGGTTTAACGAAGGAACATTCTCTTTCGATGCTGCTACAAACTATGCTTATTATTCTCAATGTAACGGTGCTTCCGGAAAATTAAAACAATGTAATATCATGTATGCTTATTACAATGAAACAGCAAATACCTGGGAAAACTCAACACTGTTCGATTACAACAGTCAAACATTCCGCATACAGCAGCCTGCATTATCTGCCGATGGGAAATCGATTTATTTTGCATCCGATATGCCGGGTGGCTTTGGTGGAGCTGATATTTATGTTATCAAAAAAGTAAATGGTGTATGGGGACAGCCTGAAAATCTTGGTGCAACCATTAACACAATCGGAAACGAAGGCTTCCCTTTTATTTCAGGTGATTCATTGCTGGTCTTTGCTTCTGATGGTTTATCCGGACTTGGAGGTCTTGATATTTTTGAGAGTTCAATAAAAAATGGAAATTATAGTAAGCCGGTTAACATGCTTTCTCCTATAAATTCAAGTGCTGATGATTTCAATCTGGTTTTCAAAGACAATAAGAATGAAGGATTCTTCTGCAGTAACCGTATTGGTGGAGTGGGAGATGATGATATTTATACTTATGAAAAAATTCCTGTTATTATTACTGCATCAGGTAATATTAAGGATAAAGCCACAAGCAAGAATCTTGAAAATGCAGTTGCTGTTTTCAAAGGTAGTGATGGCAGCGTTGATTCTGTTTTCACTGACAGTAAAGGGAATTATGAATTTGCAAAATGCAAGGCAAATGTAAAATATTCAATAAAAGCTTCTAAAGTAGGCTATCTGAACGATAGTAAAAACCTGACAATTGGCAATGATATATATTCAAAAAGCTATAACAAAACTACCGGTTATGATATTGATTTTGCCCTGATTCAAATTACAAAAGAAGAAGTTAAAATTGATAATATTTATTACGATTATGATAAAGCTGATCTTCGTGAAGACTCGAAAATAGAGCTTAACAAACTTGTAAATATTCTTAAGGAGACTCCGGATGTAAAATTGCAGATTAACTCACATTCTGATGAAAGAGGCGAAGCAAAATACAACACTGACCTTTCTCAACGCAGGGCACAGTCAGTAGTGGATTATCTTATAGCAAATGGAATAAGTTCTGACAGGCTTATCGCTAAAGGATATGGATTCTCGATGCCACTTGTTAAAAATGCAAAAACAGAAGAGCAGCACCAGATGAACCGCAGAACAACTTTTAAAATTCTTAATTCAACTGAAATTGGAAAGAGCGGTTCTTACAATTATACAACACCTGTGAAAACTGATGTTCAGACAAGTGGTACAGCAACAACTGTGACAACCACAACAGGCAACGTAGCTGCAAATAGCACTTCCACATCCGGATCAGTTTCCACTACAGTATCTTCCGGAACAACTACAGCAACAGGAAATGTATCAACGAACAGTTCCCCAAATTCAACTACAACTACCGCTACGAATGCAACCACAACAACAAGTACAACTTCAAATACATTTTTTATTATAGCCGGATCATATCCAAGTCAGGCAAAAGCTGAAGAAGCTGTTGCCGTACTTAAGAAAACCGGATATACAAATGCGGTTGTTGTTGGTCTTGCTCCTAATGGTAATTATCGTATCGCCTATGCAGGCTTTGCAACTAAAGCAGAGGCTACCACTGAGCTTGCAAAAATTAAACTCGCAAATTCTTCAGCCTGGCTTTTTGAAAAGAAATAATTTTAAATTTTATTAAAATAAATTACTTTTGTAAAACTAAAATAACCCGGATCATGAAAAAACTTTTATTCACACTGCTTGTACTGCTATCAACCCGGTTGATCACTGTTGCACAAAACGACATACAGTTCAGCAATTACATGTTCAGTGAAATTTCATACAATCCTGCAATGGCCGGAAATACCGGAACGCTTGATGCAGCGCTTTTAGCACGCCAGCAATGGGTTGGCTTTGACCAGGCTCCTTCAACACAGTTGTTCAATGTACAAAGTTATGTTGATAAAGTTTCTGGCGGATTAGGTTTGAGCATCATAAATGATAAACTTGGCTATGAGCACAGCCTCAATGTAAAATTGATGTATGCTTATATGCTGCGCTTGTCAGAAAAAAGCCGCCTGTCTTTTGGACTTGGCTTTGGAATGGTTAACAGGTCACTCAAAGGTTCTCAGCTTATTTATGATGACATGACTGATGAAAATGGAATCTATACTGATCAGACTAAAACAAAACCTGATTTTGATTTTGGAGTTGCTTATAATTCCGATAAATTAGGGATAGGTATTTCTTCAACTCATATTGACCAGTCTCTTGGAGGCGCTACAGTATTAAAGGTTCCCCGCCATTATTATCTCTATGCTAAATATAAAATAAAGGCAAGCGAAAAGATTAATATTATTCCTTCCATTATGTTCAAAAGCAGTGCGTTTATTACACAATTTGATGTAAGCGCCCTGATGTATTATTCAAACAAATTCTGGATTGGTGCTACATACCGCACTAAAGATGCCATTGTCGGATTGGTTGGAGTTGATATTACTAAAAACATCCGCTTAGGCTATTCTTACGATTATAATTCAGGCGCAGTAAAATCATACAGCAGCGGATCACATGAAGTTGTATTGCAAGCTTCATTTGATGTTGCTAAGAAGATTGTTCCTACTAAAACTCCTCGTTTCTTTAATTAAAATAAAGAAGAATAAAATAGTTAAGATCTCATAAGTCATTTGAGATAAAACCAAGAAAAGCGCAGGATTTCCTGCGCTTTTCTTGGTTAATGAAATATAGTGTTTTGATAATTATTGCCTATTGCATAATTTTCAAATTTGAATATAAACGAAGTGTTATGTTAATACTGTTATATTGGCGAATGTCATATTAAGGTTATCGAAATATAGATATTCGCCAAGCAGTTCATCCTTAGATAAACACTGGATAAACGCAATTTCATAATTAAAAATGAATAGTAATAACTTCTGATCATAGTTGCTGGAATTACTTTGTCATTTTTTTATATGCACAGCAAGCCATATGCAGGCAGGAATTGAAGATGTATACTCAACCCGGTGATTTTGGTGTGCAGGTATAAATAAGTAATCTCCGGCTTCCAGGTTTATTTTCTTATTCTTATCAAAAGAAATTATTGCTGTTCCCTGCAGAAGTATAACCCATTCATCAAAATCCTGGTTTAAATATTCATCAATAGGTGTTACTTGCCCTGTTGAAATTATTCTTTCAATCATTACTTTTTCTGATGAGAGTAAAGTTTCAAAAATTTCCTGATTAGCCGATAATCCTTTTTCAATATTAAAAATGTTTGATGCTTTCATTCCTGAAATATTTATATAAAAAGTGAAATTATAAAAAAATAATTTTAAGCTTACACTTTATAAAATAAAAAAGGCTGTCAAAAATGACAGCCTTTTTTATAAATGAAAACGGAGTTAGTTTTTATCCCAGAACAATTTGGTGTCAACGGCATCTCCGCCAATAGCGGCAGAAGCTGCCTGGTAACTTGCACCATTTAATGTTTGTTCTTCTATTGGATAAGTGTAACGAACTGGAATAGCTGAAACAGCATCCGGAGGAGCAACAAGTAAAGGATAATCTAATCTTCTCCATTCGGTCCATGATTCAATTCCACGGTTATAATAAGCTAACCATTGCTGCATTCCTATTTTTTCTTTCCAATTAGCGCTGCTATAAGCTACAACAGGCTGAGCAAGATAAGTTGCGATGTCGGTAGATGAAACTCCCCAATAATCCATGCTTGCAGTAATACCTGCATTATAATGAGCAGCTGCTGTACCACTTACAGTATATCCTCTTTCAATTGCTTCAGCCAATAAGAATTCAACTTCAGCATAGTCGAAAATCAAGCCTTCAAAAGTAGGTTGTTGGATTGCGTCGGCTACATGCGAATAAGAATAGAAATCATTGGAAAGACCATTTTCGCCACCCATATATACAGGTGCAGGTGTGCCTGACGTAGATGTATCAATCAATGTAAAATAGAAAGGGCGCCTTGGATCGTTCCAGTTATTCATTGTGTCAACAATTGTGCTTGTTGGAACAAAATCATGACGGCCACTTGCTACTAAATCTTCCCATATAGGGTTGGTATTAGGTTGTGAAGATCCATAAAGGAGTCTTGCATTATCAGCATTCGAGGTGAATACATTCGGAGCTGCTGCTTCAACAGTTGCTTTAGCTAATGCTGCTTCTGCAGGAATGTCAGATAATAACATACCCATTCTTAATTTGAGTGAATTTGCAAATTTAATCCAACTTGGCACATCACCCTGGTACATATTATCTGCTGCATCAAAACTTCCGGCTGCTGAGCCTGCATTTAAAGTTGTAATATCTACATTAAGCCGTGCAATCAGATCCTTATAAATAGTTAAGCCATCATCATACTTTGGATAAAGTGTATTGATATCTAATGCCTGGGTATAAGGAATATCTCCAAACATTTCCACCAAATTGCTCCACGAATAAACTGCCATAACATCAATAATTGCTAGTTTATTTGTTTTTATTGAAGTATTGGCATCATTAGGATAAGATGTAGCTTTTATTACTTTGGTAGCTTCGTCTAAGTTTTTCAAAGACTGAATATAAATCCTGTCCCAATGATTGTCGGGAATAGTACGTGTTACCAAATCGTAATTTGATTCGTCAAGGTATGTTGTTTCGCACCAATATTGCATAATCAGACGCGAAATGTTGAAGTTAACATTTGAACTTGCCATTTGGTCAAAAAGCCTCTTCTGTGCACCTGTGAAAAGAGATTCTCCAGATACTGCAGCAGGATCCTTTGTGTTTTTGTTTAAATCTTCCAGTTTTGTACAGGAAGCAAACATTACAAAGACCAATATTATTGTTAATATCTTTTTCATGTTATAATTGTTTTAGAAGGTGAGTTTAAGATTAAAGCCAAAATCACGTGTTGAAGGGAGCGAACCTGTTGAAAATCCCTGCAAGTTACCAGCACCTAATCCGGATTCAGGATCAGCATAAGGCATATTCTTGAAGATAATCCATGGGTTGGAAGCTACCAGGCTGAAAGTTGCACCGGTAATGAAGCATTTTTTCAACACAGTTGTTGGTATTGTATATGATAAAGAAACCTCTCTTAATTTAACATAACTTGCATCGTATACAAAAGCTTTATCAGGTAATGCAGCATAACCAAAACCACTGTATTTATTTGCATTTACCCTGGTAGTGTTTACAGTACCATCAGCATAAACTCCATCAATAATATAACCGCCGCTATTAGAAGCATAACCCTGGCTATGATCACTTGGATTAACCCAAACAATAGGATCTCTTACAGGATTGCCAAGATCATTTGTATAATCAGTTTCAGCATATAAACCGCTTGACATACCATAATACATATCTAATGAGAAGATGTCTCCACCTTTCTGAACATCAACTAAGAAACTAAATGCCCAGTTTTTATAGGTAAATGTATTTGTAAGACCACCATTCCAATCAGGATTCATGTTTCCGATATTCTGGTCTGAAGTAGCAGTTTTTACAGGCTTTCCTGTAGATTTACTTATAATAATCTGACCATCTTTGTAAGTGTAATCTGTTCCTTCAATTACTCCGTAAGGATCGCCTACGTGAGCATTTAAAGTAATACCGCCCTGGTAAGAACCAAGTTGCATATTGTCTACACCTTCGAGTAAAGAAACAACTTTGTTGGTGTTTTTGGACCAGTTAAGTACAACATCCCAATTGAATTTTGTTCCTTTAACAGGAGTTCCGTTTAAACTTAATTCAATTCCCTTATTCTGGATTTCACCTGCATTTATATATTTATAGGTGTATCCTGTAGCTGTTGAAACTGCAAGTGGCACAATCTGGTTTATAGTCCTGGTATTGTAAAGAGCTAAATCAAATCCAACTCTTCTTCCAAAGAATGACATTTCAAGTCCGCCTTCCAAACTCTTGGTTTCTTCCGGCTTCAGGTCTGCATCATTCTTGGTGGTTGCAACTGCTGTCATTGAACTGGCGAGTGGAGTTAAAACACTGTAGTTATCGTTGAGTGATCCAAATGGAGCACCAGCGCCAACAGCAGCATAATTCAAACGTACTTTACCAAATGATAACCATTTTTTCTCAGGCAAAACGTTTGTGAAAATAAAACTACCTGCGATTGAAGGATAGAAATATTTGCTATGTGCAACAGGCAATGTAGAAGAATGATCTCTTCTTCCTGTTAAATCTAAATACAAGAAATTTTTATATCCAAAAGATGTGCTTGCATAAATTCCATCTACTCCAACTTTCTGAGCAAGTTCTTTTGTAAGAGGTAATGGACCAACACTATTCTGTAAAGCATAAAGATCAGGAACAGACAATCCGCCGTTTGTTGATGCAATTGATCTGTTGTAGTTAGTTCTCCTGATACTGCTTCCCAAAATACCTTTAAAGCTAATGTCTTTAGAAATATCTTTATTGAAATTAGCCATTAGGTCATAATTGTATTCAGCATAAGTAATATCTCTTCTTAAATAACCTGAACCAACCTGGCTCTGATTAATACTTCCGTCAGCACCGTTGCCAACACCAAAAGGAGTAGCAATACTACCAATAGCTCTTCTTTCTTCCTGCAGTTGATTATATGAATCAGCAGAAGCACGGCCAAATAGGGAAACCCAATCGGCTATTTTATAATTAAGAGACAAATTGCCAATAAAACGATTTCTGTTATCGCTTTCATAGTTTTTATAACGTGTCCAGTAGTAGTTATCCCAGAATATAGGACCAGCAGCTTCATCCGAAGGGTCAGCCCAGTTCCATGTTTGGTTGGTACCTAACTGATCATAAAGATCTTTCTGTTCCTGGATATCAACGTTGGTTTCCATCCACTGACGGAATGACCCCATAATATTATCGCTGTATCCTGTTGAGTTTCTTCCTGTAGCTTTAGTAACGTTATAATTAGCACTTCCGCTTGCTGTTAATTTATCATTAACATTCCAGGTTCCGTTCAATAACAGGTTGTCTTTATTCAATTTGCTGTTTGGTAATAAACCATTCTGAACATAATTGGTATAAGATAACCTATAGGAACCAGTTGTAAATGCATTATCAATAGAAATACTATTTGTTAATGTTACAGGATGTTCAAAGAAAGTTATAGGTCCGTTTTTAGCGGCAACCCATGGAGTAGCTTTTTGGTAATTCGGTGATTGAGGATCAACTGCATCCCACTGGTAAACCAGCAGGTTTGGATCAAAATGAGCTCCGAATGAAGCATCTTCTGTTGTAGGTACCCATGTTTCATCAACACCATTGATAGTAACAATATTAAAATAACCATCAGGTGAAGAATAATATTTTCCATAACCAGCACCATAATTTTTCTGGTAGGTAGGGAAGGTGCTTTTATCAACAAAACCTACTGTAACACCGGAATTAAGGGTAATCCCAAGTCCAGTTTTTCCTGCAACTTTAGCTCCGGCACCTTTTTTAGTAGTGATCATGATTACACCATTTGAAGCGCGTGAACCATAAAGAGCTGTTGCGGCGGCACCTTTCAAAACGTTAACTGACTCAATATCGTCAGGGTTAATGTCAGATGCGGCATTACCATAGTCATAACCCAATCCACCCTGGCTTTGGCTTGATGAATTCGTGTTGGCATTATTTACAGGAACACCATCAATTACAAACAATGCCTGGTTATCACCAGTAATGGATTTACTACCTCTCATTTCAATATTGGTAGATCCCCCCATGTTTGTTGTTTTCTTGATCTGAACACCTGAAACTTTACCAGATAAGGAATTGATGAAGTTATCAGTCTTTACAGTCTGAACTAAATCTCCTTTTACTTCCTGCGTTGCATAACCGAGAGATTTTTTCTCCCTGCTAATACCAAGCGCAGTAACAACCATTCCTTCAAGCTGTGTGGCGCTTGATTCCAATACTACATTAATTGTTGTTTGTGTTCCGATTGCAACTTCTTGAGGAGTCATACCAATAAAAGAGAACACAAGTGTTGTAGCTGTTGCTGGAACGGTAAGTTTGTAATTACCATCCACATCGGTAACAGCCCCGGTTGTGGTGCCTTTAACAACAACCGTCACTCCGGGTAAGGAGCTTCCATCTACTTTACTGGTTACCTTCCCAGAAATTGTCTTTTGCGCAAAACCAATGGAAGTGCACAAAAGGAATACTCCCAGTAAAAGGATAATTTTTTTCATGTTGGCAAGTTTTAGTTAATGATTTGTTTAATTTTTGCTCAAGATTAGTGAGCATTCTGTTTTAGTTCATAACAAAATTAAAAACATATTTCAATAAAAGTAATAAAACGGTTAAAAAATGTTAAATAAGTTATTAAGATTTGATTGTTGATATTTTTATATAAAATAAAGCGGGTTTTACGATCTTAATAATCATTTAGTTACAAAATATTTGTAACTATTGACTATTTATATATTATGAGATAAAATGGATATTTATAACAATGAAACTTCAAAAATAGTCTACTACTTTTAATTTCGTGGATCAAATTTTTAAAAAATATTTATTGGGGCGTATAAAATAGCTGTTTGTCTAAAATTGTAAATGTAAGTGTTAATAATAGGATGCCATTCACTACAAAAATTTACTTGAACTAAGAGCTTTGTTTAAAAAGAAAACGCCCCGAATCCCGATAGCTATCGGGACGGGGCGTTTATATTTATAAAGGTTTTGAAAATTAATCAATCAAATCATTTTCAAAAATATTCTTCAATAATTCCTTTTCCCTGTCTTGTAATTTTATATTCATCCTCTGTACAATCAACAATTGTAGAAGTTTCACTTCCACCAATACCACCATCAATAACAATATCAACCAGGTCCTTGTACATTTCATGAATGAGTTCAGGATCGGTGGTTGATTCAATGTTAACACCATCACCTTTCACAGATGTACTCATTATAGGGTTTCCAAGTTCATTCACAATCTGGCGGGCAATCATATTATCAGGAATACGAATACCAACTGTCTTTTTCTTGCTTTCAAACAGCCGGGGAACATTATTGCTGGAATTTAAAATAAAAGTAAAAGGACCAGGAAGCGTCCTTTTCATAAGCTTGTAAATAGGATTGCTGATTTGTTTTGTAAAATCAGATATGTGGCTAAGATCATAACATATAAAAGAGAAATTTGCCTTGTCGAGCTTAATCCCTTTAATCTGTGCAATTCTCTCAACAGCTTTGTGCTGGAAAATATCACAACCTATTCCGTATACAGTATCAGTGGGATAAATAACAATACCGCCATTCTTGAGGCATTCAACAACCTGGTGAATTTCACGAAAGTTTGGGTTTTCGGGATAAATTTTGATTAACATACTTCACTTTTTAAAAATCCGCTGGCAAAAGTAATTGAAAGAATAAACTGTTTTATATTTTTGCAAAATTTTTTACATAAAAAAAAGGGTAAGCCCCTTATATCGCACCGCTCAACCATCTACCCTTGCTTCCTTCCGAACCTGGGGGAGTTCAACGGGAGCTGGTCGTATAAGACTTACCCCGTGCAAAAGTATAAATCTTTATGATAATGCAATAATATTTTTTTATTTTCTTACTTTTGTCACTATTAAAAAATATAGTATGAAACATTCACCGAAAAATTTATTACAAAATGCCCTGATGCATGGATTATATCTTGGGGGTATATCAATTGCACTGACTGTAGTTTATTATCTACTTGACTTCAGCATGTTCAACTGGATTTTTTCAATTATTAATGGCATTATCTCAATTACCCTTGCTGTTGTTTTTGTGGTGATGGCAATAAAAAAATACCGAATAGGTTTTCTTGAAGGTAAAATTAAATACCTGCAATGTTTATTAATTGGATTTATAGTTTTATTTATGAGTGGGTTGCTGAATTCACTTTTTACATACATTCTTTATCACCTCATTGATCCGGGATATATGACTAAACAACTGGAACTGTTCATTGAAAAAATGCAAAGCTATAACATGTCGGAGGAACAGCTTGATAAAGTTATAGAACGGACAAAAGAGGGTGTGAATTCCGGTTTATTAAAAACACTGATGTTTGTTCCGATATTTGCTGCTGTACTTTCACTCATCATATCAATTTTTGTAAGGAAAAAAGACAAAACTTTTGAATCTAACTTCAGATAATTTCCCGATGGATATTTCAGTACTCATACCACTATATTGCGAGGAGGAATCACTTCCCGAACTGTCGGAATGGATAGTAAAAGTGATGAATGAAAATAATTTCAGTTATGAAATTATTTTTGTTGATGATGGCAGCAAAGACAAATCATGGAAGGTGATTGAAAAATTGTCGGCAGGGAATTCAAACATAAAAGGAATAAAGTTTCGCAGGAACTATGGAAAATCTGCGGCGCTCAACTGCGGATTCCAGGATGCACTGGGAGATGTAGTGATTACAATGGATGCCGACCTTCAGGATTCTCCTGATGAAATTCCTGAACTTTATAAAATGGTGATGGCCGATGGCTTTGACCTTGTATCGGGATGGAAGAAAAAAAGGTACGATCCAATAACTAAAACATTACCAACAAAATTATTCAACTGGGCCGCCCGAAGAATGAGTAAAATAAAACTTCACGATTTTAATTGCGGTCTTAAAGCTTATCGTAACGACGTAATAAAATGTATTGAAGTGTACGGCGAAATGCATCGCTATATTCCAGTTATTGCCAAGTGGGCCGGTTTCACTAACATTGGAGAAAAGGTTGTACATCACCAGGAACGTAAATACGGTACTACAAAATTCGGATTATCCCGTTTTATCAATGGCCCGCTTGATTTGATGTCGATTTCGTTTGTAGGAAAATTTGGTAAAAGGCCCATGCACTTTTTCGGACTGTGGGGAACATTCCTTTTCCTTGCCGGGTTTGTGATTGCAGCATATTTAGCTTATGCCAAAATATTTTTCGACAGTTATAAAATGACTGAAAGACCTTTATTTTTCTTTGGACTGTTATGCATGATCATTGGTGCACAGATGTTCCTCACAGGTTTTATTGCTGAAATGATTTCACGAAACTCATCGGAACGCAATACCTACCTAATTGAGAAAAAGCTAGGTATTACTGAATAATCTTCAAAATAAATTTATTGTTATCCCACTTTCTTATGAAAAAAAACCTTTATTATTTATTCTTCTCTATTCTAATTCTTATGATGACTGGTTGTGGAAGCAACGTGGATAATCAAAAAGCAGCTGCCGAAGCAAAGAACATTCTTAACAGCAAATCAAACGATGATGACAGAGATTTAATTTCTGAAATTCCCGGATCGTGGACAAGTACCGAAACTGTAAGAGGGGAGACAATAGTTTTTGATAAGGATGGTAAATATTCAGGGTACGATGGACGGGAAACATATAAAGGAACATGGAAAATTGAAAATCATAAGGTCAATCTTTCTTCAGGCGGTATTTTCTGGCTGGATATAAAAGTGGATACGATGATGCTGGATTCCACCAAATATATAAAGGACCATCCGGAGACTTCGATGAAGTAGTAAGTAAGTAGTAAGTAGTAAGTATTGAGTAGACGGTGAATGAAAAAAGAAAAATAGTTATCATTGGTTCTGCGCATCCATTGCGTGGCGGGCTTGCCACATATAATGAACGCTTGGCAAAAGCATTTATGCAAAAAGGGGATGAGGTAACAATTGAAACTTTTAAATTGCAATACCCTTCAATTCTTTTTCCTGGTAAGACACAGTATTCTGATAGCCCGGCTCCGAAAGATCTTCATATTGAAGTTTCCGTAAATTCAATTAACCCATTTAACTGGACAAAAGTTGGAAGGAAAATCCGCAAACAAAATCCTGACATTGTAATAATAAAATTCTGGATGCCTTTTATGGCGCCCTGTTTCGGTAAGATTGCACGCATTGTAAAAAAGAACAAGCATACAAAAGTTATTTCGATTATTGATAATATTATTCCACATGAGAAAAGGGCAGGCGACAGGATGCTTGCAAATTATTTTGTAAAAACTGTAGATGGTTTTGTTGCAATGTCGAAATCGGTGCTTGATGATCTGGAAACTTTTGATAAACAAAAACCAAAAGTATTTTGTCCGCATCCGTTGTACGATAATTTCGGAGAACCTATTTCTAAAGAAATTGCAAAACAAAATCTGGGACTTGATGCTTCGTTAAAATATATTTTATTCTTTGGATTTATCAGGGATTACAAAGGACTTGATCTTTTGCTGGAAGCTTTTGCTAAATGTGCTGAAAAAGATAAATCGCTCAGGTTGCTTGTAGCCGGTGAGTTTTACACTGATTCAAAACCCTATTTCGAAATTATAAAAAACCATAACCTTGAAGGCTCTGTACTCATGCACAATGATTTTATTCCCGATGAAAAAGTAGGAGATTATTTCTGTGCTGCAGATATTGTAGTTCAGCCTTATAAAGATGCAACACAAAGCGGAGTAACACAGATAGCCTACCATTTCAACAAACCCATGATTGTTACTGATGTCGGCGGACTTGCAGAAATTGTTCCGGATGGGAAAGTTGGTTTTGTGGTGGAGCCTGTTATTAATGATATTGCAGAGGCTATTCAACGATTCTACATTGAGAAAAAAGAAGAAGAGTTTTCAAAAAATTCAGCAGTAGAAAAATTAAAATATTCCTGGGATAAAATGGTGGAAGCTATTGAGGAGTTATGTAAAAGATAATTCGTACAGTTGGCAGTTTACAGTCCTCAGTTAGCAAGAATATCTGGAATACATAAACTAGTTATCGGTGATCAGTAATCAGTAACAAAAACTTGCATAGACAAATAAAAAATAATTTTTATTCACTTCAGTATTAGAAATGAGTAAGCGGTATGCAGCGGCAATTGGCAGTAATAGATGAACGGTGATAGGTGAACAATAATAGGTGATGAGTGATCAGCAATAAAAACTAGAATCAACGAACTATTTACTACGTACTACTAACAAATTGTTAAAAGTGTATCTTTGAAACCTAAATTTTAATTTATGCTTATTCGCAGTAAAGCTCCATTACGCCTTGGCCTTGCAGGCGGTGGTACAGACGTGGCTCCGTATTCTGATATTTATGGTGGTGCAATTTTAAATGCCACTATCAGCATGTATGCATATGCCACTATAAAGCCACGCACTGATGGAAAAATTATTTTCAATGCTATTGATAAAAAAGAAAGCTATACGTTAAAATCATCAACTGCTTTGAAAATAGACGGGAAACTTGATCTTCATAAAGGAGCATACAACAGGATAGTAAAAGAATTTTCGAAAAAAGCATTATCGTTTGAGCTTTCAACATTTGTCGATGCACCTGCAGGCTCTGGCCTGGGAACTTCGTCAACACTGATGGTTGCGATATTGGGAGCTTTTGCTGAATGGCTGAAACTTCCATTAGGTGAATATGATATTGCTCATCTGGCATATGAAATAGAACGCATTGACCTGGGAATGGCAGGAGGGAAGCAGGACCAGTATTCTGCAACATTCGGCGGAGTAAATTTTATGGAGTTTCTGAAAAATGATAAAGTAATTGTCAACCCTCTTCGTATTAAAGACCGCTATCTAGCAGAATTAGCAAACAACCTGGTACTTTATTATACACAAACAAGCCGCTTATCATCAGTAATCATAGAGAACCAGCAAAAGAATGTGAAAGAAAAAAATAAAAAATCTCTTGACGCAATGCACAAACTGAAAGAGCAGTCTGTCATGATGAAGGAATGTCTGCTTAAAGGCAATATTGATGAAATCGGAAAGATACTTGATTTTGGATGGAAGTTCAAAAAGCAAATGGCATCAGGGGTTTCAAACAAAATGATTGATGATATTTATACAGCAGCAATAAAAAGCGGAGCTACCGGAGGAAAGATTTCCGGTGCCGGAGGCGGTGGATTTATTTTTTTCTATTGCCCAGGAGTTACGCGCTATAAAGTGATTGATGCATTATCGAAATTCGGCGGACAGGCAAAACGCTACGATTTTACTACTACAGGATTAGCTACCTGGACGATTTGATTTTCGTAAATGATTTACTTAAAGAATTAGTAGGCAGTTTGCAGGCGGCTGTTTAAATTAAGTATGGTTATTTATAAATCAATGATAAACTACAAGCGAAATATTACTGTTTCACCTGCACGCAGGCTTGTACACAAGTCCAAATAAAATATCATCCAGACTAATCAATAACAATAATTTTTTTTCTCAGTGCATACAGAACAAGTTCAGCTGCATTTTTACTTGAAGTCTTGCAAAGCAAATTGTATCGGTGAGTGTCGACAGTACGTGCACTGATATTGTTTGTTTCAGCAATTTCAGTCGTTGTCAATCCCTGGCAAACTTGTTTCAGTATTTCAATTTCCCTTGACGATAAATCCTCTGTATTGTCATCAGTGCTGAACGGAATTTTTTTGCTCTCACGTTGTGTAACATCCACAGCATTTCCAACCAATGCAGGAACACCTTTAAAATTTATCAGGTTTGCATATATTTCAACCAACAGATCTCTTTGAGGGTCCTTGTGAAATGCAGCGAATACACTATGCACACTTTCCTGTATACCTTTTAAAGTTCTTCCTGTTTTTTCAATAATCTGATCATTTGTTTCATTTAAAACCAAATCATCAAAACACATATTTTCAAAATCGTTTTTATCAAGCCCGAATAGTTTTGTAAAAACATTGTTCACATATTCAAATTTATTTTCACTGTAAATAAAAACACCCAGCAATGGATTATCGATCAAAGCATAAAATTTTTCATCATATGTTTTTTGAATACGTTCATGTTTCTCCAGTCTGATTTTTATTGTTTGGAGCAATTCAATAAGGTCGAATGGTTTTGTTATGTAATCATCAGCGCCAAGCTGCATACCGGCACGGATATCTTCTTTCTCAACTTTTGCTGTAATAAAAATCAGCGGAATTGTTGCTGTAGCTTTGATTTGCTGAATGGTTTTGTACAACTCAAGACCATTCATCCCCGGCATTGTAATATCGCATAAAATCAAATCCGGAATTTGTTGGATTGCAATCTGCACACCTTTTAATCCATCTTCAGCCACGCAAACATTATATCCTTTTTCTTTAAGAAAAACAGCTGTGTTTTCCCTTAAAATAGTATCATCTTCGATAATAAGGATTGTTTTATTTTTCATTTTTTTTGATAGTTTATGAAGTTTATAAAGTTTATAGAGTTTAAAGGTTCTATTTTAAAATCATAAATATTATTTATTACTTCTTATTTTTTACTTATCTGCTTTTCTTTTTACTGTAGTGTATTATATGGAAGCTTAATTGTAATATTTGTACCCTTACCAACTTCAGAAATAATTTCAATTTTCCCGTTAAGCATATCCACTAATTTTTTTACGATAGATAGCCCGAAACCTGTTCCCCTGATTGCCTCAACATTTGAAGCCCTGTGGAAAGGTTCGAAAAGGAATTTCTGATCATCCACAGGTATACCTATGCCGTAATCTATTATATTAAATAGTATTTGTTCATTTTCGTCAGTTACATTAAAAATTACTTTCTTTGACTGTCCACTGTATTTTAAAGCATTTGAAAGTATGTTACCAAAAATATGTCTTATTATATCCCTGTCGAACTTGTATTTTGATTTTGGGAGAATAAATGAAGTTAAAATCTCAATATCATTGCCATAAACCTGCATATTCTCATTTACAATATCAAGCAAAAGTTCATTTAGATTCACCAATACAGGCCTTATTGTAATATTGTTTTCCCCTTTATTAATGATTGATGCATCATCGAGCAGAGCAATGGTGTGTTTTACCGAATCAAATATCTGTTTAAAGATTTTCTCCTTTTTTTCTTCATCCCAAGTATCACTATAAATTTTCAGTAGCTGAGCGCTTGAAAGTATTCCTGCAAGTGGTGTACGGAATTCATGAGAAACTGTAGATATGAATTGAGTTTTTAAAGAGTTTAAATCTCTTTCCCTTTCAAGGTTTTTCATTATTTCTACTTCAACCTGTTTTATTTTTGTGTGATCATGAATAGTGGTAACAATTCTAAAAACTTTTTTATTCATTAAAATTGGTGATAGCTTTGACAGCGTAAAATATTTTATCCCGGAAATCTCAAATTCATCTTCTCTTTCTGTATCAGTACATTCTTTAAACACTTTGTCGAATTGTACGAATAGCTCTTCATTAAGAAATCCTAATGCTTTCCTCATATCCATACCTATAACTTCCAGGTCAAAACCATTCTGATACAAAAACTTCTTAAGCCGTGCATTTATGAAAAGTATTTTTTGCTGATCATCTATTACAAATACCCATGAATCCAAAGAGTTCACTGTAGTATAATATAACTCTTCTGCTTCTGAAAGATCTTCTGTTGATTTTATCAGAAGTTTTTCCATCTCCCTTTGTTTACTCCTGTCTATTCCCACACTAAGGGTTTTTAACAGTTTCCCTGATGTATCATAGATGCCTTTGTTTGACCAGGCAATCCACACTTTTTCTCCGTTCTTTCTTACATTCTCATTCTCACTGCTGTTGTAATCATCAGGATGTTTCTGTATGATTTGTATCTTTCTTGAAAGGTTGTTGCCATTCGAATCAACAGGTTCTACAATTGTTTCTAAAACCTTTTTTCCAAGAATTTCTTCTTTCTCATATCCGAAAAATTCCAGCCCGTATTTATTCATAAATAAAATATTCCCTTCTGTATCCCATTCCAGTACAATGCTTGTAGAATATTCAACTAAATTGCGATACTTGTTTTCGCTATCAGTTAATGCCTGCTCTACCTTTTTTCGCACAATTATTTCCTGCTTTAGCGTATCCGTACGTTCTTCTACCAAATGTTCAAGATAATTCTTGTAATGCATTAATTCAGATTCTGTTTTTTTCCGCTCAGTGATATCACGAATTACGCCAATGATATGGGGTTGGTTCTCCAGCATCATCTGGTTTATTGAAATCGATATAGTAATAAGTTCCCCGCTTTTTTTTCTGCCCATTAATTCCATGTCTCTTACGAACCCTTTCAATTTAAGCTCAGAAATCATTTTCCTTCGATCATCAGGATCATAGAAAAGGTTAAGTTCAAGTGATGTTTTTCCTATAGCCTCTTCGCGTGTGTAACCAAAAACATTTTCGAAATTTAGATTGGCATCAATCATGCGACCTTCTTCCAGCGTGGCAATATAAAAAGCATCCAGTCCTGTCATAAATGACATCCTGAATTTCTCTTCGCTTTCTTTCATTGCCTGCTCTGCTTTTTTGCGTTCGGTTATCTCATTACCCATTATTAATAAATAGGATTTACCAGCCAATTCAACTATTTCGACAGAAATGAGCATAATGCCTGTTGTTCCGTTTTTCTTGTTGATTTCAACTTCATAGTCAGTAACGCGTCCCTTTTCAAGAAGCATCTTGCGCATGTGAAGGCGGTCCTCAATATTTTTCCATAAATTGATATCACGAAAACTTTTGCCAATTGTCTCAGATCGTGAATAGCCGGTTACTTTAAGGAAAGCATCATTTACTTCCACCCATTTTTCAGTAGCGAGATCCGATAAACTTACCGGAATTAGAATAGATTTAAAGATAGTAGAAAAAAGTGCTTCATTTTCCTTTAATGCTTTTTCTGTTTTTTTGCGTTCAGTAATATCAATTGAAAGTATAAAGACTCCCTCCGGAACAGGTTGAATGCTTATGTCGAACCATCCTATGGCACCATCTGGATAAATAAATTCATTCTCCATTTGCTGTTGGATCCGATCTACCAGACAAATATTAATGTTGCGAAATACTTCAGTATCTTCAATGCCTGGCCATATATCCATATATTTTCTCCCCAATAATTCTTCTTTAGGGCGTCGATTGTGGATATCAGCAGTGTTATTAATATAAATATATTTCCAGTCGAATCCTATTATCTGGCAACCTTCTAACATATTATCAAGAGTGGAACGGAATTGTTCTTCACTTCTTCGAAGTTCTGCTTCTGCTAGCTTTCGCTGTGTGATATCCATAATATTTCCAATTATTACGGACTCATTATTTATTTTAACATGACTTCCTCTTACCTCTATGTTTTTTATTTCACCATTCTTGCACAACCCATGAAATTCATATTGCAGTTTTTCCACTTCACCTTCAACCCGGCGGCGTATATTCTTAGTTACGAGGGCATGGTCATCGGCGTGGATCACTACAAGAGGAGATGCTCCTATGAGCTCGTTTACTTTATATCCAAATATGCTGGCAAGTTCAGGATTCACGTAGAATAACTTGCCCTGCTTCAAGATGTAAACGCCTACTAATTCGTTTTCGCTAAGTGTTCGGAACCGTATTTCACTTTCATTCAATTTCTCTTCCACCAGTTTGCGCTCAGTTATATCTTCATGCATGAAAACAAATCTTTCTGGAATACCTGCTGTGTTTAGTAAAGGAAAAAGAATTGCACGAATCCACACTGGTTTATTGGGCAGTACTGGAAAAACATTATCCACATTATAATTGATATCAGGCAGATGAACTATTTCTCCCTTTTTTGCAAGCATAATATATTCACCAAATCCTTTATTCTGAAGATCAGCAAAAATTGAAAATTCGGGAGGAGGGGGAGCGCCAAAAAGCACGGAGTGCGCATTATTTACTTTAAGCGTGAAACCATCCTTATCAATGATTTGAATCGACATCGGGTTTTTTTCTATAAGGTCGTTTAGTACCTTCTCTGCTTGCTTGCGGTCAGTGATATCAATAAAGGATGCTATAATTCGTTTACTGTCTTGTATGTATCCAACTGACAGCAACCCATGCCTTAATTCTCCATTTTTATGATAAAATGAAAATTCGTATTCGGAAGGAGCATCATTAGGATTCAGCAATCTTTTACCACTATATTCCTTCATACGCTCCAGGTCATTTTGCGGTATCTGCTTCATCCACATCTTTCCAACCACTTCTTCTTCTGTATTGCCGCTAAGTCGACAATAGGAATTATTCACCATTGATACTGTTGAATCCTCTTCAATAATTACAATGGCAGCAGAATGTTGGTCAAATATTGCGCGAAAATTAATTTCGCTTACTTCAAGAGCATCTTCTGATTTTCTTCTTGCTTCCCTTTCATGCAACAATTCGTCTGATCGATTGATTTTTAATGATAAATATGTTGTAACACCAGCAATACCTATAAAAAATACGACTTTAATAATTGCTTGTAATATAATATCAGAATTGCTTGTGAACCCAAAAATCAGAAATAAATAAACAAAAGAAAGTATGCCTGAAAATACAAAGCCTCTTTTTGTAAAATATACGCAAGCAAGAATAATTGGAATATAAAGGATGTTCTGAAAAACAATAAACCAACCCGTATAAAGGCAATAAACACTTACGGCTAATGCTGCGATTGTTGTGGCGGTAATATATAAAAAAGGAGCCCGATTTTGTTTATTATTTTTATTTGTGTTCATTCATTGCACTGTTTTAACTTATTCTAATTCTCTATACAAAAAAGCTTATGATTTATTGCAATTAACTAATTATAAAAACAGAGAGATGAAGAAAATGATATTGTGAACCAGCATGCAACAATGTTTTGAGTAATTTCTAGAATGTTATTTTGATTTCATTTTTTTATGAAATTTAACTTCATTGTGTATGTAGTTTTTAATTATATGTATTGAAATGTCGATTAAGCATGTAAATATAAATATAAAAAGTTAATTTTTGCCAGTAAAAATACTTATTGTGTGAATTTTTTTCAGGTAACATCATTCCAATTAAATTTTAATTTTATTTCTACCATGCATTTTATATGGTAAACGGACTATGCAACTATTATGCGGAGGTCATGGGACGCAAGCAGCCAGAAAGTAATTCTGATCCCGCATAATAAACACAAATGCATTGGCATATAGTAATTGCGTTTTAAACCATAATAAAAAACGCTACATTCAAAACCAGAGCGTTTAAATTAATCATTTTAATAATACATTTCGAATGCGCAATATTCAATTTTCAATAAACAATTTTCACTTTTCAATATGCAACGACGAAAAGAGAACAGCAATAATGTATTGACTGTTTATTATCCTTTGGAGCATTCCGTAAGAACGTATCGAAGAATGATTAATGTTTTTTTGTATGCGCGCTACAGGTTATTAAATGCTTCAATTGTAAAATTGCTGCTTTAGTTGTAAAGTCCACCACTTCGATTGTAATGTTTACGGCTTCGATTGTAATGGTTGCCGCTTTGATTTTAATAGTCGCTGTCTCGATTGTAATAGTTACCATTCTATTGTAAAAGCTGCTGACTCGATTGTAATAGCAGTAGCTGCCCAAGTGGCTTTGAGTATGGGGAGTGTAAATATTAATTTGTAAACTGACAGGACAAATTTGTGAGTATAAATAATAAAAAACGCTACGGTTAAAACCATAGCGTTTGAATTAATCATAAATTTTTAAGGAGTATCCTGTTTTACTATTTCACAAATTTACTTTCAACCGTTTACTTTTCACTTATTACTTATCATCTTGTCATCTTATCCACTTCTCTACAAAGGAATATTCCCGTGCTTCTTCGGAGGATTCGACTGCGTTTTATTCTGTGTCATTTCAAGTGCCTGGATTAATTTGTAACGTGTTTGTTTCGGAAGAATAATTTCATCAATATATCCTAAAGCTGCTGCCTGGTATGGATTTGCAAACTGCTGCCTGTAATCTTCAAGTGCTTTTGTTTTAGATTCAGCATCAACACCGCGGTATAAAATGTTTACAGCACCTTCGGAGCCCATCACTGCTATTTCTGCTGCAGGATAAGCAAAGTTAACATCGCCACCAATATGTTTGCTCGACATTACGCAGTATGCACCGCCGTATGCTTTTCGAGTGATCAGTGTGATTTTTGGAACAGTAGCTTCACAAAATGCATACAGGAGTTTTGCACCATGTTTTATTATACCTTCATGTTCCTGTATTGTCCCAGGTAAGAACCCGGGTACATCTTCAAAAGTAATTAATGGGATGTTGAAACAATCGCAGAACCTCACGAAACGTGCAGCCTTGAGAGAAGCATCAACATCCAGCACACCAGCAAGCATGGCTGGCTGATTTGCAACAATACCAACTGATTTTCCACCAAGAAAAGAAAAACCAATTACAATATTTTGTGCATAATAGGGCATTACTTCATAAAAATATCCGTTATCAACCACTGAATTGATAAGGAGTTTCATGTCATATGGTTTATTCGGATCATCAGGTATTAGTGTTTGAAGTTTTTCATCTTCTCTTCTGGGATCGTCTGTCGATGACCTTAAAGGAGAATCTTCCATATTGTTTGACGGAAGGAATTGCAAAAGCTCGCGAATCATCATCAATGTTGACTCTTCATTTTCTCCCATGAAATGTGCAACACCGGTTTTGGAATTATGCGTCATTGCACCACCCAATTCTTCTTTGGTAACTTCTTCGTGAGTTACAGCTTTAATAACTTCCGGGCCGGTTACAAACATGTGACTTTTTTCTTTCACCATAAAAATGAAGTCGGTGAGGGCAGGAGAGTAGACGGCTCCGCCAGCACAGGGTCCCATGATTACTGATATCTGTGGAACAACACCTGATGCCATTACGTTCAGATAAAAAATATCGGCATAGCCACCAAGGCTTGCAACACCTTCCTGTATGCGGGCTCCGCCTGAATCGTTGATTGCGATTATAGGAGCACCATTCCGAACTGCAAGACGCTGAAGTTTTATAATCTTATCCGCATTCGAACGGCTCAGTGAACCGCCAAATACAGTAAAATCGAAACCAAAAACATAAACCATTTTGCCATCGATTTTTCCGTATCCTGAAACAACACCATCGCCGGGAATTTTTGTTTTGTCCATATCAAAATCCGCACATCGATGTACAACAAGTTTATCAAGTTCAACAAATGTCCCCGAATCAAGAAGTATATTTATTCTTTCTCTTGCTGTAAGCTTTCCACTTTCATGCTGCTTGTCAATACGGTCCTGTCCTCCGCCTAGTTCAGCCTCTTTGGAAAGCTTTTCAAATTCAAGCATTTTATTCCCATGAGTGACTTTTATTGAAGCATTTTTTATCCCATCAGAATTTTTTGATGGTTCATTTTTATCAGGTTTTGTTTCTTTCGCAACCGGAGAAATTTTTATTTTTTTTAATTCTTTTTTCTTGTCAGTAGTTTCTTTTACTTTTTTACTGAACTTGAAAATTTTTCGCATTGCTGCCATATCAATAAATTTAAATATTATCCTAATAAATATTGCTAAACTAAATTTTGTCACCCCGAGTATTGCCAGGCTGAGTTTCTCGAAGCCTTGTCGAAGTGTGACATTCCAATATTCCTGCTCATCTTCGAATAACTCTGACTGACATTATCAAACTATTCAAGAACAATCAGCGTTTGGTTTCCTTCAACTGTATCACCTTCTTTAACAAGTATATCTTTAATAATGCTGTCGCGTTTCACTTTGTATTCACTCTGCATTTTCATTGCTTCAACAATGATTACTGTTTGCCCAGCAGTTACCTCTTCGCCTTTTTTAACAGGAATTTTTACAATTTTTCCCGGCATGGGTGAAAATATTCTTTCCTGGGTGGAATCGATATCATCCTTCATGCGGTTCTTCATATATTTAGCCTGCATATCGATAATTTCCAGCGGAAAATAATTGTATGGTGTATTCACCATATAATTCTTTCCGGATTCATCACGAACCAATTCTATATTGTATGATTTTTTATCAAGAATGATAGAATATACACCATTTTCAACCATCACAATATCCACATCATAAATTTTATTGTCAATGGATATCTGGACTTTGTTTCCTTCTTTGCTTAGAAGTTCAACGTTAGCAGTACGGTCACCTAATTTTATTTCAAGAATCATGTTGGTAAAAGTTTTAAAATCAAATGCGTAACAAACCTTTTTGTTTTCCGAAATGTTTCCATTTACTGATAGCTCTGTTATCGCCCATAGTAACATTTTGGCTGCTATCCTCAAGATTCATTACATAATCAATATAAGCTGCGATTATTGCAACGTCTTCAGTCATTGTTTTACTAACCTTGGAAGGTTTCATCATTGCATCGTAATTTTTCTCAATGAAATGTGTATTGTATTTTCCTTTTACGAAATCTTCTGAATCGAACACTCTGCGAAGGAATCCAATGTTTGTCTTAATACCGATAATCTTATATTCATATAAAGCACGCCTCATTCTTTTTATTGCATAATTCCTTGTAAGTGCCCAAACTACTAGTTTTGAAATCATCGGGTCATAATAAATAGGGATTTCATATCCGTCATAAACATAGCTATCCACGCGGATTCCAAGTCCTAAAGGTTCTGTAATATGTTTGATGATTCCAGGGCTTGGTGCAAAGTTATTTTCAGCATCTTCAGCACAAATGCGGCATTCAATAGAATGTCCGCGTTGCACAACATCTTTTTGTTTTAATGTTAATTTATTACCATCAGCAATTTTAATTTGTTCTTTCACCAGATCTATGCCAAGAACCTGCTCTGTAATCGGGTGTTCCACCTGAAGTCGGGTATTCATTTCAAGAAAATAGAAATGAAGATTATCATCAACAAGAAATTCAATAGTTCCTGCACCAACATAGTTCACCGATTTTGCTGCTTTCACAGCTACCTTGCCCATTTCCTTGCGAAGTTTTTCTGTCATCAAAGGTGAAGGAGTTTCTTCTATAAGCTTCTGATGACGACGTTGAATGGAACATTCGCGCTCGCACAAATGAATAATATTTCCGAACTGATCGCCTAATACCTGAATCTCTATGTGGTGCGGTGATTCAATATACTTTTCCATATAAACTGCATCATCTCCAAACGATGACATTGCTTCAGAACGTGCAGTACAAACAGCTTCCCAAAGTTCCTTCTCACTTCTTACCAGTCGCATACCTTTTCCACCACCGCCTGCAGATGCTTTTACCATTATAGGATAGCCAATTTTATTCGCAACTTCAAGAGCTTTCTTTTCGTTAGTGAGTTTTTCCTTGGTCCCGGGAACAACAGGAACACCAGCCTTAATCATTCGTTGCCTTGCAGTGATTTTATCACCCATAGCTCGCATTGATTCTGCCTTAGGACCAATGAAAACAATACCCTCTTTCTTGCAGCGATCAGCGAATTCTGCATTTTCGGAAAGAAAACCATAACCGGGATGTATAGCATCAGCTCCTGATTTTTTTGCAGCATCAATAATATTATCAATTACAAGGTAACTTTCATTTGAAGGCGCAGGGCCTATAAGAAATGCTTCATCAGCATAACTAACATGCCTTGATGTGCGGTCGGCTTCAGAATAAACGGCAACATTTTTAATGCCCATTTCCCTGCTCGACCTCATTACCCTTACTGCAATCTCTCCTCTGTTTGCAACTAAGATTTTTTTAATCATAATTTTTATGTAAAATATAGTAAATAGAAAACAGCCTGATTAGTGGATTATTTCAGATTTGTATAAAATATTGATATTTTATTTTCATTTACACCAGGAAATTAAAGGGCAAATATAGGGAATAAAATCAATTGAAGTAGTTCATTATCTTTAATTTAATTCACAAAAATGGTTAATCTTTTAACACAATGAATATCATTAATTTACTTTTATAATCCTATAAGATATATAGCATTTAGATATGTAGATTGTTAAAAACTTATTTAATTATAATTCAAAAAGATTTTGGCAAGTTTTGCTTATTTATTCAGCAATGCAGATGAGCTCATCCACTGTTATATCTTTTATTTTTAATCGAACCAGGTACTTTTTCCCTTTTTGAATAAGGCAACTAACTACTTTGAAGTCGTAAGACTGCTCACCTTCATCAAATTTTCTTTTATCAAAAATTGTTGATACCAGGTTTCCTTGTTCATCATAAACAAGCAGTGAGGCAAAAGTGTTCGAACTCATTGTCCAGTCTATTTTTCCTGAGATATTGTATTCTTTTCTCTCAATGTATGTTGTTTTTTCCGGGTCATATATTGGAACAATTTTCTTTTCAGCAGTAGCCTTCTGGTAAGTCCCAATAAATTTCCGCAGCAAATTTTTTTCTGAACGATTATCAGAATAAATTGCAGTGGTATCAATATGATCGGTAATTGCCCACACAGCACTTTGACCGGCATGATCCTGGTAATTGTTTTTTTCCAGCATTTGCGTTAGCTGAAAAAGATAACCATCTGCAATTTCACCAAATTTAAAAGTGGATTTGCTGTCAGGTGCATAATCATTCTTTTCTATACACATTCCGTAAACTTTATAAGTTGCGGTTTCATTGCCGTTAAGCGCAAACACCAGCTGATGGGTTATAATCATATTCTGAATGCTGTCGTAATCTGAAATAAGTTTCCTTCCGTTTTCCAGTTTTAGATTTAATACATTGCTGGTGAGATTTTCTACTTTGAATGATATACATTCACCGTAATACCTTTTACTTGCCGGAGTTCCCATATCGAAAGCAGTTCCATGGATATCCACTTTTATTAATTTACTTTCGAAGGCAGTTTTAAGCGAAACTGGATCTGTTGCAAATAAAGCAGAGGGGAGCAGGGCAGAGAGAAGAACGAAAATAATTGATTGAATTGTTTTCATGATTTTGGTTTGTTTCTGTTGCATTTATATAAACGATTTCAAAAGAACTATTGTTGTGCGCAACAGGTAGGAAATGCTGACAATATTTTAAATTAATCTGAAAACATATACATTAATTATTTCAGTCAAATTCATGGCAAAATTCCAAGTTTAAAAATCTGAATTATCAAGAAATTGGAAAAGGCGTATTACTCAGCAACAGCAGTCATTTCCTCCTTAGTATCGCCTTTAATCTTAAGACGAATGAAATAAGTTTTTCCTTTTTCTATTTTATTTCCGGAAAGTGTTACATAATGAGTTTGTTCACCTCTGCTGAAAAACTGTTTTTCAAAAACAGTCACTACAAGTTTATTATCTTCATCAAAAACCTGCATCGTTGCATTACCACTTTTTTTCATTTCCCATATCATATTGGCCGTAATTGTTGGTGGTTTAGCGCTTACTATTTTAGGTTCTCCCATCATATCCGATGGATCAACAATTTTATTTGCCGAGGTATATTTATATTTATTAATATATTTTTTGAGCAGTTTTGTTTCAGCCATATTATTACCATAAATAGCTGTTGTGTCATTGTTATCGGTAAATACCCAGACGGCATTCTGTCCTGCATTATCCTGTAAATTATACTTCTCAATTATTTTAGAAAACTGCAGTAAATTATTATCAGCATAATCGCCGATCTGATAGGATGCATGAGCATCGGGCGAGCTTTTGGTTTCCTGTACACACATTGCGTATGCTTTGTAAGTGCCGGATTTGTTGCCATCCAAGGTAAATACAAGTTGTCGTGTGATCATCATGTTTTGTATAGAGTCATGGTCGCAATCGAGGATTCTGCCGGTTTCAAGCGAAAGTGTGAGTGCGCTGTCAGTAAGATTTTTCACATCAACCTGAAGGCATTGTCCGTAATATTTGTGACTTAACATGGCTTTTGGCCCAGGCCTGGTTCCATGGATCATAACTGCAACCATCTTCTTTTTTAAAGCGGTTTTCAATGATATAGTGTCACCGGCGAAGGAATTTACGCTGAATATAATAGTACAAATTAAAATTATTGCAGAGAATCTATATGTCGTCATAAAAGCTGGGTTGGTTTCAAACAAAATTAATTTATAAAATTACATTATTGAAGAAATGAAAGCAATTTTTGTTAGTAATTTTAGCGATAAATGATAAACGGAGAAAACAGATATTTTGTATTTGTTCAAATAAAAATATCAAATGAAAATTTGCGTTTTATAGCAGCAGGACAATTTACATTGTTTTGAATTATTATCTTTGCTTAAAATAAATCGTCATGAGTATAAAACAATCAATAGAGGATTCAATTGCACTTAAGAATTTAATTCTGAAAGACCAATCACTCATTGAAACTATTGATAAAGCTTCACAAGCCATAATAACTTCATTCAGGAATGGCGGAAAGGTTATGTTTTGCGGGAATGGTGGCAGTGCTGCCGATGCCCAGCATCTGGCTGCTGAATTGTCGGGCCGCTTTTATTATGATCGTGATCCTTTACCTGCAGAAGCCTTGCATGTGAATACTTCATATTTAACAGCTGTGGCTAACGATTACGGCTACGATGAAGTTTTTTCACGTATGGTGAAAGGAAGCGGAAAAAAAGGAGATGTACTGGTTGGTTTATCAACATCAGGGAATTCAAAAAATATTTTAAAAGCATTTGAAACAGCAAAAGCTGCAGGCATGACCACTGTCGGCTTTACCGGTGCAACCGGCGGAAAAATGAAAGACTTAAGCAATTACCTTATCAATATTCCATCGGAAAATACAGCAAGAATTCAGGAAGCACATATTATGATCGGACATATTTTGTGTGAGATCGTAGAATCAAATATTTACCCGCAATGATTAAAGAAGCTGTATTGCTTGCCGGAGGGTTTGGTACGCGTTTAAGCAAAGTTGTACCCGACCTGCCAAAGCCAATGGCTCCTGTTAATGGAAGGCCTTTTATTGAATATGTGATGGATTTTCTTATCCGTCATCAGGTAAGAAAATTTATACTGTCGGTAGGATACAAACATGAAGTCTTTGCCTCGCATTTTGCAAATGATTATAAGAATTGCGAAGTGTTGTTTTCAGTTGAGAAAGAACCACTGGGTACTGGTGGCGCAATAAAAAAATCTCTTGAATTTGCTGAGTCACCGGAAGTTTATGTGTTGAATGCTGATACGCTTTTCAGGCTTGACCTTGAATCCATGCAGTCGTCGCATAAAAAGACCAATGCTGATCTTACTATTGCTCTCAGGAAAATGGATAATGTGGGCCGTTATGGTAGTGTTGAAATAGATGAGGATCTTCGTATAAATGGGTTTTATGAAAAAAATATAAAAAAAGGTCCAGGTTATATCAATGGCGGTGTGTATATTTTTAAAAAAGATTTTTTTAATCAGATCCCTTTGGCGGAAAAATTTTCTCTTGAAACAGATTGCCTGGAAAAATACTTTACAAATTTGAAAATGGGTGGGTATCCTTCAAAAGGATATTTCCTTGATATCGGAATTCCGGAAGATTACGAAAAAGCACAGCATGAATTTAAAGAATTATAATATTGATAAAAGCTGGACACTTTTTCTCGACAGGGATGGTGTGATCAATAAGCGTATTCCTGATAACTATGTTTTGAACTGGAATCAGTTTGAATTTCTGCCTGGAGTGCTGGAGGCTTTAAAAATTTTCAATACTACATTTGGGAAAATTATTGTTGTAACAAATCAACAAGGGATAGGACGTGGAATGATGGTCTCAGAAGAACTTGAAATCATACATAAAAAGATGATCAAGACTATTGATGAAGTTGGTGGCAGAGTTGATAAGGTATATTTTGCACCACATCTCAAAGAAAGCAATCATCCTGACCGCAAGCCCAATGTTGGAATGGGCCTAAAAGCAAAAAAAGATTTTCCGGATATTAATTTCAAAAAGTCAATAATTGCCGGAGATTCTTTCAGTGATATGGAATTTGGACACAGACTAGGAATGCTGAATTGCCTAATTAATGAATCAGGTTCGCTGGCCAAAGCACATCCCGATGTTATAAGGTTTTGGGCACGGGATTTGAAAGAGTTTTCGACATGGTTATTGAATTCTTTATAATATTCATCATTGTTCCGGAGTTATTAAATAAATTTGCATACGAAAATGAAAAAATACTTTCTAATATATTTTCTTGCTTCGCTGATATCGCTAGGTATTTCAGCACAGGTTACCAAAAGCGATACAGTTAATAATGTTGACGCTGCCGGTAAAAAGCAGGGCTACTGGAAAAAAATTGTCAATGATACCCTTAAGTATGAAGGGCATTTTAAAGATGACAAACCTATCGGAACATTTACTTATTATTTTCCAAGCGGAAAAGTAAAAGCAGTTTCGAAGTTTAGCGCAGATAGTAAATTCTGTTCTACAATAATGTACTTTGAAAGCGGTAAGCACGAAGCTGAAGGATTCTATACAAATGCAAAAAAGGACAGCGTCTGGAAATATTATTCTGATAATGATACACTGATTTCGGAAGAGCATTATAAAAATTGTGTTAAGAACGGGAAATGGAAATTTTATTACAAGGATGGCGGAATCAATGAGGAGGTCACTTGGGTTAATGGAGTAAGGGAAGGCCCTTGGAAAATGTACTACAGTGACGGCAAAGTAAAATCTGAGTGTAAAATCAGTAAAGGTAAAATTGAAGGTCTGTTTAAATATTATTATACCGATGGCAAAGTGTATATGTCAGGAATATATATAGGAGGACTAAAGGATGGAGTATGGATGGTTTTTAACGAAAAAGGAATCGGCGATAAAAAAGAAACTTATAAAAACGGTTACCTCATGAAAAAAGAAACGCTTGTTGATGGCAAGTGGGTAGCCGATACCGAAGATTTAAAAAAGATTGAACCTGTTACGCCGATTGAGGGTTCAGATAAAGAAAAAGAATAACTTCCTGAGAATTTTTTAAAATCAATTATTGTAGTGTCAACAAAAGGCAGGGTATTAATGGCCATGAGCGGTGGAATTGACAGTTCCATTGCTGCGCTTATGCTGCATGATCAGGGGTACGAAGTTATAGGCTTCACACTTAAGACATGGGATTATGCTTCATCCTGTGGATCGAAAAAAGAGACAGGCTGTTGCAGCCTCGATTCTATAAATGATGCCAGACAGGTAGCTGTGCGTATGGGATTCAGGCATTATGTGCTTGATGTACGTGAAGAATTCAATAGCTTGATTGTTGATAATTTTGTAAAAGAATATCTTGCCGGAAGGACACCAAATCCCTGCGTCCTTTGTAATACCTTTATTAAATGGGGTGTTCTACTTGATAAAGCCGACAAACTCGATTGCCAGTTTATTGCAACCGGCCATTATGCAAGGGTGCGTAAGGAAAACGAACGGTTTGTTTTATACAAAGGTATTGATGAAATCAAAGATCAATCTTATGTGTTATGGGGACTTACTCAGGAGTTTCTGAAAAGAACAATATTCCCTTTAGGCAATCTTCATAAAGAAGAAATTAAATTAATGGCACCGAAAGCTGGATTTCAAAACCTCGCCGAAAAAAGAGAAAGTTACGAAATATGTTTTATTCCTGACGATGATTACCGTTCCTTCCTGAAAATGAAAGTTGACGGGCTTGGTGCCAAATATGACGGAGGTGATTTTGTTACGACAGACGGGAAATTATTAGGGAAACATAAAGGTTATCCTTTTTACACAATTGGACAACGAAAAGGATTGAATATAGCAACAGGCATACCATTGTATGTTATCGATATTAAGCCTGAAACCAATACCATTGTACTTGGCAAAAAAGATGAATTGAAAAGGAACAGCATGAAAGTGGGAGGGTACAACCTTATTAAATATTCTGCAATACCTGAGAATAGTGATATCCTAACAAAGATAAGATATAAGGATCCCGGAACACTGAGCAGGCTTACTGTTACGGAAAATTTCATTAATGTTACTTTCAACAGTGATGTGAATGCTATTGCTCCCGGTCAGTCAGCCGTATTTTATGAAAATGGCGATGTGGTTGGTGGTGGAATAATCCTTGCTTGATAATTTCAAATTTTGTATATTTGTATAAATTTACTTCGATGTTTTCCAAATCATACAAAAGTCACCTGCTTTTTTTGATAATTATAACTGGTTCTTTTTTTATATCCTGTAAACATGAGAACACCAGTCCCACTGATGTTGGATATGGATATTTTCCAAGCAATTCAGGTCATTGGGTATTGTACAATGTTGACTCAACGTATTACGATGATTTCACGCATACCATGCGGCAGTCGCACTGTCTGATTAAAGAACTCTTGGAATCCACTTATCTTGATGGGCAGGGACGCCCGACGCAACGCATTGAAAGATACAGGCAAGTCGATACACTTCCGTTTTATTTAAAGGATGTGTGGGCATCAACACTTACTTCTTCCACAGCCGAAAAGGTTGAAGAAAATGTAACTTTTGTTAAACTTATATTCCCTGTCGTGAATGGGCATACCTGGAATGGCAATGCATTAAACAACATCAACTCTATCGACCCTCAACCTGATTATGAATTCGATAATGTAAATGAACCATTTACTGTTGATGGTGTAACCTTTGACTCAACAGTAACAGTTATTCAGAATATTGATTCTAACCTGATCTTCGTTAAAAAACAATTTGAGGTTTATGCTAAAAATGCTGGCCTTATTTACAGAAGGTTCAGGGATGTTGAGAAAAATCCAAATCCGCTGCATGACACAATTGTAAGTGGTGTGGATTACTCATACAAAATAATATCATACGGCAATTGATTTTCAATTTTATGAAAAAAATAATAATTCTTTTTTTTGTTCTGGCAGGTATCAGTTCAAATGCTCAATTAGCACCCAATAAATATCTCGTCAGGTTCACAGATAAAAATAATTCTCCTTATTCTATTTCCAATCCTTCGCAATTCCTTTCAGCAAAGGCTATAAACCGAAGAATCAGCCAGGGCATTTCTATAAAATATAATGATTTGCCGGTTACACCTTCTTATGTTGACAGTATTATCAATACGGGTGTTACAGTATTATGTAAGTCAAAATGGTTTAACAGCGTTACCATTTATACGACTGATTCTTTGGCTCTGGTTAAAATCAATTCATTCCCATTCGTTGAAAGTGTTGGCATTGTGGCAAAGATAAAAAAGGACATTCCGAAGAATCCGCTTTCTGTTGAAAAACAAATCAATTTACCGATTGATTTGTCAGGTAAACCCGATCTGCTTAATAATGTGTCCGCTGAGGGAAACAAGAAAGTTAATAATTATGATTACGGGCTTGCATCAAACCAGATTACTATGATTAGCGGCGATTACCTGCATAACCAAGGTTACTGCGGACAGGGAATGACTATTGCTATTATTGATGCCGGATTCTGGTATGCGGATACTATTCATGCTTTTGACAGTTTGTGGATCAATAATCAGATTCTTGGAACCAAGGATTTTGTTAATCCTGGTGGAAATGTTTTCAGGGAATACCCTCATGGAATGGAGGTACTATCTACAATTGCTGCTAATCTGCCAGGCCAGATTATAGGCACTGCACCAAAAGCAAAATTCTGGCTTCTCAGATCAGAAGATGCAGCTACAGAAAATATTATTGAAGAATATAATTGGGCATCTGCCGCTGAATTTGCAGATAGTGTTGGTGTTGATGTAATAAACTCTTCACTTGGTTATACGGTTTTCGATGCAGGATGGATGGATCATACATATGCAGATATGAATGGGCATACCACGCCGGGTAGTATTGCAGCAGCAACAGCAGCAAGTAAAGGTATTATTGTATGCAATAGTGCCGGGAACTCAGGACAAAATCCATGGCATTATATTGGTTCTCCGGCTGACGCTGACAGTATTTTAACTGTAGGCGCTGTAGATGATCAGGGCAATTATGCGGCTTTCAGTTCCACAGGGCCCACCAGTGACGGGAGGATTAAGCCGACGGTTGCCACGCAGGGACAGGGAACAATTGTAATATCCACTTCAGGTGCACCAGTGTCGGGGAATGGCACTTCATTTTCATCTCCAGTTTTGACGGGTGCTGTAGCATGTTTATGGCAGGCTTTTCCTTCAATGAACAATATGCAGATTATTGAAGCAATTAAAAAAAGTGCAAGTCAGTTCTCAAATCCTGATAGCTTACTGGGTTACGGGATACCCAATTTTGCCGCAGCATCAATGATTCTTTCAGGTGTTGCTATTCATAACTTCGACAATGATAATTCTGTCAATATCTTTCCAAATCCCTTTAATGATATCATATATCTGCTCTTTTTTTCCAATGATACTGAGTATGTTGACGTGGATATATATGATATTACCGGCAAAAGAGTTCTGAGTATGCCAGGATTGCACAGGACTACCGGATATACTTACTTCTCAATAGAGAATGTATCGAACCTGAACAAAGGATTGTACATTTTAAGGGTAAGCTCAAACGGGAATACCTCATCAAGAAAAATCATGAAAATGGAGTAGGGTATACTTTGTCTTTTTAATTCGTTTCTGCCAATTTTTCCAAATATATGTTTTGTTGTCTCCAGAATTTCTATTTCTGATAAGATTTGCCATCAAATATCGCTTTAATAATGGCATAAATTCGTATATTTTGCAGCAATAACTGCTTCTAAAATGTTTAATAATAACATTTTATGACAATATGCTTTGCTGTTTCCAAACTTACTAAATTATTGCTATTCCAGCCTGTATTTTACTTCTCTTGAAGGATAGAAGTATACAATTACTTATACTTCAATTGTTTGATTAAAACTAATTTGAAATTCTAGTTTAAGATCAAAGTTGACATAAATAAAGTATAGGAGAGAGGTAAATTCTTTTATTATAAATATAATATACAAATGTAAATCAATAATAAGTGACACATTCTGTTGATATATGTAAATTATAAGTAATAAATAAGAATATAAATGTAAAATAGCAGAATGTCATTATAAAAATGTAAAAAAATCATAAAATAGTTATATATATAATTTAAAACCAGTGTGTAAAACAGATTATATAAAGTGTTGATATAATATAAACATTATTAATTGTAATATATGGAGTTTATATAATTAAATATTTATATAAAACATTAATAAATAACATTTATAATACTATTATATGATGTAAAGGTTTAATCTAATTATATGTATACAAAAGTAAACTCGGGTTGCGTTGTGTAAACTTTAAATTATTACATACGTAAACAATAATTGTTTTACATTTGTCATATTTAAATTTACATTTATGAATGAACGAATTCAACTGATTTTAAAAACAAAAGATATATCAGCATCAAAATTTGCTGATGAAATAGGTGTTCAGCGATCAAGTATATCTCATATACTTTCCGGACGAAATAATCCAAGTCTGGATTTTATTCAAAAAATTCTTAAGCGATTCCCGGATATTAGTCCCGATTGGATTTTAACCGGCAAAGGAAGCATGTATATGGAACCTGACCTGTTTACTACTATAGAAGAGCCTAAACAGGAGAAAATTGTCACAAATGAAGTTATAGAGGATTCTGAGGAACCTGAAACAGAGGAAAGTGTGATATTACCTTATGAAAATGAACAGATTCCAACTCCAAAACCTTTAAAACCGTCTCAACCGAAAATAGTTTCAAAAATTAAGGATACGTCAGAAAACAAAAGTCCGGATATAATAATGAAACCAGTCGGAAAGAAAATAGAAAGAATAATTATTTTCTATTCTGATAAATCATGCATTGAATATATCCCGGAATGATTTATTAGAATCTCTCTTTTGTTGCAAAAAAGAAGCTGCATTCGACTTCAGCATTTTCATCAGAATCTGAGCCATGCACAGCGTTTGCCTGAATATTTGTGCCAAACAGTTTTCGTATAGTTCCTTCAGCTGCTTCTGCTGGATTTGTAGATCCAATAAGGGTTCTGTAATCATCAACAGCATTGTCTTTTTCAAGTATTGCAACAACAATAGGTCCTGACGACATAAAGGATACAAGTGCTTCGAAAAAAGGCCTGCCTTCATGCACTGCATAGAAAGCTTTGGCTTCCTCAAGCCTGAGATGAATAAATTTCATTGCAGAAATTCTGAACCCCGCTTCATTAATCTTTGCGAGAATTGGTCCAATGTAGCCATGCCTTACTGCGAATGGCTTAATGATGGTAAAGGTTTTATTGCCAGCCATAGTCAAATTGATTTAGGTATTCTGATGCTAATATAGACATTATTTATCTTGAATTCACATTTAATTTAATAAATTTGCACTTCTTAAAAATCACCTTACTGTTGGACAAGGACGTTATCAAGGCATTAGGTAGTTTATTGGCAGTTCCTAAGCGAATTGCTATTCTTACGCATGTAAATCCAGATGGTGATGCTTTGGGCTCTGCTCTTGCGCTGTATAATTTACTTATCCAGGAAAATCATCAAGTAAACGTGATTATTCCAAACATGTATCCTTCATTTCTTGCCTGGATGCCTAATTGCGCTAAGGTACTGATAATGGAGAATGATGAATCCAATTCCATTGAGGCTATTCAAAAAGCTGAATTAATATTCTGTCTAGATTTTAATGATATTAACCGGGTTGAAAATATTACGCAAGCTTATAACGGCTCTAAAGCAGTAAAAGTATTAGTTGATCATCATTTGGATCCTACATCCTTTACCGATTATACTATTTCCATTTCTAAAACGTCTTCCACTTCAGAATTAATTTATGATCTGGCCTGTGAATTGGATAAAAAGCATCTTATAAATAAAGATGTTGCTGAATGCCTTTATGTTGGAATTGTTACTGATACCGGATCATTCAGCTATGCTTGCAATTATGAAAAAACCTATTTGGTTACCGCTGAATTATTCAAACTGGGAATTGATGGAGAACATATTCACAGGTTAGTGTACGACACTTATTCTGAAAACAGAATGCGTTTACTTGGGTTTTGTTTAAGCGAAAAATTAAAAGTGTTTCATAATTATCATACTGCTTACATCAGTCTTACTAAAAGTGAATTGGACAAATTTGATTATCAAGTTGGCGATACAGAAGGAATAGTGAATTACGCAATGTCTATTGAAGGAATTACACTTGCCGTATTATTCATAGAAAGAGATGGATATATAAAGGTATCAATGAGGTCAAAAGGTGAAATCTCAGTGAATGATCTGGCGCGGAAATATTATGATGGAGGTGGTCACCACAATGCATCAGGCGGTAGCAGTTATGTTACTTTGCAGGAAACTCTAGATGGATTTGAAAAATTATTGCCAGAAATCTGGATTTTGAAATAAATCAGTATGGGGTGGATTCATAAAATATGTTTTGTAATTATTGTTGCAGTAGCGTTTGCATCATGCGGAAACAGTAATAATGATAAATCCGATAGCAAAGTTATAAATGCAGATACACTGGATAAAACCTTTGTTGATGTGAACCATACACTGGTGAAAAAAGAAGAAAAGGAAATTAATAATTTTATTGAACGTTACGGTTGGAAGATGCTGCAGACTGGTACCGGATTAAGGTATCTTATATATAAAAATGGAAGTGGCATAAAAGCAGAAAAAAACAAAATTGCAAAAATAAATTTTGAAGTAAAGCTTATAACGGGTGATTTATGTTATTCCTCAAAGGAGGACGGACCAAAGGAATTACTGATTGGTAAAAGTGGGGAGATAAGCGGACTGGAAGAAGGAATCCTTTTACTCAGGGTTGGTGATAAAGCAAAGTTCATAGTACCTTCGCATCTTGCTTATGGATTATTAGGTGATGAGAAAAAGATTCCTAAAAGAGCGACACTTGTTTACGATATAGAACTATTAGAAATAAAATAAACAATTATTAAATAGCCGTGAGATTATAATTTCGCAAGTATTAAAAAATATGTTTCATGGTGCATTTCACCTGACCTAAATGAAAAAACAAAAAACAAAAAATAAACAGATGAAAAAAAACAATTTATTAATTCTGCTGTCTGCTTCATTGATTTTGGCATTCAGCTCATGTTCGGAGTACAAAACTACCGATGGCGGACTGAAGTATAAATTCTTTAATCAGGATGATGATGCTGCGAAACCAGTTCTTGGAGATGTTATGACTGTTGATATGAGTTATAAAGTTGAAGGAACTGATTCAATAATTTTTAACAGTAAAGATTTAAAAGATGCATCAAAGCTCATGCTTGTAAAACCGATTTATAAAGGTGATATCAGCGAAGGCCTTGCATTGATGGGTGTTGGTGACAGTGCCAGTTTTGTAGTAAATGCGGATTCCTTTTATTTAAAAAATGTAGGTCTTGAAAAATTACCTGATTTTATAAAAGCAGGAAGCAACCTTGTATTTTACATTAAACTAAAATCAATTCAGCTGAAAGCCGATTTTGATAAAGAACAGAAAGCGAAAATGGAAAAGATTACTGCAATGATGGAAGAAAGAAAAGCGAAAGAGCCTGAAGAAATTAAAAAATTTGTTAAGGACAGCAGCATTGTTGTGAAGCCTACTGCTACTGGTTTATACTATGTAGAAAAGAAAAGGGGTACAGGTGTTAAAGCTGAAAGTGGAAAAACAGTTTCCGTTCAATATACCGGAAGATTGTTTGATGGTACTGTGTTTGATTCATCAGTTGGCAAAAAAGAAGGTCCAATACAATTCAAACTTGGAACAAACCAGGTTATACCAGGATGGGAAGAAGGAATTGCAATGATGAGAGTTGGTGGCAAAGCTAAGCTGGTTATCCCATCAAGCCTTGCATACGGATCACGTGGCGCAGGCACCATTATTATGCCTTATACTCCGCTTGTTTTTGATGTAGAGCTTATAGATGTTAAATAATTTACTGAATCAAATTTCTTCGATATGAAAAAAATATTTTTAGTATTCCTGAGCGTGATGATCACATCTTTGTTTTCATTCGGACAATTGCCCAAGAAAATTAAGACAGGTGAAACGTATACAACAGAATCTGGTTTGCAGATAAAATACTTTACAATAAATGCAAAAGCAAAGCAGCCTGTAAAAGATGATAAAGTAAAGATGAATGTAAAGGGCGTACTTTTAAGCGACACTGTTTGGGTTGACTCTTATAAGCAGGGTTCTCCTTTGCTTTTAAAAGTTGGTGAAACCAGCATTAAAGGGCTTGACGAAGGTTTATGCCTTATGCATATAGGCGACAGTGCAGTACTTACAATCCCATCGGCATTGGGATTTGGGGATAAAGCCATGAGTAATGTTCCTGCAAATTCAAATTTAATAATGACAATTAAACTTTTAGATATTATGATACAACCAAAACCATATGAAACAAAGGGCTTGGACACTATAGCATTACCAAGCGGATTAAAATATATCATTGTAAGTAAAGGCAAAGGAATTAAAGTTGATTCCGGCATGACAGTTAAAGTGCACTATACCGGATTTTTTGAAGATGGAAAAATATTTGATTCAAGTGTTGAAAGAGGTGAAGCCATTGAAATTCCAATTGGCAAAGGAAAAGTTATCAAAGGCTGGGACGAAGGAATAACAAAACTTCATGTAGGTGATAAAGCAAGATTACTTGTTCCTTATCAGCTTGCTTATGGCGAAACAGCACGCGGGCCTATTCCTGCAAAGTCGAATCTTATTTTTGATGTTGAAGTTATCAATGCCGTTGAGGTTGCAAAGCCAGAAGCATATAATGTCACCGGTAAAGACACCATTACAACTGCATCAGGTCTTAAATATATTGTGGTAAAAGAAGGCACAGGGGTGCAAGCTGCAGCCGGCAAAACAGTGAAAGTGCATTATACCGGTTATTTTACCAGCGGTGGTATTTTTGATTCTTCTGTAGAAAGAAATGAGCCATTCAGTTTTGCACTTGGAAAAGGAAGCGTAATTGCAGGCTGGGATGAAGGAGTTGCACTTATGAAAGTTGGTGAAAAAGTCAGGCTTATCATACCTTATACACTTGCTTACGGTGCCAATGATTACGGTCCTATACCAGGAAAGTCAACTTTGATTTTTGATGTTGAATTACTTGATGTAAAATAACAATATTTAAATTCTGAAAAAAAAAAAGGTCCTGATTATTTCAGGACCTTTTTTTTTGTTTATTGTGAATTATTCAATTCTTTCCTGTTTTCCGCACTTTTTCGGGACACCCGCTGTAACCCTTGCTATTATTGATAAGTTTTTTAATTTTGGGTGTCCCGAAATTTTGAAACATGTTTGTAAGAGAGAAGAAAAATCGTTCAGGAAGC